>Ga0214927_100001_pt1 | contig 632854 bp, 637 predicted proteins | sample Stichaenrichm16X_FD_168612 | JGI IMG/M metagenome (GOLD analysis project Ga0214927, IMG submission 168612) | Xylose enriched microbial communities from anaerobic bioreactor in Madison, Wisconsin, United States - 16X | ecosystem: Engineered > Bioreactor > Anaerobic > Unclassified | place: USA... | reverse complement strand
AAAACCATGTAATTATCAAATTCAAAAAATAACTATTTTTGAAGCTTATTTCTTATACGCTCAAAAATGGGGTAATAAACTTCAATAAAGTCATTATTTTTCCTTGACGTAATATAGTTTGTCTAACAAGTTAAAAAATCGGGCACAGGATTATTTAAGCCTTTTAATTAAACTTTATAAAGCTAAAAAGCCGATTCAATTTGTGATTAGTAGTACGGCTGTCAGTATCAAAATGACGATTGCTGGTTTTACGTTTGGCTTTAAAGACGGTTATGCAGACGAATACGCCTGTACTTTATCCTTACGTGAATATCGATCGTATGCGGCTAAACGGGTAAAACCCAAAAAGAAGAAAAAGAAATCTGCTAAAAAAGGAAAGACTCGTAGTAAATCAGCCGTAAAAGTTAGCCGGGGTTCAGTTGTGGTTGCTACGGGCTCTCTATACAGTACAGCAGTTGGGGGAACAAAATTAAACGCCACCGTGAAAAATCGAACTGTAAAAGTAATGTTGATCTCACCGAACGCTAAATATCCGTACTATATTCAGACTTTAACTAATCAACCTTTAGGATGGATTAGCAAGTCTAACGTTAGGGGGTCTTAGAAATGGTGGTCTCGCTTTTTACAATTAAGACCAAAGGAGCTAAAAGCTATTGGGATGTTCGTAAACTAGCTAGTAATGTTAAATGGACTACTGATGTGGACTATTCAGCTGGTCAATTAACGTTTGATTTGGTCGAGACTAATGAAGGCTTTACGCCAAAAAATGGGGACGAGGTTCGCTTTTGGTGGAATGATGCCAAAACTTTTTATGGCCGGATCTTTGATGTTAAATATACTTCTGATGAAAAATTTAGTGTTACGGCATATGACAATCTACGATATTTAAAGAATGAAGATACGCTAGTCTTTCCTTCTTCCACACTAACTCAACGATTTAATCAAGTTTGTCAATTAGCTAAAATTCCTCATAAGGCTAAAGTAGTGACCAAGCACAAATTATCACCAGTTTTAAATGATGATAAAAGTTATTTTGATATGCTTAAATCTAGTATTAAGGAAGCCCGTAAAGCTAATGGAAATCATTACTTTGTAGCCGATCACTACGGCACAGTTGAATTGCGTAAGGCACCATATTATCGGACTAAAATTATTTTAGGAGATAAATCCAGTGCTGAAAGCTTTACATTTGAGAAGTCGATTGATAATGCTTATAACGCCATCAAAGTGGTTAAAACTAGTAAGAAGGAAAAGGCTAAAGTAACGGCCACTAAAATTGTCCAAGCTGGTAAACAGGGCAACACATTGCAACGTTGGGGAAAACTGCAAAAGATTGAAAAAGTAACTAAAGACAAAACTAATCTAGCTCAAATGAAAGTTCGGGCTAGTAATTTGTTGAAACTATATAATCGGCAAACCTATAAACTGAGCATTACTTGTACAGGTAACCAAGCATTAAGGGCTGGTAATTCAGTATATGTAAAACTATCCAGTTTAAAAGATATTGGTTTGGGAACCAAGCAATTGGTTATTACCAAATCAACCATCACATTTGACCCGAATTACACTGCTGATTTAGAAATCAAGGTGAGAATGTCATGACAGGTGATACATTATTAGACATGATTAATAGCCGTGGAGGAAATCCCAATGAGTATAGTGACATCGTTCCAGGAAAAGTGATTAGCATTTCACCATTAAAAATTCAATATTCATCAACGGCAATTTTAACCGAAGACTTTTTAACTTTAGGAGAACACGTGACTAAGCATACAGTTAAAATGACTTACCAAGATCGTTCAGAGAGCGGTGATATCAAACGAACAGAAACCGTTACAATTGATCAATCGTTAAAAGTTGGTGATGGCGTATTAATGTTGCGTGGTGATGGTGGTCAACGTTTTTTAGTTTTAGAAAAGTTAGGTGACACAAATTGAATGATGAATTAGATGAAGTTCAAGATTTAATAGATGATGCTAGCATTCCAGTGGTAACTGAAACGGAGGCAGACGATGATATCGATCAAAACCTTAACGATGATGGCAGTCCAACCACAGGTGAAACTGATGATGTGGAAGAAGAAACTTCCCCCACCTACACATACCAGGTTAAGGCTGGACGAATTATTCAGATGACAGATGGTAAAGACGCAATGCTACAGGCAATCGATAAATTACTACAAACGGTTCGATTTGCTTATCCAATCTATGATGAAGATTATGGTCATGATTTAGAAGATCTGTTAGGCAAAGAGTTACCGTATGCTCAAACAGAAGTCGAACGATTACTAACAGAGGCTTTAGAAGCAGATGACCGAGTTTTAGATGTGGAAGTACAAGATATTGTGCCTGACACTAAAGGTTTTCTGACTGTAACGGCATTGGTTACCACGATTTATGGAGAAATTAGTATTAGTCCGGAGGTGATGATTAATGAGTCCTAGTGAATTAGTTGCAGAAATTCGTAGTCATGATTTTGATTACTATCTAGATGAATTGATGGATAACGTTAGTGACGATGTGGATAAACGGGAGGGGTCCATTATTTATGATGCTTTGGCTCCCGCTGCAACGGTTTTGGCCGAAGAAGCAATTACTTTGGCTAACACGATTGAATTTATTTATACGCAAACTTCCACGGGTGAGTTTCTAGATTACCGTGCTGTTGAACGAGGAACCAGTCGAATCGCTGCCACCAAAACGCAAGTTAAAGCCACTGCTATTGATCGAAATAATCTACCTGTTACAAATATTCAAATTGGTGATCGGTTCGCTTCGATTGGGGATGAACCGATTTTTTATACCGTCATTAAAGTAACCGATGATATTAAAACGCAGCTTAGTTCCCCACAAGCTATGACCGATTCTGGAGGGGTAACTTTTTCGGCTGTTGCTACTGATGTCACAGCACCAGTAATTATTTTAGAAGCAGAAGAGTTTGGCACGAGGCCCAATGGTTATAAGGGCCAAATTTTACCAGTTTCCTATAACGATGCCTTAAGCTATGCCGAAATCACAGAAATAACGGTACCGGCGAGAGACAGTGAGAGTGACGATGATTTACGAACACGTTTATTGTCTCCGGACACTTACAATGCTTATGGTGGTAATGTTGCAGACTACGTTGATATGTTAGACCGAATTGAAGAAGTTGGTGCGGGACAAATATACCCCGCTTGGCAAGGAGGCGGAACTGTAAAACTAGTTATCGTGGATAATAATTTCTTACCAGCGTCAGATGAATTAATCGCTTCGGTTCAAAATGAAATTGATCCAACTCCAAGCGGAAGTGGTTACGGATTAGCTCCTATTGACCATGTTGTTACGGTTACTGCACCAACTGAATTAAAAATAGATATTACCAGTACAATTACGTTTGCTACGGGCATTGATGAAACAACCGTAAAAAATAATATTAATCAAGCATTGCAATCTTACTTTGGCAATTTAAGAAAAGGTTGGGCAGTAATTGATGCTACCATTGGCCGGGGATATAACGTAACTGTTTATCGTTCACAGATCTTAGCGGAGATTTTAAAAATTAACGGCGTAACTAATGCCACTTTGCCGACCTTAAATGATCAGGAATCTGACTTGAAATTACAAGCGACTAATGAAACTTCTGAATTACCAGTTTTAGGGACGGTGACATTGAATGACTAAATTAATGGATTACTTACCGGATTATTACCAAGGTGTTCGGGAAATGGACCGATTGCTGAATGGAGAGCAATTGACACTGGATGAACTAGAGACATTTGTACGTCAATTTTTAAGCAATCAATTTGTGACCACTTCGGATGAAACCGGGGTTAAGTTAATGGAATCTGAGTTAAGTATTGTCCCCAATAGTACTGATACACTGCAACAGCGTAAGAATGTAATCTTGCTACGACTATTACCGCCCGCAGCCATTACATGGCCATACTTTAAGCAACTAATCCAGAACCTGAATATTCCGATTGATCTTCAACGAGATGTCATAAAACAAACAGTTTCGGCGATGTTTTATAATAGGCTACCAACTTCAACAGAGATTAAACAGCTTCAATATATTTTTAATACATTGATTCCAGCAAATATGGTGACCAAATTATTTACACCGACTGAAACCCAAGTCAGCTTTAAGCAATACTATGGCATTGCTACGGTAATTCAGGTTGAAACAGTAGTAAATGCGAAAGGAGCAAATTAATGAGTGAGTATCATGATTCCCAACTAACCGCTTTCGGTGCTGATTTAGCTCAACGAGCCAGTAACGGTGATACAAAGTTTGCAATCACAAAGGTTACTTCCACAGCAGATGATTTAAGCCAAACGGATTTTAGCAAACTAGTTAGTTTACCTAATGAAAAGCAAACTGGCGAAATTGAACGTATCTTACCTGATCCTAATGGCGGAACAAAAGTAAAGGGAACGAAAGTTAGTTTTGATAACTTAAACGTGTCTGAAAGCTATCCTATACGGGCATTCGGTTTGTACGCTAAAGAAGACGTAGAAGGTGCCAAAGAACAGCTTTACGCATTAACAATTGCGGCCGATCCCGAAACAATGCCTAAGTCTGATTCTGCCGTTATGTTTACCTTTGCCGCTTCGATTTATGTTGTGGTTGGTAATACTAATCAGGTTACAATTAATGTAAACCCTGACGGATTTGCAACAAAAGAATATGTAGCTGATGCGATTGCTAATGTTAAAGTTGATACATCAGATTTAGCAAAGTTGAGTCAAGATAATTATTATACTAGTGATAATCAGTTCAAGTATGATCCAGTTAATAAAGATGGTGATGCGTATGGGCTCGCTAAAAATATTGATGCCAAGGTTACCGACAATAAAGATGGTTCAATCATCGTAAATGGTAAAACCTTTGTACCAGCGGACGACAGCAAGGTTGTCCATACATCAGATATGCGTAAACCTGCCAGTGATGTCGCAGGAATCGAAGAAGTTAACGCTAAGCAAGATAAAATTGCCTACACACCTGCTGACGATTCAAAAGTTTGGCATTCAAATGTAACTCAATTAAATTCAACTGATATGAATACTGTTTTAACTGCTGGATTTTATCAATCAATTAACGGAACTAATGGAATACCAAGTGGAGATAATTGTACTATTTATCAGGTAATTCCTTTATCTAGCACAAATGGTGTTCAATTTGCATATGAAACGAATAACATTGTTTTAGGTATGCGCTCTTGGAATTATGCTCCTGGGAACTTTTCCTTTACTGATTGGGTTACTTTTGCTGACGATAGCAAGGTAGCCCACCTATCTGGCGCTAACAACTTTGATACCGTTCCAACGGTCAACAATAATCCGTTATTACTAGCAAGCAGTTTACCATCTGACCTAGCACGAACGGGACAGGACACCAACTTTACTGGCAAGCTCCAGAAAGGAGGTATTGACGTCGCTACGAGCGACGACTTAAAAAGCGTTGAGAACTCGGCTTGGCATACAGTAACGCTTCCTGATTCACAAGGGCTTAAAAACATTACAATGATATATAAAATTCATGATGATGAAAAATATATTGAAGCAAATATTTACGCGCAATCTGTCGTTACAAATATTTTTGAATGTATCATGCTTGATCTTAGCGGAATAGTTCATAGTATAACTGATATTGATTTAGCATTTACATCAATTATTGGTAACGCGTTTTTATATGGTAATCCGAGTGGAACAGCTGAAGCTAGGGCTGTGGGAGCCAAAATTTCTTTACCAAGTAACTGTGAAGTTTATGGACAATCAACAAACATCTCTACTGTTTCAGAAAAGGGAGGATCATTTGCAAAAATATACTATGATTCTCTAGTTAATAATTAGAAAGAAGGATATTTTTGACTGAGTAGTTTACGAATTATTATATAACACTTGATACCGATGATCGGGTATTCAATTTTTGCAAAGTATGTTACAATATTTCACGTGGATAACAGCGCATTCACTGTTGTTATTCATACCCCTCAAGTGTATATTCCCCCAGAATATATACCTCTAGATATATTCATAGTTTTTCATATATCCCCTAAAAGTATATGAAAATGCATCTATCTACGGATAGGTGCTTTTGTTTTGCCCAAAAACAGTTCTGAATCAGATAAGTTTCAGAAGCAATTCCTACTGTAAACGAGTATTAGGTTAAATGCTTGACACAGTTTACACTTCGCAAATACACTGGGAGTACGCAATAATTCTTATATGGGAAAGGAGACTTATATAATGCCTATTTTATCTGAAGAGATGAAAGAAATGGTTGGAAAACAATTACCATTTCTAGCAACTGCGGATGAGAATGGAGTGCCTAAAGTTGGTCCTAAAGGATCGTTACATGTACTGGACGATTCACATCTTTTGTATTTTGAGCATACCTTTCGACATGCCTATCACAACTTGCAGCAAAACAACTATGCGGCAGTAGCAGTGGCTGATAGAGAGGCTCAGAAGGGCTTTCGATTTGAAGGAACAGCTCGGATTTATGAAAATGATTCCGTATCTAAAAAGTATTTACCCCCGAAAATTTTTGAACGTTTTCCACGTGCAGCAGTGGTCATTATTGATGTGGAACACATCTTTAAGTTGGATAATACTTTAGAAGCGGGTACACAAATCAGTTAACATTATTAGCATAACAATATATGCAAATTAGCCGTCTATGAAAATAGATGGCTTTTCTTTTATCCCAAAATAGAAGGGAAGTGAGACCGTTGCCATTAAGCGATGAGGATCATCAAATGTTACTGAAACATGGCAAAGAATTATCAGACCATGAAAGACGCATTACTGATCTCAACAATAAAATGACTGACACTTTAAAGAGTGTTGATGAAAGTAATAAGTATTTACGAGAACAGAATACTCGAATTTTAGAAGCTGTCATTCGTGGAAACGAAAAGAATGAAACTCATAAAAACGAGATGGAAGTTATCAATCGTCAAAACCTGTGGAAGGTGGTAACTATTGCGATTGGTTCAAGTTCCGTGATTTATTTAATTCTACAACAGTTAATTCATGTTATTCATTAGGAGGAATTTAAAATGTTAGATAAAAAGTATTGTACCGCTTCAATTTTGTTTGCTGCTAATGTGGTTGATGGTGGTCGTACGATTGATGAAGTACCGGCACCATTTAAAACGGATGTTCAGGCGCTGTTAAAAACGGACGAATCAGCTCAGACAACGTCAGTTAAGCAAATCGTACCAGTAACCTCTGTTGATACTGCAAAGCAAACTGTTGTTGTGAAATCTACTGACACTCTCACGAAAGAAGACTAATTATGAATTTAAATAGTATTTTGGGCTTTCTTAATTCGGGCGGCTTTTTAGCGGCTCTTTTTATTTTTGGGTATGGCGTAAAGAAAATCATCGATGTGGCACAAGTGATTGTCGACCACACTAAGACCAAGGCTGATAATGAAGTTTTAGATAAAATTAAAGCCTTTGCTAAAACTGCTGTAACAGCCGCTCAGGCTTTGCCAGTTCCTGGTAACGAACAAATGGACGCTTCTAAAAAATCGCTTATTCAATGGGCTAACTTGGCCAATTACGATCTGTCAGATGACGAGGCTCAAAAGTTTGCTGAGGAACAATATCAACTGATTTTTGGACAGCACAAAGCAACTGTTAAAGTAAGCGACACGCCGGAGCAAAAACAGTTGTTGGAAACCGTCCAAGAATCTGCCGAAAAGGTTGATCCGGCTAACTATCCAATCCCGCTAGCCAATGGTGATCATATAGAAATTAACCACAAACAGTTTAAATTAAGTACGGATGATGCTGGTAAGATTTATCTAACTCCCGAAGGGAAGTGAGCTTATGACCAGCTATTTTAATGATGTGGCAGTTTGGCAACCCCATGACTTAGCTTATTTTAAACGTTTGAAAGCTTACGGATCTCGTGGTGTAGTCGTTAAGTCCTCTCAAGGAGGTTATGGCGGAACACCCTACATTAACAGTGTTGGCAAGCTTCAAGTTATTAATGCTAAAAGAGCCGGGCTTAAGGTGGCTTTGTATCATTATGGCACTTTCAATTCTTTGCGCTATGGACAGGCTGACCCCGCCAGTGAAGCTAAGTTAATGGCCAACACTGCCAAGGCTTGGGGGCTAGGCAAAGATACTTTAATGGTACTAGACGCCGAAGATTCATCTTTGCGTACTAAAGCTAGTGCTGATGCAGCTTTATTCTTTAATGAGCTGAAAAGACAAGGCTTCCACAGTTTTGATATTTATGGCCCGGGTTCATGGTTTTGGGCTGGTCGTTTGAAGATTGGCACCAGTTACAAACTAGGTGGTTGGCCAGCTTCTTACGGTAGTTCATCAAGCGGCGTATCAGGTGCTAAAGCTTGGCAGTATACCGACAATTGGAAAGGTCTGGGAGTAGATGGTTCATTAGATTATGGTGGACAATATACCACCAAAAGTGCTGAACCAGAACAGAAGCCGGAGCCGAAACTGACTAAGCAAAATGTAGATGATTACTACTACACTTACAATCCTAAGCGGGTTATTGTTAAGCGTACAATCTACCAGCACAAAAATAATCAGTTGGGTAGTCAAGCCAACCGTGGACGTAAATTAAAGCCGGGAACAGCAATTGATATTGCTTCTGTACACTTTAGCAGTGACAAAGTGCCAGTCCCATATTTTAAACTGGCAAACGGAACGTATATTACGGCTAACCGTTGGTTTGTAAATAATGCCTATTACGAATTGTCTAATTTAAAAACTATCAAAGTCATTAAACCTACTTATCTGTATCGTGACCTGCATCGGACTAAAGTTGTAAAACGTTCAGGCTTTAAGTCGAATAAATGGCCGAAAGGGACACTATTTGATGTGAAAAAAGTAATTCACTGGCAAGGTGGTTTTGTATTAAAACTTACCAATGGCTTTTACTGCACAGCCTATAAAAAGTATGTAAAGAAAATTAAATAATATAAATATAGGCCTCACTCGATTAATTTCGGGTGGGGCTTTTTATTTTTAATGATGGTAATCAGTAAATTGTACAGTTCAAGATTAGTATCTCGGAAGAGAAAGAAATACCGATTATGATGGTAAAAAGAAGGTTACTGACCAAAATTGCATGGTATTTATTATTCTGGAATTCGTACATAGCAAAAAAAGCCTCCATTGCATTATCTATTGATTAGATACGCGATGAAAGCTTAAATTTGCTAACTAAATTTTAAAAGGTCCTTCAATCCGTCCCTGTATCATGGGATTTGAAATTTAGTAATGTGCTAACTATATGCTAACTTTTCATGCAAATGAGTGACAATCGGTGACAATTTAGAAAATCAAGAATGCTTTAATACCAGCATTTTGACACCTGATGCCACCTCATGAAACCCTATCAATGGAGTCGGCGGGAGTTGAACCCGCGTCCGAGCATATTGCCACCTAGATATCTACGTTCATAGATCTATTATTTGAATTTCACCTACTGAAACGCCATAAATCAAGGCACCCACAGCAGGCTAACCTGATTAGTCTCTTCAGTTCACTTCAGGTGGGAGCAAACTGCGTGAGCCCACTAAATTTAGGACCCAGATCTAACCCATGGGCGAGATTAGGAGGATCTACGTTAAGCGCTTATTAGGCAGCTAAAGCGTAAGAATTGTTATTATTTTTTGCAGTTATAATAAACTGGGCGGTTTAACGTGGCGCTGCACGAAACGCAATCCAGACTCAACCTATACCCGTCGAATCCATAACGACCCCGATACAATACACATCATATCATAAATCACGGGAACTGAGAAGAATTGTGTCTTACAACAGGTCAAAATATTTGAGGCCGTTAACGATACCATGATCGGTATTCTTGGTCGTGATAAACTCGGCATACTTTTTCACCTGTGGCAGTCCATTTTCCATCACGACGGGGTGATCAACGAAATCCAACATCGGAATGTCGTTGTTGCCGTCGCCAAACGCATAAGTTGGGATGCCGGAGAGATTGGCGTTGGCAATCAACTCCTGGATGCCTTTTTTCTTGGAACTGCCTTTGTGAACAATATCCATGCTAAACGGGGTATTTCTGAAGAATGTCAGGGTGTCGGCGAACCGGTCAATGTATCTTTCGTCAGGCCCCTTGGTGTTAATCAACATCATGATCACTTCTTGATTCTCAATGAAATCATCTACGCCCAAGTTTGGCATCCGGGAGTTAATGAAGTTATAATTGCCGCGGACGATGTCATTGATAAAATTAATCTTGGCACCCTGGCTGTTCATAACCGTGGTTGCTTCGTGGTTGGATTTGGCAAACGCCACAAAATCCTTAACAACAGATTTTTCCAGGACAGCTTTGTAAACCGGCTGGCCTTCAAAAATGACGTAACTGCCGTTTGCGGAAACCACAGTGTTAATCCCAGTCTTTTGCATTGTATTGGGGATTTCAAATAAATTTCTGCCGGTCGAAATCACTGGGAGAACCTGATTTGCTTTTAATTGGCGCATCGCATCAGCCACTTCGTCGTCGACACGCGTGTGTTCATTAAATAAAGTATGGTCAAGGTCAAAGAACGCAATTCCTTTATACATAGATAAGCCATCCTTTTCATTATCAATTTTATAATCATATACTTTACTATCATAACAATATTGCGACTTTCCAAGCAAGTTCTTCTAATTATTGGTAAAATGGGTTATATATGGGGTGAGACGATTGGAAAAAACAACCATTGCGAATGAAAAGACCAGCCGTTTCTTCGTTCGACTAAGAAGAATTCCCGGCGAACATTGGTATTTAGCAAACGGTAACGAAAAAAATGTAAATCCAAAAAATAAAATTAAAGTTCCGGACAGCATCAAGGCACAGGATTTTTTGATTGATGAGATTAGCTTCTTCAACAAATTAGTCTGGTACCACTTCACTTGTGGAGATCTGGAAGGCTGGCTGCCCAAACGAAATATTCGAAAGACATTTCGCCGATTGGACGTTGAACCGATTAAGCAGCCCACGCAATCCGATATTGATAATCAGTGTACGGCGATTTTAATGCTGCTTAACAGCGCCGGCATTAATGTCGACGTCAGCGATATCCGAGACAAAGTTGAGAAGTGGCACGCGCAATCGGGAACCCTAATGGATTTGAGTGACTTGATTATTTCGTTAACCCACTCAATTCGTGATCTGAACGGCGTTGATTTTCGCAAATTAGATAAGCAGCTTTTGCGCAGAAGACCGATTTTAGTCAAAGTTGCCGGCCTCGATAATTTAAAGTCCAGCTTGATCTTGTTGACCGGTTTTAACAGAAAACTTTACTACTACAACGATCCGTGGACCGGCAAACTAGAGTCGATTTCTCAAAATCATTTAAGAAAGCATTGGAAACGCGGGAACTTGGAAGCAATCAGTTATTGAAGGTGGGGTTTTAGAATGAAATTGTTGATGATTGAAGATAACAAATCAGTGTCGGAAATGATGCAGATGTTCTTCCAAAAAGAAGGCTGGGATGTCACATTTGCTTATGACGGCATTGAGGCAATGGACAAATTTAACGAAGATCCTGATAGTTGGGACATGATTACTCTGGATCTTAATTTACCTAAAAAAGACGGCATGGAAGTCGCCAAAGAAATTCGGGCCAAGTCACAAACGGTCCCGATTATTATGTTGACCGCTCGCGATTCGGACAGTGATCAGGTCTTGGGATTTGAGATGGGCGCAGACGATTACGTCACCAAGCCGTTTTCCCCAATTACCTTGGTGGCCAGAATCAAAGCCTTACAGCGACGGGCCCACACTGAAACTGAAGAGAAATCTGAGGACGAGAAGGCCAAAAATGTCTTTGACGTTCAAACTGATCACTTTAAATTGAACTCCAGTACTCGGGAAGTGTATTTGGATGACAAGCGGATTTCTGATCTGACTCCCAAAGAGTTCGAACTGTTAAAGACGTTGGCCCAAAAGCCACGTCAGGTATTTTCCCGTGAGCAGCTTTTGGAAACGGTCTGGAATTATGAGTACTATGGTGATGAACGAACTGTTGATGCGCACGTCAAAAAGTTGCGTCAAAAGATTGAGAAGGTTGGCACCCAAGTGATTCAAACCGTTTGGGGCGTTGGCTATAAATTTGATGATAGTGAAGTGGGCAAGAAGAAATGAAAATGATTTATCAGCAATTATTGGCGTTCTTTTTGGTAATTGGCTGTACAATTTTATTGCTGGGTTTTTCATTTAGCCGCATGTCGAAAACGTTTGTATATGACCAAACCTGGCATAACTTGGAAAAGTATTCGGATAGTTTGATTCAACAATCGCTGACGATTAGCTCCAAGAATAAGGCCAAAGTGACCTTTGACGAAGAGAAGTTGAAGAACTCTGAAGCCTTGTTGGAGAACCAAGCGGTCCATTTTACCGTCTTCAGTCCACAAGACCAGGTGATCTATCCCAATAACGGCGTTGCCCCCCGAATTACCCAGAAAGACTGGGAGCATTTGCGGCGCAATCAGATCGTTCGGAAGGTCAATAATAAGAATTTCAAGCTCAGCAATGGCAAGACCCGGCCGGCAATGATTGAAGTTTTAAAGCCATACTATTATAAGAAAAAACTAGTGGCCGCCGTGACGGTTGGTGCCTTTATTTCGGATGTTAACTCCAACGTCAAGCGGATTAACCGCGATTTGTTAAAGGCGCTGTTTGTGGCGTTGCTCATTTCGATGTTCATTAGTTACTTCATCGCCAGACGGCTGAATCGACGGATTAGCAAACTGCGAAGTGCCGCCAATCAGGTTTCAAACGGCAATTACAAGATTCGCTTGAAACCCGGTGGGAAAGATGAAATTGGCGAATTGATCGTCGATTTCAACCACATGACCCAATCCTTGCAGCAGGCCAACAATGAAATTCAACGGCAGGAAGAACGCCGCCAGGAATTCTTGGCCAATGCGGCACATGAGATGCGAACTCCTCTCACAACAATCTCGGGCATTTTGGAAGGAATCAAGTACGATGTGATTCCCCAGGAGTCAAGGGCCAAGAGCATTGACTTGATGAGTAGTGAAACTCAGCGGCTGATTCGGTTGGTGAATGAGAATTTGGATTACGAAAAGATTCGCTCCAACTCTATTCAGCTTGACAAGCGTCATTTTAACGCCGCTAAGGTCCTTGAAAACGTCATCGACCAGTTGGACAGCAAAGCAGAAGAATCGCAGGACAAGCTCGTTTTGAACGCCCCTAAAGACCTGTCAATTTATGCAGATTATGATCGGTTTGTCCAGATTGTCTTCAATATTGTGACCAATGCGATCCAGTTTACTGATCAAGGGACGATTACCGTGACCGGTGAACGGGGCTACAACGAGACCATCATCAAGGTTGCCGATACCGGTATTGGCATGTCCGAGGATCAGCAAAAAAATATTTTTGAACGTTATTATAAAGCCGATGCCTCACGAAGAACCGGTAAGTACGGTGAGTCGGGACTGGGATTGGCGATTGTTCACCAGTTGGTGAAATCCCATGGCGGCAAGATTTCAGTTTCATCCAAACTGGGTGAGGGCACGACGTTTACCGTGATTATTCCGGATGCGACAGCTGCCGAAAAAGAACAAGAAAATCACTAAATTAAAAGTCATCATTTTGCATTTGCTTGAGAGAGTCTCAAGGATGCAAAATGATGACTTTTTGTTAGCTGTTTGATTCTTGGGCTGCATGGGCTTCGTAAGCCTTGGTGCCCTTTTCTGTTAAACCATTGATTTCGTTGTGGTCGGTCACGATGTAGCCGGCTGCGACCAGTGGCTTGGGATCGCCGCCAATGACGTTATCACAATAATCGACGAAGTGGTTGACCGGGGTGCCGGATGATACCCGGCCGGTATAAATTGCCTTTAAAATTTCATAGTCTGTTGCCGTTAATTCCATGATGAAGCCTCCTAATCTTGATGCATTTATGATACCACCAGGACGGGTGCGGGCGGTGAATTTTGTTTGGTGATATAAGACACTGACTTCAGCCTTTAAAGATTCGGATTATTAGCACAGACCATTGCGATGAGCAAGTTGTCACCGCATAAATGGTTAAAGTGATACAATATTTTAAAATTAGTAGCGTTTTCATTAAATGTCCACAACTGGTCACCAAACCGAAGTTGCGCAAATCAAAATATCAGGATAGTGAGAAGGCTAATTATGAAACTAGCAAAGAAATATTTATATAGCACCATTCTCGGCCTCTCTTTAGGAGTGGGAATGTCTACCAACGTGGTGAAAGCCGCCCCAAGTTCCAATAGTGCCGTGGTTTCTCCCACGAGTGACCCTTCACAAGACGAGCAGGCAAATCCAGACCTATCGGGAAAGGTCGAAGATGTCTCCTACACGGTTAAGGATGACCAGCTGACTTTATATGGCGGCACGATCAAAAAAATTCACGAGAACTTTTCACTTCCTTGGCAACAGGATGGGGTCCGTGACCGCATTAAAAAGCTTAAGATTGATGGCCCGCTTGAATTTGAGCAGGATGGTGCCTATGAATTTTTTGAGGCGTTGGGGAATCTTGAAAGTATATCCGGCTTAAGAAACGTTGATACGTCAAAGACCGAAACGCTGAATTATATGTTTGCTCAAGATGGCAACTTAACATCCGTTGATGTCTCCAGCTTTCGGACACCCAATGTCATCACGATGAGTGGCCTGTTTTTTGGTGATTGGAAGCTTGAACAAGTCGATCTTTCTAATTTTGATTTTTCTCAATTAAAAAATACGGATCACATGTTTGGGGGGGATTATGTATTAACGAATATCACTTTTCCTCATTCGAAAGCTTCTAAGATTGATAATATGCTGGATATGTTTTACGGGAATCACTCATCAGACTTTGACATGACCAATGTCACGGCTATTGGCAGTATGTTTTCCGAGGATACGTTACTATCGAATCTGAAACTGGGGCCAACCTTTAAAAATTCAGCTTTGGCCACTCTCCCGCCGCATCAAAAAGGCGATGAAATCCCCATTGATCCCTTGAAGGACGCCACCGGTCCAGGATGGCAAGCAGTTGGTGCCAATGGAACGGTCAACAATCCACAGGGCGAGCTCTATCCAACCCTTGAGGACTTTGTGGCTAAGCGGCCTGCTGAAGACGAAACCTATGTCTGGCAGCAAGACACCACGCCCATTAATCAATATATGCTGAACCTGACTAATAGTTCGGCTTCAGTATATGAGGGCCTTCAAGCTAAGAATTGGGATCCGACCAGTGTGATTCAATTAGCGACTCACAATGGAACCGATGATAAGAATGCTGTTACGATTACTGATGCTAATGGTCAGCCGGTTACCCAGGCAACTATTGCAGCACTGGCTCCTGGAACCTACTCGCTGACTTATCAGAATGGTGATCAGAAACAACCATTTACCTTAACAATTAAGGCCGATCAGGCCAGCTTGAAGACGACGGATATTGATCTTTATTTAAACCAGGCGTTCACTGAAGATGCGTTGAAAAGTAAAATTTTGGCGGTCAATTCCGATGGCCAGGCTCTTCCGTACACTTACACCATCAAAGATGCAACTGGCAAAACTGTTTCGCTTGATGACGTCAAATCAAAGGTTGGTCAATACACGGTCGACATTGTTACCAATCAGCTGCTAAGTGGTCACGAGCCCCTGGAAGGGAAGCTCACCATCAACGTGACTGACAGCAGTACCCTCAATCTCAAGTATGGCAAGCTGACAATCCCCGTCAATCAGGCATGGAAACCGGCAGATGCATTTGATAATGCCAAAGATGCCAGTGGAAAAGACCTAGCCTTTAAAGATATTTTGGTGACGGCGAAAGACAGCTCTGGAAAGATCATCTCAGACCTGAGTAATCTGTATAAAACGCCAGGCGTTTACACAATCCATTACAGTAATGGGTCAGCTTCAAAGGACGTTCAATTGACGGTTACCCAGCCGACGCCAACACCGTCTCCATTGCCAACCCCTCAGCCTGTGCCAAATCCGCAACCATCACCGACGCCTAACCCCATCAATCCAGTCACACCAACGCAGCCAACGGTTCCAACTCAACCAACTAATCCAAAGCTTCCTGATTACGCGGGGACAAAGGGCGCGGCAGTCGCTGCCATTAACAATGTCTATTTGTATCGAACGGTTAACTTCACCAAAGGCCAGCGAATTGCCAAATATATCAAGAAACCGCGCATTTACCGGCCGATGTTTGTGGTGACGGGGTATGCTCGTTCCACAAGTGGGAAGATGCGTTACAAAGTCCGTGATGTCAACCACTTATCGAAGACGGCGGGCAAGACCGGCTACATCACCGGCAATTGGCGATATGTCCGTCCAATTTATTACGCTACTCTGCACAAACACATTACGGTCATTTCTCCGGCAGGGGTTAATGCCTATAAGCACAAAGACTTGACTGGTAAGGTCAGAAGTTATCAACAGGGAACCATCCTCAAAGTTAAAGGGATCGTGAAGCACAATCTGACCACCCGTTATATCTTGACGAATGGCAGGTATGTCACCGCTAACCGAAAGCTGGTTAACATGGGTCGGCATCGGACCGTTAAGAAAGTTCGGGCGAAGACAACCATTCATCGTTATCAAAACGTGAACTTGAGCGGACGGCCTCACACGATTAAGAAGGGCCAGATCATCAAAGTATCCAATTATGATTATTCCCGTGGCCATAATCTACAAAAGCACGGTGCCTTGCGATACCGTGTGGCTGGTGGGTATATCACCGGTAACTCTAAATATGTCAGAATTATTCGATAATTTACATTAGACAGTGCGACGAGAGGCGTTTTGATCCCAGAATTTAAGCAAAGAAGCGGGCTATTCCTATTTTGGAGTGGCTCGCTTTTTGGGGATCAGTCGATCGCCAAGTAGGCCAGGCAGGCTTTCAGCCGGCCGTCGCTGCACGTTGTATCAATACAAAAGTGGTAATCAAATCCACCGTAGCAATTAATGTCCGAACCTCATTATTTTTCTGCGACCAGAAATTGCATCAGTGTGAAATTTTTGTTGTGGCATTTTTTGTTAGACAATTTATTGAAACTGTCTAGCGGATTTTGCAACAAAAAAGGTGTTAGCCAAAAAAATGGCTAACACCTTGCTGATCCTTGTTAAATCAACGATTATCACCCGCACGGGGCTCGAACCCGTAACTCCGCCTTGAGAGGGCGACGTCTTAAACCAGTTTGACCAGCGGGCAATGCTATCAAACTCACTATAATAGTGTATCTAAATCAGAAAGATTTGTCAACAAAGGAAACTGAAATATAAAGTTGACAAAACGCAGAAAAATCTTTAATATATTTAGTTGTGATATTCATTGGGTATTCGCCAAATGGTAAGGCAACGGACTCTGAATCCGTAATTTACTGGTTCGACCCCAGTATACCCAATCTTTTGCAAGGTCTGTTATGTTTCTCTCTAATCAGAGACAATGTAACAGACCTTTTTATATTCCATAAATCCCACTATCATCCTGTGCAGAAGGGGATCTTTAACCGTTACCCGTTCTTACTCGTCCCAGATTGGAATTGCTTACACCACAGTGACCCAAAGTGTGCTAATCTAGAATTAAATGGTTAATGATTCACGCATATTCATGCAGATAGGAGCCGATATGTATGGATCAATTTACGTTAGTCAAAGAAACGCTGGATAAGATGGGAATTCCCTATGAGATTGTTGAACATCCTGCTGCCCACACTACTGAGGAAGCCGATGAGTTCATTAAGGGCAAAGAGGGCGTTCGGACCAAAACAATGTTTATGACCAACAAGAAGAAAACCGAGTTTTATCTGTTGGTGATGGACGATGCCAAACGTCTAGACTTTCATGAATTTCAAGACTTGACCAACACTAAACAGATCAAGATGGCCTCAGCGGAATCACTTAAAGAACAAATGGGGTTGGAGCCGGGGATCGTCTCGATTTTTGGATTGATTAACAATCAAGAGAAGAATATTCATGTTTATTTCGATCGGGCCATTTTAGATGAAAAGACAATGACCTTCCATCCCAATGTCAACACCAGAACAATTTTTGTTGCTTCCAAGGATGTTTTAAAATTCGTGAAGGAAATGGGCTATGACTACCAGATCCTTGACTTGGAATCCTTTGATTAATCAGAGAGGTTACGAATGAAATACCAAGATGTTACCAACTATGTGATTGAAAAATATCATGTTCACCCTGAATACCTGTGGAAAAAGTATCCGAGCTTTGCCGTTCTGCGTCACAAGGAGAACCGAAAATGGTTCGGCTTAGTCATGCAGGTTGAAAAGTCGCAACTTGGACTTGATGGGCAGGGTAAGGAAGACATCCTGGATGTCAAATTGGATCCCAAAGAAGTTGAGTTTCGACAAACTAGTTTGGGGTTTCTGCCAGCTTATCATATGAACAAAACCAACTGGTTAGCCATTCGGTTGAACCAGGTGGATCCAAAGCAAATTCACGACCTAATCGAAGCTAGTTATCAGTTAACTCAATAATCAAAAATGAGGCATCCGCCAAGGTAAATTGTTCCTTGGAGGGATGCCTCATTTTAGTGAGGGTTTATTTAATTTCATAGTAATCATCGGCCTTAGATTTTAACTGATTAGTCTCAAGCTTGTTGAGATCCAGCTTCCGCAGCGTCTGTTTGGTAACCATGGTTTTGACAATGGTTCGTTTCCGACCGTTGCCAACATTTCGATTGAAGATAATGGTGAATTGATCATAACGGTCATAGTCGGTCTTTTTAATCGCCTTCAAAATACCAATCGTGGTTAACCGAAAGGACTCGGTTGTATCGCTTTTATCGGTAACGGTCACTGTGAGTGCCGTCTGGCTGGCATGCAGCTTGACTTGATGATCAAATAGAAGCGTATGGGTGGTGTTCAGTTCTTTCTTGACGGCAGTTTCAGTATTTTGAGTCGACTTTCTGGCCGGCTTTTTCACGGTCTTTTCGGTCCGCTCAGCCTGCTCGGCATTGCCTTTTTTGATGACTTCTTTTCCTTTGGGCGAATTAAAAAACAACGTGCCGAACACAGCCATCAGCACCAATGAAATCAGCGCATACTTGCCGTATGGATATTTACCGTGTTTGCCGGTGGTCTTAAAGTAGACAAACATGGCGAAAAAAATCACCATCGCATAAGACGACAGCTTGGTAATGACATCAAACATCGTGCTAATCAAAGTGAAGGTCTCCTTTATTTGGCTGGTTATTCAAATGACAGGTCAACCAGGTATTTGTGTTGGTCTACTAAATGCGAGGTGGTGATCCACAATTCGTGATAATTGGCGTCTTTGACCTGGGTCATCTCATGAAAATAGTCCAGCAAATCACTGTACATTGACAGAAAATCTGACGACATTCGATTAACCTCGAGTTTTTGTTCAGGGAAATAAATCTCTGGATTTCCTAATTTAACGGTGTCATCAAGGTACATTTCCACGACGTTGTCATAGGTGTCCGGCTTGGTGAATACTTTATCCGGATGGGCCTTAATGTATGATAAGACGTGATAAATTGTGTCTGAGTTACTTGCCACTTGAACTTCCTCCGATCTTAAAAATCCTACGTTCCTATTGTAACAAATCTGAGCAGAGTGGGGAAAATGTTTTCAAGCAACCGCCGGTGCGCTTCTTTATCCAGTTGTGGATTAGCGGTACAATGAATGCATCTCAATGCGAAAGGATGCTGTCCATGGATTATCCAAACACGGTCACAAGAATTCATCAGTTTGTGGATGCCGGAATTGTCCCCGGCGTGAGTTACGGGATTATTGATCGGGATGGCCTTCAAACAGACGTTTTTGGTCAACAGGAACTGTTACCGGAAAGATTGCCGCTTCACAGTGGTGAATTGTACGATCTGGCCTCCTTGACCAAAGTGATTGGGACCACCAATTTAATTTTACGACTACTGGCTTCCGGGAAAATCTCACTAGATGATTCCTTGACCAAGTATTTTCCTCAATGGCAGTCGCCCCAGGTCACCATCAGACATTTGCTGACGCATACCTCAGACATTGTCGGCTATATCCCTAACCGCAATCAACTGCCCAAGTCGGAACTGATGCCGGCGTTGTTGGCCCTGAAAAGCGGTTCAGATATCGGCAAAGTTGTTCACTATCAAGACTACAATTTTATCTTTTTAGGCTGGATTGCCTCAAGGGTGATGGGCGAGCCTGTTCAACAGCTGATTAGTGAGTTTGTGTTAAGACCGTTGGAACTAAACCAAGCGACATTCACCCCGGATCAGGTTAATAATGTTGTCCCGACCGAATTAATTCCCAGTAAGGGGTTGATCCGCGGCACCGTTCACGACCCCAAAGCGCGAATCCTTGGTCCTGACTGTGGCTCTGCCGGCTTGTTTGCGCCGCTCAGCGATCTGATTCATTTTTCAAAGTGGTTGTTGGGCGATATCAGATATCCCAACTTTCTGCCGGCAGACTGGGTTGACCAGCTCTTCGTTGACCAAACGCCGGGACACATGAAGAATCGTTCGTTTGGCTGGATCCTGCGTCATTATAATGGTCATCCATACATTCTCCACACAGGCTACACGGGCACCCTGATCGTGGTCGACCGCTATTCGCATAAGGCGTTGGTCTTTTTGTCCAACCGAGTCCACCCGGATCCAAGCAACCAGTTGTTTTTGCCATATCGCAGCCAACTGATTCGAACCTTTGTGAAAGAAAACGAGATTGCACACCAATAATTTTCAGACAAAATAAGCGTGGGACAATAAGCGGTTAGCTTCCAGAGTATAAGGGGATTACCCGAATATCCAGAACTTGGATGTTTGGGTAATCCCCTTATACGGCCGGAAGCTGCTTATTGGCGCACAGTTCTGCTAGATAACATTCAGGCGCAAATAGAGGCTGGAACAAAATTTTTAGTTTTGTCCCAGCCTCTATTTCTATATTAAAATGTTGCGCCAACTTTCAGATTCTCTTGTGCTGTTAAATCGGCGTCAGGATATTTTCGCTTCAGCGCGTTCATCAAAACGTGTTTAGCAATATCATTGTTTCTGGCAAGAATTGGACCATGGAAATAGGTGCAGTAGACGTTTTTGTAAATTGCCCCTTCAGTCTTATCCTGGCCGTTATTGCCGTGACCCTCCAGAACCTTTCCCAGTGGGCGTTCACCGCGACCCAAGAAGGTAATTCCCTGATGATTTTCAAAGCCGTGATACTTTTCGCCGGTTTCTTCATTTTCAATCACGACGTTACCAATAAAACGGTGGTCCTTTTGTTTGTCGGTATAGTGATCCAATGCACCGATGCCCATCAGCTTTTCACCGTTAGCCCCGATATAGTAGTGACCCAGCAATTGGTAGCCGCCACAAATTGCGACCACGGAGCCATTATCTTCAATAAAGTCGGTTAAAGCCTGCTTTTTGGTTTGGATATCTTTAGAAATAATTGATTGTTCGAAATCTTGGCCACCGCCGAAGACGACGATGTCATATTTGTCAGGATCAAATGGTTGATCCAAGCTGACAACTTCAGACGTCAGGTCAACGCCCATTTTGTTGGCCAGATACTTGAGGACCAAAATGTTCCCTAGGTCACCGTAAGTGTTCATCAGATCGCCGTAAAGGTGACAGACGTTTAAAGAATAGGTCATTAATCCATTCCTCCCTTGATAAAGCCTTTGGCTGCAAATACTTTCCTTAAGTGTAGCATAGCCGTGTAAGTTGCGAGGATATAAACCTTTTTGGTTGGTGCCTTGGGGATCATTTCGACAACTTTGTCCAAATCCGGTTCAACCAAATGTTTCTTTGGGTCGACTCCGGCAACTTGGAGGCGGTAGGTGATATCTTTGTATCGCTCACCGCCAGTAATGAACTGTTTGATGTTCATCTTGGGCAGCCGTTCAAAATCGCCATCCCAAATCCAGCTGGTATCAATCCCATCTGCGTAATTGGCATTGAGAAGCCCAATGAAGGTAAACGGGTCCTTGTCAGTGGAAATCATGTCGATCACCTGATTGAGGCCGACCGGGTTTTTAACCAGAATCAGTGTCACCAGTTTGCCGTCAACGTTGATCTCTTCTTGGCGGCCAAAGATCTGTTTTCCTTTTTCAAAGGCTTTCTTAGTCTGAGCAGGGGAGACTCCCATGAATCGGCCAACTGAATAAGCTGCCAGGGCATTGTAGATGTTGTAAACCCCACCGATCCCAATTTTAATCGGCTCACCATCGATTTCAAAGGTAGATGATTTGGGGGTCAAGTCGTTGATTTTGTTCAGCGCAAAATTCAATTCGGGCCGCTCAAAACCACAGTTGGGGCAGAAGTACTTGCCCAGATTGGAATAGCTGATGAAATGGTAGTGCAGGACATGCTGACATTGGGGACAGAGAACGCCGTCCGTGTTGGGCGTCGCCTTGATGTCGCCATCTTTTTGATTGTCGAAGCCGTAGTAGACGATCGGGTTCGGCAGTTGTTTTGAATGGAAAATCGGCGCGTCACCATTAGCGATAATGGTTGCGTTGGGCGCTAAGGCGACCCCATTCAAAATTTTATTATAGGTCGTATAGATTTCGCCATAACGATCCATTTGATCTCGGAAAATGTTGGTGAAAACAAACGCTTTTGGTTTGATGTATTTGGTAACCATGATGACATTGGCTTCATCGACTTCCAACACTGCCAATGGCCGCTTGCCCTTTGACTTTGGTGCATGAAGGAAAGTGGTAATGATGCCTTGCTCCATGTTCGAGCCGGTGGGGTTGGTCAAAATGTTATCGTACTTTTCTTTGAGCACTTGAACCGTCAGAGCGGTCGTCAGCGTTTTACCGTTGGTACCGGTGATGACGATCACGTCGTAGTCACGGCCCAGGGTTGCCAGAATTTCTGGATCGAGCCGTTTGGTGATTTTACCGGGAAGCGAACTGCCGCCCTTGAAAAATGTATGCAGAAACCAGTAAGACGACTTACCGGCCGCAGTCGCAATTGAACTTTTTAATGACATAAACTTTACTCCCTTAAAATGAAGTACATAATGAACCTAATCAAACATTAAGTGTAGCATATGCTCAACTGTTTGAACATATATACGCTCGTTCTTTAAGGGGTCGATAATAATGAGGGTGCTGGCGAATTTTCTCATTATTATCGATTTTCAAAACTTTTTCTGTATAATGGAAGAGAAGCTCTTAAGGAAAAAGGTGGATATTTTGGCTCAACTATTTTATCGGTACGGTGCAATGAATAGCGGCAAAACAATCGAAATTATCAAGGTTGCTCATAATTATGAAGAGCAAAATAAAAGTGTTATCATTATGACCAGTGCGTTGGACACCCGAGAAAAGCAGGGCATGATTGAATCGCGCATCGGTTTGGAACGAAAAGCCGAACCGATTCGCGAGGATACCAATGTCTTTGATTTGGTACAGGAACTAAATCCCCATGCCAGTTGTATCTTAATTGACGAGGCACAATTCTTAAAGAAAAAGCACGTCATGGAACTGGCCCGGATCGTCGATGAGCTGAACGTGCCGGTGATGGCATTTGGCTTGAAGAACGACTTTCAAAACAACTTGTTTGAGGGTTCCAAATACCTTCTGTTATACGCAGATAAAATAGAAGAAATGAAAACCATTTGCTGGTTCTGCGGCAAGAAGGCTATCATGAACCTGCGTTTTCACAACGGCGAGCCGGTGTATGAGGGTGAACAAATCCAAATGGGTGGGAACGAATCCTATTATCCGGTCTGCAGAAAGCATTATTACAATCCACCTATTAAGTAACAAAAGTGAGGAATATTAAATGGACGAAATTTTCGACAAATTACAATCGGTCGTTGATCGATATGATGAGTTAAACGAGTTAATCAGTGATCCGGAAGTGATTGCCGATACTCAAAAATTCATGAAACTATCTAAGGAAGAAGCCGACCTTCGAGACACTGTGGCCGCTTTTAAGAAGTACCAAAAAGTCAGCAAGCAGCTCGACGATGACAAAGAGATGCTTCGAGAAAAGATTGATGATGATCTTGAAGCGATGGTCAAAGATGAGATTACCAGCCTAACCGACGAAAAAGACAAGCTCGAAGACCAAATGAAGGTTATGCTGCTGCCAAAAGACCCCAATGATGATAAAAACATCATTATGGAAATCCACGGCGCCGCCGGTGGTGATGAAGGCAGCTTATTTGCTGCCGATTTATTCAGCATGTATTCCAAATATGCTGAGCGTCAGGGCTGGAAAGTGGAAATCATCGATAAGAACGAAACTGAAGTTGGCGGTTTCAAAGAAATCGTTTTAATGATTACCGGTGACAAGGTCTATTCAAAGCTCAAGTATGAAAACGGTGCCCACCGAGTTCAACGGGTGCCGGTAACCGAATCTGCCGGCCGGGTGCACACTTCCACGGCGACGGTTGGTGTGATGCCTGAAGAAGAGGATGTTGATATTGATATCGATCCCAAAGATATCCGGGTGGATGTTTACCGTTCATCTGGTGCCGGCGGTCAGCATATTAACAAGACTTCCTCAGCTGTCCGAATGACCCACTTGCCAACCGGCATTGTAGTTGCGATGCAGGATGAACGATCCCAGCAGCAGAACCGCCAGAAGGCCATGAAGATTTTAAAGGCCCGGGTTTATGATTACTATGCCCAACAAGAACAGGATCAATACAACGCTGAACGTAAATCGGCCATTGGAACCGGTGATCGGTCCGAGCGGATCAGAACTTACAATTACCCGCAAAATCGGGTGACCGATCATCGGATTGGCTTGACTTTAAACAAGTTAGACCGGATCATGAACGGTGAGTTGGACGAAATTATTGATGCCTTGATTGTTTCTGATCAAGCCAAGAAACTTGAGAATTTGACCAATGAATAATCAAGAAAACGTGACCTACTTTGAAGCCCGAAAGTGGGCTTCTTTTCGTATTAAGGAATCTAATGACATTGACATGTACGACGTCGATTTTTTGTTAGAGAAACTATTTAAGATGTCGGCTACCGATCTGTTGATTCATTACCACACTCAGATGCCAGACAAGCAGTGGCAAGTATTTCAAGACGCGATCGGTCAATTGCTGAAAGGGGTGCCGCCACAGTACATTGTTGGCGAGGCAGATTTTTACGGTTTATCATTGAAGGTCACACCAGATGTGCTGATTCCCCGAGTTGAAACCGAGGAGTTGGTTGACTGGATATTGGCTGAAAACTCAGATTCTGAGTTGAAGGTCTTGGATATTGGTACCGGCAGTGGGGCGATTGCGATTGCCCTCAAGCATTCCAGACCCCACTGGCAGGTATTTGCCAGTGATATTTCCCTGCCGGCAATTGAAGTGGCTCGGCAAAATGCGATTGCTAATCACACGGCAATTCATTTTATGGCGAGTGATGTTTTTGCAGCAATTGATGAGTCATTTGACGTCATCGTGTCAAATCCGCCATACATTGCCAAAGATGAGCAGACCTATATGGATGCCAGCGTGATCAAAAGCGAACCTGACTTGGCACTATATGCGAAAGACCAGGGACTTGCTATTTACAAACAAATTGCTGCCGATGCGGAGAGTCACTTAACTTCAAAGGGCAGGTTGTACTTGGAAATCGGGTTTCAGCAACAATCGGCTGTGACCGAGATCTTCCAAGCAGCCATGCCCAACGCTCGAGTAATTGCCAAACACGATGTCTCCGGTCATCAACGGATGATTCAAGTAAAGAAATGAAGGCTATATAATATGGAAACTTTAATTTTAAAACAGCAGCAACTAGACCAAGCGGCGGACTTTATCCGTCAAGGCGAACTGGTGGCATTTCCCACCGAAACCGTCTATGGATTGGGGGCTGATGCGACCAATGAAACGGCGGTCAAGAAAGTTTATGCCGCTAAGGGACGTCCCAGTGATAATCCGCTGATCGTTACCGTATCTGACATCGCGATGGTTGAAAAATACACCCAGTCATTTTCCGACGACGCCAAAGCATTGATGGCCAAATTTTGGCCGGGTTCTTTGACGATGATTTTTAAGCTGAAGCCAAACGCTTTATCTAAGGCGGTTACTGGTGGTTTGGACACCGCAGCGTTCAGGTTCCCGAAAAACCAAGCCACGCTGGATTTGATTTCAAAGGCCGGCGTACCAATTGTCGGTCCATCAGCCAATACTTCCGGTAAGCCAAGTCCAACGACTGCACAACACGTTTATCATGATTTAAATGGCAAGATTGCTGCAATTGTCGATGATGGACCGACCACGGTTGGTGTCGAATCGACGATTCTTGACATGTCTGTGGCAACCCCGTCGATTTTGCGCCCGGGTGCTGTGACCAAAGAGGATATTGAAGCCGTTATTCATCGACCGGTGATTGATGAACTCCATCATGTGGGCGCCAAACAAACCCCTAAAGCCCCTGGAATGAAGTACAAGCACTATGCTCCCAATGCTCAGGTCTACATTGTCGATCCTGACGACGATTGGCACGATGTGGTCGCCTGGATCAAGCAGCACCCACAGCCAATTGGGGTGATGGCTTTTGATGACGTCATCAAAACAATTAATTGGCCGGATAATGTCGATGTGATTTCACTTGGCAATGATGCCCGCACAGCAGCGCATGATTTGTTTGCCGAACTACGGGATTTTGATAACCACCCTGCCTATAAAATTATTTTTACCCAAGGAATTGATCCAAAGGGAATTGGTGAGGCTTACATGAATCGTTTGAATAAATCAGCTGGGCAAATGCATTTCAAGCAGTTATAATTTATTTGTACCAAATAAATTAGTGAGGTGTTGCAGTTGAACTACGATTATAAACAGCAGGATCCAGAACTTTGGGATGCCATTGCCAACGAAGAGAACCGTCAGGAGCATAATATCGAACTGATCGCGTCTGAAAATATCGTATCAAACGCTGTTCGTGCCGCTCAGGGTTCCGTGCTTACCAACAAGTACGCTGAAGGATACCCGGGCCGGAGATATTATGGCGGCTGTGAGTACATTGATGTTGTTGAACAATTGGCGATTGACCGTGCCAAAGAATTGTTTGGTGCCGAATATGCCAACGTGCAGCCTCACTCAGGTTCACAAGCGAACCAAGAGGTTTATGCCGCATTCCTAAAGCCTGGTGATCGGATTTTAGGGATGGGGTTAGACGCCGGCGGCCATTTGAGCCACGGTGCCAAAGTCAGCTTTTCAGGCAAGCTCTACGACTCTTTCTCGTATGGGCTTGATCCAAAGACGCAATTGATCGATTATGATGAAGTTGCCAGAATTGCCCAGATCGTTCAACCAAAATTGATCATTGCCGGAGCCTCCGCATACAGTCGAATCATTGACTGGCAGAAGTTCCGCGACATTGCCGATTCTGTTGGGGCTTATCTGATGGTTGACATGGCCCACATTGCCGGTTTGGTTGCGGTTGGATTGCATCCAAGCCCAGTTCCGGTTGCTGACGTTGTCACCACGACGACGCATAAGACACTCCGGGGACCTCGTGGTGGATTGATTTTGGCCAAAGAAAAGTATGCCAAGAAGCTGAACTCAGCTGTTTTCCCTGGCAGCCAGGGTGGTCCTTTGGAACACGTAATTGCCGGAAAAGCGGCGGCCTTCTACGAAGATTTGCAGCCGGCATTCAAAGAATACGGCGAGCAGATCATTAAAAATGCCAAAGCAATGGCCGACGTATTCCAGAATTCCAAGTCAGTCTCCGTTCTTACCGGTGGAACTGACAATCATTTAATGACGCTTAATTTAACGCAGACCTCATTGAATGGTAAAGAGCTGCAAAACCTGCTGGATACTGTTCACATCACTACTAATAAAGAGTCGATTCCAAATGATCCATTGCCACCTTCGAAGACCAGCGGGTTGCGGTTGGGAACGCCAGCCATTACCACCCGAGGCTTCAAGGAAGACGATGCCAAAGCGGTTGCCAATTTGATTTTACAAGTGATTGACAAACCAAATGATGACCAAAACTTAAAGGATGTCGCTGCCAAAGTTGAACAATTAACTGCAGCTCACCCAATTAATCAATAATTTTGACTGGCTTGAAACTAATTGTGGTTTCAAGCCTTTTTGTATACTTTCCGATCGCGTATATGTGATACAATTATTTCGGAATACAAAAAGGAGTTGGAAAATAATGGGTAAGTTTCAAGTTATGGATCATCCGTTGATTCAACACAAGCTGTCAATGATTAGGGACAAGAATTGCGGGACTAAAGAGTTTCGGGAAATCGTCAACGAAATTGCCACTTTAATGGCTTTTGAAGTTTCGCGGGATATGCCTTTGGAAGATGTTGATATTGAGACACCAGAGGGTATTGCGCATGCCAAGCAGATTTCCGGTAAAAAGGTCGCCATCGTACCAATCTTACGGGCAGGTATCGGAATGGTTGATGGGATGCTTGATTTGATTCCAGCAGCCAAAGTTGGTCATATCGGTATGTATCGTGACGAAAAGACCCTCGAACCTCACGAATATTTTGTAAAGCTGCCATCAGACATTGGCCAGCGGCAGATTTTTGTCGTTGATCCAATGCTTGCGACCGGAGGCTCATCAATCATGGCGATTGATGCCTTGAAGAAGCGCGGCGCATCCAACATCAAGTTCGTTTGCTTAGTAGCTGCTCCGGAAGGGGTCAAGGCACTTCAAAAGGCTCATCCTGATGTGGATATCTATACTGCTGCACTTGATGAAAAATTAAATGATAAGGGCTACATTGTTCCTGGACTCGGTGACGCTGGTGACCGTTTGTTTGGAACCAAATAATTGATTGAAGCTGAGACAAAATGAAAATTTTGTCGTCAGCTTTTTATTTTATTTACAAAAGGATTCTGGCTTTGATAGCCAACGAATTAAGTCTAATCAAAGACCCTTGGGTGACATTCGTTGTGCATGCCGTTGAACACTACTGCTCACGCGAAGTTTCCCTGTCAAGATTGTTTTGAATTTTGTAATAAATGGTGGTATGATTTCAATTGTATTTGAACACGGTTCTGTGTTCAGTACCATCGCAATGTTTCACTTTGGTATTACTGTCTTCTGGACCAAAACCAGATTGATTTGCATGCGTGATTATGTGGAGGAAAGAGGTGAGATTTTGTGGAAGGAGCTGCTTCTACTTTTGAATTCTTAGGACTGACGTTTAACGTTGGTAATTTAATTTCGATATTACTGGCTGCTTGTGTGGTTTTTGTTCTGGTGTATGCTTTATCAAGGCACTTGACAATCAAACCGGGCAAGGCACAAAACGTTTTAGAATATGCGGTGGACTTTACCAATGGTATTGTCCGAAGCTCGATTTCCGGTGAAACAAGTAGAACACTAGGTTTATGGGGCTTTACTCTGTTTATGTTCATCATTATTGCGAATTTGCAGGGACTCTTCTTGCATATCGACATTTCTGGTGTAACATATGTCAAAAGTCCAACTTCTGATCCGGTTGTTACTATGACTCTGTCTCTGATGACTCTAACGCTTGCACAATTCCTTGGAATTCGGCAGTTAGGTTACAAGGGACATTTTCAGAATTATTTAAAGCCATTCGTATTTTTCCTGCCAATTAACTTATTCGAAGAGTTTACTAATTTCTTAACGTTGGGATTGCGACTATTTGGGAACATCCTTTCAGGTGAAATGCTTCTTGGAATAATCCTTGGCATGTCGCATGGTGGAGCAGTTATGTGGGTCGTTTCATTCATTCTTGAATTGGCCTGGACAGGTTTCTCAGTCTTTATCGGATGTATCCAAGCCTATGTTTTTGTGACATTATCATCCGTATACATTTCACGAAAGCTCGAGCTTGAAGATTAGCAAAAATATTTTTGGAGACTATAAGGAGGATTTTTAATTATGGGAGCAATTGCTGCAGGTATTGCAATGGCCGGTGCCGCTATCGGTGGAGCTGTTGGTGATGGTATTTTAATTTCTAAGATGTTGGAAGGAATGGCACGTCAGCCAGAATTATCCGGACAACTGCGTAGTAACATGTTCATCGGTGTTGGTTTGGTTGAAGCTATGCCTATCATCGCCTTCGTTGTTGCTTTGCTGGTTATGAACAAGTAATAACCGGTTTAGTCAAATACACAAAGAAGGAGGTGCCAATTGATGTTTTCATATTCAGTAGTTGGAGCTCAGCTTTATGTTGGTGATATGCTGTTTGTCATGATCACATTTCTTGTTTTAATGTGGTTGGTCAAGATCGTTGCATGGAAGCCAATTACGAAGATGATGCAAGACCGTTCAGACAAGATTGTTAATGATATTGATTCTGCCAAGGAATCACGGACTAAAGCAGCTGAACTTGCTCAAAAACGTCAGGCTGAATTAGACAAAACGCGTGATGACGCAAATACCATTATTAACACTGCCAAACAGAATGGACAAAGACAACAAGAACAGATTGTTGAAGATGCTAGAAATGAAGCATCGAATCTTAAGAGTTCTGCTGAAAAGGACATTGAACAAGAGCGACAAGAAGCTTTGGCTAATTCTCGAAAAGATGTGGCAAGTCTTTCTGTTGAAATTGCATCCAAGATTATTTCAAAAGAATTAAACGAAGATGATCAAAAAGGACTTGTTGACTCTTATATTGAAGGGTTGGGTAAGCAGAAATGACATTAGATGATATGAGCGCTTCAAAAAAATACGCAAAAGCCATGTTTGAAGTTCTGAGTGATTCTAATGAACTTGAATCTGGTTACGCTGATTTGCTTGAATTACGTAAAATTTTTGCTGCTAATCCAAGGTTGATTGAAATTCTCGATGATATTCGAGTTTCAGATGACGAGAAAAAGTCTCTGCTGGCTCCTATCACCCAAAATGCATCAGACTTTATTAATAACTTTTTAAAGGTTGTTGCCAGCTATCGCCGTTTCCCACAGGTTCTGAGCATTATTGATCAGTTCCAAAAGGTTTACGAAGATGACAAGAAGATTGTCCGGGCGCAGGTTGTTTCGGCAACGCCGCTTGACGATGATCAGCTTGATCGTTTGGCAACAGCATTTGAGAAGCGGGTAGGTGCGGTTAAAGCCATTTTTGATACCAAAGTTGATAAATCACTCATCGGCGGGATCGTGATTCGATCATCCGATGTGATTATCGACGGAAGTGTTCAAACTCGCATTAATAAGGTTAAAGAATTATTGTTGAATTAACGATATCTATTTAAAGAGGTGAAACTTATGAGCATTAAAGCTGAGGAAATCAGTGCTCTTATTAAGCAACAATTACAAGGCTATAAGAACGAGCTCGACGTTCAAGAAACAGGTATCGTTACATATGTTGGTGATGGTATTGCTCGTGCTCATGGGCTCGAAAATGCGTTGTCTGGAGAGTTGCTCGACTTCGGCCACGGCGTTTATGGAATGGTACAAAACCTGGAAACCAATGATGTTGGTATCATGATTTTAGGTGATGACACGAATATTCGTGAAGGTGATTCTGTAAAGAGAACCGGCCGAATTATGGAAGTTCCTGTTGGGGACGAGATGATTGGACGAGTTGTTAATTCACTCGGTGAACCAATCGATGGTAAAGGCCCAATTAAAGCCGACGATCACAAAGCGATTGAACATAAGGCCCCAGGTGTTATGGACCGTCAATCTGTTTTCGAACCATTACAAACTGGTATTAAAGCGATCGATTCATTGATTCCAATTGGTAGAGGTCAGCGTGAGTTGATCATTGGAGACCGTAAAACTGGTAAGACTTCAATTGCCATTGATACGATTTTGAACCAAAAGGGTCAGAATATGAAATGTATTTACGTTGCAATTGGACAGAAACAATCAACTGTTCGAACTGCCGTAAGTACCCTTGAAAAGTACGGTGCCATGGATTACACAACTGTTATTTCAGCTGGGCCATCCGAACCTGCATCATTGCTTTACATTGCACCTTATGCCGGCGCAACGATGGGTGAGTACTTCATGCACAAGGGTCAACACGTTTTGATTATCTACGATGATTTATCAAAGCAGGCTGATGCTTATCGTGAGTTGTCACTTATTCTTCGTCGTCCTCCAGGTCGTGAAGCTTATCCTGGTGATATTTTCTATACCCACTCACGTTTGTTGGAACGGGCTGCTAAGTTAAGTGATAAGTTGGGTGGCGGTTCAATGACCGCGATGCCAATTGTTGAGACTCAAGCAGGGGACGTTTCAGCTTATATCCCAACTAACGTTATTTCCATTACCGATGGACAGATCTTCTTGGATGCCGATAGTTTCTATTCTGGTGTTCGTCCAGCCGTTGACGCTGGTACTTCTGTTTCTCGTGTTGGTGGTGATGCGCAGGTTAAGGCTATGAAGAAAGTTTCTGGTACTTTGCGTCTTGATTTGGCTTCATATCATGAATTGGAATCATTTGCACAATTTGGTTCAGATCTTGATGAAGCAACTCAAAGCAAATTAAATCGTGGTGCCCGAACGGTTGAAGTTTTGAAGCAACCACTTCATTCGCCAATTTCCGTTGAAAAACAGGTTGTCATTCTTTACTGCTTGACCCATGGATTCTTGGATAAAATTGCAATTGATGATATTTTGAGATATCAAACCGAGATCTTCGATTACTTCGATCAAAATCACAAAGATTTGTTGGAAGATATCGCTAAGACCGGTCAATTGCCTGATACAAGTAAAATGGATGCTGCAATTAAAGACTTTGAACAAACTTTCCAACCAAGTAAGCACGATGATCAACAATCAAACGATGATCAATCAGCTGCTTCAAATGACTAGTTTTAAGGAGGGTGAGATTACATGGGTGCTTCGCTAAACGATGTTAAACATCGGATTACTTCTACTAAGAAGACGCGACAAATTACCAATGCCATGGAAATGGTTTCTCAGGCAAAACTGAACCAGATCCAAAAGCATACGGTTAGTTATGCGGAATATGCAAGCCAAATCAAATCTGTTGTATTGCATTTAGCCCAATCTCACATTTTAGATGGGCTAAACAAATCCTCAGGTCATTCAGCTGATCAAGATCAATCTAAGACTAAGAGAAGCGCATATTTAATTATCACCTCTGATCGTGGGATGGTTGGTAGTTATAATAGTAACGTTATCCGTGAAGCCAATGAGTTTATTGAGAAGCATTCGGGATCGAATGATTATCAAATTCTCGCTGTTGGTGGAACCGGATCCGACTTTTATAAGAAACGCGGCGACAATGTTTCTTATGAATACCGGGGCGTTAGCGATGTGCCAACCTTTAACGAGGTTCGTCAAATCGTCAAGATGGTGACATCAATGTACGATAAAGGTCAATTCGATGAATTGTACGTTTGTTACGAGCATTTCGTTAACCGTCTTATTTCCCGTTTCAGAGCTGAGAAGATGCTGCCAATCGATGATGAAGCCATTGCGTCAGCTGCCAGCCAGGACATTGAAGTTAAGCCGATGAGTGCTGAATACGATGTTGAGCCTTCTGAAAAAGAAGTCTTGGATGTTGTATTACCACAGTATTCTGAAAGCTTGGTTTATGGTGCAATCCTTGATGCCAAGACTTCAGAACATGCTTCAAGTTCGACTGCAATGAAGTCGGCATCTGATAATGCTGACGATTTGATTTCCTCATTGGAATTGCAGTATAACCGTGCTCGACAGGCTGCCATCACCACTGAAATTACTGAAATTACTGGTGGTCAAGAGGCTCTTAGTCACTAGAAAGATTTGAATGGAGGAATTAACTAACATGAGTTCTACTGGTAAAGTTATACAAGTTATTGGACCAGTTGTTGATGTTGAATTCTCCTTGGACGATAAATTACCAGAAATTAACACTGCTTTAGCAATTCACGTCAGCGAAGACAAGAATTTGATTGTCGAAGTTGCCCTTGATTTGGGTGATGGCGTTGTTCGGACAATTGCTATGGATGGAACCGATGGTCTTCGTCGCGGTATGGACGTTGAAAACACCGAATCTTCAATCAGTGTTCCGGTTGGTAAAGATACTCTTGGTCGAGTATTCAATGTTCTTGGAGATCCAATCGATGGCGGCCCAGAATTTGGCCCTGACGCTGAGCGTTGGCCAATTCACCGCGATGCTCCTAAGTATGATCAATTAAACCCATCAACTGAAATCCTTGAAACAGGGATTAAGGTGATTGATTTATTGGAACCATACACTCGTGGTGGTAAAGTTGGATTGTTCGGTGGTGCCGGAGTTGGTAAAACCGTCTTGATTCAGGAGTTAATTCACAACATTGCACAGGGACACAATGGTATTTCTGTGTTTACCGGTGTTGGTGAACGGACTCGTGAAGGTAATGATATGTACTACGAAATGAAAGGGTCAGGGGTTCTCGAGAAGACGGCCATGGTTTATGGTCAGATGAATGAGCCTCCTGGTGCGCGTATGCGTGTTGCCCTGACTGGTTTGACAATTGCGGAATACTTCCGTGATGAAGAAGGCCAAGACGTTCTGTTGTTCATTGATAATATCTTCCGATTCACTCAGGCTGGTTCTGAAGTTTCCGCCTTGCTCGGCCGTATTCCATCAGCCGTTGGTTATCAGCCAACGTTGGCTACTGAAATGGGTCAACTGCAGGAACGAATTACTTCAACCAAGAAGGGTGCCATTACATCAATCCAGGCTGTTTATGTGCCTGCCGATGATTATACCGACCCTGCTCCTGCAACGACATTTGCCCATTTGGATGCCACAACCAACTTGGAACGTTCATTGACTCAACAAGGTATTTACCCTGCCGTTGATCCTTTGGCTTCAACATCATCAGCTTTGGATCCAGCAATTGTTGGTCAAGAACATTACGAAGTTGCCACTGAAGTCCAACATGTTTTGCAACGATATCGTGAACTGCAGGATATCATTTCAATTCTTGGTATGGATGAATTGTCAGACGAAGAGAAGACGGTTGTTAACCGTGCTCGTCGGATCCAATTCTTCTTATCTCAAAGTTTCTCAGTTGCTGAACAGTTTACCGGCTTACCTGGTAAATACGTATCAGTTCAGGATACTGTTAAAGGCTTTAAGGAAATCCTTGAAGGTAAATACGATGATATTCCAGAAGATGCCTTCCGTAACTGTGGCCCTATCGAAGATGTTGTTGAAAAAGCCAAGGCTATGAAACAGGAATCAGACAATGAAAAGCAGCGTGCTGCAAACTAAGGAGGGATTCTAATTGGCTGATAATTCAGTTATTACCGTTAGTATCGTTACTCCCGATGGAAAAGTTTACGAGCATACTGCTAGTATGATAGTTGTTTCAACTCAGTCGGGACAACTAGGAATTATGGCTAATCACGTTCCGATTATTGCAACACTTGACGTTGATGAAACGCGAGTTAAATACGACGACAAGGAAGATGATATTGCTGTCAACGGTGGCTTTATCGAATTCTCAAACAACGTTGCGACAATTGTGGCTGATAGTGCCGAAACTCAAAATGATATTGATATTGCCCGTGCTGAAAAAGCAAAGAAGAACGCGCAACAAAGAATTGCCGAAGCCCGTCAACGACAGGATAAGGCTGCTCTTGATCGTGCTCAAGTTGCTCTTCGCCGTGCAATTAACAGAATCAACGTTGCCGGGAAATAACCGTTATTTCTGATTGCGGTTTCCGGAAACTGAACACGGTACTTCAAAAGCTGCGCCCATTTGGGTTGCAGCTTTTTTGGTTGGTTGGAGTTAATCCTTGAAATTACCGGTGAATCAGGTTAGAATTCCTTTATCGTGATTTGTGAATGATGTATTTATGTTTGCGTTTTTCTCCCGTTTTGTCGGAATCATATACAGTCATTGTTATCCGAATGTGCCGATTAGATAGCAATTCTGCTTATATTTTTGTAAAAGAAACCGAAAAGGTAAGACAAGTTCGCGTCTTTATGATATAGTTGTCTGTGAATTGGGGGAAGACTCAAATGAATACGATTGGCATTCAAGCGCTGATTACATTGATTACATACATTTTGTTTATCGCTATGGCGTTTTGGACAGTTCAAGAAATCCACATCGAGCGTTATATCCCATTGAGGGCAATGCCGGGGAAATTACTGATCGTGCTCGTTTCAATTGCGATTGGGTACGCATGCAGTTCATTTTTCCTCTCTGTAATATTTAACATTCAGAATTTGATGTATCTAATTAAGTGATGTAGGAGGCGTTCTTGTGGAAAAAATTATTGTACATGGTGGTAAGCCACTTCGAGGGACAGTACATATTGATGGGGCCAAGAATGCCGTTTTACCAATCCAAGCTGCAACTATTTTAGCCGGTGAGGGAAAGACGGTTATCTCAAATGTGCCATTGTTGTCTGATGTGTATACCATGAATAAAGTGTTGCGGTTCTTAAATGTAAAGGTTGATTTTGATGAAGCCAATAACGAAATTACGTTTGATGCTTCAAAAGATATCTCCAGTGAAGCACCTTTTGAGTATGTCTCAAAGATGCGTGCTTCAATTGTTGTCATGGGGCCGCTTTTGGCTCGACTCGGGCACGCAAAGGTTGCTTTACCCGGTGGGTGTGCAATTGGGTCACGACCGATTGATCTGCATTTAAAAGGATTTGAAGCTTTAGGTGCTCGGATCGAACAACATGACGGCTACGTTGAAGCTTACGCCCCGGATGGACTTACCGGAGCTGAAATCTATCTGGATTTTCCAAGCGTTGGTGCCACTCAAAACATTATGATGGCTGCAACGTTAGCAAAGGGCAAAACAGTCATTCAGAATGCTGCCCGCGAGCCGGAAATTGTTGATTTGGCCAACGTTTTAAACAAGATGGGGGCCAAAGTTGTCGGCGCCGGAACCGAACAGATTCGCGTGGAAGGGGTGCCTGAACTTCATGGGACTGATCACGCGGTGGTTCAAGATCGAATTGAAGCCGGAACGTTCATGATCGCTGCTGCGGTTACTCGTGGTAACGTGATGATTGATGGCGCTATTCCCGAGCATAACAAACCACTAATTCTCAAAATGCGCGAGATGGGCGTTACCATCAACGAAAGCGATGATGGCATTCAAGTCATCGGCCATGACAATCTCAAACCGGTTGACGTTAAGACAATGCCGCATCCAGGCTTTCCAACCGACATGCAGCCGCAAATGACCATTTTACAGTTGACCGCTAACGGCAGCAGCTCAATGACTGAAACCGTTTTTGAAAATCGTTTCATGCACATGGAAGAGCTGCGTCGGATGAATGCTCAATATACGATCTCTGGTCGAACAGTCATTATGGATGGCCCTACTGATTTTAATGGTGCCGAAGTTGCGGCCACCGATCTGCGGGCCGCCGCATCCTTGGTGATTGCCGGCTTGGCCGCTAGTGGCTATACCACCGTTACCAACTTACAGTACTTGGATCGTGGTTACCACGATTTCCACAAGAAGCTCGCTAATTTAGGTGCTGAAATTAAAAGAGTCAACGTTGAAGACGACTCAATCGTCTTGAATCAATCGCTCAAGAATCGTTCATAATTTTTCGGGGTTGGGATCGTTACTTGATCTCAACCCTTTATTGTTTGGAGACTTATTAGAAACGCAAACTTTATGTGGTATAATTATTTTTTGAGATTAAAGTTTTTCAGGAGGAACCTACACAGATGGCAAAAGACATTGGAATTGATTTAGGAACTGCCAACGTACTCATTTACGTTGCCGGGAAGGGAATTGTATTAAACGAACCATCAGTTGTCGCAGTCGATACTCGGACTGGTAAAGTCTTGGCAGTTGGCTCCGAAGCCTATCGGATGGTTGGTCGGACGCCAAGTAACATTCGTGCGATCCGCCCATTAAAAGACGGCGTTATCTCTGATTTTGATATTACTGAAGAAATGCTGACATACTTCATTAACAAATTGGACGTTAAAGGATTTATGTCCAAGCCAAAAATTATGATCTGTGCACCAACCAACGTGACGGAAATTGAGCGGAATGCGATCATGCAGGCTGCTGAAAAGGCTGGCGGCGGACAAGTCTATCTGGAAGAAGAACCTAAGGTGGCCGCTGTTGGTGCCGGAATGGATATCTTCCAGCCTCGTGGTAACATGGTCATCGATATGGGTGGTGGAACCAGTGATATCGCCATCATTTCATTGGGCGATATTGTTGCCAGCAAGTCCATTCGAGTTGCCGGTGATAAGATGAACACCGAGATTGCCAGCTATATCAAGCAAAAGCACAACCTGATTATTGGTGAGCATACTGCCGAAAAGATTAAGATTGAAATTGGAACCGCTAAGAAAGACGATTCAGACGTCAAAACATTGGAAGTTCGTGGCCGGGACGCTGTTTCCGGGATGCCTCGGGCAGTTACGATTGATAGCAATGAGATCGCCGAAGCAATTAACGATACCGTTCAATTGATCATCAGTGGTGCCAAAGAAGTTCTCGAAGTGATTCCACCCGAATTGGCGTCGGACATTGTTGACCGTGGAATCATGCTGACCGGTGGGGGTGCCTTATTAAGAAACATCGATCAAGTAATTGCCGATGCACTAACAGTTCCCGTGATTATTTCCGAAAATCCTTTGGATAATGTTGCCAAGGGTGCCGGTATCCTTTTGGAACACTATATTAAGAACCCTAAGTTGAAGGCAAAAGATCAAAAATAACAGGAGTCAAAGTGAAAAACATTCTGATTAGTCTTGTTCATGGTTATCAGCGCTTTATTTCGCCCTTATTCCCGCCTACCTGCCGTTATTATCCAACTTGCAGCAGTTATATGGTAACTGCCCTTAAAAAGCATGGTGCGTTCAAGGGGGCCGTTATGGGCATTGCCCGGATTCTGCGTTGCCATCCGTTTGTTAAGGGTGGCTATGATCCGGTTCCGGATCACTTCACCATTTTTCGGAATAAGGACGCACGCGATGAATACCGGAAATCCATGCACCTGAAATGATCTTTGAACAAGGAGAATATGATGAGTAAAGCAAATAAAAGTATCAACGTTGAAATTAAAGATCGAACGGATCAAAATGGAGAATCGATCTCCGAATTATTTATCGGCAAGAAATTGATTGGCTCAATTAAGCAGTTGAGCGAAACTAAATTTCAAGCAGTCAACACTCACGACGAAGCGTTTCATGTTAAAACCTTCGATGAGGGTGTGACACAATTAATCAAAGATTTTCATCTTCACCATTAATTTGGCGATCGAAAACGAGGAGGGTCTAATTTGGATAGCAGTCGCAGAACCTCTAAAGACGACCAATCGCGAATTGACTGGGGAATTATTTTCTGTGTCTTAATGCTGGCGTTGATTGGGCTGGCATCGATTTACGTTGCAGCCACTCATGATTCAAGCTCTACCAGCGTCATGAGACAGGTGGTTTCGCAATTGGTTTGGTACGTCATCGGAATTATCGCCGTTGTCATTATTATGCAGTTTGATTCCGAGCAGTTATGGAAAGTTGCCCCGATTACTTACTGGCTGGGGATTGCCCTGCTGGCGAGTGTCCTGGTGTTATACAGTCGGACCTATTACATTAATACGGGTGCCAAAAGTTGGTTCTCCCTATTTGGGTTGACCTTTCAGCCGTCTGAAGTGATGAAACCGGCCTATATTTTGATGATGGGGCGGGTGATTGTTCAACATAACGATAATTACCCAATCAGGACTGTTCGAAGTGATTTCCTATTAATTGGGAAAATGTTGCTGTGGACAGTTCCGGTAGCCGTCTTGTTAAAGCTGCAAAATGATTTTGGAACGATGTTGGTTTTCTTCGCCATCTTAGGTGGCTTGATCATCGTTTCAGGAGTGACATGGCGGATTATTCTGCCAGCGGTGATTACCATCTTTGGATTTGCCGGAACCATCTTGGCTTTGGTTATTCCGGAGTCCGGGCGTCATCTGTTGGAGAAGTTTGGTTTTCAAGCCTACCAGTTTGCCCGAGTTGACACTTGGCTCAACCCGTCAGCCGATACTTCTAATCAGGGGTATCAGTTGTGGCAGAGTATGAAGGCCATCGGATCTGGTGGGATTTTTGGAACCGGATTTAATCAGTCACATGTGTATGTGCCGGTGCGAGAATCTGATATGATTTTCTCGGTTATTGGCGAGAACTTTGGATTTATTGGCAGCTGTATTTTGATTTTATTGTATTTCCTGTTGATTTATCAAATGATTAAGGTTACATTCGATACGAGGAATGTTTTTTACGCTTACATTTCCACTGGCGTGATTATGATGATTCTGTTTCATGTTTTTGAAAATGTCGGGATGAGTATTGGCCTGTTGCCATTGACCGGTATTCCATTGCCCTTCGTTAGTGCCGGGGGATCGGCGTTGATTGGGAACATGATTGGGATTGGCTTAATTATGTCAATGCAGTATCATAATAAGAGTTACATGTTTGGAGAAGACAAAGAATTCTCATAATTTTTAGAAAAGGTGGAATTAATGATGGATACAAAATATTATTGGACTGAAGAAAATAACGGGGAAGTCACAGTTGGCTTGACCGAAGCAGGTAAGAACGAACTGGGTAACATCACTTTTGTTTCCCTTCCAAAGGTTGGTGCTCAATTAACCACCAGCGATACTTTATTAAACGTTGAAGCTGACAAAGCCGTTTCGGATATCCCAAGTCCAGTTGCCGGGAAAGTGACTGCTGTCAACAGTAATGCCGTTAATGACCCTTCAGTACTAAACGGGACTGACAAGGCAACTTCATGGATTGCTAAGATTAAAAAATAAAAGTTCTTGACGCTAGGACCTTTTTTAGGTACACTAACTGATAGTTTGATGATAGAAAAATTACAAGATGAGTAGATAATTAGAGATTGTCAAGAGAGCCCGGCTGGTGGGAAAGGGTCAATCATCGTTATTGAAGATGGTCTTGGTTAAAAATGTGTCGGTGAGCAATTGCAAGCCGATAATGGGTAACGACCATTATTTCGTTGAGTATGAAGATACTCATGAGGCGATTGTTGAAAGACAATCGCGAATAAAGGTGGTACCGCGAAGCTTTTCGTCCTTTCATAAGTCAATTAAGACTTATGGAGGATGAAAAGCTTTTTTTGTCTAATAAGGGGTGAAAAGATTGATTCGATTTAAAGATGTATCCAAACAGTACAGTACCAAGGATGGCGGTCTAACCGCGGTCAATGATGTCAACATTGAGATTAACGATGGTGAGATCTTCGGGATTGTCGGCTATTCAGGCGCCGGGAAAAGCACCTTGGTGAGAATGCTGGACGGACTTGAAGCGCCATCAACCGGTGAGATTGACATCAACGGCACGGATGTTTCCAAGCTCCACGGAAGCCAATTAAGAAAGCAACGCCAAAAAATTGGTATGATCTTTCAGCATTTCAACTTATTGTGGTCACGAACGGTGCTGGACAACATTGCTTTACCGCTTGAGATTGCCAAAGTTCCCAAAGCCAAACGAAAGCAACGCGCAGAGGAATTAATTAAGTTAGTTGGTTTGGAGGGCCGTGAGCATTCCTATCCTTCCGAGTTATCCGGTGGTCAAAAGCAGCGGGTTGGCATCGCAAGAGCCTTGGCAAACGAGCCAACAATCTTAATTTCAGACGAGGCAACCAGTGCCTTGGATCCTGACACAACTAATGAAGTTCTCGATTTATTACTGAAGATTAATAAAGAAATGAACCTCACGATTTTATTAATCACCCATGAGATGCACGCCATTGCCAAGGTTTGTGAACGGGTGGCAGTTATGGACAGCGGCAAAGTTGTTGAAACCGGATCAGTGTTTGAGGTTTTCCGTCATCCACAACAAGAAATCACCAAAAAGTTTGTCAGTGAAGAATTTACACCACAACAAAGTGACAACACGATGACCCTTGATGAATTAGTTAAGAAATATCCTGATGGGCAAATCATCCGACTGATTTTCCATGGACCACAGGCGGAACTGCCAATTGTTTCGGATGTTGTCAAACGGTTCCCGGAATTAACCATCAGCATTATTTCAGGGGCGATTCATCAAACTCAAGAAGGCGCGTTGGGGTCGCTGGATCTGCAATTTGTCGGCGATGACAATCAAATTAACGATGCCTTGGAATACCTGAAGAAGATGCGGGTTGGAACGGAGGTGATTCATCATGGCTAATTCAACTGGATTCAAATCTTACTTCCAGTTTCATAACGTCGATTGGGGTTCGATGATGTCGGCAACTTGGGAAACCGTTTGGATGACCTTGTTATCAATGGTTGCAATTGTTATTTTAGGAATTATTTTGGGGTTGATCTTATACGAGACTCGCAACAAGCCGGGCATTGGCTATCGAATTCTCAATTGGCTGGTCGGGTTGTTCGTTAACATCTTCCGGTCAATTCCATTTATCATCCTGATCATTTTGTTACTGCCAATTACCATGAAGTTGGCTGGAACGATCATTGGGCCGCGGGCCGCGTTACCATCCTTGATTATTTCGGCGGCACCTTTTTACGCTCGGATGGTTGAGTCCTACTTCCGTGAGGTTGATTCCGGGGTCTTGGAAGCTGCCGAATCTATGGGTGCCACAACCTGGGAAATTATCACCAAGGTCCTGTTACCAGAAAGCAAGCCGGCATTGATCGCCGGAGCTACTGTTACCACCATTTCGTTGATTGGTTACACCGCTATGGCAGGTGCCATTGGTGCCGGTGGCCTTGGAAACTTGGCTTATCAAGATGGGTTTCAGGCAAGCAACAACACAGTGACCTTAGTCGCAACGGTCATCATTTGTTTATTTGTATTTGTCGTCCAATTTGTCGGAGATGTCTTTGTCAAGATTACCGACAAACGGACATTATAATATTTGGGAGGGTTTCAAATGAAGAAGAAATTATTGAGTTTATTCGCAGTTGTCTTTACCGCCTTTTTGTTGGTGGGGTGTTCATCATCGTCTAATTCCAGCAAAAAGACCACCACTTTAAAAATTGGTGCTTCAGCCGTGCCCCATGCACAAATTTTGCGCCACGTGGCCCCAGAACTTAAAAAAGAAGGCGTCAATCTGAAGATTACCACTTTCCAAGACTACACAATGCCTAACAAGGCTTTGGCCAACGGCGAACTGGATGCCAATTACTTCCAGCATGTCCCATTCCTGAAACTTTGGAACAAGCAGAACCACGGGACATTAGTCAATGCCGGTGGCGTTCACTTGGAACCGATCGCTGTTTTCTCGAAGAAAGTTAAGAGGCTTCAAGACCTCAAGAAGGGGGCCACAATCATCGTCAGCAGCAATGTTCCCGACTATGGCCGAATCCTTCAGATCTTCAAAGACGCCGGCTTAATTACTCTGAAAAAGGGCATTGACATTACTTCTGCCAACTTCAGTGACATTGCTTCAAACCCACGTCATCTGAAATTCAAGCACAGCTATGAACCAAAATTACTGCCAACCATTTATAAGAATGGTGAAGGAGATGCAGTTGTCATCAACGCCAACTACGCTGTTGGTGCCGGGTTGAATCCAATTAAGCAGTCAATTGCGATTGAAAAACGGAATTCACCATACGTGAACATCATCGCCACCCGTAAAGGTGATCAGAACAAGCCAGCCATCAAGAAGGTAGTCAAGGTTCTTCAATCAACCAAGACTCAAAAATGGATCTTGCATCACTATAAAGGTGCCGTTTTACCCGAGAAGAATGTTAAGTAATTAATATCAATTAAAAGCCGTCCGCTATATACTTGAATTAGTAATTGTTTACGAATCCGAGTTTATAGGGGGCGGCTTTTTTGAAAGAGAAAAATGTATTTCATGTTAATGGTTATGTGGGCTTAATTATTGCCTTGATTTTGCTGGGAGTTGGCGGTTATCTGCTTTGGATTGGCGGTGAAGGCAGCTCAATTGGCTCGATCGTTTTTGGGACAATCATCATTGTTTTGGATTTGTTATTTGCAAGTTCATTAACGATTATCCAGCCTAACGAAGCCAAAGTGTTGACATTCTTTGGTCGCTATATTGGGACAATTCGAACTTCCGGATTATTCATGACCGTGCCATTGACCAGCAAGCAGACGATTTCACTGCGGGTTCGCAATTTTAATAGTTCAATTATCAAAGTGAACGATTCCAAAGGAAACCCAGTCGAAATTGCCGCTGTCATTGTCTACAAAGTTGTTGATTCTGCCAAAGCAATTTTTAGTGTGGAAGATTATGAACAGTTTGTTGAGATTCAAAGTGAGTCCGCTATTCGACATATTGCCAGCCAGTATCCTTATGATAGTTTTGACGACAGTACCGACAAATTGACCTTGCGGGGGAACGCAACCGAAGTTTCCGTGGCGTTGCAAAAAGAACTCCAGGACCGTTTGGATGTGGCCGGTCTGCAGATCATTGAGACCCGGTTGACGCATTTGGCATATGCAACTGAAATTGCTAACGCCATGCTGCAGCGACAACAAGCAACCGCCATTTTGTCGGCCCGAAAAATTATTGTTCAAGGAGCCGTGGCGATTTCCGAGGATGCCGTTTCCCAGCTGCAAAAGGATTTGGGATCATCGATTACAGATGAACAGCGGATGAAAATGATCAATAACGTCTTAGTCTCCATCATCACTGAACGAGGGACCCAGAATGTCATTAATACTGATAATCTAGATTAATTAACGCTTTTAGACGATTAAGAGGCTGAATGTTATCTAGCAGAACTGTGGGCCAATAAGCAGCTTCCGGCCGTATAAGGGGATTACCCAAACATCCAAATTCCGGATATTCGGGTAATCCCCTTATACTCTGGAAGCTAACCACTTATTGGCCCACGCTTTTTTGTTTTTGGTTGACATCCGGATTCTTAGCATATATAGTTAGTTACATAAGTAGTTAACTAACGCACGGAGGAACACTTATGACAACTAAAATCGTTCAAACAGAAGATTTACACAAAACCTACGATAAAGACAGCGCAAAACCATATGAAGCTCTGAAAGGGATCAGCTTGTCGGTTAACGAGGGCGAATTTGTCGGAATCATGGGCGCGTCCGGTTCCGGAAAGACGACTTTGCTAAATATTTTGGCAACTCTCGATCAACCAACCAGCGGTTCGGTCGAAATTGACGGCCAAGATGTAACTCATTTAACTGCGAACCAGATGGCAGATTTTCGTTCTAAAAAATTGGGTTTCATCTTCCAAGACTTTAACTTATTGGAAACCTTAACCGCCCAAGAAAATATTGCTTTGCCGTTGTCGCTTCAAAATGCCAAGGCGGCCACCATCCAAACTGCTGTCAAGGAAGCCGCCAGCAAGTTGGGAATTGATGACTTGCTGAGTAAGTACCCAACGCAATTATCCGGTGGGCAAAAGCAACGGGTCGCCGCTGCCAGAGCCTTAGTGTCAAATCCGTCAATTATTTTTGGGGATGAACCAACCGGAGCGCTTGACTCAACCAACGCCCGTGAATTACTGGACACCTTAACGAACATCAATCAACAGGGGGTCTCAATTCTCTTAGTGACCCATGACCCGTTCTCCGCTAGTTTCTGTAAACGAATTTTATTTATCAAAGACGGAAAAATTGGCGATGAGGTAGACGCCGGCGATAAGCCGAGAAATGAATTCTATCAGGAAATCCTCGAAAAACTCGGTACATTTGAACAGTAATCAATCAAAGGAGCTTAGCGATGTTATTTAAAATTTCAATCTCAGGAATCAAGGCTCGTTGGAAAGATTATCTGGTTCTGTTTTCCGGGATGATCATTACCACAGCCATTTTCTACATGTTTGAAGCAATTTCAACAAATGATAAATTTACCACCAGCAGTGCGGTGGGACAAAATGCCAAGATCGTTTTCATCTTCGGATCCATCTTACTGGCAATCATCACACTGGTATATGTTTTTTACGCGAATAATTTCTTGATGAGTATGCGTGAACATGATTATGGACTCTTCATGATGCTGGGGGCCAAATCAGGGGTCATCAGTAAATTGATCATCCTTGAGACCATTGCGATCGGTTTAATTTCCACAGTTGTCGGGATTGTCATTGGCATTGGCTTTACCCAAGTGCTCAGCCATTTTCTGGCCAGCCTCATTCACATGTCATTGACTAATTTCTCGGCATTTTATATGCCAGCTGTCATTGCAACGATTATCCTGTTTGCGATTTTGTTCCTGGTTGCTGGTTTCTTAAATGCCAGGACATTCACCAAGACCTCCGCCCTGCAGCTTTTGCGTTCCGGACAGCAAAGTGATTGGCAGCAGCCTAAGGCCTTGACACTTGGCGTTCAAGCAATTCTTGGAGTTGTTCTCTTGGCCGGTGGATATTATGCGATGTATGACATTCAAAAACTGAAAGTCATGTCCATTCCAATCGCGCTCATCACGATTGTTCTAGGGACCTACTTTGTCTTCAACTCATTTTTTGTGATGCTGCTCCAGGCATTTCAACGTTCTAATATGAGCACCAAGGGCCTGAACAGTTTCACATTGGCCCAGCTTAAATTTAGAATTCGTGATTATACCAAAATCCTTTCAGTTGTCTCGCTGCTGTTTGCGTTGTCACTAGGGGCAATTACTGTGGGAACCGGTTTTCAACACATGGTACCCAAATTAGCTTCCGGAAATGGCTACTATTCAGTTGCTATTACCAACCCCAATCAGGAAATGCGTTCACTGGTTGGCCAGATTCAAGATAAATCCACTGTCACTTACCAACAAAAAGTTGATCCGACGACCAAGCGGGTTTATTACCGGAGTGACCAGCTTCAGCGCCAACCCTTGAAGTACGCGGCGTTTGTGAGTCGAAAGACACTGGCATCAAAGGCTTTTACCGCCAAAATTTCCCAGTTCAAACGGAGTGATTCATCGGCATACCAAGAGCTGTGGGGACTGCAGGTACCAACGATTAAAGCCTACCAAATCAAAGTGGTCAGTTCTCAGGCATTCAATCAAATTAATGCCAAGACCAATCAATTATTGTTGGTTCGCGCAAATGATATGGACGCTGCCGCAACGCCACTCACCAAAATTACCAACATTCAGTCCACGCAGTACGGCTATCGAAACGGGGAACAGGTCGGCGGTTCGTTTACGATGTATCAATCCCTGAAGAGTGTCTTTGGCAGTCTTGAGTTTATGGGAATCTTCTTAGGAATTGCCTTTCTGGCCATGCTCGCCAGCTGCCTAATGTTTAAGATTTTGAGTGGGGCAGCCAGTGACAAGATCCGCTTTGATATGCTCAATAAGATTGGAACTCGCCGATCGGTCTTAAATCACTCAATTGTTGTTCAAATTCTGGGCTTGTTTGCACTGCCGGGAATTTTGGGAATCGTCGACGTTGCCTTCGGACTTCAAATGTTCGCCAAGAGTGGTCTATTGATGGGTGGCGCCTACCAAACCTTTGGACTGACGACAGTCGGCTTCTTGGTCCTCTACTTGATTTACTTTGCCTTGACCGTCCTGATTTATTCCCGAATTGTGGTTCCAAAGACGAAGGTGGAGCGTTAAATGAAAGAAATTATAGAATGGGTTGATAAATATGAAGTTTGAGTTTAATAGTTCAGAGCCCATCTACCGCCAGGTTGCCGAACAAATTGAGGACGCGATTGCTTCGGGAGGGTTTGCTGAAGGCGACCAGATTCCGTCGACGACAGAAATTTCCAAGGAGTTTCATATTAACCCGGCAACCGTTTTAAAAGGGATGAACATCGTTGCTGCTAAGAATTTGATCGAAAAACGGCGGGGGCTGGGGATGTTTGTCCAAGCAGGCGCCAGGCAGCGAATCTTGGCAGAAAAGCGGAATGGCTTTTTTGACGAGTTTGTCGAAAATCTGGTTCGGGAAGCCCAGAATCTGGATATTTCTGAAGATGAGTTATTGAATTTAGTGAAAAGAGGTTACCAGCAATGAGCGTATTGGAAGTCAGTCACGTCTAGAAATCATTTGGGTCTAAGCACGTCTTGTCAGACATTAATTTGTCATTTGACGGCAACAAAATCTACGGCTTACTTGGGCGAAATGGTGCCGGGAAAAGCACACTGCTCAGTATTATTACCGACCGGATTTTTGCCGACAGCGGCGAAGTTAAGATTGATTCTGAGGATGTCAGCGATAACGACTCAAAGCTGGGTTTGATGTATTTGATGAGCGAGGCCAATCTTTACGCTGACGGCTGGAAGTTGACCCAAATTCTCAAGGATTCCGAATCCTTGTATGGCGGATTCAACCATGAATTAGCGGATCACTTGATCAAAGAATTTGGCTTGGATATCAATCAAAAATTTGGTAAATTATCCACCGGTTACAACTCGATTTTTAAACTCATTTTGGCCTTGTGCCTTCCAGTCAAATACGTCTTGCTGGATGAGCCGGTTCTGGGGTTGGACGCCAACCATCGAGAACTCTTTTACAGTGAATTGATTCAATCCTATTCCGATAACCCGCGGACATTTATCGTTTCCACCCACCTTATCGAAGAGGTTGCCAATATTATCAGTGACGTGATCGTCTTGGATCAGGGGCGGGTGATTTTAAACCAGCCGGTTGAAGACGTCTTGGCCAAGACTCATTCGGTCGTGGGACCAGAAAAAGACGTCGAGCAATATACCAAGGGCTTAAACGTCATTGGCCACGACATGATGGGCACCATCCGGGCTAACTACGTCTATGGTGACCTTGACGACCGCATCCTGCCCGACACAGTCCAGCTGTCCAACTTTGACTTGCAGAAACTGTTTATTTTTCTAACCAATCAATATGAGGGGAGTGCCAAGAATGAAGACAAATAAAGTCACCAAATTCCTGTTTCGACGACAGATTATCGGCTTAGCGGAAATGTATCTGTTCTTGTTTGCCGCCTTTTTGGTACTGCCGTTTCTGTTTTCCGCCATCTCAGAAGCTGTTTAGTATCTTTGATTTTGACCCAATAATTTGATAAACTACTGTCAAAAAAGTTGGTGATCATATGCAACATTTTAGTCATCATTACCAAAGCGATATTTCTCGGCAACAATTCGATTTGATCCGCCAGGATCTGGAAGCTTCAAGAAAACGAACTCATCCAAAACACATTGATCCTTATGATATCTTCTGTGCCATGCTCTATGTCCTTAAAAATGGTTGTACTTGGCGTGATTTGCCGGCTGATTTTCCAAAGTGGTCCACTGTTTACTACTATTGGATGAATTGGTCGAAAGCCCCCACCCCTGATAAACCAGCTTTATTAACTCAGGTTTTAAAAAAATTGTCGCTGATCGACGATTAAGGCAAGGGCGATCAGCCCGAACTTCGTTCGTCATTTTAGATGCCCAAAGTATCAAGAACACCGCTACCGCTGAAAATAAGGGTTACGATGGTGGTAAGAAGATCTCGGGAATTAAACGGCATTTAGCCGTCGACATCAATGGCTTCCCGCAAGCGATCCATATTACCCGGGCTAACATCACTGATCGTGACGGGGCGATTGCACTCGTTACCCTTAATTTAGAGCAGTTTAAATTGGTTCGAACCATGATGGTTGATAGTGGTTATACCGGCCAAAATTTTGCTAATGAGATTAGCAGTTTAACGTCAGCCAAGGTAATCGTCGTTAAAAGAAATGAGTTACACCAATTTTCGGTTATCCCCCAACGGTGGCTCATTGAACGTTCATTTAGTTGGTTGGGAAATTATCACCGTTTATGGCGTAACTGTGAGCGTAAGCTCAACACTAGTCTCATGATGGTTTCGTTAGCTTTTATCAGGTTACTTCTTAAAAGATACTAAACAGCTTCTCAGGATCTCTGAATGATTATTCCTTGACCAATCAGATGCAGGGGTCCTGGGTGACGGCGGCGTTTGGCCTGTATATGTTTGTTATTTCAACGCTGTCCTATGAAAACTTCAAGTTTTTGATCCAAAATGGGATTTCCCGAGAAACTTTTTTCAATGCGCAAGTCATTGTCAATGGCTTGTTAATCCTGATCGGCAATACCTTTAACTTAGTGTATCAGTACGCTGTCTTGATGCCATTGGGGCATGCCAGAGACACCAACATCTACATGTCCTCGTACGCTGGATACTTTAATAATCCAATTGTCGCATTTTTGTTCAACTTTATTTTTAGCGGATTGTTGTTAATCGTTGGCGCTTTGAGCGGGATGGTTATCGGGAACTTTCTAACGTTGTTCTCTAAATTTGTCCAGCGGATCATTTTGATCGCCACGCCGGTCATCGGCTACATCACCGTGATGTACACCGCGTCCCGGGTCATTTTGGATCGCAATTTTCAGATGACCTGGGTTGCCAATTTTGCCAAATTTGTCCTCGGCTGGCGGGCCACTGGTGCCTACGATCCATTTCCGATGATTGTGAGCATGCTGATCGTTTCTGTGATCTTGTTGTTGATCACCCGCTACTTGTTCAGTAAGAAACAATTAAAACGTGAATAATTGTGATCGGTGAATTCAGCCTAAAAATGTGATGAGAAGCGTTTGTAAATGTTTTCAACTGTGAAGTTCCGTGATATACTTAAGTTTCTGGAAACTATACGAATTTATAAAAGGATGAGAATTCATGGAAAAACACAAAAAGCAACACATTGGCCTCATTTTTGGCGGTAACTCTTCGGAACATGATGTCTCAAAACGCTCTGCTCATAACATTTATGACGCGATGGATAAAGAGCGTTACGATGTGAGTTTGTTTTTGATGACCAAGAACGGCTACTTCCTGGATCATGAAGCTTCCTCTCGGGTTTTCGACGGAGAACCGGAAGACGAAGTTGCCAAGCAGGAATTAGCTAAATTGGATCTCAAGAATCCTTTGGCTCGGATAATCAACCTGGCTGAAGAATCCGATATTGACGTTTTCTTCCCGATTATTCACGGTAATTTGGGTGAAGACGGAACGATTCAGGGACTATTACGCCTCCTGCACAAACCATATGTGGGGACGGCAATCTTAGGGTCAGCCATGTCATTTGATAAAGACATTACCAAGAAGATTGTCAAACTGGCTGGAGTACCAACCACCCGCTATGAAGTGATTACCCCGCTGACGGCCGAGCAGTACAGCTACGAATCTCTCAGTGATGAACTGGGACAGACTTTGTTCATCAAGCCGGCTAACCAGGGATCTTCGGTTGGGATTCACAAAGTTGAAAATGCCGAGGAATATTCCGAAGGGATTCGCGATGCTTTCCGATATGACAGCAAAGTCTTGATCGAAGAAGCGATTGAGGGGCCGGAAGAGCTGGAAATTTCTATCCTGGGTAATGATCATCCAATCGCATCCAAGATTGGGGCCATTCGCGTACCCAAAGACGACGCCTTTTATACTTACGACAATAAGTTTGTTGATGCCAGTCAGGTTAAATTTGACGTTCCAGTGGATATCTCGGAAGAACTTGCCCAACAGATCACTGAAATGGGCCTGACAACTTATCGGGCATTGGGACTCAAGGGGATGGCTCGGATCGATTATCTGGTTTCTAAAGACGACAAGCCATATATGAGTGAGGTTAATACGCTGCCCGGATTTACCAACATCAGTTTGTATCCGCAGCTATTCGCTGCCTCTGGCATTTCATATTCTGAATTAATCGATCGCCTGATCCAACTTGCCATTGATGAGTTTGAACGTCAGTCAAAAATCTTATATGACTTTAAGCCATTGCCACCACGCGATCAAAATATTAACAAATAGCATAATCAAACTGGCGCAGAATTCTGCTGCCGGTTTTTTTGCATGTAGGGAAGTTTTTTGATGGGGAATAATGAAACCAAACTTTATGATTATTTAACGGGGGCATTGATCGTCCTTATTTTACTGTTGAGACGTTTTCTGGACACTTACCAAAGCTTCGCAACGGTGGTATTTTGCTCACTAACGATGTTTTTACTGTTGGTCGGTCTATTTTATTATGGGATCGTCCAAACCGTTCACAAGACAATTTTGAGCCGAACGTGGTCACTATTGGCGCTGCTGGGAAGCGGTGTTTACCTGTTTGTTCTGCTGGTGCCATTAGGCCTGTTTGGCTTCTCAAATTTCATTAAGTTTTCGGTGCCGATTTCTGGGGATCAGTTTACTTGGCTGACAGTCAATCGCTATCCGCTTGCGCTGACTGCCATCGTCGGCTATTTTGGTTTATTGCTGGTTGGGATTTATTTTTCTCATTTTGCGCTAAATCTGCTTGCTGCGGATGGCGATTATCCGATTCAAGCTTTGAAACAGACTGTTAAATTAATGACGTTGAAAAAGTATGCCCAAAAGCTGTGCTTATTATTTTTGATGCTGGTTGGCATCTGCCTGTTGATTGTTGGGCTGGGCTGGTTGAACAGATTGCTTCCCAATTCATTCCTATTCTTTTTGTCACAAGGAACGATTGATGTGGTGGCTCCATTTGTTGAAATCGTTGTGATTGGTCGCCTGCTGGGGATTCAGTTTGCCCGGCTGACAGGAAAGGGGCTGATTGCTGGTGTGGGCGGATGTCTGATTATCTTCTCAGCGCTGTTTGCCGGGATCAATCCCGCCTTTTCCGTCCGACCGGTTGGCCATCCCACGATCATTGTTCACCGCGGGGTCATTAATCATAACGCTCAGGGAAACACAATTACTGCTTTGAAGCGTAACAGCCATTATCACTTTCCATTTGTTGAGATGGATATTCAAGAAACCAAAGATCATCACTTTATTTGTGCCCATGATAACGATGTGCCAATTCCAGGCCACGGGGATCAGGAGATTAACCGCCTCAATCTGGCAGAAATTACCAAATTCCATCATGTTGATATGTTCGGTGATTATCTGCGAACGGCGAACCGATTAAAGCAGCCGCTGATCATTGAATTGAAGGTAACTAACAGCAGTGACCCACAGATGGGGACTCGATTTGCCCAACAGTTTGCCTCTCAATTGACGGTTTTACCACACCGGGTTCATTCGGTTGGTTATCCATTTCTCCGACAAATTAAACAACGGATTCCACAAATCAATGTTGGTCTGGTGACTATGCTTAATTTTGGTAATATTGGCAAGTACAAGGTCGATTTTTACACGCTGCAGCATCTGACCGCCAATCCATTCTTGATTTCCTCGGTTGGCAGAACCGGTCGGCCCGTCTATTCCTGGACAGATGATAGTCAGTTATCAATGATGCGAATGGAAATGCTGGGCATCACCGGGCAGGTCACCGATCAAGCGCTGCGTCTTCAAAAATTGCGGGTTAACTATCAAAAGGACCGTTGGATTCTACTTTTGAACTCGTTGCAGAATTATTTGTGACTTTTTCGTAGGTTTATAGTAGGAGGTGTAGTGATGGTTAAAAGATGCCCTTGGGCAACTACCAGCCCTGAACTATTGGTTTATCACGATACAATTTGGGGGCGGGTACAAAAGGATCCGCAAAAACTATTCAAAGCCCTGTGTCTTGAGACGATGCAGGCAGGATTATCTTTTTCAACGATTTTAAAATTTGAATCGGGAATGGATGAAGTCTTTCACCACTTTTCCCTGGATTATTTGGCCAAGTGTGACCAGTCAGATGTCGAACGGTTTTGCCAAGATCGTCGAATTATCCGTAATCATGCAAAGGTCAGTGCGATAATTGCCAACGCCAAAGTCATTCAACCGAATCCTAAAATGTTGGTTGAAGCAACCTGGGGACCAGTTAATGGGGTTTCACTGGATCATTTACTAAAAGCAGCGCCAGACCCAAAAATGTATCAAAAATTTACCGAAAAGTTTGTGAAGGCCTTTAAAAATATGGGCCTTCAACGGATTGGCTTAATTACTGTGTACAGCTATTTGCAAGCGGTTGGCGTTGTGAATGATCATCTGATCACTTGTGATTTTCATGAGGAATTACCCGCCAAAAATGAGGAAAAATCTTCTTGATTGTCGATTATAAATATAATATGATACTCAGGTTGTATGTTAAGCATGTTAACTATAGGGAGTCGTTGTATGACAATGGTGATTACTGGGGCCTTGATCAAAAAGGCAAGAAAAGATAAGGGGATGTCCCAAGTTCAGCTCGCTGAAGGGATTTGTACCCAAGCAACCATCAGTTCCATCGAAAATCAAAATACGTGCAGCAGTGTTGACATTCTGGTCAACCTCTGCCAAAAACTGGATTTAAAAATTACCGATGTTGCCAAGAATACGCGATATGGTGATAAAGTCTTCTCTTACATTGAAGACGATATGCGGAATCATTTGTATGCCGACGCTAATAGACAAATTGGTCGGATTGACTGCAAAAAGTTGAATACCCGATATATGTTGGGCAAGTATCATTGCTATCGGGGATTCATTGAATTGTATATCAATGATGATATTGATGAGGCCATTTTCAACTTCAATCTTCAATTGACGCAGTATTCCGCTGATGAATTCACCTTTTACCAAGCCTGGTCCAATTTGGGCATTGGTCTGGCTTATCAAAAGCTGGGGAAATTGGATCGCGCCGAAGGGTTCATTGATTCCAGCGCCAAAATTTTGGCTAAAGTCAAAAAGGCCGGCAAGCACGATATGATCGTGATTGTTGACCTCTATGTGGATATTATTGCCGCGTACGCCGAGTTGGGTAAATATGATCGGGCGCTGCCGCTCATTCATGAAATTTTACACGAATTGACGGAGCAGGATTTGATTTATAAGGTGGACGTGCTGGCGGAGTTGGAATCAAAATGCCTGTATGCCAAAGGACAGGTCGTCCAGGCCACTATGAAGCAGTTTGCAGCGATGTTTATTGCCGAACTTCGAGGCAACACGGAATTAGCTGAGAAAATTCTTAAGCGCAACCAGTCCCATATCGTCGAGATGGTCAAAAACGAGCTTGCAAAAAGTGAGGGGCATCCGACCTTTGTTAAGTGATGGCTGGCATGTTAGCCGCAAAAAGCAGTTAAAACAAAAGGATTTGACTTTTGTTTTAACTGCCTTTTTAGCTTGCTTTAATCAATTTGATGATCGAAATTGGAAGCATTAAACGTGCTTGCTTGGATTAACTGCCGGCTTATTGTCTAAATCAGTTCTAACGACCAGGACATCGCAAACCGCAGTTCTGGTAACATATTCGGTAACCGAACCAATTAAGAGTCGTTCGACGGCATTCAAACCAGTTGCACCAATCATGATGAGGTCGATGTTGAGGTTTTGAGGAATATCTCTGGCAATCACGGTCTTTGGTGCACCATATTCAATTGAGTAATCAACATCGTTGAGCCCCGCTTTTTTTGCATCTTCGATGTATTTATCCAAAGTTTCCTTTGCAGTATCGGTCACTTGTTCGACCATTGATGTGTCAAAACTTGAAATATTTTGAAATGCACGTGTATCAACAACGTGGACTAAGTGAAGAGATGCATTATTACGGATCGCAACTGCTACACCTTTTTTAAAAGCCAATTCAGCCTCGTAGGAACCATCAACTGGGACCAAAATTTGTTTATATTGTTGTTGTAACATTATGCCCACCCTCATTTCTATCTGTTTAACTTAATTGTACTTTACTTTCGGCAAAATACAAAGGAATAAATCTATTACCGTTGTTTATGGTTAATGACGTTGAGAATTGCGAATTCAACAACCAAACCATGTGCAGTCATCCACAAAAGAACCACTAAAATGAGAATATCATTTTGAATGATTAATGCCAGAACGCCCAAGGCTGCCAAAATGATGAACATGATGCCGCCGTTTTTGGCAGCTCCTTTCAGGCGGGGATCATCTTGAACTGAAATATTAAACATGGTTTTGTGAAGGTGGGAAAGTAAGTAGTAGCCAATATATAGGGCAATTAACACAGCAAGGGCTACTAAAATATTAATTATCATCATTACACTCCAATACTATTTATGACCGGCAGATTTTCTAAGCTTGGCATATTGTTCTTTAAACGCGGTCTCAATTCGACCGTTTTCTTTCGGGTGGTAATACTGAGCATTCTTAATTTTATCAGGCAGGTACTGTTGTCTAACCCAGTCGTTGGGAAAATCGTGGGGGTATTTGTAGGTCACCCCGCGGCCGAGTTTCTTGGCACCTTGATAATGAGCATCTTTGAGGTGCAGTGGGACATCACCATAGTTACCGGATCGAATGTCACTTAAGGCACCATCAATTGCGGCCATCGCGGAATTGGACTTGGGACTTAAACAAAGCTCAATGATTGCGTTAGCAAGTGGAATTCGTGCTTCGGGAAGCCCCAGTTGACGCGCAGCATCAACAGCAGCCACGGTTCGCTGGCAGGCACTGGGATTAGCGAGACCGACGTCTTCATAGGCAATCACTAATAGACGCCGCATAATCGAAACCAAGTCGCCTGATTCAATCAATCTGCCCGCATAATGCAGGGCTGCATCCGTATCCGAGCCGCGAATCGATTTTTGAAAAGCAGAAATGACATCGTAATGGGCATCACCATTTTTATCGGAATTGAGTGCTTTTCGCTGAAGGCATTCCTCGACGATTGCCTGGGTGACGGCGATTTTTCCGTGATCATTTTTGGGTGTCGACTTCACTGCAAGTTCCAAGGCATTTAACGATGAGCGCAAATCACCATTAGTGGCAGTTGCCAAAAAGTTCAACGCTTCTTTGGTAATCGACACCGTATAATTGCCCAAACCTTTTTCTTTGTCGTTTAGAGCGCGGTTGAGGGCTTTTTGAATATCGGTTGCCGTGAGGGGATGTACCTCAAAAATTTGGGTTCGCGATCGAATGGCCGGATTGATGTTAATGTAGGGGTTCTCAGTGGTGGCCCCAATCAAAATAATTGAGCCGCTTTCAAGTAATGGCAATAGAAAATCTTGTTTCGTTTTATCGAGTCGATGAATTTCATCGAGCAACAGGACGACCGTGCCGCTCATCTTGGCTTCCTCGGCGACAACCTGTAAATCTTTTTTGGTGTCGGTAGCAGCGTTGAGAACTCGAAATGCATATTTGGTTGAGCCGGCAATGGCGCTGGCAATGCTGGTTTTCCCAGTTCCCGGCGGCCCATATAAAATCATTGACGACAGCATCTTGGCACGCACCATCCGGTCGATTATTTTACCTGGGCCAACTAAATCCTGCTGGCCGACAATTTCTTCAAGCTTGGTCGGTCGCATTCGATAGGCAAGGGGTTGTTGCATACTCATCCTCCTCTCAAATTGTGATGGTTAAAAATCAAATCCTATAAATTATAACATGATCGTGAGGGCACAAAAAAAGCGTTTTGCATAAGCAAAACGCTCGCTGAATGATTAACCCAACTTGTTGTAGTATTCAACAATCAGTGATTCATCAATATCAGCATCAAGTTCTTCACGTTGTGGAAGACGAACCAATGATCCTTCAAGCTTGTCTGCATCGAAGCTGACGTATTGTGGACGACCCACAACAGCTTCAACAGCATCCTTGATAACTTGGAGGTCTTTAGACTTCTCACGAACAGAGATTACTTGACCAGGTTGAACTTCATATGATGGAATATCAACACGTTTGCCATCAACAGTGATGTGGCCATGGTTTACTAATTGACGAGCTTGACGACGGGTAGTAGCCAAACCTAAACGATAAACCATGTTATCCAAACGCTCTTCAAGTAAGATCATGAAGTTAACACCATGCTTACCTTCACGGATCTTGCCGGCACGAACGAACAAGTTACTGAATTGACGTTCAGTCAGTCCGTACATGTAACGAAGCTTTTGCTTTTCGTGTAATTGCAAACCATATTCTGAAAGTTTTGAACGACGGCCTTGACCGTGATCACCAGGAGCATAAGGACGACGTGAGAGTTCTTTACCAGTACCTGATAAAGAGATACCCAAACGACGTGAAATTCTCCAACTTGGACCTGTATATCTTGACATAAGTAATCCTCCAATATTTTTTTGGAGTAAAATAAGCCGTTGCAGACTTAGTATTCGTGCATGTTGCTTTGCTCTTTCGCTCAAGCAGCCGATTGAGTTACTTGCAGAACCAATTGAATGGCAACAACATGTTGACGAGCTTACCGTCTACTGCTGCGTTATTTTACACAACCACCATTGTATAAAGATTTCTACTGTAAGTCAACATGTTTGACGAAGATGTCGGCAAACTGGTTAAGAACCTGCTCGTCTTCACTCGAAAAACGATCGAGTGATGGCGAATCAATATCTAAGACACCAAGGGCTTTGCCGTCTTTAAACAGTGGGACGACCAATTCAGAATTGGAATTGGCATCACAAGCAATGTGGCCGGCAAATTGATGAACGTCGGCGACTCGTAGTGAATGCTTTTGTTTGAGAGCCGTTCCGCAGACACCGTCACCATTTTTGATATGCATGCAGGCAACATTTCCCTGGAAGGGGCCGAGGATTAGTTCATCGTTAGCGGGCACATAACGATAAAAGCCGACCCAGTTGATATCTTCGAGGCTGACTTGGAGCAATGCAGTGGCGTTAGCCATGTTCGAAATCAAATCTGTTTCATTTTCTAAAAGTGAATCAAGCTGTTGATTCACTAAATTAGTAACGTTTTGCATAATTGTTTTCCTCACTTCAAAAATAATATGGTGAAAAGGACCTACTATGATATAATTCAACTTAGAGCACATTAATTGATTATTCATACATATTAAATTGTTTTGGGCAATTTTACTACCATAATGTTCAATTATATATCTTTATTTCTGAAGGATGGGATCGAATGCTTACTTTGTTGATTGGAATTATCGTGTTGGTTGGGGCGGGTTATCTTGGTTTTGTTTTCTACCAAAGAAGAACAATCAAGATGGCAACCGATGTTTACGAGAACAAACGGGACTTAAATAAAATTCCGTTGGATGATGAGTTTGCGCTGGCTAAGAAAATGAACTTAACCGGTGAATCTCACAAGAAATATGATCAATTATACAATAAGTATCAGCACTACAAGAACCAAATGCTGCCCAATATTGATGAGGGGATTGCGGCAGTCAAAGAAGACGGTAAGGGCATTAACTTTTTAAAGACCAAGAGTGACTGGCAGAGTGCCAATCAGGCAATCGCCGACGCTGACGCCACCTTAAAAGAAATTCAGGCCGGCCTTGCTCAACTATATGATTTAAACAAGCAGCACAAATTAGCGCTGGAAGAACTCGAAAAGAAGTACAAACGCTTGCGAGAGGACATCCTTAACAAGAACGAGTCATTTGGCCCGAGTATCGACAGCTTGGAAAAAATGCTCTCGGACATTGAGGGAACTTTCGATGAATTTACACAACTCACAAAGAGTGGGGATCCCAACAGCGCCGAAGAAGTGTTGAGTGATCTCAACAATTCGACTGACAAATTGGAATCCTATATGGGGCGAATTCCCAAACTATATCAACTACTTTCAAAGGAATTTGTTGAGCAGGTTGACGAAATCACCAGTGGTTACAAGGAACTCAAAGGAAAACAGTATAATTTTCCCAACGATAAGTTCGATGAAACGCTTAAGGGGATTTCAGATCAGATAAAAGTCAACACCAATAAGCTAAAGACTTTGGAAGTTGATTCAGTGGAAAAAGCCACTCAAGATATTGCCGACCGGATCGACAAATTGTATGATGCAATCGAAAAAGAATTCCAAGCCCGCCCCAAGGTCGAGAAAAATACTAAGATTATCGGCCAATATATCGAACATGTCCGTAAACAGAACAGCGACTTGCAGCTGCGGCTTGAAACGCTGAATAAAAGCTATATTTTGAACCATCAAGAAATTGAGAATAATCATCAATTTGATCAACAAATTGCCACCATTGAAAAGAAGTACCAGGATGAAGTCAACGCCATGCAAAATGGGACGGCTGTTTATTCAACGATTGACGCCGACCAAACTCACATGATCAAAGAGCTGGGTCAGATCGAGTCTGAACAAAAGGATTTGTTCTCCGCAACAGTTAAGTTGCCAGAGCAAGAGCAGGCAGCCAGAAATGCATTGGCCAAATTTGATTTGGCAATGCGCAATACCAAACGGCGAATTGACAATCACAATCTTCCTGGACTATCCAACGATTATCAAGATGCTTTTACGGCAGTCATTAGAGAAATCAATCACCTGGACGATGCCATGAATCAGCCGCAGATTGATGTCGATGACATTTCCAAACAGTTAACAATTATTCAATCGGATATGGACACTTTGGATGAAAAGACCAACCAGTTGATTGATGATGCCACTTTGGCCGAACAGACAATGCAGTATGCCAATCGGTTTATTGGCAGCAACTCTGAAATTGCGGCGGCCAGCAAAACGGCCCAGATGTATTTTGACCAAAAATATGATTATGAGCAGAGTTTGAATATTATTTCCAAAGCATTGGAAAAACAATCGTCGGGGATGTTTGCCAAGATCAAAGATGATTATTTCAATGCTAAGAAACATTTAAAGACAGAAAAAACCGATGAAGATGAATCATAATATGACGTATGAGACGAAGCTGAATGTTTACCAACAGCTTCGCCTTTTGTTTTCCATCATTGATTGCCCAGCGACAATGCTTGTGAGACTCACAGTTTGGGTGTATCATCGTGGGAGTTATATTTGTTGGAGTCGAACCAATAAATTTAGAGAAGAAGGTTTCAAATGATTTATTTTGACAATAGTGCCACCACAAAAGTCTTACCAGAAGTTCTTGACACTTATAACAAAGTGAGTGAGCAGATTTGGGGAAACCCGTCGAGCTTACACAACTTTGGTGAACAGGCGTTTAATCTGTTGGAACAGTCTAGAAAACAGATTGCTGATTTGTTAAACGTTCACCCAGATGAAATCTACTTTACGAGTGGCGGAACTGAGGGTGACAATTGGGTCATCAAAGGGACTGCAATTGAAAAACGTGAATTTGGGAAGCATCTGATCACCACCTCAGTTGAGCATGCAGCAGTGCGCAACTCTTTTGAGCAACTTAAACAGCTCGGATATGATGTGACCTATTTACCGGTTGATGATGAGGGGCGGATCTCGATTGCTGATTTGAAAGCGGCAATTCGTCCGGATACAACGCTGGTATCGATTATGGCGGTCAACAATGAAATTGGGACGATTCAGCCGATCAAAGAAGCGGGAGAACTGCTGAAGAACTACCCGAAAATTCATTTTCACGTCGATGCTGTTCAGGGCCTCGGCAAGGGAATTCAGGATCAGATTTTCAATGACCGAACTGACTTTGCAGCATTTTCTGGGCATAAATTCCATGCCCCACGGGGAACCGGCTTTATATATGGTCGCCGTGGCCGTCGAATTGCACCGTTAATGAACGGTGGCGGCCAGGAAAAGAATCAACGTTCCGGTACTGAAAATCTGCCGGGAATTGCTGCCATGGCCAAAGCGATCCGATTGGTGCTTGAAAAAGAACCTAGTGCAATTGATACTGAGCGCCAGATTAAGCAGTTAATTATGGATCACATCAGTCAGTTTGATAAAGTCACCATTTTTTCCAAGAATGATGATACTTTTGCCCCGCATATTCTTTGTTTTGCAATCAAGGGGGTTCGCGGAGAAACCATCGTTCATGCTTTTGAAAAGCAGGGGATTTACATTTCAACAACCAGCGCCTGCTCATCAAAGGATCATACTGAATCCGGCACGTTGAATGCCATGCAGGTTCCCGATGATATTGCTACCAGTGCCGTTCGAATTTCACTTGGAGATCACAACACACTTGATGAAGCCAAACAATTCGTAAAAGTATTTGACCAGTTGTATGAAGAATTTGACAAATTAAGTTAGGAGTAACTATGCACTATACAGAAATTATGGTTCGTTATGGCGAACTGTCCACAAAGGGCAAAAATAAAAAAGACTTTATTAAGCAGCTTGGCAAGAATGTGCGGGCTGTTCTCCACCCATTTCCCAAGCTTGAGGTCAAGCCGCAACGGGATCGTCTTCATGTGGCTCTAAACGGTGAGGATGACCAGCAGGTGATCGAAAGCCTGAAGGGTGTTTTTGGGATCGAAAATTTCTATCCTTCTGTTCGGCTTGAAAAGGATATGGCAATCATCAAGCAGACCGCTCTTGAAATGGTGAAAGAACAGTATCATGACGGAGCGACGTTCAAAATCAACACCCGACGTCAGGATAAACATTTTGAATACGATACCAATCAGATCAACAACCAGTTAGGCGATTATATTCTCGAAAATGTTCCCGGAATCACGGTTGATGTCAAACACCCCGATATTTCCATTCGAGTAGAAATTCGAATGAATGGTGCCTTTCTCTCATCAGAAAAGATTCATGGTGCCGGCGGGTTGCCGGTTGGTACCGGTGGTCGGGCCACAATGATGCTGTCTGGTGGAATTGATTCGCCGGTTGCCACGTATTTGGCAATGAAACGTGGTGTCAAAATTGATATGATTCACTTTTACAGTCCGCCATATACCGGCGAGCAAGCCCTGAATAAGGCCAAACAGTTAACCTCAGTGTTGGGCAAGTACTCGGGTAATATTCAGTTCATTCAGGTACCGTTCACCGAGATTCAAGAAACCATCAAGGAAAAGGTCCCTGAAGGTTATTTGATGACCATCCAGCGGAGAATGATGCTGCGGATTGCTGCCCAAATTACTCAAAATCGTCATTGTACCGGCGTCTTTACCGGCGAAGCACTGGGACAAGTTGCCTCACAGACTTTAGAGAGTATGATGGCAATTAACGACGTCACCACGATGCCGGTTCTTCGGCCGCTGGTCTCAATGGACAAAACGGAGATTATTAAGATTTCCAAGCAGATCAAGACTTACGACCTGTCAATTCTGCCATTTGAGGACTGTTGTACGATTTTTACACCGCCGGCACCAAAGACTCGGCCTGATTTGGCCAAGTCACGTAAGTTTGAACAGTATATCGATGTTGAAGGGTTGATGAAAAAAGCAATCGACAACATTGAAATTACCGATATTAAACCTGGCGAAGAATTCCTAAACCAAAACCAGGACGTCTTCGCTGAGCTGCTTTAATGATCGGGGACTTGCGTATTCCGTTTGTTTAGGCTACATTATGTATAAAGTCGTTAGACCAAGGGAGTGCTTTTATGAAAATCACGATCAATGGTAAAGAAGAGAGTATGTTTGGCAATCCACCCGAAGTCGGTGAACAACTGCCAAAGTTTAAACTTGAGGATGCAGATGGCAATAAGGTGAAAACTGCTGACATTATTGGCAGAATTACCCTGCTGTCAACGGTTCCGGATATTGATACCCCGGTTTGTTCAGTTGAAACCCGCAAGTTTAACCAGGAAGCCGACAAGTTTCCTGATGTCCAGTTCTTAACGGTTTCCAACAATACGATTGAACAGCAGAAGAATTGGTGCGCTGCTCAAGGGGTTGCCAATTTGCAGATGCTGTCCGACGAAAACCTCTCGCTGGGATACGCAATGAAACTTTATCTGCCAAACTTTGGTGCGTTGGCGCGAACAATTTTTATTATTGACGCCACCGGTAAGATTATTTACCGTCAGATTGTTCCGGAAATTGGGAATGAGCCTGATTACGATGATGCACTAAATGCTTTGAAAAAAGTTGCTCAGCGTATTGACGATTAGCAGATATTTAGTTAAGATTAAAATTAAATTAAAGTGTTGAGCAAGAGAGTAGCCAACGTTTCGGTTTCAGAAAGAAAATCATTGCTGTGAGATTTTTACCGGGCGTTGAGTGAAGGTAGCTTGTGAGCTGCTTATCTTCAATTGAAGATGAGTCGGTATTATCAGACCGTTATTATGATATTAAGTGGGGCTTTTCAGCCCAATTTAGGTGGTACCGCGAACACTTCGTCCTAATTTACAGGATGGGGTGTTTTTTTATTACATAAAAACGATTTGAATTTTGGAAGGAGTGACGTTATGTCAGACAAATTGCACGAAATGTCAACGAAGTATGATCCAACTGCCGTTGAAAAGGGCAGATATGATGAATGGCTTGATGAAGGGGTATTTACACCGAGTGGGGATAAAAAGGCCAAACCATTTTCAATTGTGTTGCCGCCGCCAAATGTTACCGGAAAGCTGCATTTGGGCCATGCCTGGGATACAACCCTTCAAGACATGATTATTCGCCGCAAACGAATGCAGGGATACGATACTTTATGGCTCCCAGGAATGGACCATGCCGGGATCGCTACCCAAGCTAAAGTTGAAGCCAAGCTGCGTAAACAGGGTATTTCCCGGTACGATTTGGGCCGAGAAAAGTTTGTTGAAAAGGTCTGGGAATGGAAAGATGATTTTGCCCGAACCATCAAGGAACAGTGGGCCAAATTAGGTCTTTCCCTGGACTACAGTCGTGAGCGATTCACCTTGGATAAAGGATTGTCCAAAGCTGTTCGTAAGGTCTTTGTTACGCTTTACAATAAAGGCCTGATCTACCGCGGTGAATACATTATCAACTGGGATCCGCAAGCAAGAACTGCCTTGTCAGACATTGAAGTGATCCATAAGGACGATAAAGGTGCCTTTTACCATGTTAAATACCCATTTACCGACGGGACGACTTTCAACGGCAAAGATTACATCGAAATTGCGACCACCCGTCCCGAAACGATGATGGGTGATACCGCGGTTGCCGTTAATCCTTCTGATGAACGTTATAAGGATATCGTTGGCAAGAAAGTCCGCGTTCCATTGATTAATCGTGAAGTGCCGATTATAGCCGATCAGTACGTTGACCCTGACTTTGGGACAGGGATGGTAAAGATCACCCCAGCCCATGATCCAAATGACTTTAAGGTTGGTAATCGTCACAACTTACAACGCATTAATACGATGAACGAAGATGCTTCAATGAACGAAAATGCCGGTAAGTATAAAGGCATGGATCGTTTTGAAGCCAGAAAAGCTATGGTCAAGGATTTGCAGGATGAAGGCTTGATGCTCTCAATCGACCCAATTGTCCATTCAGTTGGACATTCTGAACGGACTGGGGTTCAAGTTGAAGCCCGTTTGTCAACTCAGTGGTTCGTTAAGATGAAGCCGCTGGCTGAACAGGCCATTAAGAACCAGGATACCAACGACAAGGTCAACTTTTTCCCAGACCGTTTTGAAGGAACCTTTGAACAGTGGATGGAAAACGTTCACGACTGGGTTATTTCCCGTCAACTTTGGTGGGGTCATCAAATTCCTGCTTGGTACAACAAGCAGACCGGTGAGACCTACGTTGGGATGGAAGCGCCTAAAGACGCCGAAAACTGGGAGCAGGATCCAGATGTTTTGGATACCTGGTTCTCGTCTGCCCTGTGGCCATTTTCAACCATGGGCTGGCCCGATGAAACAGAAGACATGAAGCGCTATTTCCCAACCGACACCTTGGTGACCGGGTACGATATCATCTTCTTCTGGGTTTCCAGAATGATTTTCCAAAGCTTGGAATTCACTCATGAACGACCCTTTAAAGATGTCTTACTTCATGGTTTAATCCGTGATTCTCAGGGACGCAAGATGTCCAAATCTCTTGGAAACGGTATTGATCCGATGGATGTCATTGATAAATACGGTGCCGATGCCCTTCGCTGGTTCCTGTCAATCGGTGGGACGCCTGGCCAAGATCTGAAGTTCAGTTATGACAAAATGGACTCTGCCTGGAATTTCATTAACAAGATTTGGAATGCCAGTCGTTACGTTATTATGAACCTTGATGGGATTGACAAGCCGGAATTACCCGACAAGTCCGAGTGGCAATTATCTGACAAATGGATTTTAAGTCGACTGAACGCTACTGTGAACCACGTTTCAGACTTATTCGAGAAGTACAATTTTGGTGAAGCCGACCGTTATTTGTATGACTTCATCTGGAATGATTTCTGTGACTGGTACATCGAAATGAGTAAGGAAGCTCTCAACAGTGACGATGAGAAGTTGAAGAAGAACACCCAAAACATTTTGGCTTACGTTTTGGATCAAACCCTGCGCTTACTGCAGCCGATCATGCCATTTGTGACCGAATATATTTGGCAGATGATGCCACACGTTGGCAAGTCACTGGTAACCGCCGACTACCCAGTGGACCACAAAGAATTTGACGATCCAACTTCTGAGCATCAGATGCAGTCACTGATTGATTTGATTACAGCAGTGCGGAATATTCGAAATGAAGCCAACGCACCGCTGTCCTCACCAATTGATATGTTAATTCAAACTGACAATCAGACCCTCAAATCAATCTTTGAATCCAACCGCGACTACATTGACCGGTTCTGCCACACCCAGGAATTGCAAATTGGCAAAGATATTGAAGCGCCAAAGCTGTCAATGTCTGCGGTGATTACGGATGCGACTGTCTTTGTTCCATTGGCTGAATTGGTTGACTTGAAGGATGAGCAGGCCCGGGTTCAAAAAGATGTTGATAAGTTTGAAGCCGAAGTGGCCCGTTCAGATAAGAAACTGGCTAACAAACGGTTTGTGGAGAACGCGCCGGATGCAGTGGTTGCTGAAGAGAAGGCCAAGCAGGCTGATTACCAATCAAAATTGGATGCAGCCAAAGACCGGCTCCAACAAATTTCCAGTGAGATGTAAAGTGATTTAACTGACTTTAATTTTTAAAAACGTGGGACTAAATGCTGTTTCCTGGCACATGCCAGGCTATAAGCCGCATTTTTGCCCACGTTTTTTAAGGAGAAAATAATGATTAACACATATGATGAAGCCTTGGCTTTCATTCATGGACGGACCAAATTCAAGAAAATTCCAACCTTAAAACGGATGCGGCGATTCTTAGACGAATTGGGTGCCCCGGACAAACATGTCAATGCCATCCACATTGCCGGCACTAATGGCAAGGGATCAACCCTGGCATTTTTACGGAACTTGTTTCAAGCGGAAGGCAAAACCGTCGGCAGCTTCACCTCACCATTTTTGATTAAATTTAATGAGCGAATCAGTGTTGACGGTGTCGGCATTTCCGACGATGAAATTCTAAGACTCACTCAGGAAATTTATCCGACGATTGCCAAACTTGACGCCGAGTTGCCGGAAGGCGGCCCAACCGAATTTGAAATTGTGACAGCTATGATGTTCAAGTACTTTGCTGAAGGACACGCTGATATTGTTTTGATCGAAGTTGGCCTTGGTGGGCTGTATGATTCAACCAATGTCATTATCCCCAAAGTCTCGGTTATTACGTCGATTGGCTGGGACCACATGCACATTTTAGGGGATACTTTGCCCAAAATTGCTTTCCAAAAAGCAGGGATTATTAAGCCGGGCGTTCCCGTAGTCGTCGGCGGAGTTGACCCCGAACCGCTCAAGGTGATCGTAAATCTTGCTGAGCAAAAGCAAAGCCCGATTCAGATTCTGGGGCAGAATTTTAAGGTCAATGATCGCGGTGAGCACAATTGGGTTCAACAATTTGACTTTAGTTCCGCCGACTTTCAATTGCATGATTTAAAAACAGCCTTAATTGGTGATTATCAGACTCACAACGCTGCGTTGGCGATCCAGGCATACATTGACTACCACCAGCTCACAAAGCGCTCTGTGGATGTCAGAAACATTCAAAAGGGAATTGCAGCAACACGGTGGGCGGGCCGGTTTGAAAAAATTTCGGCCAAACCGACCATCGTTTTGGATGGTGCGCATAATATCTCGGCAGTTAGCCTGATTGTCGATACCCTGCAGAACGATTTTCCTCAGGGCCACATTTATATTTTGATGGGCATTCTGGCAGACAAGCAGGCTGATAAAATGGTGGACAAGATGGCCACCGTTCAAAATGCATCGATCATCTTGACCCAGTTCGCCGGACCAGGAAAACGGCTCGCAGCCAATCCAGAAAAATTGGAAAGTCAACTGAAAACCCAACCGGAAAATGTTTCCGCTATTGATGATTGGCAAGACGCAATCAGGGAATTGAGACGGAAACTGGCGCCGGATGATATGCTCTTAATTACCGGATCGTTATATTTTATTTCCGATGCTCGAAAGTTCTTGTTGAATGCCGATCACAATTTCAAATAATCTATTAAATCGGGCGTCGTTTCACTTGATTTTATTTATTTTTGGACGCGTTATGATATACTTGTTTCGTTAAACAATAATAAATCAATCTATAAAAATCGAACTAAATTAAGTTGATAGACAACGAAGGGATGGATAACGTGTTTGGATTTGGGGAAAAAAACATAGGAATTGATCTTGGAACCGCTAATACGATCGTTTACGTCGAGGGCAAAGGAATTGTCCTTCGCGAACCTTCAGTAGTTGCCAAGAGCACTAAAACAGGCGAGGTAATCGCCGTTGGTGCAGAAGCGCGAGCAATGATTGGGCGCACACCAGCAAGTATCCAAGCTGTTCGACCAATGAAAGACGGTGTCATTGCCGATTACGATACCACTGTTGCCATGATGAAATACTTCATTCAAAAAGCCTTGGGACACTCATCAGGTAAGCCATACGTCATGGTTTGTGTGCCAACTGGCATTACTGCCGTGGAAAAACGGGCTGTCATTGATGCCACCCGGGTAGCCGGTGCCAGAGATGCCTATGTCATTGAAGAACCATTCGCTGCGGCAATCGGTGCTGGACTTCCAGTCATGGATCCAACCGGTAGCATGGTTGTTGATATTGGTGGTGGAACGACTGACGTTGCAACCATTTCATTGGGCGGCATTGTTTCAAGCCGTTCAGTTCGAATGGCTGGCGACAAGCTTAACGAAGCGATTGCTCAATATGTTCGTCAAAAGTACAATTTGTTAATTGGTGAACGGACTTCCGAACAGCTTAAAATTGATATCGGTTCCGCTTCTGCCAAGGAAGCTAAAGAAATCAAAGCCGTTCCGGTTCGTGGCCGTGATTTGGTAACCGGTTTGCCAACCACAGTTGAAATTAGTGGAACGGACGTCAACAAAGCAATTAACGAATCAGTGTTGGCCATCATTGCCACGATTAAGGAAACCCTTGAAGAAACATCGCCTGAAATTGCAGCCGATGTTATTGATCATGGAATTGTTCTGACAGGCGGCGGCGCATTACTCAGAAATATTACTGATGTGATTGCGGAAGCCACTCAAGTTCCGGTTTCCATTGCATCGGATCCACTTGATTGTGTTGCCATCGGTACTGGAGAATCATTGAAGAGCATTAATGTAATGAAGAAAAAACAATAATTAATCGTTTATATCGATTCATTATTGAATAACGAATGGAGGCAATTATGCAAAAATTTTTCTCCAGTCGAAAGCTTGTGATTGTCGTAATCTGTTTGATCGTCAGTTTTGGTTTAATGTCGTTGTCGGTTGCCATTCGGGACAAGCGGAGCACACCGCCGTTGGTACAACAATTTGGAAATGATATTGTTGGTTTTGCTGATCGGATTGTTGCCGCCCCAATGAACGGTATTCATCACGGATTTGTTTCAACTAAGAATCTTTTGAACACTTATCAGGAAAACCAACGTCTCAAGTCAAAAGTTGATCAATTGACCCAAACACAGGTCAAGGATCAGGTTTTGTCGCGAGAAAATAAACAATTGAAACGTCAATTAAACGTCGGCAGCACTTTGACCGGATATGAAAAAATCAACGCAGCTGTCATTACCCGAACACCATCATCATGGGCAAGTCAGGTGATCATTAATAAGGGTCAAGCTTCTGGTATTAAGAAGGATATGCCCGTGATCGCCGGTCCTGGACTGATCGGGACAGTTGCTGAAGTCAACAAAACCAACAGCAAGGTGGTTTTAATTTCCAACACCGCCGAAAACTCCAACCGGTTTGCCATCCAAGTGCTTGGTGATAATTCCAAAGTTGTTAATGGTATTATCACCTCGTATGATTCGGCTGCCAACCGGATTATCATGGGGAATATTACCTCGAACGCCAAATTATCAGTTGGCAATCGGGTGACAACCAGTGGGCTTGGGGGCGTCATTCCCAAGGGGATTTACGTAGGTACTGTTTCAAAAGTGACCCAAGACGATTATGGCCTTGCCAAAAAAGTTTATATTAAACCGGCTGCCAACTTAAACGACATTGAAGTTGTTTCAGTTGCAATCAGAGATTGATGGGAGGGACAATTAAGTGAAACGAAAAGTTCCCATTGCAGTTTACTTTGTAATTGGTCAATTCATTGCGTTCTTTCTTGATGGTTCCATCAGCCAGACAATGTCCGGTATTTTGTTTAAATATCCCAACACGATGGTGCCATATTTAACCGTCCTCTGGTTGATTTTGGCAGCCTTCTTTGGTAATGGCAAAAAATTACATCTATACACCTGGTCCGCTGTGATTGGCTTTATTTTTGATATGTACTACACTGGATTGCTTGGGGTATACGTGTTTATTTTCCCATTAGTCGTTTATTTATGCCAATTGGTTTACCAAATTTTGCCACCAAATTTCATGAGTGGCTTTTTGGTGTATTTTTTAGGAATCACAGTTTTAGTTAGCCTAGGATACATGGCCAATGTCTTTATTGGGGAGACGGACTCATCCGTTGCTCAGTTCTTAGTTAACACATTGGCACCTACACTGGCTCTCAATCTGGTGTTATTGACAATTGTTTACTTTCCGGTTGAGGCACTCTATAGGACTCATAGGCAATAAGAAGGGGAGTAGACAATGCAAGATGCAGCTGTATTAAAGGGCACCAAGGATGGTTATGAAATCATTCTGGATGAGAATGCCAATCTAAAGGATATTTTTTCCTCACTTCGAAAACTTCTGGATAATTTGAAAACCCAGACGGCCTCAACTAATCCGCAAACCATTGCTTTTGATATTTATACCGGAATGCGGTTATGGCCAGCTGCTGACCGTTCCGAACTTGAGAAAATCTTTTCAGATTATTCGACGTTTTCAGTGCATAAGATTACGTCAGATGTGATCACTAAAGAGGAATCCAATCGGATTTTGGAACAGTCCAGCGTCCACATTGTTGATCGGGTGATTAGAAACGGGCAGGAAGTTCACATCCAAGGCGACGTCTTATTTCTCGGCACGGTTCATGAGGGCGGCAAACTGTTTGTCGGCGGTAACATTTTTGTTCTGGGCAACGTCCAGGGAATTATTCAAGCCGGCGCACCGGATCTTGAGGACAAGATGATTATTGGGGATGTACATAACGCACAACAAGTCCGGATCGGCGAACAGTTCGAAATAGTTGCTGACATGAAACGTGAAATGGACAGCGGCACAGTGATTTATGTGAACGATCTGCATGTACTGGATTATGGTAAAGTTGAGAATCTTAAGCAGATTAATCCCAAGTTTTACAATCAGATAGGAGGAGTCATCAATGGGTAAGGCTTACGTTATAACATCAGGTAAAGGAGGAGTCGGTAAGACCACTTCTTCTGCTAATATTGGGACTGCACTGGCCATGCTCGGTAAAAAAGTGGTTCTTTTGGATCTTGATATTGGATTGCGTAACTTGGATGTTGTCTTGGGACTCGACAATCGGATTATGTACGACATTGTCGATGTCGCGGCTGGACGAGCCAAGCTCAGTCAAGCACTGGTCAAAGACAAGCGTTTTGATGACTTGCTTTACCTTTTGCCGGCAGCTCAAAATACTGATAAGACGGCCCTAAATGAAGACCAGGTTCGCGAAATTGTTGATGAATTGAAGCCGGACTTTGATTTCATCCTAATTGATTGTCCTGCCGGAATTGAACAGGGTTTCATGAACGCAATTGCTGGTGCCGATAGTGCCATTATTGTGACGACTCCTGAGATTTCTGCGGTCCGAGATGCTGACCGGGTGGTTGGTCTCTTGGAGCAGCATCCGCTTCAAGAACAGCCGCATCTGATTATTAACCGAATTCGTCAACATATGATGAAAGACGGTTCGGTGATGGATGTTGATGAAATTACCCATCATTTAGGGGTTGAACTATTGGGGATTGTCTTTGATGATGATGCAGTTATCACCACTTCCAATAACGGCGAACCCGTTGTTCTTCAAGCGGAAAACCCTGCTGGTCAGGGATATCGAGACATTGCCCGACGACTAGTCGGTGAATCTGTGCCATTGATGGAAATCAAAGATGAACAGCAGCCCTCATTCTGGCAAAAAGTGAGTCATTGGTTCCGTAAAGGATAAAAGTCCTTGACGGGAAGCAGAATTAATATTATTATAAATCTAACTTAATTAAAGATTTTTAAAGACGTTGATCAGAACCGATTAATGAATCAAATCACAGAGAGCTTATCAAGGTGGGAGTTAAGCATTTGAGCATTAATCGTCACATCTGGGAGTCATTTTTCTGAAGCTGAGTAGGAAAAAGCGGTAAGCACGTTATTGCTGAAGTTTAGTATGTTGCATATTAAACCCATTGAGGCCTTTCATGTGAGTGAGAGGTGAATCAGAGGTGGAACCGCGAATAATCGTCCTCTTAAGTCATCATGGCTTAAGAGGATTTTTATTTTAAAACAAGACTAAACTTCACGAGGCAGCAGGTGTGAATCTGTTGCGAATTGAGGTGGAACCGCGAAAACCATCGTCCTCTTGAGTCAATGTGTACTCAAGGGGATTTTTTTATGGAGGGATGTCAAATGATTCAATATATACAAGAAATTTTACCGGCGTTATTATCTGGAACCAAAATGACTTTATCAATTTTCTTCTGGACATTGATTTGTTCAATTCCATTAGGGGCATTAGTCGGATTAGGACTCATCCAAAAATTTAAACCGCTGACCTGGCTGCTTAACTTTTACGTTTGGATTATGCGGGGCACACCACTGCTATTGCAATTAATTTTTGTCTTTTATGGCTTACCGATTGTTCACATTGTGTTCCAACGTTACGATGCTGCCATGTTTGCTTTCATCTTGAATTACACCGCATATTTCGGTGAAATCTTTCGAGGCGGTTTCCAATCAGTTCCCAAGGGCCAATTTGAAAGTGCCAAGGTGCTGCGATTGAGTTATGGACAAACGATTCGAAAGATCGTGATTCCCCAGGTTTTCAAAATTGTTCTGCCATCAATTGGCAATGAAGTGATTAACCTGGTCAAGGATTCCTCGTTGGTCTACGTTATCGGGTTGGGCGATTTACTGCGAGCCGGAAACGTCGCAACGGCCAGGGATGTTACGCTGTTGCCGCTGATATTAGTCGGGATTATCTATCTGGCATTAACCGCGGTATGTACGATTGTGTTGAAGTTAATTGAGAAACGTGAAAATGTTTGGCGTTAGGAGGGGATTACGATGTTAGAGATTAAGAATTTAACCAAACGATTTGGCAGCCGAACCATTATTGATGACTTGTCGATGACCGTTAAAGATAATGAAATTATGGCAATTGTTGGCCCTTCCGGTGCCGGCAAAACGACCCTGTTACGTTGTATTACCGGTTTGGAGTCGGTGAATACCGGGGAATTTTACTGGAACGGCACTCAGTTTGATCCAACCAACACGACTCAAAAAGACACGATCATCGGGGTGGTTTTCCAAGATTATCAGTTATTCCCAAACTTAACGGTCCTGGGAAACATTACTTTGGCACCAACGATGGTCAAAAAAGAAACGATGGCAGACGTCAAAAAATATGCGCGGGAATTATTGAGTCGCTTGGGCTTGGAAGGCAAAGAAAATTTATATCCTTATCAGCTTTCCGGCGGCCAAAAGCAACGGGTGGCAATCGTTCGGGCACTGGCAATGCGACCGAAGATCCTATGTTACGATGAGCCAACGTCGGCCCTTGATCCCGCTTTACGAGATGAAGTTGCCCAAATTATCTTGGATCTTAAGAAGCAGGAAATGACCCAGATCGTCGTCACTCATGATATGGATTTTGCTAAAAACGTTGCGGATGAAATTCAGCAGGTCAAACAAATTCAGTAGGAGGGGTAAAATGTTAAAATCTTTGAAACGATTATTACTCATTACCAGTCTCCTACTCGTGACCATTGGGTTATCCGGTTGCGGGGTACGCTATGTCAGTCGCCAAGGCTCACAGGAAAATCCGGATACGTGGTCGACGGTTTCCAAGCAAAAAAGAATCGTGGTTGGACTGGATGACAGTTTTGTCCCAATGGGCTTTCAGACCAAGAGCGGCAAGATTGTCGGCTATGATGTCGATCTGGCCCGTGCCGTGTTTAAGCAATACGGCATCAAAGTGGATTTTCAGCCAATTGATTGGTCGATGAACGTCACCGAGCTTCGAAACGGCACGATTGATCTTATCTGGAATGGGTTCTCTATTAATCCCCAGCGAGCAAAGAAGATTACTTTCAGCGAACCCTATCTAATTAATGATCAAGTATTGGTTTCCAAAAAGAATCAACATATCAACAGTTTCGCAGATATGAAGGGAAAAGTCGCCGGCGTCCAGAGTGGGTCGGCAGGGGCCATGGATATTGATAACCAACCTAAATTGCTGAAAGATAAGATCAAGGGCCACGAGCCAATCTTATACGACACCTTTACAGATGCGTTCATCGATTTGAATGCCAACCGAATTCAGGGATTGCTGATTGACAGCATTTATGCCGGTTATTATTTGGAACATCAACCAAATCAATCCAGTTTTAAGTCGATTCCCAGTGAATTTCCTAAAGAAGAATATGGTGTCGGCATGCGAAAAGGTGATACTGTCTTGAAGCGGAAAATTGATCAAGGTCTCAATCGATTAGCCAAAAACGGCGAGCTTCACAAAATCAACATGAAGTGGTTTGGAACTGATCGGGACAGTCCGCTCATTAAGAATGCTAAATAATTTTGATCATTAGTAGTCTGTGGCAAATGTGATTTGTCAACAGACTATTTTTGTATTCGAATCCTTTGCCGATCAATTCTCTATTTTTCCTTATTATTGGCAGATTATATTGAGATTTTAATGATTTTATTTTATGATAAAATTTGTGACTAATTGAGGAGGAAACTCAGTGAAATACGAGATTGCAAAAGGGATTAGCTTGACGACAATTCCCACCACAAAATTCAAAAATAATAAATTGGTGATGAATTTCACCTTTCCGGCCCAACATCAAAACTACGCCAAATTGGCACTGTTGGCTGAACTGCTGGAAAATTGCTCTGCCCAATACAACAGTGAGTTGTTGGTTTCCCGCCAACTGTCAAAAATGTACGGGGCCAGTTTTGGTGTGACTGTCTTACGGTATGGCAATCAGCATACCCTGCAGGTGTCGATTACGTTTCCCAATGACAAGTACCTACCGCCAAAAAGTGAGCTAACTAGTGAAATATTGGCATTTCTAAAGGAAATGATTGAGGATCCATTTATTGAAGGCGATCAGTTCAACCAAGCATATTTTCAAATTCATCAAGGGAATATGGTTCATTATCTGGATTCGATCCAAGATAACAAGGAGTTTTTCTCAACCTTGGAGCTTCAACGTTTGTATTACCCAAATGATCCTGACCACGGTCACTTCCTGATGGGCAGTCATCAAGAAATGAGCCAAATTTCTGCTCAAGAGCTGTACACATTTTATCGATGGGTCCTTAACTCAGCGAAGATTACCATCCTGGCTGGTGGCGATTTAGTTGACGACCAACTAGTAACGGGATTTAAAGAATTTACCTCATTTACTGATCGAATGCCGGAAGACTATCAATTAAGAGTTGTGCCGGCACCAATATCGAAGGTCCAACAAGGAACCAAAGTGATTGCCGGTTCTCAGTCAGTTCTCAGCATGGCTTACGAACTACCAATCTATTTTGGGGACGACGACTACTTTGCTGCCGTCATTTTTAATCAGTTATTTGGTGGGTCAAGCAGATCGTTGCTATTTACAAACGTTCGTGAAAAGAACAGTTTGGCCTACGACATTCATAGTGGCTATAATTCATTAGTCGGAATGGTAACCGTTCAGGCGGGGATTGATTTTAAGGATGAAGATCGCGTTATTCAGATGGTCGCCGATCAATTGCAGCAGACCAGCGACGGGCAATATTCCGATGAATTGCTCGACGGTGTCAAACAGGCATTGATTAACCAACATCGTTCAGAAGCCGATCACCTCGGATCATTAATCGAGAAGCAGTATCTCCAGCAGATGATGGGCTTTAGTTTGAGTGATACCAAATGGGAGCAACAGGTCGCTTCTGTGACGCGTTCGCAGATTGCCCAAGTTGCCAAGCGGTTGACTTTACGAGCCATTTATCAGTTGAACAGCAGGGGGGATGCATAATGGAATTGATTGACTATCCAAACTACAATGAAAAATTATTTGTTCAGACCCTCTCAAATGGGTTGACCGTTTATCTCCAACCCAAAGCAGGGTTTAATAAGACGACCGCTGTTTTGGGGGTGAATTATGGCTCCATTGACAGTCAGTTCATGCTCAATGGCGAAAAAGTTGTTCAACCTGCAGGAATTGCCCATTTTTTGGAGCATAAGATGTTCGATAAAAAGGATTACGACGTTTTTGAGCTGTTCAATAAAACCGGAGCGCGTTCGAATGCCTTCACAAGTTTTACCAAGACGAATTACCTCTTCTCAACTGCCGAATCCGTGAAAGAAAATTTGGATATTTTGTTGGATTTTGTCCAGATTCCATATTTTACCCAAGCTAAAGTCCAACGTGAAAAGGGAATTATTGATCAAGAAATCAATATGTATCAAAATGATCCGGACAATCAGGCGTACTTTAAAACGATTGCCAGTTTGTATCCAAACTCGGTGTTGGCAAACGATATTGCCGGCGACATTCAGACGGTTGATAAGATTACCCTGGAAGATGTTGAGTTGGCTTATCGAACCTTTTACCGGCCGGAAAATATGAGTCTGTTTATCACCGGCAAACTCGATCCCAGCGAAGTTATGAACTGGATTGAGGATAATCAACGGCGAAAATCGACACCGGCACCCATTAGCCTGCAACGCCGACTGACGCTCCCCGAGGCATCCAAAGAAACCGTTCTTCACACGAAAATGGATGTTTCCAGGCCTAAAATAACGCTGGGGCTACGGGGAAGCGACCAAGTCCCAACAGGCCGGGATGGACTAAAGTACGAAATCGCCATCTCTGTGATGTTTGATCTGTTTTTGAGTGAAAACTCCGTGGAATATGATAAACTGTATCATGATGAAATCATTGATGACACGTTTTCATGGGAATTTGAAAATGAACGCGGCTTTCATTTTGCCGTGATTAACGGCGATACTGATAAGCCATTGGAACTCATTAACCGGCTCAAACAAATCATTGCAGATATTCCAACCAAGATTGGTCACCTCCAAACCGAATTTCAGTTGCAAAAAAACGAGTTATTCGGCAACTACATCGAAATGATGGATTCTGAAGAAGCGATCAGTGGCCAGTTTGACGGATTTATCGGTGAACCTGTTACAATATATGATGAGGTTGAGATTCTCAAATCATTAACCTTGGAGGATGTTTTTGAGGCGGCCCACAGTTTTTTGGACCAAGCAACAGTTCAAGAAGTGATGATTCAAAATTCCGACCAGCCAAAGGGATAGTTGATAAATTATAGTTTATGAATTACTTAAAATAATCAAGGTTTTCCTTATGATATACTTAGTGGAGAATACAAAAAATTCAATGGAGAATGAGTATGAGCGACGAAAAAGATAATTTAACAATTGGGAAAAAACTACATGACGCACGAGTGGCCAAAGGTTACACGCTGGATGATTTACAAAAGAACACTAAGATTCAGAAACGCTATCTAATTGCGATCGAAGATAATGATTTTGACGCCTTGCCGGGTGATTTTTATGTTCGAGCATTTGTTAAGCAGTATGCCGATTCGGTTGGTCTGGACGGAAGTGAGCTGCTAAGCCAGTTTGATACTAAATTGCCCGATACCGAAGACCCGGAATATGTGGATCGGGTCAATGATGACAACCCTGAGACGAGATCTGCTCAACGAAAGGTTGAAGAACGCAATGATAAACTGCGGCGCTATATTCCGATTATTTCGGTGTCCGTCGTCGTTTTAATCATTTTGATTGCTATTTGGGTGGCTGCGGCTAGAAGTACCCGAAACACTGCCAAAACGCAAATTGAGACCAGCAAAGTTTCCGTTTCCGGCGACAAATCATCCAGTTCCAAGGCTTCCAGTTCGAAGAAAGCCAAGACGACTAAGAAGGCCAAGGGGATTACCTTTAAGAAGGTTACTGCTTCTGGCAGCAATCTGACTTACCGAGTCACCGGAACTTCCGGTACAACGCCACTGAAGATTTCCGTAACCGGTTCCGGGAGTGCCTGGACGTCGGTTTCTGCAGATGGCACTTCTTTATGGCAAGCTTCATTAACCAGTGGTAATTCACATACAATCTCGCTTCCAAGCTCGACCAATACCGTTACGATTAATACTGGCAACGCTGAAGCGACCCGGATTACCGTGGGCGGCAAGAAGTTGACGTTGGCGGCACCGTTAAATGGCGGTTCAACTCAGGTGAGAGTTGTCACATTGCAGTTTGGCAAGTCAAGTTCATCTGCTTCAACCAGCTCTAGTTCAAGTAGTGCCACGACGGGTGCCTCAACTACCAATAGCACAACCGGGACGAGTGGCACCACTGGAACGTCCTCAACGACTGGTACTGACACAACCGGCAACACGAATGCAACAACTGGCAGCACTGGTACGAATAATAATACCGGTACCACCAATGGCTATTAGTCAGCTGGAGGTTTAACATGAATTTACCGAATAAATTAACACTATTTCGAATCATCCTGATTCCGTTCTTTATCCTGATCCTCGCGGTCCCAATCTTTTCCGGCAGCGTTGTTTGGGCGGGAACCACGATCAGTATGACCAGATTGTGGGCGACAATTATTTTTGTGGTCGCCTCTCTAACCGATTTCTTAGATGGTCAGATTGCCAGACGAAATCATTTGGTAACCAACTTTGGAAAGTTCGCCGATCCCTTGGCAGATAAAATGCTGGTAATGACGGCATTTCTGTTTTTGGTTGGCCTGGGGGATGTTCCGGCATGGGTCGCCGCGATTATTGTCTGCCGTGAATTGGCGGTAACCGGGCTGCGGCTAATCATTGTCGAGAACGAAGGCCAAGTCATTGCTGCGGCCTGGCCGGGCAAGATCAAGACAACCACTCAGATGCTGGCGATCATTTTACTGTTCTTGAACAACGTCTTATTTGATGCAGTCAACATTCCAATGGGCTTAATTCTGTTATACATTTGCCTATTCTTCACGATTTACTCAGGAATTGATTACTTTGTAAAAAATCGCTCAGTATTTTCAGATTCATTTTAATCACAGCTGCCGGAGGGTTCATGAAAATGAGTCTTCCGGTATTTGTGTCTTGTTAGATAAAAACCAAGTATTTAACGTACTTATGAACTAGAGGGAGCAACTAAGATGACATTGGAAGAGACATTAGTAAATGAACTATTATCCCGACACATTACAATTACAGCGGCTGAAAGTTTAACTGCCGGTGAATTTCAGAGCACTCTCGGTAATGTGCCCGGCGTCTCAGAAGTTTTTGAGGGGGGATTTGTCACATACTCAAATCAGGTTAAAGAACAACTACTGCAGATACCAAGTGAAGTAATTGATGAAAATGGTGTCGTGAGTGAACCGACTGCCATTTGGATGGCAAATCAGGCCCGAAGCATCATGAATAAAGATCTGGGCGTATCCTTTACCGGAGTGGCCGGGCCGGACACGTTGGAAGGCGATCCTGCTGGCACGGTCTGGATTGGCATTGCCTATGGGACCCAACATACTTATGCGAAACAGTTTCATTTCACGGGGGATCGAAATCAGATTCGGGCTGCTGCAGTCAAGGCCGGCTTGGAGATGGCGTTGGACATGATTCATCGTTATTAAATTAATCGAACTTTTGTTCGCGTTTTGATTGCTTTTTTGGATAATCATTAGTATAGTTAGTAAGTAAACTTTTCCGTTAAGGATAGTGGGAGGAATTTAATGGCTGACCAAAGAAAAGTAGCTTTAGATAAAGCCTTAAAGAATATTGAAAAAGAATTTGGTAAGGGATCCATCATGAGAATGGGCGACAAAGCCGATACTCAAATTTCCACAATTCCATCTGGTTCATTAGCGCTTGATGATGCACTGGGAGTGGGGGGATACCCACGGGGCAGAATCGTTGAAATTTATGGACCTGAAAGTTCAGGTAAGACCACCGTGGCGCTTCATGCGGTTGCCGAAGTTCAAAAGCGCGGCGGCACGGCTGCCTACATTGATGCCGAAAACGCCCTGGATCCGGTTTATGCAACCCACTTGGGCGTGAATATTGACGATCTGTTACTTTCACAACCAGATACTGGTGAACAGGGTCTTCAGATTACTGACGCATTGGTTACCAGTGGGGCAATTGATATCGTCGTCATTGATTCAGTTGCTGCATTGGTCCCCCGAGCTGAAATTGAAGGAGAAATGGGGGATGCCCACGTTGGTCTGCAGGCTCGACTGATGTCGCAGGCCCTCCGGAAACTTTCTGGAACGATCAGTAAGACCAAGACGATTGCCATTTTCATTAATCAGATTCGTGAAAAAGTTGGTGTGATGTTTGGTAATCCGGAGACTACCCCCGGTGGTCGTGCCTTGAAGTTTTATGCGACAATTCGACTCGAAATCCGTCGGGCTGAACAGATTAAGGACGGTACCAACATCATTGGTAACCGTGTCCGCATCAAAGTCGTTAAGAATAAGGTTGCACCGCCATTTAAACGTGCTGAAGTTGATATCATGTATGGCAAGGGTATTTCTCAATCTGGCGAATTGGTTGATATGGCTGTTGAAAAAGACATTATTAACAAGTCCGGCTCATGGTATTCATATGGTGAAGAAAGAATTGGTCAAGGCCGTGAGAATGCCAAGACTTATCTTGAAGAACATCAAGATATGTATGACGAGGTGATGAAGAAAGTCAGGGCTGCCTACGACATTCCTGATGAAACTGACTCGGACACCTCTGATGACAAAGCCAGTTCCGATAAGAAGACCGATAAAAAAGCCGACAAAAAGGATTCCAAAAAGGAATCGGCAACCGGTTCTTCAAAAGAAACCAAAACTGATAGCATCGATCTTGATATTGGCAAGTAATTGGCACTACCAAATGCAAATAGATTTCGTTAATGGGCACTCAGAGGAGCTGCCCATTTTTTGTGAGTTAATCAAGGCACAGCGGGCTTTTGTGAAACATTTTAAAAGAAAATATGGTCACTCAAAAATCTTGTTATATACAAATACCAAAAACCGCAACGTAAAGATGATTGACACTAGTGTTAACAAACATTAAAATAAGAATTGTGTCAATAATCAAATAACATCTAATTGGTTTACAAATAATCATTTTTTGATGATTTGGAGGTGAAAAGCCATGACCATGGCTGGGATAATCCTCGCAATCATCGCTATAATTGTTGTTGGTTTTGTTGGTATTTTAAGCTTTGTAATCGGCAAGTCTGCACAAAAGAAGATCCATGAGAAAGATCTTGACTCTGCCAATGGGTCGGCTAAGAACATTTTGACCGAGGCCCAGAAGAAGGCTGAGACGGTTGTGAAAGAAGCAACTCTATCAGCTCAGGAGAAGAACCACCGTTACCGTTCATCGGTTGAAAAAGAACTGAAGACGCGGCGTGCGGAGATTCAAAAACAAGAGGATCGTTTGCTGCAGCGAGAAGAGGCTCTTGATCGTAAAGACACGGCTTTCGAACGTCGTGAAAGTTCGTTGAACCGAAAAGAGCAGAAGATTAATCGTGAACAACAGAATTTAGTTACACAACAAGAAGAAGCAAACTCACTTATCGCAAAACGCCAGGCCGAAGTTGAGAAAGTTGCTGCTTTAACGCAAGAAGAAGCCCGGGACCTGATTTTGAAAGAAACTAGCGAAAAGTTGGCTGACGAAAAGGCTCGAATGGTAAAAGAAAGTTATTACCAAGCCCAAACAGAAGCTGATGAAAATGCCAAAAATCTGATAATTGAAGCTATTCAACAGAGTTCAGCGGACGTTGTCTCAGAGACAACCGTTTCCGTTGTTAGTCTTCCTAACGAAGACATGAAGGGACGAATTATTGGCCGTGAAGGCCGTAACATTCGGACTTTCGAAACGTTGACCGGCATTGATTTAATCATTGACGATACTCCACAAGCAGTTGTGCTGAGCGGCTTTGATCCGATTCGGAGAGAAGTTGCCAAAATGACACTTGAAAAGTTAATCAAGGACGGTCGGATTCATCCGGCACGAATTGAAGAAATGGTCGAAAAGAGCCGTAAAGAGCTTGACGAGCGTATCCAAGAAATTGGGGAAGAGACGCTATTCGACCTTGGGATTCATTCAATGAGCCCAGATATGATCAAATTAGTTGGACAACTCAACTTTAAGATTGATCATGGGCAGAACTTGCTGAGTCATTCAATTGAGGTCGCCAAGTTGGCGGGTGCTTTTGCAGCAGAATTAGGTGAGGATGTTACTTTAGCTAAACGCGCAGGATTATTACACGATATCGGTAAAGCTGCCAATAATGGTGTTGAGGGATCACATGTACAGGTTGGTGTTGATTTCGCCAAGAAGTATCATGAGAGTCCCGTTGTCATTGATGCTATCAAAGGTTATGAAGAAGGCCACAATCCAGAAACAATTATTTCTGAGTTGGTTGCTGTTGCGGAAAAGATCGCGATTTCGCGTCCAGGCGCACACAGTGAATCACTTGAAAGCTTTGTTCATCGACTTGATAGTCTTGAGAAGATCACTGACAGCTTTAACGAAGTACAAAAGAGTTACGCAATTCAAGCAGGTCGAGAGATCCGTGTGATTGCAAAGCCCGAAGATATAACGGACACACAGGCAATTGTGCTTGCCCGTCAGATCAAACAAAAGATTGAAACTGAGATGAAGTATCCTGGACACATTAAAGTAACGGTGATCAGGGAAGTTCGTTCAGTCGAATACGCAAGATAAAAGATCAGAGTCTCTGGTCTTTTTTCTTTTATAAATGTTAGAATTATTTTATATTATTCAGAAAGTATCGAGGAAAAATACATGCGAATTCTTTTTATCGGTGACGTGGTTGGCGACAAGGGTGTTTCAATGATTGGCAATTATCTGCCAAGACTCAAGCAGGATCTGAAACCCCAGGTCACAATAGTGAACGGCGAAAATGCAACTTCAATGGGTCGCGGCATCACTTTGAGTATCTATAAGCAATTGATGAGTGATGGTGTGGATGTGGTCACGCTTGGAAACCATGCTTGGAGCAATAATGAAATTCTCGACTTCATCGATGATACTAAACGGCTGATTCGGCCGTACAATTTTCCCAAACGAACAACACCCGGAAAAGGGTATACCATGGTCAATGTCAACGGCAAACAGCTGGCTGTCCTGAATTTTCAAGGGCGCGTCTTCATGGACAACCTTGACGATCCATTCGAGCTGGCTGACGAACTGGTTGAAGAGATTCGAAAGACGACCAATTGCATTTTTATGGATTTTCATGCCGAAGCCACCAGCGAAAAATTAGCAATCGCCCGTTATTTGGACGGCCGAATTTCAGCGGTGGTGGGGACACATACCCATGTTCAAACCAATGACGCACGGATTCTCCAAGGCAAGACGGCCTTTTTAACCGATGCCGGGATGACCGGGCCGGCTGACGGCATGTTGGGCATGCAGCCGGACAGTGTGATTCAACGCTTCTTAGATCAGCGACCAGCCCGATTTAAAGTTATGGAAACCGGTCGCGGAATCATTTCCGGCTGCTTCGTCGATATTGACGATAAGACCGGTCACGCGACCCATATTGAAACCGTGTCGATGACTGATGATCAAATTTAATTGTGTTTTATAATAGTTTAGACGATACTGAAATCGAATTCAGTGAGAATTTAAGGGGACTTTCAGTTGGCAAAAAAAGAATTAACTCCAATGATGGTGCAATATCAAAAAATCAAGGACCAGTATCCGGATGCTTTTTTGTTCTACCGTCTCGGTGATTTCTACGAGATGTTCAATGAGGATGCCATCAAGGGTTCACAGTTATTGGAATTAACTTTGACGAACCGGAGCCGGAATGCGGCCAATCCGGTTCCAATGTGTGGTGTGCCCCACAAAGCGGTGCAAAATTATATTGATATTCTAGTCGACCAGGGATACAAAGTCGCAATCTGTGAACAAATGGAAGATCCACGATTGGCTAAGGGAATGGTCAAACGAGAAGTCATTCAATTGGTGACACCGGGGACGCAGGTGGATGTTGGCAGTGAAAACGCCAAGTCCAATAACTATCTGACTGCGGTGGTGGATGATCAAAAGAATCATGAGTTCGCTTTCTCATACGCCGATCTTTCCACCGGTGAACTTAAAGTTGCCAAATTAACCACGCAGGCTGAATTTGTTAACGAATTGGTTTCTTTGCAGACTAAGGAAATTGTCGTTGATACTGATTTACCGGAGTCAATTCAAGATACGATTCAAAAATTGGGGATTTTGATTTCCCATCAATCGGTTCTGCCGGTCAATGCCTCAGTCAGTTACTTAAGCCAGGACGTTGATGACGACTTGATGAAACGGGTCGTCAAACTCCTGTTGGATTATATCCAAGCAACCCAAAAAAGAAGCCTGCAGCATTTAAAGCGGGCAGTGATTTATGAACCCTCAGATTTTTTGGAACTCGACCACAATTCTCAATACAATTTGGAATTAATCCGCAATATTCGCACAGGTAAAAAAGCCGGCACTTTATTGTGGCTGCTTGACCAAACCAAAACTGCGATGGGCGGCCGAAAACTCAAACAATGGATTGAGCGGCCTTTGGTGAACCGCAAACTGATTAATCAACGCCATGATGCAGTTGCCGTGTTACTGGATCACTATTTCGAACGAAATCAACTCCAAGACGAGTTAATCAAGGTTTACGATCTGGAACGATTGGCAGGTCGGATTTCCTTCGGCAGTGTCAATGGCCGTGATTTGATTCAACTCAAGGCTTCGCTCAAGCAGGTTCCGAAGATTAAATATATTTTGGAGCAAATCGCCGACAAGAGTTTTGAGGCTATGCTCAAAAACCTGGTTCCTTTGGATGATGTCGTTGACGAAATTGATTCTGCGATCGTCGAGGAACCGCCAATTTCAGTTACCGATGGTGGTGTGATTAAGGATGGCTACAATCAGCAGCTGGACACTTACCGGGACGCTACCAATAACGGTCAAAAATGGTTGGCTGAATTGGAAGCCAAAGAACGTAAAATTACCGGCATTAATAACTTAAAAGTTGGTTTTAATCACGTTTTTGGTTACTATATTGAAGTCACCAAGGTCAACTTGGACAAGATTCCAGCAAACCGTTATCAGCGCAAACAAACTTTGGCCAACGCCGAGCGATTCTCGACGCCGGAGCTGAAGGAAAAAGAAGCGCTGATTTTAGAGGCCCAGGAACAAAGTAAAACTTTGGAATACAAGCTATTCGTTAAGATCCGTGACGACATTAAGAAATCCATCAAACGAATTCAGGATTTAGCAGATGCCGTAGCGTCAATCGATGTCTTACAGAGCTTTGCCGCCGTCAGCGAGGAGTACCGATTTGTTCGACCAACGCTTACGACGCATCACGTGGTTGAAGTCAAAGATGGTCGCCACCCAGTTGTCGAAAAGGTTTTGGGCCACCAGCAATACGTCCCAAATGACGTTAATCTGGGCGAAGATACCAGCATCCTACTGATAACCGGTCCCAATATGTCTGGTAAAAGTACCTATATGCGTCAAATGGCACTATGCGTCATCATGAATCAGATGGGGTGTTTTGTGCCCGCCAAACAGGCCAAACTGCCGGTGTTTGACAAAATTTTCACCAGAATTGGGGCCGCTGATGATTTGATCTCCGGCCAAAGTACGTTCATGGTCGAAATGAAAGAAGCCAACGATGCCATTGAGAATGCCACTCCCAACAGTTTGATTTTGTTCGATGAAATTGGTCGGGGGACTGCAACCTACGATGGGATGGCGTTGGCTCAAGCAATTATTGAATATGTTCATAACAACATTGGTGCTAAAACCCTGTTTTCAACTCATTACCATGAATTAACTGTTTTGGATGAATCTCTCAAACGACTGCAAAATGTCCATGTCGGCGCGACCGAATCCAATGGCGAACTGGTTTTTTTGCATAAGATTCAGCCGGGCCCTGCTGATAAATCATACGGAATCCATGTGGCTAAATTGGCAGGCCTGCCAGAAGGGTTATTACATCGCGCTAACGACATTTTAACCAACCTTGAGCAACAGGCCGACAAAGAGCATCAAACAGCTTCGGCACCAAAACAGGCCCCTCAGCAGGCGCCTGAGCAGCAGACGTCTTTATTTCCACTTGAGCAAATTGATGATAAACAAGCCGAAGTTGTGTCACAATTAAAGAAATTAGACTTGATGGGAAAGACTCCCATGCAAGTGATGAATCAAGTTTACAAATGGCAGCAGAAGATAAACGGAGACTAAGGTGATTGATTTGAATGAAATTCATAAGCTACCAACAATCCTTTCCAACCAGATTGCCGCCGGTGAAGTTGTTGAACGACCGGCATCAGTGGTTAAGGAATTAGTTGAAAATTCAATAGATGCCAAGAGTTCGGAAATCGATGTCACCGTTGAAAATTCGGGCTTGAAGTTGATCAAAGTTGTCGATGACGGCAACGGAATTGACAGCTCTCAAGTTCAGACGGCCTTTTTACGACATGCCACCAGCAAAATTTCTGAGCAACGGGATTTGTTCCGCGTTCGGACACTCGGGTTCCGTGGCGAGGCACTCCCCAGTATCAGTTCCGTCGCTAACGTTCGGATGAAAACGTCAACCGGCTCGATTGGAACGGAAGTTGAATACAAAGGCGGCAAGCTTGTCACTCAAAAGGCTTCTGAATCACGGAAAGGGACCACTGTTGAAGTGGCATCACTGTTCTATAACACGCCGGCTCGTTTGAAGTATTTAAGCTCACCGAATACAGAGCTTTCAAAAATATCAGACATTGTCAACCGCTTGGCATTGAGTCATCCTGAGATTGCGTTTTCATTTATCAGTAACGGCCGTGAATTGTTAAGAACGTCCGGACGTGGTGATTTACGCCAGGTTTTGGGCGCAATTTATGGTGTCAAGACGGTTTCAAAGATGGCGGCAATTAAGGGAAATGATTTGGACATCAAAGTCAGTGGGTATGTGAGTTTACCGGAATTGACCCGTTCAAGTCGAAACTATATTTCACTGATTTTAAACGGACGCTTTATTCGCAACTTTCCGTTAACCAAAGCGGTGATTGCGGGCTATGGTTCCAAATTAATGATCGGACGATTTCCGATTGCCGTAATCAAAATTGACGCCGATCCCGCTTTGATCGATGTCAATGTTCATCCAACCAAGCAGGAAGTTCGGATTAGTGACGAACCGATGATTGGTAAATTAATTGCCAATGCCATTTACGACATGCTAAGAGACAAGCAGCTGATTCCAGATGCAACCAGGGATTTCAAACAGCCGGTTCAAGCTGCACCAAGACAGTTTGATGTTTCGACTGCCACCCAGGCTCAAACGAATCCACCGCTGTTTGCCGTCGACACACCAACGACGCCTTCAATTTCCCAACCTGAAGTAACGCCGGTGGTGGTCAAAACCAGAGACGACCTTGCCAGCTCACAAGTTGCTCAATTTGATGACTTTCTTAAAAATGAGCCGAGTGGCTTGCCTGCATTTGAAGGAACCCAGCCAAAAACGATTGACAATCACCAGTCAAGTACCAAGCCTGAGCAGTCTGAACTGGTAGTTGAAACTGGTTTTCCGCACCTTGACTATATTGGTCAAATTCATGGCACCTATCTGGTGGCTGAAACAGCTGATAATATGTATCTGGTGGATCAACACGCAGCTCAAGAACGGATTAACTATGAGTTTTACCGTAAGCAAATTGGCGAAGTTTCCGATGACCAACAGAAATTATTGGTGCCAATTGTGCTCGATTACTCAACCTCGGATTTCTTGATGATTAGCGACCGTTTGGACCTGCTGGACAAACTTGGAATTCATTTGGAGCCGTTTGGACAGAACAGTTTCATCGTCCGTGAGCACCCAATGTGGTTTAAAGCCGGGCAGGAAGAAGACACCATTAAAGAAATGATTGACTGGATTTTATCCGATCATAAAATTTCCGTGGCCGCTTTCCGCGAAAAAACGGCTATCATGATGAGCTGTAAGCGAGCCATTAAGGCGAACCATCATCTTGATGAGCTCCAGGCAAAGGCCTTACTGAAGCGGCTGCCGGAGTGTGAGAATCCATATAACTGCCCCCATGGCCGGCCGGTTCTGGTGAAATTTACTAACGAGGACATTGAAAAAATGTTCAAACGGATTCAAGACCCCCATCATACAGACCAAGAAATCATCTAGATTGTTGCCCAGTACCGAGTGAGATATGGTACAATTTATTGGCAAACATACGTTTTAGTGAAGAGGAGAAGTTGATGTTTGAATTTTTGGAAGGGACGGTTGTTGATATCACACCCACCCACATCGTTTTATTAGTGGGCGGCGTTGGTTATTTGATCAATACCGCAGACCCGTACCGTTTTAATGTTGATGAGAAAAAAGTCATCAGAGTCTATATTTATCAGTCAGTGAGCGATACGGCTATCTTGCTGTTTGGCTTTGCGACCATTGAAGACAAGCAGATCTTTGAAAAGTTGATTTCGGTTTCCGGGATTGGCCCCAAAAGTGCTTTGGCAATTTTGGCCGGCAACGACCGGGATGGATTGATCACCGCAATTAATAATGAAGACGTCAAGTTTTTGACGAAGTTCCCCGGAGTTGGTAAGAAAACTGCCCGCCAGATTATTTTGGACATGCAGGGAAAGCTCGACGACATTGCAACTAATGGTGCTTCGCTGGCCCAACCGCTTGGCAGTCCCGAAAAGTCTCCTGAATTGGCCGATGCGTTATCGGCATTGGAGGCGCTGGGTTATGGTGCCAAACAGATTGCCGCCATCGAGCCGGATTTAGTTAAGCAAGCTGATTTGTCAACCGATGAATACTTAAGTTTAGGATTGAAACTGTTAATGCATTAGGGATGAGGAGATGATCCATTGGCCAATGAAAAAGATGATCGATTGGTTTCACCAGAGAATGTGGATGCCGATGAGAACAGCATTGAAAAATCGCTTCGTCCCCGAGTTTTAAGTGAGTACATTGGGCAGGATGATGTTAAAAACGAGTTAAGAGTCTATATCAAGGCTGCTAAGCAACGTGAGGAGTCATTAGACCACGTGCTGCTTTACGGACCTCCTGGGCTTGGAAAAACAACTTTGGCGATGGTGATTGCCAATGAAATGGGCGTCAATATTAGAACGACCAGCGGTCCTGCCATTGATAAGCCTGGGGATCTGTTGTCTTTACTCAATGAACTTCAGCCTGGCGATGTCTTGTTCATCGACGAAATTCATCGACTGCCCAAGGTGGTTGAAGAAATGCTTTATTCAGCCATGGAGGACTTTTTTGTCGATATTATCGTTGGGCAGGGTTCAGGCGCCCACCCAATTCATTTTCCACTGCCGCCATTCACTCTGATTGGTGCCACCACCCAAGCAGGAATGCTGTCGGCACCACTGCGTGATCGGTTTGGAATTGTAGAGCACATGAATTATTACAATGCGACGGATTTGGAGGATATTGTTCGCCGAACTGCGGATATTTTTCAAATTGATATTGAGGACTCCGGTGCCCATGAGATTGCTTTGCGGTCCCGAGGAACACCTCGAGTCGCCAATCGCTTGTTAAAACGGGTTCGAGATTTTGCTCAGGTATCCGACAAAGACCAAGTCGATTTGGCAATTGTCAGATACGCGTTGGCAAAGTTAAAAGTCGACGATTTAGGGTTGGATGCCACTGACCTGAAACTATTGACGACAATGATCAAGTATTATGATGGTGGACCAGTTGGCTTAAACACCCTGGCCGCCAATATTGGCGAAGAAACCGACACGATTGCCGAGATGTATGAGCCTTATCTGCTCCAGATCGGTTTAATCAAACGGACAGCCAGAGGAAGAATTGTGACTCCCAAGGGATACGCTCATTTGAGTTATCCAATGCCACCTCAGGACGAAAGGAATTAGAATCTTGAAAACAAATTACACCCTTGAAGACTTTGATTATGATCTGCCACATGAATTGATTGCCCAAACGCCGATTAAAGATCGCGATGAATCACGACTGCTGGTGTTGGATAAAGAAACCGGTGAGATGCAGGACCGTCATTTTTACAACATCATTGATTATTTGAATCCCGGGGATGCCCTGGTGATGAATGACTCAAAGGTCATGCCCGCTCGAATATACGGTGTCAAAGCCGATACCGGCGGCCACATGGAAGTGTTGCTGCTTCATAATATTGAGGGCGACCGCTGGGAAACTTTGATGAAGCCAGCCAAAAAAGCCAAGGTCGGCACGGTTATCAATTTTGGTGATGGCCAACTTAAAGCTGTTGTGACCAAGGAATTGGATCACGGGGGCCGCGAAATCGAATTTAAATACGATGGCATTTTTATCGAAATTCTGGAGCGGCTCGGTGAGACACCCTTACCGCCGTACATCAAAGAAAAATTAGATGATCCTGATCGCTATCAAACGGTTTACGCCAAAGAAATGGGCTCGGCTGCCGCTCCCACGGCTGGTTTACACTGGACCAAAGATTTACTTAAAAAAGTCGAAGATAAGGGCGTTCATTTAGTTTATCTGACCCTTCATGTCGGCTTGGGGACATTTCGACCGGTTGATGAGGAAAATATTGAAGATCACAAAATGCACAGTGAATTTTACCGTTTGTCAGACCAGGCAGCGGCCACGTTGAATTCTGTCCGGGATAATGGCGGAAAAATTGTGGCAACCGGAACCACGTCAATTCGAACGCTGGAAACGGTCGGGACCAAGTTTGACGGTCAAATTCGCCCCGACTCCGGCTGGACGGATATTTTTATCAAACCGGGATACCAGTGGCGGGTGGTTGATTCATTTATCACCAATTTCCATTTGCCTAAATCAACTTTGGTGATGCTGGTGGCATCGTTTACCGGACGGGAAAACATCCTGAACGCTTATCAGCATGCAATTGACGAGAAATATCGCTTCTTTAGTTTTGGCGATGCAATGTACATTCACTAGGAGGATTATTATATGCAACCAGCGATAAGTTATCGCTTGATTAAAAAGGAGAAGCACACCGGCGCCCGCCTGGGAGAAATCACCACGCTTCACGGAACTTTCAAAACGCCGATGTTTATGCCGGTTGGGACTCAGGCAACTGTGAAAACTCTGGCTCCGGAAGAATTGGAGCAAATGGGGTCGACAATTATTTTGGCGAACACCTATCATTTATGGCTGAGACCCGGAGAAGACATCGTCAAAGAGGCCGGCGGTCTGCACAAATTCATGAATTGGCACAAGGGAATTTTGACAGATTCCGGTGGTTTTCAAGTCTTTTCGCTGGCTAAGAATCGTGATATTACCGAAGAAGGCGTGACCTTCAAAAATGAAATTAATGGTTCAAAAATGTTTCTGTCTCCCGAAAAGGCGATTCAGATTGAAAATGATTTGGGTCCTGATATCATGATGAGCCTTGATGAATGTCCACCATTTTTTGAGTCGTATGATTACGTCAAAAAGTCAGTTGAGCGAACCAGTCGATGGGCGGAACGTGGACTGAAAGCTCACCGAAATCCTGACTGGCAGGGGTTGTTTGGGATTGTCCAAGGGGCCGGTTTTGAAGATCTTCGCAAACAATCCGCCCGCGATTTGGTCAGCCTGGATTTTCCGGGTTACTCGATTGGCGGATTGTCAGTAGGAGAATCCAAACAGGAAATGAATCGTATTCTGAAATCCACCAGTCCACTTTTACCTGAGAATAAGCCGCGTTATCTGATGGGTGTTGGAGCAACCGATTCACTGATTGACGGTGTGATTCGGGGCATTGACATGTTCGATTGTGTTCTGCCGACTCGAATTGCCCGTAACGGAACGGTGATGACGTCCCATGGCCGACTGGTTGTTAAAAATGCCAAGTATGCCCGTGACTTCACACCGTTGGATGACCAGTGTGACTGTTACACCTGCCGTAACTACACGCGGGCATACATCCGTCATCTGATGAAGACCGACGAATCGTTTGGGATGCGGTTGTGCAGTTACCACAACCTTTATTATTTAATCCATTTAATGAAACGGGTTCAACAGGCGATTGTTGACGATAATCTGTTGGACTTGCGGGCAGAAGTTTTTGAACAGTATGGATATAACAAACCAAATCCAAAAAACTTTTAGGTGTAGACTATTCAGGGCTTATTTGGTAAAGTATTACTATGGAAAGTGTGGGTGAAAAATTTTGAATCAATCTTATTACTCAATTTTAATGATTGTTGTCTTGTTTGCGGTGATGTACTTCTTAATGATCCGTCCTCAAAGAAAGCAACAACAAAAGCGTCGGGATCAACTTTCAAAGATCAAGGAAGGCGACCAAGTGATTACGATTGGCCGGCTCCATGGTGTCGTTGACGAAATCAACGAAGCCGAAAAAACCGTGACTTTGGATTGTGATGGTATCTACTTGGTATTTGATCTGAGCGCAATTGCTTCGGTTAAGCAGCCTGCTGTTGCTGCGCCTGCAGCAAACAACGATACAACTACTACTGCAAATGATGATCACAAAGATGACGCTGCTTCATCAAAGAGCGATCAGGACGCTACCGAAGATTCTGATACCAAAGATGAAACAAAGTCGGAAGACAAATAGTTTGACCAAGTCGGTTGGGAAGTTGATTTCTATAATCCCGACCATTTTTTTACCCGGCAAAGAACATATGTTTGATTGGGGTGATCTCAGTGAAAACATCGGCTAGAAACATCATCCATGTGGATATGGACGCCTTTTATGCGTCGATTGAGGAACGCAAAGACCCCACTCTCAAGTCTCAACCCTTGATTGTTGCCAAGGATCCGCGCAAAACCGGCGGCAGGGGAGTGGTTGCAACGGCTAACTATAAGGCCCGTCAATTTGGGGTACATTCCGCAATGAGTGTCATGAAAGCGCTGGAACTTTGTCCGCAGGCGGTTTTTCGGTTCTCTGGATTTGATCTTTACCGCTCAGTTTCCAATCAAATCCACGAGATTTTTCACGAGTACACGGAAGTGATTGAGTACGTTGCCTTGGATGAGGCTTATTTGGATGTCACTCATAATAAAAAACATCTCACAGACCCGATTCAAGTTGCCCGAATGATCCAAAATGAAATTTGGGATGCCACCCACTTAACCTGTTCCGTGGGAGTATCTTACAATAAGTTTCTCGCCAAAGAAGCCTCTGATTACGCCAAACCAGTGGGCATTACAGTGATTGAACAGCGAGATGCATTAGAATTTTTAAGCCGTTTGCCAATTGAAAAGTTCCGCGGCGTCGGGAAAAAGACCGTTCCCAAGATGCATGAATTAAATATCAATAACGGTCAGGATCTGATTCAGTGGTCGCAGATGGATTTGATCAAGCACTTTGGTAAATTTGGTTACGTTCTCTATCAGCGCGCTCGAGGCATTGACGATCGGCCAGTTGAGTATCAGCGGGTTCGAAAATCGATTGGCAAGGAGCGGACATTTGGCCCGGCGATTGACACACAAACCGAAGTCGATGACGAACTCCAGCGAATTGCTGCGATGGTGGTCAAGGCAATGGATGACAAAAAGAAGCACGGTAAAACATTGGTTCTTAAGATCCGTTATGCCGACTTTTCAACGTTTACCAAGCGGGTCACGATGGATAACTATCTTAAAAATAGCCCCGAAGAATACTTTACACTTGCCAACGATTTACTGGTCGATATGCCGGATATTTCAAAAGGGGTGCGCCTGTTGGGAATCACCATTACCAACCTGGATGATTTAACTTACGAGAACATTGTTCTTCACCTGTTTGATTAATTCACCACCCCAGCGGTTTATCTTATTCACAAAGTAATGTATACTTAAGTGTTCGACAATAAAGTTATGGAGCAAATAAAATGTCAATTCAAGATCAAATATTAAGTGAAATCAAAAAATTTAAAACCATTATTATTCATCGTCACAAACGGCCGGATCCAGATGCCATCGGATCGCAGATGGGACTGGCTCAACTAATTAAGGGGTCATTTCCTGATAAGACAGTCCTGTGTGCTGGTAAACAATATGATAGTTTTGCCTGGTTGGGAACCACCGATGAAATTGCCGACGAGCAATATAAAGATGCTTTGGTGATCGTTGTTGATACTGCCAATCAGCCGCGTGTGGATGACGAACGTTATACGACGGGAAAAGAATTGATTAAGATTGATCATCACCCAAACGACGATCAGTTTGGTCACATTATGTGGGTTGAGCCCGATTCATCAAGTACATCTGAGCTGATTTATGATTTTTATGATGCCAATCGTGATCAGTTAACTTTGCCCGATGAAGGTGCCCGACTGCTTTATGCCGGGATCGTCGGTGATACTGGCAGATTCATGTATCCTTCCACGTCGCCACATACTTTGGCAGTTGCTTCAAAACTTGCTGAATATCAGTTCTCAACCAGTGAAGTCAACAAAATAGAAGACGAGATCGACATTCCACTGGCACGGCTGTCCGCTTATGTTTATGAGAACCTGAATATTCTTGATAGCGGTGCCGCTTATCTGGTTTTGTCCAATAAAGTATTAGAGCCCTTCAAGTTAGGGGACGAAAGTACTTCTGCCGTCGTGCCGTTACCTGGCAAGATCAAACAAGTGGTTTCTTGGGCAATTTTCGTCGAACAAAAAGATGGCTCCTTCCGGATTCGGTTGCGCTCTAAAGGACCAGAAATCAACGAATTGGCCAAGCAGTATGGCGGCGGTGGCCATCCACTCGCAAGTGGTGCTGTTGTCGAAGATGAAGCCCACATCAAGGAATTTGTGAGCGATTTGAATGATTTAGTCGCCAAAAACAAGTAGGAGATTATATGAGTAATTTTTCAGAATTTAATTTAAAGCCATTCTTATTGGATGCTGTTAAGGAGCTGAACTTCAGCCACCCGACACCCGTCCAGGAAAAGGTGATGCCCGTTATCATGCAGGGAAGAGATGTCGTGGGCCAATCCGCTACTGGTAGTGGTAAGACCCATGCTTTTCTGCTGCCGATTTTTAACCAGCTTGATCCCGCAAAAGATGAGGTTCAAGCGGTGATCACCACCCCCAGCCGGGAATTAGCCTATCAGATCATTGATGCCGCTAAGCAGTTGGCTAAGCACTCACCAGAACCAATTTCTACCGGTGCCTACATTGGTGGAACTGACAAGGCCCGTCAGGAAAAAAAGATTCAACATGAGCAGCCTCAACTGGTTGTCGGCACTCCGGGTCGAATTTGGGATCTGATCCAAAACGGTGGACTGGATGTTCACACGGCTTCTCAGTTAGTTATCGACGAGGCAGATATGACCCTGGACATGGGATTCTTGGATGTGGTTGATAACATTGCTGCCAGTTTCGGGAAACATGTTCAGATGATGGTTTTCTCGGCAACGATCCCACAAAAAATCAACGTCTTTTTGAAGAAATATATGGTTAATCCTTTTATCGAAGAGATTCCAGTGTCGACAATTATCAGTCCGACGATCGATAATTGGTTGATTTCGACGAAGGGGCAGGACAAAAATCAACTCATTTATAAATTGCTGACCATTGGGGAACCTTATTTGGTCCTGATTTTTGCCAATACCCGCAAACGAGTCGAGGAGTTAACCGAATATTTGAAGGGCCAGGGATTGAAAGTCGCCATGATTCATGGCGGTCTCAAGCCTCGTGAACGTAAGCAAATCATGAAGCGGGTCAAAAACCTCGAATTTCAATTCGTTGTCGCAACTGATTTAGCTGCTCGAGGGATTGATATTGAAGGGGTATCGGATGTTATCAATGATGATATTCCCACCGAGGATTTGGAATTCTTCATCCATCGTGTTGGTAGAACCGGCCGAAACGGGATGTCCGGGACTTCGATTACCTTGTATTCTCCCGATGAGGAAAAAGAAGTTGAAGAACTTGAAGATATGGGCATTCATTTCCAACCGAAAGCCCTTAAGAACGGCGAAATTGTGGATTCTTATGATCGAAATCGTCGAAAGACTCATCGAAAGAAACACGATAAGCTGGATCCAACGATGATCGGCATGATCAAGAAGAAAAAGAAGAAGATCAAGCCGGGCTACAAACGGCGAATTAAAAATACCATTGCCCGAAAGGACGAGATGGATCGTCGGGTTGCTAAACGTGAGGAAGCACGGGCCAAACGGAAACAACGTAAGAATAGTTCTTCACGGTATCAATAGGTCTGTATTGACACCATATTCACAAAAAAGTATACTTTGAGATGTGTTAAGAACATGCCGTTTAATTTTTTGTTTCAGAGACGTTTTGGTTGGTGAGAAAAGCGACGAAAATTAAACGGTGCTCTCTTAAAAGTTAAATTATCAAACGCAACTCTGCGTTATAGAGATCAAGTGGTTAACGATAAACATCGTTGCAATCAGAGTGGTACCGCGTCAATGGGCGTCTCTGTGAGCAACGGTGTTTTAATTTTGTCAAAGGAGAAGAGAACATGAAACAGTTAAGCAGTGGTCAAATCAGACAGATGTACCTCGATTTTTTCCAGGAAAAGGGTCATACCATTGAACCAAGTGCCTCACTCATTCCAGTCGACGACCCAACATTGCTTTGGATCAATTCGGGTGTTGCCACTATGAAAAAGTATTTTGACGGTTCAGTTGTCCCGAAAAACCCACGAATGACCAGTTCACAAAAGAGTATTCGAACCAACGATATTGAAAACGTCGGTAAAACACCCCGGCACCATACCTTATTTGAAATGTTAGGGAACTTTTCAGTTGGTGACTATTTCAAAAAAGAAGCCATTACCTGGGCCTATGAACTGTTAACTTCACCCAAATGGTTTGGCTGGGATCCCGATAAGCTTTATATGACGGTTTATCCGAAAGATAAAGATGCCAAAATGTATTGGGAAAAAGTGGGCGTTGCGCCTGATCATATCATTGAAATTGAGGATAACTTCTGGGATATTGGCCAGGGACCATCCGGCCCCGATTCAGAAATCTTCTATGATCGCGGCAAGGACTTTGACAATTTAGCTCCTGATGACCCGGAAAATTATCCGGGTGGTGAAAATGACCGCTGGCTGGAAGTTTGGAACATTGTGTTTTCACAATTTAATCACACCCCCCAAGATACTTACGAACCACTTCCTCGAAAAAACATTGATACCGGAATGGGCCTTGAACGAGTGGTTTCAATTTTCCAACATGCCCGAACCAACTTCGAAACCGACCTCTTTTTGCCGATGATTCGCAAGACTGAAGAATTAAGTGACAATAAGAAATACGATACCAACAAGAAGGATAACGAAGCCTTCAGAATTATTGCCGATCATGCCCGGGCAATCACGGTTGCTATCGGCGATGGCGCATTGCCTTCCAACGTCGGCCGCGGCTACGTTATCCGTCGCTTGATCCGAAGAGCAATCGTTAACGGTCAGCGGCTTGGAATCAACGAAGCGTTCTTATACAAATTGGTCCCAGTTGTCGGCCAGACTTTGGAATCATATTATCCTGATGTTCTTAAGCAAAAGGATTATATTGCCAAAGTTGTCCGTTCAGAAGAAGATCGGTTTAACGAAACGCTGACTGACGGCTTGAAACTGTTCAATCAAGTGGTAAAAGACGCCAAAGCAAATCATCAAACGACCATCGATGGCCCAACTGCCTTCAAACTCTACGATACGTATGGTTTCCCAGTTGAGTTGACGGAAGAAGAGGCCAATGATGCCGGCTTATCCGTTGACAAGCCAGGCTTTGAGGTTGAAATGCAAAAACAAAAAGATCGTGCCCGAAAGGCCAGAAGTGGTGCCAAGTCAATGGGTGTTCAACGTGATCTCTTAATTGAAATCAAGGATCCAAGCGAGTACGTTGGCTACGATACCTTGGATGTCGATCACGCCGAGCTTTTGGAAATTGTCGAGAACGAAAAACTGGTCGATCATTCAAAGGGTGGCTCTGTTGAAGTGATTTTTGATAGAACACCATTCTACGCAGAAATGGGCGGCCAAGTTGCTGACCGGGGAGTTGTCCTTGATGAAGAGGGAGACAAGGTTGCCGATGTCGTTGACGTCCAGCATGCACCCAATGGTCAGAATTTGCACACATTAAAAACTCAGGAACCACTCGAAAAGGGCAAGACCTATCACTTGATTGTTGACAAATTATTCCACAGTCGCGTTGAGAAGAATCACACAGCAACCCACTTGTTGGACCAATCATTGCGAAATGTTTTGGGTGGACACACCCAACAAGCTGGTTCACTCGTTGAACCTAACTATTTGCGGTTTGATTTTAACCACTTTGGCCAGGTTACGGATGAAGACTTACAGAAGGTTGAAGATATGGTTAACCGTCAAATCTTCAATGAAATCGATGTCAACACCGTTGTCACGGATCCTAAGACTGGTAAAAAGATGGGTGCCATTGCCTTATTTAGTGAAAAGTATGGCGATAAAGTACGTGTTGTCAGCATTGGCGACTTCTCAGTTGAATTCTGTGGCGGAACTCATGTTAACAATACCCGCGACATTGGCTTATTCAAGATTGTCTCTGAATCCGGAGTTGGGGCTGGTGTCCGCCGAATTGAAGCGGTCACAGCCAAAGATGCTTTCAAGTTGTTGAACGATCATGAAAAGGAACTGAAACAAATTGCCGGCGACTTGAAAGTCACCCAAATTAAAGACACACCCAAACGGGTTGACCAACTACTGGGCGAAATTAAGGATCTTACCCAAAAACAACAGTCACTGGAAGCCAAATTGGCTGGGCAACAGGCTCAAAATGTTTTCGCCGACAAGAAAACTGCCGGTAAGTATTCCATTATCACCGGAATCATCAAAGATGCCGGAATGGATCAGCTGCGCCAATTAGCTGATACTTGGCGCTCTAAGCATTTGTCTGACGTCTTGGTTCTTGGAACCGGCAGCGGCGACAAAGCAAACTTGATTGTCGCAGTGGCAGATGAACAGATCAAGGCGGGCATTAAGGCTGGTGATCTGATCAAATCGATCGCGGGCAATATTAAAGGTGGCGGCGGCGGTCGTCCAAACATGGCTCAGGCTGGTGGCAAAGATCCTGCTGGCCTTGATAAAGCGATGAGCGCAGCGGTTGATTGGTTGGCAAATAAATAATTATTACACCACGGTTACATGTCGGTTACATTGGCTTACTTGATTGTAGTTTCACTTATAATCAGTTAAAATTAATACAAATGACCTTAAGTCATAGAGGTGAATTGTATGAGTTCGTTAGATAAAACCATGTTTTTTAATTTTAATGAAGGTCAGCCAAAAGACGTCCGCGAAACATTGTTGACTGTGTATGCAGCACTGGAAGAAAAGGGTTACAATCCATATAATCAGATTGTTGGGTACTTGATTTCTGGCGATCCAGCATACATTCCACGTAACCTTGATGCGCGAAATCTTATCCGCCGACATGAACGTGATGAAATAATCGAAGAGTTAGTTCGTTTCTATTTGGATAATCATCCAACCGAAACGAAAAAAGGTGAAAAATGAGATTAATGGGTTTAGATGTTGGTTCAAAGACCGTCGGGGTTGCTGTTAGCGACGAGTTGGGCTGGACCTCACAAGGGGTTGAAATAATTCGAATCGACGAGGACAACAAGGAATTTGGTTTAGATCGGGTTTCCGAGTTGGTTAAAAAGTACCAAGTTGATGGATTTGTCGTCGGCCTTCCCAAAAACATGAACAATTCTTTAGGCCCCCGGGCTGAAGCTTCACAACAGTATGGCAAACGACTTGAAGATAAGTTTAACTTGCCGGTTGATTTTGAAGATGAACGATTAACGACTGTTGAGGCTCAGCGGATGTTGACAGAAGAAGCAGATGTTTCCAGGGCCAAGCGCAAAAAAGTGATCGATAAGCTGGCCGCTGGCTTGATACTTCAGAATTATTTGGACAGCAATGGTAAATTAACTAAAATATAGCGAGGTAAACAATTATGGCAGACCAAGAACCAGTACAACAACAAATTACATTAGTCGACGAAAACGGCGATGAAACTTTATACGACGTATTATTCACTTTTAAATCAGAGGACTTTGATCGGTCGTACATTCTGATTTATCCAGATGGCAAAGGTGAAGATGAAGAAGTCGAAATTCAAGCTTATGCACTGCCAAAGGGTGATGATCCAAGTGATCCTCAAGGTGGAGAACTTCAAGCAATTGAAACTGACAAAGAATGGGATATGATCGAATCAGTTTTGAACACCTTCTTGGGTAAAGATGGCGACGATCAGGATGATGACAGCAACGACAATCAATAATTAAAGATTGTCCCTATTGCGAAAGGATTGAGGCGAAGCATCGTTGAGTCTCAGTCCTTTTTAATTGAAAGAATTTAGGATGTGATGTAATGTCTAGTAACGAAAAACGTCGCTTCAAAACAACCATTGATGGCAAGGATTACGTGCTTGTCGGTAAGGGATCGGTTGATCATATGCAGGCGGTGTCCGATTTATTAAATGAGCAGCTCAAGCAACTTCATGAGGCTATGCCAACTGCCACTGATGAGCAGCGGGCAATCCTAATTGCCTTTAATGCAATCTCCAAACAATTTGATGTTGAGGAAAGCGCACACAGTAAAGAGGTTCATTAGATGATTTTTACAATTGGGATCATTCTGATTTTAATATTTGGCTTTTTCCGTGGCCTTCATCGAGGTTTCGTGAATGAAGTCCTAAGTCTGATTGGCTTTTTGGCGGCAACAATCGTCAGTATCGTTGGAACCAGTCCAATTGCTGACTTTATTAATCAGGCAATTTTTAAAAACGGCGGCAATCAAACTGCTGAGTTGATTATCAAATGGGTGATCTTTGCCTTCCTTTTTGGGTTTGTTTGGCGGATTGTTCGTTTGCTGAGTGATCTATTATCTCCGATCACCCGCCTGCCATTATTACATCAATTGAACGCACTACTGGGTGCAGCCGCAGATCTTCTCATCAAGTATTTGTTCATTTTCATCTTGCTGAACTTTCTGCTGATGTTCCCTGATCAGAGCATTCAAGAACAGTACCAACAATCCGACGTTTCCCAGTGGATTGTGAAAAAAACACCGATTCTCTCAGATAAAATGATTCAGATTTGGAATCAACATTCTAGTGAGGTTAATGTATGAACGAAAAAGTTTTAGAAACATTAGAGTATGGAAAAATCAAGGAGCAGCTGGCCAAATATCTGACGACCGACCGTGGCCGACAAATTGTCGATTTATTGACACCCAGTCCTTCCTTTGAAACCGTTTCTCAACGCTTGGCACAGACGGCCGATGGGGCTGACATTGTCCGCTTAAAGGGAGAAATTCCGATTCCAAAACTCGCAGATATTGCACCGTATATGAAACGCCTGCGGATTGAAAATGCGTCATTAAGCGGAACTGAGCTGTCTCATATCACCAAATTACTACGCGCTGTGCAGGTCGTCACTGAATTTTTTAGGGGTTTGGCGGCTGAAGAAGTGACTTTAAAATCCGTTCCCTCAATTGTCGATCGGCTCACATTGATGCCTGAAGTGACCAAACGAATGGTGGCTTCGGTTGATGAAGACGGCCGCATTCTGGATGGCGCTTCTTCGCAATTACGTTCAATTCGCCGGACCATTGCTGCCACTCAAAGTAATATTCGTTCGAAAATGGGGAAGTTCATTAAGGGTTCAGATGCCAAATACCTTTCTGAGCCGATTATTACCGTCCGTGACGGTAGGTTTGTCCTGCCAATCAAGGCCGAATATAAGCAGCGATTTGGCGGCATCATTCATGATCAAAGTGCCTCTGGCCAAACGTTGTATGTGGAACCAAACAACGTTGTCGAAATGAACAATCAATTGCGTCGGGATCAGCTTGCTGAAAGAGCTGAAGTTCGGCGGATTTTGGCAGAGTTAACCAATTTAATTCGCCCGCATCGTGACGAGTTGTTGGCCAACATGGATTTGGTTGGCCAATTGGACTTTGTGAACGCCAAAGCCAAATTTGCCCATGCGACTGGTAGTGTGATGCCCAAAGTGTCACCGAAAAATGTTATTAATCTCAGAAAGGCGCGCCATCCGTTAATTCCCAGAGATCAAGTCGTTGCCAACGATATTGAACTTGGCGATCAGTACAATACGATTATTGTGACCGGGCCGAATACCGGTGGTAAAACAATTACCATTAAAACAGTCGGCCTCCTGCAGTTAATGGGGCAGTCAGGCCTGTTTATCACTGCCAATGAAGACTCTCAGATCGGCGTGTTTGATAACGTCTTTGCCGATATTGGTGATGAGCAGTCAATTGAAGCCAATCTGAGTACCTTTTCATCGCACATGGACAATATCATTAGTATTCTAAAACAGACCAGTAAAGATAGTTTGGTCTTGCTGGATGAGCTTGGTGCCGGCACCGACCCCAAAGAAGGGGCCGCACTGGCAATGGCAATTATTGATGCTTTTCATCAAATTGGCGGTGAACTGATTGCCACGACTCATTATCCTGAATTAAAGGCGTTTGCTTACAACCGGCAGGGGATTATTAATGCATCCATGGAGTTTGATGTTGAGACACTCCAGCCAACTTATCGATTTTTACTGGGAATTCCCGGTCAAAGTAACGCCTTGAACATTGCCAGCAAACTTGGGATGCCAGAGGCCATTATTGACCAGGCACGGGCGTTTACCGACTCCGAGAACCAAGACATCAATAATATGATTGAAGAGCTGACAGCGCAAACTAAGCGGGCTCACGATGAAGCTGATGAATTAGATCAACAACTGAAAGAATCAACCCGGCTTCAGCATGACCTGCAAGACAAGTTTACCAAGTACGAAAGTCAGAAGGAACGGCTCGTCGAACAGGCTAAGCAACAGGCTAATCAAGTGGTCGAAGAAGCTAAGAAGAAGGCCGACCGAATTATTGATGATCTGCATCAAAAGCAGGCCCAGGTCGGCAAAGTTGCCGTTAAGGAAAACGAGCTGATTGATGCCAAAGGGGCGCTCAATCAATTGGAATCTGCTCCAAGTCTGACAAAGAATAAGGTTTTAAGAAAAGAAAAGGCCAAGCACGATTTCCATCCCGGCGACGATGTTTTGGTCAAATCTTATGGTCAACAGGGGACGTTGCTGAGGAAGGATAAGAACCATACGTGGGACGTCCAAATCGGCATTTTGAAGATGCAGATTGAAGAATCTGATTTGGAAAAGGCAACTCCAGCCAAACAAGATAAGAATCAGTATCAGACCCACGTGTCCCGGACCAGGTCGACTGGGATGTCACCGACCTTGGATCTGCGCGGTCACCGATACGAAGAAGCAATGACAGAAGTCGATCGCTACATTGATTCGGCCCTACTTGCCGGCTACCCTTCAGTGACGATTATTCACGGCAAGGGAACCGGGGCGCTTCGTAAAGGGGTCACCGAATATTTGAAACGAAACCCACGGGTAAAGAGTTTTGGCTATTCTGCACCGAATGCTGGTGGGGATGGTTCAACGGTTGTGAAGTTAAAATAAAAATGATTGTGTGCAATCTGTTTGCTTTTTGCTAAAAAATTGTTAGTATTAAACTATTAAAGGATTGGAGTGTTTTAATATGCTTAAAGAAACTACGGATCAAACTTTTGAAAAAGACACTGCCGAAGGTGTCACCTTAACCGATGTTTGGGCAACTTGGTGTGGCCCTTGTCGGATGCAGACACCTGTCATCGAAGAGCTGGCAGAAGAAATGGATAATGTTAAGTTCACTAAAATGGACGCCGACAAAAACCCGGAAACTTTATCCAAATTCGGTATCATGAGTATCCCAACCTTGTTGGTTAAAAAAGACGGCAAAGTTGTTGATACCATCGTTGGGTATCATCCAAAGGCCCAAGTTAAAAAAGTGCTTGATCAATATGCCGGCTAGTCTTTAGAATGACTTCGGTGTCTCAAGCGGTTCACAGTCAAAAAGCCCACCGCAAAACCAAATCAGGTTTTGTGGTGGGCTTTTTGATTCCAATGAGTTAATCATCAGGCTTGGAATTGTCATCGGGATCGGGTTGAACGATTTCAAATATAGCAGAAGCTTCTTGACCATCAGTTGGCTTGTCAGGGCTCAAATAGGTGCTTAAAAGCACAAATCCCTTATTAACATTGGCCTTTTCGAGCTCAGCTTCGGCTTGTTGGTTAAGAATATACTGACAGCTTTGAGCGATGAATCCGGATTCCAGATAAAAATCAGGATCATCAAATGCGTTGAGACGCTGGGCGACGATCTTGCCGCTTAGCTTCCAGCTGATCTGGTTACCAGAGCGTTTAAGTAGCTTTAGATCACCAAATTTAAATTGTTTGAAAAAGGTTTCCAAATCTTCATAGGTTGCCAGACGATGATTTCTTGCCAGATGCTTGCCGGCCCAATAGGAAATTTCGTGGGCGTCTTTGCCTAAAATCTCAGGAATCAGTGAATCGCGAATTAATTCCTGGCCCAGTAGGTCTCTCATTGTATCGTCAGTCATAAAATGCTTGTATACTTCGTTATCCATTTTTTAATCTCCATCAATGCAAAATGTAATAAATAAATTATACAATAAAATCATTAATCTTGTTTTGTAAGTTGAAGTAAAGATTCTTTTGCAAGATAATAATGTTATTGAGACAAAGGAAGAAGGAATTCTGTTGGATAATCGGCCGATTGGCGTTATGGACTCGGGGGTCGGCGGGCTTACCGTCTTAAAGGAAATCACCAAAATCCTCCCGAATGAATCGTACATCTTTATTGGCGATCAGGCCAATTTACCGTACGGGCAAAAGAGTTCTGAAACCGTCAGAAAACTCACAAAAAGAATTGCAGACTATCTGGTTGAACAAAATATCAAAATGTTTGTAATTGCCTGTAACACAGCTACTGCTGCGGCATATGAATATTTAAAGAAAGTTTTACCGATTCCGGTTATCGGCGTAATCGAACCGGGTGCCCAAATGGCCGTTAAAGCCTCTAAATCCGGCCAGATTGGTGTGATTGCCACCAACGGCACCGTCCGCTCCGGAGATTATCAGCGATTGATCAAACAAGCCAACCGATCAGCAGTTGTGTCATCCTTAGGCTGCCCGGAATTTGTTACGATGGTCGAAGAGGGGCTTGCCGGAACCGTTGAAGCTCAGGTTGCGGTGAACAACCGACTGGCTTGGTTTATGGATAAACCGATTGATACCTTGGTTATGGGCTGCACCCATTTTCCAATTTTAAAAAATGAAATTCAAAATGTGATGGGCAACGCCGTCACGTTGATTGACCCGGGAGTCGCCACTGCTCAGCAAGTCAAGGCAGATTTAGCAGCTCATGATGGTTTTGCCCCCGATCAAAAACAGCGTGTTCGAAGATTTTACACCACCGGGAACCCGGCGGATTTCGCCAAAGTTGCCGACAAGTTACTGGGAACACCGATCAGTGCCGTTAAGTTAGATATTTAAAGGAGTTTGATAACGTGAAAAGACCCGAATCGATTGTGATTGCCTCACAAAACGCTCATAAAATCATTGAATTTGAGGATGCTTTTAAACCAACCGGTATCACAATTAAATCACTGAAGCATTTTGAAAATGTGCCGACGATCGCTGAAACCGGCACCACATTTGAAGAAAATGCCACCCTCAAGGCCACCGGCATCATGAACTTTACGCATCAAGCGGTGATCGCTGATGATTCCGGCCTGGTGGTTAAAGCACTCAACGGCCAACCTGGTGTCCACTCAGCCCGTTATGCAGGTGATCACGATGATGACGCCAACAACGATAAGCTTTTGAAGGAAATGCAAAACAAAACGGATCGGACGGCTTACTTTGAATCTGTTCTGGTCTATTTAACGCCTGAGGGTGACAAGGTGGTTGCCAACGGTCGAATCGACGGCGAAATTTTACGTGAACGCCGTGGGAATAACGATTTTGGCTATGATCCATTATTCTATGTGCCCAGCCAGCAGCGAACACTCGCCGAGATGAGCACCCATGATAAAAATCTGATTAGCCATCGGGGCAATGCCATCCGCAACCTGATCCGTAAATTGTTGGGGTTGTGGGACTCATGAAAATTGTTGTTGTTAGTGATAGTCATGGAGATCGCGCCATTATCCAAGAATTGGTGAACAAATACGCCGGTCAAGTGGATGCCATTTTCCATTGCGGCGATTCTGAATTACCGGCGGACGATCCATTAGTTTCTCAACTGCGGATTGTCCAGGGGAATATGGACTTTGCCGAATTTCCCGACCACCTGGTTCAAGAAATTAGCGGCAAACGAATCCTCTTGACGCATGGGCATCATCAAAACGTGAATGGTGGCATGCTTAATTTGGAATTATATGCCCGGAGCTTATCCGCCGATATCGTCCTTTTTGGGCACACTCATCAATTAGGAGCTGTTTTTGACGATCAGATGCTGTTTGTGAATCCTGGAAGCATTGCCTATCCACGTGGGCAATACGCCGGGTTGGGCGGTACCTATGCCATTATCAGCATGGATCAACGCAATTACACCGTTCAATATTACAACCGCCAATTTGAACCGGTGGCGAATTTGGAACTTCGTTTTCCGTTCTAACCAAAAAGGAGTCTAGGATTACATGATCGATAAACCAATTGAGACCGTGATGCGTGAAAGTCACCGGGATATTTTAATCCCCGCTGATTTGGTCGCAACTGTCAATCAAGACAATGATCTCCAACACGTCTTCATGGTTTTGACGAAAGTTAAATACGCAAAAATTCCCGTGTTAGATAACGATAACCATTTCATGGGACTGGTTTCTTTACCCATGATTACTGAACTCATGATGCAGGATACCGGCATTACCAGTCGACCGCTTGAGTCAGTGAAAGTTAAGCAAATCATGCAAAAGGATGTCCCAACGATTTACGAGCGGGATAACCTGGAAGCCATTCTCAGGTATTTGGTGGATGAAAACTTTCTGGTCTACGTTGATTCTGAAAATCACTTTAAAGGAATCATTACCCGTCGGGAACTATTTAAAGAAATTAATTATTTGGCTCACAACTTTAATAAACACTACATCGCTTTGCCGGTGTATAATCACAAATCCAAAAACGAAACCAAGCACGCCAAGATTCAAGGCTCCAAGGGTCTGATTAATCGATAATCCATTGGGTGAATATCGTTGATGGTTACAAAAATGAATTAAGTCAAAAAACGAGATTACTGACAAAATTTGCCGGCAATCTCGTTTTTCTAATAATTGGTCACTTTATTCAAACATCAGTTGGCTTGTCCATTCACCATTGTTGGGCTCGCCGGCAGTTGAATCCCGGCCTCATTAATTGCAGCTAGATAGAAGGCCAAAAAGTTATGGGCAACTTCGTACTGGCTGCCGTTTTTTGTGGTGATATTTACCTGAACAACCAGTTTGCCGTTGGGGAGGCTAATGGTGCCAAGAATCTTGGGATCTCCGATAATATCCGGATAGTGGGGGATCTGTTCTTCATTGACCTGGCGGATAATTTGGGTGACTTTATCAACTGGCGTTTGTGGGAAAATGCCAACTTGAATCATCGCCGTCATATTGTTTCGAGACATGTTGGCAATGGTGGTGATGGTTCGGTTGGGGATGAAATTCAACGTGCCGTCGTCCCCGACAACCTGCGTTGTTCTCAGTCCGACTGCAGTTACAGTTCCTCTAATTGTTCCAATTTGGACGTATTCGCCAACTTCAATTTCCTTTTCAAGAAGAATGAAAAAGCCACTGACAATGTCAGTCACAAATCCTTGGGCACCAAGGCCAATTGCCAAGCTGAAGATCCCAGCTGAGGCGACCAGGGTTCCAACTGGCACCCCAACCGTTGAGAGAATGGAGTAAATCCAGAAGAACCATAGGCAGTAGTTCAAAATGTTCAGCGTCAGGGTGTGAAAGGTCTTGATCCGTTTTTCTGCTACGGTATTTTGATATTTGCGCCGATAGCGTTTGAAAAAATGATTAATCAGTCCTTTACCAATCCGACGAAAGAGTAAAAATAACAGACTGAATAAAATTAATAATCCGACTTTTTCCAGAATCGTCATGGCCAGCTGATCCCAGTCAACCATGTTGAGATGTTTTTGCCAATTAATGGCTAAAACTGTGAATTTTAAGGTATTTATCATTGGGATTCCTCGCTTTGTGTATAATATCATCTTAGCAAATTGGTTCTACAAAAGAAACCACTCTTCGTTCATTTTCATTGTCAAACCATTGCTGGAATGCTATTCTTAAGTAAATGTTGCACAAGGAGGAAGATCAATGACTGCTGGACAAATAGCCGGCCTTATCGCCGCAACTGCATTTTTGCTTTTGGTAATCTTCATTGGCTTATTCTTAATGAAGGTAAGCAGAACTATTTCAGAAGTGAACCGCACAATTAAGACAATGACTAGTAATGTGGACGTCATTGCCAAACAAACTGATAATATTATGGCAACATCCAACGATTTACTGAAGGATGTTGATGACAAATTGAACATTGTCACACCGGTCTTTCAAGCCGCCGCTGATTTGGGTGAGAGTGTGTCAAGTTTAAATACCGCTACTCAAAACCTCACTAAACGGGTCAAAGATACCGGTAAAAAGGGTGTTTCAGCAGGGCTCGCCGGTAAGTTTGGCAAGAGTGCCTGGAACATGTACCGCAATCGACACGGTTCAAAGGATACAACTAAATAAACAATCGAAGGGATGATTAGAATGGGTAAAAAATTAGCATTTGGCTTATTCGCTGGTGCATTGGGTGCCGGTCTATATGCAGCCTACCAAAAATTGGACGAAGCAAAGAAGGCCCAACTCAAACGAGACGCCCGTCAAAAGGCTGATGAGTTGCGGGATCGGGCAGTTGACTACGCGTTTTACGCCAACGATGCCGTTAGCGACTTAAAAGATGTGATTCATGATGAAATGCAAAATACCAAAGGGACTGTCAATGATGCCAAAACGCAATTCGCTGACAAAGCAAAATCGTTTGGTACCGACCAAGCAGCTGATGATGACGATGCTGACGACAATCAGGATGATATTGTTGTTGATGCTAAAGATGCCTTCCAAGATACCGGAATTCCCAAGGCTGCTGATGATTTGGATTCACAATCCGACCAGGATGACGGCGATAATGAGATTCCAATCACTGACGACTCCGATAACAACGATCACAAATAAAAAACAACCTCAATGTGCAATTTATCCAAACAGTCAAAGTCAAACTTCAGCTGTTGAGATAAGGCACAAATGAGGTTGTTTTTTTGATGCTGTTAATTATTGTTCAATGTAGCGTAATTCCTTGGTGGTTTGCGTAAATGGTTCGCAGCCATCTTCAGTAATGTGAACACAATCTTCAATTCTGACACCAGCAACGTTTGGAATGTAAATGCCAGGCTCAATTGAGAAGCACATCCCCGGTTGAAGTTCCATCTTGTTGCCAGCCATGATAGATGGGAATTCGTGCTCACTCATGCCCATCCCATGACCCAACCGATGAATGAAGTATTCCCCGTAGCCGGCTTTGGTGATGACATCGCGAGCAATCTTATCCAGTTCTTCAGCGGTTATTCCCGGTTTAGCGGCTTCTTGGGCAGCCAGCTGTGCTTCCAGACAAACTTGGTAGATGTCCATTGACTTTTCATCGGGTTTACCGACTGCGATAGTTCTCGAAGCATCACTAATGTAGCCGTCCCAGACAGTTCCGAGATCAAATAAGACCAGCTGGTTATTTTGGACTTTATTTTCACTGGTTGCCCCATGGGGTTCTGCGGCGTGGGGGCCGGCTTGGACAAGGGAAGGGAAACTGAGTTCCATGATCCCGTTTTTCATCAGTGCATATTGGAGATCAGCGGCAATTTGGTCTTCTGTTTTACCAACCTGGACGGCTTCAAACCCGGTTTGTAATGCAAAATCGTCCCACTTGCCGGCAATCTTCAATTTTTCAATTTCGTCAGCCGATTTAATTAACCGCATTTGTTCGATCAGTGGGGTCAGGTTCGCTGAGAAATCCGCGTTGGGAAGAACTTGTTGGAGAGCTTCCAATCGTTCTACCTGGAGCTGGGATTTTTCAATTGCAAAATGACTGTCGTCAGTATTTCTGGCATGAATTTGATCGGCAATCATCACCCAAGGGTCTTCGTGGTCGAGGTAGCCATAGACTGGGGATGAAAAGCCGGTGTCTTTAATGGCTTCTGATTCCAGTGCCGGGCCAAAGATAAATGGTTCCTGATCTTTAAAAATGGCCATCAGTAAGACTCTTTCAACCGGATCACTATAAAATCCGGTGAGGTATTGGATTGTTTTAGGGTCGGTAATCAGTGCGATGTCTTGGCCGTTATCAGCCAGCCACCGTTGAATTTGTTCTATCTTGTTCATAGGATCACTCCTTCGTTATTTTATCCACAGTATATCATACAAAATTCTTTTCAATTATCGCCGTAAAGTTCCGTTTTCACTTGAATTTTCAGCAATCTTAGTTTATGATTTGACTGAAAACGTTTTCAATTTGCTGAAAACCTTTTTATTTGGTATATTAGATGATGTTTTGAAAATCGATGAAAACATATTCTAACGAGAAAGAAAGGGCTATCTTTATGGATAAACAAACAATTACAATTTATGACGTTGCCAGAGAAGCAAGCGTGTCGATGGCAACCGTTTCTCGAGTAGTCAATGGAAATGCCAATGTAAAGCCGGCAACCCGGAAAAAAGTGCTCGACGTAATCGAAAAATTGGATTACAGGCCCAACGCCGTTGCCAGAGGTTTAGCAAGTAAGAAAACCACGACTGTCGGCGTCATTGTCCCAGATGTGACTAATATGTACTTTGCCTCATTGGCCCGTGGGATTGATGATGTTGCGACCATGTATAAATACAATATTATCCTGACCAATTCAGATTCCAACAATGAAAAAGAAGTTAAGGTGTTAAATACCTTGCTCTCCAAACAAGTTGACGGCATTATTTTCATGGGTAACGAAATTAACGATAAGCTCCGTGAAGAATTCAAGCGAACCAAGACGCCAATCGTGTTTGCCGGATCAGTAGATGAAGAAGATCTCTACGCGAGAGTCAACATCGACTACGTTGCCGCTGTCCAAGAAGAGGTTAAGAACCTGATTGATCGTGGTAATCGGCGGGTTGCTTTCGTTTGTGGCCCCTTGGAGCAGGCGATTAACGGCAAATTCCGTCTGAAAGGCTACAAACAGGCCCTAAAGAGCGCTGGAATCCCTTACGACGAGAAGCTGGTCTTTGAAACTGATGATACATACAAGACCGGAACCTTGCTTCAACCAGCATTAATGGCAGTTAACGCCACCGCTGCGATGGTTACCGACGACGAGTTGGCTGCCGGGATTATGAACGGTATGTCAGATGCCGATGTTAAAGTTCCTGATGACTTTGAAATTATCACCAGTAACGATACCAAGTTAACCGAAATGGTTCGACCAAAAATGTCTTCAATTACCCAGCCATTGTACGACATTGGTGCCGTTGCCATGCGTCTGTTGACTAAATTGATGCACAACGAACCGGTTGACGAAAAAAATGTGTTGCTCCCATACGGTTTGATGAAGCGTGAATCTACCAAATAATCAGGTATCAAATCAAAGGAGTGGACCGTGGCGATTCGCTCTTTTTGTTCTGGAAACTGGTTTGAAAAGCCGCCACATATTTGGCCGCGCTTTCTTGAAAGAGGGGGGCGTATCTGGTAGAATATTGACGTATGTTTGTAACCAGCTAATAAATTTTAGAAAAGAGGAGTTATTATGTCAGGACATTCAAAATGGCATAACATTCAGGGGCGTAAAAACGCTCAGGATGCTAAACGTGGAAAAATTTTCCAAAAAATATCACGTGACTTGTATCAAGCCGCTAAAAAAGGTGATCCTGATCCAGAAAACAATCCTCAGTTGCGTCTAGTGATGGAAAAAGCACGGGCTGCCAATATGCCAAAGGATAACGTTCAACGTGCGATCGATAAGGCTTCCGGTATTGGTGGAGCTAAGTTCGAAGAAATTACTTACGAGGGTTATGGTCCCGGTGGTACAGCCATCATGGTTTCTGCTTTGACTGATAACAAGAACCGAACTGCTGCCGCAATTCGTTCTGCATTCACTCATCATGGCGGAACCCTTGGAACAAGTGGATCAGTTTCATACATGTTTGATCGAAAGGGTTATATTGTGATTCTGCGTGATGGTCTTGACACCGACGAAGACACAATGTTGATGGACGCGCTTGATGCCGGTGCCGATGATATGAAGACCAGTGATGATGAATTCGAAATCTTCACTGATCCCAAATCAATGGACGACGTCCGCGACGCTTTGCAGGAAAAAGGCTACGACTTGGATACTGCCGAAGTTCGTCTTTTCCCTGAAAACACGACAGAAGTTCCAGAGGACAAGATTTCTCAATACACTGGTTTAATTGACGAACTCGCAGAAAACGACGACGTCCAAGACGTTTACGAAGCCGCTACTTTACCAGAAGAATAATTTAATATGATTTCAATGTCTCAATGGCCGATCATTTGATCGGCCATTTTTTTGTGCTTTGATAAATAAAATTCAACTTTTCATTCGTATGTATTACATGTGAGGTGAATGAAATGGAAATTAGTCAGCAAGTTAATGGTCTTTTGAATGAAGCCATTAAAACACAAGCCAGTGATCTTTATTTTTTGCCTGAAGGAGACGAATACTTGGTCAAAATTCGTAATGCAAACGAAGTCGTTGTTTGGGATAAAATCGGCTATCTACAGGCGAGACGGATGATGAACTATTGCAAGTACATCGCAGATATGGCATTAAGTGAACAACGGCGGCCACAAATTGGGTCGATGGATTGGCATTTTGGTGATAACCAATATTTTTTACGATTATCCTCGGTCGGCAATTTCACGGGGTTGGAGTCACTGGTCATCCGGATTATCTATCAGCTTGATGATGTGCACGCGGCATTTTTTGATGAAAAACAAGTTCAACTAATTTCCGAAATGAGTCGAAAACGCGGACTCATTGTCTTTTCCGGGCCAACCGGCTCTGGGAAAACAACCACCATTTATAATTTGGTGAACCAGATGGTTTCCGACCAATTTGTGATGACGATCGAAGACCCGATTGAAATTAGGGAACCACGTTTTTTACAACTTCAGGTTAACCACGATGCAGGGATGGACTACACCGACTTGATTAAGGTGGGCCTGCGTCATCGGCCTGACGTCTTTATCGTCGGCGAAATCCGTGATGCAATGACAGCCGAAGCAGCAATTAAAGCGGCTCTGAGTGGCCATTTGGTCTACACCACCGTTCACGCTCAGGATCCGGTTGGAGTCATTGATCGGCTCAAACAGCTCGGAATCAGCGACGAATTTATTGCCCAAGCATTAACCGGCGTCGCTTATCAGCGGCTGATTCCAACCACCGACGGCAAACAGCGGGCAATGTTGATGGGACATGATTATTCAGAGTTGGTCAATATGAATACATACGATTGGGGTGAATGGCAGGATGGACTCAAAACAGCTGTTAAAGCAAAACTGGTTACGCCGGAGACTGCACAACGATTCGAGTTCGGTTAAGAAATGGCCGGTGGTTTTCCAAGCTAATTTTTTTGACTCTTTGGCGAATCTTTTGTCAATTGGATTCTCACTGACTCAAGCGTTGAAATTTATCGCCGACACTGACAAACAATTGTCCCGAGGCGTTAATGTGGTGATTGGATCGTTAAAGTCCGGCCGGGAATTTTCGGAAAGTGTTCGACCCCTGATTGAAACTCAAGCTTATCACCAGCTGTTAATCGCGGAGAAGCACGGTCAACTCAGTGACATTTTAAACGAACTGGCCAACTTTGATCGATTGCGGCTCAAACAACTCAAAAAGATCAAAGCGATGTTGGTGTACCCATTATTTTTGTGCCTGATCTTAGGAACGTTGATCTTGATGATTCGAGTCTACGTTTTGCCACAGATTCAGGATTTAATGCCCACAGCCAATCATCAGCAACCGGTTACGTACTGGCAGCAGCTGATTCGACTTTCGCCAATCCCAATTTTGATCGGCATCATTGGCAGCACAGTTCACTGGAGTCGACAGGATGCCATAACCCAGGCCCAAATGATTGTCAAAATTCCCGTCGTCGGCAAATTGTTTCGAAAATATATCGCTTATTATCTGGCCAGCAATTTGGCCACTCTTCTGAAAAACGGTTTGAGTGTTAAAGAAATTTATGCCACGTTATCCGAGTTCAAGGAGGAATCACTGATTCATCTCTTAGGTGAAAGGCTTCATGCCACTTTACTTTCGGGAGGGTCCTTAAGAAAATTGGTAGACCGGCACAATTTTATTCCCAATGAGATTATCAAATTTATGAGCTCCGGCAACACGATTCCGGAAATGGCCAATTCGATGACGGCCTATTCACGGTTGATGTTTGACGAAATGATCCTGACCACCGATAAACTGATCGGGTTTATTCAGCCGGCTATGTTTGTGGTGATCGGTGTGACGATTGTTTCGACATATTTTCAACTGCTAATTCCAATTTATAACTCAGTGAAAGGAATGTATTGAAATGAAAAAGCGCGTTAAGAAAATGAGAGAAGGCTTTACGTTAATTGAAATGACCATCGTCTTGTTTATTATTTCATTATTAATTTTAATCATTATTCCAAATCTATCCAATCAAAGAAAACACGCCCAGTCTGTTCATTCATCGGCAATGACCGAAGTTGTTCAGGCACAAATTGACGCCTATTTCAGCCAGCACCCAACCGCCAAATCAGTTAGTTTTCCAGACCTGACAAAAGGTGGCTATCTCACCGCCAAGCAGGTTAAACAAGCCAAGGATGAAGGCCTGAAGATTACTCATAATGAAGTGCAAAAATAGGGAGGGCTTTACCGTTATTGAGCTGGTGGTATATTTAGGCGTGGTGTTAGGTGTCTTGATGATTAATTTGATGCTGATCAAGGTCGTCCAGTCTGGAAATCCAAGTGAGGCGTTGTTTTGGCGGTCATTTCAGAGTGCCTGGACCCGCATGACATTAAACGCAAAGGCCGAGAACATTTCTTATCGAATCTCCATTCGGGATAAAGATGTTATTTTCTTTCCGATGAAGGTGAAGAAAACTCACTATGACGAGGTAAATGAGGAGCGAATTTCGGTTCCGCCTTCCATTCACGTGAGATCACAACGAAGCATGATTGCCCATGACGATGGGTTTGCATCACCAACTAAGATTATTTGGCTTGATTCGGATGGTAACGTCAAATACAATCAAAAAATTCAAATGGGATGGAGTGGCTATCATGTGGAAAGGAACAAATAAGCGGGCTTTTACGGTGATCGATTCATTAATCGGGCTGACCATCATCTGCACCTTCAGTTTGTTCTACATCCAAACCACCCATCAAATGAATGAGACAATTACCAACGCAGAAAAAGTGATGACAATTGAGAGGCAAAAATATGAAGCAGAAATTGTCCGTGAGTAAGGTTGATACTCGGCCGGGCTACTTATTAATTGAGAGCCTGATCACCTTGGTGATTGGTGTATTCGCCATTTGGACGATCATGACGATGATCGTATATGCGGGAAACGAAAAAAAGCAAAACGTGATCAATTTTCATTCTTATCTCAGTATAATCGAATCTGACCGTTATCGGTTTGAAATCAAGCAGTGTCAACCCTCTAAGTGCGTGATGTACAGTCCGGTCACGAAAAAAACTTATCGAATTGAACGGTATGAAAACATGGTTCGATTGGCCGGTGCCTACAAGGGTCACGTACCGTCGTTGACAAATGTTCAATGGGTACGCTGGACAAAGAGCAGGGGGTGTCTAAGAACTGATGTTACTTTCGATAATGGCCAAAAGTGTTCAGCTTATTCAAAATTACCGTTCAAGGATTGATAAATATAAGCGTGGATCCCTAACGGTGGTGGCTGTGATTTTTGTCGGTATTTTGATGTCATGCTTGATGTTTCAACTGGCTGCTTATAAGCAGGAGTTGGGATCAATTAATCGTATCACCGAGCATGAACGGCAAATGAGACGGCAATTCCTTGAAAAGCCACTCAAAAAAGATGTTCACCCAAAACGCACAAGTGGTCACGAATAGTGGCCTTTTTGTGGTTGTGAAATAACAATCTAACTTGAATTATTGACAGCTTATCTGGTAGTATTTAATAGTGTTCAACTATTGAATAAAGGGGTTGAGAGTTCTGGCTCAAGGGAAAATTGAGCAGCTTTTTGATATCTTGAATCGTTCGACAGAATTGATTCAAAAAGCCAAGGATCAATCGTATCTTGATTCTTTCATCGAAACACTGGGATTTATCCAGAGTGACGATGAAGAAGATGACGAACTGACTGAAGCCGATACCAAAAAGCTGACTAATATTTATGCAGACTTTAATCCGGACGATTTCACTGCCGAAACTTTCCGGAAAGCAATTCAAATGGCTGTGCTCAAGGCGATTCGAGTTGACACGATTCAGGCTAACTACCAACTGACGCCTGATACCATTGCCAACGTCATTGGCTATATTATTGCTGGAATTTTCCATGACCGCAAAGAATTAAGTATTCTTGATCCGGCGATGGGAACTGCCAATCTACTAACAGCAATTTATCATCAGCTTCAAACTAGTATTGGCGTTACACCGACCATTTCTGGAATTGAAAATGACGATGCAATGTTTGAATTGGCTGCAGACTCAGTCGAGCTGCAAAAGATTCACGCTGAGCTTTTCCACGAGGATACGATCCAAAATGTTTTAGCTCCCGTGGTCGATGTAGTTGTTAGTGATTTGCCGATTGGCTACTATCCAATCGATGCTAATGCCAAGGGATTTGCTACCCATTCAGACACGGGTCATTCATACGTGCACCATTTGCTGATTGAATTTGGCATGAAGCATGTTTTGCCGGGTGGGTTTGGTTTCTTCCTGGTGCCAAGTCAGCTTTTCCAAACCAGCGAAGCCAAGCAGCTTCTTAAATGGATGCAAGGGAAGGTTTACCTGCAGGGATTACTTAATTTACCAAAAGAACTCTTTGCAAACGCCGCGGCTCAAAAGGCAATTTTAATTCTTCAAAATGCCGGCGACGGTGCCAAACAGGTGGATCCGGTAATGTTGGGGGAATTTCCATCATTTAAGGACCAACAAGCCTTTACCAAGTTCTTGACCGAGATTGATGATTGGGAACAAACTGATTTATTATAAAATTGTTTATCAAGCTTTTTAAAAAATACAGAGGAGCATTATTTATTATGGGAAAATCAATTGCAATTAACGCTGGTAGTTCAACCTTAAAGTACAAGTTGTTCCAAATGCCTGAGGAAACCGTTCTTTCAAGCGGTGCTATTGACCGAATTGGATTGGGCGCATCAGATATCTCAATCAAGTACGGTGACGGCAAGAAGTTCAAAGATACCCAAGATATTGATAATCATGAACAGGCTATTCAACTCGTCCTTGATAAACTGTTGAGTTTGGACATCATCAAAGACTATAGTGAAATTACCGGTGTTGGCCATCGAATTGTTGCTGGTGGGGAACTCTTCCCGGATTCAGTTGTGATTGACGACGAGGTCATCAAAAAGATCGAGTCATTAACAGAGTTTGCACCACTTCATGAGCCGGCTGCGTTGCTTGGCATCAAAGCCTTTAAGAAGATTCTCCCAGATATCATTAGTGTTGCCGTCTTTGATACTTCATTCCATACAACACTCCCAGAAGTCAACTACATGTATAGCTTGCCTTACGAGTATTATCAAAAGTATCAAGTTCGTAAGTATGGTGCCCACGGAACCAGCTATCGTTATGTCTCTGCCAGAGCAGCTGCCCTTTTAGGTAAGCCTCTGAAAGACCTGAAATTAATCGTCCTTCACTTAGGTGCCGGAGCTTCAATCGACGCAATCAAAGACGGCAAGTCATTTGATACCTCAATGGGCTTCTCACCTGTTGCCGGCATTACGATGGCAACTCGTTCGGGGGACGTTGATCCTTCTGCATTACAATATGTGATGCAAAAAGCCGGTATTAAAAACATGGATGATATGGTTGATATTTTGAACCACAAATCAGGCCTCGTCGGTTTATCAGGTGTTTCCGCAGATATGCGTGAAATTGAAGGGGTTATGAAGACTAATCACCGGGCAATGCTCGCTCGCGAAATCTTTAAGAATCGTATCATCCGCTACATTGGCAGTTACATTGCTGAAATGGGTGGGATTGATGCCTTGGTCTTCACTGCCGGAATTGGTGAAAACGACATTATGATTCGCCAGGAAGTTACCGATAAGTTGGGCTACTTCGGTATCAAAGTTGATCCTGAAAAAAATAACATTCGTGGCGAAGAACGTGACCTGTCAGCCGCTGGTTCAACAGTTAAGACATTGTTGATCCCAACCGATGAAGAGTTAATGATTGTTCGCGATATCGAAAGATTACGCAAAACACAGAAGTAATTTTTGGACGGTCGTCATTAATACCCAATCATTACGGGCGAAGATCGTTGCTTTTTCAAGCATAGAATCCGTTGAGCCCCATTTGAATTCGGACGTCGCGGGTTACAAACGAGGCTGAGACAAAAGGGTTTTGCACTTTTGTCCCAGCCTTATTGTTTAATAAACCAAATTGTCATTTTTTAGAAACGGAGGCACATTGTGGAAAATCAAGAAGACGACAACCAACTATCCCGGGGCCTCAAGAATCGACATGTTCAATTGATTGCCCTTGGTGGAACGATTGGAACCGGGCTGTTTCTTGGTGCCGGTCAGTCCATCCATTTAGCAGGACCATCAATCATCCTGGCCTATGGGATTGCCGGCCTGGCTTGTTTCCTATTAATGCGGGCCCTGGGGGAACTGTTGGTATCTGATGTTGAAAGCAATTCGTTTGTTTTCTTCATCAAAAAATATTTAGGCGAAAAAATGGGCTTCGTGATCGGCTGGACCTATTGGATGTGTTGGATCGCCATTGCGATGGCCGAAGTGACAGCCTCTGGATTATACGTCCAGTTTTGGTTTCCGGACATTCCAATTTGGTTGACAGGTCTGGTCCTCTTATTGATCCTATTTATCATCAATATCGTCGCTGTGTCGGCATTCGGTGAAACCGAGTTTTGGCTGGCAATTGTAAAAATCGTCGCAATTGTTGCACTGATTGTCATTGGAATCGTCCTGGTGGCAATCCATTTTAAAACACCATACGGACACGCATCATTGATGAATGTGGTGGATGGCGGTTTCTTTGCCAACGGTGCGAAAGGATTTGTTTTGTCCTTTCAAATGGTGCTCTTTAGTTTCGCCGGAATCGAAATGATTGGGATGACGGCTTCTGAAACTCAGGATCCTTTGGTGACAATTCCAAAGAGTATCAACGAAGTGCCAACCCGGGTTCTCTTGTTTTATATTGGGTCGCTGTTGGCACTCATGAGCATTTTCCCATGGCAGCACGTTTCGCCAACTTCCAGTCCTTTTGTCCAGGTTTTTGCCGGTGTAGGCATCCAGTCCGCAGCTTTGATTATTAACTTTGTCGTCTTAACTGCGGCAATTTCGGCTTGTAACAGTTCGTTATTTACCACTGGTCGAATGCTGTTTTCATTGACTTATAATGGTAAATCAAAATTCAGTCGAAAAGTCGGTCGTCTTTCTGCCCGTCAAATTCCGTTTAACGCAATTCTTTTTTCGACCTTGGTGATCGCGGTTATCGTGCTCTTGAGTATTATGATGCCCGGTGATGTGTTCTCTTTCATTTCCAGTGTTGCCACAACTTGTTTCCTATTTGTCTGGGGAATGATTGTGTTGGCTCATATCAAGTATCGAAAGCAGGTTAAAAAAACCGGCAGTCAGAAATCGCTCAAATTTAAGATGCCGCTTTTTCCAATCAGCGATTACTTCGTACTGATTTTCATGGCTTTTGTGGCAGTTGTTTTGACCATGAAGACGGATACGTTGATTGCTTTAATCGGCTCGGTGGTTTGGCTAATTGGACTGTTTATTTTCAAAAGTCTGACAGATAAGGTTAAAGAAGTTGAAAAATGATGATTGGCCAAGGCATCGGCGCCTTGGCTTTTTTCATTGGTGTTATCAGCTTTGTTTGAATACTTTTTCATTACTAAACGGCTGCTGGGTGGTATCATTAATGGTATAACTTATGTACGAAAGAGGACCTGTTCATGCAATTTTTTACTGCTGATACGCATTTCTTTCATGAACGTTTACTTGGCGTTAGCGAGTTCGCACCACGACCATTTCTGACTGTCGAGGATATGAATGAAACCATCATTAACAATTGGAATCGTCGGGTGGGCAAAAACGATGTGGTTTATCATCTTGGTGACATTGCGATTTTGCATACCCGACCTGAGAAAGTGGCACTGGAAAAAATTTTTGAAGTGCTGGATCAATTGAATGGCCGCTTGGTTTTGATCAAGGGAAATCACGATTCCCGTGCTTTATTCAAATATCTGCAGCAGCATAATCATCCCGTGGGCAATCATCAAAAGTTTGAATTTCACGATGTTGGTGTTCTCATCAAGATGAATCATCGTCAGTATTATATGACTCACTATCCGATGATGATGGGCATCGTTAAACAAATTATTAATTTACATGGACACATTCATCATTATGCAGTTCCGATTAAAGAAAATATCAATGTCGGTGTGGATACGCCCGAGACTGATTATTTGAAAAAGAAGCCACCGTTTGGAACGCCATTTTCCCAAGCTGAAATTGAAGAAATGGTCGCCGGAAAAGCTGAAGACTTTGCCAAGCGGCACTAATTTAGAAAAGATTGGATGGTTTGATGACTGAGAAGCTAACAATTTTACACACAAACGATCTGCACTCCCATTTCGAAAATTGGCCACGCATTCGTCAATTTATCACCACGCGCCGAGCAGAACTTCAGCGAGCCGATTCTTCCGTTATCACTGTCGACTTGGGGGATGCGGTTGATCGCGTCCACCCACTCACTGAAGTAACCAACGGCAAGGCCAATGTGGAGTTGCTCAACCAAATTCATTATGATGCCGTCACAATTGGCAATAACGAGGGCTTGACCAATAGTCATGAACAATTGGACGAGTTGTACAATGATGCCAATTTCGACGTCATTTTGGGAAACCTTTTGGATCAGCAGACCAAATCAATTCCAAAATGGGCTCATCCCAGCAAAATTATTACCACCCCGCAACATACACGCGTGCTTCTGATTGGGCTGACAGCGCCTTATTTACTGACATATCCGATCTTGGGGTGGGAGCCTCTCAAACCGGAAACGGTTCTGCCTAAAATTCTCGCCGATAACGCCGGCAAATATGATATCTGTGTGTTACTATCACATTTGGGGCTGCCAACCGACCGTCTATTGGCACGTCAGTTTCCTCAATTGGACGTGATCATCGGCTCGCATACGCATCACTTACTCGTTCACGGTGAAAAAGTGAATCATTCACTACTGGCAGCTGCCGAAAAATGGGGTCATTATATTGGTGAGATTACACTGACCATCGATGATTCCCATCGGATTGTGTCCAGTCAAGCCAAAGTGATTAAAACCGCTGATTTGCCCAGCAAGCCTGAAGATGATGCAGAAATTCAGGAATATCAACAACATGGTGAAAAACTGCTGGCACGCAACAAACTTGCCAGAATCAAAGCCCCAATGACAACTAATCTCATTGGCCATTCGCGCTTGGTAAACGAAGGTTTGCATGCGATAATGGAAAAAGCCGATACTCGCGCTGCCATTTTAAGTTCGGGCCTATTTTTAACCGACCTGCCTCAAGGGATTGTTGATCGAAATCAATTGCATCAGATGTTGCCCCACGCGATGCATGTCATGCGGGTCACTTTGGACGGTTATAATCTCTGGCGCCTCATCAAAGAAATGGAAAAGAACAAGAACTTTTTGACCAAATTCCCACAAAAAGGGATGGGTTTTCGTGGCAAGTATTTTGGTCAGCTACATTATGGCGGATTGCGGTATGATCAAGATGCCGGCCAGCTCTTTTTCCATGAAGAGTTGGTTTCACCGGCGAAAACATACCAGATTGCCATGCCGGACCACTATTTGTTTATTCCGTTCTTCCCGACATTGGAGATTATCGGCCACAACGAAATTTTATACGATGAAAATTTAAGGGATGTGTTTGGGGATTATCTCGCCAAACATTATCCACTTAATCAGTGAAAGGAGGGTTACTTTGGACAGAAAAACCTTAGATGAACTCGTTGCAAAACAAGACGAGAATCGAAAGCCATTGGCACGAATCAACCGAGTCAGTGAAACAGAATTCTTAATCAATGATCATAAGTATGAATTGGATACCAATCACACGGATGGCTTTGATTTTAACGAATTTGTTCGTCGGTACAATCCGGCTTTTAGTCAGTATGATTACATTGTTGGCGACTGGGGATACGGCAAATTACGTTTACGAGGATTTTTTAATGATGACCGAACTGAAACTTCCGGCCCGTTTATTTCCGCACTCAATGACTGGATTTTGGAAGATGTCAACTTCGGTGCCGCTTATTTTGTCGTTCATAATCTTGAGGCCCGACCGGTGATCAGAAAATCCCGGAATAATCATGGTAACCATCGATCAAACCGGTCTCATAATTCCCGCAACCGGAGTAATCATCGCAATCATCGGAACCACGCCTTTGAAGAAAAGAAGGTTACCGCCCATAAGCCAATTGAAAAGCGCCATAATATGGTCGTGAAGACTGAAGAAAAATCAAAAAAGCACCACTTTATTATTCGTGAGAGTAAAAATTAATTAGAAGGATTGACTTGATGACAAACTATAAGGGCTATTTTATTGATCTTGATGGGACTGTGTATGCCGGTAAAAAACGCATTCCGGCTGCCAAACGATTTATTGAGCGCCTGCAGAAGGCCAATATTCCATTTTTATTTGTGACGAATAATTCCACTCAGCTCCCCAGAGACGTGGTGAAGAACCTGGCTGATAACCATGATATTCACGTCAAACCGGAAAATGTCTATACATCAGGGATGGCGACGGTTGATTACATGAATGAGCATCGTAGTGGGGATGCTTCATCCGTTTACATCGTTGGTGAAATGGGCTTGAAACAAGTTATCTTAGCCAACGATTATCGTTTGGAAGCCGATCATCCTGATTACGTGGTCGTGGGGCTTGATTCAGACCTAACCTATGAAAAGCTTTCAGAGGCCGTCTTAGCTATTCGAAGCGGTTCGACGTTCATTGGTACCAACCCCGATACAAACATTCCCAAAGAGCGCGGAATGATGCCTGGAGCCGGTTCTGTTGTGAAGTTTGTCGAGTATGCCACCCAAGTCGAACCGATCATGATTGGCAAGCCCAAAGCCAGAATTATTGAAAGTGCCATTAAAAAAATTGGCCTTGAACAGTCTGACGTCGTGATGGTCGGGGATAATTACAACACTGATATTAAGGCTGGGATTAATGCCGGAGTCGATACGCTCCTGGTTTACACCGGGCTTTCGACAAAGCAACAGGTTGCCAAAGAATCGGTTCAGCCGACTCACCAGATTGACTCACTTGATGATTGGCGGTTATAAATGTGAAAATGCTTGGAAAACAAATTGGTTATGGCACTTTAATCATATTGGGGTGCCTTGCCCTCGCCATCTTTTTGACTGTCAATAGTGTTTGGCTGTTTGACCTCAATATTAATCCGCTCAAATTAGCTGCGGCCACTGGTCGCACTGCTAGCCAGATGCATCATGATTATGTCAGGATTATTGCCTACTTACAGGTGCCGTGGATTCCTTCTTTAAAGCTGGATTACTTCTTCAGTTCTGCAAAGGGACTTCAGCACTTTCGGGACGTTAAAGGTTTGATCCTGTTCAACAATTTTGTTGGGCTGATTTTAGTGCCGACTGGTGCCTACCTACTGCATCGGCTCAACAAAAAATCACTAACTTGGCTGTTGATGACGCCAATTAAGGTCGTCACCACAGTTTCGTTAGTGATTGTCGCGTTGATGTTTGTTAATTTTGACCAGGTATTTGTGGCATTTCATGAAGTATTATTCAGAAACCAGGACTGGATTTTTGACCCGAACACCGATCCGGTGATTAACATGCTGCCAGATACGTTCTTCTTGGAATGCTTTCTACTGTTCTTTGTCCTATTTTTTGGTGGGTTGGCAGTCATCTACTGGCTTGGCCGCAGATCACTGAAGCAGCACTAATTATTCTGGTGCTTTCATCAAAATCCAAAGCAGTAGGTATGCGATGATTCCCGGGAAGAATGGGGTAAATGCCAGAATGACAAATACGACCCGTGCCAAAGTGGGATTCCATTGAAAGTGCTCAGCCAAGCCACCAATGACGCCGGCAAGCACCTTGTTCGTTGCGGAACGATGGATATTAATTTTCATAATCATCATCTCCATATTTTAATTTAAGTATAAGCTTACTATAACCAATTCGCATTTGCATTGCAATTATGCTATATTATTATGTTGTATAAAGGAAATAACTAGGAGAATTTTAATGTTAACTATTAATGTCAATGGAAATCTAGGAAACCAACAAGTTGTTCTTTCTGATAATTCGGTTGGGACGTTGACTGGTGCCAGAGTTTTCGGCTCAGCCTTGAGTGGTAATCAAGTTGTTCAATGGACCTTTATCTCAACCGGCCATCAGCATGAAGGCTTCGTCTATGCGGGTCCATTACTGGAAGGCTTAGTGATTCAGTCGATGAACGGCAATGACACCTACCAAATTCATTTTACGAATAAATAATCATTAACAATCAGCGGCATACATAATGAGACTGGATATTGCACCTAAAATATTCGGTCTCATTCTTTCTTAAAGGAGATTATTATGACAATTGGAATCGACAAAATGGGCTTCTTTACTTCTGATTACTATTTGGATATGGCAGATTTGGCAAATGCCCGCGGTGAAGATCCTAATAAATATTTGATTGGGATTGGACAGAAGGACCAGGCGGTAATCCCGCCAACACAAGACGTGGTCACAATGGCTGCCAATGCTGCCGCCAAGATTTTAAGCGATGACGATAAACAAGCAATTGATATGGTGATCTTTGGAACTGAAACCGGTGTTGACAACTCCAAGTCAGCGGCCATCTATGTTCAGTCGTTGCTTGGAATATCCAACTCCGCCAGATCGTTTGAAATTAAGCAAGCCTGTTATGGTGGTACGGCCGGCGTTCAGATGGCTTTCGATCATATTGCAATGCATCCTGAAAGTAAAGTGTTGGTCTTGGCAGCAGACATTGCCCGATATGGGATTGGAACAGCTGGTGAGGTCACCCAAGGCGGCGGGGCAGTTGCCATGCTGATGAGTCAGGATCCACAAATTTTAGCTTTGGACAATCAAAGTGCATTTCACTCAGAAAATATTATGGATTTTTGGCGACCGTTTTACCGTCGGGATGCAATTGTCGACGGGCATTACTCAACGGATATTTATATCGATTTCTTCAACCAAACATTTAAAGATTACTCTGCGAAATATCAACGGACGCTGAGTGATTTTTCCGCGGTGGCTTTTCATCTGCCATTCACCAAGATGGGCCTAAAGGCGCTTCGGACGGTTATCGATGATGGTGCTCACTCACAAAAACTCCTCAAAGAATTTGATCATTCCAAAAAGTATAATGCCCTCGTCGGTAATCTCTATACCGGGTCACTCTACCTAAGCTTGTTATCACTACTGGCCAACTCCAAAACGCTTCAGCCAGGTGATCGAATTGGTTTGTTTAGTTATGGATCGGGAGCTCAAGGGGAATTTTACAGTGGTACAATTGCCCCTGAAATCCAACCGCAGAGCCTTGCCGGCCAGGTTGAACAAGTGATTGCCAACCGAACGAGGCTGTCTGTTCCTGAGTATGAAGCGATGTATGCAAATGGATTGTCAAACGCCGGTGGAGATGTTACATTTGATGCTGCTGATGATGACAGTCGATTCGTGTTGCTTGGCAGACAGGCCGACCAGCTGGTTTATCGAGATCAACAGGCATAATATTGATGGTAGAAGGGCTCGTTGGGCATTGCCGAAAAGTCCTGGACCAGAACTCAGGGTAAAAGAAAAGGACTGTTAGCAGAACAGTCCTTAGCTAGAAATAATTATGAAATATCGCTGCGGTACAAACTGACCACTTTTCCCAAAATGCTGACCTTGGTCAAAATAATGGGCGCCATGGTATCGTTTTCTGGCTGCAGTCGGTAGTGATCGCTTTCTTTGAAGAACCGTTTGCAGGTTGCTTCATTTTCATCGGTCATCGCAATGACAATGTCACCGTTATCGGCGCTTTCCTGTTTGCGGACAACCACATAGTCCCCATCGAGAATGCCGGCGTTAATCATACTTTCGCCCCGAATTTGCAGCATAAATAATGGTTGATCACTGTGTGCCAGAGCAGGCGGGAGCGGGAAGTAGTCGGTGGCCTCCTGAACAGCTAAGATCGGTTCACCGGCAGTCACAGTTCCTAAAACCGGAATCTGTTTTTGTTGTGGCTGCATACCCAGGACATCCAAGCCACTACTGGTGACTTCCAGCGCGCGGGGTTTGGCCGGGTCTTTAACGATATAGCCTTTCCGCTCAAGTCGAGCAATATGGCCATGTACCGTGGAGGTTGATGATAGATGAACGGCTTCACCAATTTCTCTGACCGTTGGCGGATAGCCCTGCTCATTAACCCGTTCCCAGATGAAGTGAAGGATCTGGTATTGTTTACTTTGGGGATCATTGGTCGTTTTTGACATTTTAGACACCTCATAAGTCTTTGTTTAATACCTAAATCATATCATAACCGCGGTCACATTTCAAAACACACGTTCGCGTATCTATCAATAATTGTGTTATTATAGTCGATATGGAGGAATTTTAATGAACGAACAAGAGAAAAAAGAATTGCAATCAAAAATCGGTGACGATGTTTTCAAAGAACTCATCCCAAGAATTAATGAACTGGCCCACAAAGCAAAAAATGAGGGCTTATCTGAAGTTGAAAAGTTGGAACAGGCTGATTTGCGTAAAAAATACGTTGCTCACTTCCGTGAAAACTTCAAAAAACAGATTGAAATGATGAAAGTTTATGATAAGAATGGCAAGGAAGTGACGCCCGGAAAAGTCAGGGAAGTCCAACGTCACAAAGGTCTTCGGGACGATTAGGGGGCAGTTTTCCCCTAAGAATCGGGATTTTGTTGATTAGCCCTTTAATTCTATGGCATAATTGTGTAGAATTACTTAGTGATATGATAAAGGAGGCCTTGTCTTGGCAACTTGGATTTGGATATTAATCGTTGTGTTAGCCTTGATCTTGGGCTTGGTTGGTGGCTTTTACGGTGCACGGAAGTATATGGAAAAGTACCTCAAAGAAAACCCACCATTCAGCGAAGATCAATTGCGCCAACTGATGATACAAATGGGTCAAAAACCTTCCCAAAAGAAATTAAATCAAATGATGCATTCGATGCAAAACCAAACTGGTAAAAATTAGAATGTTTCAATGACAAAAAGTCCCCACCAACTTGGTGAGGGCTTTTTGTCATTTCACTTACTCTTCTTTTTTTGATACATCAACGTATTTAAAATTCGGATTAACAGCATAATCCAAGGCGTCGAACGCGCTTTGCATCTCCGTTTCAATTTGTTTTTGAAAATCGTCCGTCAATTTTTGTTTACGGTCAATTGTAATGGGTTCTCCAAAGGCAATCGTGACCCGTTTTCGAGTAAAAAGCTGTTTGAATGTCAGTGGTCCTTGATAAACGGCCGGGACCAGCGGAACACCTGACAGCTGGGCAATAAAGGCAGCACCGCTTTTTAATTGGCTGGAATGCCGGGTGCCTGATGGGAATAAGATCAAAGACAAATCTGATTTTCTGAGAATTCGGACTGGTTTCTTGATGGCAGAAGGACCGGGGTTATCACGGTCAACCGAAAAAGCATTGGCATGAACCAAAATCCAACGCAAAATTGGATTTTTGAATAGTTCTTTTTTCGCCATGAAACTAAACTTTTTCGGACTGCCGGCAAGTGCAAAGTAAATTGGATCAAACCAGGTGCGATGGGGGCCAACCAAAATATAGTTGCCTTTTGGCAGTCGCTCCTTGTGCTCATAACGGGCATTGCCATTGATAATAAACACCAGGATTCGGACAAGGACTCTCATGAATGAATAAAACAATTCATTTCCTTCTTTCATATCTGATAGAATTATATTAACTTAAAATAGAAGCGTTTGGCAAACTAATTTGTGAAGGAACATAACGATATGCAAGTAAACTTACATGAAGACGAACGAATTGACCAATTATACAGCAAAGGCATCCAAATTATTCAAAGCAAAGACGTTTTTTCGTTTTCATTGGACGCGGTTTTGCTGGCCGACTTTGTTCGGACCACGCAACACAGAACCAAACAAATTGTCGACATGTGCGCTGGCAATGGGGCAGTCGGACTGTTTTTAAGTGAAAAAACGGCTGCTCACATCACCATGATCGAGATTCAGACAAGGCTGGCAGATATGGCACAGCGGAGTGTTGAACTCAATGACTTGGCTCAGCAGATATCAGTGGTCAACGACGACCTCAAAAATGCCGACCAATATATTCCAAAAGATTCTGTTGACGTTGTTGCCTGCAATCCGCCGTATTTCGTCAACTACAAGACCAGCGAAAAGAATCCGAATCGATACTTGGCCATCGCGCGGCATGAAATCACCACTAATTTAAATGAAATTGTCAGCTCAGCGGCCGGACTGTTGAAAATGAACGCCAAACTTTTCATGGTGTACCGGCCCGATCGGCTGACGGATTTGATCGTGGCGTTACGAAGTCACCGACTGGAGCCAAAACGGCTTCAATTTGTCAGACCCCGAATCAAAGAGGACGCCAACATGGTCTTGGTTGAGGCGATTAAAGACGGCAAGTCAAACGGTCTCAAAGTCAACCGCGATATTATTACTTATGACGGCGATGACTATACTGATGAAGTAAAGAAGATGCTTTATGGAACAAACAGATAAGTATTATATGTACGTGCTTTTATGTGCCGATGATACTTTGTACACCGGTTTTTCCACGAATGTTGAAAGAAGATTTCAACAGCATGTGAAAGGCTTGGGTGCCAAGTACACCCGCTCTCACCGACCAATCAAAATTTTGTTCAAGCAACAATTTGACAGCAAACACGCTGCTTTGAGCGCTGAATACGCCTTTAAACAATTGAGTCGGGCTCAAAAAATTGCCCATTTAGCTCAAGCGGGGATAAAATTAGAGTGAATTATTGAACAAACTACGAAAAGTAGTGAAAATTATTATCAAAAAGTGTTATACTTTAAGTATTCTGTTAGGAGGTAATATTCGTGAAAATTATTGCATATGGCATTCGTGACGATGAGAAACCTTATTTAGACAAGTGGAGTGAAGAAAATCCCGACGTTGAAGTTGCTTCAACCGGTGAATTACTTGACGACTCAACTGTTGACCAAGCAAAAGGTGCTGATGGTGTGGTTACATACCAACAAAAGCCTTACACTGCATCTGTATTAGATAAGCTGGGCAGCTTTGGTATCAAGTACCTTTCACTTCGTAACGTAGGTGTTGATAATATTGATGCCGACGCTGCCAAGCGTAACGGTATTCAAGTTACCAATGTTCCTGCATATTCTCCAGAAGCAATTGCCGAATTTACTGTAACTCAGTTAATGAGATTACTTCGTCGGACCAACACATTCGACCGTAAACAAGCAAATGGTGACCTTCGTTGGGCACCAGATATTGCTGACGAATTGAACCAAATGACTGTTGGTGTCTTTGCAACTGGTCGGATTGGCCGAGCTGCAATGCGCATTTACAAGGGCTTTGGTGCCAAAGTAATTGCTTATGATATTTATCATAATCCAGAGCTTGAAAAAGAAGGGGTTTATGTTGATACTCCTGAAGAACTTTATGCTCAATCAGATGTCCTTTCATTGCATGCGCCTGCAACTAAGGAAAACGAACATATGATTAACGATAAGACAATCGCTCAAATGAAAGACGGTGTCTTCATCCTTAACCCAGCTCGTGGTGCCCTTGTTGACACTGATGCTTTAATTCGCGGCCTTGATTCAGGTAAAATTGGCGGTGCTGCCCTTGATACTTATGAAAACGAAGTTGGTATTTTCAATACTGACTTTGGCAGCTTTGACAAGATCCCTGACGAACGACTCAAGAACTTGATGAAACGTGAAAATGTTTTGGTAAGTCCACATATTGCCTTCTACACAAAACGGGCCGCTCGTAACATGGTCTACTTCGCCATGGACGCAAACAAATCATTAATTAATACTGGTAAATCAGACAAGTTGGTTGAACTTTAATTTGACCGGCTTGATATACAAAAAAGGTTTCAGTCAGACAATCTCTGATTGAAACCTTTTTATTTTAAATAGGCTAGTCCATTTGAGCAGCCAAATCCATGAGTAAGTCTTTTAATTCTTCCGGTGTTTTGACTGTCTGGTCGGGAATGATTTGAGGATCTGCGATTGGACTTTGATGGCTGTTATACCACACGGTTTCCCAGCCGGCCTTTTTTGCGGGCACGATGTCTTCAAAATAGGAGCTGCCGATGTACATCATCTCATTGCCCCGTAAATTGAATTTTCGGTTCATCAAGGTAAAAATAAGCGGGTCCGGTTTTTTAGCCTTCGCATCTTCTGAGGTAATGATTTGTTCGCGGCTAAACCAATGATGAAGTTTGAGCTTCATGATTTTGGCGAGTTGAACATCGTTGCTTCCGTTGGTGATGATGCCTAACTTGAATTTGGTAGTCAGGGTATTAAAGACAGTGGTCAATCCATCAAATAGATGAATGGAGCTGCTGGCCGTTTCAAAGGCCTCCGAAAAGGCTTTTGCGGACTCTTGTGTCAGTCCGGGCAGATCATACTTTTTAAATGTATGGTGTAATGAATGATAGTTGATTTCTTCGTCAGATAATTTCAAATCGGAGTCTGAGTTGGATTCTGCAATTGCCAACTGTTCTTGCTCGTTATAGTTGGCAAAGATCTGATTCATCTGTTCTTCTGGTAAATTTAGATTGAATGTTTCTTCGAAAGCCTGTACAAATGCGGGCTTTGTATCATACAAAGTATCGTCGATATCGAAAACGATGGCTTTAATCATGTATAAATTCCTCCTCGCCACGAAATATCATTCTAACATGATTCATCGAAATTTAACAATTTTGACAAAAAAATAATCTGTTCCGGGTATTTGTGCTTGCGCTTCCGCGGCTTTTCTTATATACTTTTAAAGGTGTTTTAAATACACACCTGACGTAATGGGTTGAGAGTTGCCAGGGATGGTTCTTAATTCAAATGATCGTTGGGGAGGAAAAAAACAATATGGAGGCTACATCATGGCTGTTATTTCTATGAAACAATTACTGGAAGCCGGAGTACATTTCGGTCACCAAACTCGTCGTTGGAATCCAAAGATGAAGGACTATATCTTTACTGAACGTAATGGTATTTACATCATTGACTTACAGAAGACTGTTAAGTTAATCGATGTTGCTTACAACTTCATGAAGGACGAAGCTGCCAAGGGCGCCGTTGTCTTGTTTGTTGGTACTAAGAAGCAGGCTCAGGATTCAATTGCTGAAGAAGCAACCCGTGCCGGTCAATACTACGTCAACAATCGTTGGCTTGGTGGTACTTTAACCAATTGGGAAACCATTCAATCACGTGTTAAGCGTTTGAAGGACTTGAAGAAGATGTCAACTGACGGTACTTTTGACATTCTTCCTAAGAAGGAAGTTTCTCTTTTAATCAAGCAGGAACAGAAATTGGAACGATTCTTGGGCGGTATTGAAGACATGCCTAAGATCCCAGACGTTATGTTTATCGTTGATCCTCGTAAAGAGCAAATTGCTGTTCACGAAGCAATGAAATTGAACATTCCGATCGTTGCAATGGTTGATACCAACACTGACCCAGATCAAATCGACGTTGTTATCCCATCAAACGATGATGCTATTCGTGCCGTTCGTTTGATCACTTCAAAGATGGCTGACGCAATCATTGAAGGTCGCCAAGGCGAAGATGACGTTAACGAAAAGACCTTTGAAGGTAAAGATGGCGCCAAAGCAGACAAAAAAGAAGATTCAATTGAAGACATTGCAGACGCCGTAGAAGGCAGCAACGATTCTAACAAATAAATATTAGCACTCGGGCTGACTCTACCGCTTTGGACCAATTTGGCCTTGGTGTGGAGTCAGTTTTTAGTCACAATTAAAGGGAGGCCACTAAGATGGCAAAAATTTCAGCATCTCAAGTAATGGATTTACGTAAGAAGACCGGTGTCGGTATGATGGACGCTAAGAAGGCCTTGGTTGCAACTGAAGGCGATTTCGACAAAGCAATTGAAGTTTTGCGCGAAAAAGGAGTTGCCAAAGCTGAGAAGAAGAGTGATCGCGTTGCCGCCAATGGTTTGGCAACCATCGCAGTTAAGGGTAATACCGCTGCAATCGTTGAAATCAACTCCGAAACCGACTTTGTTGCGTCAAGTGATCCATTCAAAGAATTAGTTAAACGTGTTAGTGACGCAATCGTTACCAATAAGCCTGCAGACGTTGATGCAGCGATGGCATTGCAGACCGACAAAGGGACTGTTAAAGACGATTTAATTGAAACGACTCAGGTGACTGGTGAAAAGGTTACTTTACGTCGTTTTGAAGTTGTCGAAAAAAATGATGACGAAGTCTTTGGTTCATACCTGCACAATGGTGGACTCATTGGTGCTTTGGTTCAATTAAAAGGCGCTGATGAAGAAACTGCCAAGGATGTTGCCATGCACGTTGCTGCAACTAATCCGGAATATTTGAATCAAGCAGAAGTTCCTGCTGACCGTTTAGCTCATGAGAAGGAAGTTTTGACTCAAGAAGCTTTAAATGAAGGCAAGCCTGAAAAGATCGTTGAAAAAATGGTTGAAGGCCGTTTACACAAATTCTTGGCCGAAATTTGCCTGGAAGATCAAGACTTCGTCAAAGACCCAGACGTCACGGTTTCCAAATACGTTGCTTCCAAGGGCGGTTCAATTGTTAAATTCGTTCGTTACGAAGTCGGTGAAGGCATCGAAAAGAAGACCCAAAGCTTCGAAGATGAAGTTCGCGATCAATTGAAGTAAGCTGACAGAATTTAGTTTACAAATCGTTTTTCCAAAGATAACGACGTAACCAAATAATAGGGGTTAGGACAGAGCATTCCGCTTTTCCTAACTCTTTTTATTTACCATCATGAATGACTCAACCCTGTTTTCTGAAACATCTCTGTGAACTGGCTGAGAATATTTGATAAGAATTCTTGAATATCCCTGTTTTCTTGTTGATTGCAACGTTAATATGCTAAAATTGGTAGTAACGATTAACTATGGGAGGCACTTGGATGTCTGAAGTAAAATACAACCGAATTATTTTAAAATTAAGTGGAGAAGCATTGGCCGGAGACCGCGGCTTTGGTATTAATCCACCTGTTATCAAAAACGTCGCCCAAGAAATCAAAGATATCTTTAACCTGGGTGTCCAGATCGGAATCGTTGTTGGCGGCGGCAATATGTGGCGTGGTGAAGCCGGTGCCGAGATGGGCATGGAACGTGCTCAAGCAGACTATATTGGCATGCTTGGAACAACGATGAACGGGCTGGCCCTTCAAGACAACCTTGAACATTTGGGAGTTCCGACCAGGGTTCAAACTTCAATTGAAATGCGGCAAATTGCCGAGCCTTATATTCGTCGGAAGGCTGTTCGCCATCTGGAAAAGGGCCGGGTCGTGATTTTTGCTGCCGGCACCGGTAATCCGTATTTTTCAACGGATACCACTGCAGCGTTGCGAGCTGCCGAAATTGGTGCTGACGCCATCTTGATGGCTAAAAACGGTGTGGATGGCATTTATTCATCCGATCCCCGAACTCACAAAGATGCAGTTAAATTTGATACCCTTTCATATATGGATATTTTGGAAAAAGGCCTTAAAGTGATGGACTCTACGGCTAGTTCTCTGTCGATGGATAATCACATTCCATTGGTGGTCTTCAATTTGAACAAGCCCGGCAATATCCGTAAGGTCGTGACTGGTGATAATATCGGAACAACTGTGAAGGAGAAATAATTTATGGCAGATGCACAATCAGTATTAACTGAAGCGAAAGAAAAAATGAAGAATACCCGTGAGGTGTTGGAACATGATATGGGCAGTATCCGTGCCGGTCATGCCAACGCCAGCTTGTTGAGTGGCGTCATGGTGGATTACTATGGTGCGCCAACGCCCTTAAACCAAATCGCTTCGATTACCATTCCAGAAGCACGGGTGATTTTGATTACCCCTTACGATAAAAGTGCCTTGGAAGGCATCGAAAAAGGCATTTATGAAGCAGACTTGGGCATCAGTCCGGCTAATGATGGAACGGCAATTCGATTGGCGGTTCCCGCATTAACTGAAGACCGGCGCAAGGAAATTGCCAAGCAAGTCAAGGCAACCGGTGAAAAAAGTAAGGTTGCCATCAGAAATGTCCGTCGAGAGGCCATGGACACACTCAAGCGTAGCAATAAGAGTGAAGATATCACTGACGACGAACTGCATCGCTATGAAGATCAAGTTCAGAAATTGACTGATGATGCAATTAAAGGTGTCGACGGAATTGTCGCCGACAAAGAACAAGAAGTCATGAACGGCTAGAAAGAGGTCAATACGATGGCAGATAATCATAATAACAATAATAATTCAGATAACGATGAAATTGCGGTTGTACCTGGAACCGATGAATTTGGCAAGATGCTTTTTAAACTGAATACGCCTGTTACTGAGGACAATTTGGGCGTCTTGGATTATAACGGCGGCCACTTGCAGCCGGTCCAAGATGGCTTATATGCAATGCCTGCATATGTAAACGACGGCTTTAACTTATTCTTCATCGTTTCGCAACTGGTTGAAAACGACTGGGTAATTGCCTTTTCTACAGCAACTATTGAAAACGACCATGAAATCACGGACCTTTCAGAACCCTATACAACCGGCAAAGGCTTAAACCTGCTGGGCCAAAAGAGTCCGGAAGATGCCAATAAGCTGTTGAAGTATTTCAACACATTGGCTGAGGCAAACCGCGGTGAATGGCGAATGGTTGAACGTCCAGACGGCGAATCCGACTAATACGAATAGCATTTTATGGCTGGGAAAAAACTTTGGTTTTGTTCCAGCCATTTGGTGTTTAACGATATGTCGCGAGGATCCCATGCTGTTTTTGAATCTGACAGCCAAGCCAACATTCAGTTTTTAAGGAGCGTAAAATGTTTAACAACACACAAGACAATCAACAAGCAACCCCGCAACTCAAAACAGACAACATTCCGGCACACGTTGCCATTATTATGGACGGTAACGGTCGATGGGCACAGAAACGCCATTTGCCAAGAATTGCCGGTCATAAACGCGGGATGGAAACCGTTAAAACGATTACCAAAGTCGCTAGTGATCTTGGTGTTAAGGTTCTGACGTTATACGCGTTTTCGACCGAAAATTGGAAACGGCCACACGACGAGGTCAGTTATTTAATGGGCTTGCCGGTTAAGTTCTTCAACGATTTCGTGCCGGACTTGGTTAAAAATAATGTTCAAGTTCGTGTGATGGGTATCAAGGATCAATTGCCCGTTCAAACACAAAAGGCAGTTAATGACGCTATTAAAGACACCGCTGACTGCACAGGGATGATCCTGAACTTTGCCCTGAATTATGGCAGCCGTCTGGATATCAGAATGGCAGTTCAGCAAATCGGCCGTCAGGTCGCCAGCGGTCAACTGGATCCAGAGCAGATCACGGATCAAACCATCGATGCAAATTTAATGACCGGATTTCTCGGCAATTTAGCCGATCCCGATCTGCTGATCCGCACCAGCGGAGAAGAACGCATATCCAATTTCTTGCTGTGGCAGATTGCATACAGTGAACTTGTTTTTACTGATGTTTTGTGGCCTGATTTTGATCGAACGGTTTTTGAACAAATGATCATGGAATATCAGCAGCGTGACCGTCGGTTTGGCGGAATTAAAACTAGTAAATAGAGGAGAAACAAATTGAGACAACGTGTGATAACAGCCGTAGTAGCTTTATTAATCTTTATTCCAATCATCGTAATGGGTGGAATCTGGGTGGATATTGCCGCTTTGGCACTTGGGATTGTAGCCATCTCTGAAATATTAGTGATGAAGAAGAAATTATTGATTTCACCTGAATCAATTATTGCTTATTTGGGAGTCTGTTCACTCATTCTGCCAGATGCATGGACGAGCTTTTTACCCGGACACATCAGTCAAAACTTTGTCTTCTTTTTGTTTGTTTTGATGCTGCTTCTCCAAACGGTTCTGAGTCGAAACCTGTTCTCGTTTGACGATGCCGGGGTAATTGTCCTGGGCATGCTGTATATCGGTATGGGATTTCACTACTTCGTTGCCGCCCGGGGAGTTGGACTGACAGTATTGCTGTATGCTTTGTTTATCGTTTGGGTAACTGACAGCGGCGCGTACATTTTTGGTAGAATGTTTGGCAAACACAAGTTGGCACCAAGAATTAGCCCCAATAAAACTTGGGAGGGTTCGATCGGCGGTTCACTTGCAGCCACCATTTTATGTACCGCATTTATCGCATTTTACCCAATTGCCGGACACTCCCTCTTGCAAATGTTCATCTTCACGATTATTCTCTCTATAGCTGGTCAATTTGGCGACCTCATTGAATCTGCATTGAAGCGTTATTATGGCGTCAAAGACTCGGGGAAGATTCTGCCAGGACATGGTGGAATCTTGGACCGCTTTGATAGCTTACTTTTTGTTTTACCAATGCTTCATTTGTTAGCTGTTATTTAGTTTTTAGGAGGAAAGTGTCACTTGATAACTACAATTATTGTTTTCATTATCGTCTTTGGTATTCTTGTGATCTTTCATGAGTTTGGCCATTATATTACTGCTAAACGCTCGGGCATTCTTGTCCGGGAGTTTTCTGTCGGGATGGGGCCAAAAGTATTTTATTATCGGAAAAATAGTACAACTTTTACCCTAAGATTATTGCCGCTGGGTGGTTATGTTCGGATGGCCGGTGAGGCCGATGACGGTGAGGACGAATTAAAGCCCGGGACGCCGGTGACTCTTCAATTGAATGACAGTGGTGTGGTAACATCAATTAACACCAGCAATAAGCATTCACTTTTCCAGGGCATTCCCTTAACCATCACAGATACTAATCTTGACGATAATTTGTATGTCAAGGGATATGAAAATGGTGATGAGTCCCAAGTTAAGTCGTATCCGGTGGATCATGACGCAACTATCATCGAAAAAGACGGGACCGAATTACAAATTGCTCCTCGAGATGTTCAATTTCAATCGGCATCGTTGCCTAATCGAATGCTGACAAACGTTGCTGGTGTGTTTAATAACTTATTACTTGCCATCTTGGTATATACAATTTTAGGCTTTGTTCAAGGTGGTGTTGCATCCAATACCAATAAAGTCAATGTCATGCCCACCGATTCTGTCGCCCGGACTGCCGGTGTCAAATCCGGTGACCGAATCGTTGAGGTCGATGGACACAAGACCACTGATTGGCAGGATCTTACTGTTCAGATCCGATCAAAAGCTGATAAGCAAATTTCTGTGAAGGTTCAGCGGGATGGTCAGGATAAAGTCTTAACCATGAAACCCAAAGCCCAGACTTCCGGCGGTCAAAAGACAGGGTTCATTGGCATTACTCAAACAATGGATACCAGTTTTAAAGCCAAAATTCTTTCAGGTTTCACCACCACTTGGACAGTTGCCAAGCAGCTGTTTGGCGCCCTGTGGAGCATGGTTAGCGGCCACTTTAGTCTCAACGATTTGGGTGGGCCGGTGGCAATTTTTGCGACAACTTCCCAAGCAGCCAAGATGGGACTTTCAGGAGTCTTGAACTTCCTCGCATTTCTCTCACTCAACCTGGCAATTATCAACCTCATTCCAATTCCTGGTTTGGACGGTGGTAAACTGATTTTAAACATTTTGGAAGCTATCAGAAGAAAGCCGGTTTCTCAAACAACGGAAACTGTTATCACATTGATCGGCTTCGCGTTCTTGATGCTGTTGATGATTCTGGTTACTTGGAATGATATTGAGAGATACTTTTTACATTAAACAAGTTAATTTTGAAGGAGAACCTTATAAATGAAACAATCACAGATGCTGATCCCAACGTTAAAAGAAACCCCCAAAGGCGCCGAAGCTTTAAGTCATCAAATGTTAGTTCGTGGTGGCTATATCCGCCAGATTTCTGCAGGTATGTACGCATATTTGCCATTGGCCTATCGCGTTTTAAACAAAATTGAAACCATCATTCGCCAGGAAATGGAAAAAACATCAGCTCATGAAATGCTGATGCCCGACATTTTGCCGGCTGATCTTTGGAAAGAGTCAGGGCGCTATGATACATATGGCCCAGAACTATTCAAATTTAAAAATCGCCATGAAACCGATTTTATTTTGGGACCAACTCACGAAGAGACGTTTACGGCGTTAATTCGCGATTCCATTAAATCATACAAACAGCTGCCACTGGTTCTTTATCAAATTCAAAACAAGTATCGGGATGAAAATCGTCCGCGGTATGGATTACTGCGAAGCCGTGAATTTATTATGAAGGATGCCTACTCATTTGCCACTAACGATGAGGATCTGGATAAAACGTACAATGCAATGGAGCAGGCTTATCGTAATATTTTTGATCGAATTGGTTTGAAGTACAAAGTGATCATCGGCGATGGCGGTGCAATGGGGGGATCTGATTCCAAAGAATTCTCCGCTATGGCTGCTGTCGGCGAAGATACAATTGTTTATTCCGATGAAAGTGACTATTTTGCCAACTTGGAAATGGCCAAATCAAAAGTCGACGACCAGCCTTCAACTGAACCTGAAGAAGACCTTAAGAAGGTTGAAACGCCCAACGCGAAAACCATTGCCGAGGTGGCTGCTTTCCTAAAAGTCTCAGATAAGCAAACCATCAAATCGATGCTGTACATTGCCGATGAGAAGCCGGTGATGGTCCTTGTCCGCGGTGACTACGATGTCAATGACGTTAAATTAAAGAACTATCTGGGTGCTGACTTTCTGGATTTGGCCACTGACGAACAAGCCAAGACCTATTTGGGGGCAGACTTTGGTTCTTTAGGGCCCGTTGGCGTTGGTGAGGATGTTCGAATCGTCGCTGATCAACGGGTTGCCAACATGAAGAATGCCGTTGTTGGTGCCGATGAAGATGGTTATCATTATGTCAATGCCAATTCTGATCGTGATTTCCGAATTGATGACGTGGACGATTTTGTGGTTGTCAAAGAAGGCGAGAAAACACCTGATGGTAAGGGAACACTGAAATTTACCCGTGGCATTGAAATTGGCCATATCTTCAAGCTGGGTACGCGCTATTCGAAGAGTCTCAAAGCCAACGTCTTGGATGAAAATGGGCGCGCTGTGCCGGTCATCATGGGATCGTATGGAATTGGTGTCAGCCGCCTACTTTCAGCAATTTCTGAACAAAATGCCGATGAAAATGGGTTGGTATGGCCCAAAGCGGTTGCCCCATTTGATGTTCACATCATCCCCATTAATGCCAAAAAAGCCGTTCAAATGGATTTAGCTCATCAAATTGAAGCCCAATTAACAGCTGATCAATTACAGGTTCTGGTCGATGACCGCAAAGAACGGGCCGGGGTTAAATTTGCCGATTCTGACTTGATGGGAATTCCACTGAGAGTAACAATCGGAAAAAAGGCTGAAGAGGGGATTGTTGAAATCAAAATCCGAAAAACTGGCGAAACCGTTGAGGTTAACGTCACCGAATTGAGTGACACAATCAAAAAAATGTTGAAGAATCTTGACTAATGATGTCGTAACTAATTAATATAGACGTATGTTTTCGTCACTTCTAAACTGGTTGGACCAAAACTTGGGTTTTGTGTCCAGCCAGTTGTTGTTAAACCGTTATTTTTAGAAGAGGTATTGTGATGAGTTTGGATCGAAATCAATTATTTGAAAAGTTGCTTGAACAGCTTCAATGGACACAGGCAAATGAATTGCCTTATTTTGAGGATGCTAAAATTGATCGCCTGGAAGTTCATAAACAAAGCCAGCGGTGGCAATTTGACATTTCACTTCCACGAATCCTGCCATTTGAGGTTTTTAACGATTTTAATGCCAGACTACAGTCTGCGTTTAAAGAAATTGCTGATGTTTCACTGAATATTTCTGCAAAAAATGATACCTTTACTGAACAACTGCTTCGGCAATACTGGCAATGGGTCGTTCCACATAGTGGGGTTACCTCACCGTTAATGAAGGAATTATGTGCAGACAAGTTTCCCTCCATTGTCGATTCGCGGGTGGAGTTTGTCGCTGAAAATGACATCGTCAAGGACTTTATGACCAACACTGCCTTGGGGTCAATTGAAGATGCCTTTCAACGGGCAGGTTTTCCCGACTTTACAATTCACACGATCGTCGATGAAAGTTCTTCTCAGCAAAACATTCAAGCCCTCAAGAAGAAAAACGATGCTGCCAATGCGGAATTAGTTAAGAAGGCTAACCAAGCGATCAAGGAGAATGCTCAAGCTCATCCCAAGAGTGGTAACGGTGGGGGCAAGTCAACCATTGGTCGGCGAATCAAAGATGATTTACCCGTCATGAAGATGGAAGAAATTGTAGAAGAGGAACGCTCTGTGGTTGTCTCTGGCTACATTTTCGATAAAGAAATCCGGGCATTGCGTTCCGGCCGCCAGCTTTTGATGCTGAAGATTACTGACTATACATCATCCATTCAAGTAAAGAAATTTTCCAATAAAGGTGAAGAAGCGCTCTTTGAAGGCGTTAACGAAGGCGATTGGGTGAAGGTTCGTGGTAGTGTCCAAGAGGATAACTACTCTCATGAACTAACTTTGAATGCCTATGATATTAACCCCATTAAGACGGTTAGCCGTCAAGATACTGCAGATGATGATAAGAAACGGGTTGAACTGCACCTGCACACCACAATGAGCCAAATGGATGCCACTAATAACATTGCCGACTTTGCCAAGCAGGCCAAGCACTTTGGCCAAAAAGCGCTGGCAATCACCGATCATGCGGGTGTCCAAGGATTTCCAGACGCCTTTCATGCCGGCCAAAAAAATGACATCAAGATGCTCTATGGTGTTGAAATTAACCTGGTGGATGACGGCGTTCCGATTACTTACAATGATAAGCACGTTCCGTTAAAGGATGCGACTTACGTTGTTTTTGATACTGAAACAACCGGCTTATCAGCCATTTATGACCGTGTTATCGAGCTTTCAGCCGTTAAAATGCAGAACAGTAACGTGATTGATCAATTTGAAGAATTTATTGACCCGGGTTTTCATTTGTCGGAACGAACGACGAATCTGACGTCAATTACCGATGAGATGGTTCACGGCTCCAAGTCTGAGGAAGAAGTCTTCAAACTTTTCCGGGAATTTTGTGGCGATGCGATTGTCGTCGGCCATAACGTGACGTTTGATATGGGGTTCATGAACACCGGCTACGTTCGTCATGGCATGCATGAGATGCAAAATCCAATCATCGATACTTTGACTTTGGCCAGATTTTTGTATCCTAATTTACGTGGTTATCGACTCAATACCTTGGCTAAGAAATTTGATGTCAGTTTGGAACACCATCATCGAGCAATTTATGATGCTGAAACCACTGGCCACTTAAACTATCTATTTTTAAAGGATGCTGAAGATCGATACGGCATTGTCTATCACGATCAGCTTAATGATCACATGACTGATAACGATGCGTACCGCCATGCTCGGCCGTCTCACGCCATTTTATTGGCCAAAACCCAGGCCGGCCTCAAAAACATGTTTAAAATCGTTTCCTTGTCAAACGTCAAGTACTTCTACCGGGTTCCACGGGTCCCCCGGACGCAACTGGAGAAGTACCGCGATGGCCTGATTGTCGGTTCTGCCTGCTCATCGGGTGAGGTCTTTACAGCCATGATGCAAAAGGGATTGGATGAGGCCCGCCAAAAAGCTGGCTTTTATGATTATCTTGAAGTTCAGCCCAAACGTGCTTACGCACCACTGATTGAATCCGGTTTGATTGCCGATGATGAAAATCTTGAGCAAATCTTAACCAATATGGTCAAACTTGGCGATGAACTGAATAAGCCGGTCGTGGCAACCGGGGACGTTCACTATCTCAATCCGCAAGATTACATTTATCGAAAAATCTTGATTAATTCCCAAGGTGGCGCCAATCCCCTGAACCGTCAAGAATTACCAGACCTTCATTTCCTCACAACTGATGAAATGTTGAGTGACTTCAACTTCCTGGGCCCAGAAAAGGCCGAAGAAATTGTTGTGGACAACACCAATCAAATTGCTGATGAAATTGAAGATGTCCATCCATTGAAGGATAAGTTGTACACCCCAAGAATGGAAGGGGCCGAAGACGAGATTAAGTCACGGACGATGGACACCGCCCACGCTTGGTATGGTGATCCACTGCCTAAGATTGTTTCTGATCGTTTGGATAAAGAATTAAAGAGTATCATCGGAAACGGGTTCTCGGTGATTTACTTGATTGCGCAACGACTGGTTGCCAAAAGTAACAAGGACGGATACTTGGTAGGTTCCCGTGGGTCGGTTGGTTCCAGTTTGGTTGCGACCCTCACCGGAATTACTGAGGTCAATCCACTGCCGCCACATTATCGTTGTCCGAACTGTCAACACACTGAATTCTTTACCAAGGGTGAATACAGCTCCGGGTATGATTTGCCACACAAAAAGTGTCCTGAATGTGGCACCATGATGATTGGCGACGGTCACAACATTCCGTTCGAAACCTTCTTAGGCTTCACCGGAAATAAGGTTCCTGATATTGATTTGAACTTTTCGGGTGATTATCAACCAATTGCCCATAACTACACCAAAGTTTTGTTTGGCGAAAAGAATGTTTTTCGTGCCGGAACGATTGGTACCGTGGCCGATAAGACCGCCTATGGGTACGTTAAGGCTTACGAACGCGATAAGGGTGAAGTCTACCGACAAGCCGAGGAAGATCGACTGGCAAAGGGCGCAACCGGCGTCAAACGGACCACTGGCCAACATCCGGCTGGAATCATCGTTGTCCCGGATTACATGGACATCTATGATTTCACGCCGATCCAGTATCCAGCCGACGATCAGGATGCCGCTTGGCAAACAACCCACTTCGATTTCCACTCGATTCATGATAATATTTTAAAAATTGATATCTTGGGTCATGATGATCCAACGATGATCCGGATGCTCCAAGATTTGTCAGGCATCGATCCAAAAACGATTCCAATGGATGATCCCGGCGTGATGTCGATCTTCTCCAGCCCAAAAATCTTGGGAGTTACGGAAGATCAGATTCAATCAAAGACTGGAACACTGGGAGTTCCGGAATTTGGAACTCGATTTGTCCGTGGAATGCTCGAACAGACACATCCAAGTAACTATTCCGAGTTGCTTCAGATTTCCGGTTTGTCCCATGGGACTGATGTTTGGATGGGTAACGCCGATGAGCTGATTAAGAATGGAACGGCAACCATTGCCAATGTGATTGGATGTCGGGATAACATCATGACCGACTTAATCAATTGGGGACTGGACTCTGAATTGTCTTTCCAGATTATGGAAAGTGTTCGTCATGGTCGTGGAATTCCTGACGACTGGCAAGCCGAAATGAAGAAAGCCAAGATACCTGATTGGTATATTCAATCGTGTCTGAAGATTAAGTATATGTTCCCCCGCGCCCATGCGGCTGCTTACATTTTGATGGCCCTTCGGATTGCCTATTTCAAAGTCTACTTCCCAATGGTTTACTATGCTTCATACTTCTCCGTTCGTGCCGATGATTTTGATATTGTCTCGATGTGCAGAGGTAAAGAAGCGGTCAAAAACGCCATGCGGATGATTAATGATAAGGGAATGGAAGCTTCGACCAAAGAGAAGAACCTGCTGACAGTTTTGGAACTGGCCAATGAGATGCTCGAACGCGGGTATCACTTTCAAATGGTGGATTTGGACAAGTCTGATGCGAGTCAATGGCTGATCGATGGTGATACGTTAATTGCCCCATTTAATTCAGTTCCAGGATTGGGGTTGAACGTGGCTAAGCAAATTGTTGCTGCCAGAGAGGACAAGCCGTTTATTTCCAAAGAAGACTTAGCCAAACGCGGCAAAGTTTCCAAAACTTTGATTGACTTCATGACTGAGAACAATGTGCTGGCGGGATTGCCGGATGAAAATCAGTTGAACTTGTTTGATTTGATGTAAGGCGAGCATAATTGATTTGCACATTGGCGTTAAAACGCGCCAGCCTTGTAATGAATCATCGGATATGTTATAGTTAATTTACTAAATAACTTGTAAGGGAGTGAGCAGAGATGCTCGCTCTTTTTAATGGATAATTTTTAGGAGGCCTATTTTTGAGCAATGTTGTTGAAACGGTCAAACAAGTTGTTGAACCAATTCTGGAAAAACACTCATTTTACTTATTCGATGTTGAGTTTGTAAAAGAGAACAAAAGCTGGTATTTACGGGTTTATATTGATAAAAAAGGCGGCATTACCATTGATGACTGCGTCTTGGTCAGCGATGAATTAAGCGAAAAGCTGGATGCAATGGATCCCGACCCGATCCCCCAGGCCTATTTCCTGGAAGTTTCGTCTCCGGGTGCTGAACGACCACTTAGAAACGACGCCGAACTCAAACAGGCAATTGGCGAGTATATTCACGTTTCCCTCTATCAAAATCTTAACGGCAATAAAACATTTGAAGGCACCCTGAAGTCGTTGGATGACGACAAACTGGTGCTTCAAAATGATAAGTGGGGTAAGCAGGATACGTTGGAAGTACCGCGGAACTTAATTGCCAAAGCACGGCTTGCAATTCAATTTTAGTTAAAGGAGACACAATAATGAGTAAAGAACTTTTAGGAGCGCTGTCTGCTCTGGAAGAAGAAAAGGGCATCAAAAAAGAGGTTGTCATTGAAGCCTTGGAAGCCGCGTTGGTTTCGGCATACAAACGAAACTACGGTCAGGCCCAAAACGTTGAAGTGTCATTCGACGACAAAAAAGGCGAGATGCACGTTTACGCCGTTAAAACGGTGGTCGACGATGTTGTTGACGACCAGCTTCAGGTATCTCTTGATGAGGCCCTTGAAATTAACAAAGGTTATGAACTGGGAGACGAAATCAAATTCGAAGTGACCCCCAAGAACTTTGGCCGAATTGCTGCTCAAACCGCTAAGCAGGTAATCATGCAGCGGGTTCGGGAAGCTGAACGGGAAAACGTTTTTGATGAATATTCCAAGTATGAAGATGAATTGGTGACTGGAACTGTCGAGCGTCAAGACACCCGATTTGTTTACGTTAATCTGGGGAAAGTTGAAGCCGTGATGGGTTCAAAAGACCAGATGCCCAACGAAGTCTATCGTCCACAGGATCGTATCAAGGTCTATGTCACCAAAGTTGAGAATGCGACCAAGGGTCCTCAGGTGTTTGTCAGCCGAACGGCTACAGGGATGCTCAAACGTTTATTTGAACAAGAAGTTCCCGAGATTTATGATGGAACTGTGGAAATTGTCTCAATTGCCAGAGAGGCCGGCGACCGGGCCAAAGTTGCCGTTCGCTCAAACAACTCCGACATTGACCCGGTTGGAACCGCCGTTGGCCCAAGAGGTCAGCGGGTTCAAACCATTGTTAACGAACTCCACGGCGAAAATATGGATATCGTTGAGTGGGATGAAGACGATGCATCTTATATCGCCAACTCCTTGAATCCCGCTGAGGTCATTGATGTTATCTTTGATGATGACAACGAGCGGGCCTGCACGGTCATTGTGCCTGACTACCAGTTGTCATTAGCAATTGGTAAGAAGGGGCAAAATGCTCGGTTGGCAGCTAAGCTAACGGGCTTCAAGATTGACATCAAATCAGAAACTGAAGCCAAGGAAATTCTTGCCAATAAAGCCGCTGCCGCTAGCGATGATACAGAAGCTGATGAGGCTTCCGACCAAGGCGATCAAACGGAGGATTCAACTGAGGATGCCCCGACAGACGGTGCGGATGTTAATACCAATCCCGATGAGTCGAATGAGGACACTCAAGACTAATTTTTAGGAGGCGATTTTTTGAAAAAACGAAAAATTCCAATGCGTAAAGATATCGTTACTGGTGAAATGGCGCCGAAAAAGGAATTAGTCAGAATTGTCCGTGACTCAGACGGCCACGTTTCAATCGATGAGACTGGAAAGAAGTCCGGCCGTGGTGCCTATATCTCAATTAACGTTGAGATTGCCCGCAAAGCTAAAGCGGAACACACTTTTGAAAAAGTCTTTTCAACAACTTTGGATGACAACTTTTATGACGATCTAATTGCCTATGTTGACCATAAGCAAGCCCGAAAAGAGTTGTTTGAAGATGGACAATGATCAGGCAATTTTGAATTTTTTAGGTCTGGCACGGCGGGCAAGCAAAATTGTCTCCGGTCAAGATATGCTTTTGTCTCAAATCCGCAGCGGCAAGATTTTTTTCTTGTTTATCGCAGAAGACACCGGCAAGGCAACTCAAAAGAAGTTTAATGATAAGTCAAATTACTATCATATACCCGTGAATAACAGTTACACTAAAGCAGTGCTTAGTGAAGCAATTGGAATGAAACGAACCATTATTGGCATTTCCGATCGGGGTATGGCAAAAAAATTGGTTGAATTAACCGATAACAATAAAGGAGAGTGATTATATGGGGAAAAAGCGAATTTACGAATTAGCTAAAGAACTGAATGTCTCCAGTAAGCAAATCGTTGACCGTGGTAATAAACAGGGCTTCGATATCAAAAATCACATGTCAACCGTTGACGCTAACCAAGAGCGTCAAATTCGGGCGATGTTTAGTAAAGGCGGCAAACAATCGACTGGAAATAGTCAATCAAGCCATAAGAGCAGCACCAACAATGTTCATTCGGCAAACTCAAAGCCAAAAGAACATGCCAATGCTCATGCACAGAGTCGACCGGCTGCTCACCATGACAGCAACGGGTCCCATCCGGTAAGCCGAAACACACAGCAGGCTAACCGAAATGCAGAGAGCAACCGTAATAACAACGGCCACTCGAGTGTTGCTCGCAACACAAATAATACTGCTCAAAGAAATCATTCCAACAATAATAACCATTCGAATAATCAAAATCATTCCAACAATTCGAACCAGTCCAATAATCACCGGACCAACCAGAATAATGATCGACGCAATCATCAAGCTTCAAACAATTCATCCAATACGTCGACCCGTAATACAAACAGTCATTCAACTGGCAGCAGTACAACTGCAAGCAATCATACCAGTTCGAATAATAACAGTAATACAAACCGTAGTTCCAACAATTTCTCAAATCACAATACCGGCAGTGGTCGTTTTGGCGGCAGCTTGAACCGGAATAATAATCGTGGCGGCTCCCGTAAAGCCAACAAGAAGCGCAACAAGAAACAACGTAAGCAAAAGAATCAACGATTGCGTGAAGTTGAACACCATGGTGCACCGGAACGAAAGAATCGTCCATTACCAAAGGTGCTTGAATATCAAGATGGTATGAACGCCCAGGAATTGGGTAAATTGCTGCATCGTGAGCCAGCAGAAATTGTTAAGAAGTTATTTATGCTCGGCGTCATGGTGAACCAAAACCAATCACTTGATAAGGATACGATTGAGATTTTGGCAGCCGACTATGGTATTGAAGCAAAAGAAAAAGTCCACGAAGATTTGTCCGATTTGGATAAGATCTTTGAAAAAGAAATGGAGAATACTGAGCACTTGGTATCCCGACCACCAGTTGTGACGATCATGGGACACGTTGACCATGGTAAAACCACTTTGCTGGATCACTTGCGGCATTCACACATTACTGCTGGTGAAGCAGGGGGAATTACTCAAGCAATCGGTGCTTATCAAGTTCGTCACGGTGACAACCTGATCACTTTCTTGGATACTCCTGGACATGCCGCTTTTACTGAAATGCGTGCTCGTGGTGCCAATATTACCGATATCACGATTTTGGTGGTTGCTGCCGACGATGGCGTAATGCCTCAAACTATTGAGGCTATCAACCATGCCAAAGCTGCCAAGACGCCAATCATTGTGGCTATCAACAAGATTGATAAACCGGATGCCAATCCACAGCATGTTACTGATCAATTGATGCAGTATGGTCTGGTTCCTGAAAAACTTGGTGGTGATACCATCTTCGTTGATATTTCAGCCAAATTTGGTAAGAATATTGACGAATTGCTTGATATGATCATCTTGGAAGCAGAAGTGATGGAATTGAAGGCTGATCCGGATCAACCCGCTGCCGGATCGGTAATTGAAGCTCGTTTGGATCAAGGTAAGGGGCCGGTTGCCACTTTACTGGTTCAACAAGGCACTTTACACGTCGGTGACCCAATCGTTGTTGGTCATACATTCGGCCGAGTGCGGACCATGACCAATGAACGTGGCCGCGATGTTAAGAAAGCAACGCCATCAAGCCCAGTGTCAATCACTGGTTTGAATGAAGTACCAGAAGCTGGCGATCGTTACGTTGTCTTTGATGATGAAAAGACCGCTCGTGCCGTTGGTGAAGAACGTGCCAAGGAAGCTCAAGTTGAGGAACGACGAAAGACCACCCGGGTTACCTTGGACAGCTTGTTTGATTCGCTTAAAGAAGGCGAAATGAAGGAAGTTGACATCGTAATCAAAGCTGACGTGCAAGGCTCAGTTGAGGCTTTGGCTAACAGTCTGCAAAAGATTGAAGTTGAAGGCGTCAAGGTCAACATCATTCATTCCGGGGTTGGTGCGATTAATGAAAGTGATGTTGCCTTGGCCGAAGCCAGCAACGCCATTATCATTGGTTTTAACGTTCGACCAACACCACAAGCCAAGTCACAGGCTGACAGCGACCACGTTGACATTCGTCTTCACCAAGTTATTTACAACGCCATTGATGAAGTTGAATCAGCAATGAAGGGGATGCTTGCTCCGACCTACACTGAACAAGTTACTGGTGAGGTTGAAGTGCGCGACATCTTCAAGGCTTCTAAAGTCGGAACGATTGCCGGTGGTATGGTGGTTGACGGTGTCGTTCAGAAGAATAGTAAAGTTCGTTTGATTCGTGACGGAGTCGTTGTCTATACCGGCGAATTAAACAGTTTGAAGCGCTTCAAAGATGACGTCAATGAAGTTAAACAAGGCTTTGAATTAGGTTTAACTATCAAAGATTATAACGATATCAAAGTCGGCGATGTGATTGAGGCATATGTCATGAAACAAGTGCCTGTCAAGTAATTTGGAGGTGTTTTGATGGCTCATTATCGGGTTGGCCGATTAGAACAGGAAATTCAAAAAGAAGTTAACGACATTCTGTTAAAGCGGGTCCGCGATCCTCGAGTTCAGGGCGTCACTTTAACTGGTGTCGAAGTCACAGGTGATCTCCAGCAGGCGACCATTTATTACAGTATTTTGTCCGATAAAAAAGAGGACGAAGAAACAACTGCAAAGGGATTGGAAAAAGCCAGCGGACTAATCCGCGGCGAACTTGGTCATCGGTTAAGTATTTATAAAACACCGGAAATCAAGTTCGAGCTGGACACATCAGTTCAGTATGGTGACAAGATTGACCGATTAATTAATAAATTAAATCAAGATGGTGAATAATCATCTCAACTGTCCACGCCTGAATGGCTGGGCAGTTTTTTTGTGATATAATTTTCTTACATGAAAAAATTAGGAGAATTCGAATGGATGGCGTAATTGCACTATATAAAGAACGTGGCATGACAAGTCACGACTGCATCAGCAAGTTAAGAAAAATTTTGCACACCAAAAAAGTTGGCCATACCGGCACCTTGGATCCAAATGTCGATGGGGTGCTGCCAATTTGTATCGGCCAGGCGACCAAGATCAGTGAACTGTTAATGCAGTCCGGAAAAGTATATCGCGGTGCGATTACCCTGGGAGTCGCTTATGATAGTGAGGATCTGGACGGTCACTTGATTGAACAGGTGCCGGTTAAAACGCCGTTGACGGATGAACAGATTAACGCCGCTCTGGCTCAATTGACCGGTGACATTCTGCAGACGCCGCCGATGTATTCGGCCGTCAAAGTCAATGGCCACAAGCTCTATGAATATGCGCGCAAGGGGATCACCATTGACCGGGATCCACGCCGGATTCGTATTGATTATTTTAAGCAAATTAAACCAGCAACGTATGATGACGCTGCCCACACGCAGACAATCTATTTTGAAGTCGGCTGTTCAAAGGGGACTTACGTTAGAACGCTGGCAGTAGATTTTGGAAAACGGGTTGGCTTGCCGTCTGTCATGTCTGATCTGACCAGAATTAAAAGCGGTGGTTTTGATATTTCACAGACATCCACTTTGGCTCAAGTCAAAGAAGCCGTTGCTGCGGAAGACCTGAGTATCGTCCTTCATCCGTTATCTGAAGCACTGGCGGAATATCCCGGTTATCAATTGGATGACAGCCGCTGGTCAATCGTTTCTCATGGCGGTTTCTTGGACCAATCAATCAGTCCTACCCACGCGCCGGTAGTTCGATTAGATTATCAACAACAGGTGAAGGCATTATACCGGTTGGACGAACAAATCGGTCAATACAGACCGTTTAGAATGTTTTTAGCTTAATGAAGGTGGTTTTTAACAATGCAAATTTCAAGATTACACTATCCGTTGTCTGATGACTTTAAGGTCGATGGTCCGACAGTCGTTGCAATGGGATTTTTTGATGGCTTTCATAAAGGTCACCAAGCAGTTTTACAACGGGCAAAAACCGAGGCTGAAAAGCGCGGTGCCAAGTTGGCGGTGTTGACATACGATCATCATCCGGCAATTGTTTACCGAAAAATGTCGCCCCATGAACAGCGATATTTGACGCTGAATGATTATAAAATGCAGCTGCTAAGAGATTTTGGTGTTGACCAAGTCTTTCTGGTGAATTATTCGTATGATTTTCAAAGTCAAACTCCGGAAGAATTCATCAACAACTTTCTAAAGCGGTTCAATGCAGTGGCAGTCGTGGCTGGTTTTGATCACACCTATGGTGATAAAAAAGTGGCCACGATGGCCAATTTCCCCAAATTTGTTAAAGGGGCTTTTGACGTCATCACAGTGCCGTCTGTCGACATTAATGATAAAAAGGTCAGTTCGACTCGGATCCGGATTGAATTGGATTCAGGCGACGTTGATAGTGTTACTAAATTGTTGGGGCGCCCATTTCAAACCCGTGGCGTCATTGTCCACGGCGAGGAGCGGGGGCGACTGTTGGGCTATCCAACTGCCAACGTTGAACACTCAGAATATCAATGGCTGCCAACGATTGGAATCTACGTGGTCACCGTCGAAATTGCCGGCAAAAAGTACTTGGGAATGGCTTCAATCGGCAAGAATGTGACCTTCTCGGATGTTCATCCGATGACGGTGGAAATCAATTTGATGGATTTTGACCGCAACATCTATGGTGAAGTCGTCAACGTGAACTGGCTTTCATACTTAAGAGCTGAGATCAAATTTCAGACTCCCGAAGATTTAATTGATCAGTTGGATAAAGACAAAGTTGCGACCCGTGAGTACTTAGAGCAGCATCCTGAGATCTTGAATTAGCACTATTAGCACTCTACACAAAATAATGCTAAAATAAGGCTATATTCCCTTGACTTATAATAGACGGTTTGTTAAATTATAAATGTGCCTTAGCACTCGGTTATATTGAGTGCTAAAAAGAGGTGATTTGGGTGCTAACGGATAGGCAAAAAGATATTCTTCAAATAATCATTCGTGATTACACAAGAACGGGAATGCCAGTTGGTTCCAAGGCATTGGCTGAGGAGTTTCCGACCCACGTTAGTTCCGCGACGGTCAGAAATGATATGGCTGCACTTGAATCAAAGGGCTTAATTACGAAGACTCACTTTTCTTCCGGACGGGTTCCATCGATCGAAGGTTATCGTTACTATGTTGATAATCTTGTTCAGCCGGACCCGCTGGACGAAGGTGCGGAAGACTTAATCAAAACTTCTTTTAACAGTGAGTTCAATCGGATTGACGAGATTGTCCAGGAGTCAGCCAAAGTATTGTCAGATTTGACAAATTACATGGCGCTGACTTTTAATCCAGAGTCTGGCGATAACCTGAAACTTGGCGGTTTCCGGTTGGTCAAGTTGGATGATCGTCAGGTAATGGCCATCATCGTTACCAATACTGGTCACGTCATTGATAAGATTTTCAGGCTGGCCAACGTCTCGTCCGAGCAACTTGAAACCATTGTGAATATCATTAACAGCGAACTGGTCGGCAAGCCGCTCAAGGATGTCATGGACAAGTTAAAGTTTGATATTCCAATGTTGATGACCAAATATATTCAGACCCCGGAAGGCTTCTTGAAGATCTTCGGGGACATGCTGGACGAAGCGGGCCGAGACAAAGTTCACGTTGATGGTGAACTGAATCTATTGAAGTTTGCAGAACGGCAAAATGTTGATCGGCTTAAGCCACTCTACAATTTACTGGGCACCGAGGATTCGGTTTCAAAGATTATTGATCCCAACTCTAAAGATGTTCAGGTCAGAATTGGCGGCGAGCTGCGCAACGACCTGTTAAAAGATTATAGTATTATCACAGGAACTTATGATTTGAAAGAGTATGGTCATGGCGTGATTGCAGTCATTGGACCAACCAGAATGCCTTACTCAAAGGTCATCGGAATTGTTGGTGCTTTGCGGGAAGAATTGACCAAGAAGTTACTTGGCTACTACGATGACGATAATCAATAATTTAAGGAGGCGATTGTTTGGCAGAAAACAAAGATGATTCGGTTAAGAAGAATCCAAGTGGGCCAACACAGGACCAATCAACTCAACCAGCCAAGGCAGCCAAAAAGGCAGCTAAGCCGGAAAAAAAGGCTGATCAGGCCCAAAGCCCAGACGCAAATGATATTAAAAAGTTGAAACAAACGGTAGTCGATTTACAAAAGAAACTTGATACAATGGAAGATAAGTTCCTTCGTGCGGAAGCCGATATGCGAAATATTGAAACCCATGCCAAGAAGGAACAGGCTGATTTAATCAAGTATGACGGCCAGCAGCTGGCCCATGATATCCTGCCCATTGTTGATAACCTGCAGCGAGCGCTTAAAGTTGATGTCACCGACGAAAGCGGCAAGCAACTTAAGCAGGGGGTTTCAATGGTTTACGAGCATTTTACCAAGGCTTTGTCTGATAATGGCGTTGAGGTGATTGATGCGTTGAACAAACCATTTGATCCCAAGTTCGATCAGGCTGTTCAAACGGCGCCGGCAGATGATGATCATCCAGCTGACACGGTTGTTCAGGTCCTCCAAGACGGATATCGTTTGAAGGACCGAGTGCTTCGACCAGCAATGGTTGTTGTAGCAAAATAAAACTTTAAAAGAAAAAGAGGATTATTTATGGCAAGTAATAAAATTATTGGTATTGATTTAGGAACTACTAACTCTGCCGTTGCTGTTCTTGAAGGCAGCGCGCCTAAAATTATTCCAAACCCGGAAGGTGCCCGTACGACACCATCTGTTGTTGCATTTAAAGATGGTCAGCCACAAGTTGGTGAAGTTGCCAAGCGACAAGAAATCACCAACCCTAACACGGTTCGTTCAATCAAGAGTCACATGGGTGAACAAGGTTACACTGTTGACATTGAAGGCAAGAAATACACCCCTCAACAAATTTCTGCAATGATTTTACAGTACATCAAGGACTTTGCTGAAGATTATTTAGGTGACAAGGTTGAAAATGCCGTTATCACTGTTCCTGCCTACTTCAATGATGCACAGCGTCAAGCGACTAAAGATGCTGGTAAAATTGCCGGTTTAAACGTTAAGCGAATCATCAACGAACCAACTGCCGCTGCGTTGGCATATGGTTTGGACAAACAGGAGAAAGATGAAAAGATTCTGGTTTACGATTTAGGTGGTGGGACGTTTGATGTTTCCATCCTTGAATTGGGTGACGGTGTCTTCCAAGTTCTCTCAACCAATGGTGATACACATCTTGGTGGTGATGACTTTGACCAACGAATTATTGACTGGTTGGTTGACGGTTTCAAGAAGGATAATGGCGTTGACTTATCCAAAGATAAGATGGCTTTGCAACGTTTGAAGGATGCCGCTGAAAAGGCTAAGAAGGATCTCTCTGGTGTTACTGAATCAGAAATCAGTTTGCCATTTATTTCTGCCGGTGACAACGGTCCATTGCATCTGCAAACAACCTTGACTCGTGCCAAGTTTAACGAATTGACTGCCGACTTGGTTGCCAAGACCAAGGTGCCATTTGATAATGCCTTGAAAGATGCCAAATTAAGTACTTCAGACATTGATCAAGTGATCTTAAATGGTGGTTCAACTCGAATTCCTGCCGTCCAAGAAGCCGTCAAATCATGGACTGGCAAAGATTCAAACCACTCAATCAACCCTGATGAAGCCGTTGCTTTGGGTGCCGCTGTTCAAGGTGGTGTGATCACCGGTGATGTTAAAGACGTTGTTTTGCTTGATGTTACCCCATTGTCATTGGGTATTGAAACCATGGGTGGTGTCTTCACCAAGCTGATCGATCGCAACACGACCATTCCTACCAGCAAGTCACAAGTCTTCTCAACAGCTGCTGATAACCAACCTGCCGTAGACATTCACGTTCTTCAAGGTGAACGTCCAATGGCTGCTGACGACAAGACGTTGGGTCAATTCCAGTTGACTGACATTCCGGCTGCTCCTCGTGGGGTTCCTCAAATCGAAGTTAAGTTTGATATTGACAAAAACGGCATTGTGAACGTTTCTGCCAAGGATAAGGGAACCGGTAAAGAGCAGAAGATCACCATCAAAGATTCATCAGGCCTTTCCGATGAAGAGATTCAAAAGATGATGAAGGAAGCTAAAGAAAACGAAGAGGCTGATAAGCAACGTAAGGAATCAGCTGATTTGAACAACGAAGTCGACCAGTTGATCTTCCAGACTGACAAGACTCTCAAAGACGTCAAGGGTAAGGTTTCCGATGACGAAATCAAGAAGGCTGAAGATGCACGTGATGCCCTCAAGAAAGCTAAGGAAGACAACAACGTTGACGAAATGAAGTCTAAGAAGGACGATTTGAACAAGATTGTTCAAGATTTGGCTGTCAAGTTGTATCAACAACAAGCTCCTAAAGACGGCGGTGCTGCTGCCGGCGAAGGTGCCAAGGGTGGTTCAACTGATGACAAATCCGACGGCAAGGGTGACGATGGCACCGTTGACGGCGACTTCCACGAAGTTCACGATGATGATAAAAAGTAATTTATAATCAGATATTGTAATGAGAAGTCAAGGCCGGCTGGCTTTGGCTTTTTGTTAAAATATGGTATATTATCATGGTTAATGAATTGAATGAGGATGGGAGTTTCTAATGGCAGAAAAAGATTATTATGACATTCTTGGAGTTTCCAAGGACGCCAGCGATGACGAAATCAAACACGCCTATCGTAAGCTTTCTAAAAAGTGGCATCCAGATATCAATAAAGCGCCGGATGCTGAAGCAAAATTTAAGGAAATCAATGAAGCATATGAGACGTTAAGCGACCCACAAAAGCGCGCCAACTATGACCAATATGGTTCGGCCGATGGTGCCGGTGCCGGCTTTGGCGGCGGTGGCCAAGGCGGGGGCTTTGGTAACTTTGGCGGCAGCGCTGGTGGATTTGGTTTTGATGACATTTTCAGTCAGTTCTTTGGTGGCGGCCAACAGCGGGCAGATCCGTCCGCACCCCAACAGGGCCGTGATCTTCAATACCAGATGACCCTGGAATTTGAAGAGGCCATTTTCGGTAAGAAGACTGTGATCAAGTACAACCGTGAAGCCCAGTGTAAGACTTGTGGCGGAACGGGTGCCAAGCCTGGTACTTCACCAGTCACCTGTTCGAACTGTGGCGGCCGTGGTTACGTTACCACTGAGACCAACACCCCACTTGGCAGAATGCAATCCCGTCAAGTTTGCCCGGTTTGTCATGGGACTGGTAAAGAGATCAAGGAAAAGTGCCCAACCTGTGGTGGTAGTGGTAAAACCGACGAGCGTCACGAACTTGAAGTCAACGTACCAGCCGGAATTGATGACGGGCAGCAAATGCGTCTTCAAGGCCAAGGTGAAGCCGGGGACAATGGTGGTCCTTACGGTGACTTATACATTGTCTTCCGAGTCAAACCCAGCAAAGACTTTACGCGTGATGGGTCAACAATCTACGTTGACCAGCCCATCACTTTTGCCAGAGCAGCACTTGGCGGCAAAATCAAAGTCAAAACGGTTCATGGTGATGTTGAGTTAAAGGTACCAGCCGGAACCCAGACCGGGACAACTTTCCGTCTCAAAGGTAAGGGTGCGCCCCGCCTTCGTGGTAACGGTAATGGTGACGAGCGGGTGACGGTTAATGTGGTCACACCGAAGTCACTTAATAAGAATCAAAAGATTGCCTTGGAAGCATTCGCCAAGGCCAGTGGTGACAACATTGCTGGCAAGGGCGGTAGTAATTTTTTTGACAAGATGAAAGATGCTTTTGATAAATAACATGATCATGTGGAGGGGTCAGCCGGCTGTTTTGCCGTTGCTTGACCTCTTTTTATGTCAAGGCAACCCTGCTGGTTCGGTTTAACTTTGGATAAACTGGAATGGCTGGTATAATTATTATCAGTAAACAAATGAAAGTGAGAATACAACATGGATTTAGATAAAATGAAGAATCACCAAAAATATATTCGAAACTTTTCCATCGTTGCTCACATCGACCATGGGAAATCGACCTTAGCCGATCGAATTCTGGAAATGACGGATACCGTTGCCAAGCGGGATATGAAAGATCAATTACTGGATAACATGGACCTCGAACGTGAGCGGGGCATTACGATCAAATTGAACGCCGTGGAATTGACGTATCATGCCAAAGACGGCCACGACTATGAGTTCCATTTGATTGATACCCCAGGACACGTTGACTTCTCCTATGAAGTTTCTCGAAGTCTGGCTGCCTGTGAGGGTGCCGTCCTGGTTGTCGATGCAGCACAGGGAGTCGAAGCTCAGACACTGGCGAATGTTTATCTGGCAATTGATGACAATTTGGAAATTGTGCCAGTCATTAATAAGATTGATTTGCCCTCGGCTGAACCGGAAAAGGTCCGAAAAGAAATCGAAAACGTGATTGGCTTGGATGCCTCTGATGCCGTTCTGGCCAGCGCAAAAAAGGGAATTGGTGTCCCAGAATTGTTGGAACAAATTGTCCACAAAATTCCCGCGCCGGACGGAGACGTTGAAGGACCCCTAAAGGCCCTGGTCTTTGACTCGGTTTACGATGATTACCGTGGGGTCGTTTTGAGTGTCCGTTTATTTGAAGGAACTGTTAAACCCGGCGACAAGATTAAAATGATGAACAGCGGCAGTGAATATGAAGTCACTGAAGTGGGGGTTAACTCGCCTAAACCTGTTAAACGCGACTATCTGATGTCTGGAGACGTTGGTTACATCACCGCCAGCATCAAAGATATTACCCAAACCCGAGTTGGTGATACCGTCACCAATGCCCTTGATCCTGCAGATGAAGCGCTCCCGGGTTATCGGGAAATGCATCCGATGGTTTATGCCGGACTTTATCCAACTGACAATGCCAAGTTTGACGATTTACGAGAGGCATTGGAAAAATTGAAGTTGAATGATGCAGCACTGGAGTTTGAACCGGAAATTTCCAAGGCGCTGGGATTTGGTTTTCGTTGCGGATTCTTGGGCCTGCTGCATATGGACGTGGTTCAGGAACGTTTGGAACGGGAATTTAATCTGGAACTGATCACCACGGCACCATCAGTAACCTATGAGGTCAAGCTAACCGATGGCGAGTCCAAAGAAGTTGAAAATCCATCTGAAATGCCGGATGTTTCTGCTATCAAGCAAATTTCTGAGCCATACGTCAAAGCGACAATTATGGTACCCAATGATTATGTCGGCCCAGTCATGGAACTTTGTCAAAGACGACGGGGTGAATTTGACACAATGGAATACCTTGATGAGTATCGGGTCAACGTGATTTATCACATGCCTTTATCCGAAATTATCTTTGATTTCTTTGACAAATTAAAATCCAGCACTAAAGGCTATGCATCCCTTGACTACGAGTTGGAAGACTACAAACCCAGCGACCTGGTCAAAATTGATATTTTGCTGAATGGTGAAAAGGTGGATGCTTTAAGCTTCATTTCTCACCGTCAATTTGCCGCACCAAGAGCTCGAGACATCGTTGGTAAACTCAAGAACATTATTCCCCGACAGAACTTTGAAATTCCCGTCCAAGCAGCCATTGGCGCCAAAATTATTGCCAGAACCAATATTAAGGCCTATCGCAAGGATGTGACCGCCAAGTTATATGGTGGTGATCGAACCAGGCGGATGAAACTCTTGGAGAAGCAAAAGGTTGGTAAAAAGCGGATGAAGGCTGTTGGAAAAGTGGATATCCCCCAAGAGGCCTTTATGGCTGTTTTGCAGACTGATGAGGAAGAAAAAGGCGACAAATAGGTACTTTTACTGGGCCATTGGGCTTAACGAAATAATTTATTCAGATCAATAATTCTTGCACATGCCCGCTACCTGAAGAACCGTAGTCCAGCCAGAAATTTCATAAAAAAGCAAGCAACAGCCAGTGATATTGAGGAAATCAAATCACTGATTCGTTTCAGGCAGGCAATGCTTGTTAGCAACGACACTTCGGTTGAGTAAACGGGAGCGTTGGTTAATGGTTGCGACGCTAAATTAAGGTAATTTTGGTATTTAAAAGACGTCTTACTAGGCGCCTTTTCTATTGAAACGGCCTTTATGACGTCAAAAAAGACCGCAGCGAAATAACTCGTTGCGATCAGATGTCTTCAAACTATTTTGTTGGACTCGTTAATTGCTCACTATCAGAAAACGCGCGGCTGTAAATAGTCTCTAAGTGTTCCAGCTCCAGTTTGTTGGCGATAACATCGTTGAATAACTGTTCAATGGCCACTGTCATAGCTTTTTCGTCCGGCAGGGCATTTGTGGCCTCAGCCTTGGCCTGTTGCATTTGGTATAACTCCTGCAGGAGATTAATGAGTCGATGACGAAAATGGGATAACTGTACCGAATGAGGCAGGTCATCGTTTTCATGTTTGACATGGTAATCAAAATACCGTTCCAGTTTTTCAACCGTCCCCAGTGATAAGTTATCCACCAGTCGCGTGTGATTTCTGAGTCGGATGATAATTGATGAGTTCACCCCGGTCAACTTCTGGATCTGATAGGCACTGTCTTCACTGTCGAGGACAGCTTGAACCTTTTGTCTTGCATCCATATTCATTCCCCCGGAAATTTAGAATTTGATGATAAAAAGGTTGCTTCGGCATATGTATTTCTTGTCACATTTACCATATGACAAGTGACATATAATTGTCAAATTTTTCGCTATCTCACTAGCGGTGTGTCTGCTAACCAATCCGCAATTCGGTGACTAATTTGGTATCGATAACCGGCTTGCCGTCCTCTCCTTGGTGGTGAACGACGCGATCCAACATGCCGTTATCGATGATGTATTGATCAAAGAACTGCTTGGTTGGAACCTGCAGGAGGCTTCGGTCATGCGACTGTTCAAAAGCTACTTGATCCAAGACCAAGTCTTTTGGAGTGGCAGAAAAAATATTATAAATTGCTTTAAGGGCGACTTCACCTGATTTCAAAATGGTGGTATCCAAATAACTTCTTAGGAATAACTGATGGCCCTCAAAAACCGTATCACTTGAATGTGATTCCAACACTGCCCGGTAGCGAATCTCAATCGTGTCGGGTCGAATCTTATTGATAAATCGAATGCGGAATAATTCCATTATTCTCAGCTCCTTTCCTACATCATATGCTAAACTTGTTAAGGAGTGCAACTTTGATTCATTATGAGAAAATGTTTGCGTTTCTTCTCACATTCAATTATTATATATATTAATTGTTTTTTTATTCGATTCGAAAAATTAAAATTTAATAAGCTGGGAGGTGTTAATGATTCTAAGTCGAACAAAACAATATTTAAGAAAAAACGGTTACTTCTATAAAAAAGAATATATTCGGCCCTTACTGACACCGGATAATATTTATATTTTCAGATTTGGCCGCGACCGCTTGGATAACCGGCTTATTATTCGCTACAGTCATAAGTGGACTGGCAGACAGCGAATCAACGAAATTGATTTACGGCTGCATAAGCAAAAGCATCCCCGGATTTTCGAGAACGAATCCGAACTATTGAACTACTTGGAAGGACACCTATTGAAGCACGAGGCAAAGGTCCGTGCGCGTGAGAAAGAAAAACAACATGAAATATCAGATGGTGCATCTAAGTGATATGGATTCGAAATCAAAGCTGGTTTTTGCCTCATTGTGGGGTGAAGCCAGCTTTCATTTTAGAATCAACCGACAAAGGAGAATTCCATGGACTGGACAGAATTATCAATTATGACGACAAGTGAAGCGGTTGAGGCCGTTGCCAACATTTTGATGGCATACGGGGCGACCGGGGTTTCAATCGAAGATGCCAAAGATTTTGAGAAATTAAAACCCGGCCGCTACGGAGATCATGGTGAAATTGTCGATCCTAAAGATCTCACCCACATTAGGCAAGGGGCGATTGTATCAGCTTATTATCCCAACAATCAGCATATTGATGACCAAGCAGACCAAATTGCCACCAGGGTCCGAGGTTTGGCGAAGTTTGATTTGAATCCCGGACCAGCAGAGGTTCAACTGACGCCAGTCGTGAATCAAGATTGGCAAACTGCCTGGGAGAAGTATTACCATCCAGTATCAATTTCGCGATTCATCACCATTGTTCCCAGTTGGGAAGACTATCAGCCAAAATCCACTCAGGAAAAAATTGTCCGCTTGGATCCTGGAATGGCCTTTGGAACCGGAACCCATCCAACTACCCGACTATCACTTCAGGCTTTGGAAATGGTCATGCAGGGCGGCGAATCAATTCTGGATGTCGGCACTGGTTCCGGTGTTTTAAGCATCGCCGCCAAGTTGATGGGCGCGGGGGAAATCCACGCGTACGATGTTGACGACATCGCTGTTGAATCTGCAGAAAAGAACATTCAACTCAATCCAGGTGCTAAAGGAATCCGCGTTGCGGCAAACGATCTGCTGGCCGGAATCCATACTCAAGCTGATATCGTGGTTGCCAACATTTTGGCCGAAATTATCGTGCCGCTGGTTCCCCAAGCATGGGATAATCTCGTTCCTGGTGGCTTTTTCCTCACATCCGGGATTATCAAGGACAAATTTGAAACCGTTGAAAATGCGATGACCTCACAAGGATTTCAGATCATTGAAACCTTGAGAATGAAAGATTGGTATGGGGTCATCGCCCAAAAGCCAAAGGACGAGGACAAATAATGCAACACTATTTTGTAAGTCAACATTTAACTGTGGGACAGTCGATTGAACTTCCCAAAACTATTTCTCATCATTTGGGCCGGGTTTTGCGTGCCGAAGTTGGTGACCGGTTTGAACTGGTTGGCGATGACCACCAGGTGTTCGAAGCTGAAATTAGTCGACTGGAGGGAAACCAAGTTGCCGCCAATATTATCAAGCCACTTGATCACAACGTTGAATTGCCGGTCGCTGTCACGATTGTCAGTGGTCTGTCCAAGGGCAACAAGCCCGAATGGATTGTTCAAAAGGCTACTGAACTTGGTGTGGCTCACGTGATTTTCCTGCCGATGGACTGGTCGATTGTTAAATGGGATCAAAAAGCAACTAAAAAAATTACCCGGCTGAATGAAGTTGCGTTGAGCGCTGCTGAGCAGTCTCATCGAAACGTCGTGCCAACAGTGGCTTATTTAAGCGGATTAGATGCTTTATTCCAATTAGATTTTGATACCCAATTGGTCGCTTATGAGGAGTCCGCCAAGCAAGGCGAGGAAACCAATTTGGTCAAGGCCGTCAAGCAGACTCCTTCAGGCGGCACCATGGCGGCTGTCTTCGGTCCGGAAGGCGGCGTTAGTCCGGCTGAAGTTACCCAATTAGTCGATCACGACTTTGTGTTAGCTGGTCTTGGGCCACGGATTATGCGGACTGAAACAGCACCACTGTACTTTCTCAGTGCCGTTTCAACGCTGACCGAACTGATTTAGTTTGCTGAATAACTTTGACAACAATGATATTATTATGATAAAGATGATTTGATGATGCCTTTGGGCAAATGAGAGAAGAGTTGATACAATGGCAACTAAAATTTGGACACCGGACGATGTCATTAATAAGGTTTCTGAGTATATGAACAAGGAACATGTTGATGAGATTCGAAAAGCTTACCAATTTGCAAAAATTGCTCACCAGTACCAAAAACGGCAGTCTGGTGAGCCCTATATTACCCATCCGACTCAGGTGGCTGGTATTTTAGCTGACCTGCATATGGATCCTGAGACCGTCTCAGCCGGTTTTCTTCATGATGTAGTCGAAGATACCGGGGCTACCTTAGGCGACATCCAAGAGCTGTTTGGCCACGATATCGCCTTGATTGTCGATGGGGTTACCAAACTGTCCAAGATTAAATATAAATCCAGCGAAGAACGATTGGCTGAGAACCACCGTAAGCTTTTGCTGGCAATGTGTAAAGACATCAGAGTGATGATTGTCAAGCTGGCTGACCGCCTGCATAACATGCGGACATTAAAATCACTGCGGCCTGACAAGCAGCGGCGGATTGCCAGTGAAACTTTGGAGATTTACGCACCAATTGCCGATCGTTTAGGTATTGGAACCATCAAATGGGAACTGGAAGACATTTCACTTCGGTATCTCAATCCCCAGCAATACTACCGCATTGTGCACTTGATGAACTCACGTCGTGATCAACGGGTGGATTATATTGAAAAAGCCATCAAAGAGGTCAAAAAGGCGATTTCTGCATTGGGCGTCAAGGCGGAGATTTATGGCCGACCCAAGCACATCTATTCCGTTTACCGGAAAATGGTTGAAAAGCACAAACAGTTTAGTCAAATTTATGACCTGTTGGCCATTCGGGTAATTGTCGATTCAATTAAAGACTGTTACGCCGTATTAGGCGCCATCCATTCAGAGTGGAAACCCATGCCTGGCCGGTTTAAAGACTATATTGCAATGCCCAAAGCCAACATGTATCAATCGCTGCATACGACCGTTATTGGCCCGGAAGGCAAGCCCTTGGAAGTCCAGATTCGAACCGAAGAGATGCACCGCGTGGCTGAATTTGGTATTGCTGCTCACTGGGCCTACAAAGAGGGAATCACAAACGGGGTCAAAACCTCGCAGGATAACAATAAACTCAACTGGTTTAAGCAAATTATCGAGCTCCAGGAAGATACTGACGATGCCGCCGATTTCATGGATAGTGTCAAAGGTGAATTGTTTGGCGACCACGTCTATGTCTTTACCCCTAAGGGCGACGTTTATGAGCTGCCAAAAGGAGCCGGTCCACTTGATATGGCCTACATGATTCATACCGAGGTTGGTAATCACACCACTGGTGCCCGGGTCAACGGCAAGATTGTCCCTCTGGATCACCAAGTTAAAAATGGTGACATTGTCGATATTATTACTGCCACTGGTTCAGCCGGCCCGAGTCGTGATTGGCTGAAGCTGGTTCACACCAGGCGGGCACGAAATAAGATTAAACAGTACTTCAGACAAGAAGACCGTGAGAAAAACATTGAGGACGGTAAGAACCTGATTTCCAGAAGACTACGGGAAGCCGGGTTTGAGCCCAACCGGATCATGGTACCGGATAAATTGACCAAGGCAGCCGTTAACATGCATTACCAACACGCTGATGATTTGTTGGCTGCGGTCGGCTTTGGGGATTTGCAGCCGACTGGGGTGGTTAACCGATTGACAGAGGATGCCCGGGCCCAACTCAAAAAAGAGCGTCAGGATCAAGCTGAACGAGAAGTTTTGGAAGGCCACCAGACCATTTCTGAAGATTCTGACAGCGCTAAGAAGCAGAAAAAACGCAAGTCCTCAAATGGTATCGTGATCGAAGGCGTCGATAATCTCCTAGTGCGATTGAGTCACTGCTGTACCCCGGTTCCCGGCGATGAAATTGTCGGCTACATCACCAAGGGCCGCGGCGTGTCAATCCACCGGGTTGACTGCCCGAACATTAAAACTGCGGAAGAAAACGGTGAGCGGCTGATTGAGGTCGCCTGGGCTGACAATCCTGAGGAACGGACGATTTATGATGCCAGTTTGGCCGTCCAAGGATATAATCGGGCCGGCCTGCTGACGAATGTCTTGACTGCCGTTAATAGTGTCACCAAGAACGTTTCGTCAGTTAATGGTCAGGTCGATAATAATAAGATGGCCACCATCTCCCTTTCAGTTGGCGTCCGCAATTTGGAGCAGCTGGAGCGGTTGATTGGGGCAATTAAGAACGTTCACGATGTTTATTTAGTTGAACGAAAATTCAGATAGGAGTTTTGCTGGATGAAAGTGGTTTTGCAACGAGTCAAGGAAGCGTCGGTCAGTATTGACGGTCAGATTCACGGCAAAATTGGCAGGGGATTCGTTCTGCTGGTTGGTGTCAGCGATGCCGACGGTGAGGCAGAAGTTGACTATTTAACCCATAAGATTAGTAAACTGCGGGTATTTGAAGATGATGCCGGTAAACTCAATTTGGACATCAATGCCGTGAATGGCGCAATTTTGTCGATTTCGCAGTTCACCTTATATGCAGATACCAAAAAGGGAAATCGCCCCAGCTTTACCAAGGCAGGCGAACCGCAACACGCTGATCGGGTGTATGAGCAACTCAATGAACGTCTGCGGCAGACCGGTTTGGAAGTTCAAACGGGCGTTTTTGGAGCCGATATGCTGGTGAATATTCAAAATGATGGTCCAGTGACGATTATCTTTGATACGGATAACAAATAAAAAATGATCAGATAAAAATAAAGTCGAATCGTGTGGTTCGGCTTTTTTAAGGAGTAACGAAATGATTAATCAATTATTTTGGGATTTTGACGGCACGTTGTTCGATACCTACCCGAAAATGGTTTCCGCGTTTGTTCAAGCATTGGGTGATTTAGGGATTGACGATGTTGAAATCGATCAAGACCAGATTTATGTTACCATGCGCCAACACGACGTTGGGACAGCCATTCGAAAGTTCTCAGCCTTTTACGGGATTGATGAAAAACAGCTTCGAAAATTGAATCGCACCCACCAAACCAAATTGGTTGAAGATGCCCTGCCGTTTCCCGGTGTTAAAGAGGTTTTGGAATTGGCTAAATCAATGAAGGGACGCAACTTTTTGCTGACACACAGGGATGACCAGGCTAAAAGCATGCTGAGAAAGTTTGATCTGCTGGACGATTTCAGCGGCTTTGTCACATCTGATCAGAATTTTCCGCGGAAACCACAGCCTGATTCAATTAACTGGTTAATTGAGACCAACCAGGTAGACAGAAAAAAAGCGATCATGATTGGTGACCGCAAGTTGGATGTTGCTGCGGGTCACAATGCAAATATCGCTTCGTGTCTGTTTGATCCCGATGGCACAATCGTTGATTCCGGCAATCCCGAGATTCGGGTCACCGAAATCAATGAACTCGTCCCATGGTTGACCAACAAATAATTAATGATTGTTTTTAAAATAGTTTGCGATGCCGTCGACAACGTCTTTCGCAAGCTTTTTTTGATAGGCCGGCTTTTGAATTTGGTTAAAATCTTTTTTGGTATTGATGTAGCCACCCTCAATCAAAATAGCGGGAACCGAATTGTCTCGGATTACCAGGAAGTTACCGAATTCCACCCCCCGCGAACTTAACGGCAGATTTTTCATCTGCTGGTTGACTGATTCTGCCAAATGTTTGGAGTCGCCGCTATGGTAGAAGTAACAGGTGTAGCCAGACGCAACGTTGTTCTCATCCGAAGAGTCAAAGTGGAAACTGACGAAGAGGTTGGCCGATGATGAATTGGCAATTTCCGGCCTGGCGGCTAATGGGACGGTTTTATCGGAACTGCGCGTCATGACGACCCGGGCACCTCTCGCCTGGAGCAGTCGTTCGACTCGTTTGGCAACTTCCAAAGTGTACCGTTTTTCGGGTTGCCCGGTCATTGACAGTGCCCCCGTATCCGATCCGCCGTGGCCCGGATCCAAAACAATTGTCGCTTCCGATAAGCTGCTGACATTTTGAACGTTGCTGTTTTGAACCAGCCAGGACGCTACCCAGCCAATCGTGCGATGCTTATAGATGACCTTGATCCAGTTACTTTTTCGACTAATCACCTGCAATCGCTGTCCATGCTGAACTTTGGCTTTTACCGAGTAGGTAACGTCTGGCCCGCTTCGAATATTTAATTGATTGACCTTAACAGTCACTGAATTGGATTCCAGCGAGACGATCAACACCAAAAATGTGATGATGATCGTCAGGGTGGCAACAATCCAGCTTTTGTTTTCCCAAATTTTTTTCACAGTTCAATCGTTCCCTCACTCAAATAATCATATTATAGTTGAAATAAGCCTGAGAGGCCAGTCTGAATGGAAATAACGCCGATGTTCCCTTGACATTTTCTGGCTGGTACACTAGTCTTATAGACAGTTAAATATCCAACCGATAAAAAGAACTATCGAAATAAGCGGCATACAGAGAGCATTCATTTGGTGGAAGGATGCGTCGATTATTTTGAAGTGACACTTTTTGCTTATGATGGTTAATAGCGAAATGCTATTCGTGCGAGCGTTATCCTTGAGAATTAATTAAGGTGGTACCGTGCGAATGCACCCTTGTCTATGGACAGGGGTCTTTTTTTTCGGAATTTAAGTGGGAGGAAACAATTATGCGATATCAACGACCAAAAGGAACGGCCGATATTTTGCCAGGTGAAGCTCAAAAATGGAACTATGTCGAAGAGACGGCCCGGATGCTGTTTGACGATTATCGTTATCAGGAGATTCGGACACCAATGTTTGAAAATTTTGATGTCTTTTCCAGAACGTCTGGTGATACTTCCGACGTTGTCACAAAAGAAATGTATGATTTCAATGATAAGGGCGACCGTCACATGAGTTTACGCCCTGAAGGGACTGCTGGTGTTGTCCGGGCCTTTGTCGAAAACAAGCTTTACGGACCTGAACATCCCCGCCCAGTCAAAGTCTTTTATATGGGGTCGATGTTTCGCTATGAACGGCCACAGTCCGGCCGCCAGCGTGAATTTCACCAAATTGGGGTAGAAGCTTTTGGTAGTAATGAGCCCGAATTGGACGTCGAAGTGATTGCCATGGGGATGGATTTGCTGAAACACTTTGGCTTGTCTGGCCTCCGGTTGGAAATTAATAGTCTGGGTGATAAAGCCTCCCGTGACGCATATCGTCAAGCGTTGATTGACTATCTTGACCCGCACTTTGATGAGTTGAGTGATGATTCCAAGGTTCGTCTGCACAAGAACCCGTTGCGGGTATTGGACAGCAAAGACAAACGCGACCAGGAAATCGTCAAAGGTGCGCCATCAATTTTGGACTACTTAAATGAAGATTCCCAAAAACACTTTGATAAGGTCAAACACCTTTTGGAATCACTCAACATTCCGTATGTCGTTGACCCAGATATGGTTCGGGGCCTGGATTACTACAACCACACGATTTTTGAAATCATGGTTGATTCCAAGGCCCTGGGCGAAGGCTACACAACCATTTGTGCCGGCGGTCGATACAATGGCTTGGTTGAGCAGCTTGGCGGCCCTGAAATGCCCGGAATCGGTTTTGGCCTTGGGATGGAACGGCTGATGCTTTTGATGGAAGCCCAAGGGGTTAAATTCCCGGTTCTTGATCAATTGGATGCTTACGTAGTCGGGATTGGCGAACAGACCAGCGTCTTGACGTTACAAATCGTCCAAGCATTGCGGGCAGACGGTTTCGCAGCTGACCGTGATTACCTTGACCGCAAACCAAAAGCGCAGTTTAAAACTGCCAATAAGCTGAATGCTCAGTACACAATTACCATTGGTGAAAGTGAACTGGAAAAAAAGACTGCCAACGTCAAACAGATGCGGACCGGGACCGAGGTTTCAGTACCGCTGGCTGAGATTTTCAAAGATTTTGATGAGATCATTACCAAATATTTTACAGATGATGAGGAGATTGATTAGACATGAAGAGAACTACTTATGCTGGCCTTGTTGATGAACAGCTCATCGGCCAAGAAGTTGTCTTAAAAGGCTGGGTCCAAAAACGTCGTGACCTTGGCGGCTTGATTTTTATTGAACTGCGTGATCGTGAAGGAATTGTTCAGTTAGTATTCAGTGAGGAATTTGGCCAAGATGCTTTAGCGGTTGCCGATAAACTGCGCAGTGAGTACGTTGTGGAAGCCAAGGGTAAAGTTGTTGCCCGGGATCCTAAAGAAATCAACCCTAAGATGAAAACCGGTAAGATTGAAGTTGACATCACCGATGCCAAGATTTTAGCCACCGCTAAGACACCGCCATTTTATATCCAAGACGGCATTAACGTTTCCGAGGACCTGAAGCTCAAGTACCGTTACTTGGATCTTCGCCGCCCTGAGATGCAAAAAAACATTTTGTTGCGAAACCGGATTATTCAGTCGATTCACAGTTACTTTGACCAAAATGATTTCATTGATATCGAAACCCCAACACTGACGAAGTCAACGCCTGAAGGGGCTCGAGATTATTTGGTTCCTTCACGGGTTTATCCTGGGTCCTTCTACGCATTGCCACAGTCACCTCAACAATTTAAGCAGTTATTGATGGGTGCCGGTTTTGATAAATACTATCAAATTGCGCGTTGTTATCGTGATGAGGACTTGCGTGGTGATCGTCAGCCAGAATTTACCCAAATTGATATGGAAATGTCATTTGCCGATCAAGAAGAAATCGAAGATGTCACTGAAGGATTCATTGCCAAGGTCATGAAAGACGCCATGGGCATCGACGTTCAGCTGCCATTCAAACGAATGGATTGGGACGAGTCAATGGCTCGTTATGGAACTGACCAACCCGATGTTCGCTTTGGCATGGAATTAAAAGATCTTTCAGACATTATGAAGGATGTTGATTTCAAGGTCTTCTCCGGTGCTGTCAAAGATGGCGGCCAAGTCAAGGCAATTGCCGTTCCCGGCGGAGCTGAGAAGTATTCCCGAAAAGATTTGGACAAATTTGCCGATTACGTTGAACGTTTCGGAGCCAAGGGCTTGGCCTGGTTGAAGGTGACCGATGATGGCTTTAACGGCCCGATCGCCAAATTCTTCAAGGATGCCGATCTGCGTGAAAAGATTTTGGCCAAGGCTGAAGCAAAGCCTGGCGATCTATTGCTGTTTGCTGCAGATAACAGCCGGGTTGTTGCCAACACGCTGGCCTATCTTCGAGTTGAGATTGCCAAAGAACAGAACATGATTGACGAATCCAAATTTGCCTTCTTGTGGATTGTTAACTGGCCATTATTCGACTGGGATGTCGACTTGAAACGTTACGTGGCTGCCCATCATCCATTTACGATGCCCAATGAAGACGATGTTCATTACTTAATGAATGAAGGCGAAGACCCACACAAAGCCTACGCTCAAAGTTATGACATTATTTTGAACGGCCTTGAATTAGGCGGTGGATCAATCCGTATCCATACCCGGGCACTTCAAGAAAAAATGTTTGAAGCACTTGGATTTACCAAAGAGAGCGCCGAAGCCCAATTTGGTTACTTCCTGAACGCTTTGGATTACGGTTTCCCGCCTCATGGTGGTCTCGCCATTGGCCTGGATCGCTTTGTCCGCTTACTTGCTGATCGCGATAACATCCGTGATGTGATTGCCTTCCCTAAGAACTCCAAAGCAGTTGAGCCACTGACCAGTGCACCACAACCTGTTGCTACCAAACAGCTTGAAGATCTTGGCTTGTTTGTTGCCAAACCTGATGGTGAAAAGTAGTTTCGAGTTTCAAATTAACTGATTTCAATAAAATCCTGTAATCTAGTCACTGATTACAGGATTTTTAATGTAATTTTTGTCATTTACGTTTATCATTAGGCAAGACGTTCAAAAAGTTTTCGAAGGGGATTTATTTTATGGATGACGTTTCAAAATTAATGCGTAGGCACACCTACGTCACCAAAATTTCAACTTCATTTATTTACGCAATTTTAGTGTCGATTGCGGTTAATTTTTTCTGGACACCTGGACATATTTATTCATCGGGGATTACCGGGTTCGCTCAGCTGTTGAACACCATCAGTACGCGGGCGTTTCCGTTTGAAATTTCAACTGGGCTGGCTTTATTCCTGCTGAACTTGCCATTATTTGTCTTGTCGTGGCGGGCAATTGGCCACGAATTTACCATTTTCACAATTATTACCGTCTTTTTATCCAGTTTTATGATTCAATTACTCAAACCAATTCCGCTCACCCATGATCCGATTATCTGTGCAATCTTTGGTGGGGCGGTCAATGGATTTGGGACCGGGTTGGCGCTTCGAAACGGGATTTCCACTGGTGGGCTGGACATTCTGGGCATTGTTATTCGTCACCGAACCGGTAACTCGATTGGGACGATTAACATTGCCTTTAACTCGTTAATCATCGTTTCAGCTGCCGTCATGTATGGCTGGCCATACGCCTTTTACTCTGTCCTCAGTCTAATCGTTAATGCGCGCATCATGGACATGACCTATACCAGGCAGCAGCGAATGCAGGTGATGATTATTACCACCCGCCCCAACACCGTGATCGATAGTGTTCAAAACCATCTTCGTCGGGGAATCACGATCGTTCATAATGCCGAAGGGGCTTATCAACACGATGCCAAAACAATCTTGTTCACGGTCATTTCACGATATGAAATGGGGGAGTTGGAGGAAGCCTTATTGGAGTCCGATCCCAACGCGTTTGCCAGCATTTCAGATTCGGTCAAGATTTTGGGGAGGTTTTACGAGCCGAAACCCTGAGGGCATTTTTAAAGATTTCCTAAGAAACAAGTTCTCCAAGTGGATTATGTTATAATATTTTTTGTGTGTGATCACAAAATATTGAAATACGGTGAAAATTTTGAAAGTTGTTTACTTATGGTTAATCAAATTATTCTCAGTCCTGAATATTTGGCGGCCAAAGAACAAAGTTGTTTATGTGATGAGCTTTGATGATAATGTTGACTTCATTAAGCAATTGGCACAACGACTGCCTCAGAAGTACGTTTTATATGTTCTTTATCGAGCCAATACCGAAGCGGCTGCGACGGATTTAGCAGCCTTTGGTATCAAAACGCGGCAGTTTCGCGATGGCATTAAATTCGTGATGGACGATGTTTCGCTTTTGATGTCAGCAAAGCTGATTATTTGCGATAACTACTACGCTTTTTTGGGTGGCCTGGTTAAGCTGCCGTTCGTCAAAATTGTCCAGATATGGCATGCTGACGGGGCGATTAAGAAGTTTGGCTGGGAAGATCCGACCACCGACAAACGCAGTCGTTCTGATAAGCGCCGTTTTCAGAAAGTTTATGATCACTTTGATGAATACATTGTCGCATCAAAAGCAATGGGACAGGTGTTTGTGCACAGTTATCATGAAAATTTTGACAAGATGCAGCTGCTGGGATACCCCAGATCCGACCAGTATCTCAGTCAAGATTGGCAGCACAAGGCCCGTGAGCGAATTTATCGATCAGTTCCTGAACTGAAAAATCATCGGGTCATTTTGTATGCCCCAACTTATCGGGAGCATCAGGACTTTAAGCTGCCCAAGGGCCTTGGCAGTGCTTTAGCAGCAGATCCAACTGCCTTGGTGGTTGTCAAACTACACCCGGTTTTGCGGGATAAAGAAGTGCCGATGCGCCGCATTGGTAATCCCAAGATTAAGTTTTATCACGAATTGGAGACCAGTGATTTATTAGCTGTGGCTGACACACTGGTCACCGATTATTCGTCGGTGGCATTTGATTTTAGCTTATTGCCAAATGCCAAATCGATCATCTTCTTCATGTTTGATCTTGATCGATACCGAAGCGATCCAGGAATTCAGGATGATTTTCTCGACTGGCTACCGGTAGAGCCGGTTTATAAGGTCGAGCAGCTCAGAAACGAAATCCTGGCAGGGACAAGCGTTAACTTCGACAAATTTAACGCCCATTGGAACACCTATAACGACGGTCAGGCGACTGACAGAGTCATTGCGCGTTATGTCAAATTCTTAGGGTCTAATTAAGGAGTGCCTCAAATTGAAAGAAGTCAGTACTTTAATTAAAGAACAATTTCAAAATATCGGCATTATCTTCCGAATCTCAAAGTATGAAGATAAAGCCGAGTATCAAAGCCATTATCTGGGCCTCATTTGGGAATACTTATATCCATTGATTCAAATTGGTATTTATTGGCTGGTTTTCGGTATCGGCCTGAAACACGGTAATTCCACTCATGGTGTCGATTATCTGGTTTGGATGGTTATCGGAATTACACCTTGGTTCTTTATGAACCGGGCCAGCCTGGATGCTTCCAAGAGCATCTACCAACGGGTTGGGATGGTTTCTAAAATGAAATTTCCCGTCAGTATTTTGCCAACCATTAAGATTGTCAGCAACTTAAGTGCCTTTTGGACCATGCTGGTCTTTTCAATTGTGATTGGCTTCTTATATGGGGTGACGCCGTCAATTTACTGGATTCAGTGGATTTATTACTTCATTTGTATGATTGCCTGGCTGATTGCTTTTGGTATTTTTAATTCAACAATTTCCGTCCTGGTTCGCGATTATCGGATCTTGTTGCAGTCACTCATGCGGATGCTGTTTTATATGTCGGGCGTTCTCTTCAATTTCCAGACGGATGCCTTTCCAGCACCGTTTGTTCATATTCTGCAGTTGAATCCATTCTTCTACGTCGTTTCCGGTTTCCGTGACGGGATGCTGGGCAGTGCCTGGTTCTGGCAGAAACCAACTTTGACGATTGTCTTTTGGGGCATGATTCTCTTCTTCTTATTGGTTGGTTCTCATCTGCATTACAAATTCCGTTCTCGATTTGTTGATTTAATCTAGTTTTGAGGGTGAGCTTTTGAAACGTTCAATGATCAATCTTATTAAACTCATAGCCCGCATTGTACTCATCGTGATGAACGATGGGTTTATTTGTATGCCCGTCAAAAAGGGGACGGTGTTATTTGAAAGTTTTAACGGCAAAGATGTCAGTGACAATCCATTTGCTATCTACAATCAATTAACCCAAGATGACCCGACTGCCCGAAAGCGGTGCTATTTCAGTGTCAAACCCAGTGAGTACGGCAGGCTGGTTAAACAGTATCCAAATATTCAATTTGTCAAACGGTTCACGCCGGGATGGGTGAAATACATTGCCAGGGCTGATTATTGGGTGATGAATTCACGGATGCCAAAGTGGTGGCGCAAAAATAAGCGAACCACTTTCATTCAAACCTGGCATGGAACACCGTTAAAGAAGCTCGGAATCGATATTGAAAACGTTGAGATTCCCGGCAGTCAGACAGCTGAATACCATCAGGAATTTATTGATGAGGCTGCCCGGTGGGATTATTTAATTGCGCCAAATCAATATTCACACGATATTTTTAAATCCGCTTTTGGCTATTCAGGTAAATTCTTAGATATTGGCTATCCCAGAAACGATATTTTATATACTGAAAATAACGCTGATGACATTCGAAAAATCAAGCAAACCCTAGTTGGCTATCAGCCTAAACAGGTGATGATGTACGCACCCACCTGGCGGGATGACGATTTTTCCGAGAAAGGGAAATACCAATTCACGCTGCCGTTTGATCTGGCACAATTTTTTGAAAATGTCGATCCTCAAACGCTACTGGTCATTCGGCCACATTACTTGGTTAAAGACAATATTGATATTAGCGGGTTTGAAGACCGGGTCAAAATTCTCGCTGATGTCGACATTAACCAACTATACTTAATAACAGATCTACTCATTACTGATTATTCATCAGTGATGTTTGATTTTGCCAACCTCAAGCGGCCAATGCTGTTTTATCCTTATGATCTGGCTCATTATCGTGATCAGCTGCGGGGCTTTTACTTTCAGTACGATCAAGCTAATCTGCCGGGACCAATGGTTGAAAATCAAACTGACTTTTATCAAAAGTTAAGTGAATACCGTCAAACTGGCGCTTTTACTGATTTCAGTGACAATTTGACCCGTTTTAACCAAAAATTCTGTGCCTGGGAAGATGGTCAGGCTTCCAAAAAAGTCAGTCAATTAATTTTACAAGGGGGATATACAAATGAGTGAAACACCATTTTTAATCGGTTCTCATGTCAGTATGAACGGCAAGGACATGTTCCTCGGGTCTGCCAAAGAGGCGGCTTCCTACGGTGAAACCGTCTTTATGGTTTATACTGGAGCGCCGCAAAATACGGTTCGTAAACCCATTGAGAAGTTGAATGCCGATGCCGGCAAGCAGTATATGTCCGATCATGGCCTCAAAGCGGTTGTGGTCCATGCGCCTTATATCATCAACCTGGGGAACACTTTCAAACCGGAAAACTTCAGTTTTGGTGTTGATTTTTTGCGGCAGGAAATTCAACGTGCACAAGCCATTGGGGCTAAAGAAATTGTGCTGCATCCCGGCGCTCACGTTGGTGCCGGTCCGCAAAAAGCGATCGATCAAATTGCCAAGGGCTTAAATGAAGTGATTGAGGAGAATCAACACGTCCAAATTGCTTTGGAAACCATGGCTGGCAAAGGTACCGAAGTTGGGACGTCATTTGAGCAGTTGGCTGAAATTATCGATAAGGTCAGCGATAATGACAAACTCTCCGTGACCTTCGACACCTGTCATACCAGCGATGCCGGTTATGATATTAAAAATGACTTTGATGGAGTCTTGAATCAATTTGACCACATCATCGGCCTTGACCGGCTCAAAGTTATTCACCTGAACGATTCCAAAAATCCACAGGGCAGCCATAAAGACCGCCATCAAATTCTTGGGTTGGGGACAATTGGCTTTGATACCCTGAACTATATTGCCCATCACGCACAATTAAAAAGCGTTCCCAAAATTATGGAAACGCCAATTTTGAAGGATCCTGACAATAAAAACGTTAAGTGGAATCCTCATGGTTATGAAGTTGCAATGCTGAAAAAACAGCAGTTTAATCCCAACATTATTGAAGATATGAAAGCCAGAAAACCTTACTAGGCAGGCCAAATCAATCTTCGAATTCGGTGGTATTTAAATTGAGGCTTTCCAAGATAATGGTGGCCGTTTCCTCAATGGACTTGTTGGCCACGTTGATTGTTAAACAGCCAATTTGACGATATAATTTTTTCGCGTACGCCAATTCAGTTTTGATATGGGCCGGATCCGAGTAGGGTGTATCAGCGTCCAGGCCGTAAGAAATCATCCGTTGTTTACGGATTTTGCTCAGTTTCTCAGGGGTGTTCAGCAGGCCAAACATTTTATCCTTATCGATGTCGTTGACTTCTTCAGGGAGTTGCAGGTCCGGCCCGATTGGCAGATTGGCAACCCGTTGATTTTGGTTGGCCAAATAAAGCGACAGCGGCGTCTTTGACGTCCTGGAAACCCCAAGCAACACAATGTCAGCTTCCAGCAATCCCTTGGGATTTTTGCCGTCGTCATTTTCTACAGCAAATTCAATCGCAGAGATCCGTTCAAAGTAATTTTGATTTAAATCATGAATCAACCCAGGCACGTGAGCCGGTTGTTGGCCAGTAACCTGACTGAGCATTGCCATTGGCGTTTGGACGCAGTCAAAGTCATAAATGCCATTTTGGCGGCAGAAATCTTGAACCATCTGGCTGAGCTCCGTACTTACCAGCGTGTGAAAAATCATCGCCTGTTTGTTGAGGGCAATTTTTAAGATACCTTTGAGAATTGAGTCGGTTTGAATAAATGGGAACCGGCGAATTTCGGCTTTCACATCTGGAAATTGTGACAAAGCCGTCTGGGCAATTGTCTGGGCGGTGGCGCCGCTTGAATCCGATATAATAAAAATGTTTTGAGTTTTCATGATAAATAACTCCTAAAATTATATTTGTTAAGTAAATATTAACATGACACATCAATTTTATCTTAAATCATTGACGATGTATTGATTAATATGTATAATTTACTTCGAACCGTTTTAGAAGGCACTTAAAGTGTTGATTAAACAGTTACATTTAAGCTCGGAGGGAGGGAATTTCATATGGCAAAGACAGTCGTTCGTAAAAACGAGTCTCTTGATGATGCTCTTCGACGCTTCAAACGTACAGTTTCTAAAAGCGGTACATTACAGGAATATCGTAAACGAGAGTTTTATGAAAAACCAAGTGTTAAGCGTAAATTAAAGTCTGAAGCAGCACGTAAGCGTAACAACAAGAAGAAACGTCGTTTTTAATAAATGATGACTAAAGGTCGGAGCTAATGTTTATTAGTCTCTGATCTTTTTTAATGTTAAAATTTAAGTATTAAGCGAAAAGAGGTTACTTTGATGAGTGTATATGATAAATTGCTTTCTGACATGAAGGACGCCATGAAGGCTCGTGATAAGGTCCGCTTGGGTGTCATTCGGGGCATTAAGGCTCAGGTGATGAATGCCAAAGTTGCCGATGGCAATCATGATTTAACTGAAGATCAAATTAACGATATCATTATGAAAGAAATTAAGCAGCAAAAGGAATCCTTGGAAGAATTCCAAAAAGCTGACCGAAAAGATTTGGCAGAAGAACAGGAAGCCAAATTAAAGATTGCCGAGGAGTATGCACCAAAACAGCTTTCCGAAGCTGAAGTTGAAAAAATCGTTCAAGAAACTATTTCACAGGTTGGTGCTGAATCAATGGCCGACTTTGGTAAAGTGATGGGTGCCATCATGCCAAAGGTTAAAGGTCAAGCTGACGGCAGTGTTATCAACAAATTGGTTAAGCAGCAGCTGCAAAGCTAGTATACTTTAGATAACCACAACTTTGTGGTAATATCTGAACCAATATGACTAATAAAAAAGGAGCTCACTTACTTGGCTGATACTCAACAAGTTACAAGAGAGTTTATTGTATCCGACCCCAACGAATTATTACAAATTGTCGGGACTCAAGACGAGTTCATTACAATTATCGAAGAGGGAATGGATGTCTCCATCAATGTCTTTGGTAATTCACTTCGAGTGACTGGTCAGGATGAACCCGTTAGCATTACCTTACACATTTTGGAGAATATTCTCTCTTTAATTCAAAAGGGAATTAATATTAACAGCAGCGACTTCATCAGTGCGATGAATATGGCTCAAAACGGCACGCTGGAGTACTTTAAAGATTTATACAATGAAGTGCTCATCAAAGACGCAAAGGGCAAGGTGGTCCGCGTTAAGACCTTTGGACAGCGGCAGTATATTCAAGCAATCAAGCATCATGATGTCGCTTTTGGCATTGGCCCAGCCGGTACCGGGAAAACTTACTTGGCTGTCGTCATGGCAATCGCGGCTTTGAAGAAGGGCACTGTTGACAAAATTGTCCTTACCCGACCAGCGGTTGAAGCTGGTGAAAGTTTGGGCTTTTTGCCTGGTGACCTGAAAGAAAAGGTTGATCCTTATCTGCGTCCAATTTACGATGCCCTGCACGCCATTTTGGGTGCCGAGCACACTGAACGATTGATGGACCGGGGAACGATTGAAATCGCGCCGCTGGCTTACATGCGTGGTCGGACTTTGGACAATGCCTTTGTGATCTTGGATGAGGCGCAAAACACCACCAACATGCAGATGAAGATGTTCTTAACCCGATTGGGATTTGGCTCGAAGATGATCGTTAACGGTGATATTTCACAAATTGATTTGCCAAAGCATTCGACCAGCGGATTGATTACCGCTCAAAAGATCTTGAAGGATATTGATCAAATTGAATTTGTGACCTTCACGGCTAAGGATGTCGTCCGTCACCCAGTTGTTGCTAAAATCATTACCGCTTACGAAAAAAGCGGCAATTAATCTCGAATAGACTTGAGGAACTAAATTAATGGATTTAGAAATTTACGATAAAACTGAAAAAGGGGTTTCGGAAAAGGATCAAAAATTGATTCGGGATGTTTTGGAATTTGCCGGATCTTACATTCATTTGGCCGACAATACCGAAATGTCCGTGACCCTGGTCAATAACGATGAGATTCACCAAATCAACAAGAAGTATCGGGGGGTTGATCGGGCAACCGACGTCATTAGTTTCGCCATTGAAGATGACGATGATGACGATGATTTCCCCATTGTGATGGATGAAGAATTGAAAGAGTCAATTCCTGAAAATATTGGTGACATCTTCGTTTCCGTTGATAAAGTTGCCGAACAGGCCGATTATCTTGGCCACTCGTTTGAACGGGAATTGGGGTTCCTGTGTGTTCACGGGTTCTTACACCTGAATGGTTACGATCATATGAAGAAAGCTGATGCGGATGTCATGTTTCCGCTTCAAAAAGAGATTTTAAATGCTTATGGACTCAAAAGATAACCGCAAGCCACAATTGGATAAGAATAAGTCGTTTCTTCAATCAGTCGGCCACGCTCTTGAAGGCATTAAACGACTGCTGTTGGAAGAGCGAAATTTTCGGATTGACTTGGTTGTGGCAATCATTGTGTTAACTTTCGCCATTGTCATGAAGATTAGCATCAACGAATGGCTCTGGCTGTTCGCGGCTTTTTTCTCAGTGATTGGGTCGGAAGTTTTAAACACCGTTGTTGAAAACGTTGTTGACCTCATTGTTGGTCACCACTTTGACGCTTTGGCCAAAAGAGCCAAGGATGTAGCAGCTGGTGGTGTGTTACTATCAGCACTGTTTGCTGTGATCATCGGGATGCTGATCTTTGTTCCGAGATTCATTGCATTATTAAATTAAGAGGAGTAAGAAATGGATAATCCAGATTTTCATTCAGGCTTTATTGCCATTGTTGGTCGACCAAACGTTGGTAAATCAACCTTTTTAAACCGGGTCATTGGTCAAAAGATTGCGATTATGAGCGACAAGCCGCAAACGACCAGAAATAAGATTCAAGGGGTTTACACGACGAAAGAAGCTCAAATTGTCTTTATTGACACCCCCGGTATTCATAAGCCACAGAACAAACTCGGTGATTTCATGATGGAATCAGCTTTGTCTGCTTTAAAAGAGGTTGACGCTGTGCTGTTTATGGTCAACGCCACTGAACATCGCGGTGCCGGGGATAATTTCATTATCGACCAGCTGAAAAATGTTGATAAGCCAATTTATCTACTGATCAACAAGATTGATGAGATTTCTCCCGATGACATTATGCCGATCATTGAGCAATACAAGAACGCTTTGGAATTCAAGGATGTTTATCCAATTTCGGCGCTCCAGGGCAATAATGTGCCCGAATTGATCGACACCTTAATCAAAGAATTGCCCAACGGACCTCAATATTATCCAGCTGATGAGGTAACCGATCATCCGGAACGATTTGTGATTTCAGAGTTGATCCGAGAAAAAGTGCTGGAACTAACCCGTCAGGAAATTCCTCATTCAACTGCGGTAGTGATTGAAAGTATCAAGACAGAGGACAGCCTTTTGAGAATTCGGGCCACAATTATCGTCGAACGTGATGGCCAAAAGGGAATTGTCATTGGTAAAGGCGGCTCGATGTTAAAGAAAATTGGGACGCTTGCCAGAAAAGACATCGAAAATATGATGGGCAACAAAGTCTTTCTCGAACTGTGGGTCAAAGTTGAACCTCACTGGCGCGATAAGGCCAACCTGCTCAATTCTTACGGTTACCGCAAAGATAATTATTAGAGGTGAATCAGTTTGTCAAAAGGTCAGCGAACGGATTTTAATGGCATTTTGCTTTATACAAAAGCCTATCGGGAACACGACCTGCTGATAAAATTTCTCACCAGAGAATTCGGCAAAAAAATGTTCCTGGTTAGAGGCGCCAAACGCCCACGGTTCAAGATGCGTTCAGCAATCCTGCCGTTTACCTACGGGCTATATGGCGGTGACATTAAGGAATCAGGATTGTCATATATCCTCAATGATAAGCATCTCGTCCACTTTCAAAACATCAGTGAAGACATTACTAAGAATGCTTATGCCACTTATATCATGTCACTGATTGATTTGGCCTATCCCGACGGTGAGCCGATTGCCACTTGGTACGACAAGCTGTTGACCGGCCTGCAACTGATTGACCAGGGCTTTGATGAGCAAATCATCACAAATATTTTTGAGGTCCAACTGCTGAATGCTTACGGCGTCGCACCAAATTGGGTGGATTGCACGATCTGTCACCGGACGGATCTGCCTTTTGATTACTCTGAGGCCTACGGTGGGCTGTTGTGTCAGAATCATTGGAACAAAGATCCATACCGGATGCATTTGGATGCCCGCACAATTTACTATCTTCGACTGTTTTCGGTAGTTGACTTATCCAAACTAACCCATATCAAGGTTAACGATCGGACCAAAAAAGCTTTGCGGGAAGTTCTCGACCAGATTTATTCAAGAAGTGTCGGTGTCGTTCCAAAAAGTAAACATTTTATTGATCAGTTGGGAAAATTCAAGTTATAACTGATAACGGCGTTGACAATATTTTGATTGTCAACTATGATTATTTTTGAAATAAATAATTCAATGATGACAAAAGAAATGACAGGATGGACCCTGGTAGCGAAATCAGGATAGTGGGAGCTGATTATCGTCGGTACTGTCAATGGCGCTTTTCGAGTTGAACAATTAAGTGCTGGTAGTAATACCAGAAGTAGGGTGGAACCGCGATTTCATCGTCCCTATGTTGAGTGGCTTAGTCTATAAGTCGTTGAACATAGGGACTTTTTTTATGCGTTTGAATAATTAGGAGGAAAATTTATGACTGAAAAATTATCAGTTCAAGAAATTATCCTGCGGCTGCAGCAATACTGGTCAGCCCAGGGATGTATGTTAATGCAAGCTTACGATACCGAAAAGGGTGCCGGAACCATGAGCCCCTATACGTTCTTACGGGCAATCGGTCCGGAACCGTGGAATGCCGCTTATGTGGAACCTTCTCGTCGGCCGGCTGACGGTCGTTATGGTGAAAACCCCAACCGTTTGTATCAACATCATCAATTCCAGGTGATCATGAAGCCGTCTCCGGAAAACATCCAAGAGTTATATCTGAACAGTTTAAAAGAATTGGGAATCAATCCCTTAGAGCATGATATTCGATTTGTTGAAGACAACTGGGAAAACCCATCCATGGGTTGTGCCGGTGTTGGTTGGGAAGTTTGGCTGGACGGAATGGAAATCACTCAGTTCACCTATTTCCAAATCGTTGGTGGTCTGGAAATGGATCCGGTCGCTTCAGAAATTACTTACGGATTGGAACGCCTTTCTTCATACGTTCAAGACGTTAATTCGGTCTTTGATCTGAACTGGTCTGACGATGTTAAATACGGTGATATTTTCAAAGAGCCTGAATATGAGCATTCCAAATACAGTTTTGAAGTTTCCGACCAAGAGATGTTGTTGACCCTGTTTAATGATTATGAACGCGAGGCCAAACGCCTGTTGGACCAAGATTTGGTTCACCCGGCCTATGATTACATCCTCAAGTGCAGCCATACCTTTAATCTACTGGACGCCAGAGGGGCTGTTTCAGTTACCGAACGAGCCGGCTATCTGTCCAGAATTCGCAACTTAGCCCGTTCGGTTGCCAAAGAGTTTGTGGAAGCACGCAAACGACTCGGCTTCCCACTCATTAAAGACGAAAAGAAACGCCAAGCACTATTAAAAGACGACAAGGAGGAGAAATAATGGCTAATAATTTCTTATTAGAAATCGGATTGGAAGAAATTCCGGCGCACGTGGTCACCCCAAGCATCCAGCAACTAAAGAAGCGTGCCGGTGATTTCTTGAAGGATCAACGGATTTCATTTGCTGAGATTAAAACGTTCAGTACTCCCCGTCGTTTGGCACTTTACATTACTGATTTAGCTGACAAACAGCCCGATATTGACAAATCTGTTAAGGGCCCGGCCAAAAAAATTGCCCAGGATAGTGACGGTAATTGGACCAAAGCGGCGATTGGCTTCTCACGCGGGCAGGGTGCAACTCCTGATGACATCACCTTTAAGGATGTTAAGGGCGTTGAGTACGTCTTCGTTGAAAAACACATTGCCGGTAAATCACTTAAAGAAATTTTGCCGGGGATGAAGGATGTCATTACCGCCATGACTTTCCCAACCATGATGAAATGGGGGACGTATTCGTTTGAATATGTCCGCCCAATCAAATGGCTGGTGGCCTTGTTGAACGATAAGGTGATTCCCTTCAAGATTTTGGATGTCGACACGGATCGGATGACATCTGGTCACCGTTTCTTAGGCAAGGATATTGAACTTGCCAATGCCGACGAATACGAAGAAAAACTGACTGAACAGTATGTCGTCACCGACGCCGCCAAACGCAAGGAATTAATTACCAAGCAGATTATCAAGATTGCTGCTGACAACAATTGGCAGATCAATCTGGATCCCGATTTATTGGAAGAGGTTAATAACTTGGTTGAATGGCCAACCGCGTTCTTTGGCAACTTTGATGAAAAATACCTTGCCATCCCTGATGAAGTCCTAATCACTTCCATGAAGGATCATCAACGCTTCTTCTACGTGACTGATCAAGACGGCAAACTTTTGCCGCATTTTATCTCAGTTCGTAACGGTAATGATTATGATATTCAAAATGTGGTTGCCGGAAACGAAAAAGTCTTGACTGCCAGACTCGATGATGCAATGTTCTTCTACCAAGAAGATCAAAAGAAGTCGATTGCCGATTACGTTGAGCGGTTGAAGAAAGTCAGCTTCCACGATAAGATTTCAACAATGTATGAGAAGATGCAACGAGTCCAAGTGATTTCAAAATACCTTGGGAACCTTGCTGGCCTATCCGAGCAGGAGCTCAAGGACCTTGAGCGGGCTGCTTCGATTTACAAATTTGATTTGGTTACCGGAATGGTTGGTGAATTTGCGGAACTCCAAGGGGTGATGGGCGACAAATATGCCTTGTTAAAGGGTGAAGATCAAGCTGTTGCCACCGCGATTTCTGAACATTACATGCCAATTTCGGCAAATGGTGAGCTGCCAAAGACCAACGTCGGTTCAATTTTGGCGATTGCTGACAAACTGGACAGTATTTTGACGTTCTTTGCTGCCGGGATGATCCCAAGTGGCTCAAACGATCCGTATGCTCTCCGCCGCCAAGCAACCGGCGTCGTTCGAATTGTCGCTGACAAGCAGTTAAACTTTGATTTGGAGCAGACTTTGAATCTGTTAATTGATCGTGAAGATCAAGCGTCAGTTGCACCAAAACTGGATATGAAAGCCCAAGTTCCTGCCGTCAGTGACTTCGTCAAAGACCGGATCAAACAGTACTTGGACGACCTGGGAGTTCGTTACGACATTGCCGATGCGGTGACCTCTGGTTCCCACACCAATATCCTGTTCAACATTGCCAGTGCCAAAACACTCCAGGATCATAAAGACGATACCGACTTCAAGGACATTATCGAATCGCTGACCCGAGTTCAGCGGATTGCCAAGAAGGGCGCCTTCAAGGCTGATGACTTAACGGTTGATCCGGCATTGTTTGAAAATGATTCCGAGAAGGCTTTGAATCAGGCTGTGGCAGCTGCCGCCAAGGATTACACTCATCAAAGTGCCGAAGAAGACTTTGGTCGTTTAGCTCAGCTCAAAGATAAAATTAATGATTATTTCGATGCCACGATGGTCATGGCCAAAGATGAAAAGCTGAAGAATAATCACTTGCGCCAACTCACCATGATTGCCAACATGATTATGTATCTCGGCGACCTCGATAAATTGGTTGTCAAAGGCTAATTTTGAGGGCTAATATTTGTACTAATTAATGTTTTATGATAATATTTAAATACGTATCGCCAGTAAAACAAGTCGCACTTTTGGGTGCGGCTTTTTACAGGCATTGATTCAGTTTTGAAGATGGGAGGCGAAGTAATGGCGAAGATCCCAGAAGATGTGATTGAAGAAATCAGGTCACAGGTTAACATTGTTGACGTTGTCTCCCAGTTTGTTCAATTGAAACAGTCCGGAAAGAATTTATTTGGTCTTTGTCCGTTTCACGAGGAGCGGACCCCATCTTTTTCCGTCTCGGAAGATAAACAGATTTTTCATTGTTTTAGCTGTGGCAGGGGCGGTAACGTCTTTAAGTTCATTATGGAGCTGCAGAATGTTTCCTTTCCTGAGGCAGTTAAAAAGGTCGCTGAGATGGAAAATATTTCTGTTGATGAGAAGTATTTCCGTGAAAGCGGCAATTCCCAATCAAGTCCCGAAAACACACAACAAAAAGCATTAATTGATCTGCACGAGCAAAGCGTCAAGCTGTATCATCATATTTTGACCAATACCAAGATGGGGCAGCCAGCGCTCGATTATCTGCATAAACGTGGTGTGACCGACCAGACGATTGCCACTTACCAGTTGGGATATGCTCCGGCACAGCGGTTGCTGAAGCCATTTTTCGACGAGCGCAAAGTTGATTTTCAACTGCTGCGAAAATCTGGCCTGTTTTCTGAAGACCAGGATGGCAATTTGCGAGACCGTTTCGTCGACCGGGTGATGTATCCGATTCGAAATGGATCCGGTCAAACGATTGCTTTTTCTGGGCGATTGTTAACCACTGATTCCGACATGCCGAAGTACCTGAACAGTCCTGAGACTGACATTTTCAACAAACGAAAAGTGTTATTCAATCTAGATTTGGCCAGGTCAAATATTCGTACCGGTGAGCCGGCAATCTTATTTGAAGGATTCATGGATGTCATTACTGCCTTTCAAGCAGGGATCAAGTCCGGAATCGCTTCGATGGGAACCAGCTTAACCGAGCAGCAGATTTATGACATCAAACGGATTACGCGCGAAGTTGTGATTTCCTATGATGGTGATACGCCTGGACAAAAGGCGATCAAACGCGCCATTGATTCATTCAATGAACAGAAGAGCAATTTGGTGATGAAAATCATCTCGATACCTGATGGAATGGATCCTGATGAGTTCATTCGCAAAAAAGGTGCCGACGATTTTAAACAGTTGATTGACCATGCTCAGGCTCCAGTTGAGTTTGAATTGAATTATCTCAAAAAACAATACAATTTGGATTCTGAGATTGACCAAACTAATTACATTGCTGAAGCTTTAAAGCTGATTAGCAGAGTGGATTCCGGCATTTCACGGGATCTTTACCTTAACCGGTTGGCGGATGAATTTTCAGTGGCCAAGCAATTGCTGCAACAGCAGTTAGCACCATTGATCAGACAACCCGCCCCGGCGGCTGAACCGCATCCATACCACAAGCAGGTTCAGGTCGTTAAACAGCAAAAGCATTTCTCGTTAGTTGAGAAAGCCGAAATGCAGCTGATGAACCGTATGCTGCACTACCATGATATTTGGTTAAAGGTAAGTAATGTTTCGGGGTTCTCATTTGTTGATGAACAGTACCAAATGTTGTACCTTTTAGCCGAGGGGTATTTTACCAAATTCGATGATTATAATGTTGCCACGTTCAGCAATCTGATTTCGGAAGACTCACTGCAAAGTCTATTAGTTGATATTGACATGCTCGAGCTTCCGGATAATCCGACCAATGCTGAAATTGATAGCTATTTAAACATTTTAATGCATCGAGCCCCGGTGGAAGAAAAGTTAAAGAAAAAGCGGGCAGAACTCAAGCAAGCCGTTAAGATTGGTGATGTTGACAAGCAACGTGCGTTAACGATTGAGATTGTTAAGCTTGAACAACAGAAGAGAATGAAGCAACAAGTATAACTTCAGGAGGCGTTTTGATGGCTACTAAAAAAACCGACGATAAAGTAACAGAAACAAAGACTGCCACAGCTAAGAAGGCAACTGCAGCTAAGAAAACGACTGCATCAAAGACCAGTACCAAGGCCAAGTCAACCAAAGCGAAGACAACTAAGGCCAAGACGACCAAAAAAGCTGACAAGCCATACAAGAAGGAATTTGACGCCATTGTTAAGGCTAATAAGCCAATTGGCCATATTACCTATGACGAATTGGAAAAGAAGATTGAAAAGCCTTATTCTCTGAGTGAAAAGGATATGGAAGGCCTCTTGGAGAGTATCGAGGACTCCGGGATCAGTGTCGTTGATGAAAACGGCGATCCGGATCCGCGAGCCATCGGTGCTGCCAAGAAAGTGACCAAGAAGGAACTTTCTGATGTTTCCGCGCCTACTGGTGTGAAAATCAACGATCCTGTCCGAATGTACCTGAAAGAAATTGGTCGAGTTTCACTTCTGAGTGCTGACCAGGAAATTTCATTGGCCAAGCGAATTGAAGCCGGTGACGAAGAAGCCAAGCAGGAACTTGCCGAAGCCAACTTACGGTTGGTGGTTTCAATTGCCAAGCGGTATGTTGGTCGAGGGATGCAATTCCTTGATCTGATTCAGGAAGGTAACATGGGCTTGATGAAGGCCGTTGAAAAGTTTGATTACCGTAAAGGATTCAAGTTCTCGACTTACGCAACTTGGTGGATTAGACAGGCCATCACCCGTGCGATTGCCGATCAGGCTCGGACAATTCGAATTCCGGTTCATATGGTTGAAACGATTAACAAGTTGATTCGAATTCAACGACAATTACTCCAGGATCTTGGCCGTGAGCCATTACCTGAAGAAATTGGTGCCGAGATGGACATGCCAACTGAAAAGGTTCGAGAAATTCTAAAGATTGCTCAAGAACCGGTTTCCCTTGAAACACCAATTGGTGAAGAGGACGACAGTCACCTTGGTGATTTCATTGAAGATCAGGATGCAACTTCTCCTGCTGACCATGCGGCTTATGAATTACTCAAAGAACAGCTCGAGAGCGTCCTTGATACGTTAACCGATCGTGAGGAAAATGTGTTACGGTTGCGATTTGGTCTTGACGACGGTCGTACCCGCACGCTTGAAGAAGTGGGTAAAGTCTTTGGTGTGACTCGCGAACGAATTCGTCAGATTGAAGCCAAGGCATTAAGAAAGCTGCGTCACCCATCACGAAGCAAGCAGCTTAAAGATTTCTTAGATTAATTTAATATGATCATTCATTGAGTTGGGGCATTTCGGTGTTCCGACTTTTTTTGTCCGCTAAAATGGCCCTTCCAAGTAAAATGCTTCTCGGAATCTGTCATTTTCCATTAGGATAATTTATAATGAATTTATACACAAAATGAGGAGCAAAATATGAATAGCACGCATTTATCGAAACGACTACAAACTGTCAGTGACCACGTTGAACCTGGCAGCCGACTGGCAGATATTGGCTCAGATCATGCCTACCTGCCGATTCACTTGGCTCAAAATCATGTTATCGACTATGGCGTTGTCGGCGAGGTTGCCAAAGGGCCGCTTGCCAACGCGACATCAGAAATTACCAAGGACCATTTATTGGATATCCTTCATCCCCGACTTGCCGATGGCTTGGCAGCCATTGAACCCGGCGACGACATTGATGCCATCACCATCGCCGGCATGGGGGGCAACCTGATTACCCACATTTTGGAAGCTGGTAAAGCTAAACTGACCGGAAAAGAAAAATTGATTCTCCAGCCAAACGTCGGCGAACCGGTCGTCAGAAACTGGCTGATGGCCAATCAATATCGAATCTTTGCTGAGCAGATTCTAAAAGAAGACGGCCATATCTATGAAATTATTACGGCTAAAAAAGCTGACAAACCCGTCGCTTATTCAAAATTGGCCCTTCAGTTCGGTCCATTTTTGCTACAAGAAAAATCGCCGGTGTTCGTTGAAAAATGGCAGGAAGAAATTGGCCTGCTAAAGCGGGTGATTAAGAATATGCGTCAGGCCACCACTCCCGATACGGCAAAAATGACGGCCATTCAGTCAGAAATTAATCTAATCAATGAGGTGATCAAGGTTGAAAGCTAAGCAGTTAATTGAAAGATTTGAGCAATTTGCCCCCAAAAAATTGGCAATGGAAAAAGATCCGGTCGGCTTACAAATCGGTTCACTCAATCAGGAAATTCACAAAGTCATGACCACTTTGGATGTTCGCCCGGAAGTCGTCGATGAGGCGATTGCCAACCACGTTGACTTTATTTTTGCTCATCACCCGGTGATGTTTCATCCAGCTCATAATCTTGATCTCGATGACCCGCAAAATGCGATGTACGCTAAAATAATTGCCAACCACATCACGGTTTACGCTGCCCACACTAATTTGGACGCTGCTGACGGTGGGATGAACGATTGGCTCGCAGAAGCACTTCAGTTAACCAATCTAAGTGGGATGGTCCCAGCCTATGATGAATCGGTCTTTCGATTAACCGTGCAGGTGCCTAAAGTCTATGCGACGGCTGTTCGAATGTCACTTGTCGATGCCGGTGCGCAGGCCAGTGCTGCTCAGTACAGTGGATATACCTACGAAATTGACGGGACAGTCTACTATGTTCCCAAGGCCGGCGCCGATCCAACTATGGGGACTGCCGGTGAACCAAATGAAATCGAAGACTCGCGCTTGGAATTTGAAGTTCCCGAAAGAAATCTTCATCAGGTTCTGAAGACTTTGTCAGATGTTCATCCGCTGGAAAAGCCACTTTACAATTTGATTCGCCTGGAAGACAAAAAGCATCACTTTACGATGGGTCGAATCGGTGATTTGCCGCACAGCATGTCTGTCCGTGAACTGGCTGAAGACTGTAAGCAGACCTTTGGTGTTTCCGGCCTTCGGGTAATCGCTCACGACATGGCTCAGCCGATCAAACGAGTTGCCATTCTTGGTGGCGATGGCGGCAAGTTCTTCCACTTAGCTCAGCAGAAGGGCGCCGACGCATATGTCACCGGGGATGTTTATTATCATACCGGCCACGACATGCTGGCTGCCGATTTCCCGGTGGTCGACCCTGGCCACCACATTGAAAGTATTTGTATTCCCAAATTGGCCGAGCTGTTCAAACAGTGGTCCGACCAGTATCACTGGCAGCTGGCTATTTATCAGTCAACTATCAATACCGATCCATTCACATTTATGTAGATAAAAGGAGATAACTGTCATGGCAAAATACGCCGAATTAATTCCCAACTTTTTAACGTTTGTAAAGATTAATACCCGTTCTGATCCTCAATCAACGAGCATTCCGTCCTCTGATAGAGAGACACGGTTTTTGAATCAACTGAAGGATCGTCTGACTAAAATGGGCTTAAAAGACGTTCACACCAACGAGCAAAGTGCCTATGTCTTTGCCACGCTTCCTGGAAACGTCGACAAATCCGTTCCAACCGTTGGCTTCATTTCACATATTGATACGGCTGATTTTAATGCTGAAAATATTCAACCACAAATTGTTGAGAATTATGATGGCCATTCTGTCATTAAACTTGATGAGAAGGGTGAATATACGCTGGACCCCAAAGTCTTTCCCAGTTTGAAGAAGTATGCAGGCCAAACCCTGATTACTACGGATGGGTCAACGTTGTTGGGAGCTGACGACAAAGCCGGCGTAGCAGAGATCATTGCTGCAATCACCTATTTACAAGCCCATCCCGAAGTCAAACATGGTGACATTAAGATTGCTTTTGGTCCGGATGAAGAAATTGGTACCGGCGCCGACCATTTTGACGTTAAAGATTTCGGCGCGGATGTTGCTTACACCGTCGATGGCGGCCCACTTGGGGATTTGAATTACGAAACCTTTAATGCTGCCGATGCAAAAGTCGTGATCAAAGGAACCGATGTTCATCCAGCTGAGGCCAAGGGTATTATGGTCAATGCCATCCAAGTTGGAATGGATTTCCACGCCGCCTTACCTGACTTTGACCGTCCTGAAAAGACCCAGGATCGGGAGGGATTCTTCCATCTGTATGATTTCCAGGGAACCGTCGACCACACCGAAATGGGCTACATCATCCGTGACCATGACCGAGATCGCTTTGAAGCTCGAAAACGACTCTTCAAGGGGATTGCCAACCAAATGAACAGTGACTTTGGTGAAGACCGGGTTAAGGTGACCATCAAGGACCAGTATTACAACATGGGAGAAATTATCAAAAAGGATCCGACACCGGTAAAAATTGCTGAACAGGCGATGAAAAACGTTGACGTTACACCGCATGTTTTCCCGGTTCGTGGCGGAACGGACGGGTCTAAGATTTCTTACATGGGACTGCCGACGCCGAACATTTTCGCTGGCGGTGAGAATATGCATGGCCGTTTTGAATATGTTTCTGAGCAAACCATGGAAAAAGCGGTTGACGTGGTACTGGAAATCGCCAAATTATACGCTGAAAAGTAATAGGTCAAAAAAGGTCAAATTATTGTTCAGGGCATTCAAAATTTGATAGTATAGCGTTAGTGGTTTGGAATGAAAAGAATGATTTTTGTTTCGAACCTTTTTATTAGAACGAATTCTTGAAAAAATCGTCAACTAAAATACATTAATAAGGTGATAATTTAATGAATCCTGATAATTTAACGGAAGCCGTCACGCAGGCAATTTCTCAGGCCCAACAGATTGCGGCTACTCGAAAGCAGCAAAACATTACCGTGGCCCATTTATTCAAATTCTTGGTTCAACCCGGCGAGTTGGCCCGAGAGATTTATTCTCAACTCGGATTGAATTTGGGGGATCTGAATGATGAACTGGATGCTGAAATTGATGCCATCGCGACGGTTGAAGGCAGCAACATTAATTATGGTCAGTCACTCTCTTCCAATTTGTACGAACTGTTGCAGAATGCTGAACAGATTAAAAATGAATTTGGCGATACCTACATCGCTGTTGACACTTTAACGATTGCTGTGATGCAGTTACACGGTGACAAATTTGCCGATTATCTTTCTCAACAGGGTATTACCGAGCAAAAGGTGCGCAACGTTGTGGAAAAAATTCGTGGCGGCCAAAAGGTGACGACCAAGAATCAAGAGGACAGTTATCAATCACTTGAAAAATATGGGACCGATTTAGTTCAGGCTGCCCGGGACAATAAGCTCGGTCCAATTATCGGCCGGGACGAGGAAATTCTCGATGTGATTCGGATTCTTTCTCGAAAGACTAAGAATAACCCGGTCCTGATCGGCGCTCCCGGTGTCGGCAAAACGGCGGTCGTTGAAGGCTTGGCAATGCGAATTGCCTCTAATGACGTGCCGGAAAACCTGAAAAACAAAACCATTTTTCAATTGGATATGGGATCATTAATCGCCGGCGCCAAGTACCGGGGCGAGTTTGAAGAGCGATTGCAGGCGGTGTTAAAAGAGGTCAAAAAAGCCGAGGGCCAAATCATCATGTTCATCGATGAGATTCATAACATCGTCGGTGCTGGTAAAGCTGAGGGGAGCATGGATGCCGGCAATATCCTAAAGCCGATGTTAGCTCGTGGCGAATTGCATTTAATTGGGGCCACCACGATTGACGAATACCGGAAGTACATGGAAAAAGACAAGGCTCTTGAGCGTCGTTTCCAACGGGTCATGGTCCACGAACCCTCCGTTGAAGATACGGTGACAATTCTGCGTGGCTTGTCCGAAAGTTTGGAAATTCACCACGGCGTCAGAATCCATGACAACGCGTTGGTGGCTGCTGCCAAACTATCCGACCGTTATATTACCGATCGCTATTTGCCGGATAAAGCTATTGATTTGGTTGACGAAGCCTCGGCTGAAATTCGGGTCGAAATGAATTCCAGTCCAACTGAACTTGACCAATCCAAGCGCCAGATGATGCGCCTGGAAGTCGAAGAAGCTGCTCTCAAGCAGGAAACCGATGAAGCATCCAAGAAGCGGCTTAAAGAAGTCGAAGAAGAACTGGCCAATATTAAGGAAAAAGTCAACCAGTTAAATGCCCGTTGGTCGCAGGAAAAAGAAGCTATTAAGAAAATTTCCGACAAAAAGAAACAACTCGATCAGGCCAAGAATGAATTGAAACAGGCGGAAAACACCTATGATTTGAATCAGGCTGCCGTGTTGCAGCACGGAACGATTCCCCAGTTGGAAGCCGATTTGAAGAAGCTTGAAGATAACGATCAGCATTCCGATTGGCTGGTCAGTGAATCGGTTACAGCCAATGAAATTGCGGCGGTAGTGAGCCGAGAGACCGGCATTCCGGTCACCAAATTAGTTGAGGGTGAACGAAAGAAATTGCTGCACTTGGCAGACAATCTGCACAAACGGGTAATTGGCCAAGATGCGGCGGTCACAGCTGTCTCAGATGCCGTTATTCGCTCACGTGCCGGCCTTCAAGACCCAAGCAAGCCACTGGGTTCATTCTTGTTCCTGGGGCCTACTGGAGTCGGGAAGACCGAGTTAGCCAAGGCTTTAGCCGAAGACTTGTTTGATTCGGAAAATCACATGGTTCGAATCGATATGTCTGAGTACATGGAAAAAGAATCGGTTTCCCGACTGGTCGGCGCTGCTCCGGGGTACGTCGGCTATGAAGAAGGCGGTCAGTTAACTGAAGCCGTGCGGCGCAATCCATACACGATTGTCTTATTTGACGAAATTGAAAAGGCACATCCGGATGTCTTTAATATTTTGCTGCAGGTCTTGGATGACGGCCGTTTGACGGATAGTCAGGGACGGACGATCGATTTTAAAAACACCATTTTAATCATGACTTCTAACTTAGGTTCAGACATTTTGCTTGAAGGCACCGATGAGAACGGGGTTATTTCACAAAAAGCCCAACAGCAGGTTAACCAATTATTAAAAGCTTCGTTCAAACCGGAATTTCTGAATCGAATCGATGATGTGATCACCTTTACACCGTTGACGAAGGCCGATATTGAACAGATTGTCCAGAAGCTGATTAATCAGTTATCTGGCCGTACCAAGGCTCAAGACATCAAATTGTCAATTTCTGACGAGGCTAAACGCTGGATTGCCAATAACGGCTATGAACCGCAATATGGGGCTCGACCGCTTCAGCGTTATGTGACCAACGTCGTGGAAACTCCGCTGGCACGAATGATCGTGGCTGATCAGATCAAGCCTCACAGCGTTGTTCACATTAACCTTGATAACGATCAGTTAAGCTTTGTTCCTGAACAATTACCTGCTGACGAACAGATTTAAACCAAGCTACCTGGGGAGGAATTCGGTGTGCCGATTAATTACCAGCTTCCAACTGAAAATCAAACTCAATTAGCGGTGGCGTATTTTCCCGCTGATCATCCAAAGGGAATTGTCCAACTTATTCATGGCGCCTTGGAGCATAAGGAACGGTATTATGAATTTTGCCGGTTTTTGAGTGACCATGGCTATGTTGCGGTGATCTCAGATAATCGCGGCCACGGCCAATCAGTTTCCGACGATGACCCTTGGGGGATGATGCGCAGTCTGCCGCAATTGATCCATGATCAGCTGTTGGTTACCCAATCCATCAAAGCCCGGTATCCCAATTTGCCAGTCAGTCTGTTTGGTCATTCTTTTGGATCTATCTTGGCGAGATTGTATTTACAGCACCACGACCAGGAAGTCAATGCGGTTGCGTTAACCGGGACCACCAACTATATTCCGGTGGTGCCGCTTGGCTTATTCATTGGTTGGGTCTTTTTGAAATGCCATTCTGAAGATGCTAAATGGTCCTTGCTATCTAAAATTTCCGGTCTAACTCCGGGGGATCATTCCTGGTTGAGCTATAATCAGGCAAACATTCACCGGGTCAGTACAGATCCGTTAATGATGGATGAATATCCGGTTAAAAGTTTGGTAACACTGTGGCAGGGCGATTATTCCCTGAAACGCCTTCAAAAATTTGACTGTCACAATCCACAACTGCCAATTCTGAGTTTGGTCGGCAGTGAAGATAAGTTCAGTGGTGGTCAGAAGGGCTTGGCAGACACGGTTGCAACGCTGCATGAGATCGGCTATCGAAATGTAGTCAGTCTTCAAGAGCCGCATATGAAGCATGAGGTTCTTCAAGAAACGCATCGGGAAGTTGTTTTTGAACGTCTGCTGCAGTTCTTTGACACACACCAGTAAAGTTGATTGAGACAACAAAAAGGCTATGGCAAAATCTGCCATAGCCTTTTAACGTTTCGAAAAACTATTCTTTTGATTTACTTGATGTTGCAGAATCCTTGCTGATCAGATAGATACCGTTTACGGCAATAAATGCAGTAATTGCGGCAGCAATTCCGATTTGGGAAGGATCCCATGTTCGAACTTCGAGGGCGGAACCTATGTAACCAATGATTTCTCCAAAGATGTATGCCCACAAAACAGCTACAATATTTGAACTAATAAGTTTCATGTCTAATGCCACCTCACAATCAATAGCATTTTAGCATATATTTTGTGAAAAATCATCATTTATTTAATTTGCCAATTTGAATGTGGGCTTGATATATTTGGTATAATTTTAATTAAGAAAGAAGGGCAATCCTGTGAGTTATGTTCCGTTGCAAGTCATAAGTTCATACAGTTTACTGCAGAGTCCGATTCGCATTGCGGACTTGATTGCTGAAGCCAAGGATCGCGGTTATCAGGCGTTAGCGTTAACTGACCTCAACGTGATGTACGGGGCCGTGGAATTCTACGACGCTTGTTTAAAGGCTGGCGTTAAGCCGCTGATCGGTCTGACTTTGCAGCTGACCGGCTTGATTTTGACCGATAAAGAATATGGGTGGGTGCTGATTGCCAAAAACCAGCAAGGATATGCCAATCTTCTCAAATTATCAACATTGAAGATGACCATACCCGAATTGACAGCTTCTCAGTTAGGTGACTATTTAAGTGATTTAGTTCTGATTTTGCCGCCGGCAGCAGAAATGAATGACCTGCTTCTACAAGGGCGGGCTGATGACGCTGCTGATTTGATTGATCAGGTCAAATCCCTTGGCGTCGATCCTAATGCCCTTAAAATCGGTGTCGACTACCATTCCTCTGACAGCTTAAATGACATGTTAAGTAAGCTGGCGGCTGACAAGCAAGTTGCTTTGGTGGCGGATTCGCCAGTTGAATACTTAAACGCCACCGACTATTTTTCCATGCAGGTTCTAAAAAATATCGGCGCGGGAGAAAAAATCGCCAACGTGGCCCAACTCAGTAAGCAAGTGGGGCCCTATTGGCTGCGTCCGGCCACACAAATTGAGGCTCAATACCGTCAGATTCACCTCGCTGACGCACTGACGCAAGTCGACCAAATTGTCGCTGATTGCAATGTCGAGATTAAGAAACAGCAGCCCAAATTGCCGCAATTCGACACACCAAACGGTATCGATTCCGGAACTTACCTGCGCCAGCTTTGCGAAACGGGATTGGCGGATCGATTAAAGAAAAATCAGATTAAAGATGCGACCCCTTATCATCGCCGGCTGGATCAGGAGTTATCAGTGATTCATTCGATGGGCTTTGATAATTACTTTTTGATTGTTTGGGATGTGATTAATTTCGCTCACCAGACTCACATCATTACCGGCCCGGGGCGTGGGTCGGCCGCTGGATCATTAGTAGCGTATACCTTAACGATTACCGACGTCGATCCAATTAAATATGATTTGCTGTTTGAACGTTTCTTGAATCCTGAACGGGTTCAGATGCCGGATATTGATTTGGATATTCCAGACGACAAACGCGATGAAGTCATCCAATATGTCCATCAAAAATACGGTCACAAACGGGTTGCCCAAATCATCACATTTGGCACTTTGGCAGCGAAGCAATCGATCAGAGATGTCGGCCGGGTGTTTGGCTTGAATACTGCCCAGCAAGATCAGTGGAGTAAGGCCATTCCCAACGCATTTCACGTGACCCTCAAGGATGCTTTGGCCAATTCCCAGCGACTGAAGAATCTGGTGGCTGACAGTCCGCTTAATGAAGCACTCTACCAAACCGCCCAGACGCTGGAAGGCTTGCCAAGACACTATTCGACCCACGCAGCCGGACTGGTATTAAGCGACGATCCCCTGGTGAATTTAGTGCCGCTTCAAAATGGCAACGAAGGGCTGTTGATGACTCAATATTCCAAAGATTATGTTGAATCGGTTGGTTTGTTGAAAATGGATTTTCTGGGACTCCGGAATCTGTCAATTTTGGCTGATGCACTACAACAGGTTCAACTAACCACCGGAAAGGTTCTGGACATTTCTGCTGTGCCCTTGGATGACGCCAAGACGATTCAGTTATTCGCCAACGGTGACACGACTGGCATTTTCCAATTTGAGTCCAACGGCATTCGAAATGTCCTTAGGCGCCTGCATCCCGAACGGTTCGAAGACATTGCCCTGGTCAACGCGCTTTATCGACCGGGACCCATGCAGAACATTGATGAGGTGGTTAAGCGAAAAACCAATCATGAAGCGTTAACCTACCCCGACGACTCGCTCAAAGATATTCTCCAGCCGACTTATGGCGTAATTGTCTATCAGGAGCAAGTGATGCTGGTAGCTTCCAAAATGGCCGGTTTTTCTCTGGGTCAAGCAGATATTTTACGGCGGGCGATGAGTAAGAAAAAGCTTGGCGTGATGGAACAAATGAAGGCTCAGTTCATCACCGGCGCCAAACAGCGGGGATATTCAGATTCAGTCGCCAATAAGGTCTTTGACTATATCGAGCGGTTTGCCAATTACGGCTTCAACAAATCCCATGCGGTCGCCTATAGCAAGATGGCTTATGAATTAGCCTACTTGAAAGTTTATTACCCGGGCGAATTTCACGTTGCGCTGTTAAATTCGGTCAACAATAATTCGGTTAAGGTCAAAGAATACCTCCAAGCTGCCAAATCAATGGGGGTCAAGGTTGTTGGCCCAAATATTAATCATAGTGAAGCCCGGTTTACCTTTCAAGATCAACAAATTGTGTTTGGCCTTGATTCAATCAAAGGCGTGCGTCACGACATGGTAGTGGATTTATTGGCTGAGCGACAACAAAACGGGCCATTTAAGTCGTTTCCGGACTTTTTAAGCCGCCTGCCCGGCAAGTACCGCAAAGTTGAATTGATCAATGCCTTGATTTATGCCGGCGCATTGGATGTTTTTCCATTTAACCGTTCCGAATTAATCGCTGCCGCCCCTGAATTTATCAGCTCCGTTGAATTAAGTGGCAATTCGATGAGCTTGTTCAAAGCGTTGGAACCCAAAATGCCAAAGATGCCTGAGATGCCTCTGATGGACAAGCTGGAAAAAGAAAATGCTTATTTAGGGGCCTATTTGTCTGGTCATCCGACAGAACGATTTGCCCCCTTGGAACAGCGATTAAATGCTGAGACAACCGCTACGTTGAGTGCCGGTATGAAAAATATTTACTTGATTCTCTACATTACCAAGGTTAAGATTATCCGGACCAAAACCGGCAAACAAATGGCCTTTTTAGACGGTAATGATCAGGTGGGGCAGACTTCGGTGACTGTCTTTCCCAACTTATTTGCCAAGACCCAGTCATGGCTTCATAAAGACTTGGTGATTTTGATCAAAGGCAACGTCGAGAAAGTCAACGATCTTCAGGTGGTCGCCAATGACATCCAGCCGGCGGCTAACGCCCTGATGAACCTCAAGCGATCAAAACAGCAATCTAAATGGTATTTGCGAATTGATCGCGATCATGACAAAAATACAATGTTTCACAAACTGGCCGACCTGAGCAGCCAATATCACGGCCAGGTCCCGGTCATCGTTTTTGAAACAGAAACCAAAAAAACTTGGCAGCTCGAGGACAAGCTGTGGCTAAATCCAAGTTCTGAAACCAAAGAGCAATTAATCACAATCTTTGGCAGGAATAATGTGGTTTATAAGTAAATTTTTGGAATAATTTTTCAGAAGTCAGGTTCATTACGTAAAGGCTTTCATTTGCGGTAGACCTAACTTTTGCCATTCCAAGTCGGTGCTGGAAAGCCCGCTTACCCCCAAAAGGTGGGCGACAACCCGCTTAAAAAGTGATAAAATACGATTGAAATCTAAAAGGATACCGATGCGTTATTTAAATTGTTTTGCGACATTTTAATAAGGTGTTGCGTGCCCAAAAACCGAAGGAGAGATTTTACTTATGAAGAAAACTAAGATCGTAAGTACATTAGGCCCAGCAAGTACTGATGTAGACACAATTACTAAGCTGATTGAAGCTGGAGCTAATGTTTTCCGATTTAACTTTTCACATGGTGACCACCCTGAACATCTTGATCGTATGAACAAGGTTCACGAAGCTGAAAAGAAGACTGGCAAGACTGTTGGAATTATGCTTGATACCAAAGGTGCTGAAATTCGGACAACTGTTCAAAAAGACGGCAAGATCGAATTCCACACTGGCGATGTTTTCCGTATTTCAATGGACGCAAGTCTTGAGGGTACTAAAGACAAGATCGCGGTTACTTACCCTGGACTCTTTGACGATGTTCACGAAGGCGGCCATGTTCTTTTCGATGATGGTTTGTTGGACACTGTTGTCACTAAAAAAGACGATGCTAACAAAGAATTAGTTGTCACTGTTCAAAACGACAGCACCCTTGGTTCCCGTAAAGGTGTTAACGCACCCGGCGTTTCAATCAACCTGCCTGGTATCACTGAAAAAGATTCAGATGATATTCGTTTTGGTTTGGACAATGACATTGACTTCATTTCTGCTTCATTCGTTCGTAAAGCCCAAGATGTTTTGGACATCCGTGAACTGCTTGAAGAAAAACACATGGAACATGTTCAAATCTTCCCTAAGATTGAATCGCAAGAAGGTATCAACAACTTTGACGATATCATCAAGGTATCTGATGGTTTAATGGTTGCCCGTGGTGATATGGGTGTTGAAATTCCAGCAGAAAACGTTCCGTTGGTTCAAAAGACTTTGATCAAGAAATGTAACCAACTTGGCAAGCCGGTTATTACCGCTACTCAAATGCTTGATTCAATGCAGGAAAACCCACGTCCTACTCGTGCCGAAGCTTCCGATGTTGCCAACGCCGTCTTTGATGGTACTGATGCAACCATGCTTTCTGGTGAAAGTGCTAATGGTGATTACCCTGTTGAATCAGTTCAAACGATGGCTCGTATCGACGTTAAGGCTGAAAATGCTTTCAGCGAATTTGGTACCCCACGTCCAGAATTTGACTCAAGCGATGTTACTGAATCAATTGGTGACTCAGTTGCCCGTGTTGCCAAAGAATTAGGCGTTCACTGCATCGTTGCAGCTACCCGTTCTGGTTACACTGCACGAATGATCTCCAAGTATCATCCAGATGCTGACATCCTGGCCATTACTTTTGACGAACGTACTCGTCGCGGTTTGATGGTTAACTGGGGTGTTCACCCAATCTTGGTTGACGAAGTTAAGAGCACTGATGAAATCTTTGAACTAGCTTCAAAGAAGGCTCTCGAAACTGGTTTAGCTAAGGAAGGCGATTTGATTATCGTCACTGCCGGAGTTCCTGTTGGTGAGAGTGGTACCACCAACTTGATGAGAATCCAACTGATCGGTTCAAAGCTGGTTCAAGGTCAAGGAGTTGGTGACAAGACTGTTATTGGTAAAGCGGTTGTTGCTAAAAACGCTGCTGATGCCAAGAGCAAAGTAACTGAAGGCAGTATCTTGGTTACTAAGTCAACTGACAAAGAATACTTACCAGCTATTGAAAAGGCAAGTGCCGTAGTTGTTGAAACCGGCGGCTTGACTTCACACGCAGCTGTTGTTGGTATTTCAATGGGAATCCCCGTTGTTGTTGGTGCAGCTGATGCTACCAGCAAGATTTCTGACGGTGAATTGATTACCGTTGATTCACATCGTGGCGTTATTTACCATGGTGCTTCATCATCAATCTAAATTTAACTTGTGAGTAATCACAATTAATCATGACAGGTCCGGGCGGTTAATCCGTTCGGACCTGTTTCCTGTTATGATAAGGGCGGTCGAATTTTCACTGAAAAACGTGTAAAATAAGATTAAGCTCGATTAGATCGGAGATAAGCATGAATAATATTATTGCGCAAGTTGTAACCGGTAAGGTCATCGATGAAAATGACAAGGACTATTACGTTCAGATTGAAGGAGAAACATTTCTCCTTGATAAGACTGAGCTCAAGAAACCCTTGCGAATCGGTGCATCTTTCACTGGTTTTACGTATGAAAATGAACAGCATAAAATGCAAATAACCAGAAACATTCCGGATATCCGTCGTGATCATTACGGTTTTGCGACCGTTGTGAAGGAAAAATTTGGTTTAGGGGTCTTTGTCGACATTGGCTTACCCAATAAAGACGTCGTTGTCTCAATTGATGAACTGCCGACGGTCCGGTCATTGTGGCCGCAAGACGGTGATCAACTGCTGATTGATTTGACGGTGGATAACAAAAACCGAATTTGGGGTCACTTAGCCGACGAAGAAATTTTTGCGGCAATTGCCAAGCCGGCCAAGGATGATCTGCAGAACAAAAATCTTAAGGCTCGGGCTTATCGTCTTAAGATTTCTGGAACCCGGTTGTTGACCGAGGATTACAATTTGGCTTTTCTGCATCCTGACGAACGACTCATGGAGCCACGTTTGGGACAGGAAGTTGAAGCCAGAGTGATTGGCATGCTTCGGGATGGCAGTGTCAATATTTCCACCAAGCCACGGGCTTACCAAGAAATTGGTGAAGACGCTCAGATGATTTTGGCGGCCATTGAACATACCGACGACAAACAACTGGCGTTCAGTGATAAAAGTACGCCGGATTCCATCAAAGATTACTTTGGTATCAGTAAAGGCGCATTCAAACGGGCGTTGGGACATCTGCTGAAGGAAAACCTGATCGAACAAGCTGATGGCCACATTTCCTTGAAAAAGTAGGCTTTTATGATGCACGAACAAATTGAGGACTATCTTCATTATTTACGGGTCGAACGCGGCCTTTCAGATAATACGATTAAAAGTTATCGGCAGGATCTGCAGGAGGCCGGTGCTTTTTTTGACAAACACGCCAAATCAATTGCCGACATTGACCAATTTGTCATCTTGGATTATTTAGAAACTCTTCAACGGCAGCATAAAGCCCGGAACACGGTTATCAGGGTGGTCTCGACATTACGGCGGTTCTTCCAGTACTTGGTTCAATTCCACGTGATTGTTGACGATCCGATGCTCAAGGTTGATTCGCCTAAAAAGGCCCAGACACTGCCGGACGTTTTAACTGTGGCCCAAGTTAATCAGTTACTATCGATGCCGGATACTCATAAAAAATTAGGTCTGCGCGATCGCGCAATCCTAGAGACGCTGTATGCCACCGGCCTGCGGGTCAGTGAACTGGTTAACTTGAAGTTGGGTGACCTGCATTTGCCGATGAACTTGCTGCAGACAATTGGGAAGGGCGACAAAGAGCGGATCATTCCCATCAGCGACGTGGCAATCGACTGGTTGAATCAATACATCCAATCGACGCGAGTCCAACTACTTTCGGGAAGGCCCAACTCCGAGTTCCTATTTTTAAATGCCCACGGTCACCAACTGACCCGCCAGGCAATCTGGCAGATGATTAAAAAATATGTCAACCAGGCCGGCATCAAACGCCATGTCACACCACATACACTGCGGCATTCATTTGCGACCCACCTGCTTGAAAACGGGGCCGACTTAAGAATCGTTCAGGAACTGTTGGGGCATTCCGATATTTCGACGACTCAAATCTACACCCACGTTTCTCATAAGCATTTAACGGAAGTTTATAATAAATATCATCCGCGAGCATAACGAAAGAGGTTGAATAAATGTTATATCAATACCGAAAAGATTATGAAAAGATCACGATGGGCCTCTTTTCGTTGGTTTCCGAGCTGCAGAATATGGACTTGGTTGCCCAAGAAATGAGCTGGTACGCCGCCAAAGACGACCGATTGATTTATTTGTGGCGGGACCCATCCAATAATTGGTCGGGTTTAGTCGGCATTGAACTTCAAGGAAATCAGCTGTTGGTTCATCAATTGGTGTTAACCCCGCAAAGCGTCAGTCAGGGGAACTATAACCGGATTTTTGACGACCTCCAGGATTTATATCCAAAATATCAAATTGTGGTCGGCTTTGAAAATCGAGCCGCCTGGGAAAAATGGGAGAATGCGATTAATCATGCCTGAAGTCAAGCAGCCGGAATTACATTTGAATGATTTTGACGGGCCACTGGAAGTCCTCCTTCATTTGATTCAGGAATCCAAGATGGATATTTATGATATTCAGATTTCAAGAATTACCGAGCAATACATGCAGTATATCTATGATGCCCAGCAATTAAATTTGGAAATTGTCGGCGAATACTTTGTGATGGCTGCCAAACTGATGGTCATCAAGTCAAAGATGCTGCTGCCGACGATTACTGACGATCAACCGGATGAACAGCAGGCCGACCCCCGTGAGGAATTAGTGTCCCAGTTGCTGAATTATAAGCGGTACAAACTGGTGGCTGCCAGTATGAAAAAGCGGGAAATGAAACGGCGGGAGAGTTTTACCCGCTCCGAGTTGAGCGTGGCGCCAACCAAGGCCGAACTGATTCAGCCATCTCCGTTCAACAGCGGCGACATCATGGCCAGCTACGTGGATGCTTTGAAACACTTCAAGTATAATCAACCCATGTCGACGGTAATTCACGAGTGGTCCTTTACGATTGAAGGCCAGAGTCAACGGGTGCGCGAGCTGTTAAACCAAACTGATAACCGGATTTCCTTCGATAAATTGGTTGCCAATTCAACTCAAACCGAAGAGGTCGTTACCGATTTTCTAGCAATTTTGGAAATGGCCAAGTATAACGAAGTCCGGCTCAACCAAGCAACCGTACAGTCGACCATTGAAATTCGAAAGGGGCCTGGATACGTTGATCAGTAATCTGGCAAAAATTGAAGCACTGCTTTACGCCTCTGGTGACCAAGGCATCACGTTGCGGCAAATGTCCCAGCGGACGGCGTTAACGGTGGCCGCCTGCCGGCAATTGTTGGAAAAAATTGTCCAAAAATATAGCCAAGATCAAGATAGCGGCTTAAAGGTGTTTGTCAGCGACAACGTCTATCGGCTGGGAACCAAGGAAGAATTGTCTGAATTAGTGGGCGATTATGTCAACGATGCCAAACCGCGGGTTCTGTCGGAAGCGGCATTGGAAACCATTTCAATTATCATGTATAACCAACCGATTACCAGAATTGAAATTGATCAGATCAGAGGGGTCAATAGTTCGGCGATTCTCCACCGGCTGGTCAACCAGGATTTGATCGAAGTGACTGGGGTCAAAGAAGAGGTCGGCAACCCCAAGCAATACGGGATCACCAATTTTGGCCTGGATTATTTTGGGTTGAAGTCGTTGAAAGACTTGCCGCCATTGCCAAAGGATGAAGTCTTGGATGATGACACCAGTGATTCACTATTAACCCGTTTTAACAAAGAAATTGATAAAGAAAATTAGGAGGTGGATGTATGAATGAAGAACGTTTACAAAAAGTGATTGCACACGCGGGAGTTGCGTCCCGACGGAAGGCTGAAGAATTGATTGCCAAAGGACACGTTAAGGTCAATGGCGAGGTAGTTAAAGAACTGGGAACCAAAGTCACCCCAAACGATGAGGTGAAAGTCGACGAAGTGCCGATTTCAAAAGAAGCCCCAGTCTATTACCTGCTTTACAAGCCCAGAGGGGTCATCACCGCGGTGACCGATGACAAGCACCGAAAGACCGTGGTTGATATTTTAGAAGAGGTCCCCGAACGAATTTATCCGGTCGGCCGCTTGGACTATGACACGTCTGGCCTGTTATTATTGACCAACGATGGCGACCTGGACAACAAATTAACCCACCCAAAGTACGAGGTTGAAAAAACCTATGTCGCCAAGGTCAAGGGAATTGTGACCAATGACGACCTCAAACACTTGCGGACTGGCGTCGTAATTGAGCATCGAAAAACGGCCAAGGCCAAGACCAAGCTGATTCGCACCAACAAGGACTCGTCGATTGTCCAATTGACGATTCATGAGGGTCGGAATCACCAAGTCAAAAACATGTTTGAAAAAATTGGTCACCCAGTTGAAAAATTAAGCCGGGAAACCTATGGCTTTTTGACATTGAAAGGCTTGCAGCCGGGGGATTATCGGCCGTTGAAACCACATGAAGTCGAAGAATTAAAGGAATTGACGGGCAAGACAAATCGTTGACATTTGCCTTGGTTCTGCTATATTTGAATTAAATAAATTGGTTTATCTTCAGGGCAGGGTGTGATTCCCGACCGGCGGTGATAGTCCGCGACTCACGAGTGATCGTGCTGAGCTGGTGAAATTCCAGTGCCGACAGTAAAGTCTGGTATGTAGAAGATTAAATTTTACATTTTTTGTAATGCCCTGACAAATTCTTTTTGTCAGGGCATTATTTTGAAGATTGACCATTGGAGGAGAGGTTTTTTCAATGGAAAATAGTGGTAAGCATACGCAGTTTGCAACAACGCGTCTGGTTGAGATGTCCGTGTTTGCCGGACTCTCATATGTTTTGATGTTTTTGTCGGTGCCGATTATTCCAATCGTGCCTTACATGCGCTTGGATTTGGCAGACATGCCGATTTTACTGGGAACCGTCTTATTTGGACCGGTTGGCGGCATGACGATTGCTGGTTTGAAGGCCTTGCTTTACTGGGTAACGACTGGCGCCGATGTGATTAACTTCATTGGCGTGGGTTCATCCCTGGTTTCATCTTTGGTGCTCATATGGGCATACTACTTGGCTGACCGGCTTTTCTCATTCACCAAGGGGTGGAAGAAAGCAGGACTGGTAATTTTGACCATGGCGATTGCCTTGACAATTATCATGTCATTGACCAACTGGCTGGGAGTTATTCCGCTATACATGAACCTGATTGGCATGAAATTAGGCTTTCCACTGGCAACCGTCATTTTGTCTGGGGTTGTACCGTTTAACTTCATCAAGGGAATTGTCGTCGGTGGTGTTTTCTACCTAATCAAGAACAGTTTCCTGCCACGCTTAAAACTCCGGTAAATGTGGATAGATCCATTCAAAATTTGTTTGATATAGTATAATTGAACAGTGAGTAATCTTAGAGGCTGGGACAAACTTGCGGGTTTGGACTGGCTTTTTGTTTCGGAGGTAGTTCATGGACTTAGGCATTCTCATGTTAATTTTTGGTAGTGATCGGCAGTTTCGGCGGGTGAAGGCGATTAAAAACACCTTACGGGGGCGCCGCACTGTTTCCAATTTATACTGGGCACTGGAATATGGGATGCTTGATTTTATCGACGTTCTCCACGGTGCCGACTTTGGTGAGGACCAGCCAGTCTTGACCCAGTTGTCTGCCAACGGGTTGGCTCAAGCCGATGATGACTTCAGAATCCAACTGACTGCAAAGGGGGTCGAACAGCAGCGAGCTTATTTGAATCAGCTGCTGCCTCTCAAACACCTGGCAGTTTCGTCGCGCTATGATGTGGCCAAGTTCATGCGGCGGTTCAGTTTTGCCACCCAGATTGTTTCAGAATTCAGCTACGGTAACAATCAATACTATCCCCAGTCAATTAATTATTTTGAAGATCAGCTGTTAAAACGCTGGTTTATTGATCATAAGCAGGACCATCTACCGGAACATTTCCGCCAATTGTTAAACAGCTTTTTGAGTGACCTCCACCAGGATGAACTGGCTGATCTCTTCGTTCAAAGCCTGGTTGGACATGACTTCTCAGGATTGACAGCTGAGCAGGTGGCAGTCAAACGCCACGTGCCGACCACAATTATCGAACTGCAGTGGCTGCAGTTGTATGGGATGCTCCTGGAAAAAGTCATGCGCGCAGGAAAGACGAGTTTATTTGCACCATTGACTGCCGGATTGGCCAAACCAATTATCTCCAACAGTGCTCAAACCACCTTTAAGATGTTTGTCCGGCAAGCGGATCGAAATCCCCACGCCATCGCAACTCAGCGTCACATCAAGCTGACAACGGTTTATGAACATCTCTTGGAGGCAGCTATCCTGACCCCGGTGGCGAAGTTTCCATATAGGACCCTGATTTCAGAAGATTTGATGAATCAACTAGCAGCTCATCAGCCAACAAACGTGGGCGAGTGGTCTTTCCAAGATGCCAGTCAGGTGGTTAATCAATTGGCATTTTTCCAATTTCGACTTTTTCAGATATACAGGAGTAAAACGACAGATGGTCATTGATCTCAAACGTGAATTAAAAAAATATTTTGGCTTTGACACCTTCCGGCCGGGCCAAGAAAAAATCTTACAGAATCTGTTGGCCCATCAGGACACCTTGGCGATTCTGCCGACAGGCGGCGGCAAAACTTTACTTTATCAGATGTATGGGGCAATCACCCGCCAACGGGTCATGATTGTGTCACCGCTGATTTCTCTGATGCAGGATCAGGTCAGTCGACTGCAATTTCTGGGATCCAAACGGGTGGTTGCGTTGACTTCCGCGTTAGATTTTCAAGAGAAAATGGCGATTTTAAATCATTTGAATCGTTACCAGTTTATTTATGTTTCTCCGGAAATGCTGGCAAATGACCAGGTTCAACAACGGTTGAAGCGGCTGAGCATCGGCCTGTTTGTTGTTGACGAAGCCCACTGCATTTCTGAATGGGGGCCCGATTTTCGCCCGGATTACCTCAAATTAGGGACGGTGCGGGAGATGCTGGGGCGGCCACTGACGTTAATGATGACAGCCACTGCTACCCAACCGGTTCGGCGAGATATTATTCGGCATATGAATTTTCGATTCGAGGACGTTCACCAAATTGTCTTGCCGGTCAATCGGGCCAATATATTTTTAAGTGCAAAAATTTTTGCCAATCAACATGATAAAGACGCTGCTCTGATTGAACTGGTCAAGCAGCTCAATGGACCTGGAATCATTTATTTTTCCAGTAAGAGTAAAGCCGAGCAGGCTGCCAACACGTTGACGAATGAAACCAATCGCCGGGTGATGGCCTACCATGGGGGGATGGACAGTCAGCCGCGGTTTCACATTCAACAGCAGTTTTTGGCAGGGAATTTGGACATTGTCTGTGCCACCAGTGCCTTTGGAATGGGCATTGACAAGGATAACATCCGCTTTGTCATTCATTACCACCTGCCGGCGAACATTCAAAGTTATGTCCAAGAAATTGGTCGTTGCGGGAGAGATCAGCAGCCGGGGTTGGCGATTTTGATGTATGAACCCAATGACCGCGGCTTACAAATGGGTCTGATCGATCATACGATCCCGGATGAAAGCCTATTGCGTTATTTGTATCAGCATCCTAAGGCATTAGCCACCGATGATCAGTTTCGGGTGGTCAAATATTACCACGACAGCGGCGACTCGTTTGAGCAGGCCAAATCGATCTTTGATCCTGCTCGTACTCGGCGGGTGAAGGAACTGGGGGCGATGGTCCAATACGTCTACACGGAAAAATGCCGTCGTGATGAACTGCTGAAGTATTTTGATGAAACAGTCCCGGATGGCGAACGAAACCCGGCATTTTGCTGCGATCACGATGTCGATTTTTGGAATCGCTGGCAGGATTTTAACCGGCAATATTTGATTCAACCGGAAAAATCAGGTCAAAACGAAACCAAAGGCTGGCAGCAAGTCATCGACCAGCTGTTTTTATCAAAAAATTAAGGTAAATTTAAGTGAATTAATGATAAAATAAGTTTGTCTATATCCTGATCAAGAGGGGGGTCAATATGAATTCGAATGATGAACATAAAAAAACTGATGAAGATCAGCCCTGGAATCAAACATTTTCTGAGGATCGTGATGAAAACGGTAATCTCTCGCGAGTCAAGCTTCGAAAGCAGAGCCAAAACCACCATCTGATTACGATGGTTTTAGCGGCGTTAATCATTATCGTGGCGGTGGTTGCGCTGGTTTACGGCCTGGTTCGCCAAAGTGCGATGGGCAATGATTCAAAGAGTGCCGCGTCTTCGTCTGTCAGGGTCGTCCGACAGGATAACGCAAAAAAAAAATCTTCTTCAGCGGCCAAAGCCAAATCGAATTCAACTAAAGCCAAGCCAGCTGTAAAGAAAGAGCAGCCAAAGTCGGCCAGTAAAGCCGCTTCAACCCAACCGAAAGCCTCGAGCTCGACATCGTCTGCTTCCACTGTGCAATCTAGTAACGCCCAGTCAGCATCCAGCAGTTCAACGACTAACAAGACGACTGCTGCCAGCGGCCATCAATACGCCACTGTCAAGGCCGGCCAGGGGATGTTTCGGGTTGCTTATAATAACGGTTTGACCACTGAACAGCTGATGCGGATGAACGGGCTGAATGCCAATTCCAAGCTGTATCCGGGGCAACGGCTTCGGGTGCGGTAGCTTTAAAGAATCACTCAAAAATAATGTCAGGTAAGGAATGTTAGAATGCGAAAAAATGGATTACAAGTAGCAATTGATGGACCGGCCTCTGCTGGTAAAAGTACTGTCGCCAAGCGGGTAGCAAAGCAATTTCACTATATCTACTGCGATACCGGTGCCATGTATCGGGCAATTACACTGCAGGCAATTCGTCAGGGCGTCTCCTTTGACGACGTTGACGAGATCGGCAAAATTGTCCATGCCTCAAAAATTACTTTTGAGCCCAGTGATGACGGACAAAAGGTCTTCATTGACGGCAAAGAAATCACCGAGGCGATTCGGCAAGAAGATGTCACTAATTCAGTTTCGGCAGTCGCTGCCATTGGCGAAGTTCGAAAGCAACTCAGTGCTCAACAGCAGGAAATTGCTAAAGACGGTGGCATCGTCATGGACGGAAGAGATATTGGGACGGCCGTTTTACCTGACGCCGAAGTTAAAATCTTCCTGATTGCCAGTGTTGCGGAACGAGCGCAGCGCCGATACAAAGAAAACATTCAAAAAGGCATTAATACACCTTTGGATGAACTACAATTGGAAATTGAGGCCAGAGATTATAAAGATTCTCATAGAAAGATTTCACCACTAACCAAAGCAAAAGATGCTGTAGAAATTGATACAACGTCACTTTCTATCGATCAGGTGGTTTCAAAGATTGCAGATGTGATAAATAAAACACTGAAATAACAACTAATTAGTCAATTGACTGGTAATATTGTTCAATTTAAGATAAAATTATGATTAGAGTTGTTTCAAGGAGGAATTGTTTGATGAGTGAAAATGCAAATAATGATAAAAATGATTTATTAAACGCTTTAAACAGCGTTAATGAAGTAAAGGTTGGCGATGTTGTCACCGGTGAAGTATTGGCCAAAGATGACAGTCAACAATTAATCGTGGGTATTGAAGGCTCCGGTGTTGAAGGCGTTGTTCCCCCACGTGAACTTTCGTCTGACCAAAATGTTGACGATATCAAGCAGGGTGACAAGCTCAAATTGGTTGTTACTTCTCGAATCGGCAGCGACAAGGAAGGCGGCAGTTTCCTGCTTTCTTCAAAGCGTTTGGAAACCCGCAAAGTTTGGGATGAATTGGCTGAAAAGTCAAAGAATGATGAAACGATTACTGCCAAAGTCAGCCAAGCTGTTAAAGGCGGCTTGGTTGTTGATGCCGGTGTCCGTGGATTCGTGCCAGCTTCAATGATTTCTGACCATTACGTTGATGATTTAAACCAATTCAAGGGTCAAGAACTTGAATTGAAGATTATTGAAATTGATCCAGTTGAAAATCGCCTGATCTTGTCTCACAAGGCTATTGTTCAAGCTGAAAAAGCTGAAGAACGTGAAAAGTTAATGCAAACTCTTCACGAAGGTGACGTTGTTGAAGGAACCGTTGCTCGTCTTACCAACTTCGGTGCTTTCGTAGATCTCGGCGGCATGGACGGATTGGTTCATGTTTCTCAAATTGCTTACGAACGTGTTGACAAGCCTTCAGATGTATTAAAGGTTGGCCAAACAGTTAAAGTTAAGGTATTATCCGTTGACTTCGACCGTAACCGAATCTCACTTTCAATCAAACAAACTCTTCCAGAACCTTGGGACGGAATCGAAGAAAAAGCTCCAGTTGGCAGTGTTCTTGAAGGAACAGTTAAGCGCCTGGTTGATTTCGGTGCCTTTGTTGAAGTGTTCCCAGGTGTTGAGGGATTAGTTCACATTTCCCAAATTGCCCATGAGCACATTGATACACCTGCTGATGTTTTGAAGGTTGGCGAGAAGATTAAGGTTAAGGTTCTTGATGTTGACACTGACCGAAAGCGTTTGGCATTATCAATCAAAGCTTTGACCGATGCTCCTGAAGAAGAAGCCAAGCCAAAGAAGTCAAACAACCGACCATCACGCTCACGGAAGTCTAACGACCGTTCCATCAGTAATGCACCGGAAGAAGAAACCGGCTTTACTTTGGGCGATATCATTGGAGACGAATTGAAGAAGTCCGGCAACAATGATGACGATGATAACAAATAATCAATTATTTTAATCATGAAAAGGGGCTGGAAACAAAACGCAAGTTTTGTCCCAGCTCCTTTCTTTCTGAATTAACCAAGCAAAGGAGGGATTTACATGGCATTGCCAACAGTGGCTTTTATTGGCCGCCCAAACGTGGGGAAATCGACTATCTTTAACCGCATTGCCGGTGATCGAATTTCAATCGTTGAAGATACCCCAGGTGTTACCCGGGACCGTATTTATTCTCATGGTGAATGGCTGGCAACTAAATTTGCAATGATCGATACTGGTGGAATTCAAATCAGTGATGCACCATTTGCAACCCAGATTAAGAGTCAGGCCGAAATTGCCATCGACGAAGCGGACGTGATTGTCTTTATCGTCAGCGGTAAGGAAGGGGTCACCGCAGAAGATGAACAAGTCGCCAAAATTCTTTATCGAAGTGATAAACCGGTTGTTTTAGCGGTTAACAAGGTCGATAATCCTGAGAGCCGTGAAGATATCTATGAGTTTTATTCACTGGGATTTGGCGATCCAATGCCGATTTCCGGAGTGCATGGCCTGGGATTGGGAGATCTACTAGACAAGGTTGTTGAAAAATTTCCTAAGACCGATGAAAAGACGGATAACGATGATATTCGGTTCAGTATTATTGGCCGGCCCAATGTGGGCAAGTCGTCACTGGTTAACGCCATTTTGGGTGAAGACCGGGTCATTGTTTCAGATATTGCCGGAACCACTCGAGACGCAATCGATACCCGCTTTGAGGCGGATGGTATCAAGTTCACGATGGTCGATACGGCTGGAATCAGAAAACGCGGGAAGGTTTACGAAAACACTGAACGATATAGTGTCATGCGGGCGATGAAAGCCATTGACCAAAGTGATGTGATCTTATTCGTCATGAACGCCGAAGAGGGCATTCGTGAGCAGGATAAGAAAGTTGCCGGATACGCTCATGAAGCTGGAAAAGCAATCATCACGGTGGTGAATAAGTGGGATACGCTCAAAAAGACCAACCACACGCAACAGGACTTTGAAACCCTGATCAGAAATGAATTCCAGTACATGTCATATTCGCCCATCATTTTCGTTTCAGCCGTTACTAAGCAAAGAATCGAAAAACTACCGGCATTAATCAAACAGGTTTATGACAATCATGAGAAGCGGGTTCAATCCTCAGCACTCAACGATGTCATTATGGGGGCGGTCGCTGTTCATCCAACCCCAACGGTTAATGGCAAACGACTGCGAATTTATTACGCGACCCAAGTCGTAACCGGGCCACCAACATTTGTGGTGTTTGTGAATAATCCGGACTTGATGCATTTTTCTTATGTCCGGTTCCTTGAAAACCAAATTCGTGATAATTTTGACTTCACCGGAACACCAATCAGAATCATCAAACGCAGCCGAAAATAGCCCAAAAATCAGCAATTCTTAACAAAATCTTGATTTTTCGGCGTTTATCGACACTAAATTGGGCAAAACCATTGCAATGACGGCATTCTTATGCTATCTTTGAAAAAGAAATGATGTTGGCAAACGGCGTTATTTCAGCATTCCGGATTTGTGAGAATTCGACTTGCAATGGTTTACATACCTATCTTTGAGGGAGGTGAATACACTCATGGCAAATAAAGCAGAATTAGTAACCAATGTTGCAGCAGCAACTGGTTTGACTAAGAAAGACGCTACATCAGCTGTGGATGCAGTATTTGAATCAATCCAAGCTAGTTTAGCAAAAGGTGACAAGGTTCAATTAATCGGTTTCGGTAACTTTGAAGTACGTCAACGTGCCGCTCGTAAGGGCCGTAACCCACAAACAGGTCAAGAAATTCAAATTCCTGCAAGCAAGGTACCAGCTTTCAAACCTGGTAAGGCGCTCAAGGATGCTGTTAAATAGTATTCATCTGTTAAGCCAGAACGGCATTTGTCGGGCTGGCTTTTTTTATACACTTTGGAGGACAAATATGAGCTATTCAAAAACTGCTTTAGACCAACTTGAAGGCGGCCAAATTGATGATTTTAAGAAATCATTTCAGCAAGCTTTGGATCACGATTCGGATGATTTGCTGTACTCATTGGCCGAAGAGCTGTATTCACTCGGCTTTTCAAATTACTCAAATACTATTTACGAAAAATTATTTAAAAAATATCCCAACGATGACGGTCTAAAAATCAATCTCGCCGAACTTGCCATTGATGATGATCAAGACGACAAAGCTCTCAATTATCTGTCACAGGTTTCGCCGCAGTCGGACGAATACGTCCGTTCCTTGATGGTTGCGGCCGATCTGTACCAAACCCAGGGAATGTTCGAGATTAGTGAACAAAAGCTCTTAGAAGCCCAAAAATTGGCTCCTGATGAGGATGTGATCAAGTTTGCTCTGGCAGAATTTTATTTCACGACTAGAAACTACCGCAAGGCGATTAATTTATATTTAGCGCTGATCACCTCTGGTACGTTGGAAATGTCCTCAGTCAACCTGGTTGAACGTCTGGGTGTTTCCTACGCCGAAATTGGTAAGTTTGAACAAGCGATGGGCTATCTGGAACAAATCAAGCCGATTAATATGAACGCCGACGTTAAATTTGAACTGGCATTCACCTACTTTAATTTGAAAGAGTATCAAAAGGCAATTAAAGCCTTCGAGGATTTGCGTGATTCAGATCCCCAGTACAGCTCCCTATACCCGTACTTGGCGGATGCCTATGTTAACCTCAAACGGGTTGATGAAGCGTTAAAGGCGATCCAAGAAGGAATTTCCATTGACCAATTTAACGAAAAAATCTGGCAGAAGGCCGGCCAAATTGCGGAAATGGCGAACGAAGACGATTTAGCCTTGACCTATTTCCAAAAGGGCCATGAGATCGCCCCTGACGACATGGAAATCTTGACCTTACTATCAGACTGGTACGTTGCTCACGAACGCTACAGCGATAATCTGAAGCTTTTAGAAGGGGTTTTTGAAGACCACGTCGTCGATGCCCATCTTGCTTATAATTTGGCACTGTCTTATCAAAATACCGGTGATATCAAAAAAGCCGCCAACAATTACGAATTGGCCGCCGATGAACTTTCCGATAATCCCGATTTTCTTAAACACGCCACGCTGTTTTACCGCGAAATCGGCAAACCGGATCTCGAAAAACAGTCCTTGAAAAAATACTTGGATTTGGTTCCCGATGACATGGAAATGGAAGAATTGTGGGATGAAATGTGATTCACAATCCGCAACTAAACATCAGAAAAAGGTCACCAGTTAGGGATCTCGCTAAAGTTAAAGTAAACCATGGCGGGATAGCCCAAATGGGTGACCTTTTATCATACATATAGCCTTCTGGTTCTATAGCAGTTTAAATCGCTTTGGCCGCTTATAAGTGAAGCCTTCACCGATCGCCTCGTTAACTTCAATAATTGAAATAAAGGCTTCTTCATCGATCGATTCGACCAGCTTTTTTAAAGTGTGCAGTTCGCTTGGGGAGACCACACAGTAGACAATCTGTTTGGAACGGTGGGAATAGCCTCCCTCGGCATTCAAAAAAGTGACGCCACGATTGAGCTCGTCTTGGATGGCATTGGAAATTTTTTCTGACTCGTTACTAATGATCAAAATCCCCCGAGCCGTGTAAGCGCCGCGTTGGGTAAAGTTGACGATCATTGAAAAAATCCAGACGTAGATCAACGTATATGCCATCTGGCGGACATTTAAATAAATGAGTGATGACAGTAAAACCAAGACATCAATTGTGAGCAGCGTTTGGCCCATTTGAACGCCCTTAAACCGCTCGAATAAGCGGGCGACAATATCAACACCACCGGTTGTCCCACCAAAGCGGTAAACAATTCCACAGCCAAAGCCGCCAAATAAGCCGGCACCAATTGCCGACAACAACAGGTCGTGATCGATATTAATCACGATTGGGACCCGCTGCCAAATCCATAAAAAGATCGCCAGGGCAATTGTTCCGTATAAGGTATAAAACATATCTTTCTTTCCTAAGTAGCGATAACCGATCGCGAACAGGGGCACGTTGACCAGGATGGTCGAATAGGCCGGGTCAATGTGAAACAGGGCCCGGAGAATCAGTGTGATACCGGTCACGCCACCATCGGCTAAATGATTGTAAATGTTAAAGAAGACGATTCCAAATGAATAAATGGCGGTTCCAGCCGCGATTACCAGTAAATCAATTAACGAAATATCTAATTTGAAGCGACTTTGCTTTTGTGCCATCGTTTTTCCTCCCTGAATGATCTGACAACTCATCATAGCAATTCTAATTGACAATTGGCAATCATTTCACCGAACTTTTTGTTTCAAGCGGAAATTCTGTTAAAATTACAACAGGATAAATATTAAATGGATGGCGATTATTGTGCGGATGGTAGAAATTCCAAAAGAATTCCACGAAGCATTACCAATTTTACAAAAGATTGAATCAGCGGGCTATGAAGCCTATTTTGTCGGCGGTTCGGTTCGAGATACGATTTTAAAGCGGCCGATTCACGATGTCGACATTGCGACCAGCGCTTATCCCAGTGAGGTCAAGGCGTTGTTTAAACGGACGGTTGACACAGGAATTGAGCACGGCACCGTCATGATTCTTGATCACGGGACTGGGTATGAAGTCACCACTTTTCGGACTGAGTCCGGCTACCAAGATTACCGGAGACCGGATCACGTGACGTTTGTGCGCTCCCTGAAAGAGGATCTCAAGCGGCGGGATTTCACGATTAACGCTTTGGCATTGGCTGAGAACGGACAGGTCACTGATTTGTTTGGCGGCCTTAGCGACATGCGAAAACACATTATTCGCGCGGTTGGCGATCCCAATGAGCGATTCAATGAAGATGCCTTGCGAATGATGCGGGCGGTCCGGTTTGCCAGCCAATTGGACTTCAAGATTGAGGATGCCACACTAGCTGGCATTGCCCTCCATAGCCAGTTATTGGCAAAAATTGCCGTGGAACGCTCCCACACCGAGTTTGTCAAAATGATGCTGGGATCAGATGCCAACCACGGCCTCAAGATCATGATTCAGACTAATTTGTATCAACACGTCCCAATACTGGGTGAGCATTTAGATCAACTCAGACAAATTGCCGACACTGATTTCACCCTTACTAATGAAGTTCAGGTTTGGGCCCTTCTGGCTTTTAAATTCGGATTCAACAGCCAACAAATTACCCGCTTTTTAAAAAGGTGGAAGACTGCCAATAAAATAATTAATGATGTTATACTTACGGTTGAATTACTTTTCGCAATTCAACGTGGTCAAGTGACTAATTTAACCCTTTATCATGCCGGAAGTGAAAACGTCGACAACGCAATCGCAGTATTTGCGGACCAGTCGAAAACTACTGGACTATCTGAACGTTACAACCGACTTGCCATTAAAAATAAGCACCAGTTGAAGATAACCGGTGGCGAATTAATTAAAAGAGGGGTCTTAAAACCCAGTCCACAGCTTGGCCAGGTTTTGAATTATCTTGAACAAAATGTGGTTGCCGATAAGATCAACAATGAACCTGAAGATCTTGTTCAGGCAGCTATCAACTTTTTAAATGAGGACTGATAATTGAATGGAAACAATGCGCGTTGAGAACTTAGCAAAAACATACGGTGAAAAGACGCTTTTTGATAAGCTGAATTTTATTATTAATGAACACGACCGAATTGGCTTAATTGGGACTAATGGGACTGGAAAGACGTCGTTATTGAATGCCATTGCCGGCATTGACCATGACTCGACAGGTGACATTATTACCTCGAAATCTTACACCATCGGTTATTTAAAGCAGGATCCAGAACTGGACGAGAGTCTGTCAATTATGGATGCCGTTTTTTCCGGATCGCAAACTGTCTATCGGACAATTCGCCATTACGAAGCTGCTTTGAAAGATTATTCAACGCATCCAGAGGACCCAGAAGCAGCCAAACGATATACCAAGGCTGAAGCCCGAATGAATGAAGAAGACGCCTGGAACGCGCAAAGTGACGTTAAAACGATTTTGACCCAGTTGAAGATTACCGATTATAACCAGAAGATTTCCGAGTTGTCCGGTGGTCAAAGACGACGAGTGGGGTTGGCACAAGTTCTGATTCAAGCGCCCAACTTACTGTTGTTGGATGAGCCGACCAACCACTTGGATTTTGATTCCATTGATTGGCTGGAGAATTATCTGGCTGCCTACAAGGGCTCGTTGATCGTTGTCACTCATGACCGGTATTTTCTCGATCACGTTGCCAACAAAATCTGGGAACTGTCATTTGGCAAACTGTACCAGTATGACGGCAATTATCAGGACTATGTCCAGCAAAAAGCGACCCGAGTTCAAGGTGAAATTCAAGCCGAGCATAAGACTCAACAGCTCTACAAACAGGAATTGGCGTGGATGAAGACCGGTGCGAAGGCCCGTTCAACCAAGCAGCAGGCCCGCATTAATCGGTTTAATGACTTAAAGGAAAACGTCGGTACCTTACAGCTTGATCAGGATGTCAACATTTCCCTTGGCCAGACCCGATTGGGCAAGGAAGTTCTTAAGATGAAAGACGCCAATTTAACCATTGACGGCAAAACAATTCTCAAGGATTTCAATATTCTCGTCCAGCCGAATGAACGGATCGGAATCAGTGGCGAGAACGGTGCCGGTAAGACCAGCCTGCTCAACGTCATTGCCGGTCGACTGAAATTGGATTCTGGAATTATCAAAGTCGGCGAAACTGTCAAAATCGCCTACTATACGCAACTGACCGAGCCGATTCCTGAAGATAAGCGGGTCATTAGTTATTTGAGTGAGATTGGCCAACAGGTCACCGATAATACCGGCAACAAGATTAGTGTTGCCGAATTGCTTGAAGAATTTCTGTTTCCCCGTTTCATGCACGGCACGTTAATCCGTAAACTTTCCGGTGGTGAAAAACGACGCCTGTATCTGTTGAAATTATTGATGCAGCAACCAAATGTTTTACTCTTGGATGAGCCGACCAACGACTTGGATATTGCGACCTTGACCGTTTTGGAAGATTACATTTCCAAATTCCAAGGGACCGTCATTACCGTTTCCCATGACCGTTACTTCTTGGACAAAGTTGCCGATCGATTGCTGATCTTTAAAGGCAACGGTGTGATTGAAGAACACCGCGGTCGGTTCACCGATTACCTGGCCTCATTGAAGAAGGCGCCGAAATCGTCTGCCAAGTCAGACAGCGGGCAGTCAACTTCTCAATCGGATTCGGCAAGCTCAAGTCAAGACGCACCCGCTTCAAATGCTAAAACCAAGAAAAAATTGACATATTCTGAAAAGATCGAATATGATCACATCGAAGATGACATTGAAAAGCTCGAATCACAAGTTGAAGACATTGATAAGCAGATGCAAAACAATGGCTCAGATTATGATAAGCTGGCGGATCTTCAAGCACAAAAGGACCAGTTGTCTGCCGAGGCCGACAAAAAAATGAAACGCTGGGAATATTTAAGCGAATACGCTGAATAATTAAAAACAGTCACGTTCTGATAAAAAGGAGAATTGCCATGTTAGAAGACGCCTATTTAGATCTTGCACGTTATGTTTTGGAAAATGGCCACAAAAAAGCTGATCGAACCCATACCGGAACCATCAGTACGTTTGGCTATCAGATGCGATTCGATTTATCCAAGGGATTTCCTTTATTAACCACTAAGAAAGTGCCGTTTGGATTAATCAAAAGTGAACTCTTATGGTTCTTGAAGGGTGACACCAACATCCAATTTTTATTGAAGCATAAGAATCACATCTGGGACGAGTGGGCTTTTGAAAAGTTTGTCGCTTCAAATGACTATACCGGCCCGGATATGACTGACTTTTCTCATCGGGCACAAAAAGATCCCGAATTCAACAAAGTTTATCAGGAGCAAAAGAAGCAATTCTGTGATCGAATTGTCAACGACGATGATTTCGCCAAAAAGTATGGCGACTTAGGTCTGGTTTACGGCAGCCAATGGCGGGCCTGGAAGACTTCCACTGGTGGAACGATCGACCAAATTCAAAATGTGATTGATTTAATTAAAACTCACCCTGATTCAAGACGGATGATCGTTTCCGCATGGAATCCAGAGGATGTGCCAACAATGGCCTTGCCGCCTTGCCACACCTTATTCCAATTCTATGTCAACGATGGCAAGTTAAGCTGCCAATTGTATCAACGTTCAGGAGATATTTTCCTCGGCGTGCCTTATAATATCGCCAGTTACGCCTTATTGACCTCCATGATCGCCAGAGAGTGTGGCTTGGAAGTTGGCGATTTCGTGCACACCTTTGGGGATGCCCACATTTACCTGAACCATATTGACCAAGTCGAGGAACTCCTTTCCCGTAAACCTCGTCAGGCACCCGAATTGTGGCTGAATCCTGAAAAGAAACATTTGGATGAATTCGAAATGGCTGATATCAAGGTCAAAAATTACGACCCATACCCAGTCATTAAAGCGCCGGTTGCAGTTTAGGAGGAAGTCGATGCTAGCTTTTATCTGGGCTGAAGACGCCAACGGCTTAATTGGTGCCAATGGCCAACTTCCTTGGCATCTGCCGGACGATATGCATTACTTCAAAGAAACCACGATGGGCAATACGATTATTTCCGGATCGAAAACCTTCCGCAGTTATAATCGGCCACTGCCGGGTCGTGAGAATATTGTGGTTTCACACCAAACTGATTTTCCAACGGGCGTCAAAGTTATCCCTTCGATTGAACAACTGTGTGACTTGATTGCTCAAAATCCCGATAAACAATATATTGTGACCGGAGGTGCCAATCTATTTGCCCAATTACGTTCAAAAGTCGACCGGCTTTATCGCACGAAGATTGAAGCTGAATTTTCCGGTGACACCTATATGCCAGCCATTGACTATTCTTTATTTGAATTGAGCAAATCGGTCGTTGGTGTTGTTGACGGCAAAAATAAGTACCCCCACACTTTTGAAGTTTTCGATAGAAAATAACGCCGGCATAAATGCTTATGAATCTTTGGCAGAACTTTGATATAATTGTCGTTGGACTATCAATTAATTATTAATTTTGTAAAGAAACGAGTGGCGTAAATGGCAAAAGTAAAAATTGTGACGGACTCATCTGCCCAGTTGACAGATGAAGAACTCAAACAATACGGCATTACAATTGTTCCATTAACAGTGATGATTGATGATACGGTCTACGTTGATCGTGATACGATCACCAATGAAACCTTTGTTCCTCAAATGTTGGCGGCTCATGATCTGCCAAAGACCAGTCAACCACCAGTTGGTAAATTTGTTGAAGCATTTGACCGGTTGGGTGAAGACGGCAGCCAAATTCTCTGTTTGAATATGTTGGCTGCCATCAGCGGCACGGTTCACGCAGCCGAACAAGCAGCCACAATCAGCAAATCCGATGTGACCGTGGTTGACAGTCAAAGTACCGACCGCGGCCTGGGCTTTCAAGTGCTTGAAGCGGCTAAGCTGGCTCAGCAAGGTGCCGACATGGACACCATTTTAGCCAGAGTCAATCAGGTTCGTATTAACACCAAGCTTTATTTATGTGTCATGACTCTGGATAATATTGTCAAGGGCGGTCGATTGCATCCGATTGCCGGGGCAATCACCAACTTTTTAAACATTAAGTTGGGGCTTCAAGTCACTGACGGCAAACTTAAAATTATTTCTAAAGGTCGCGGCGATAAATCGCTTAAAAAGTTTTTCAATGGTATTATTGATGAAATGAAAAACACCGCCGCTGTTAAGTCGATTGGCGTTTCATACGTCACTGAAACTGAAGTATTAAAGGACACTGTTCAAAAGCTTAAGGCTGACTTTCCCGATGCATCATTTCTTGAACGGGTGACGTCACCGACCATTTCCACGCATACCGGTAAAGGGGCTTTTGCGTTGATTTATTACAGTGATCCCGAGTAATTGCAGATCTGAAATATTGCTTAAAGGGGCGAGGCAAAGCGGCTGTTTTGTTGTCACCCCTTTTAGATTTGATCACCATTTGAGAGGTTGTTTTTGTGAGTCAAAATAAACATGTTAAACAGACACAGCATCATTTTCGTTGGATTATCGGATTGATCGGCCTGATCGTGATTGGGGCAGTCGCATTTTTCGGCTACCATTATTTCAACTCGGCCAAAGAAACCCTGCCAAGAGAAGTTAAATTGACGGCTGTTGGGGATTCACTGACTCAAGGGGTTGGCGATCCGACCAACAAAGGTGGCTATACCCACTTGATTCGCCAAAAAGTGATTCAAAAAAATCCCAATGTTCACCTGTCCACTGCCAACTATGGCATTTCAGGGGAAACCACCAACCAAATTAATCATCGGGTGGTTTATTCAAAACGGCTGCAGCACAGCATACGAGAAGCCGATGTGATCACGATTACCACTGGTGGAAACGATTTACTGAAGTTTTTGAAGGCGAACGTTGTTGGCTTGAACAAACATCAGTTGAACCAGAAATTGACCGGTTATTGTCAAACATATCAAACCAGGGTTACCCGGCTATTCCGAAATATCCGCCACTTAAACCGTCGGGCGCCGATTTTCGTTTTTGGCATTTACAATCCTGTCTACGTTTACTTCCCCCAGGTCAACTATATCAACGACACCGTGGCCCATACCAACCAGATTACCAATAAAGTGATCCACCAACAGCACAGGATGTACTTTGTTTCGATTAACAAACCACTTACAGACGGTCAGTTTACCACTGCCAAATCCAGAAAAACTTTGGAAGAAAAGGCCGCTGCCAGCATTATCGCCGAGAATCATGATTCGCCTGCCGATATTGAACAGTTATTGAGTGGCCAACCTGCCCAAGCAAATAAATATCTCTCAAATGATGACCATTTCCACCCGAATTTGAAGGGGTATCAAATTATGACCAATCGCTTGTATTCCCAAATGGTCAAGCACATATCCTGGTTAAAGGAGTGATCCAAAATGAGAAAAGCCTCCAAGCAGACGAAATCCCGCAATCCTTGGAAAATCGCTTTCATATCGTTAATCGGCCTCCTGGTTGTTTTAGTTGCCGGCATGTTTTTGGCGGTTTCTTTATCGTCATCTACGACGAAATTGGTGAATCAAAAGTCGACCAACCAATCGGAGCCAATTTCCGCCACTATCAATAAAGCTCAACTCAATCAACTATCCAATTATTATTTAGATAAGCTGCAGAAGGGCCGACCTTCGCAATATCACTTTGAAGTCGCCAACGAAGGGATTGTCTATGGCTCGCTGACTTTATTAGGTTCCAACGTCGATTATTCACTGACCTTCGACCCGAAAGTGATGCCCAATGGTAATATTGAACTTCACGCTAATAAGCTGGCACTGGGGAAGTTTCCGGTGCCAATCAGTTTTGTTTTAATGTATGTCAAACAAAACTATAAACTGCCAAAGTGGGTCCAACTGATTCCTAAAGATAAAACCATCAAACTTGATATAATTCACATGAACGGTAAGAATGGGATTAATTATCGGGCCCGGACCATCGATTTGAAAGGCCAAGGAAAATTTGCCTTTGAGATTCTTTTGCCGACCACTGACAAGGAGGACTAATATGCACAAAACGTTCTACCAATATTTAATGACCAAACGCAACCCCGGAAGTACTGATCCAGAGGCTGAATTTGCCAACAACGCATTTTATGATCAGTCATTTCCCAAACAAGAAGATGAGTTTGACGCGTTATCCAAGTATTTAGAAGAAAATGCTTCATACCTTCCGACCATGGAAATTTTTGATTCCGTGTGGAAGGAATATCAAGAAAGCTTTTAGGAAGTGAAACAATGGCAGTAACAATTCAATGGTTTCCAGGACACATGGCCAAGGCAATTCGTCAGTTTGAAGAAAATCTTTCTTTAGTTGACGTGGTATTTGAAGTGATTGACGCCAGAATTCCGCTGACTTCTCAAAACCCTGAAATTCGACGAATCAGTGCCGATAAGCCGCATCTTTATATCATGACAAAGCGTGATTTGGCTGATCCTCAATTAACCAATGCCTGGCTGCAGTATTTTGCTGAACACAACCAACCGGCAATCGCCATTGATGCCAAAACCAAATTTGGCATTAATAATGTGATTTCGGTGATTTCACCCATTTTGCGTGACAAATTGCAGCGGGAACAGGATAAAGGCATGAAGAAACGACCGATCCGAGCCATTAGCGTTGGGGTACCGAATGTCGGGAAATCAACTGTTTTGAACCGATTGGTCAACCGTCGAGCCGCTCAGGTTGGCAACCGTCCCGGCTTAACCAAGGGGCAACAGTGGCTTAAATCTAATGATAAGTTGGAATTACTGGATACGCCGGGAATTCTGTGGCCAAAATTTTCCAGTCAAGAGGTTGCGGATAAGCTGGCATTGACCGGTGCAATCAAAGAGAGTGTTTATGCCAGTGACGACATTGCCTTGTTTGGCTTAAAGCAGATCAGACAGCTTCACCCGGAAGGCCTCAAAGACCGTTATCATTTAACTGACGACGATTTGGATTTGTCCGACGTTGACCTGCTGTTACAAATTACTAAGAAAGTCGGCATGCGCGATGATTATGAACGTGGCTCCAATCGGATTATTCAAGATTTCCGTGCCGGCAAAATTGGTCGTTTTACTTTGGATGATCCTGAAACGGTGAGTGACGATGACCAAGCTAACAATTAAAGACGTTAAACAGGTTTTATCCCAGATGTCTGATCTCGCTGATCCGCGGTTGATTGAGTTAAAGGCTGACCCGCGAAAAGGGGTTCAATTGGCAATTCAGTCAACAGAAAACCGCCTGCAAAAGCAGGCCAGAGCCCTCGCTGAATTTGAACAGCGGTTTAAATATGAACGGTCTTTTTGGCATCAGGGGCTGCAATATGTTGCCGGTGTGGATGAAGTCGGCAGAGGTCCTCTGGCGGGGCCAGTGGTGGCTGCTGCAGTGATTCTGCCGCACGACTTTGATCTGGTTTCCGTCAATGATTCCAAGCAGCTGACACCGGCCCAACGCGCAGAGTTGGCCCCGCTGATTTCAGCTGAAGCCCTGAGCGTGGGGATTGGATCGGTGGATAATCATGGGATCGATGAGTTAAACATTTACCAAGCCACTCGTGTTGCCATGAAACAAGCTGTGGAATCTTTAACCCCACAGCCGGATGAAATCATTGTTGATGCCATGCAGATTCCCGTTCCGATTCGGCAAACCAGACTGATCAAAGGTGATGCCAAGAGCATCAGTGTTTCTGCAGCCAGCATTGTCGCCAAAGTCTATCGGGACCATTTGATGGACGAGTACGCCAAGCAGTACCCGGAATACGATTTTCCACACAACGCCGGCTATGGAACGGCCAAGCATTTAGCAGCTCTCAAGGAACTGGGACCAACGCCGATTCATCGAATGAGTTTTGCCCCAGTGAAAAAGTTTAGCAAAAAATAAATATGTTTTACGTAGATAACTCTTAAAAGGATGATGACAATGCTTTTAAGAGATTTTTTGTTAAGAATACATTTATGTAAAGGAATCGGCATAATTGGTAAGTCAAAAATTTATACTTGGGTAAATCAGGTCGACTGGCGGGATGATCAACTGCCGACCTCAGGATTCTTGGCTGCCGTCGCTCAACTAAACGTTAAGAACACGGCTAACTTCAAAACCAGTTATCAACAGTTAATGCGAAACGAAGACCGGGTGGACCAGCTGGTCGATGGTGAACAGTGGCTGAGCATTGCAGATGCTGAATATCCACTTCAACTGCGAGAATCGTTTGCGCCGCCGTTAGTGCTGTTTTATCGCGGAGATTTGTCGCTTTTATCCCAGCCGCTTTTAGGAATCGTTGGGGCGCGGGACTGCACCTCATATTCAGTCGAAATCCTAAAAAATTTGATTCCTGGAAGAGTTTCCAATACAATGGCTATTGTGTCGGGGCTGGCTAAAGGGGTTGATACGTTGGCCCACCAATGTGTCATCGCCAACCACGGTAAAACCATTGCCGTGATTGGGACAGGGTTGGACGTGTGTTATCCATATACCAATCAGGAACTACAAGCAACGATTGCCGCCGACCATCTGTTAATCAGTGAATATCCCAATCATACCAAGGGCTATCGAAATCACTTTCCGGAACGTAACCGCATCATTGCCGGATTGGTTCAAAGTGTTCTGGTCACTGAAGCCAAAAAACATTCCGGTAGTTTGATCACGGCCAATTTAGCCCTGCAAAATAATCGCAATGTCTTAGCAGTCCCGGGGTCAATTATGATGCCGCTGTCCGTTGGTACCAATGAATTAATCGCTGCCGGCGCAAAACCGGTTTTACGTGAATTAGACATCTTGGAGGACTACTTTCAGACGCGGATTTAAGGGCAGTGAGTTGACACTTTAAAATTCCTGCAATATGATGTGGTAGATTTGTAATAAAAATTCCTACAATAATATAACTAAAAATAAGCAGTTTTGAGGGGAGAAAATATGGCAACTTCTACAAAAACGAAACCAAAAGCCAAAGCAAAATCAAAAACTAAGCGAAAATCGCCTAAAAAAAATCTGGTCATTGTGGAGTCACCTGCCAAAGCCAAGACCATAGAAAAATATCTTGGCCGTTCATATAAGGTGGTCGCCAGTAAAGGACACGTGCGGGATTTGCCCAAGAGTAAGATGGGCGTTGATATCGACCATGATTATGAACCACACTACATTTCCATTCGGGGTAAGGGTGACACGATTAAAGAATTACGGTCAGCCGCTAAAAAGGCCAAAAAAGTGTATCTGGCAGCCGATCCGGATCGTGAAGGGGAATCGATTGCCTGGCATCTTCAGCACATTTTGGATTTAGATCCCAACGAAGATAACCGAGTGGTATTTAATGAAATCACCAAGGATGCCGTCAAAGAATCATTCAAACATCCCCGAAATATCGATATGAATCTCGTTGATGCTCAACAGGCTCGGCGGATTTTAGACCGGTTGGTGGGATATTCAATTTCACCGCTTCTCTGGCAAAAGGTTAAGAAAGGGCTCAGTGCCGGGCGGGTTCAATCGATCGCCCTCTGGCTGATTATTCAACGCGAAAAGGCCATCAAAGACTTTACCCCAGAAGAGTACTGGTCAATTGATTCTGAATTTAAGAAGGGCCGCAGTAAGTTCAAAGCTGCCTTTTATGGCTTAAACGGTAAGAAAAAGGAACTGCCAAATAACGAGGCGGTTCAAAAGGTTCTGCAGCAGTTGGATCCCAAAGGTGACTTTGATATTACCAAGGTGACCCGTCGCGAACGGAAGCGCCAACCGCAGCCGCCATTTACCACCAGTACAATGCAGCAGGAAGCCAACCGAAAGCTCAACTTCAGAACGCGAAAGACGATGATGGCTGCCCAACAGCTGTATGAAGGAATCAATATTGGTAAAGAGGGTAGTCAAGGTCTGATTACCTATATGCGGACCGATTCAACCCGAATTTCAGTCATTGCCAAACACGAAGCGTCCCAATTTCTACATGAGAAATACGGCGCCGAATATGCGGCAACGAAACCGATTAAAGGTAAATTGCCTGAGGGTGCTCAAGATGCCCATGAGGCCATTCGTCCGACTTCCGTTTTCAGAACGCCTGCCAGTTTGAAACAATATCTGACCCGCGACCAATTTAGACTCTATCAAATGGTTTGGTCAAGATTTGTGGCCAGCCAAATGACTCCGGCAATCATGGATACCATGGCAGTGACAATTGAACAAAATAACGTGATTTTTAAAGCCAATGGTTCCAAGATGAAGTTTGATGGGTTCTTGAAGGTTTATGGTGACAGTAAAGAAAAGGACAACTTGTTACCCGATTTGGAGAGTGGCGATGTTGTTAAGTTGGTTAAGAATAATCCGGACCAGCATTTTACTCAGCCACCGGCACGATACAGTGAAGCAACGCTGATTAAAGCCCTTGAAGAAAAGGGTGTTGGCCGGCCATCAACGTACTCACCAACCATTGATACGATTCAGCGCCGGTATTACGTTAAGGAAGTTGGCCGTCGATTTGAGCCGACTGAATTAGGGGAAATTGTCAATAAGATTATTGTTGAATACTTCCCAGACGTGGTAAACATTGACTTCACTGCAAATTTAGAAGGCAAACTGGATCAGGTTGAAGAAGGTAAAGAGAACTGGATCAAATTAGTCGATACGTTCTATAAACCATTTTCCGATGAGGTTGATGCCGCAACCAAAAATATGGAAAAGGTCCAAATTAAAGATGAACCGGCAGGCATTAACTGTGAAATTTGTGGCGCCCCAATGGTGATCAAAATGGGCCGTTACGGTAAATTCTATGCCTGTTCAAGATTCCCGGATTGTCGCAATACCAAGGCAATTGTTAAGGAGATCGGTGTGATTTGTCCTAAGTGTCACAAAGGGCAGGTCATTGAGCGAAAATCAAGAAAGAACCGGATTTTCTATGGTTGCTCAAGATACCCGGATTGTGATTTCGTTTCTTGGGACAAGCCAATCGGCAGAGATTGTCCAAAGGATGGTCACTTCTTAGTTGAAAAACGGGTCAAGGGCGGCACGCAAGTGGTTTGTCCAAACGGCGACTATGAGGAACCGGCACAAAAATAAAAAGCATGCGACGAGCCCTGGGTTGACCCCGGAGCACAAGCAGAAACAACCAGTGATGAACGTTTTTTGTTCATCGCTGGTTGTTTTTGTTTGTGCAGTAGGGGTCAGGGGCGTCGGAGCTGAACTCAAAGGCCGAAGGGAGCACGAAGTAAACTAACTGCTGTATCCCTGTAAAAGCAATCCTGAATAAATTCCGGGGTACGAATTTTGTTCATTGTTGGTGCTCCTCACTTATGCAGTAGGGGTCAGGGGCGTCGGAGCTGAACTCAAAGGCCGAAGGGAGCACGAAGTAAACTGATCGCTCTAGCCCTGTAAAAGCAATCCTGAATGAATCTCGGGGTACGAATTTTGTTCATCGTTGGTGCTCCTCACTTATGTGGTAGGGGTCAGGGGCGTCGGAGCTGAACTCAAAGGCCGAAGGAAGCACGGAATAAACCAACTGCTGTATCCCTGTAAAAGCAATCTTGAATGAGTCCTGATGAACGTCTTTTGTTCATCGCTGGTTGTTTTTGTTTGTGCAGTAGGGTCCTGGGGCGTCGGAGCTGAACTCAAAGGCCCAAGGGAGCACGGAATAAACTGATCGCTCTAACCCTGTAAAAGCAATCCTGAATGAATTCCGAATCACGAATTTTGTTCATCGTTGGTGCCCCTCATTTGTATAGCAGAACGGGAAGCCTAATCGTTAAAAAGCATCCAACTGCCACCAGAATCAATTCCATGGAATTGATTCCTTTGACAAAAAGCCACCACCCCGCAATCCCCATTTTTGCATTCAACGGTCTTTTGTTCCACAATGCACAAAAGGGTGTAAAATCAAGGTGATAGAAAGACAAGGGGAGGCTTCAAAATGTTTTCATCAAAACACAGTAGTTGTACAACTATTCTAGTCGGCAAGAAGGCCAGCTATGACGGGTCAACCATCATCGCCAGAAATGAGGATGCCGGAGATGCCGTTAATCCAAAGAAGTTTGTGGTTGTTGAACCAGAAGACCAACCACGCAATTATCAGTCAAAATTAACCAAGTTTAGTGTTAAACTGCCAGACAATCCATTGAGATATACCTCAGTGCCCGATGCTGTCCCTGACAAGGGTGTTTGGGGCGAGGCGGGCATCAATGCCCATAATGTGGCAATGAGTGCCACAGAGACGATTACCACCAATTCTCGGGTGATCGGTGCCGACCCATTTGAAAAAGACGGCCTTGGCGAAGAAGATCTGTTAACAATTACCCTGCCATATATCAATTCTGCCCGAGAAGGGGTTCAACGAGTGGGTAAACTGCTTGAGAAATATGGCACATACGAGTCCAACGGAATCCTGTTTTCAGATGTCAACGAAATTTGGTACATGGAAACTGCCGGTGGCCATCACTGGGTAGCCCAACGGATTCCAGATGATGCCTATGTCATCGCGCCCAACCAGACAGGCATCCAAGAGATCGATTTCGATGATCCTGACAGCTTTATGTTCTCAAAAGACTTGCGTAAATTTGCCCAGGAACACCATCTCAACCCAACCAGTCACTTTAACTTCAGGAAGGTCTTTGGCTCAGATACCCAGCTGGACCGTCACTACAACACACCACGTGCTTGGTATGGTCAACGATATTTCGATCCGGAATCAGTGAAGGATAAGACGCCAATGAGCAATGATTTGCCGTTTATCTGCCACGCCAACCGCAAGATTACGATTGAAGATATCAAATTCGTTCTGAGCTCCCATTATCAAGACACGCCTTACGATCCGTTTGCGCCGGGAGCTGATTATAAGACCGTTCCATATCGACCAATTGGCATCAACCGCAACCAAGAGCTGTCAATCTTGCAGTTACGTCCAGGAATTCCTTCAGCTTATTCAGCAATTCAGTGGCTGACATTCGCCTCCAATCCGTTCAACACGTTGACACCATTCTTTACCAACGTCGTCAATACACCGGACTGCTACCGTGATACCACCGAGACGCTGGACAGCCACAACGCCTATTGGGCAAATCGCCTGATTTCATTGATTGCTGCTGATCATTATCAGGCCTTGATGCAAGACATTGAAGACTATCAGCTTAAAGAAATGGGTTATGCCCACGAACGAATTGCCCAAGTTGATCAGCAGATGGCCGAAAAAGAGGCTTCCGGCTCACACGTTGTTCGAGCCCTTGGCCAAGCCAATGCCCGGACCGCTGATCACGTCATGAAAGCGACCGAGGATCTGCTGACAAAATTGGTTGTCAAGGCCAGCCAGGATCTGCCAGGCTCATTTACCCGAGAACATTACTAAACTAAATCAGTCATCATAACCAAACGAAGCCGGCTCACAAAATTGAATTTGTGGCCGGCTTCGTTTTGTTATTCAATTTTTAAGACAGATTATCTTAATGTTGGAGACGAGTCATTATAGGTTCGTGTCCTGGGTAAAATTGATTGGTGAGAGGTCTGTTGAATTGGTGATGATGTCACTAATCAATTGGTTGTAAGCATCCAGGCCCATCTTGGCATTGGCAAAGTTGACTTTGGTCAGATAATTGGCGAGTTCGACATTGGACAAACCTTGGAATGAAGCATCAGCTTGTTTGACTGCTTGTTGGAAATTCACTCGCAGTTTGGCCTTGGTGTCATTTAATTTGGGCCCGAATTTGACGTAATGCGGGTCAACTAAGACACCGGCAAGCTTGTAAGTCCAATAGGCTTGATTGGGGGCATAGCTGCCTGAAGCATTCTGATAGGATTTTGGCGTGGTGTTTGCGCCGGCATAAAACGGCACAAAAGAACTTTGAGCAGCGACGCCCATTGCCAACCATTGAATCCCTGCAGCAGGAGTGGGCATATTTGGCCGAATTTGGAGGATGTGGGCCTCTTGCGTCTTGGCGAGACTAATTGGTCGATAGAGGTGCTTATCGTGCTCAGAGCCCTCGCCAATGGGGTCAAACGGTGTGCCTTGATAATGGGAGCTTAAGAAATCTTCAACGTCAAACAAGCTTAGTTTGCGGTTGGCCTGATTGATAAACGGCATTTCCTGGCTGGTTGGCTCAAAATTCAATTCTGGTGAGAACATTTTCAAGCCGTACCATACGCGGGGGGTGTTATAAACTGTGTCTGACAAGTCAGCGGTACCAAAGATTTTACGGAAGTTGAAGGTTTTCCCGGACGGGTCCGGGTTCAAGTGATTTTCGGAGACAAACCGGCGAATCTTGGGTGACCACATGAAGTTGTCGGGGTCGTTAAAATCAACGTCTTGAATGGCGCTTTGATTGGCAATCACCGCGTAACCGTCGTCTGGAATGCGTTGGGCAACCCAGTTGTGGCCGCCGCCGGTTTCCATATACCAAGCCTCATTCTTATCGGCAAACAAAATGCCGTTGGATTCCGATGTTCCGAAGTATTCCACAATTTGGCCCAATCGAGCAATTCCTTCACGCGCGGTTTTAACGTAGGGGAGGACAACCGTAATCATTGCTTCTTCTCCAATGCCATCTTCGTTGAGCGGATCGGCCCCCAAAGCCAGCTGATTGGTATAGGTGCTTTCGGTAGCACTCATGGCAACCCCGAACTCATTAAAGCCATTTTCTTCAAACAGGCCGAACTTGTCAGTCCATTCAGGGGTGGCAGAATATTGAAAGCGCACTTTCGGCAGGGTTAACTTGAAGCCGTTGTCTTTGGATGAGAAAACCGGGGTTTCACTAAATTCTTGATGCTCGTGGATGACATAATTCTTTGGCCAAGAGGATTTACTATCCTCGTTTCGGGCAATCATAATTGACCCGTCAATGCTGGCTTTCTTGCCAACAATCATACTGGTACAGGCGGAAAAGTTTTTGTATGGTATCATTTTAAAATCTCCTATTCGCAGTTAAATGTTACTCCAATTATTGTATCATCTTTGCTCCATAAACGGTCCTGACACGTCCAAAGTGCCATCAAGATATTGCAGGCAAAAATAATTTAAGGTATACTTTTGCCATTCGAAACAAATGGAGGAATCAAAATATGCCAATTGTAGATATTCATTTAATTGCCGGCCGTTCTCAAGATCAACTGAAGGGCTTGGTGGAAGACGTTACCGCAGCCGTTGTTAAAAATACCGGTGCTCCCGCAGAACATGTTCACGTGATTTTAAGTGAAATGGAAAAGAACCGTTACAGTGTTGGCGGTGTGCTCAAGAGTGACGAAAAATAGTCGCAAATAATTTGGAAGTCCGCCAGACAATTGTTGCGGGCTTTTTGTTTGCGTTTAATTCGGGGATGAATCATCAAATTCTTTTACTTTGATAAAGTTTATCTCAAGGTTGGTTTGCCAGTCGATATTATTGTATACTTAACAAAGAAAAAGCGTTTAAACGCACGAATAATAGGAATGGAGACCTTTACATGAATGATCAGCAATACATAATGTCCATTGATGAGGGGACAACAAGTACCCGGGCAATATTGTTTAATAATGATGGTGATATCGTTGGTAAAGCACAACGGGAGTTCCACCAGTATTTTCCAAAATCCGGTTGGGTTGAACACGATGCCAATGAGATTTGGAATGCCGTTCAATCAGTGATCTCAGAAGCCTTGATTAATGCGGATGTCCAACCATACAAGGTTCGGGGAATTGGTGTGACCAACCAGCGGGAAACCACGGTCATTTGGGATAAAAATACCGGCGAGCCGATTTATCATGCCATTGTTTGGCAGTCCAAACAAACCGCTGCCTTAGCCGATCAGCTCAAGCACGACGGTTATGATGATATGATCCATGAAAAAACCGGCTTGATCATTGATTCCTACTTTTCCGCAACTAAGATTCAATGGATTTTGGATCATGTAGACGGCGCTCGCCAAAAGGCCGAAAATGGCGATTTATTGTTTGGAACCATTGATACCTGGGTCCTTTGGAAGCTGACCGGCGGCAAGGTTCATGCGACCGATTATACCAATGCCAGTCGGACGATGCTGTTTAACATTCACACGTTGACTTGGGACAAAGATATTTTGGACCTGCTGCACATTCCTGAAAGCATGCTGCCGGAAGTCCGTTCCTCGTCAGAAATTTATGGTTATACAGCTGGTTATTCCTTCTCGGGTGTTCAGGTTCCGATTGCTGGAATTGCCGGTGACCAACAAGCAGCTTTGTTTGGTCAAATGGCTCTGCAGCGCGGGATGATCAAAAACACTTACGGAACCGGTGCCTTTATCGTCATGAATACTGGTGAGGAGCCGACACTTTCCAAACGGGGGCTGTTGACGACCATTGCTTATGGAATCAATGGCAAAGTTAATTATGCCTTGGAAGGAAGTATTTTCGTCGCTGGTTCTGCCATTCAATGGCTTCGAGACGGAATGGAAATGGTTAAGTCATCCCCTGACTCGGAACAAATGGCGATTGATGCTAAAAGTACCGATGGCGTCTACGTCGTACCAGCCTTTACCGGGTTGGGTGCGCCCTACTGGGATCAGGATGCCAGAGGGGCGGTCTTTGGCCTGACTCGTGGCACGACCAAAAATCAGTTTGTTCGAGCTACGCTTGAGTCATTAGCTTATCAAACCAGGGATGTTGTTGACACCATGGCAGCTGAAACCGGAATCGATTTGAAGTCGCTGGCAGTTGACGGAGGGGCAGCTAATAACAATTATCTCATGCAATTCCAAGCTGATATTTTGGGAACGCCAATTCAGCGGGCCTCAATTTCAGAAACCACCGCGCTGGGTGCAGCCTACCTAGCAGGCTTGGCAGTCGGCTTTTGGGATTCTATCGAAGAAATTCGCCGGACCGTTAAATCACGGGATGCTTTTGAACCGCAAATGGACGAGCAGACACGCACAAAACTGTATACCGGTTGGCAAAAGGCCGTCCAGGCAACGATTCAGTATCATCCCGACGAAAACTAATCATTTATCATTTTTTCGTTGTGAGTTCAATGACCACTTTTGATTGCTCAAACTTACGACAACTGGCATTACTTGTGTGGCAAACTGGCCATTAACAAAGAAACGCAGTCACTCCAACATTTGGAATGACTGCGTTTCTGCATTAAACTATGGGATTAAATCGCTGTTCGTCCCGAGGGTTAGTTTTTGCTATCGGTTAAGCACCAACAGCAATGTCCAGTCGATCTTGAAGATAATGGGCAACACCATCTTCATCATTGGTGAATTCCGTGACCTCGTCGGCCTGGCCCTTGATTTTATCAATGGCGTTTTTCATCGCGACACCGGTGCCTGCGTATTGCATCATGGTCAAATCGTTGCCTTCATCACCAAAGGCAATAATGTCTTTTTGCAGGATGCCATAGTAATCGGCCAAAAATTTAAGGCCGGTGGATTTATGGACACCTTTCGTGGCGATTTCCACAATCGGATTTGGGCCGCCCCAAGGGGAGACTTCAACCTCGTCGCCAAATTGATGTTCGACGAAGTCAATCAACCCCTGCTTGAGTTCGGGTTCCACTTGAACAGTAATGCTGATCGGGTTTTCTTTTAGGCTTTTGCGACTCAGTACCTGATTGGTGGCCAAGGTGCTGGGGAAGAAGCCGAAACCACTGCTTAATCCCTGGTTGGCCAAAAACATATTCCGGCCTTCAACGGCAATCAATGACAAGCCGAGCGGTTTGCTTTTTGCCAGTAATTCAGTCACAATTTCTTTATCAATTGTGTACTGGTATTCACGATTCCACTGTTGATGTGGTAAAATGCCAAGGTTGCCATTGAAATTAATCATTGGCGTCGTTAGCTTTAAATCGTCATAAAAAGTTTCAGAGAGTCTATTGGGACGGCCGGTTACGATACTGACTATGTATCCTTGCTTCGCAGCTGCCCGAATTGTTTGGGCAGTTTTGGCGCTGATTAGACTATCGTTATTTAGGGTTGTGCCGTCCAAGTCGAGGGCGATTAATTTCTTTGTAATTGTGATCACTCCTTACTAACATATCCATTTATAATATCCAAAAACACCTATCACGTCAATTATTAGTACCAAAAAGGGAGATTAGAATGAACTTACCAACTGATTTTGTGAATAAGTATCAGCAATTAATGGGCAAATCAGAAGCCGACCAGTTCATTGCCAGCTTTGACGAACCGACAACCCCGGGTTTTCGGCTTAATCCATTGAAAGCCAGTCAACCAACTGATTTGGACCTGAGTGAGCCCACGGAACACTGCCGATTTGGCTATCATGGTCAGGTCAGCGGCAAAACCATCGATCATCAAAGTGGGGCGGTTTACAGTCAGGAACCCAGTGCGATGTATGTGGGTGAAGTTGCCCACCCCAACCTGGGAGAAAGGGTATTGGATTTGTGTGCGGCGCCTGGTGGTAAAACCACCCATCTTGGCAGCTATCTGCAAAACACCGGCCTGCTAATCGCCAACGAGATTGACAGCAAGCGTGCCAAAGCGTTGGTTGAAAACGTTGAGCGATTTGGCATGACCAATACGATTGTCACCAACACGGATCCGGACCATTTAGCAGCCCAATTACCGGAATTCTTCGATCGGATTTTGGTGGATGCACCGTGTTCGGGAGAAGGGATGTTTCGAAAAGACCCGGACGCCGTCCAATACTGGTCTGTCGATTACCCAATTGAATGTGCGGCCCGTCAGCGGACAATTTTGGCCCAGGCGGTTAAGAATCTAAAGCCTGGCGGGGAATTGATTTACTCCACCTGTACCTTTGCCCCTGAAGAGGATGAGCAGATCATTGCCTGGCTGGTCGACACCTATGGATTTGACATTCAACCGATTAAAAAATTTGCCGGAATGGATGACGGTCAACCAGATTGGGCTGATGGCAATCAGGATTTAACCAACTGTGTGCGTATCTTTCCACATCATTTTAACGGAGAAGGCCATTTTATTGCCAAATTGAAAAAGCCGGCAGACCCGGAAGTTAGCAAAGGACCGCGTCGCTTCCGCGGCATCAGTCGAAATATTGAAATGCCCTCCAAATATCAGAATCAATTGTTCAACCAGTTTGCCAAAGCAACCTTAAAGAACGTTCACTTTGACAAATTGGTGGTTTTCAAAGATCATCTTTACTCAGTACCGGAAAATACGCCGAACTTGTCTGGCATTAAAATTGTCCGACTTGGTTTGGAGATGGGGACTTTCAAAAAGAACCGCTTTGAACCTAGTTATGGCTTAGCCTTGGCACTGCATCCCGATCAAGTCAGTCAAAAAATCACTATAGACTTGGCGGATTGGCAAAAGTACGTGCATGGCGATACATTCCAAGTCTCACCAGATCTGAAAAAGGGGTGGTACCTCCTGGTTTGCCAGCAGCAGCCAGTTGGCTTTGCCAAAGTTGTGAATGGTACGGCCAAGAATTTCTTCCCCAAGGGGCTGAGATTTGCGATGTAAAAAGAGTTAAATCACCATCAGAAGATTGTGGCTTCTGATTTTTGATTTAACTCTTTTTTAATAGGCTAATTTCCTTTGTTTTAAATAGCTCAACAATTGTGGATCAAGGATCAACCGTTGCCGTTGTAAGTCAGCAATGGTTCGGCAGTTCAACATTAACATGATTGCTTTTAGTCCGTACTGCCATTCTTTGACATCGTTAATAATTTCATTATCGCTTTTATGGATGATCTCATGAAGCCAGTAACCTGCCACGCCAACTGCTGAGGCACCCAGTGTGAGGCATTTAGCCACGTCCAGCGGTGATTTGACACCACCGGCAGCAATGATGCCCAACCGATCAGAAAAGGCGCGGGCTTCGAATAGCGACTCAACGGTGCTCAGTCCCCAATCCGTCAAATAAGCCATGTCTTTTGAGGAGCGGCGGAAGTTCTCGATGGCAGCGAAATTGGTCCCGCCATGCCCGCCGACGTTGACATACTTCACTCCCAGGTCAACCAGTTGTGAAATAGTTGCTTGGCTCATGCCAAAGCCAACTTCTTTCACAATGACCGGGACACCGACATTGGCAACAATTGCTTGAATATTGTCAATAAAGTGAAACTCCCGATCTCCTTCAGGCATGACGAGCTCTTGGGCGACGTTGATGTGCAACTCCAAAGCATCGGCGGCGATCATCTCGACGGCTTTTTGGGCATCCTCAACGCTGTGGTTGGCACCGATATTTGCCAAGACAATTCCGTTTGGATTGGTTTGACGGACAATACTGAAGGAATCGCGCACCTCAGGATCACTTAACCCAACGCTTTGAGAGCCGACCGCCATCGCCAATCCACAGGCTTTTGCCACCACAGCAAGTCGCCGGTTGATCTCTTTGGTGCGGGGGCTGCCACCAGACATCGCTTCAATATAGAAAGGGGTCGTCAGCGACAGGGGGCCAAGCTGGGTGGTTAAATCAATATCATCTAACCGATATTTGGGCAGACTGGCATTCACAAATCGAACGCCGGCAAACGAGCTGTCGACAGGTTGGTAGAACTTTTCAGCCAGGGACACATGTTCATCTTTACGATGGGAATGTTGTGAAGTCATAAGCTACTCCTTGTCAAGATCGATGACGGGATGGACTTTAAGGGCCAGCTGCTGGATGCCATTTTCCTGCCAATGGGCGATCATCGAATCAACATCGGTATCTTTGTCGGCAACCACGATCCCGCAGTCACCGCCACCAGCTCCGGAAGATTTGGCAGCTGCAGCATGGTCGACGGCAATGTCGCACATCTTCTTGAGAATTGGGGTTTCAATCGGCACTTTGGTAAAAGCAGCCAAATGTTGAAGGATTTCCCGGTTACGGGCGATTCCCTCTTTGATGACCGACAGGCTGCCATTTTTGAAACCGTCAATCAATTCGTCCAGGCAGGCTTTGCTTTCGGCCAGAAAATGGGTGTAAGTCTCATGCTGATTGCTCTTTTGAACGGCAACCTTGTCAACCAAATGCGAAGTTGAGGCCGGAGAACCGGTCCAGCCGATAATCAGCTTCAACCCGTCAGGTGGCGTTAATTGCGTAATTTTTAAATGCGGCCAAGGCTTGTTGACTAAGGAAATCAGGTCTTCCTGCATTCGAGCAGCCATGAGCCAGCTGCGGTCAAATGAACGGTAAGCGATCCAGCCGCCGTATACACTGGCAGCGATATCTCCCAAAGAACCGTTTCCTTGGACGTCCAAATGGGCAATTGCCGACAGTTTGAACAGTTTACTCTTGGTCAGCGGTAAGTTGTAGAACTGACAGAGAGCTTTGACGGTGGCCACCGTCACGGCAGCTGAAGAACCCAATCCATACTTTTTTCCGTTGGGGCTATCCAAATCACTATTGATCCGCAGATCATAGAGCTCCATCTGCCGGCCGAGGGACTGCGCATATTCCTCAGTGAGCTGAATGGCTGAAATTATGTAGTTAAAAGTATTGTCACGGTTATCCAGAATCATTTGATCACCGCGACGACGCCAATAGACCGAATCTTCTCGGTATTGTTTTGAAACGATACTGCCATAGGACTTGCTTCGAGAAATTTCGACAGTTACGAATTGGTCCAAAGCCACAATAATAGAAGGGTAGCCAGTTTCGACTACCGCGTATTCACCGGCGATATATAATTTTCCCGGAGCTTTAACCTTAATCAACGGATCATTTCCTTTCTAGTTTATAAATATTTGACACCCGGGCCAGGCTTGGCAACGGTCACTTTGGTTGGGCCAAACAGGTTTGAGAAGGTATCGGTGATGGTTTGAACATTGGCTTGTTGACAAATGACTTTAATATTGGGGCCGGCATCGATTGTATAGTAACATTCAATCCCGGAATGCCTGAGCCGTTTAACTTCGTTCATGGCGGTCAAGGTGTCGCCGTTGAAGTAGAGAAAATCCGGATCGGCACTCAGTGTTAGGGCGTGCATCCGCATGGCATTTAACTCACTAATTGTGCCAAAACGCGTGAAGTCATCATCTTGGATGGCGGCTTTGATATTCTCCAGATCGGCTTCGACGACCTTAACCCACGTTGGATAGTATGGGGAGGTGGTGACTGAAAGGGCCATGCCTTCCCGACTGGAAATGGGCTTTTGATGCTTTTCAATGGTTAATGCAACGATGCGGATGTCGTTCAAATGAGTCGTTTCGACTGGAATGGCGTACGAATTGGTATCGTCTGATCCTTTTCGCCATTCCACAAAGCCGCCAAAGATTGACCGGCAGGCTGAACCGGATCCCCGGCGGGCCAATCGGGACAAGTCCGTTAAACTCAGATTCATGCCGGCGGCTTTGCTGGCAGCGGCGGCCAACGCAGCAAACGCCGAGGCAGAGGATGCCAGGCCAGCTGCCGTTGGCACATGATTAGTCGATTTGACTTGGGCGTTTAAATCAATTCCAGATTCTTGGCGGACAATGCTTAAGAAGTTGTGAACCCGTTGACCGCTTTTTCCGGTTACCGGCTGGCCATCAATTGTAATCTGGTCTTTATCCAGGTTGGCGTTAAATGTCACGCTGGTTTGAGTATAAAATTGATCCAGCGTCAAAGAGAGACTGCCAGTGTAGGGGATGATGAGTTCAGGATTTTGTTTGCCCCAATATTTAATTAAGGCAATATTCGTGTGAGCAACTGCTGTAACGGTCTTATCTGACGAGGTTGTCATGAGCTTCTCCTGTTGAAAATTGATAATTCTTAAATGATTGAATCCAAGTCTGAGTGGCACCGGCTTTTCGAAGGGCAGTCGAAATTTGTTGAGCATCCCGTTGGTTCTTGGCTAGGGCGATGACACAGCCGCCCAAACCACTGCCGGTTAGTTTGGCACCTAAAGCGTGATTGTCACAAGCAACTTGACAGAATGTGTCCAGAGTGTGGTTGCTGACGCCGAGTTGGGCCAGGTCACGTTGGGATTGTGTCATTAGTTTGCCCAGTAGCACATCGTCGGTGGTTGCCAAAGCATTGCGAGCCGTTTCGGCAATCTTGCCAAGCTCGTCAATTAATGGTTGAGAACTTTCCGGTTCGTCGACCAGGTTATCATGAACCAACGAAACGGCCTCACTGGTTTTTCCTTTAATCCCACTATCGGCAATGACCAATGATGAGGTTGGCAGATTAAAGTCAATCTGCTCGTTGATTTTGTTTCGGATAAACCAAATCGGCATGTTGGAGCTGGCGGTCGCAGAGTCCAGGCCGCTGGGATTGCCGTGGGTAATCTTTTCTTCAATATCCGCTAACTTCAGCAATTGGCTTCTGGTCAAATTGACCTCAAAAAAATCAAAAAAAGCCCGCACAATTGCGATTGCCGTTGCCGCTGAGGATCCCATTCCGCGTTCGGCAGGCAGTTTGCTTTGGATGTCGAGATCAAAAGCAAGCCTTTGAGCGCCAAACAAACTAACGAGATGAGTGATTAATGTTTTAACACCCCGCAGATTCTCCGCCATTTCACTAATTGGGCCGTCAAAGTAACGACAGTGAATTTGTTGGCCGGTTGGAATTCTTTGAATGGTCGCAACCACATCAACGGAGTAGATTGGGATGGCGATGGCGGGCTTTTCGTAAACGACACTATGCTCACCAAACCAAATAATTTTTGCGTAACTTTTTCCAGTTGCTTTATCTTTCAACTTTATCCGCTCACTTTCAAACATTCCAATTTTATCATAGTTCACTGATTCGAGAACGTTTTAAAGATATTTTTAGAGATTCATAAATAATTCTACTTCTTTCCATGGTAGATTATCACATCTTGCTTGTAGTATGATTAAAGTTAGTGAATATTTAAGAAAAGTCAGCTCATAAACAGATTGGTGAATGACAATGAATTCAAAAACCACCTTTGCCGTGGTTGATATTGAAACGACCGGAACAGATATTTCTGCGGATAATCGGACAATTCAGTTCAGCTGCTGCTTGGTTTCCAACAACAAAATTATTAAAACCTTCGTGACCGATATCAATCCACAACGAGAAGTCCCTAACCGAATTGTGCAGTTAACCGGAATCACCAACGAACGGCTGCAAAAGGCCAAAACTTTTGACCAGGTTGCCGCTCAGCTGTATTCCTTGCTCAATAATACGGTTTTTGTGGCCCACAATGTGAATTTTGATTTTCCGTTTCTGAACTCTGAATTTCAACGCGTCGGCTACCCCGAATTACAAATTGAAGCAATTGACACTGTCACTTTAAGCCAAATCCTGCTGCCAACGTTATCCAGTTATCGGCTGCAGGATCTCAGCAGTTATTTCAATATCGAACATGACCATCCCCATACAGCCGATAGTGATGCTTTGGCAACCGCCAAGCTCCTGCTTATTTTACTACGACAAATTAAGATGCTGCCGAAAATGACCTTGGAACAGATCATCAGCGTTAATCCGTCTCTGCCTCAAGACACGATGCAGGTTTTTTTGGATGCCGATGAAACCAACAAAAGGCAGGTGCACGCTGCCAAATTGCCTGATCAGCTGAGAATCTCATCAGGACTGGTTTTGCGAAAACAGGACCCAATCGTCGTGACTGATGAGTCTGATAAACAGCGTCTTCGCTATCCAAAAACAAAAAAGGCCAAGCAAAAACTGCTTCCGGACAACCTGGAGTCGCGACTTGAGCAGAATAAAATGATGAACTTGATCTATAACAATTATGCCGACCAACAGCATCACGCAGCCAAGACCCTCTTAATTGAGGCCCCAACCGGGATTGGTAAGAGCTTGGGGTATTGTCTGCCATTGAGTTATTTGGTGTCGGCCCACAAGCCTGCAGTCATCAGTACTTCGACAACTTATCTGCAGTTTCAGCTGCAAAATCAGACGTTGCCAATGCTCAATGAAGGGCTGCCTTTCAAAGTCAATAGTGTCATTTTAAAAGGGGCCAGTCACTACATCGATCTCTACAAGTTCCGCAACTTATTAAACGTTCCTGACAACTCAACCCAAACCGCGTTTATTAAAGCGCAGATCTTAGTCTGGCTGACGGTTACCACTACGGGTGATTTGGACGAACTGCACTTAAACGTCGATCAAACACCATTTGTCTGGAAAATTCAGCATACCGGCGTGAAATGGCTGGATCCAAACGAACCGTTTTATGACGACGATTTTTTGCGTTACAACTTGAAAAAGGCACAAAATGCTGATTTTTTGATTGTCAATCACAGTTATCTAATTAAAAATTGGCAGTATTTCAAGGATCTGCCGACCAAACCCTACTTACTGATTGACGAAACCCAGCAGTTTGCTGAAACTGCCATTCGTAACAATCAGGAGCGGATTAATCCGTTATCACTGACAACGGCGATTAACAAAATCTTGGCAGATATTAATGGGACTCACGAAGATAATATCAAAGAAATTGTGGAAGACGACGCCATCTTGGACCACGCTATCGAAGCCCTTGACGGCAAACTCCGACAGGCCAAGACCCTGGTCTCGACCGTCACGACGACCCTCTTTGAAATGGTCGTCAAGGGCAAACGGCTCCACCGGAATGCCGAGTTCTTCGAGCGCTTAATTCCGATTAATGAGATGAAGGCAGCCACCGCTGCCAATCAAGAACCGATCAACCGTCTCCGCGCGCTCCACGACAGCTTGGACGGACTGCTGGCCACTTTAAATGCCCAAATTGACCATAATGCCGGTGCATACACCAACCACGATTTCTTAAGTATTTATTCTTTTTTTGAAAACTATAATGAGTTTAATCATCAATTACGCTTGCTGTTAGCAATCGTTGATGTTGACGACCAGTCAATTGAGCAGCATGTGACGTGGGTCACCGTCAATAATGTCAAAGACGTCAATAGCCTGACACTTAACCGGGGGATTTTGAAAACGGAAGATTATCTCCGTGACCATGTCTATTCTGCCTTTGAACCGGCAACTTTTACCGGGGCGACAATTTTCTCTTCACGACGTTCACAGTTCATTTACAACTTATTGGGGATTAGTCGCGACGATTCTTCGATTAAACGACTCAAAAGCGACTTCAATCCCAAAGATCAAGCCCGACTCTATTTGGTCACCGATCAAGACGACCGGCAATTCGCAACCAATTCCGATAATTATCTTCAAAAGGTTGCCGACAATATCGAAGTCATTTATAAGAATGAACCGCGGCAGACCTTGGTACTGTTTAACTCACTCAATGCGATTGAACGGACGTATCGGCTGCTTCAGGAAAGTGGCTTCACAGCGACCCATTTTGTTTTGGCTCAAGGCGTTCACGGAACAGCCGCCAAAATCAGCAAGCAGTTCATCCATCATGAACCCGCTATCCTGCTTGGGGCCAATACTTTCTGGCAGGGAGTCGATTTCCCGAGAAATCTACTGGAAAACCTGATTGTTGCCCAGCTGCCGTTTGATACGCCCTCAGACCCTTATAATCACGCGCTGTACTCGATTGAGCGCAGTAAGGGTAAGAACCCATTTTATAGTATTACGCTCCCCAAAGCGACTCTCAGGCTGCGTCAGGGCATGGGACGCCTGTTGAGAACCAAAGATGACTTCGGAACCATTTTTATTTTGGATCCCAGGTTATTATCTAAGCGGTATGGCAGCACCATTCTAGCCAATTTGCGCAACGATATTCCTGTCGTGCACGGTTCAATTGATGAATGTGTATTAGACATGGTTAAGTTTTTTGAAAGCAGAAATTAATCTGCGGTTGAGCAGTCGGATATTTGCTATAATTAGGAATAACGAAATTTGAGAGGAAGTTACCATGCAACGGCATCGAAGAGTTAAAAAACAATCATACGTTAAAATTTCCTGGATCGTTATCTCGATCATTTTGATTCTCTGCTTTTCGTTCTTCATTATCCTGCACACGGCGGAGCGGCCGATGACAATTGCCCGCGGCCAGACCGAAACGATTGCTAAAAAGTACGCCGGGTTAACGAAAGTCGACTCGTTTTACACCTCTAATTTGGGGAAGACTTATTATTCCGTTTCCGGTGTTGATAACAAGAACAAAAATGTTTACGTCATCGTCGCTAAAAAAGGCGGCACGGTCAACGTTATCAATAGCAGCAGCGGTATTAGCGAGCAGCAGGCCAAAAATGTGATTCAACGGCAAAAACACCCATCAAAATTAAACGGGATTGGGCTGACGATGATTAAGAACCAGCCATATTGGGTGGTCAGCTATATGAACGCCAAGAATCATTTGTGCTTTACGACAATCAGCTTCAAAAACGGCACCATTTACAAATCGATTGAAAACATCTAGAAATGAAAGGACACTTCAATGAAATTTTCAAAACGGGCGATGCAGGTCACGCCTTCAGCAACCGTCAAAGTTTCCAATACTGCCAAGGCGATGATCAGAAAGGGCATCGATGTCATTAATTTGGGCATCGGTGAGCCCGATTTTCCAACCCCAAAAATCATTGCCGATGCAGCAATTGACGCTATTCGATCGGGCAAAACCAGTTTTTACACCCCGGCCAGTGGTTTACCCCAGTTAAAAGAAGCCATCGCCGAGCGCATTAAGCAGGACTACGGCGTTGTCTACCCAGCTGATCAAATTAGTGTGACCAACGGTGCCAAGATGGCGCTGTACGTGTTAATGCAGGTATTGGTCGATGACGGCACGGAAGTCTTGCTGCCCCGGCCAAGCTGGGTCAGTTACCGCCAGCAGGTCAATCTTGCAGGCGGCAAGCCGGTAATTGTTGAGACAGGGACGGACTTCAAGATTACCACCCAAAGCCTGGATACAGCTGTGACTAAAAATGCTAAGGTATTGGTGATCAATTCACCGCAAAACCCCACTGGAACCGTGTATTCCAGGGATGAACTGGCGGCAATTGGTCAATGGGCAGTCTTGCATAATGTGACCTTAATCGCTGACGATATTTATGGCAAATTGGTTTATAATCAAAACCAGTTTGTTTCGTTGGTTCAAATCAGTGACGAGGTTGCTGCTTCAACGGTTTTGGTCAACGGCGTTTCCAAAGCCTATTCCATGACGGGGTGGCGAATTGGCTATTTAGCCGGGGCGCCGGAATTAATCGGCAAGGTAAATTCGATTCTATCTCATTCGACCGGAAATCCAGCCACGGTAAGTCAATATGCTGCGATTGCTGCCCTTCAGTCGGACCAATCAGCCGTTGAGACAATGCGAGAGGCCTTTGAACAACGGTTAAATCAAATTTATCCGCTGGTGCAACAAATTCCGGGGTTTAAGTTGGCAGCCAAACCGCAAGGGGCGTTTTATTTATTCCCAAATGTTGAAGCGGCTGTTGACCTGGCAGGTCTTAATGACTCAGGGGAATTGGTCGATCAGCTGCTGGCCAAAGCCCACGTTGCGGTGGTTGACGGAGCTGCTTTTGGCATGCCCGGCTACCTCAGGTTGAGTTATGCCACTAGTTTGGAAGACCTGGTAACCGCCGTTGAGCGGATCACTGAATTTATGAATCAGTTTTTAGAAAAACAAGTATCTGGAGGAATCGGAATTGAAACAAATTAACATGGTTGACGCACCTAAGTACGTTAACGAAAAAGTTAAAATTGGTGTTTGGTTAACCAACAAACGTTCAAGTGGTAAGATCGCCTTTCTGCAATTACGTGACGGAACGGCATTTTTCCAAGGCGTCGTCGTGAAGAGTAATGTTACCCCGGAAGTTTTCGAGTTGGCGAAGGAAGTCAAGCAGGAAACCAGCATGTGGGTAACCGGGATCATTCATGAAGATGCTCGTTCCAAATTTGGCTACGAGATCGAAATTGAAACCATCGAGGTCCTTTCTGAAACCCATGACTATCCAATTACGCCCAAGGAACATGGGGTTGACTTCTTAATGGATCATCGTCATCTTTGGCTGAGATCCAGCCGGCCCCACGCTGTTATGCGGATTCGTAATGAGGTCATTAAGGCGACTTATGATTTCTTTAACGATGAAGGTTTCATCAAAATTGATGCCCCCATCCTGACTGGAAGTGCGCCTGAAGGGACAACGACGCTTTTCCATACGGAATACTTCGATCGCGACGCTTATTTGTCTCAAAGTGGTCAGTTGTATGAAGAAGCCGGTGCCCAAGCGTTTGGCAAAGTGTTCTCATTTGGCCCTACCTTTAGAGCTGAAAAATCAAAGACCCGTCGTCATTTGATCGAGTTTTGGATGATTGAACCGGAAATGGCATTCATGCACCAAGAAGAAAGCCTCGAAATTCAAGAACGCTATATTGCTTACTTGGTGACTCGAGTGCTTGAAAATTGCCAAATGGAACTGAAGACATTGGGTCGCGACCCGGAAGTTCTCAAAAAGTACACCGTTTTACCTTATCCACGAATCAGTTATGATGAAGCCATTACGATGCTCAAAAAGGGTGGCTTTGATTTGGAGTGGGGAGTCGACTTTGGTTCTCCTGAAGAAACCTACCTTGCCGATCAATTTAACCAACCGGTTTTTGTGATCAACTACCCTAAAGCAATTAAACCGTTCTATATGAAGCCACATCCAACTCGTGATGACGTGGTAATTTGTGCTGATCTCTTGGCACCCGAAGGATACGGAGAAATTATCGGTGGTTCGGAAAGAGCAACAGATTACGACTATCTCTATGATCAAATTGTCAAGGCTGGTTTGGATCCTAAAGAATACTCATGGTACTTGGATTTACGTAAATACGGCAGTGTGCCGCATTCCGGCTTTGGTTTGGGACTTGAACGGGCTCTGACCTGGTTAACAGGTGAAGACCACGTTCGTGAGGCAATTCCATTCCCAAGACTGCTTAACCGAATTTACCCATAAATTGAAATTAAACACTGGTTTGGTGGATTCGAGGTGAATTGAATGGACGATTATGCACGCAATCTACTAAATGAGGGGCAAACTACTGTCAGCAACTATCTGTTAAAACATTATCATCAGATTGGGGTTACCAATCAGGAGCTTTTCATTTACCTATTGATTAAGGGGAATCATGACCTGGTAGTTCCAATGCCGGAAATGGCAGATCTGCAAGCACAGACGAATTATTCTGAACAGCAGCTGTTCAATTTATTTCATCAAATGATTGAAAAGAAGCTGACCAAAATTACGCAAGTAGTGATTGAGGGTCAGCAGGTGGATGCTTACGATTTCACGCCGATGTATGAAAAATTGGCATTGGTCAAGCCCACGGGAACCTCTCCTGAGGCGTCAGTAAACGAAAAGCCCAAGACTGTTAGCAGCAGCGACCGCCAAGCTGTCTTTCAAAGTATTGAACAAGAATTTGGTCGAACTTTGTCGCCGATTGAGATGGAGTCTATCAGTCAGTGGTTGGATATTGATCATTATTCACCGGAATTGATTCAACTGGCGTTGAAGGAAGCCGTTTTAAGTCAGGTTTATAATTTAAATTATATGGACCGAATCATTAGTACTTGGTACAAGAAAAATTTAAAGACCCCACAACAGGTTGAAGCCGCCAAAAAGAATCGGAATAGTTCACATTCGGATGATATTTCAACTGGTTACGACGGTCCGGAAATTCCGTTTATCAACTTGTCAGGTAATTCAGATAAATAAACAATTAGGAAATCGGCTAAACTTTTAGCCGATTTTTTCGTACATAGTCAAAGGGACAATCAGTTCTTCAATCTGGCATTCAGAAAACCGTAATAAGGAAGCCCGCAGAAAATATTGGTAAACGAAAAGAGGCCCTCGACAAATGATGTGTTTGTCGAAAGTCTCTGATGGACTGTGCTGATTTTATTGGGTTTCGTCAGTACCACCGTTATTGTCATTGCTATTGGTATTGCCGCCACCATTGTCTGGCGTCGTACCGCCATTGTCAGTGGAACTCGATGATGCGGAACTACTGTTTGAATCATCGTTACCACCATCGCCACTCGGTTTTTGCTCAGATGGCGTGGATGCGGATGACTCGTTGGAACTTTCTGTACTGCTGGAACTCTCATTTTCCCGTGGTTGCGTGACAACTGCCGAGCTGGAACTTGAACCACCTTCAGTTGTGTAGCCACTGGTCGTTTGATTTGAACTATTATCGGTGACTGTCCCAGGATAACCGGCGACGTAATACTCAGTGGTGCCGCCACGGTTGGTTGCGACAACGTCACTTGGCTGGGTCCAATCGGTGTTGGGTTTATCTTCAGAAATATAGCCCATCACGTTTTTATAGATTTCCTGGGCGATTGATGTTTGTGCCGAAGTGACATAGGAATTGGCTTTGAATTGATGGTCGTATCCAGTCCAGATGGCTAATGAATAGTTCTTGGTATAACCGGAGAACCAGGAATCCATCGTCGACATCGCCGGCACTTTGTTCAAATAATCGTCGGGATACTGTGTCGTACCAGTTTTACCGGCTTCATAAAGACCAGACACTTTGGCTGCAGTCCCGGAACCTGCAGAATCTGTCATCACGCCCTTGAGCATATTAGTGATCATAAATGCGGTCGCCGGCGACATGGCGCGTTTGCCTTGCTGGTGATACTTGTGGGTCACACCGTTAACTTGAACAATCTTGTTGATTAAGTACGGTTTGTAATAGGTTCCGCCATTGGCAAAGGCTGCGTAAGATGCGGCCAGCTGTTCAGAGGAAATGTAGAGCCCAATCCCATTTTGAATCTCGAGTGGTTTGCTAAACGACATCCCCAGGTTTTTCAAAAAGCCGGTTGCTTTAGGAACCCCAACATTTTCAAGTGTTCGAATTGCCGGGATATTTCGCGACTCAACCAGTGCTTTTCGCATCGTGATCGTGCCTTGGTATTTGTTATCAAAGTCATAGACCGATTTATCGGTTCCAGGATAAACGTACGGCGTATCTTTGACCGGCTGGTAGGTCGGGTATTTAAGATATTGAATGGCTGGACCATAATCCATAATGGGTTTAGCTGTTGATCCAGAAGACCTGCCGGTTTGGACAGCCCTGTTCAAACCGAACGCCACTTTGGTTTTGCGGCCGCCCTGCATGGCAACGACTTTACCGTTATTGACATCGACAATGGTTGCACCGACTTGGAAACGGTTGTTGGGGTAGGCAATGGTCGGATCGTTATTACTTACCTGATAAAGTTTCTTTTGTGCACTCATGTCCAAATTCGTATAAACTTTCAGGCCGCTGTTTGGTTTGTAGCCTTTATCCTCGAGTTCCTCAATGGTCTGCTTTAAATAAGAATCAATGTATTTAGAAGTCTTTTCAGAGGTTCGCGCCTTCGCGTGGGTCGCTGAAAGATGGGCTTTGACACTGGTATTTTTGGCAGCTTGGGCTTGCGATTCAGTAATGTCTTTGGTCTTGACCATCGCATCAAGGACTTCATTTCGCCGCTTGGTCGCATACTGAGGATACTTATAAGGGTTGTAGAGCGTTGGTGATTGTGGCATACCTGCCAATAAAGCGAACTCAGGTAACGTTAAGTGATTAAGCGTTTTATCGTAATAATATTCTGCCGCCGTCTGCATGCCGTAGACGCCGTTGCCCATATAGACTTTGTTGATGTAAAATTCCAAAATTTGACTCTTACTGTAACGATTTTCAACTTTGATTGCCAGCCAAGCTTCCTGAGCCTTTCGCTTAAAGGTTCGATCACTGGCAGCCGTTGAAAAGACCGACAGTTTGACTAACTGCTGAGTGAGGGTACTTCCACCCTGAAGACCTAAAGAAGATCCGGTCAAATTCGAGATCGCTGCTCCGGCGATTCGGATGGGGTCAACGCCATGGTGTTTATAGAATCGTCGATCTTCAATGGAAACAACGGCCCGTTTGAGGGTTCTTGGAATATTTTTAGATTTAACGTAGTCCCGATTCTGGCTTCCCAGACGTGAAATCACTGTGCCGTTGGCATCATAGAATTTAGTGGAGTTATCACTGGTCAGCGCAGACCGGGTAATTCGTGGTGCACTGGAAGCGTAGTACGTGAATAGGCCGGCGCCAAACAGAAATAGGACACCAACCAGGATTAAAGCCCATTTGAAGATTCGCCGAAAGGGGCCTTTTTTATGGGTATTGCTAAACTGTCGTCCGCGCCGAACTTCAGCGCGTGAATTTTTCGGATTGTTCTGTGACATAGCCTTCTCCTTCGTAACTTATTCGATGAAAGAATCAACCGCGCGAAGATAGGGTAGTAATGGGTTAATTCTGTATTGAATCAAAAAGCCTTCCTTTTCAATGACTTTTCTGGGAATGGATTTGCGGCCGCCACTTTTTTGGGCGTCCCAATAGGTAATCAAGTCGGTGGCTTTCAAAACATACACGGCCTGATCCGAAATGAATTTGATAATCGCAAAGCAGATTCCTTGCTGTTGTAGGCATTGTCGCATATGTTCAACTTGATGTTCATGAAAATTTTTGAGTGGGAAAGACTGTTTATTCTTGGTCTCTTTGGCATCAAAGTCAATGTATTTTCCGCGATATACGCCATTATAATCAGTAGTGGAAGCACGACGAAAATAAGCTTCCTTAATTCTGGCGGCACTTCTCTTGGGATAGTCAACAGAAACGATCTGAATTGGAGTCGGCTTCTTATGAATAACTGCAATTCCTGCACGAAGATAATACTGATTGCTCTTGTTGATTTCGTCCTCTAAGGTCATTCCTCGATTTGAGAAGTTAATCGAATCATTGTGGGTACCGGAAGAAGTCGGCTGCTCATGAAACTGGTTTCCATTCGGGTATCTGATAGTCATTGAACGTTAGCTTCCTTTTTGTGAATAGTTATATTGTACTTCATTTAACTTAATAATAACCACAATAATGTTATTATACCAAGTAGAGTCTTCATTTAAAATATTTAATCGTTAGGGTGATATCATGAGCCGCTTGTGGGTAACCGGCTATCGAAGCTATGAATTAGGAATTTTTAAAGATGATGATCCAAAACGAAAAGTCATTGATATGGTCTTAAAAAATGAAATTGACCAGGCAATTGTTGACGGCATGGATTGGTTAATTTCCGGCGGACAGTTGGGAATTGAGCAGTGGTCGTTGGAAATGGCCCTGAATTTGAAAAAGACCTATCCAGGCGAATTTCAGACGTCAATGATGCTGCCGTTCGCTGACTTCGGCAGTAATTGGAACGAAAACAATCAAACCAAGCTGCAGACCCTAAAGGCACGGGTCGATTTTTCGGCGTCAGTTTCTCAAAAGCCGTATCAGTCGCCCCAACAGTTAAGAAATTACCAAGAATTCATGCTGAGTCATACCGATCAGGCATTATTGATATATGATTTAGATAATCCAGGGAAATCGCAATATGATTATGATCAAATAAAAAGGTTTGCCGACAACCATCCATATCCGTATAAGCTAATTACTTTCGACGATTTACAGAGTGCTGCGGATGAATATCAGGAAAACTTGAATAATAGTGTTCAAGATGACTAATTTATGATATTATTTTAGTTGGTTTGTTGCAAATAGTGAGGTGTAACCCATACATGGAAAACATTAATTATACTCCGAAGGATATTCTTCAAAAGGAATTCAAGCAAAAGATGCGTGGCTATGATCCCAACGATGTTGACGGCTTTTTAGACGACATCATCAAGGATTATGAAACTTTCAACAAAGAACTCCAGTCCCTCAGTGATGAGAATGAGCGATTAAAAGTTCAAGTCGATGAATTGAATAAGCAGATTGCGGTATCCGGTTCGCAGCCAATGCCATCAGCTGGTGGCACTGCTCCAACCAGAAGTGTTCCGAGTCAGCCAATGTCAAGTGCGACTAATATGGACATTTTAAAGCGCCTTTCCAACCTTGAAAGACGAGTATTCGGATCACAACTTGATAATAATACCAATGATTCACACAGGCTTTAAAGCTTGCATATAACTAATATGGTGTAAATCCTGAGTAATTGCGGTCGTATCATTACGGCTGAGGAAAGTCCATTCTCGCACGGGCTGCGATGCCCGTAGTGTTCGTGCTCGGTGAAAAAATAAGCCGGGGGACTCTTTGTGAGTTACGGCGGATATTAAAGCTAAGGCTTGCTATGCTTTAATTCCCTAAGGTGCCACAGTGACGAACAGTATTGGAAACGGTACTGATGGAACGCGGTAAACCCCTCGAGCGGGAAACCCAAACTTTTGGTAGGGGAGCTTCACACACGGTAAATGAACCAAGTGTGGGGGAGAAGTATTTCGATATTTCTCAGATAGATGATTACTACTTGTTATGTCGTCCTGGGATATAATAAGCACAAAACATGGCTTATAGGGATTTACACCAAACAGGTTGAGTGGGAGCTTGCTCCCACTTTTTTGTTACCCAGAAAATGCAGGAGATAGATAAAATGAAATTTAATTTAATGGCTACTTGTGCCGCCGGTATCGAAGCCTTAGTTGGCAAAGAAATGCGTGACTTGGGATATGACGTCCAGGTCGAAAATGGTCGGGTCCGATTCACCGGTAATGAAGAAGATATTATTAAAACCAATCTGTGGTTGAGAACGGCAGATCGGATCAAAATTGTTGTTGATGAATTTGACGCCCAAACGTTTGATGAATTGTTTGAACAAACGACTGCAATTGCCTGGGACAAGTTGTTGCCAATGGATGCCGCCTTTCCAGTTGAGGGCCGTTCGCGAAACTCAAAATTGCACAGCGTTCCTGATTCTCAAGCGATTGTCAAAAAAGCGATTGTCAATGAATTGAGCACTGCCTATCATCGCCACACCCGGTTACCAGAAACCGGTGCCGAATTTCCACTGGAAGTGGCAATTAATAAGGATCATGTGATGCTGACCATGGACACCACCGGTTCAAGCCTCTTCAAACGTGGCTATCGAATCGAAAAAGGGTCTGCTCCCCTTAAGGAAAACATGGCTGCCGCCCTGGTGATGTTAACCAGCTGGTATCCCGACATGCCATTTCTGGATCCGTTTTGTGGTTCGGGGACGATTCCAATTGAAGCAGCCATGATCGGTCGTAACATTGCTCCAGGTTTCAATCGTGACTTCATTTGTGAACAATGGCCTTGGATTGATCATGATATGGCCCAAAAAGTTCGCGATGAGGCCGACGCCAAAGCTGACTATGACATTGAACTTGATATTTCTGCCAGCGATATTGACGGCAATATGATCGAAATTTCCAAACGAAATGCCGAAGAGGCCGGCCTGCTGGCTGATATTCAGTTTAAACAATTGGCGGTTGCCGATTTCAAAACTGATAAGGTCAACGGCGTGATTGTCGGCAATCCACCCTATGGACAACGAATGAGTGATGAAGAACATGCCCATGAGTTATACAAACAAATGGGGAAAGTCTTCAATCCGCTCACGAGTTGGTCAAAATACTTTTTAACCTCGGACCTTGACTTTGAAAAGTACTATGGGGAAAAAGCAACCAAACGACGAAAGCTCTACAATGGATCAATAAGGACGGACTATTTTCAGTTCTGGGGAAAGAAAGTTCGAGATTTGCGTAAATTAGACCAAATTAAGAGCAAATAAGTCGGAATATATGCTAAAATAAGAACAACTTGGTGAAAAGAAGTGGGTAAATGGTTAAACAAGTCGCGATAATCGGCGGCGGAATTATTGGTGCAACAGACGCATTTTATTTGAGTTTCCTACAAGGCAATGACAATATTCAAGTGACACTATTTGACGACGACACGGGGCAAGCCACTAAGGCAGCCTCCGGTATCATCTCGCCATGGCTCTCAAAGCGCAGAAATAAGCGCTGGTACGCGTTGGCAAAACGAGGGGCAGAATTGTACCCATCCCTCGTTTCCGACGCTCAGTTGAGCAACCAAGCCTATCAGCAGACAGGTACGATTGTGACTCGCAAGAACCACGATGACCTATTGGCGCTTTATCAGGAGGCCAAGATCAAGGAGCAGCATACAACTGCGATGGGCCGGGTCGAATTGCTGGACGCCAAAGAGGTAAAACGCCGGATGCCATTGCTCACGGATGCTCCGGAAGGTGTTTTTGTCAGTGGTGGCGCACGGATTGACGGCGGCCACTTTGTTTCCGAGCTGCTGGAACGGGCGGCTGCCAATAATTTGGATGTCAAAAATGAACGGGTTTCCTTGACGGCGAATGGCGCCATTAACACGACAGCGGGGCCCAAACATTTTGATATCGTGATTATTGCCACCGGTGCTAGGATGCACGAATCACTTCAGCCATTGGGGTTGAACGTGAAGGTCCGGCCGCAGAAAGGACAATTAATCGATTTAACTGTCAAGATGCCGCATAAATGGCGAAATATGCCAGTTATGATGCCAGAGGGCAGTAGTGACGTTATCCCGTTCAATGGCGGTAAATTGGTGATTGGTGCGACTCACGAGAATGATGAGGGATTCGATTTAACGCCTCAGCCAGCTGCTCGCCGACAGTTACTCAACAATGCCAAAGTATTTATCAAAACGCTAACGGACGCCCAAGTGAGTGACATGCGGGTCGGCACCAGAGCCTACACCGAAGATTTTGCGCCATTCTTTGGAGCAGTCCCGACATTGCCCAACTTCTTGATTGGTGGCGGTCTGGGGTCCTCAGGTTTAACTACCGGACCGATGATTGGCTATCTTCTTGCTCAGGCAGTGTTTGAACGGGAAATCGATCACTGGCAGGATTACACAAAGCCGGTCAGCCAGTATATTGACTAGATTGAATGCAGTGCTTGAAGTGCCAGGGTATGCGCGCCCATGTTTTGTTTGTCTGGAATCCAGGTGTTGACCACCGTTGCGAATTGATTTTGCAGTCCCAGTAGTTTGTCGAGATGTTTTTCGAAATGTTTGGCATATTGTTTATTGAGACTGTCAATGACGATTTTGCTGTCAGTATAGAAAAAAATCAATTCACTGGGATCAATTTGTAAGTCGATCAATTTTTGGAATCCGGCAATTGCTGCGCTAAACTCTGCATCATGATTGTCCGTTGGCGTAATCACTTGATTAAGTTGAATTTGTTTGCCATTGTTGACAATGAGAATGCCGATGGCGGTGTGTCCAGTATGCTGATTGACGGCTGCGTCTGTATATAGTTTAATCATGTTATCTACACTTTCTTTAAGGAGTTTATTTATGATAAGCCAAAAGCGTCACTTCTTTTATCAACCAAGCCCATTGAGCAGTATTATTTGTTGGAGTTGGACTTTTGTCGTCTTTTTCATTGGCGTGATTATCTGGCTGGAAATTACTCATTTTCAGTGGATTACGTTATTTTTCTTTGTGTTGTTTGCGGTGATCGTCTGGGCGGAAATTCATTTTCGCAGTATTCACGTCTACGATCACAAATTTGTCGTCAGTCGCATCACGAATCCTCACTGGTTAACCGTTGATCTGGACCAGATTTCACATGTTCAGACCTCGAAATACCAACTGGCCTTTGTCGCCAACACCAAGATCTACAGCTTCATTTTACCCGCCAACTCCGTTATTGAGATCAAAGAATTGATTTCCAACAAGTAATTGCTGCCCCGTTGTCAGTCGATAGTTATTTAGGAGGGTCATAATCATTATGAAGAGCGATGTTGAAATTTCTCAAGAAACTGTTATGGAACCAATTACCAAGATAGCTGAAAAAATTGGGATTGCTGAAGATCAAATTGAACAATATGGTCAGTATAAAGCAAAAATCAATTTTGACCCAACCACTGAAAAGGCAAATGGCAAGCTTATTTTAGTTACTTCGATCAATCCAACTGCTGCCGGCGAGGGTAAAACCACCGTGACGGTTGGATTGGGAGATGCTTTCAACGAATTACATAAAAAGGTGGTTCTGGCATTGCGGGAACCATCACTGGGACCGGTCATGGGTATGAAAGGCGGCGCAACTGGCGGCGGCTACGCTCAAGTTGTCCCAATGGATGATATCAATCTGCATTTCACCGGGGACTTTGATGCTTTGACTGAGGCCAATAACACATTAGCCGCCTTAATCGACAACCATATTCAGCACGGCAATCAATTAAACATTGATCCGCGCCAAATTACTTGGAAACGGGTGATGGACGTCAACGATCGGGAATTGCGCCAGGTCGTCATCGGTCTTGGTGGGAGAACCTCCGGTGTGCCGCGTCAAGACGGTTTTGATATTACTGTTGCCAGTGAGTTGATGGCCATTTTATGCCTGGCAACCAGTCTGCCTGACCTGAAGCAACGGATCAGTCGGATGTTGATTGGCTATACTTACGACCGGCAACCAGTGACCGTGGCTGATTTGCACGTTCAAGGGGCACTCACTTTATTGCTTAAAGACGCGATTAAACCCAACCTGGTCCAAACCATCGAACATACACCAGCATTTATCCACGGCGGTCCATTTGCCAATATTGCGCATGGTTGTAACAGTATCTTGGCGACCCAAGCGGCTTTGCATTTTGGTGATTATGCGATCACTGAGGCTGGTTTCGGGTCTGATTTGGGCGCAGAGAAGTTCATGGATATTGTCACACCCCGGCTGAAGCAGAGTCCTGATTGCGTCGTAGTCGTTGCCACAGTTCGTGCGTTGAAGCTGAACGGCGGTGCTGATAAGCATGAATTGAACACAGAAAATCTTGAGGCTCTTAAAAAAGGCGTTGTCAATTTGAAACGTCACGTTGAAGGGATGCAGCAGTACGGCAAACCAGTGGTTGTCGCAATTAATAAGTTTGCCACTGATACCGAAGACGAATTAACTTATTTACAAAACTATGTCACCAATGATTTGAAGGTTACTGGGACGATCATCAACAGCTGGGCTGAAGGTGGCAAAGGGGCAGTCGACCTTGCCAAGGATGTCATTGAAGCTTGTGAACGGCCAGCCGAATTCCACGAATTATATAACGATGATGATTCAATAGAGGACAAAATGGCCAAAATCGTCACCCAAATTTATGGGGGTGATGGGATTGAATTTTCAAATAAAGCCAAAACTGCTTTAAAGCGAATTAAAAAGTTGGGTTACGATCAATTACCTGTCTGCATGGCGAAAACCCAGTATTCATTTACTGATGACGCCAAGCAGCTTGGGGCACCTGAGAATTTCAAAATCCATGTTTCAGATCTGCAACTAAAACTGGGGGCCGGCTTCATCGTCGCCTTAACCGGAAAAATTTTAACCATGCCAGGGCTGCCGACTCATCCTGCAGCACTCGACATGGATATTGATGAACAGGGTCGGATTACCGGGCTGTTCTAAAGGGAGCGTTTATTTTGCCAGTACTTTATGTTATCGGAATCATTGCCTTAATTGCGATTGATCAGATTGTTAAACACTTGGTGGTTGCCAGTTTGGCATTAGGTGATTCATTTTCTGTGATCAACGGTGTTTTGTCGATTACCAGAATTAACAATACCGGGGCTGCTTGGAGCATTTTATCCGGCCACCAATTTATTTTCGTGATCATCGCGATTTTAGCGGCAATCTTAGTGACTTACTTTATTGTGAGGTACTGGTCAAATATGCCGTATCGAATTGGTCTGGGGCTTTTGCTAGCCGGTACGCTGGGAAACGTCATTGATCGCATCATGAACAATCACGTGGTCGACATGTTTCAACTCGACTTTATCAATTTTCCGATTTTTAACTGTGCTGACATGTACTTGACGTTTGGAATTTTGATTTTGGCCATTGCAATCATCCGTGAAAGTTGATTAAGGGGAACAATTATTTTGAAAGAGTATATTATTACCAACCAGACTGGACGTTTGGATAAAGTCATCTCGGAACTTGATTCTTCAATCAGCCGGTCACGGGCAAAAAATTTAATTGACGATCAACATCTCAAGGTCAATGGTGAGCCAGTCAAACCAAAGTATCAAGTTAAGTCGGGGGATAAAATTCAGGTCGATTCGGTGCAACCGACTCCGATCAGTCTTGAACCGGAGAATATTCCGCTTGATATTGTTTATGAAGATGATGATGTGATTGTTGTCAATAAACCACAGGGGATGGTGGTTCATCCTTCCCCAGGCCATCCGGACCACACGTTGGTAAACGCTCTGTTGTACCATAGCCCACTGTCAACGATTAATGGCGAGTTTCGGCCGGGCATCGTTCACCGAATCGATAAGGATACTTCAGGATTGTTGATGGTTGCCAAAAATGACAAAGCACATCAGTTTTTGTCACAGCAGTTGAAAGCCCAAAAAAATTTGCGAAAATATGTTGCTCTCGTCCATGGACGCATTAAGGAAGATTCAGGAGTCGTCAACGCGCCCATTGGCCGGTCACCAAAGGATCGAAAAAAGCAGGCAGTTGTTTCGGACGGCAGAAGTGCCGTGACGCATTTTGAGGTGTTGGAGCGATTTGCTGACTACACTTTGGTTGCCTGCCGGCTGGAAACCGGTAGAACCCACCAGATTCGAGTTCATATGAAATACATCGGGCATCCGATCGTTGGGGATCCTTTATATGGGCCAAGAAAAACCATTCGTGGCAATGGACAGTTTCTGCACGCCCAGGAGTTGGGATTTGAACACCCCCGGACGCATCAATTGATGATCTTTTCGGCGCCCCTGCCACCAATATTTGAACAAACACTTAATAATTTACGATTAAACAACGCTCTAGGATCTTGACAATCCGGCGCTGTTTTCATATTCTGAAGTGGTATAGCATTTTTATGCAATCATCAGGTACAAACGTTACTCAATTAAGGAGCTTTTACTAATGGGAAAGATAATACTAGATAAAATGGCTATGCAGCGGGCCTTAACGAGAATTACGTATGAAATCGTTGAAAAAAACAAGGGTGTTGAAGATTTAGTCTTAATTGGTATCAAGACCCGAGGAATCTTTTTGGCAAACCGAATTGCCGATCGGCTCCAACAATTGGAAAATGTTTCGATTCCTGTCGGTGAATTGGATATTACCAACTACCGTGATGATATCGAACACGATGCCATGAGCAGTGATGTCAAAATGTCCAATAACAAGATTAACTTTTCTATCGAAGGTAAACGGGTTATTTTGGTAGATGATGTTTTATACACGGGCCGAACTGTTCGGGCTGCCCTTTCCGCGGTCATGGACTTGGGTCGTCCCAAGAGTATCAATCTGGCAGTTTTGGTTGACCGTGGACACCGCGAATTACCAATTCGGGCCGATTTTGTCGGCAAGAATATCCCAAGTTCTCAAAAGGAAAAGATTAAGGTTTATGTTTCAGAAATTGATGACAAGGATGCTGTTGAACTCATCAAATAATTCTCATTGCGAGGAGTCAGCATGACGGAAAGATATTTAATTTTAGAAGATGGATCCGCGTATGCTGGAAAGGCATTCGGATCACTGGCAACAACGACGGGTGAAATTGTTGCCAATTCAACAATGAACGGTTATCAAGAGATTATTTCAAATCAGATTTACCATAATCAGATTATCGTTTTTACCCAATCATCTATAGGGAATACCGGACTCGACCAGAATGCGTACGAGTCCATTTTGCCGTCCGCAAAAGGTGTCATTGTCAGGGAGTACGAAAATCTGGCGACTGACCACTTTAAGCGGATTTCTTTGGATAAATATTTAAAACAACACAAAATCCCCGGAATTTATGACGTCGACACCCGAGAAATCAGACATCATCTACAGAAGCGCGGCAATATGAAAGCAAGCATTGTCGACGTCGCGGATGATCATGCTTTTGATCAGCTGCACGCGACGGTTTTGACAAATCAACAAGTTGCTCAAGTGGCAACTCCCAAGCCGTTTCCCAACCCTGATGAAGGCGCCAACGTGGTCGTAGTCGATTTTGGCTTAAAAAGCGGCATTTTAAGGGAGTTATCCCATCGTGACTGTAACGTGACGGTGGTCCCTTGGAACTTTTCCGCCGCCCAAATTTTGGATTTGGATCCGGATGGCATTGTTTTATCGACCGGTCCAGGTTCGCCGGAGAATTTACCAAAATCTGTATTAGACATGATTACAGAGGTTCAGTCGCAGGCGCCATTGTTTGCGATGGGCTTAGGCCATGAACTGTTTGCACTTGCCAATGGCGCTAAAGTTTCCCAACTAACCGTTGAGCATCACGGCAGTAATCATCCCATTCGGGAAATTATCACCAATGAGATCTTTTTCTCAGGTCAAGAACAGGGGTATGCAGTTGATCCAAAATCAATTGACCATGCCAAACTGTTTATCACCCACATCGATTTGGTGAATGGCACTGTTCAGGGATTACGGCACAGAGATTACCCCGCATTTTCGGTTCAATTTTCTCCAGATGGGGCACCAGGGCCCAAAGACAGTGTTGGCTTGTTCGACGACTTTATGGAAATCATGGCAAGAAGAAGGGACAGCAATGACGATAGATATTAACAAGGTCCTCCTGCTTGGCGGTGGCCCAACCAACATTGGCCATGAAAATGAACTTGATGCAGCCGCTTTTGAACGCTTGATGGCGCTCAAAAAGACCGGTGCGAAGATTATTTACGTGGATAACAATCCATTTTCGGTAACCACCGAAGAAATTCAACCAGCCAATGTGTATGTTCAAGAGGTCAATTTTCAAAATATCGTCAACATTATTGATAAAGAAAATCCGGACGCCATTATGGCGACCACTGGCGGGCTTAATGGCATGCAAATTGCTTGGCAGCTGGCTGAAAGTGGCATTTTGGCCTCTAACAATATTTCACTCTTGGGCATCAAGCCGGCTGATTTGCGGAAGGTCATGGACAATCAGAAACTTCGTGATACTTTAACCGAAATTAACGAAAAAGTCATTGCCTCGAAAATTGTGGCCGATGACGACGAAGCCATGGACTTTGTCCGTGAGGTTGGTTTCCCAGTGATTGTCAAACCGATGTCATCAAGTCATGATACCAGTCGGTTTATTTGTAATAATACTGACGAATTAGAAGATGCTTTGGACGTGAGTTTCAAGCGAGCCTACATCAAGCGCTGCTCGATTGAACAGAGTATTGTGGGTTACAAAGAAATTGAAATGGTCGGTATTCGCGATGAAAGCGGCAATAAGCTGCTGGTTTCGGGAATGGAAGATATGGATCCAATTGGGATTCATTCTGGGGATTCAATCATTTTTGCTCCAACGCAGACTTTGATTAATGAAGAATATCAAGCGCTCAGGTCAGCAACTTTTCGCATTATGGATGCTCTGAATGTGACGGGAACTTGTCATGTTCAATTCGCGCAGTCCAGAACCGATGCCAACTATTTTGTGACCAAGGTGAGTCCGTTCTTTACCAGAAACACCATCTTGGCTGCCAAAGCAACGGGGTACCCCTTAACGTACGTCTCAAGCTTTCTTGAAATGGGGTACAATCTGACTGAAATCAAGTTACCGAGTAAATATAACAAGTTTCTGCCGTTCATGGAGCCAACCATGGATCATGTGGTCGTTAAGATTCCATTATGGCCGTTTAGAGACATTACGGACGTTGACCAGCATTTGAACACCTTAATGAAATCGGTTGGATCTACCATTGGAATTGGCCGGACAGTAGAAGAAGCAATTATTAAATCCATGCATAGTTCCCAGTTTTCACCACGGGATATTTTGCCCAGCGTGTCGACGGTTAATGATGACGAGGTCATTAATCAACTCATTCATCCATTGGCCAGTCGAATATTAATTTTAATGGAAGCATTGCGGCGAGGCTTTTCAATTGATGAGCTATCTGAACTGACTCAAATTGATCGTTTCTATTTCTACAAGTTGAATCAATTATTGAGAGCTCAGGATTTTGTTGTCAATAACCCAATGTCACCGCAATCCATTGAAATTGGACACAAATACGGTTTTGGTGACGGCATGCTGGCTGAATTATGGCAAGTCAACATTTCAAAGATTCAGCAGTTGAACGAAAACTACCAGAATCACGTCACTTACAAGGCAGTTGAGCCGAGCGCCGGTGAGATGCTGGAATCAACCAATATTTTTTACAGCAGTTATGAATTGGAAAATGAAAGCCGGCCATTTGAAGAAAAGAGTGCTTTGGTGATTGGTCGGGGTGGGAACCAACTCGGCCCCAATTCGGCAGCGGATTATTACACCTCACAGATTCTCAGGGCGCTTCACAAGTCAGGCTATAAAACAATTATCATGAACACAAATCCGAATGCCGTCTCACTAACGCCACAGTTAAGTGACAAACAATACATTGAGCCGATCCAACTCGGAAATATGCTCAACATTATTAATTTGGAGAAACCAGATGTCGTCATTCTCCCAGGGAACCGACACTACTTGTCTAAACAGTTAAAACAATTTCAAAATCTTAATATCATCGTTTTGCCGCCGGATCAAAAAGTTGCCACATACAATCAAAAGTATGCAACAACAGCTGTCGATCTGTTCATCGAAGGCGATGAAATTTTACCCGTGACGACCATTTCTTTTGTGGGGAAAGATCAACGGACTGACCTGCGGTTTATTAACGACTATAAAGAGCCGATGGATAAATGGAAGTCTGACGAAGCAAAATTGATTGCTGATGCCACTAACAAGGTAGATCCAAAAGAATGGCAGGGGCTGGTTCAAGTCTTGTATAATACAACTGGTGATTCTAAATATGAGATGACTGGCATTCGGCCTGTACGAATTACTGAGACCGCCTTCCTCACCAAAACGACCGGGATTAATTGGATTAACGTTTTGGTCCGTAAATACCTGCACACATTGGATATGGAAGCCTTGCGGGAAGACTTGAAGCCAACGGAGCACAAACGTGCATCGATTATGACTGCTCATTTCCCTTTCAGAGAACTCCAATCCAGTCGCATTGAGGGAACCACTAAGCAAGAAGTCGGTTCATCACTATCATTTAAGAATTTTGAATAAGATTACGACAAAAGGGTCGGGGCAAAATAGTAACTTTTGCCCCGACCCTTTGTGTATTCTAAATATTAGCAAGCTAAATAGTGTGATAAACAGCTGCCACTGACAATGTTAAGAAGACGCTCCTTATATATGGTGCGCATTCTTTGTATGCCGGAAATTGAAAGCAGATTACTCACCCGCTTATTTTCGCATCTGATCAATTAGACTTTCATCAGGGGTGACGAACAATGTCGTTTGATTATCGTAAATGACATACCCCGGTTTAGTACCATTGGGTTTGCGAATATTTTTGACTTTCGTATAATCGACTTGTACTTTGGCGGATCCGCGCGCTTTCGAGAAATAGGCAGCTAGATTGGCAGCTTCCGCCAGGGTTTTCTCAGACGGGTCAAAGCTGCGGATAATGACGTGTGATCCAGGAATATTTTTGGTATGCAGCCAGGTATCACGTTTGTCGGCGGTATGCATAGTTAATTTTTCATTCTGTAGATTATTCTTACCGACTAAAATTTCTGTCCCATCACTTGCGACAAACTTTTCTGGTTTGTTAATCTTTTGTCGCTTATTTTTCTTCTTTTTGTTCTGCTCATGATCACGGAGATAATGACCTTGTTCCAATTCGTACTTGATGTCGACCAGGTCTTGGGGATCAGCCAGTTCAATTTGGGATTGAATATTTTCGAAGTAATCAACCTCCTGCTTGGTCAGTTGAATTTGTTCGCCAACAAATTTAACAGCGTTCTTCAATTTTTGGTATTTCTTGAAATATCGTTGGGCGTTTTGGGAAGGGGATTGTTGATCGGAAAGCTGAATGGTAATCAATTTATTTTCATCATAGTAGTTGGGCAGTTCAATGCTGGTCATTCCACGTTGAACTTTGTTGAGATAGGTTGTTAAAATCTCGCCCTTGACCCGATAATCATCCGCATTTTCGGTGTCTTTCATATCCCGCTGGAGTTTCTTAAGCTTCGTGCGATTCTTTTTAAGCTGTTTTTTAACGACTTGAATCAGCACCGCGCCTTGTTCTCTGACCCGGTCTCTTTGGGCTTTGCTGGCGTAAAAGGCATCCAGCAATTCGCTCAATGTTGAGAAAGTTTGATTTTTAGTTGTACCCGGATAGGGAAATGCGGTAAAATTAATCTTGTTACCTGCAACATGGCTAAAGGTTGGCTCTGGTGAGTCGAATTTTTGGAAGAAATCCTTGAAATTAGTCTCAACTTTCTCGTCCTTATGCAAACTAGTTGCTAATGCCAAAGATGTGTCGTTGCCCAATCCTTGAATTGTTTTCCGTAGATTTTCAGCTAAAACGTCCACGTTTGGAAAATCTTTGATCAATTGGCGGACCCGGTCAAAGTCAGTCATCGTAAATGGGTTTTCCAAGTCCTGCTTCGGCGGTTTGATATAAGTTGCTCCAGGCAGCAACAGGCGATATCGGTTAACGTCAGAACCGACGTGTTTAATAGCGTCAATAATCTTCCCCGTGGCTTGTTCGACCAGGATGATGTTACTATGACGGGCCATAATTTCGACAACCAGATCTAATTTTGTCTGGTCACCCAGTTCGTTGCGCGCCGTGAAGGTAAACGTCAACACGCGATCATTTTCCTGTTGGGAAATCTCACTGAGAATTCCACCGCTGAGATGCTTACGGACAATCATTGTAAAGTTTGTCGGCACACTGGGATTGACATATGGAACCCTGGTAATCTGCACCCGGGCATACGTCGGGTTGGCAGACAGCAGCAGCTGTTGATTCTTTCCGTGAGCTCGGATTGTTAATATGAGTTCATTCGGATAGGGTTGATTAATTTTGCTGATACGACCCGTTTGCAGCAGATCGGTTAATTCATTTTTCATAGAATGGGTAAAAGAACCATCAAATGACATCTTATCACTCACTTTCGTATAAGTAGCATGTACTAGTATAGCGCACTTTCTTGACTGATGCTAAGGAAGGCACATGTTATTTGTATGTCATTATCAAATAGCGTATACTAATTTTTCGGAGGTCTTTTCATCATGAAAGATATTCTTGTGGCACTTAATTCTGCTGCCAAAAATCATCGATCTCAAATATTCAATATTACTAAGGCAATGAACCTGACAATTTCTGAATGGAAGTTGTTAAATCAAGTCATTGCCGGCAATACCACCCAGGAATTATTGTCCGAAAGTACCAAATTGGATATTTCAACCTTGTCGCGGCAGTTGAAGCGACTATTAGAAAAAGATATGATCGAAAAGACCGCGGTTGGTCGGGACAAGCGACAATTGATTTATAAGGTGACTGACAAGGGAACTCAGGCCAGTCAATATGTTGCCGCCGAAATTCAAAAGCTGACTGACCGGGTATTTAATCATTGGACTGATGAAGAGAAAAATCTTTTAAAGATATTGATCAATCGTCTTGAAAAGAGTTTGGATAGAATTTAATTACGAGCAGGTGAATTTAATGAAAATTGCGATCGTGACTGATAGCACGGCGTATTTAACCAAGGAAGAACAAGCGAAATACAACATTATCGAAGTGCCAATCCCTGTCATTATCGATGGCCGTGAGTACAAGGAAGGTGTCGATTTGACGACGGCAGAATTCTACGATAAGTTAAAGAATTCTCAGGCCTTTCCCAGTACATCTCAGCCGCCAATCGGTGAGATGATTGATCTCTACAATTCTTTGGCTAAACAAGGCTATGACACCGTGATTAGTATTCATCTTGCCAGCACGATTTCTGGCTTCTATAGTTCCCTGACTCAAATTGCACCAACGATCGAAGGGATCAAAGTCATCCCATATGATTCCAAAATCACCGTTAAGTTAATGGGCTATATGGCCATCCAAGCCAGTAAAATGGCCCGACTTGGGCGCACGCCCGATCAGATCCTTACATATCTTGATGGGCTTCGGCAGACAATTGACGAACTGTTTGTCGTTGATGATCTGCAAAACCTGGTTCGCGGTGGCCGACTTTCAAATGCCTCGGCATTCATTGGCGGAATTCTTAAAATTAAACCGTTATTGACATTTGATGATAAAAGTAATGAAATTGTCGCCTTTGAAAAGATCCGGTCGCGTAAAAAAGCCCTCAAACGAGTGGAGGAACTCTTTGCTGCTGCCAAACAAAAAGCTGATTATCCTTTGCGGGCATTGGTCATTAACGGCAATGATCCTAAAGCCGGAAATGAATGGGCAAATAAAATTCACGAACTTTATCCTGATATGACAATCGAACAAAGTTATTTTGGTCCAACCATTGGCACCCATTTAGGCGACAAAGCATTAGCTCTTGCGTGGCTTCGAGACTTTGATCAGGATAACATTTAAAATGAACTATTTTAACATGCAATCGCTTATTGTTCAGTAAAACACGAACTAAGCGATTGCATTTTTTAGTGCATGTGATAAACTTTAATAGTTACATAAAATAAATATGGGGTAGGATTCAATGCGTTAAGTGTCGGAGGAACGGAATGTGAACTTCGAACGAAAAATGATCGGCTTCGACTTGTCGACCATTTGCGGTGTTGTTTCCGCATTCGCTATGTTATTTAGTTCTCTAAATAATGGTGAGCTCCTTTATAAGGAGATGCTGCATCATGAAGTCATTGTCATTGGGTTTTCGTAAGCTGCGGGTTGTGGATATTGTTGTCTTGGGAATTTTCATGTCGTTATTGTTAATTCTCGGTCGATTTACGGTCGGTGTTCAGTCCTGGCGGTTAAGTTTCGGCTTCGTTGTCACTGCGATTGCCAGCATGCTGTATGGGCCACTGTGGTCATCCACAATCGCTGCATTAACGGATATCATCGGCACATTGATGTCTGGGAGTGTTTATTTTCCTGGGTTTACAATCTCTGCGATTTTAGGCGCTGCCATTTATGGCTATTTTTTCTATGGCAAAGAGATCACATGGAAACGCGTGATCATTGCCCAATTAATCATTGCGGTTGTCGTCAACGCAATTTTGAATACCTATTGGTTGACAATTTTATATAAGACGCCATTTTGGGCATTTTTACCGGTTAGAGCGTTAAAAGAATTGGTCATGACTCCGATTCAAATGGCAATTCTTTACTATATGCTGAATTCCCAGACGATGAGTAATATTCAGAGCAGGTTGTTTAAATAAAATGAGAAGCGACGCACCGCACCAACATATTGGTCGGCGGGCCGCTTTTTGTCGTATACAAAGGAGTGAATCATGATGTATTACATTTCATTACACAACATGCGGTTCCACAGTCATATTGGTGTTTTGCCCGAGGAAAAAGTCGTTGGTCAAAATATTCAAATTGATTTAAAAGTGAAAGTCGATGCCGATCCGACTGATGATGATTTGAAGTCGACGGTGTCATACGCGGATTTCTATCCAACCATCGCCAAGGTGATCGACAATAATCAGGTTGACTTAGTTGAGACCTTGGCCCAGACAGTGATTGCCGCTATTAAAAATATTGATTCGCGGATTATGACTGTCAATGTCCGGATCCGCAAACAAGGAACGCCGATTGATGGTGTTTTGGACGACGTCGAAATAGAAATGGAGCATTAGTATGGAAGATGTATATTTAAGTTTAGGCAGTAATATTGGGAACCGCGAGGCATTTTTGGAACAGGCCATCGAGGCATTGGGTAGTGACCCACGGATTATGATTGAAAAGCAGGCCAGTCTGTACGAAACATCTCCGGTTGGTGGTGTCAAGCAACGGGCATTTGTCAATACAGCTGTCAAGATTGGGACCACCTATGAACCCCTGACACTCTTAAAGGTGATTCATGAAATCGAAAGTGGCCTCCATCGAACTCGCCAGGTTCACTGGGGTCCAAGGACCGTGGATATTGATATTATCTTCTTTGGCAATGAACAAATTGATCAACCAGGGCTGTCGGTTCCACATCCCGAAGCGTTTAATCGATTATTTGTGTTGATTCCGATTCAAGAATTAATTGATGAACAATTTCCAGACGCTGAAAAGATTGCTACGGCCATTAAGTCTCTCCAGCAAGATGATCAATCAATCAAGAAAATCAGTCCGGCTAATAACTTCTACACCGAAATCACCAGTAACGTCACTAACGTATTGGCAGCAATTGGTGACGACCCGACTAGAAAGGGCCTTATTGAAACCCCGGATCGGGTTGCCAGAATGTATGCCAACATCTTTGATTCTATCGGACTGGAAGATTTTCAAGACTATAAATTGTTTGACTCACCGGAGTCAGATGACTCAAAGACGGTTATGGTGAAAGGCATTCCATTTTATTCGATGTGTGAGCATCACATGATGCCATTTTGGGGCAAAGTCAGTGTTGCCTATGTTCCTGATAACGGTAAAATTATTGGTCTAAGTAAAATCCCGCGACTGGTTGATTTTGTATCACACAAGTTAAGTCTGCAGGAAAAAATTACGGATGATGTTCTCAGCCAAATGGAAAAAATTCTCCATCCCAAAGGCGTGGCGGTAATTGTCGATGCCCGCCATATGTGTATCGAAATGCGGGGCGTCAAAAAAACCGGCACCGTGACCCGAACCACTAAATTTACCGGTGTCTTCCAGCAAAACGATGAGCTGAGAAGTGAGTTTTTGAATTCAATCCAGGTGGGACAAATATGAACGATGATTTAACCAGTCACTTTGCCGAATTTTTATATAATCAAGGTGATCGCATTGGTTTGTTAAAGCAAGTTCTGCGCCAATTGGGCAACCCGGATGCTGACTATCCAATCATCCATATCTGCGGTACCAACGGCAAGGGGTCAACGGCAACGATGATTGCCGCAATACTCCAGCAGATGGGAAAACGAGTTGGTTTATTTACCAGCCCGTTTATCGGTGATATTACCAATAGTATTCAGATTAATCGCCAGGCAATCCCAACTGATCAATTTGATAAGTATCTGAATCGCCTCAAGCAGCTGATGACTTCATTTGGTGATGGACAGCAGGAACTCTCTGAATTTGAGGCCATGTTTGTTGCCGCCATGCAGTACTTTTCTGATCAACAAGTTGACTATGTGGTTTTGGAATGCGGTCTGGGTGGGGAGCTCGACGCAACCAATGCAGTGAAAACAACCATATATTCAATCTTTACTAAAATTGGCATGGATCATATTGGCATTCTGGGAAATACCATTGAAGAAATTGCGACAACCAAGTCAAAAATTATTCGACAAGGGAACACAACCATTGCGGCCCCCAACCAACGGCCGGAAGTCCTGGCAGTCTTGAAAGATGAAGCGAGCCACAAAGCTGCCACTTTCCTTGATGCCGACGCAGTTCAAATTGATCGGCAATTAACTAAAGCAACTAATGTCGTTTATCAAGTCGGTCATCAATCTGGTCATTTTCAATTTGGACTGCCGGGCGATTACCAATTGGAAAATGTCCGAACCGTGTTGTTGTGGTTGGATGATTTTCAAAAAAAGCAGCACTTATCACTGGATGTCAGTCAATTATTAACCCAAGCGCTGGGAAAGCTGGATGTCCCTGGTCGGTTTGAAACCATTCACGCTCAACCGACGATCATCATCGATGGTGCTCATAATGTTGATGCGATCACAGCTTTCGTTGGATCCGTGAAACATTCATTTTCCAGCCAATCCAAATTGATTATTACCGGGTTTCTGAAGGATAAAGATTATGTCGATAATGTGCGCTTACTGGCACAGATTCCCAATGCAACCTTCAAATTAACGCAACCTGCTAATCCAGAGCGCAAGCTGGACGAACGTCGTCTTCAAACGGTCTTCCAAAACATTACTGGCAAGATTTACCCGGTTTTTTCCGACCCGATAGCTGCCCTTAAGGCAAGCCTCAAGGAATCAAGCAATCACCCCGATCAGCTGATTTTGGTGGTGGGTTCATTTTATCTCATCAACCCAATTCGAGATTATTTAATAAAGACAAGGAGCAATTCAAATGACTAATTCTAATGAAGTCCATTTCAAAGGGAAGAATTTTGATTTCAATCTGACTGAAACGCCGATTATCTATTCCATTCTCAATTTAACCCCGGATTCATTTTACGATGGTGGGGTCAATACCAGTATTGATCAAGTTTTGGACCGCATCGAAACTGAAATGGGCTATGGTGCCAAAACCTTCGAACTGGGTGGCAAATCGTCCAAGCCCCATTTTGATGATATTAGTCCCGATGAAGAGTGGCAGCGGGTAGAACCCTATCTTAAAGCGATTCAAAAGCGGTTTCCAAATATTGTATTGGCAATCGATTCGAATACCAACTCAGTGATTGAACGGGCGTTGCAATCTGGAATTCAGATCATTAATGATATTGATGGCTTTAATTCTCAAGCCAAACTGGATTTGGTTCAACAATATCAACCCTCAGTCGTCACGATGTTTAATGGTCGCAATTTTGACGAACAACCAACGACACTTGAAGACACGATGCATTCATTTTTCACAGGCTCGATTAACCGTTTAGAACAAGCTGGTCTTCAAAGGGAGAACATTGTTATTGATCCCGGGGTTGGCTTCTCTGATCGCAATACACTGGAATTTGATTTGATTAAAATGCGTTACACAAAACAGATGCGCCAGTTTGGAGCGCCGATCATGATCGCAATTTCTCAGAAAAGTTTTGCCAAACGGCTGTTTGATGCAGGCTCAGATGAGCGGCTGATCCCAACATTACTGTTTGAAGCTTACATGACCCAACTTGGTGGGCGAATTATCCGAGTCCATAACGTCAAAGAAACCCAAGAATTAATTAAAACGTATCAGATCTTCAAGGACATTTTAAGTGATTAAGGAAGTGATCAACCATCTTAGTTGAACAATTAATCGCCCAAATCGTAACGCTAAAAAGTCAGCCGTATCCCTGGATGAATACCCAAAAAGTGCAAACGGCGATCGAATTGCTGAGGGCAAACTCTCAAGGACTTCGCGACCGGAAATCGCCATTTCATCTATCCGCAAGTGCGATGGTCTTTGAAGGAGGCAAGGGGATCTTTATCCGGCATCCTTACCTGCATACAATCCTATTGCCTGCCGGTCACGTTGAGCCACACGAAATGCCGATTGATTGTGCCATCAGAGAATTTACCGAGGAGACCGGTTTGGTTTTAAAAACTAGTCCAAATTCGTTAATCGATGTCAACATCATTGATATTCCAGCTAATCCGCAAAAAGACGAGGGTGCTCATCAACACCTGGATTTTCGCTACTGGTTCTCCTCGATTGAACCACATACCAAATATCGGCCTGAGCTGCCAGTATTTCAGCTGAAAAGGCGGGAGGCCCCGGCGGAGTTTCAACCATATTTTGCACTAATTTGATCGTTAAAATGAGAGATTATGATTGTTGCTATATACAAATAGATGATTCAAATTAAGAAAAGACTCAGGCAAAACCGGTTATTGGCATATACAATCATTTAAAAAGAAGGTTCAACACAATGGACAATCAAATTATCACCAGAAAAATGCAGGCAGAAGATTATCCAAATGCTTATGCATTGTGGCAACAAGTTCCCGGCATGAATCTGCGGGAATTTGACGATAGTTTTGAAGAAATCAGCCGATTATTGCGATTCAATCCCAATTTCTGTTTTGTAGCGGAGACCAAGACTGACAAACAGATCATCGGCAGCATTCTGGGTGCAACTGATGGTCGGCGCGGGACGATTTATCATTTGGCAGTTGCTCCGGGTTATCAGAATCAAGGTTTGGGAACTCAACTGGTCAATAAAGTGATTGAACAGCTCCAAGCTGTCGGTATTCATAAAATCTTTGTCAATGTCATGAAAGATAATCTTGCAGGCCAATCATTTTGGCAGCAGCTAAAATTTGTTAAACGAAGTGACGTGATTCGTTTTAATAAAATTATTTAGATACGTATCAGAGAAGCGGGGTGCAGACTCAATTTTCTTGATACAGATTCTACTTTACATAATATATATTATACGAAGTAGACAAAAAGTAAAAAGAACCAGCTACCAAAGCCAACACTCTCGGCAATGGTAACTGGTTCTTTACTTTAATTTCGTGAACAATTAACTAACGGCTCCTTCCAGAGAATTTCCGGATTCAACTTGAGTGTTCGTTTGGTAATTATCCACTCGTACTTTTAAAACGTGACGCTGAATGCGTTTATTTAACGGTGGCAATTTCATATAGTCACCGTACAATCGCGTTAAGTATGCATCATAATCTGCTAGGACTGGCACCTGTAAATTTTCAAAGGCCATTGGGATTAAATGATGGATCTCTGTCGGCTTGATTAATTCTTTTCCGTACTGATACGGTGATGACATGTTAATCAACGGTAATTCCGAGTGACCGTTATATTGGGTCATTGTGCTGAGTCGAATATCGTATAGCTCACTCAAATTATAATCGGCATACTTGGACTGTGTGATACTTTGCTGATACAGGTCAGGATAAAATCGCTTTCGAATCTCTTCTAACAGCATTGCCAACTTTGCTTGCTGTTTTTCCTGTTGCGGCCGTTTATTTGGCATTCGATCGAACGGAAACACATCAATAAAAATGCCATTCTTAGCTTTTGTCAACTCACGGCCATGTTCCAAGATCCGCGTGCCATCAGCCATCACTTTAGCGAAATCGTATTCGTACTGTGGATCGAGGCGGTTCTCTTCAACGAAGTATCCTCGATGTGACAACTCTGCCGGTGCGACTTGCAGAAACTTTTCAAAATCAGTGCGCGGCAAACCGATGTCAATATCATCGTCCCATGGAATAAAGCCGTGATGACGCACGGCACCGATTGCTGAACCACCGGTTAGAAAATATTCCAGATGATATTTAGAATTGATTGCTGCCACATTTGCCAGAATACCCAGTTGAACTTGATGAATTAATTTTAAATCAACCATATTTAGAACCTCCTTAATCAAAAATCCGATCTCATATCTAAACCTCTTTCAAATTGGATTGTTCACTTATTAATATTAATCGATTCCAACATTGGGTCAATTAATATGCTCATTTATGATATACTTAACTTAATAAAATACAGATTTTATTAAGTTATACGCAAAAAAATAAACGGCCCCACCAAATTTACTGCGATTTGCTGGGATATGATTAACTGAATTAAGGAGCTTAAAAATGCAATCATCTCAATATATTCAACAAAATCAACAGCTGGTTCAAACCCTGCCAACTTATATTAATGAATATTATCTCGACAAATCAACGGTTCCATTATCCCCCGCCACGCTATATCAGTATCTAAACGAGTTTCACCGTTTCTTCACTTGGATGATCGATGTTGGGATTACTGACGTGAAAACTGTCAAAGAAATTCCACTCTCCGCGCTGGAACACTTCAAAAAACAGGATATGGAACTGTATAAGTCTTACCTGCTGAACCGTGGCAAGCAAACGGCTTCCCATCCGCAAGCACCAATTTCTCATCGGACAGTCAATCGTTCGCTAAACGCGCTCTCAGCCTTCTTCCGATACTTATCGGAAGAAACCGAAACTGCCGATGGTGAGCCTTATTTTTACCGAAATGTGATGAAGAAAATTGCCTTGGTTCCCGACAGCGAAACCTACCAAACCCGTGCCAACAACATCAAGGATCAACTTATGTTGGGTGACGCGGATGTGAAATACGTTGAATTCATCCAGAATGACTATCCCAAGACACTGACCAATAAACGGACGCTATCATTATATCAACGCGATCGTGAACGTGACGTGGCAATCAATGCGCTGATGCTTGGTACTGGCATTCGGGTGTCCGAGCTGACCAATGCAAATGTCTCTGATTTAAATTTGAGCAAAGCGGCAATTGTCGTCCGGCGAAAAGGCGGCAAGTACGATTCCGTGCCCATTGCCAGTTGGGTGCTTCCCTATCTGGCAACCTATTTAAACGTCCGTAAGCAACGGTATTTGGCCACCAAGACTACCCCTGCCCTCTTTTTGACGAAAGGGGCAAGCCAACCCAGAAGAATTTCCACCGCGACTGTTGAACTATTGGTGGCGAAATACTCCCAATCTTTCAACCACGTACGGATTACACCCCATAAGTTACGGCATACATTGGCTTCGAAGCTCTATTTGGAAACCAACAATGAGCACTTGGTGGCCACTCAGCTTGGCCAGAGTTCAACCAATGCGACTGGCTTATACACGCACATCATTGACACCAAGCAACGCCAAGCCCTTGATGAACTTCATCGTGACAAGCAGCGTCACTAAAAGAATTCGTGGGTAGATTGCCACAGCATTCCTCATCGATTTGTTTTCTGATCCACAGCTGACTCATCAATTGATTGAGTTGATTTTAAAGTTTTCTGATAGGCAGACCACATTTTTGATTGAACTTTCGAAAATGTCATCTGATCAAATTCACTGGAGTGGATCCATTTACCCGGAAAATAGCTTAAATCAATATTTTCCGCTATTTGGCCTTCCAATAACTTAATTTTCCATTGCTGATGGGTAAAGGTGTGAACAACCGTTGGCGTAGATACTGGATGCAACGCGACACTTAGTTGGTAATCGGTCTGCAGTCGGGTTTCGATTATATCAATTAACGTTGATTCTGTCACCGGTTGGTCATCAGTTAAATTTTTGCGGTCAAATAAAGGAAACATCCAAAAATTGGCCAGGATGCCATGACTCGGGCGTTTTTCAAATAAGTACCCCGCCTTGGAATGGATGACCACTCCAAAGTAATCGTGGCGAACCGGTCGCTTCTTTTTGGTCTTCACTGGGTAATGGTCTTCGATCCCATCCAAATATGACTGGTTGAAATCTTTGACCGGTGATTGGCTGGTATCATAATTGGTGGCTGTCATGTAGCTGGCACCCAAATCCATAATTGCTTGATTAAAGTCGCCTGGTCGATTCTTTGGAACGATTGGGTTGATTATTTTTTCAAATACCTGACGAGTGTGTGGTTTAGCAACATCGTCGTCGATTTCTAACAGCCTGGCAAAAACGCGAAAAGCATTTCCATCCACTGCCGCCACTGGTTGGCCAAAAGCAATACTGGCAATGGCACCGGCCGTATAAGGCCCGATACCGCTCAATTCCTGAAGCTCTTTTGCAGTCGTTGGCCATTGGCCCTGATAATCGAAAACAATCTGTTGAGCCGCCTTTTGAAGGTTTCTGGCCCGAGAATAGTAGCCCAGTCCTTCCCAAGCTTTCATCAGCTTGTCCTCCGGGGCTGCAGCCAGATCTTCAATCGTTGGAAATTCGTTCATAAACCGTAAATAATACGGAATGACTGTTTCCACCTGAGTTTGCTGAAGCATAATTTCTGACACCCACACATGGTAAGGATCCTGATCCTGCCGCCATGGCAAATCCCGCTTATTTTGGTCATACCAGGCTAGTAGCGTCTCCTGAAATGCTTTGATTGTCTTATTTGACCATTTGATCATCTGACGATTTCTCCTTACAGTTTAATTCAAAATAATAAAGGGCTGTTGGCAAAATTTGCGTTTTGTCACAGCCCTTTAGGTGAATGGTCATTAATAGCTGAAATATCCTTGGCTAACTAATTTTTCTGCCAGTTCTTCTTGATAAAGTTTTCGCGTCCGCCCATTTCTTCCATTTGATAACGGAGCGGATTTTTCTTGTAGAATTCTTGATGTTCTTCTTCTGCCGGATAGAATGGTTTGGCATCCTCAATTTGGGTCACGATTGGACTGTCAAATTGTTCACTCTCGGCGAGGGCCTTCTTTGAAGCTTCGGCAATTTTTCTTTGCTGCTCATCCTTCACGTAAATTACCGGACGATAATTATCACCGCGATCTTGAAATTGGCCCATGGCATCGGTTGGGTCAGTTTGATGCCAATAGATTTCCACCAACTTATCATATGAGATTACCTCAGGATCAAAGAAAATTTTGACCGCTTCAGTATGGCCAGTGGTGTGGCTGGCAACTTGTTCATAAGTTGGGTTGGGAACATGGCCGCCAGTATAGCCGGAAACGACCTTGTTAATACCGGGAATAGTGTCAAATGGCTTGACCATGCACCAGAAACATCCACCTGCAAAAATTGCTGTATCTTCCATGCATTGCACCTCAATTTCATTTATTCAAATAATTGTTTGTATTTACTGTATCCCTTTGCGTCCAATTCGGCAACCGGAATAAATTTTAAGGCTGCTGAATTAATGCAAAATCGGTGACCACCAGCATCTTTGGGACCGTCTGGGAACACGTGCCCAAGATGTGAACCCGCCTGCTTACTTTTGACTTCTTCGCGAATCATGCCAAAAGAAGTGTCCAAGTGCTTATCAATATTGGCTGGGTCAATCGGTTTGGTAAATGATGGCCAACCACAGCCGGCATCATATTTATCGGTCGATGAGAACAGCGGTTCTCCGCTCACGACATCCACGTAAATACCGGCTTGGTAAAAGTCATCATACTGACCGCTAAACGGCGCCTCAGTCCCTTTGTTTTGGGTAACATCGTATTGTTCCGGGGTTAGTTTGTTTTTGAGTTCCTGCTTGTCCATGATAACCCTCCATTAAATTAGGTTGTGTACAACTAAACTAAATTCATTATAGTGGCCAACCAACCCAAAGTAAACAAAAACGGCCAAACTAACCATTCAGATTAGCCGGACCGTTTGAAAGAGTTGATGAATTAGCTTAATGCATCTGTTAATGGCGGAACAACTTGCTTCTTACGTGAAACAACACCTGGTAATGACATTGTGTCGTCACTGAGTTTGCTGTTAAATGCTTTTTCAACTGCAGATGCTGGTTCGCCGACAACAATCATCTTTGAATCGCTGTTCAAAACGTTAGTAATCAGAACTAAGAACAAGTCGTAGCCCTTATCAGCAGCTTCAGCCTTCATGGCATTCTCAATGTCATTTTTACGCTTGTCAATTTCGCTGAATTCAACGACGTTGATTTGGTCAATCCGAACACTCTTACCGCCCATTGTAAATGACTTGGCATCAGAATCAATGAGTTCTTGGTCCGTCTTTGCTGAAACGTTGGTCCCAGCTTTAAGCATCTCAATGCCGTACTTTTCGTAATCGATGTCAGCAATTTCAGCTAAAGTCTTGACAGCAATTTTATCTTCTTCAGTGGTCGTTGGTGACTTCAGTAACAACGTATCTGAAATAATTGCTGAAAGCATTAAGCCGGCTAATTGAGCAGGGATTTCAACTTTGTTTTCGTCAAACATCTTAACGATAATCGTGCTGCAGCAGCCAACTGGTTCGGCGCGGTAGTATAGTGGCTGATCAGTCTGGAAATTAGAAATTCGGTGGTGATCAACCACGTGAGTGATGGTTAAATCTTTGATGTCACTGACACTTTGTTGAAATTCATTGTGGTCAACCAACATGACGGAGTCAACTTCATTTTTAGCAGTTTTGATGATTCGTGGAGTTGGTTCGTCAAAATAATTCAACACAAATGCAGTTTCTGAATTAGGTTCACCCAAAGCAACGGCTTCAGTATCATACCCTAATTTGTTCTGCAGATATGAATAGGCTTTTGCAGCAACGATTGCATCTGTATCAGGACTTTGATGACCAAAAACTAATTCTTTACTCATTTACATAATCTCCTTTGATAATCAAAATTTATTTCCCTAAACGGGCTAAATAATCTTCTTTAGCAAGGAACTCATCGAACTTCTGTAAGAAACGTTCAATCCGCGGGATTTCGTTCTTGCGGTTCCGGTAGACGAAATTCAGATCAAACTTGACTTTAGGATCCAATTCAGTGACCCAAATGTCATCGTCAGTCAACTTCTTAAGGTCGATATTGAGCATATATGACTTTGGTAATGCCGTGTTGGTGTGGGAATTAATGGCAAACTTCAAAATCTGCTCGGGCATGGTATATCGTGCCGCTACCTTTGGCCAGTCAACCATTTGGTTCTTAAAGGATTCCCGCAAAGTTTGGTTGAGATAATAATCTTGTGGATACATCACCCATGGCCTGTCGTTGACATCTTTCAAGTGGACCCGTTTACGTTTGGCCAAACTTGGGTTGTGGTGGATAAACAATAAGTCATCCGAGATAATCTTCTTGGAGCTGTATGGCTTCCAGTTCTTAATCGATTCATCCGGCAGGTACATGATTGCCAAATCGATTCGGTTGTTCTCCAAGCTTTCCCAAATCTCTTTTCTGGTCAGCATGTGGAAATTGACTTCCAAATCCGGATTTTCCTGGTAAAGTGCCAGGGCAAAATCTTCAAAGACTTTGGTTTCAACGGAAGCGAGGATTCCCAGATTAATTTGACCAGTCGTTGAGCTGGTAGCTTGTTGAATCTGGTCGTTGGCATCATTTAACAGATCGTATATTTGCCGGGTTGTCTTCAACATGATCACACCTGCATCGGTCAGCCTTAATTTCTTGCCAACCGAGTAGAATAATTCAGTTCCCATTGTCTTTTCAAGCTTCTTGATTTGTTGGGTCAGCGCTGGTTGCGTAATTCCCAAGATCTGGGCAGCTTGTGTGTAGTTCATCGTTTCTGACAACTGGAGAAAATACGATAAAGTCTTTGATGCAAAAATATTTTCCTGAGTGGTTTTCATTCAGACTCTCCTTATCGGTCCGTGCGACCATTATATAATTAACAGGATACTGCTATTATGATAATTCTTATTGTTAATACAATCAATTAATATGGTAAAAATTTAATCAATTGATAAGCCGACAAACTTTGGTCTGATTGAAACCGGGGTGCCTTCACTGTCAACATCAATTACAAATGAGCCGTTGGAATAGCGCCCACCCAATGAATAATCTGCCGGTAAAATATCGTGAACCCGGCGATGATCGGTCCGCACTTCAAGCGGCTGGTCTTCGCTTTCAATTCGACAAAAGTCCACAATTCTGTGCGGATTATTTTTAAGTTCCCGCAGGATCATAACGCCCTTTCGAGCCCTTGAAGTGGCAGGAATTTCTTTAACAGCTAATTTCTTGAAAGATCCACGTTGGGTCACAATTGCCAAGACATCGTCTTCAGAGACCAGTTGGAGGTTGGTGACTTTATCAACACCTCGAAGCCCCATGGATTTTACGCCGGTAGTTCTGGCGCCATTAACCGGTACCTCATCGATCCCGTAGCGTAACGCCAAGCCATTATTAGAGATAAGAAGCATTTGCCCAGCAGTTGCGGGCGTCTTCAAATAATGAATGGCCACTACCCGCTCATCAGCAGTTTTGAGCTTCTCATAAGTGTAGGCATGGCTCTTGTAGGTCCGTCCCGGCTTCATATCCGCAAAACCAGTTTGTTTGACATGCCCTTGGTCAGTTGCAATCAAGAAGGTTCCTGGTTGCTTGAGTGAATCAAAAGCATAGGTGCCAATGATTTCCTCGTCAGCATCCAACCCGATGGTCTGAGAAATATGCTCACCGGTATCCTTCCACTTCACATCTGCCAATTCAAAGACTGGCCGATAGATCAGATTACCTTTATTGGTGAACATAAACAGATGATCGCGGGCATTTAATTCGGCCATAAAGATTGGATAATCTTCATCTTTTAAACCAGTGTCGGTTGTCGAAGCTTTGTATGACCGAATGCTGCTTCGCTTGATGTAGCCGTCATGGCTGACCATCACGATCACATCCTCGTCAGGGATCAAGACATCTGTATTAATCTTGATATCTGAAACCTCAGCTTGAATCTCGGTTCTCCGAGCGCTGCGATAAGTTTTCGCCAATGCGCGTAACTCGTTGGCCAAAACCCGATTGAGTTCTTTTGGACTATTCAAAATTTTGTTGTCTTTGGTAATTTCGTCGGCCAGGTGCTGGTGTTCGTTCTCCAACTCTGTCACGTCGGTATTGGTCAAACGATACAGTTGCAAGGCAACGATGGCATCAGCCTGTTTTTCTGAAAAATCGTAGGTTTTGACCAGATTGTCACGGGCATCTTTACGGTTCTTACTTGCTCGGATGGTTTTGATGACCTTGTCCAAAATTGATAAGGCATGAATCAGTCCCTCAACGATATGCTGACGGTCCTGAGCCTTCTTCAAATTGTATTTGGTCCGCTTCTCAATGACTTCTTGCTGGAATTCGAGATAGGCCACCAAGATCTTTTTCAGTGACAAACGTTCCGGCCGCATATGGGAAATGGCAACCATATTGAAATTGTAGGAAACCTGCAGGTCGGTATTCTTGAACAGGTAGTTCAAAATTCCTTTTGAGTCGACATCACGCTTTAATTCGACGACAATGCTGAGTCCGTTACGATCACTTTGATCACGAACCTCCGAAATGCCTTCGATCTTCTTGTTCAAGCGAATTTCATCAATCCGTTTGACTAGTTGAGCCTTATTAACCTCGTAAGGAATTTCTGTGATGACAATTTGTGATTTGTTGCCTTTCAGTGGCTCAATGGAAGTCTTCGAGCGGACGATAATCTTGCCGTGACCGGTTTCGTATGCTTTTTTGATGCCGTCAATTCCTTGAACAATTGCACCAGTTGGGAAATCGGGCCCCTTCACAAACTGCATCAAATCATCCAGAGTTGCATCCGGGTGCTTCTGCAGGTAAAGAATCGCGTCAATCACTTCTCCCAGGTTGTGCGGTGGAATATCGGTCGCATAGCCGGCAGAAATTCCAGTAGAACCGTTCACGAGCAGGTTGGGAAATCGGGATGGCAAAACAGTTGGTTCGTACTCGGTGTCATCAAAATTGAGGACCCAGTCGACCGTGTCCTTTTCAATATCCCGTAGCATTTCGCTGGCGATTTTGCTCAAACGGGCTTCGGTATACCGCATTGCGGCAGGCGGATCACCGTCCATTGAACCATTGTTGCCGTGCATTTCAATCAGCGGCTCGCGAACCTTCCAGTCCTGGCTCATTCGATTCAATGCTTCATAAATCGAACTGTCCCCATGGGGATGAAAATTACCCATGACATTTCCCACGGATTTTGCTGACTTACGAAACGGCTTGTCGTACGTATTGCCGTCTTTGTTCATGGCATAAAGGATTCGTCGTTGAACCGGCTTTAAACCATCCCGAATGTCAGGCAAGGCCCGTTCCTGAATGATTGATTTGGAATATCTGCTGAACCGTTCGCCCATGACATCTTCGAGGGTCAAACTTTCAATTTTACTCATTTTTTAAACGCGCCCCCTAATCACTTGTATTATCCAAGATGCTGCCATCTTCTTCTAAATTAAATTTGACGTTATGTTCAATCCACTTTCTTCGGGGTTCAACTTTATCGCCCATCAAAGTCGTCACCCGTTTTTCAGCGAGGGCGGCATCATCGATTCGAACCCGGATCAAAGTTCTGGTATCAGGATTCATGGTGGTTTCCCACAGTTGGTCAGCGTTCATCTCACCCAAACCTTTGAACCGCTGGAGGCTGTAGCCCTTGCCAAAGTCCTTTGATACCTTATTTAATTCTTCATTGGTCCAAGCATATTGGACTTTCAACTTCTTGCCGGCACCCTTCTGCAGCTTGTAAAGGGGTGGTAAGGCAATGAAGACTCTGCCATTATCAATCATTGGCCGCATGTATTTGTAGAAGAAGGTCAATAAGAGAATCTGAATATGAGCACCGTCATCATCGGCATCAGTCATAATAATAATCTTATCGTAGTTGGCATCATCAATGTTAAAATCGGCGCCAACGCCGGCACCAATTGTATAAATCATGGTATTGATTTCTTCGTTTTTCATAATTTCCGGGAGTTTTGCCCGTTCGGTGTTCAAGACCTTCCCTCGAAGGGGCAAAATTGCCTGATATCTTCGGTCTCGGCCCTGTTTGGCAGAACCGCCGGCGGAATCCCCTTCGACCAGAAACAGCTCATTTCGGCTGTAATCCTTTGATTGAGCCGGGGTTAATTTTCCTGACAGCAGGCGTTCTTGTTTTTTATGCCGTTTACCGGTTCGGGTCTCATCCCGGGCTTTTCTTGCCGCCTGTCGAGCTTGTCTGGCACGCAACGCTTTATGAACCAAAGTCTGGGCAAATTCACCGTTTTCCATCAAATAGTAGCCCAGCTTCTCACTGACAACGTTATCAACGATTGAGCGGGCTTCAGGGGTGCCTAGTTTTTCTTTGGTCTGACCTTCAAACTGAAGAATCTCTTCTGGAATTCGTAACGATAATACGACGGACAGCCCCTCGCGGACATCGCTGCCTTCAAGGTTCTTATCCTTTTCCTTGAGCATCCCCACTTTTCGGGCATAGTCATTAAAGGCTTTCGTCCAAGCGTTTCTCAGACCCGCCTCGTGCGTGCCGCCGTCCTTGGTTCGAACGTTGTTGACAAATGACAGCATAGTTTCAGAATAACCGTCGTTATACTGCGCAGCCACTTCGACTTCCACGCCGTCTTTTTTGCCGTCGAAATACATCACGTCGCCCAGGGTATGCTTATCTTCATTCAAATATTGAACGAATTCCTTAATACCCTCTTCGTAATGGAAAACGTCTTCCTGCTCCTGATCGGTTCGTTCGTCAGTCAGGGTAATTTTGGTTCCTTTAAGTAGAAAGGCGGATTCCCGTAATCGCTCGGAAAGAACTGAGAAATTGTAAACCGTGCTGGTGAAAATAGTTGGATCCGGTTTAAAGGTTACCGTTGTCCCACTATGAGCGCGGGTTTTGCCTAATTTTTTCAGTGTGCCCACCGGATGGCCGCCGTTTTTGAAATCTTCTTCGTAACGGTAACCGTCACGGACAATCACAACTTTCAGCCAAGTAGAAAGTGCGTTGACAACGCTGGCGCCGACGCCGTGCAGTCCACCGGATGTTTTGTAGCCGCCCTGACCGAATTTACCGCCGGCATGAAGCATCGTTAAAATCACTTCAGGAGTTGGTTTCCCTGAAGCGTGCATACCAGTTGGCATCCCCCGGCCGTGATCGACCACCGTGATACTGTTGTCCTTATGAATTGAGACGTCAATTTCGTCCCCATAACCGGCCAAAACTTCGTCCACGGCATTATCAACAATTTCGTAGACCAAATGATGCAGGCCACGTGAATCAGTGGAACCGATGTACATTCCAGGACGCTTTCTAACCGCGTCGAGTCCCTCAAGAATTTGAATCGAGGAATCATCATATTTTTGCTTTTGCTTTACCATTCGTTATGACTCCTTTTTTTGCAATCTACTTCATAATAACCTAAATTTACGCCGATGGAAACGAAATTTTATTGGCTGAACCCAAATTACATGCTAAAATGAGAAACGCTATTAAGTTTATTAATTGCGACTATTGTGAGGTTTAAGATGAATTCTAATATTGAACAAATTATAATGCTGTTAGTGCTAGCTTATTTGCTGGGATCAATTCCCAGCGGTGTCTGGATTGGTAAAATTTTCTTTCACATTGATATTCGCCGACACGGCTCCGGCAATATCGGGACCACCAATACCTACCGGGTTTTAGGGCCGATTGCCGGCTCAATTGTCATGGCGCTGGATATTTCTAAAGGAGCGGTGGCGACATTACTGCCGACATTTTTTCATATCACCGCGATCAGTCCGTTGATCTTTGGACTCATGGCGATTTTGGGGCACACCTTTTCAATCTTTGATAAATTCAAAGGCGGCAAGGCGGTGGCAACCAGTGCAGGGATGCTGCTGGCATACAAGCCGGCTTTCTTCTTTTTGGCAGCCGGGATTTGGATTCTGGTGATTTTGTTAACCAGCATGGTCAGTCTTGCCAGCATGATCGGTTTTACCTTAACGACCATCGCAATTTTCTTTACCCACGACATTTTATTGAGTGTCATGGCGGTGATCCTGACCTTTTTCATTTTTTACCGGCATCGGGCCAATATCAACCGAATTAAAAACGGCACCGAAAGTATGGTGCCATTTGGCCTTGGCAATCGGCTGCGAAAACGTAAAGATCCGAATGAATAACCCAATCAAAAACGAGTGATTTCTGAAATAAGGAATCACTCGTTTTTAGTTTGAATTTTAATCGGCCGGGCAATTGATGCGACAGCTACTATCAGTTAGAAGAAACTAATTGAATATCGACCGGCAAAGGCGTGGCGGCCAGCCAACTGATTAATCGCAAATTTATCTTCCAGCTTGCCGTCGGCATTGACTGTATCAGCCAGTCCCCACCACGGTTCAATGCAGGCAAACGGGGCTTTTTTCGGGTACGGTGACCAGATACCGACATATGGTGCATTCTCAACCGTGAGTGAAACACCATGATCATTTTGGGCATTGGCCAGCATCACAGTCGTTTCCTGGCGATCAAGGCTCAAAACGATGGCATCGCTGTTAAACAGCTCGTGGTTCAACGGCAGCGGCTTGGTCAGGTCAATTGCCTGGGGATCGTTTGGATCGCTATACGGCGGTTTTAATGGGATTTGAACGTATGACTTCTTTGGTGCTACCCGAATAAAGGAATCCTCGAAGTTACCTTCTCCTTTGACCAAAGGAATGTTAAAGCCGGGATGAGCTCCAATTGAAAACAACAGTGTGTCTTGACTTGGATTGATGACGTTTAGACTCACATTCAATTGATGATCAACCAGTTCGTAAATGATTCGCAGTTCGAATTTAAACGGATATTTGGCCAACGTTTCCTCAGTGGGCCGTAAAACCAGTGAGACTTTGGTTGGTAATTGGGATTCAACTTCAAACTGATTGTCGCGGGCAAACCCGTGTTGGGTCATTTCATAAGTCTGGCCAGCATAGGTGTATTGGTTGTCCTTAAGTCGACCGACAATTGGAAACAGAATTGGCGCATGCCGCTTCCAAAATGCTGGATCCGCCTGCCAAATATATTCTAATCCGTCAGTATCTTTCACGGAGGTGAGTTCGGCACCCTGCTCGTTGATGAGCACGGTCAAATACTGATTTTTCAAGGTAATCATTTAATCTCTTCCTCCCAATTTTACAGAATGTAACGTGAAAGATCTTTATTTTGAGCCAGTTTGCCAACTTTATCATCGACGTATTTTTCAGTGATCGTAATATCGCCCATCTGCATATCCGGTCCTTCGTAAAGGATATCTTCAAGCAATTTCTCAAGAATCGTGTGCAGACGACGGGCACCGATATTATCAGTATTGTGGTTGACATCAGTGGCGATTTCGGCAATCCGATTAATCGCCTCGATGGTGAAAGTTACTTTGATATTATCCGTCCCGATCAAAGCAATGTATTGCTTGGTCAGTGAGTTGGTTGGTTCCGTCAAAATGCGGACAAAGTCTTCTTTGGTTAAATCATTTAACTCAACTCTGATTGGGAAACGTCCTTGGAGTTCGGGAATTAAATCAGAAGGCTTGTTTTCGGCAAAGGCACCCGAACCAATGAACAGCATGTGATCGGTATTGACGGTCCCGTATTTGGTATTCACCTGAGAGCCTTCAACGATTGGTAAAATGTCGCGTTGAACCCCTTCACGGGAAACTTCGCCACTATTTTGAGACTTTCCCGGGGCAATTTTATCAATTTCATCAATAAAGATGATCCCGGTATTTTCGGCGCGAACGATCGCATTATGGTAAAGATCGGCCTTGTTGATCAGTTCTTCAGAAGCCTGGCGGGTTAGAATTTCTCGCGCTTCACTTACAGGAACGGTGCGTTTGATTTTCTTTTTGGGCATCAGTCCGGCCAAGGTATCATTCAAATCGATCCCCATTTGGTTCATCATCGTGCTTTGACCAGCGGGTTGTTGGGATGGATCATCCATTTCAATTTCAACCTGGTCGTTCTCCAGCAAGCCAGCCTTGAGCTTTTCTGCGATCGACATCCGTTTTTCACGGATATCATCCGTAACTTCTTCTTGATCGTCCTGATTTTCAGACGGCATCTGGCCATTTTGCATCTGAGTAAACATATTCATCAGGTTCTGCATCTCATTTTGGCGGTTCTCTTTTTTCTTTGCCGGTGCCAAAAGTTTAACCAAGCGATTGTTGGCCTGCTTTTCTGCTTCGACGTGGACCTGTTTGTACTGATCAGCCCGTTCCAATTGGATGGCATTTTCGACCAGGTCACGAACCATTGATTCAACATCGCCACCCACGTAACCGACTTCGGTAAATTTGGTAGCCTCAACTTTCACAAACGGTGCGTTGACGATTTTGGCCAAACGGCGAGCAATTTCAGTTTTCCCAACTCCGGTCGGTCCGATCATCAAAAGGTTTTTTGGTGAAATTTCATCCTGCATGTCTTTTGACAGCTGCATTCTGCGGTATCGGTTCCGCAAGGCCACAGCAACCGCTTTTTTGGCCTCGTTTTGGCCAACAATATATTGGTCAAGCACGGAAACAATTTCTTTTGGTGTTTGAGTAGACTCAGTCAATTTAAGTTCCTCCTATAATTCTTCAGAAATCACGTTTTGGTTCGTGAAAATATCAATGTTGCCGGCAATGTGAATGGCGGCTTCGGCAATTTCTCTGGCGCTCATGTCCTGAGCGTGATGTTTCATGGCAGTTGCCGCAGCTAAGGCAAAGTTACCGCCGGAACCAATCGCTAAAATATCATCGTCTGGTTCGATCACTTCACCTTGGCCGGATACTAGCAATAAATCTTTATCGTTCATCACGATTAGCAAAGCTTCGAGCTTTTGTAACTGTTGGTCGCCACGCCACTCCTGGGCCAATTCAACGGCGGAACGTTTCAGGTCACCGTCAAACTGGTTTAATTTCTTCTCAAATCGTTCTTCGAGGTTAAAGGCGTCAGCGACACTTCCGGCAAAGCCGACAACGACTTGGTTGTCATAAATCCGACGAACCTTGTGGGCGGTTCCCTTCATAATGACTTTTTCACCCATGGTAACCTGACCGTCTCCAGCCATTGCGAGATGGCCATTGTGGCGAACAGCGACGATAGTAGTTGCTTCAAATTTGATTGGCATAATATACCCCTTTATTAGTTTGATTTTAATGAATCATTATTTCGAGGAAAATACTTTTTATAATCATTCATTAAATGTGATTTGGTAACGTGTGTGTAGATTTGAGTTGTCGACAGGCTGCTGTGTCCCAGCAACTCTTGAACTGACCGCATATCGGCACCATTATTGAGCATCTCTGTCGCAAACGTGTGTCGCAGCATGTGGGGATGAATCTTCGTCGTCAGACTACTTTGTTTGACGATTTGATCCATCAGATATTCGATACCCCGACTTGTCAGCGGTCGGCCGTAATGATTCACAAATAAAAATGGATGGTCTTGATGGTACTTGGCCATGATTGGGCTTCTGGCGTCGCTGAGATAAGTTTCAATCGCCTCTTGAGCATATTCCCCAAAGGGCACGTATCTTTGCTTGTTGCCCTTCCCAGTGACTAAGATGGTTCGGTTGTCCAAATCGATGTCATTGAGCTGAATTCCGGCGCACTCGCTGACCCGAATCCCAGTCGCATATAAGGTTTCCAGAACAGCCGTATCGCGCAATCCCAGTTGGTGATTGGGATTTTGTCCGGCTCCCTGAAAAAGCGCCCGCATCTCATTTTGATACAAAAATCTGGGCAAACGCCGATGATTGGTCTTCAAGTGGACATATTCGAATGGATTGTTGGCGATCACAGTATTCTTCACCAGGAAAGCATAGAACGACTTCAATGCCGATACCTTTTGGGCGATGGAATTTCTGGCATATTTTCGCTCATAAAGATCGCTCAAAAATGCTTCAACATCAAACGAGTCCACCTGGGTCAATGGTTTGCGTTCACTGGGAATTTCGGCCAGAAAGCGGGTGAATTCGGCAATGGCCTGCTGATAAGCCTGGATGGTATCAGTAGAATAGTGACGGTCACTTTGTAAATACTTCAGAAACCATTGAATATTTTTTTGATCTTCATCTGATTCAGCCATAACTATCACCTTCAACGATGTAATCGTGTTCATGTCCTAATATCTATGATAGCAAATAAACGCCGTTTGTGCCCGATTTGCTATGAAATTAACCAAAACTAAATCCGATCATAATCATCGAATAAGCGTCATTTTACCGACCTGATTAGCAGTCATCAATGGATTGTGCTAGTCTTAACCAGAACTTAAGCATTGAGGTAGGCTGAATCCTGAAAATGAGAATACAAAAAAACTGAATCGAATAATTCGATCCAGTCTAATTGATTCATTATCCACGTGAACGAAGGGAAGCTCGAATACGAGCAGCCTTACCTTGTAAGTCACGCAGGTAGTAAAGCTTGGCACGACGAACGTGACCTTGTCTTACTACTTCGATTTTATCAACTCGTGGTGAATGAAGTGGGAAAATTCGTTCAACCCCAACACCGTTACTTACTTTACGAACGGTATAAGTGGCTTGAATGCCTGAACCCTTGCGTTTGATAACAACACCTTCGAACAACTGAATACGTTCTCTGGTACCTTCAACAACCTTAACGTAAACTCTTACAGAATCTCCGGCACGGAAATCAGGAATGTCATTACGTAGTTGCTTCGCGTTGATCTTGTCAATCAATTGATTTTGTCGCATAAACAAATCTTCCTTTCACTAACATTCATTATCTTGTCTGACAGCGGAATGTTGTTTTGCGGCTTGCGCCAAAAATTAGTGTAACACAATTATTCATCGTCTGTAAAGGTGTTTTTCTTGTCAGTATCTTTTGCGGCTTGCTTTTCTTCTTCCTCAATCCGAACGTCAGCCAACAATTTCTTTTGGGTGCTGGTTAAATTGTGATGGTCGATCAGATCGGGTCGCCGGAGGTAAGTTCGTCTCAATGCCTCTTTTTGATTCCATAAGGCAATTTTTTTGTGGTCGCCGTTCATGAGAACTTCAGGGACCTTCATCCCCCGGAACTCTGCCGGCCGGGTATACTGGGGTTCTTCCAAGAGACCCGTTGAAAAGGATTCCTCAACACTGGATTGATGATTGCCCAAAACGCCGGGAATTAACCGGGTAATGGCATCGATCATGACCATCGAAGGCAATTCCCCGCCAGTCAGAACAAAGTCCCCCAATGAATACTCATCGGTCACGATGGAACGAATGCGTTCATCATACCCTTCATAATGACCACAGATAAAGGTTAAATGGTCATCATGTGACAACTCTTCAGCATCATGCTGTTTGAATGGCTTTCCGGCCGGATCCATGAGAATCACTTTGCCCTTAGGATAGCCGGCAGCTTCAGCAGTTTGTTTGGTGTGGTCGTACGCATCCAAAATGGGTTGCGCCTGCAGCAGCATGCCCGCACCACCGCCAAAGGGATAATCATCCACGTGACGGTGCTTGTCGGTGGTAAATTCACGAAAATTGGTGACATCTAAATCAATAATGTGGTTCTCAATTGCTTTTCCAATAATTGAATCGTGCATCGGGACCGCAAACATTTCTGGAAATAAACTCAGTACGTCGATTCTCATTCGTCCAAGCCCTCCGGAACATCTGCGGTTATCTTACCGGCATCAAGGTCAACATTCGTAATGACAGAATCGATCTTTGGCAGCAGTAAATCTTTGTGCTGATCGCGTTCAACCACCCAAACATCATTGGCGCCCGGTGAGAGGATCTCCTTCACTTGGCCAATTGGGTTACCATTTGGATCAACAACGTCTAGGCCGATGATTTGGTGGTAGTAATACTCACCAGGCTTAAGATCATCACTTGAGAGGCTTCCCTCATCAATTTTAAGTTCTGATGGCTTTAAGTACTCGACGTCATTGATCGAGGGATGATTCTTAAAGTGCAATAGGATAAATCCTTTGTGTTTGCGGACACCGTCAATTGTCAGCGCCACTTGTTCGTGCTTGTTAGGCAATTTAGCAAAAACCGTGTTGCCGACTTTGAACCGTTTTTCCGGAAAATCAGTAATCGAAATCACTCTGACTTCGCCTTTCAAGCCTTGGGTATTGACAATTTTGCCAATATTATAATAATTCATTCACTCACTCCTCCAGCTCTAATGAATCTCATTTTGAATAAAGAAAAAAGGGCCTAAACAAAACCTTCGTTTCGCTTAAGAACCCTATTGTTTCCCATCGTCGACAATCAGACGAGCTTTCTTTTGACCCTCAACCGGAACACTGTAAACAATGGTCCGGATAGTCTGAATCACATGGCCATGCTTTCCAATGATTCTGCCAATATCTTCTTCGTTCAACTTCAGATGATATTCCATAAATCGATCGGATTCATTATGCGAAATCTCGATATCCTTAGGATAGTCTACCAACGGTGAGATAATCTTATTAATTAAACCATCAATACTTGTCATGATGATAATCACTCACTTACTTTTTTGAGTATTTAGCTTCGTGATATTTCTTCATAATACCGGCATCTGATAAGATGTTACGAACAGTATCAGATGGTTGGGCACCATTGTTCAGCCAGTTCATGATTGACTCTTCTTCAAGAGTAATCTTGGCAGGCTGAGTTAATGGACTGTAAGTACCAACGTTTTCGATGAAACGACCATCACGAGGACTACGTGAATCGGCAACAACGATACGGTAATATGGGCGCTTCTTTGAACCCATGCGCTTTAAACGAATCTTAACTGACATGCTTTTACCTCCTGTAATGTTTTAACGATTAATAATATACCAGTAATTCGAATGCTTGTAAAGGTTTTTTTCTTTACACCATCAAAAGAACTGATGGATTGACTTGTTTTGGCCAAACTGACCAAATTAATGGCGTGTCAATGCTGATAACTTGTCAGAATTAACGGCGCTTCTTGTTCTTTTTCTTCAAACGGCGTTTCTTATTCTTTTTCATTTTACGGCTGAACTGTTTCATTGCCAGTTTGGACATTTTACCGCCCATGCCAGTACTGTTCATCATATTTTCCATGCCAGACATGTTGCCTTTGGAAACCTTGTTCATCATGGTTTTCATTTGGCCGAATTGTTTAATCATTCGATTGACTTCTTGGATTGGTCTACCGGAGCCGCGGGCAATTCGCCGGCGTCTTGATGGGTTTAATACATCAGGGTCAGTCCGTTCCTGATCGGTCATTGAATAGACAATCGCCTTCAAGTGGTCCATGTCTTTAGGGTCCATGTTGGCGTTTTTTAATTGGGGATTATTTGCCATCCCCGGAATCATTTTCATGATTTCATCCAAGGGTCCCATCTTTTGAATTTGATTTAACTGGTCAACAAAATCGTTGAAATCAAAGGTATTCTCTTGGATTTTCTCGGATAATTCCTGAGCCTGTTTTTCATCATACTCTTTTTGGGTCTTCTCAATGAGTGAAAGCATATCACCCATTCCAAGAATTCGCGAAGCCATTCGATCAGGATAGAAGACGTCCAAATCAGACATTTTCTCACCCTGACCAACGAATTTGATTGGCTTTTGAGTGACGGCACGAATTGAAAGTGCGGCACCACCACGGGTGTCACCATCCAACTTGGTTAAGACAACTCCGGTTACGTCCAAGGTCTTATTAAATCCTTCGGCGGTCGCCACGGCGTTTTGACCAGTCATGGCATCAATGACCAACAGAATTTCGTTGGGTTCAACGGCATCCTTGATATGACTTAATTCGTCCATCAACTTTTCGTCGATTTGCAGACGACCGGCCGTATCAATGATCACGTAGTCATTATGGTCTTGCTTGGCCTGTTCGACACCCCGTTTGGCGATTTCGACCGGGTCAACATCCGTTCCCAGTGAAAACACGGGGACGTCGATTTGCTGACCAACAGTCTGCAGCTGATCAATGGCAGCCGGCCGGTAGATATCATCGGCAATTAATAACGGTCGGGCGTTCTGCTCATTCTTTAATTTTAAAGCCAACTTCCCGGCAGTTGTGGTTTTACCGGCACCTTGGAGACCAGACATCATGATAATGGTGGGGATTTTTTCTGCTTTATTCAGGGGAACGGCTTCTTCCCCCATCGTTTTAGTTAACTCTTCGTCAACAATTTTGACAATTTGTTGAGAGGGATTTAACCCTTCCAACACCTTGGCACCGTTGGCACGCTCCTCAACGGTTTTGACAAAGTCACGGACGACTTGGAAATTAACATCGGCTTCCAGTAAAGCCAGTCTGATTTCCCGCATGGTTGCCCGCAGATCGGACTGGGAAACTTTTCCCTTGCCACGTAAAGTTTTCATGGCGTTTTGTAAACGCTCGGTTAATCCTTCAAAAGCCAATTAATTCACCCCTTATTGTTCTTCGGTTGTTTCCAAATTTTTGATCATTGAATTCAGTTTGTCATCGTGTGGATATTTTTTTTGAATATAAGCTTGAATGTGGTCTAGTTTGTCGTTCCGGTCAACAAAGCTGTGATACAAATTCAGCTTGTCTTCATATTGCTGAAGAATCTTCTCGGAACGGCGAATATTATCATAAACGGCCTGCCGACTGACGTTATATTCACCGGCAATTTCCCCCAGCGAGTAGTCGTCAGCATAATACAGTTCAATATAGTTGGCCTGCTTTTTGGTGAGCAGTGGCTCGTAAAATTCAAACAAAGAATTGATGTAGTTATTTTTTTCCAGTTCCATATTGAAACTCCTTTGACGGCCAATATGTCATCTAGCGTACAGATTTATATAACGTCAGTCAACGTTAAAATACCTGACTATTCGGAAATAAGGCCTTTGAATAAGCCGTAAACAAAGTCGTTTGGATCAAACGGCTTCAAATCGCCGACCTGCTCACCTAAACCAACATACTTGACCGGCAGGTGTAATTCACTGCGAATGGCGAGGACAATCCCGCCACGAGCTGTGCCGTCAAGCTTGGTCAAAACAATTCCGGAAACATCAGTGGTTTCCTTAAACATTTTGGCTTGGGTCATCGCATTTTGGCCAGTGGTGGCGTCAAGTACCAGCAAGACTTCGTGTGGGGCTTCGGGAATCTCACGAGTCAGAATTTTCTTCATTTTACTTAATTCGTTCATGAGGTTGACCTTATTCTGCAGCCGGCCGGCAGTATCAACCATTAAGATGTCATAGTCTTCTTTTCTGGCTTTAACAACCGCATCGTAGACCACAGATGCCGGATCACTTTTCGCTTTGCCTTTGACGATATCCACACCATCTCGTTCTGCCCAAACATTGAGTTGTTCAATTGCGCCGGCTCTAAAAGTATCGGCCGCGGCTAAAACGACCTTTTTGCCTTGGTCTTTATACATCTTAGCCATTTTACCAATCGTGGTTGTCTTACCAACCCCGTTGACACCGACAAACATGATAACTGTCGGACCGGATTTTGCCATGTTAATGGCCGAATTTTCACCATTGCCGGCTTGATCGTACATGTCAATCAATTTTTTAACGATTACGTTTTGAACATCTTTGGGCTTCTTGGCATTTTGCAGCTTGACTTCATCGCGCAACTCATCGGCAATTCGCATCGAGGTTTCAAAACCGACGTCGGATTCAATCAGCATGTCTTCCAAGTCGTCAAAAAATGATTCATCAACGTGACGGAAGTTTGCTAAAAGGGCATTCAGTTTTTGACCAAACGAGGACCGCGACTTTTCCAATCCTTTTTCGTATTGCTGAGTATTTGAATCTGTGGCTGATTCTGCCGGTTCTGGACTTTCAACTGATTTTTCAGGCTCAGCTGGCATATCCGACTCTTCTGTCGAAGATTCCTGCTCAGCCGATGAATTTGGTTCACTAACAGTTGGTGTTGGTTTTTGAGCATCGTCCGGCTGCTTTGTGGTTTGTTGGCCATTTGATTCTTCAGGCTGTTCTGTCGGTTGTTTTTCGGTCTTTTCAGCTGGTTCATCAGCCGGACTCTTAGTGGCTTTGGCGGACTCTTCAACATCTGTGGTTGTTTGATTTGAAGTGGCGGCGCTTTGGTCGTCTTTGGCAGGTGCTTCTGGTTTGGGTTCGGTTTGTTCAGTTGATTCAGTCGGCTTTTTTTCGTCGTCTTTTTTGGAACGACGTTTAAATATATCAAAAAGTCCCAATCAACTCACCTCCGTTTTTAAATTATCTAAATTAACAGTAACAACTTTTGAAACGCCTGATTCCTGCATCGTTACTCCATACAGTTGATCGGCGTAAATCATGGTTTCTTTTCGGTGAGTGATGACCACAAACTGGGTCTCATCACCGAAACGCTTTAAGTATTTTGCGAAGCGGTCTGCGTTAAACGGATCAAGGGCGGCTTCGGCCTCATCCAAGATACAAAATGGCACCGGTCGAACCTTAATGATCGCAAACAGCAATGTGATCGCTGTTAAGGCTTTCTCGCCACCGGACAAGAGATTTAAGTTGCGATAGTTCTTTCCAGGCGGCTTAACCATAATCTCAATTCCAGTATCCAACATATCATTGGGATCGGTCAAGACCAGTTTGGCTTCACCGCCGCCAAACATGTCAACGAAGACTTTCGAAAACGCTTGGCTGACTTGTTTGAACGCCATGGCGAACTTAGTCGTGATGGTGTCATCCATGTCGCGCATGGTGGCAGTTAAATGATCCTTAGCATCCAAGAGGTCTTGTTTTTGACTGGTCAAAAATTCGAAGCGCTTGGAAACTTCCTTGAATTCCTGGATGGCGCCGATATTCACAGGCCCAATTTCGTCAATCCCGGTTCGAAGCATTTTAATTTGGCTGGCAACCTGCTTTTCATCCCAATTCCAGTCGGGATTCGCTAAATCATGTTGATCGATCTGATAAGTCGTTTCCAGAGTCGCAAAGTTGGTATCCAGATCCTGGTGGTTTTTAGCAGCAGCTGTCTGGGCACTGGTAAGTTCATATTTGGCGTTATTCAAGTTAATCTGCTCATCTTGAATCTTTTGATTTAACTGATCCAAATGATCCTGTGCTTCACCAACGGTGGCTTTCAACTTGTTTTGCGTCAGGTTAAGTGCGTGTTGGTTGGCTTCGGCGGTCTTAATTTGCTCATTCAACGTCCCGGCGTCGACTTGACGACTGAGTTCAGCCTTTAAGTGGTCTCGCTGTTGGATCAGGCGGTCCCGATTCTGCCGATGAGTCGCAATCTGCTTTTTGATTCCTGTTTGATCAACTTCAAGCTGATTCAACTTTTGCTGCTCAACGACAATCGCCTCTCGGACTTGTTGCTTTTCCGTGGTAAATTTTTGAGCCGATTGTTTAACGTTTGCCAGTTGAACCCGTTTGTTGTCCAAGTCATCATTGACTGCCCGCAATTGTTTGTCGATGGCATCCTGACGGTTGACCAACTGGTCGGTGTCAGTTGTTCCATCAGACTGGGCAGCGTTCTTCAAAGCGAGCTGGAGGGTCTTAAATTCACGCTGCTTTTCCTGAACAGCCTCTTCAAGTGAATGGCATTGATCCTCCAAGGTTGCGGTCTGTTGGCGAATTTCGAACGCTTTTCGTTGACCACGCTCATGTGACGCATTGATTTTAGCCAGCTCATCCTTGGCATGCTGAAGCTGACGTTCATTTTCCGTCAGCTTTTGGTCCATCTGAGCGGTCGATTGATTGAGAGCGGCCAACTCGGATTTTTGAACCAACACCCCTTGGTTATCATGACGACTGGCACCACCGGTTAGAGAGCCGCCGGCATTGACGACTTGGCCATCCAAAGTGACAATGCGCGTGCGCTGGTTAATTTGCTTGGAAATGTTAATTGCGTGGTCAAGCGTGTCGGCGATAATCGTGGTCCCCAAAAGGAAGCCTTTAATCTGGTTGAGATTATCCGGCATGGATACCAAATCGGCTGCTACACCAATGAATCCAAGAACTTCTTGTGACTCATGAACGATCGTCGAACTTAGCCGGCGACTTTTAATGGTTGAAATTGGTAACAGCGTTACCCGCCCCAAACGCTCTTTGGTCAGCAAACGAATGGCGGAGGAAGCTGCCCGATTATCTTCGACAATGACATGTTGGGCTTGAGATCCTAATGCGGTCTCGATCGCTTTCACATATCGTTGATCAATCGTTAAATAGTCACTGACTGGCCCCAAAATCCCGGTTAATTGGTTTTTCCGTTTGAGAAGATTCGCCACGCCCCGGTAAAAGCCACGATAAGAATCATGAAGATTTTTCAAAGACTCAGCTTTTGCTTTGGCCTGCTCGGCAATTTTGAGTGCTGCCAGCCAATTGGCCTGGGAACTGTCGACAGCCTGCTGGTGAGTATTCATTAGTTGAGTTAAATCGCCCAGCTGCTTGGAAACATCCGTCAATTCAGCTTGGCTGGAAGCCAGAGCAGCTTGTTTGTTAGCTAATTCTGCCTGGGTTTGACCAAGGTCCTCACGCACTTTATTAATCCGCTGTCGCTGTGACCCCAGTTGCTGCTCAAGTTGGGCTTCATCATGAGTTTTCATGGTAATTTGATTTTTAATGTCGGTTTTTTGCTGCAGTAAGTCGACATATTGGTTACGCAATTGGTCGATTTCAGATTCAATTACCGAAACGCTATTCGCTTTTTGGGCTTCTGCCAGTTTGTCGAAGTCGGCTTGTTTGGCAGCAATTTTTTCCGATAGCCGTTTGCCGGCATCCACCGATTGGGTGAGTTTGACCTGAAAATCGTCAATTTGCTTGTCAGTCAGTTTGATTTGTTCCGAAATCCGGTTTAAATCGGCGTCCTTAAAAGACTTCTCTTGAGCGGACAACTGATGCTTGCTCTTCAGCGACTGAATTTGTTCAGTTGCTGTCAGAATTTGCTCGTTGATTTGGTCGATTTTGGCCCGGTTTTGAGTTAAATTGGCTTTCAGTTTGTCGCGGTCATTTTCATCCCGGCGAACTTGAGCGTAAATTTTATTAACCAAGTCAGACTTTTCACTAACGGTGTGTTTGAGCTGCTGGCTGGCTGCGATCAATTTCTGAGTTGCCAAAATTAACTGCTGCTTTTCAAACTGATCTAAACGCTTTTTTTGATCCAGATAATCCGTTGCCAGACTACTTTGCTCTTCAAGCGGTGCCATTCGGCTTTGAAGTTCAGAAATGATGTCTTCCACTCGATTGAGATTATCGGAAGTCTCATCGATTTCTTTTTGGGCAGTATTCTTGTGCTGCTTGTATTTGTAGACGCCGGCGACATTTTCAATAATTGATCGTCGCTCCTCAGGTTTACTGTTGAAGATTTGTTCCACATTACCCTGAGAAATGATCGACAAGGACCCTTGACCGATGCCGGTATCCATGAACAAATCGGTAATGTCCTTAAGACGACACTGTTTTTCGTTTAAATAATAGGAACTATCGCCGTTCCGAAAGAGTTTGCGGGAAAGCTTGAGCTCATCGAAGGGGGACTTAATGAAATGGTCGGAGTTGTCCAAGGTTAAAGTTACCGAGGCCATGCCTAAAGACCGTCGATCGGCGGAGCCTGAAAAAATAACATCAGGCATCCGCGACCCACGGAGATTTTTGGCAGATTGTTCCCCCATCACCCAACGGATTGATTCGGCAATATTACTCTTACCGCTTCCATTGGGACCAACAATTCCAGTCATTCCACCCGGAAATTTGATGAGAGTTTTGTCTGCAAATGATTTAAAACCGATAATTTCAATGGATTTAAGTTGCACACTCATTCTCCAGTCTAAACTAGATTGTCGCCCTCGGTATCAAACTGTTCCAGGGCTTGTTGGGCGGCCTTTTGCTCGGCGCCTTTCTTGGAATGGCCAATTCCAACACCATAAAGTTTGCCGTCAATTGAGACGTTGACCTTAAACGAACGGTCGTTGTCGGGTCCGTACTCGTCCACTAATTCATAATCGATGGCCACCGGACCGTCCGCTTGGGCGAGTTCCTGTAACTCAGTCTTATGATCAAAGAATTCCGCAAACATGCCTTCATCAAGCTTTGGAAAAATCACTTTGGTCACAAATCGTGTCACTTCGGCCTGCCCTTGGTCCAAATAAAGGCAGCCGACGAATGATTCAAAAATATCACATAACAGCGAGTCCCGATCACGAGCCCCCGCCTTTTCTTCGCCCTTACCGAGACGGATATACTGATTAAAATGACATTCTCTGGCAAAGGTGCTGAAACTTTGCTCATTAACCATTGCTGCTCGAAGTCGCGTGAGCCGTCCTTGAGGCATCTTTGGATAACGTTTGAAAATGTAGTCGGAGACGATCAGCTGTAAAACAGCATCCCCCAAAAATTCCAGACGCTCATAAAATTTTAAGCCTTCACCGCGATGCTCATTGACGTAAGAAGCCTGTGTGAATGCTTCATCAAGCAAATCCTGATCATCGATATGGATGCCAAAATCTTGCTTTAGCATCTCATTTAAACCCTTTATCAATCTTTTACCTCCACATAAAATCCAGATAACAGTAAAAAATTGAAATTATATCAAACTTGAGATAATTCCAATTTAAGATTACTTTTATTATTTTTGATGAGCCATGACAAAATCAACGGCCTCGTTAATGGTATTCAGCTTTTCAGCATCCTCATCGGAAATTTCTGCGTTAAAAGTATCTTCCATATCCAATACGAATTCAACAAAATCAATTGAATCAGCATCAAGATCGTTTTTAAAATTTAAGTCACCGGTAATTTTACTTCGGTCGACATCAAACTGGTCAGCCACCAAATCGGCAATTTTGTTAAACACTTCATCTTTGTCCATTTTGATAAACACCTATTTCATAAAATTAATTTGCTAATGATTATTATATCAACTATTTACTGCTTTTGATACTATCTTTTATCTGCTGCAGTTCATCATTATGGTCGACGACGTATTGATTCAGATCAGGAATCATATTTGAGGCAATAATCTGGCGGATTTGGCCGATCGTATTCTTCACCGTGTCTGCTTTGCTGCTGCCATGTGTCTTGACGACCGGTGCCTTAACGCCCAGTAAAACTGCGCCGCCATATTGTGAATAGTCCATTGAACCGCCAATTTTGTGGAAGGCGTCTTTTAACATCAAAGCCCCAAACTTTGCTTTAGTGCCGCTATCCATGATGGTCGTCTTAATTAAGCTGAGCATCGACAAAGCAGTTCCCTCAATACTCTTTAATACGGCGTTTCCGGTAAAGCCGTCGGTCACAACCACGTCGGCGGCCCCGTTGAGTAATTCACGGGATTCAACGTTGCCGACAAAATTAATATCTTTGTCCGCTGCCAACAGATCATGCACTTTCCGGTGATTCATATCACCTTTATCCGCTTCGGTCCCATTGTTCAAGAGACCGATTCGTGGATTTTCGACTTGGTTGACGTTTTGGGCGTAATATTTTCCCATCAAGGCATACTGGTAAATATTTAAAACCTTGGTGTCTGCATTGGCCCCCACGTCAATCATCACAAATTTATCTTGATTCTTAACGCCGATGACCGGCAAAGTGGTGGTCAATCCGGGACGATCGATTCCTTTGATGCGGCCAACGATAAACAAACCGGCGGCTAAAATAGCACCAGTGTTCCCTGCCGAGAAGAACGCATCCGCAGTTCCTTCTTTAACAGCGGTTGCTGCCAGAACGATGCTGGATTGTTTTTTGGTACGAACGGCTTTAACCGGTTCATCACCCATTTCGATGACTTCATCGGCTTGGACAATCTGAATTCGATCATCATTTTTAAGATATTTTTTAATTTGGTCGGTTTGACCAAATAGTTGGAATTCAACATCGGCATAAGCATCCCGTGCCAATTCAATTCCTTCAACAACTTCTTTAGGGGCGTAATCGCCGCCCATGGCGTCAACTGCAATTTTCATATTTAACTCCTATTTAATCCGTAGTAATAGTTTCGTTATATTTTAGATACTGTGATAATTGTACATTTTCTGGCTGCTTTTGCCAGTCTTGATGAACCGTAATACTCTGGGCCTCCTGATTGGCAACTTGTAAAATGTTCAAATCACCAACCGGATCGGCCACTTTAAAATCAGGCATCCCTGATTGTTTACTGCCGGTGATGTCACCTTGGCCACGCAATTCCAAATCCTTTTGGGAGAGGAAAAAGCCGTCGGTGCTGCTGGCAACCGCCGTCATCCGCTTTTTACCCAACTCGTTTTTTGGGTCGGCAATCAAAATGCAGTAGGACTGCGTGTCGCCACGGCCAACGCGACCGCGAAGTTGGTGGAGTTGTGCCAAACCGAAGTGATCGGCATCAAATATCAGCATGGTATTGGCATTCGTCACGTCAACGCCAACTTCAATCACCGTTGTCGCCACCAGAACTTGGAATTGATTGTTCTTAAAATCGGCCATGGCCGTATCCTTTTCTTCATCCGACATTCGCCCATGTAGGAGACCAACTGAATACTGCGGTTCAAAAATCGCTTTGAAACGGTCGAAAATCGCCATGGCGTTCTTCATATCGACAGCTTCCGATTCCTCGATCAACGGTGTGACGACGTACACTTGATTTCCGGCATCCAATTGTTTCTTAACAAATCGAATGGCACTATCCGTTTTAGCGGAGGTAATCCAAGTTGTCTTAATTGGCTTGCGGCCCTTTGGCAATTCGTCGATCACAGAGACGTCCATATCACCGTACATCGTAATCGCCAGTGTCCGCGGAATCGGCGTGGCAGTCATTGCCAGCATGTTGGTACTATTTCCCTTCAGTCGTAAGGCCTGGCGCTGGTTGACCCCGAAGCGATGCTGTTCGTCAATGACCGCCAAGTCAAGATCGTGATAGTCGACTTGATCCTGGAATAAGGCGTGGGTGCCGACAATCAGATTGACTTCACCGTCAGCGATCCGCGGCAGCATCGCCTTACGAGCTAGGCCAGTGGTCGCCCCGGTCAACAGGGCGATGTTGACATCAAATTTTTCAAACAACTTGGCAAACGTGTTGGCATGCTGCTCGGCTAGAATTTCAGTTGGGGCCATAATTGCGGCTTGTTTGCCGGCACTAATCGCTGCCAAAATTGCAATTGCAGCAACCACAGTTTTGCCACTACCAACATCCCCTTGGAGCAAGCGATTCATTTCCAATGGTTTGCCCAAGTCGGACAAGATTTCATTGACAACTTTGTTTTGGGAATCGGTCAGTTTGAATTTTAGTTGACTGGTGAACTGCTTAACTAGATCTGGATCATAGGCAACTTTGGCTGCCGGATCCGGTTTTCTGTGGCGCTGTTTTAAAATTTGAATTTTCATGGCAAATAAGAAAAATTCCATGAACTTGGCAGTTCGAAAAGCTTTTTGGGCAGCGACCGGTGATGTTGGAAAATGGATATTTTGAATGGTATCACGGAAGGATTCCAATCGATACTTGGTGCGAATTGACTCTGGAATGACGTCAACTAGCTGATCCTGGTATTCATCAAATCCAAGCTTGATCAATTGTTTAATGGTATTTTGTTTGACTTCTTTGTTACTTGGATAGATTGAATCATAGGTGTCGCTTTTTTCGCCGTTTAAAATTTTCATCCCTTGAATCTGGTTACGATTGCGGTCAAAGGTACCAAAAATAATCACTTGGGCTTCCAACTCAAGCTGCTTTTTCAGCCACGGCTGATTAAAAAAAGTGACGTTATAGATTTCATCATTAATTTTTAAATGAAAACCAAGCCGACTTTTGCGCCGACCAAAAAAACGAACAGTTGGCTCGCTAATCACGATCCCTTTGACGGTGACTTTTTGGCCATCGACGGCAGTTCTTAAATCTTTTAGCGATAAATCATCATATCGGCGGGGATAATAAGTCAGTAAGTCGTTGATGGTATTGATTCCGAGCTTATTAAGAGCAGTCAGGCGCTTTTCGCCGACTCCTTTGAGAACCCTAACCGAATCACTTAAGCTGGCCAATGTTATCCCTCCTTTGTCATTGATATAAATAAAAGCTTGGCCAGTGTTGACCAAACTTTTAGGAATTGTTTATTCAACCGAAATTAAGAATGGGTAGACTGGTTGATCACCTTCGTGAATCTCAACTTCCAGTTCGTCATCCAATTTCAAAATGCCGGCCTGGACTTTTTCGGCAGCCGCCTGATCAGCGCCTTCACCGTAAATGATCGTAATGGCTTCACTATCGTCATCCAGCATCTTCTTAACCATCTGAATGGCCGTGTCAATCAGTTTATCACCAACGGTGGCAATATCGCCGTCAACGATGCCCATAAATTGATCTTTTTTAATATCCAAATCATCAATCTTAGTCTCACGAATGGCGGTCGTCACTTGGCCGGACTTAACCGTTGGCAAATTATCTTCCATTGCCTTTTGGTTATCTTCGAGCGAATTTTCCGGATTAAAGCCAAGCATGGCGGTAATCCCTTGTGAGATCGTCTTTGAATGAACAATGACCGTCGGAATATCAACCACCTTGGCAGCTTGTTCAGCCGCCAGGAAAATGTTTTTGTTATTCGGCAAGACGATTGCCTGTTTGGCTTTTGTATTTTGAATTGCGTTGACAATGTCTTCGGTACTAGGATTCATCGTCTGTCCGCCGCTGACAATGTAGTTGACGCCCAAACTTTCAAACAGTTGGTTCAGCCCCTTGCCTGAAGAAACGGAAATAATGGCAGTATCTGAAGTTGGCTGCTGGGTGCTGATACTTTCAGCTTTTTGAATTGGTGAAGCGTCCTCTTGGCTGTCCTCATCTTCTTCAATGATGGTTTCTTGTTGAAGTCGCATGTTATCGACTTTAACAGTTGCCAAATCTCCAAACTCCTGACCCCAGGCAAGCACTTTGCCGGGATGTTCAGTGTGAACATGGACTTTGACAATATCATCATCGTTGATCACCAGCAATGAATCGCCAAGCTTGGCGAGATAATCATAAAAGGTCTGATAGTCAAATTGATGATCAACTTCGCGGCCTTTGCCGATTCGGACCATAATTTGCGTACAGTAGCCATACACGATATCTTCTGGATTTAATTTACTTTGAACACTTTGATCGGCCACTTTAATCATCTGATTCATTTCCGCATCGTTAGGTTGATATTCACCGGATTCAGCTTCGTTTCTGCCATTCAAGACATCATCGAAAGCTTCCAAAACGAATACCAATCCTTGTCCACCCGAGTCGACAACACCAACCTGCTTCAGCACCGGCAATAAATCCGGTGTTTTCTCCAAAGCGGATTGTGAGGCCTGGTAGATGGCATCCATGACAGCGACAACATCATTGGTCGTAGCGGCTGCTTTCTTACCAGCAGTAGCGGCCATTCGCACAACGGTCAAAATGGTTCCCTCGGTTGGCTTCATAACGGACTTATAGGCGATTTCCGTCCCGGCAACGAAGGCATCAGAAATATCTTGGGCACTCAAAGTTTCTTTACCCTCCGTGGACTTCGAAAAGCCCCGGAAAATCTGCGATAAAATAACCCCTGAGTTGCCTCGGGCTCCCATTAGAAGTCCCTTAGCCAAAGCAGCGGTTAAATCGCCAACGTTTGTCTTGACATCTTTATTCACATATTTATAACCCGAAGCCATGGATAGGCTCATATTGGTTCCGGTATCTCCATCCGGAACCGGGAATACGTTCAGTGAATTGATAAAATCAGAATTTTTATTTAGTTTAGTTGCGGCTGCTTGAACCATTGCCGTAAATTCGGTGTTGGTAATTTCTGTAACTTTCAACAACTTGTCCTCCTTGGTCACTTGCATAATCAGTCATTCATTACCTGAACGCCTTGAATGATGACATTGACCGAATTTGCAGATACCCCAAGCATACTTTGTAGGTTATACTTAACCTTTGCTTGAACGTTTTTAGATACTTCTGAAATTTTGTTGCCATAAGCAACGATAATATAAACGTTAACTTCAATTTCATTATCGTGTTGTTTAACCACAACACCCTTGAAATAATTCTCGCGGTTTAAAATCGTGTTGACATTGTCTCTGAGCTGATTGCGACTTGCCATACCCACGACTCCGTAATTATCGGTGGCAGCCCCACCAACAACATTTGCGATGACGTTGTTGTCGATGTCAACTGTTCCAAATCTGGTTTTGATTTTGACGGCCATGTGCAGCAGCCTCCTTAATTTTCTATTAACCTATTAACGATAGTTAATATTACCACAATAACGCTAAAAACCAAAGTAATCTTGATGCCCCCAAGAAGACTGTCAAGTATAATTACTTGAAAGAAAAGTATTGCAATATCAATGTATGTATGATAAATTATTCTAGTGTAATGAAACAGACTTTAACACTAAAATCAAAGAGAAGGGAGATTTGTTACCCATGGCAAAGGATTTTATTAACGGTAAGCGTACCCACTTTGGTAACAAACGTTCACACGCTTTAAACTCAAGCCGTCGCAGCTGGAAGCCAAATTTGCAAAAAGTTCGCATTCTTGTTGATGGCAAGCCTAAGAAGGTTTGGATTTCTGCCCGAACACTTAAATCAGGTAAAGTAACCCGTGTATAGTAATAACTTGGATCGATGTTAATCGGTCTTTTTTATTACCTTCAAAAATAGAGGCAACTCTCAGCAGCCGTTTTCGGTGAGCTGAGGGTTGCCCCTTTTTTAGTTATAACGATTAATATCTTTGCTTTGAATAACACACATCACCCCACTGCCAAATTTAAACCTGGCAGTTTCACCAACAAATTCATTGCTGGCAAGCGACATTGGGTGTTTAACCTGATAGTCATTCAGCTGGTATTTTTCATCAAACAAAGTTAAATGATCCATCGGTGTTAACGCCACGAATGCCAAATATTTTTTATCAGGTTCCTTTTCAATCTGATAAGTTCCTGGCAAAAAGAAAGTAATCGTATTTTGCTTGTCAATCATTCGAATTTTCGGTGCGTAGGGCTTGAACCGGGGTTCCAAAACCATCCACAGATTGGCTAGAAAATGATCCAGTCGGCCACCCGTCGCACCGTAGATATCAAGTCGATCGGCGTGATGTTCCTGCAAAGCGACCTTCAACCCCAATTGGGTATCAGTATCGTCTTTTTCAGGAATTGACTGGCGGATATCCTTAATGTGGTCACGAACTAGTTGAAGTTCTGCCGGTTTTAAGGAATCGAAGTCACCAATCGCGACAAGTGGGTCGATCCCCCGCTCGATCAAATGGAGATTGCCTCTATCGATGCCGATCCAATCACCTTTAATCTGTCCATTTTTCAATTCGTCTGGCCAGAGGTCAATGGGGCCGCCAACCAATAGATTTAAGATCTTCATTTATTTGGTCGCATCCTTTATTGCTTTGATTCGGCTAACAGGATCATCGGCGTCAAAAACGTATGATCCGGCAACTGCCACCGTTGCACCGGCTTGATAGGCACCCACAACCGTGTGGTCATTAACGCCACCATCAATTTCGATGTCAAAGTTCAAGCCTTCAGTTTTTTTCAACTCATCGAGTTCTGCGATCTTTTTAACCGTTTCAGGCAGGAACTTCTGACCGCCAAATCCAGGATTAACCGTCATTACCAAGACCTGGTCAACCATGTATAGTACTGGCTTGATGGCTGATACCGGCGTACCCGGGTTGATGACAACTTCAGCCTTGACCCCTTTGTTCTTGATCATCTGCAAAGCCCGGTGAATATGAGGGGTTGCCTCAACGTGAACTCCGATAATATCGGCACCGGCATCGGCGAATTGGTCAATGAAACGTTCCGGTTGTTCAACCATCATATGGACATCCAAGATCATCTTGGTGATCGGACGAATGGCTTTGACCCACCCAGGTCCATAGGATAAAGCTGGGACAAACTGACCGTCCATGATGTCGATGTGGAGGACTTCCGCCCCACCCTGGTCGACTTTTTCAATATCTTTTTGTAAATTGACATAATCCGCGCTCAAAATTGAAGGTGCAACTTTAATCATAACTAACTTCCTCACTTTTTATAATTTGGTTTCCGGTTTTTAATGTCGGTGTACAACTGCAGATAATTCTCATACCGACTCTGCATGATGTCACCGCTGGCCACTTCTTTTTTCACTTCACAGTCCGGCTCATTGACATGCACACATCCCCGAAAGCGGCACTTCACAGATGCCCGCTTGAACTCTGGGAAATAACTGGCAAGCTGGCGGTAATCGATCTCCAAGGTATCATACGAGGAAAATCCGGGAGTGTCTGCGATATACCCATCGTTGACCCGCAATAAAGCAACTTTTCGGGTGGTGTGTTTTCCACGATTTAATGCCGCAGAAATCTCACCGGTAGCGAGCTGCAAATCCGGTGCCAAGTGATTGAGAAGTGTCGATTTGCCGGCACCCGTCTGTCCCATTATCACATTTTCTTTTCCTGAAAACAATTGCCGTAAATGGTTCAACGAATTTTCATCAAACGCGGCTTCCGGCAGAATAACGTCATAAGGAATGTTAGCGTAGGCAACTGCTAAATCTTTAAAATAATTCAGTTGTTTTTCAGATAACAGATCCGTCTTGGTGAAATAAATGATCGGCTTGATATTGGCAATTTCCAATGCAATCAACTGACGGTCCAATAAGTTACTGGAAAACTCCGGCTGAGTGGTTGCCGTCGCCACAATCGCCTGATCAATATTGGCAATCGGTGGCCGAACCAGAGAATTCTTTCGTGGCAGCATCTTCAATATGTATCCTTTGTCGCCATCTTCAACTTGGAACTCAACGTCATCGCCGACCAACGGTGTAATTTGACGCTTTCGAAAATTCCCCCTGGCGCGTGTTCGATAAACCTTGCCTTCTGAGTGAACATCATAAAAGCCACTCAAAGACTGAAAAATCTTTCCTTGTTTCAATTGATCACCTCGATAAAAAATCACTTCCCTTACATTATAAGAGAAGTGACTTTGTTTTGCAGTAATTATTAATGTGAATCGTAGGTCACGTTGTTATCACGCATGATCGTCCGACCATCGCGGACCACTTTGTATTGACCGACTTCATTGCCGGATAATTTAAATGGCAAGGTGACTTGCGTATCCTTTGTGATCACCATCTGCTTGTAAACCGTCGACAAACTATGATCATGGTCTTTGAGATAAATCAAGACCACGTTCTCGTTGGAACCACTGGAACTATCTGTGGAAGCAGCATCACTGGAGATGCCACTTTCATTCAATGTGGAGTCAGATGATGCCGCCGAACTGTTGTCGAGGTACGGGATGGTAATTTTGACATTGAAGCTCTTCAATTCATCCGAACTGTCTTTCTTAGGCCCACGAGAAATCCAAACCGCGACGTTACTGCCCTGTTGAATTGATTCGTTGGCATTTGGTGATTGGCGGACAACTCGGCCCTTGGGCTGGTCGTCAGAATAAACATAATCAAAAGTTGGGTTAATTTCCACCTTGTTAGAATATGAGACCACTTGAGCCTTGGTCATGCCGGTTAAGTCTTTCAGCGTAATCCGTTTAACACCGGTTGAAACCACAAAGGTCAGTGTCTTGGTAGCCGGATTGAACCGTTTGCCGGACTCAAAGTCCTGTTGGAGAATTCTGCCTGAGCCAAATGAACTTGAAGGAGCGTTACGCCGATGAACCGTAAACCCTTCGTCTTCCAATTTCTGTTTGACAACGTCATATTCTTGACCGACATAGTTGCCGACCCGAACGCGACGGGGCCCGGAACTCACGACCAAATTGACCTTGGTGCCCTTTTTGACTTTGGTTTCTTCCTTGGGACTGGAACTGATGACGCGATGACGATCAATTTTATCACTACTTTGATATTTGACACTGCCAACGGTCAAATTAGCCGCTTTAATCTTGGCTTCCGCCTCGGTTTCCAACGTCCCGGAGACAATTGGCACCGTGGTTTTCCCGTTGGCTGAAACAATCATGATGAAGGCCAGAATTATTAACAGCAGGCCGACAATCCCACCGATAATCCACCACCTTCGTCGCCGCTTTTTCTTCGGCGGCTTTGGTTTGTCGTTCGAGGTACCGGCAGGCTTTTCCTCACGTTTGGCCGGATTGGCATCCGCTGAGGCAGTCGTATCATCCAATGGTGAAAATGGCATCACCCGGGTTGCTTCATCAACCGGGTTTTGTGGTGGCTGAACCGTAAATTTAGGTTCATTAGCCCGTGACTTGTCCAATGACGTATTCAAATCAGCAGCCATTTCATTAACTGTTTGATAACGATCATCGGGATTCTTAGCGGTAGCTTTCAAGACAACATTTTCCATTGCCTGGGGAATGCGCGGATCAAAATCCCTGACTGAAGGCATTGGTGTTTGTGAATGTTTAATGGCAATTGAAACGGCGGTATCACCGTTAAATGGCACTTTGCCGGTCAAAATTTCATAGAGAATAATCCCTAATGAGTAAATATCCGATCGGGCAGTCGCCATCTGACCCTTAATTTGTTCAGGGGACAAATAGTGAATCGAGCCAATAATCGAACGGGTCTGAGTCATCGTATCTTCTGTGCCGGCCCGGGAAATTCCAAAGTCGGTAATCTTAATATAACCGTTCTTATCGACCAAAATGTTTTGAGGCTTTAAATCACGGTGAATAATATTATGCCGGTGGGCTTCACTGACAGCTGAGCAAATTTGCTCCATAATATTGACAACTTCGGCATAAGGAATGGGAAAGTTATCCTTGATGTATTTCTTTAAATCTTCACCGTCAACAAATTCCATGACTAAATACTGCATCCCCTCAACCTCGTCAACATCATAAATGCCAACAATGTGAGGATTATCCAGTTGGGTCGCCGCCATTGCTTCATGCTGAAAGCGCTTCTTGGCTTTGGGGTTGTCTCGGAAATCAAGTCGCAACAGTTTAACGGCAACTTTTCGCTTCAAGATGAGGTCTTCGGCCAGGTATACGTCAGCCATTCCACCCTCGCCCAAGCGACCGATAATTTCATAACGACCGTTTAATACATAGCCCTTATTCATCGGCGGTCACCTCCGAATCGTATTGGGCGATCAAGACAGTAATGTTGTCCAAGCCGCCGTTTTGATTGGCCAAGGACACCAACATGTCACACTTAGTCTGTAATTCTTCATCCATTGACAAAATTTTTTCGATGTCGGCATCGTCGACCATATTGGTCAAACCGTCGGTACAGAGTAAAATTTGATCTCCAGGTTGGGCGGTATACGGTTTGAAGTCGGCGGCCGAATCGTTGTTGATTCCCAGACTCTTGGTAATAATATTTTTGTATGGGTTGGTTTTGGCCTGGTCTGGAGTGATATCACCGTGTTTGACCAATTCATTCACATAGGAATGGTCTTCCGTGATCTGAGTGAATTGCCCGTTGGAATAGACATAACCCCGACTATCACCAATGTTGGCGATCAGACTCTGTTTGCCATCAATAAGTGTCGCCACGATGGTCGTCCCCATACCATGGAGTCGTGTGTCCGTGTTGGATTCATCGATAATCGCGGTATTTTCTTTTGCCAACTGGTTTTCAAACCAAGTTTCAATTTTATCCAGACTAGAAATACTGGTCGTTTCAAAAGCGGCTCCCATGTGGGTGACAACCATTTGAGAAGCGACTTCGCCAGCATTGTTGCCGCCGATTCCGTCGGTAATTAATGCCAAAATGAGCCCGGTTTGATTTTTAAACGCGCCGACCGCATCTTCATTTTTGTCGCGAACTTTTCCAGTTGAGGATTGATATGCAATTTGCAAATTGATCAACTCCGTTATGATTTCCGAATGAGGGAGCAAACAAAGAAGCCGTCTGAATCATAGTCATCGGGGTAGATTTGAACCATCTTGCTATCCGGATTCAAATGATTGGCAGTCTTTGTCTTCGTGATGTCAAAATTAGGGTTCTCGCTGATAAACTTGGCGATCACGTCTTGATTTTCCTGTTTAACAATCGTACAGGTACTATATGTAATAGTACCACCAGTTTTAACTTTAGCGGAAACCGCGTTCAAAATTTGTAACTGAATCTCACTTAGACGATTGATATCAGCAATTGTTTTGTCATAACGAATCTCCGGCTTTCTTCTGAGGAGTCCCAAGCCAGAACACGGCGCATCAACTAAAATTGAATCAAACAAGCCGTCTTCAAATTTGGTATCGACTTTGCGGGCATCCAATTCAAAAGTTTCGACTTGCTTGTAGACTCCCAGGCGAGTGGCATTTCGCTGGACGGTTTTCAGTTTGTTTTTATGAATATCCAGTGCAAAGACTTTGCCGGCTTTCAAACGGCTGGCAATTTGGGTAGTTTTGCCGCCCGGGGCACTGCAGGCATCCAAAACGTTGTCATCAGGGGAAATCTGCATTGATTCAACTGGCAGCATGGCACTTTCATCCTGAATGGTTAACAGGCCGTCAGTGAAAAAGTCACTGTGAATGATTTGACCATCGTTAATAATAATCCCTTCACTGGAAACTTGGCTGGGTTCGGCATCATAGCCGTCCTTGGCCAAATCTGCCAGCAAATCTTTTTGAGAGATTTTGGCTAAGTTGGCACGAACCGATTGCTTTGGCGCTTTATTCAGGGATGCTAAGATTGAAGCCGTTTTTGGCTTGCCAAGTTGTTCGTCAAGCATTTCTACCAACCAGGTTGGCACACTATATTCAATCGATAGTCGGGTCTTTTCATCCTGAATGTCATCCAAGTTTGGCATCCCCTGCCGATCCATCTGATGCAAAATACCGGTCACAAATCGGCGGGTACCGTCATGTCCCATCTGCTTGGCAATTTTAATTGTTTCATCAAAGATTGCCCGCTTGGGAACCCGATCCAGATACTCCAACTGGTACATCGCGGTATAGAGCAGCTCTTTGACCCAGGTTTCAGTCTTTTCCGGTTCACGCAAAAATGGCCGGAGTTGATATTCCAGCGTTAATCGATGCTGAATGACCCCGTACACAATGTTGGTGAACAGTCCCTTATCAGCTGGACCCATTGAAGTAGATTGAATCACGGCATTAATCTGCAGATTTGAATATGAACCATTACTGGTGCGAACCAACGTCATGACTGCAAGTTGGCGTGGATTATTTGTTGTATATTTCATTTATTTAATCACCTGTTGGCCAACTTTAAGTGACTGACCAATCCCATTTAAGTAATCTGTTATTTGTTGTTTTGGCTTGCCGGCGGGCTGAAGCTCCTGAATGGATAAAACAGTGCCTTTTCCTGCTGACAATAATAATTGGTGCTTGGTTTTCTCAACCACTGATCCTGGCGCCATTTCAGTGGTTTGATCGACAACTTGTGCCCCCCAAATTTTGGTTCGTTTACCGTTGATAACCGTATAAGCGACCGGATCCGGCCGCAGGGCACGAACTTTGGCGTTAACCATAAACGCGGTTTGATTGAAGTCCAGTTGCTCTTCTTCCGGTTTGATGTTGGGCGAAAAGACGACTTGATCCTCATCTTGAGGCACTGGGGAGATATCGCCGGCGATCACTTTTGGCAGAGTGGCTAACAGCAGGTCGCGGCCCACGATGCTGAGTTTGTCAAACATCGTTTCGGTATCATCATCTGGCTGAATTGGAACCGCTTTTTGTGCCAAAATGTCGCCGGCATCCATCTTTTTAACCATGTAGATGAGACTGATGCCGGTTTCTGAATCACCATTCATAATCGCGTACTGAACAGGCGCGCCACCACGATACTTAGGCAAAAGTGAGCCATGAACATTGACGGCCGCAATTTTGACGGCGTTTAACATCTTCGTCGGTAAAAATTGACCGTAGGCTGCCGTGACAATCAAGTCTGGATGAAAGTCAATGACCCGCTGCATCTCCGGGCTTCCACTGAGTTTTTCAGGTTGAAACACTGGCAGATGATTGGCAACGGCGGCTTGTTTAACCGGGCTTTGTGAAATCCGGTGTTTCCGGCCGACTGGTCGATCCGGTTGGGTGACAACACATAAAATATCGTATTTTTGATCAAGTAATCCTTGTAGAATTGGGACCGCGAACTGTGGCGTTCCCATGAACACAACTGTCGTCAAATTTATCGTTTCCTTTCGTGATTCAAATTACATAAAGTCCAGCGGCTCATTATCAATTGCAATTTGGAGGCCTTGACGCTGCTTTTTTTGTGACTGGACTAAAATCTCGTCTAAAGTGGCCTTTAACTGAGGTTCCTTTCGATACTTGATAATGATTTGGTAATAGTAACGGTTGTCAATTCGGGTAATCGTTTTTGGCGTTGGGCCGAGAATGATTGCCTGTGGGGATAGCTGTTTTTTTAAAAAGTTCATAATCCCAAACATCTCTGAAGCCGTTTGATTCTCACTGGGAGAATTGCCGGTTAACTTAACCGTATAGTAGTACGGTGGATATTTGCCATCGTGACGGACACGCATTTCGGTGGCGTAAAACTTCTCGTAATCCTGCGTTTTGGCCAATTGAATCGCATAATGATCAGGGTTAAAGGTCTGGATGATGACCTCCCCGGTTTTGTCGGCTCTCCCCGAGCGGCCTGAGACCTGCGTAAGGAGTTCAAAAGTCCGTTCGCTTGATCGAAAATCTGGAAACTGCAACGCTGAATCTGCGTTTAAGACGCCGACCAAAGTGACCTCAGGAAAATCCAATCCTTTGGCAATCATTTGCGTTCCCAGCAAAATATCCGCCTTGTGAGCGCCAAATTGATCAATAATCGCCTCATGGGACCCCTTTTTACGGGTGGTATCAACATCCATTCGCAGAACTCTGGCGGTTGGAAACATGTCTTTGACCTGTTCTTCAAGCTGCTCACTGCCCATGCCATAAAAGCGAATCCGTTTACTGTGGCATTGTGGGCAGACAGTTGGCACCGGTTCTTTGTGGCCGCAATAATGACAATTAAGAGTATGTGTATTTTTGTGCATCGTCAGCGAAATATCGCAGTTGGGGCACCGAGGAACGTACCCGCAGTCCCGACACATCAAAAAGGCAGAATAACCGCGGCGATTCAGCAATAAAATCACTTGCTCATGTTTGTCGAGGCGAACCTGGATCGCATCGGCCAATTTTGTCGATAGTGCACTGTGGTGTTTTGCCAGTTCAGTCTTCATATCAATAATCGAAACATGCGGTAAAGCATGCTGATTGATGCGATGCGGCAGCTTTAACAGTGTATAGACACCCTTCATTGCCCGTGCACGGGATTCCAGCGATGGAGTGGCACTTCCCAGTACCACGGGGCAATTATTGTAGGCAGCCCGCCATTTGGCGACATCTCGGGTTTGGTAGCGGGGGTTGTCGGCTTGTTTGTAGCTGCTGTCATGCTCCTCGTCCATAATGATTAAGCCAATATTGCTGAGCGGGGCAAATACGGCTGAGCGAACCCCAACGACCACTTTGGCTTTCCCTTGGTTAATCCGCTGCCATTCATCGTAGCGTTCGCCGGAAGACATCGCACTATGAAGCATCGCCACTTGATCACCAAACCGGCTGCGAATGCGGCCAACAATTTGAGGGGTCAAGGTAATTTCGGGCACCAGCATCAACGCCGTCCGCCCCAGCTCCAGCGCGTGGGCAATTGACTGCAGGTAAACTTCGGTTTTTCCAGAACCGGTGACGCCTTCCAATAAAAAGACCTGATCTTTTTTGTGGACGACCGCCTGTTCAATCGAATCGACTGCTGCTTGTTGATCAGGCTGTAACTTAAACGGCTGACTGGGGGCGACATCTCTGAGAAATGGGTTGCGAACATGGCGCTTCAATGTTGAAGTCACCCACCCCTTCTTTTCGGCAGCTTTCAAAGTGGCGCTGGTCACTCCAAGGGACGCCCATTTGGAAACTAGCAGTGTATCGTTTTGATGGGTCTTGAGCAGGTTTAACAATTGAATTTGTCCACGAGCATTTTTCCGTACGGTTTTGAGGGCGTCAGCAATCTGGGCGTCATTTAATTGGCCTCGATAAGCTTTTCGCATAATTGGCCGGGCGTGGTTGGTGAGATCATACTCAACTTGAATATCGCCGGCTTTCTGCAGATTTAAAATCTCTGCTAAAACCTGATTATTATATTTCTGGCGGTCATATTCGACTTCTGGCTGTCCTTGGAAGATTTCCGGATACTGCTGGCAAACTTGTTCATTTTTGGCAATTAGTTTCTTTTGGTTCTTAGTCCGCATTCCACCTGGGAGCATGGTTTGTAAACAGCTGATTTTAAAGGAATAGGTTTGATCAGCCAGCCACTCAGCCAAGTTAAGTAACTCAGAATTAACGACTGGGTATAAATCAATCAGGTCGGCAATCGGTTTGAGCTTGCCGTTGAAGCTGGAACTGTCGGAAAGGCCAACCACAAACCCAGTAATTTTGCGGTTGCCAAAAGGGACCTGGACGCGCATGCCAGGTTGAATTTGATCCGCTAAATGATCTGGAATCGAATAGCTGAACGGACTGTTGGTTTGGCGTGCTGGGACGTCAACAATAACTTGAGCAACCTGCAAGGCAGATTCTCCTTTCACTGATTTTGCATTTGTGTAGCAATAATATTGATTAACTGATCGGCAACCTTTGCCTTACTCTCGACATTCGTCTTAATTTGCTTGCCGGCAGCAAATAAAAATGTCACTTGGTTGTTATCGGCGTTAAAGCCAATCCCGCTTTGGGAAACATCGTTAGCCACAATCATGTCCAAATTCTTTGATTGAATTTTTTTGGTGGCGTTGCTGATTAAATCATTGGTTTCGGCAGCGAAGCCGATCACTAACTGGCCAGGGTGTTTGATAGTGGCAATTTCTTTTAAGATATCGGGATTCCTAACCAGTTCCAAGGTCATGGTTTGATTGTCAGCTGTTTTTTTGATTTTTTTATTGGCTACCTTGGCCGGTCGATAATCGGCAACAGCGGCGGCCATTACCAAAATATCAGCGTGAACAAAGGCTTGTTTGACCTCTGCTAACAATTCAGCCGCCGTTTCAACTCGAATGAAATTGACGCCGGATGGCGGGGTAATCAACGGATTAGCCGCGATCAACGTGACATTGGCACCGGCATTTTTGAAAGCGTTGGCCACTGCGAAACCCATTTTTCCAGATGAATGGTTGGTTAAATAGCGAACCGGGTCAAGTGGTTCACGGGTCCCTCCGGCAGTGACGACGACAGATTTTCCGGCTAAGGATCCACCCTTCAGCTTTAAGCTTTCATCAACCCACGTTAAAATTTCGCCGGGTTCCGGCATCCGGCCCTTTCCAGAATAGCCCTCGGCAAGGAAGCCTTCAGCCGGCTCCATGATTTGAATACCGGCTTGTTTTAAGTTGGCGATATTTTGTTGGGTGGCAAAATTGGCGAGCATATGAGTATTCATGGCAGGCACAACAAATACCGGCACTGCCATCGTTAATAATGTGGAAGTGACAATATTATCCGCAATGCCATTCGCCAATTTGGCAATCGTATTCGCGGATGCCGGGGCAACAATTGCCAAATCAGCATCATCAGCAGTCTTGACGTGGGGAATGATTGTCGGATCTTTACTGTCAAAATCGCTGGTCAGGACCGTATTCTTACTGACAGTTTGAAATGCCAGTGGTGTCACAAATTTTTGGGCTGCTTCACTCATAATGACGTGAACATCGTTGTGGTTCTTCACTAATAGGCGTACCAGTGACAGTGATTTGTAGACGGCAATGCTGCCCGTCACAAATACGGCAACGTTTTTGTTTTGAAACATTTTTCCACCCCGTTTCAGATTTCATTCTTTATTGTACCAAATCTAAGACGGATAAAAACAGTCGGCGTCTTAAAAGTTGGCTGCACCCCAGTGGAAAAGGCGATTAACTCCAAAATGATCCCCCCGGATTGCTAACGCCGAGTTTCGGCCGGGATCACAAGATAAGCTGATAACAGGATTGGCTGGTATCAGCTTGTCCAACAAAGACAAAGGGACTGCCAGCAAAACAGTCGTTTTGCCGCAGTCCCTTAACGATCAATCTTATTCAAAATCTTTTGCTTTAGGATCGATTTTCAATACACCAGCAGCAATTTCTTCCAAAGCTTTGCCGACTGATTTTTGTGATTTGTAGTGATCCAATAATGGCTTGGCACCGGCATCCAATTCATGGGCCCGCTTACTGGAAAGCGCAATTAATGAATAACGGGAATCAATTTTATCTAACAATTTATCAACAGATGGGTAAAGTAACATAATTATTTATCTCCTAACATTGACTCATAATCGGGCATCACCCGAGCAACTTTTAATCGTTCACTTCTAATAATTGACTTGATTCGGTCAACAGCCAAAGGAACCTGGTCGTTTAAGACGGCGTAATCATAGTTACGCATCATGCTGATTTCGCCGACGGCCTTTTTGATGCGCTTATTAATGACATCCATCTTGTCAGTTCCACGACCAACCAGACGGTGTTTTAATTCCATTAGATCTGGCGGAGTCAAAAAGACGAAGACCGCATCAGGAACATTGGCGCGAACCTGCATGGCACCATTGACTTCAATTTCCAAGAAAACATCCTTGCCGGATTCCAAGGTCTCGTTAACATATTTTAATGGCGTCCCATAGTAGTTGTCAACATACTTGGCGTACTCGAGCATTTCACCATTCTGAATATTCTCTTCGAACTGCTCTTTGGAAACAAAATAATAATCGACACCGTTCTTTTCACCGGGACGCGGCTTTCTGGTTGTCATTGAAGTTGAATATTCAAAATCAACATCAGGCTCCTCAAACAACGCCTTACGCACCGTTCCCTTACCAACTCCGGACGGTCCTGATAAAACAATCAACATTCCTCTTTTAGCCATCGAAAAAATCCCTTCAATTATTTGTAATACCTGCTATTATCGCCCTTTTTGCCCCATTTGACAAGTCCTAGGGCACTGATTAAGAAATTTGCATTTGGGGGTTGCGTTTTAGAACGAACGTTCGTATAATGAAACTACAAACAAATGTTCGGGGTGAACAAAATGCAAAACAAACAATCATATCTCTCAGAAATTACCAAGACCTTTCGAACCAACTATGATCGCTTCTTCGAAATTGTCCGTAACACTCACCAAATCAAACAAATGCCGACTTTCCAGCTGAATTATTTCATTCAACAGACACTCGAAAACAACTTCCCCATCACGATCGAATTTAACGATCAGGATAATGAACAGACCGGCTACTTAACCAAACTTTCCGCAGACCGTTACCTATTGACTTCAGATGATAATCATTTCACTCGAATTGTGAAGTTGTCAGAAATTAAAGCGATTCGTAAATACTAAGATTATATCAGATTATATTTTAGGGCTTGAGACAAAACATTCAGTTTTGTCTCAAGCCCTTTTGCATTTTTATGATTTATCTGGGTAAACAGTGCGTCCAACAGCAGTTTCCAAGTGGATAGCGGAAACTAATCATTTATTTTTCGACAGCACTTAAGATGCTTTAATCTTTTGTTTTTCCTCATCCGCCAATTTCAACAGCTCACTGGCATGTTCCTTGGTTAACTTGGTAATTGCCGTTCCGGAAAGCATTCGCGAGATTTCAGCGACACTTTGGGCGGTTGTCAGTTCCGTAATCGTCGTGGTTGTCCGATTGTCAGCAATCTTTTTTTCAATAAAGTCGTGATGATCACTCATCGCAGCCACTTGTGGTAAATGGGTAATACATAAAACTTGAGATTTTTGTGAAATCGTATAAATCTTATTGCCAATCGCCTGGGCAACCCGTCCAGAAACGCCGGTATCGACTTCATCGAAAATAATTGATGTGACACCAGCAGCCTTGGCAAACATGGTCTTTAAAGCCAACATAATCCGGGACAATTCGCCTCCAGAAGCTGACTTGACCAATGGCAGCATTTTCTCACCAGGATTGGTCTGAATATAAAATTCAACTCGATCTGCACCCAGCCGGTTTAAAGCACGATTTTGCTGGATATTGACCTCAAAGACCGTTTTATCCATGTAAAGGTCGGATAACTGCTGGTGAACGGCTTTTTCAAGCTTTTTAGCCCACCGGTGGCGAATGTCGGAGATCTTAGTTGCCTGCTGAATTAAATCGGATTTGAGCGTGGCTAATTGCTTATCCAAATCGTCGCTGGCTTCGGCATCCCCCGACATTTGTTTCAGTTCCTGTTTGATTTTGGCAAGATAGTCCAAAATTTGACTGACCGAATCACCATATTTGTGCTTGAGTTGATAGATGGTGTTGAGGCGCTGCTCAACTTGATCCAAACGGTCCTGATCAAATTCTAAATTACTCAATTGATCGGAAATCTGACTGGCAACATCTTGAAGCGCGAAGAAAGCTCCGGATAGATTATCCGAAATTTGTTTATATTCAGGATCCAAATCTTCAATGTCCTGCATCGAACTCATTGCCGATCCGATTGAATCAATTGACCCGCTGGCCTCCTCGTCGCCGTTAATGCCTTCATAACTGGCTAGGAGGGCATCATGAATCTTTTGAAAATTGTTCAACCGGTCTCTTTCAGCGACTAAATCTGTGTCCTCATTCTCATGGAGATCGGCAGCTTCGATTTCTTTAATTTGAAATTTGAGCATATCAACCCGTTGTGCCCACTGCTTCTCATTTTGATGTTTCTTTTGATTTAGATCGCGCAGCTTAATAAATTGATCGTATTGGTCTTGATAGGATTGCAACACATCGGCCAATTCATCTTCGGCATAGTCATCTAATAATTGAATGTGCCGTTCCGGCCGCATTAACTCCTGATGATCATTTTGACCCTGAATATCGACGATCGTTTCGCCGATTCGTTTGAGGGTGGCAATATTGACCATGATTCCGTTTACCCGACAGCTGTTGCGACCATTGGCAAAAATGACCCGCTCGATAATCACGTTACCGTCACTGTGATCAATTCCAAGGTCATCAAGGACGTTGTAGGTGGGGTTATCATCATGAAGGATGAAGTTTCCCTGAATAACGGCTTTGGAAGCCCCGGTCCGAATGAGATCATGGGATCCCCTGCCGCCAACCAAGAGGCCGACAGCATCAATGATGATCGACTTTCCAGCCCCGGTTTCACCGGTTAACACGGTCATTCCTGCCTGAAAATCAATATCTAAGTGTTCAATGATTGCAAAATCGGTAATTGATAGTTCGAGTAACATGTTTTCAACCTCTCAATAATTCTATTCAGTTCCCAACATACTATTGATCTGATTGCGCATATTAATCGCATCGGCTTCGGTTTTGCCGATAATCAAGACCGTGTTGTCATCGCCGAGGGTGCCGAAAATCCCGCTATAGTTCATCTGGTACATCAAACTAGAAATGACCGGTCCACTACCAGGTAAGACTTTCATAAAGACCAACTTGTCTTGAGAGTCAACCGACACAAACGAATCTCGAATCGATTGAACCAGTTTCTTTTCAGTATCAATATTTTTTTGCGTCGGCAAACTGTATCGATACCCACCGGTAACTGAAGGTACTTTGACGAGCTGCATATCTTTAATGTCTCTGGAAACAGTGGCCTGAGTGACTTTTATCCCCTGCTTATCCAGTAGCGAGACAAAATCTTCCTGTCTTTGAATATTATTACTTGTCAGTAATTGTTTGATTAGCCTTTGGCGTTCTTTCTTACGCATCATTACACCCCCAACAATAAAATTGAATAAAAATACAGGTTTACGAACCCTTTAATTCAGAATAAGCGTTCTCGATAACTTTTTCAATCGAAACATTTGGTGACATGACTGGTTGATCATCAGATTCTAACTCAACTAAAAATTCAATATTGCCAGCGCCACCCTTGATCGGTGAGAAATCAAGGTTTTGAACTGAATAACCGTTGGCCACAGCAAAGTTCAAAATCTTTTCCAAGACCATTTTATGCACAGCGGGATCCTTAATGATACCATGCTTGCCGACGTTGGCCTTACCAGCTTCAAATTGAGGCTTAATCAAAGCCACCACATGGCCATTTTTAGTGATGATCTGTTTCAGCGGTGGCAGGATTAACTCTAAAGAAATGAATGAAACGTCAATTGAGGCAAACTCAGGCTGTCCATGGGTGAAATCGGCCAACTTACTGTACCTGAAATTGGTGTGTTCCATGACCACAACCCGGGGATCCTCCCGCAGTTTCCAGACCAATTGATTACTGCCAACATCCAGCGCATAGCTCAATTTAGCACCGTTTTGCAGCATCACATCCGTAAACCCGCCGGTTGAGGAGCCAATATCCAACACGGTCAGCCCTTTAACATTCAGATGAAATACTTTGAGGGCTTTTTCGAGTTTTAACCCGCCACGACTGACGTACGGCATTGGCTTGCCTTTAAGGTGCAGGTCGGTATCCACCGGAATTTTGGTTCCCGGTTTGTCCAACCGTTCTTCGTTATCACCAAGAATCTCACCCGCCATGACGGCACGTTTGGCCTTTTCCCTGGTGTCGAACAGCCCTTGGGTTACTAGTAGTACATCGACTCGTTGCTTTTCCATATTACTTTTCGTCCTTATTTTTAAAATAGCTTGTGAAATCATTTAACAGACTGGTATCAATTGATAACGCTTCTCTGGCGGTTACGAGGGCTTGCTGGGCATCGGCGACCGTCTGATTCAGCATTTCATATGATTTTGCCAAACCAACCAAATTGGGATACGTATTTTTATTAGCGTCCTGGTGAACCGGTTTGCCGATTTCTGCTTCTGTCCCAACAACGTCTAAGATGTCATCGTAAATTTGGTAAGCTTCACCAAACTTCTCAGCAAAGGTTAACAGTGACTTGCGTTTTTCCGGAATAACCCGGCCCATAATCAGGCCAGCTTCAACGGCATAGCGAATCAAGGCACCGGTTTTGTTGCGGTCAAGTTTTTGAAGCCCTGACAACGATAACCGGGTGCCTTCAAATTCGATATCGTCGGCCTGACCTGAAACCATCCCATGGGGGCCGGCAGCTTTGGCAAGTGCCAAAGTCAGTTCAGCTTGGGTTTGACTGTCCAAATCATTATCCACCAGCCACTGAAACGCCAGTGGTTGGAGGCCATCACCAGCAAGAGTTGCCATCCCAGCACCAAATTTGACGTGATTGGTAGGCTTTCCCCGTCTGAGGTCATCATTGTCCATAGCCGGCAAATCATCATGAATTAAAGAATAAGAATGCATCAGTTCCAGCGCACAGCTGGTTTTTAAGACGGTCTGATCGATTGGGTCGCCCAAACTCGCCAATACCGCAAGCGTCAACAATGGCCGTAAGCGTTTCCCTCCAGCGTTGACTGAATAACTCATCGCTGCTTCCAGAGTGGTCTGATCCGTATCCGGTTTGATGTCATTTTCCAAAATCTGATTGATTTTTGGAACCCACAACCGTTCAAAATCAGTTAGCTTGGTTGCCATCGCTATCATCCTTTTCATCTTTAGGTGCTTCAAATTCCACTTCATTGCCATCTTTGTCCATCATTTTGGCCATGGTGTGTTCGGCCTTGGTTAAGGTGTCTTGAAGCTGTTCACTCAGTTGAATTCCGGCTTTAAATTTGGCCATCGACTCTTCCAAGGAAACGTTTCCCTGTTCCAATTGATTGACGATGGTTTCCAGTTGGTCCATTTTTTCCTCAAAGGTTTGATTGTCTTGTTTATCAGGCATATTATTTCTCCTTCTTTGCATTTATCTGATTGACAGAAGCGTTGACGATACCGTCACTAAAATGGACATCAATTGTTTTGCTGCTCAAGTCGGCAACCCGTTTAATAAAATGTCCCTGTTCGTCTGTGGTGTACGTATAACCTCGACTGAGAATCTTCAACGGGCTCAAGTGGTCAAGTGAGCCGACCAACATCTGATAATGTTGGGAAACATTTTTCAGGTTCTGAGTTGTTGCCCGGTTGAGTCGACCTTTGAGTGTTGCCAGTTTTTGCTGCTCTTCTCTAATCGTATATGTTGGCGCGACCAAACGCAGGCGCAATTTAAGATCAGAAAAACGATCCTTTCGTTTACCGGTAATCTTGTCAGATTGATTATAGAGTCGCTGCGTCAGTAGATCCAAACGTTGAGCAAAAGTTTCGTAAATCCGTTGAGGTGTCGTGAAAACAGTGGACTGCCGGAGTCGCTTCAATCGCTGCTTGTCTTGCTGAACAACCTGGTAAGTCGCATTAATGATGCGGTTTTGGGTCGTCCTGAGGTCAACTAACACTTGATCCAACCTGGGAACTGCCAGTTCGGCAGCTGCCGTTGGTGTCGCGGCCCGAACATCGGCAACTAAATCAGCAATTGTGGTGTCGGTTTCATGACCAACTGAGGAAATGACTGGAATTTTACTGGCAACAATCGCTCTGGCGACGTTTTCTTCATTAAATGGCCACAAATCTTCGATCGATCCACCACCACGCCCGACAATGAGGGTATCAAAATTACCAATTTGATTGACCCGCTCAATTTGTCGGACAATGTCTGCACTGGCCTCGGTTCCTTGAACCAGGGCAGGAAACAGGACAATTTGGGCAATCGGATATCGACGGCGGACAGTGGTAATAATATCACGGATAACCGCGCCGCTTGGCGAAGTGACGACCGCAATTCGTTTGGGAAATTTTGCCAGCTGCTGCTTGGGCAAATTGAATAACCCTTCGGTGGACAGTTTTTGTTTGAGCTGTTCGTAAGCTTGGTATAGCTGACCAACGCCGTCAGGTTCCATCTGTTCCACATAGATTTGATAACTTCCACTGGGTTCATAGACCGAAATATGGCCCACAACTAAAACTTTCATGCCTTCTTCAGGGATGAATTTTAGCCGGTTGAAAGCCGATTTAAACATGATCGCACTAATTTTCGCGTGATCATCCTTCAAGCTAAAGTATTGGTGGGCATTGGGGCGCAATCGAAAGTTGGAGATTTCCCCAGTGAGGTATACCTTAGTTAAATACGGATCAACATCAAATTTTCTTTTAATATATTTTGTTAAGGCGCTAACGGTTAAATAATCATTCGCCACGTTCAAGGCTCCATTCTGCTAAATCAACAGTTTGCTGCATCAAAGTTGCAATTGTCATTGGACCAACACCACCGGGAACGGGTGTGATGTAAGAAACTTTGTCAAATAAATCATCATAGTCGGTGTCCCCCACTAGGTGCCCTTCTTCGTTAATATTTTGACCGACATCAATAATGACGGCTCCCGGTTTAACATCGTTTTTAGTAACGGTATGAAGACTCCCGGTTGCTGAAACAATCACATCAGCGTTCTTAGTATATTCAGTAATATCTTTTGTTAAAAGATGGAGAATTGAAACCGAAGCACCAGCATTTAACATTAAAGCAGCCATTGGTTTACCGACAATGGCACTTCGGCCGATCATCACCGCGTTTTTCCCCTTCAAGTCAATGTGATATTCATCAAACATTGTCATCACACCCTTGGGCGTACATGCAACTGGATACTTGGTTGAATCATTTAAGTATAATTTTCCAACGTTAATTGGATGAAAACCATCGACATCTTTTTCAGGCAAAATGGAACGGGTGATTTGTTTTTCATTGATTTGCTTTGGCAGTGGGTCCTGCACTAAAATCCCTGTAATCTTGGGATCCTGATTGTACTCCTGAACCACTTTCAGCAACTCATCTTGGGTAATGGTATCCGGTAATTCCCTGACAATTGAATAGATTCCCAATCTAACGGCCGTCCGATGCTTATTTCTGACATATCGCTGGCTGGCAGGATCTGTGCCGACAATGATCACAACTAACCCGGGAGTGATTCCGTGTTGGTTTTGGAGTTGTTTTACCCGTTCGCTCGTCTGTGCGTTTAACTTCTTTGCCAATGCTTTTCCATCAATAATCGTTGCCATCTAGAAACCGCTCCTTTATATTTTCATCGTGAGAAATCATATGTACAAAAAAATAGATTTACACATGTGTAAATCTATTTTACCAGTTCTTCTAAGGCATGTGACAAAATCCCGTTAACAAATTTTCGTGAACGGTCGTCACTAAATTTTTTTGCAAGTTCGATTGCTTCATTGATTGATACCTTGGCAGGCATGTCATCCACATAAACCATCTCGTAGATAGCAATCTCCAAGATGATTAAATCGGTTCGGGCAATTCGCTCAAGTGACCAACTGGAAGCTAAATACTTTTCAATTGTATGATCGATTTCAGACTTGTGTTCCAAAACGCCAGAAATAAGTTGGTGCAGGTATTCTGGGTAGTCGTCGCCATATTTACCGCTCGTCAAAACTTGGAAGAAATCCTTCCAATCAGTTTGATCGTTGGTATTTAAGGCAAACAGTGTTTGAAACGCAATTTCTCTGATCTGGTGTCGTGTTAATTCCACTATTCCTCACCATTTTCTTCATTGTCAGCGAACGGATTATTCGGATCAACCGTACTGGTGGTTTTTTCCGGAATCACGCCTTGAACATGCACGTTAACTTCGGTGACTTTCAAGCCGGTCATAAACAACAGCTGCTGTTCGACTTGACTTTGAATTTCCAATGCAACTTTTGGAACTGAAACGCCATAGTTCAAGTATACATAGACGTCGATCGTTAATTCCTCATCTGTGTATGTCAAATTAACGCCCTTACCGTGTTCTTTTCTTCTTCCAAGTAATTCATTGACACTCGTTGAAAATGAGCCACGCATCCGGTTAACGCCGTCAATTTGCGATGCGGCTACCCCAGCAATAATTTCCAGGACATTGGGTGCAATCTCAATTTTGCCAAGTTCGGGATCATTTGAATGAAGAATGATATTCGTGTCTTCAGCCATTATAAAGCCTCCGTTTCAGATCAATCGGCTACTATGCCCGTGAAATGTAAGTTCCATCGGTGGTATTGATAGTCAACTTGTCACCCTGGTTAACAAAGAATGGAACTTGTAATGTTAATCCAGTCGTCATAGTTGCGGGTTTTGAACCACCCGAAGCAGTATCACCTTTGATACCAGGTTCAGTGGAAGCTACTTCAAGAACAACGGTATTAGGTAATTCAATTCCTAAGGTTTCGTTGCCGTATTGAATAACTTGAACTTCCATGTTTTCTTGTAAATAATTCAGTTCGCTTTTAATTTGTTCAGCAGGAATTGAAATTTGATCGTAAGTATCCATATCCATGAAGACATGTTGATCACCATCAGCATACAGATATTGCATTTTGCGCGTATCGATTTGAGCCTGTTCCATCTTAGCGCCTGAACGGAAAGTTTTTTCTTGAACAGCACCGGTCCGCAAGTTCTTCAGCTTTGAACGGACGAATGCGCCACCCTTACCAGGCTTAACGTGTTGGAAGCTTAAAATCCGCCAAATTGCGTTATCGACCTCGATGGTTAAACCATTTTTAAAATCAGCAGTTGAAATTGCCATTGTTGTTCCTCCTAAATGTAATGTAACATAAATAGATTATATAATACTTTCGGTCAAAATAGCCAATGAAAATGGCATTCTGATCCTGAGCAATTAAAAAGCCGGGATGCAAAACACGCGTTTTGTCCCAGCCTCTTTAATTAAACTATTGTGCTTACTTTGCAGCTTCAGCAACTGGATAAACTGAAACCTGACGCTTGTCGCGTCCTTTTCTTTCGAAACGAACAACTCCATCAACGACTGCAAACAATGTATCATCGTTACCACGCTTAACATTGTTCCCTGGGTAAATATGAGTTCCACGTTGACGATAGATGATTGATCCACTGTGAACTGATGAGCCATCAGCAGCCTTTGTACCTAAACGACGACCAGCTGAGTTACGACCGTTGGCAGTTGATCCACCACCTTTATGGTGAGAGAAGAATTGTAAATTCATTGCTAACATAGGTTTACACCTCCAGATTAATTGATTTATTTCGCTGTGTTTAACTTAATATACTTACTATAACTTTCGGCTATATCAGCCATTCCGTTCGCAAAAGTATTCAAAACTGCATCAGCTTGAATGCGCTTCTTTGAATCGCTAACAACTGGTACATTGACTGATAAATAGCCACCATTGTCATCGTCACTGTCGACATCGACATCCAGTCCAATAACCTCTTGAAGACCGTTAACCGTTGTGATGCTTAACACAGAAACAGCAGAACAGACAATGTCTTGCCCATATTCACCCGCATCGGCATGGCCGGTGATGGTGAACCCACTTACATGACCGCGATAACGTTTAATGGTCGCCTTAATCATATCAGTCACCTCAAAGTAAATTATGCCTTGATTGAATCAATAACAACCTTGGTATATGGTTGACGATGGCCCTTCTTTGAACGTGAGCCCTTCTTTGGTTTGTAACGGAAGATGATAATCTTCTTTTGACGACCCTGTTTTTCAACAGTTCCAGTTACTGATGCGCCATCAACTAATGGTGTACCAACTTTAACTGAATCGCCACCAACCATAACAACTTGATCAAAAGTAACCTTTGCGCCTTCTTCTGCGTCTAATTTTTCAACGTAGATTGCATCGCCTTCGGAAACCTTGTATTGCTTACCGCCTGTAGTAATAACTGCGTACATATCTTGTGCACCTCCTTATAAGTTTGCTTAGACTCGCCGAGAACAAGCGCTCCGATCACTATCGAAGACTTATCAGCTTGAATCGAGCGGTTGTAGCTGTGGAAGCCACAATTACAACGTTACTAGTATACATAATTGGCAGGTGTTCGTCAATAGAAACCTGATCCCATAAAAAAACAACCGCTACCCACGGCTGTTTTATTTACGTTGAGCTAAATGTCTGCCATTGGCTCGCGTGGTGGTTGAAGAATTGGTAAAATACTGAATAATGCCACTAACGATGAAAATGAAGACAATAAAGATTACAAATCCCACAACGTCCACCTCCTAATTGTTGTGACAGCAGATTGCTGCACAACTACATTATCCAGTTTTGTCAGCGAACGTTCAAATTTTTGAATTCAACCAACTCAAATTTTAATAAAAATGCAACTTTCTTAAGGAATTCATAATCATATTGACATCTTTGCCCTAAAAGACTGATTAAACATTGACTACCCTGTTAATATTTCATATAATTGTTATTGTTGATTTGTCGCAATAGCTCAGCTGGATAGAGCAACGGTCTTCTAAACCGTAGGTCGAGAGTTCGAATCTCTCTTGCGACATTCTGACATCACATCAGACATTTAGAGATGTTTGCTGAATACCTTCAATTCCTATTTTAACGGGATTGAAGGTATTTTTTATTTACACCACTATTTACGCCGCACTCTAGGAAATGTCAAAATACCAGTCCGCTTACTTAGTGTTATCAAAACGGCCGAACCGAAGCTGAATCTCTTCGTTTCGACCGTTTCTTATTATCTTCAATTAATAATCCTGATCCTGCCGATCTTCATTAATCTTGTTTTTATCTTTGAAGGCCTGTTCAATCTCCTGCTCAGTATAACCGAAATCAACCAAGCCAAATTTAAGAAACAGTCGCCAGGAATGGCTAAAGCTGTCACCGCTGTGATCAAAGTAAGCGTCAAACAACATGCGTTTTAAGGCTAAATATTGCTTATCCAGGTTATCTTCTTTTTTGAACTGTTTGATTTTGTCCAGATCATCCTGCGAGTTTAAAATCACGTGATTCCAATTTTTGAGGTTGGAAATCAATAGGTAGAAATCCATTGCGTCAACGTACTCGTATAGCAACGTTTCCCGCGGCGTTTTGTTGGGATCGTGCTTACCACGATGCGTCTTCCAGACCTTGAACCACTCGGAAGTGTTGGCCATTTCAGCCAGTTCCACGTCCAGGGCCACAAAGGCATTTTTCACTCTGCCGTCATTTGACCAGTGAAGTTGCTTCTTTGATTCGATCTGGCGATTCAAATACACCGATGAAGCAATCAATGATTGTAAATCCATTTCAAACTCCTATCCAAAAATAAACTTGTTCGATAAAATTTCGAGCTGCTTTTTGTTATCCAAATACCAGTCTTTGATGAACGGGTAATCCAATAATAGATTCAGCCAGCTTTCTTTTTGATCCTGATCGTGGATGGTTGCTCCCCACTTGGGCCGATCTTCATCACCGGCGTTATAAACGTTCAGCTGGGTATCGTTATCCAAGGTCAAGGAGGCCCCACCATTTTCACCAGACATCAAAATATATTGGTTATCAGCCGACTTAACAAATAGCTCGTCCAAAATCGGCTCTGGAATTGCGCCGGCAGCGAATTCATAGAACTCACCGTTAACGCCGTCCAAGACGTTAAAGTCAATCTTAAAGCCGAAGCTTTCTTTGAGCACTTCAGCAGCCCGCATAATCACGTTCATCGCATCTTTAAGAGCCGAAACGTCCAAGCCCTCCAAATCAACGACAAAGTAATCGATTAAGGCCGACCCATGAAACATCATTTCCTTACTCTTCAGATTCAAGTAGAATAGCGGTCGGTTATGGGCCGTGGGGCCAAAGAAGAATCCGGCAGCATTCTTGGTCGATTTGGTAAAGGTAAAGGTATTATCACCAAGTGATGAAAATTTAGCCAGCAGCTTTTGAACGTGTTCAGAGTTGCTAATTGAAAGTCCATCGGCGTGGTCAGACAACTTCAATAACCGTTCAAAGAATACCAGCTGAACATCTTCATCAGAAAATTGGTGTGGAAATTCCACAAAATCTGAATTGAGTTGATAATTGGTCAACGAAACAGCTGCAGTCAACAATTCATCGAGGTCCTGGGTCTGATTTAGGCTGGTAAATGCATTGACATACTTGGACCCATTGTCCAATCCGGCTTGAATTGACTGAGTATAGTGATTCAAAAGTTCAGTCGTCGTTAAAACATTCTTTTCTGTTTCAGTATTTTCATTACTCACCGTCAGTCACCTGCGATTCTTTGCTCAAGCTTTGCAAGTATTTGGCGTATAAGTTGTTATTGTTCTCAATAAATGCTTCAAAACTGCCAAATGAAGCTCGAATATTTTGTTTTTCCAAATTGTAAATGGTCTCTTCTTTGGACAGCGCCAAAATTTGGTTTTCATTCTTTTTGATTTCGGACCGGGCGCCTGAAGCTTGTTCATCAATATTCGTTAACTCAAGCAGAGCGTTTTGTAATTGCTGATGCTCTTCCTTAACCTTGCCAGCTTCCCAAGGCATTGGCGACTTCTCTTCATTTTCCTTGATCTGTTTGCGAATCTCTTCCTTACGCTGATCGCGTTTGGTTTGATCTTCAATCAATTGAGTCAGTTTTTCATTCTTTTGTCCCAGTTCGCGCATTTGATCGTCGTTTACCCGTTTGTTTTGAGCTTCAAGTTCAAATGATTTGGCCAAGGTATTATATTCATCTTCAGCAAAATTGAATCGAACGTTAATTGTATCCAACTCCCCAAACATCCGATGGTCCCACCAGTTACCAAAGTAAATGTTGAATTTCCCCAAATCATATTCGTGGTAATAGAAGAATGGATAGGTGGTTCCTAAATAATCAATGAGTTTGTCACTCAAATGATGACTTAACTGAGCCTTCAGATCAGTGGCCAGGCCAAAGAAATTAGTCTCCGGCTGATCAGGCTGTTCACCCTTGACTTCTGTTGCAAAGCGGTTGGGATCCATCAATTCGTATACTTTTAAATCATTGCCATTTTTGATCGAGTCATTCAAATCCGACAGATATTTTACCTTTTCGCTTAACGCGGAAGCTAAAATCGAGTCGTTTTGGCTGAATGGATCGTTTTCAATTTTGTTATCCATAATATTGCCTCGTATTCCCCTTATTTATACATTTAATGTTATCTGAAAAACGTACATAAATAAAGGGCTAATCGCATTTATTTATGAAAGATTTGTCAAAATGATGAGAAAACAATCCATTCTTTTGAAAATTCGGTGAAATCACAAAAACGACCAGACCATCATAATGGGTTAATGATGACCTGGCCGCCCCTGTATTCGATTGTTTTCAGTTGAAAGTTTGACTTTCTTTTTCCATTTGCCTATATGGAGTTGTCAAACCGTCCCGTGTCGCTGCATGATAACTTATTCGACAATGTAGACATTTTTATAGTTGTACGTTGCTCCGGCCGTATTGTAAATAATGCCTTTCACCTTACTGCTCAACAGGTTTTTACTTGCTGATTGATATAGCGGTGTAATGCCCTGGTTGTCCAGTAAGATATTTTGTGCCTTGGTCATGTCCTCAAATCGCTTGTCAGCGTTCCCAGCATCGGTGGTTGAAGATGCCTTAATCAACTTGTCATACTGCTTGTTCGACCACTGTGGGACGTTGCTTGGGTTGCCAGACGTTAGGATGTTTAAGAAGGTAATCGGATCGGCAAAATCTGCGTACCAATCACCCATCGTGACTTGGTAATTATGTGATTTCTGTCGTGACAGCAACGTTTGGAAAGGAATATTTCTTAGGTTCACCTTGAGCCCAGGCAGATTCTTTTCTAGTTGCGACTGTAGATACTCACTGACTTGTTTTTGCGCGAATTCGTCAGAACTGAGCAGTGTAAAGCTCATTTTGGTGATCCCCAGTTCTTTGAGGCCGGCTTTCCAAAGTGCCTTTGCCTTGGTTGAATTATAGGTTAAAGAATCCGGTTTGGCAGTGGTGGCTGTAAAATCTTTGCCGGTCTTAGGATTAATTGACAGTCCTTTGGAAACAAAACTTTGTGAATTAAAGGAACCGTCTCCTAAAATCTTCTTGGTTAACTGGCCGCGATCGATGGCCATCGAAATTGCTTCTCTAATTTTTAAATTTTTGAACAGTTTCTTCTTTTGGTTGAATGCCAGGTAGTAACAACTCGAAGTTTCTCTGGTCACCAAATTCTTATTGTTCTTCAGATTTTTGGCCAAAACACCAGATAAGCCAACGTATTGCAGCTTGTCGGTCTTAAATTGGTTATAGCCGGTCGAAGGGTCCTTAGTCACTTGATAGTGGAGTTTGTCCAGTTTGACAGCTTTCTTGTCCCAATAATTTTGATTCTTGGCAAGCGTCCAAGTCATCCCGGTTCCGTTCCAGCTGGTTAGCTTGAACGGTCCATTGTAGACCATATCCGCACTCTTCGTCCCGTAATTGTCGCCAAACTTCTCAACGACCTTTTGGTTCTGCGGGAAGAACAACGGGAAGCCCATCAGCAGTTTGAAGTACGGAATTTTCTTTTCCAGGGTTACGACTAGTTTATAATTGCCGTCAGCTTTGATTCCCAGTGTATTGGGTGACTTTTTGTTAGCTTGGATGGCATCAGCATTTTGAATCCCTGAAAAAAGATAACCGTACTGAGAGGCCGTTTTGGGATTAACAGTTCTTCGCCAGGAATACACGAAATCTTTTGCCGTAACGGGATCCCCATTGCTCCATTTAGTGCCTTTACGCAAATTGAAAGTATATTTTAACCCATCATTTGAAATTTTAGTTTTGGTGGCCAGTGCATTTTCAATTTTGCTGTCCTTACCCAGACGATAAAGGCCTTCATCAATGTTGTTTAACACTTCAAATGTTTGAACCGACGTCGTTTTGGAAAGGTCAACAGTTGAGAGTTCCGAATCAACGGCAGTGGTAAATTCCTGTTTGGCCGCCAGTTTCCCCGAACCGCTCTTTTGCGATGAACAACCAGTGAGAATTAAGGCTGCGGAGATCACTAACCCCACTTTTAAGCCAAGTTGAATATTTGACATAACAGACACCCCTTCATGATCTATATGAGACTGAAATACATTCAATTATAAACACATTATATTTTAATGAGAGATAATCGGTATAAAAAGGGCTCACAGCAGTACACCATCGTGCACCACCATGAGCTCTTTGAATAATCGATCACGCTCTTACAAGTGCGGCAAAGTTATTTTAACACACTAATACTTTTCAAGATACTGGTCACGTTCCCAACCGGAAACTTGCGTGCGGTATGAATCATATTCAAGGTTCTTAGCTTCAATAAAGCTACTGTAGAGATGTTCGCCGAGGGCCTTTTTCATCGTTTCATCAGCTGAAAGATCCTTCAATGCGTTATGCAAGGTATCAGGCAGGTTAGTGATATGGCTCTTCTGACGTTCTTCAGCATCCATTCGATAAATGTTTCGATCAATGCTGTGTTCGGGTTCGATCTTGTTGCGTAGGCCATCCAAGCCGGCTTCCAAGACACAAGCGATTGCCAAGTATGGGTTTGCAGTTGGATCAACTGAGCGAAGTTCCAAACGAGTGGAATTACCACGAGCACTTGGAATTCGAATGAGCGGCGAACGGTTTGAACCGGACCAGGCAACGTAGACAGGGGCTTCGTAACCGGGAACCAAACGTTTGTAAGAGTTAACGATTGGGTTACATACAGCAGTAAAGGAACGGGCATGCTTCAAGAGGCCGCCTAAGAAGTAATAGGCTTCTTGAGAAATTTCCAACTCGCCATCCTTGTCGTAGAAAGTATTGCCTTTATCGTTGAATAATGACATATTCAAATGCATCCCTGAACCATTAATACCACTCAAAGGTTTTGGCATGAAGGTTGCGTACAAGCCGTACTTGCGGGCAACGGTCTTAACAACCAACTTGAATGTTTGAATATTGTCAGCAGCAGCCAAGGCATCAGCGTACTTGAAATCAATTTCGTGTTGACCAGGAGCAACTTCATGATGGGCAGCTTCAACATCAAAGCCCATTTCTTCAAGGGTCAAGACAATTTCACGACGGCAATTTTCACCCAAATCCATTGGGGCCATATCGAAGTAACTTCCCTTATCGTTCAGATGAAGGGTTGGTTCCCCATTTTCATCCATCTTGAACAAGAAGAATTCCGGTTCAGGTCCAATGTTAAATGAAGTAAAGCCGGCTTTCTTCATGTCGCCAAGAACACGAATCAGGTTATTACGAGGATCGGCTGCGTATGGCTCGCCGTTTGGACGGTAGACCTGGCAGATTACTCGAGCGATTTTACCACGATCAGTACTCCATGGGAAAATCATCCAAGTTGATAAATCAGGATACAAATACATATCACTTTCTTCAATTCGGACAAAGCCTTCGATTGAAGAACCGTCAAACATCAATTTGTTATCGAGTAGTTTCTCCAACTGAGTGATTGGAACTTCAACGTTCTTAATTGTCCCAAATAAATCTGTGAACATCAGACGTAAAAACTTGACGTCCTCGTCTTTTACCATCTTGCGAATATCATCTTTTGAATAATCATGCTTTGTGGCCATCTATCCATCGCTCCTATCAATGATTTAGTTTGTTTAAATTGTTCAAATTATTCGGATCATCAAATGACGAAGAAGGCGGCTTCAATCCACCAATGTTAAGAAACTCGTCTTGAAGAATCTTTCTAACATCACTGTCAGTCAAACCTTTCTCGAGATTACGCTTCCGCTCGTCTTCCAATTGATTCTGCTTCTTGTACACCTCTTTGATACCAGAGATATTCAGACCGTCGTCAAGATAATCTTTGATTTCCAAAAGCCGATCGACATCATTCAATGAATACATCCGTCGATTGCCTTCATTACGAAGCGGCTTAATCAATTCCTGCTGTTCATAATATCTGATTTGTCGTGCTGTCAAGTCAGTTAGCTTCATCACAGTTCCAATCGGCAGAACTGACATTGAACGCCGTAATTCCTTCTCTCGCATTGTTCACCTCCTAAATCTTGTACCCATAATACCATTCCCATAATCAAAGTCAAGACTAAATGTCACATTTTATAACATGAATTTATTGATTGTTGTCATCCAGCCATTTTTCAACGTCGCTTTCAATCTCAGTTAACTGATTTGGTCGCTGAACCAGGTTATACCAATTTGGTTGCGGTTCAGTTTTGTTCCTAAACCAAGTTAATTGGCGCTTGGCGTAATGGCGTGAATCCTTCTTGATCAGCTCAATTGCTTCTTCCAAGGTCGATTGGCCCTGAAAATACGGGAATAATTCACGATAGCCGATCCCTTTGCCGGCTTGAAATTGCTGTCCGTCATGGTCGAACAACCAGCGACCCTCGGACAGCAGTCCCTGCGCCATCATTTGATCGACCCGCTGATTGATTCGCTGGTATAACAACGCCCGATCCGTCGTTAATCCAATGACGAAGGCATCGTATTTTGATCCGACATTATGCTGATCAGAAAATCGGTGACCGGTGTTTATGTAGACTTCCAAAGCCCGGACAACCCGCCTGACGTTGTGAACCGGAATGGCCCTTGCTGCAGCAGGATCCACTTTGGCGAGTCGTTGGTGCAGTGCCAAATCCCCTTTTTCTTTGGCTTCAGCCAGCAATTGTCTTCTCAAGTCATCATTTTGATACTGGTCGCCACCAAGCTCCAGCCCAGATAAAAGTGCCTGAAGGTAAAAACCGGTTCCACCGACGATTATCGGCAGCTTGCCGGCCTCGTGAATGGCTTCAATCAGTTCCGAGGCATCATGAACGAAATCGGCGACAGAAAAACGTTCGTCAATATTTCTGACATCAATTAAGTGGTGTTTGACGCCCGCCATTTCTTCCTGGGTAATTTTAGCTGTCCCAATATCCAAGTGTCGATATACCTGCATTGAATCTCCGGAAATAATCTCAGCGTTAAATTTTTGAGCGAGTTTGATCGACAAATCCGTTTTCCCAACGGCAGTCGGTCCGACGATTGCTAAAAGTTTGATCATTCCACTCCCTCCCGCATCTCTGACCTGATCTGAACAGCTCTGGCGGGATAGTCGGTGATGATAGCGGCCAGATTGCGTTCAAAACAGTACTGCATATCCTCAGTGGAATTGACGGTCCAAGGACGCAAATTTTGAGCAGGGGCAAAAAATGGATGTCGTTTAAGCCAACGAATGTCGGGATGGAAATCGGCAATTAAATGGTCCTTCTTGAGGGTTTTGGCCTGCTTAGCGGCAGTTTTGAACAATTTGGCACCGGCTAATTTAGGATCCAGCCGGTTGAGAATTTCAAGTGACCGGGCATTAAAGCTGGAGTAAATCAGCTGAAACGGGTAGTCGATTGAGGCAAAATAGTCAAAAACCGCTTTTTCAATCCCTGGATACTGAATCTTGTTGGTCTTCAACTCTAAGTTAAAAATCCCCGTGAAGTTGTCTTTAATTAATAATTCCACCACCTCTTGGAGCGTGGGGACCGTGGTTCCCTTAAATTCACTGCTGAATCGAACACCTGCGTCCAAATGTTTAATCTCAGCCAGATTTTTGTCAACAATTCTGCCAGAACCGTTGGTGGTTCGATCAACTGTTTCATCATGCATAATAATTAACTGATGGTCTTTTGAGAAATGAACGTCGGTTTCCAGGCCGTCTGCCCCATCGTCAATGGCGGTTTGAAAAGAAATCAGTGTATTTTCCGGTCGGGTTCCTTTACTGCCGCGATGGGCAATAATTTTGGTATTGATTTTCACAATAAACTCCTTTTTGAACGATTAATTAATCAATTAACTAGATATCTATGAAAAAATAAAGCATAATGAAAGTATAAACGAGTATTGGAGGGTTTAGATATGAAACAGTTTACTAATGGGCTCATTGTTGGTGTTCTCGGAACCGTTGCTGCTGGGGTTGGTGCTTTGCTGACATTTAAAAAGTCAGTGGTGGATCCAATCGAAGATGAAGAGCAAAAATTCGAGGATAACCGAAAAAAGGCAATGCGTAAGAGCCGAGCTGCCCACCACGGATAAAACATTATCCAATCCATTACACTAATAACGATTATAAAAATAGGACTATGAACAAAACGAATGCTTTGTTCATAGTCCTATTTTATCAATAATTACTCTTTTTTTCCTTACCATTCCAACCTTGATAACCACTTTTTAAGATATAAAGATCTTTATAACCCTTTTTGCTTAAAAAGAGTGCGGCTCGTTTGCTGATCGTTTTGCCTTGATCATACATATAAACCGGCAAGTCTGGACGAAGCTGACTGTAAAAGTTTTTGATGGTTGAGTAAGGCATGTTGCGAGCACCTAAAACATGGCCGTCTTTAAAACTTTTTTGTTCTCGCAAGTCAATGACCTGAGCTTTTCTCATGCCTTTTTGAAACTCATCATTTTTCAAATACGTTGCAACCTGTTTAACACGCATATTTTGAAAAATGGTATAGCCACCCCATGCAAGTAAAATAACGATCAAAATGATGGTTGTCACCAGATTGGCGGTGATTGCACCGATTATCAACAAAAACATCCCTCTTTCTCTCAAATAATTTGATTATTTGGTTCCAAATGGTTGATTATTTCTAAATTGCAAGGCTAATGATGCGGCACCAATAATTCCGGCGTCATTACCGAGTTGAGCCAACTTCAACCGTGTTGAGTCACGAACAGAAGGAAAGGCGTTCTCTTGGAAATAACGAGTCGTTGGCTGAAGCAAGGTGTTACCGGCGTTGGAAACACCGCCTCCAATAATGATGTTCTCCGGGTTCAACGTGTTACCAATGTGTGAAAGTGCCAATCCCAAGTATGAGCAGACCCGATCAACAATTTGGTTCGCCAAGATATCACCGTTATCAGCTAGGAAGAAGACCATCTTCGATGACAAATCTTCGTCGCCATCAATCAATTCTTTAATCCGTGAATGGCCGGTAAACTTCTTGGCCATATCTTTAGCAATATGGACAACCCCGGTTGCTGAAGCGTACTGTTCCAAACAGCCGCGCTTTCCACAGGTACATTGATATCCATTAGGGACAACCGTGATATGACCGACTTCTCCGGCACCACCGTTAATACCATGAACCAGCTTGCCATTGGCGATAACACCACCGCCAACGCCAGTTCCTAAAGTAATGAAGACGACATCTTTTGCTTTGTCGCCGGCACCTTTCCAATATTCACCAAGAGCGGCGCTATTCGCATCGTTGTCGATCAGAATTGGTAAATTGAGATTGGCTGAAATGGTTGCTCCAACCGGTTGCACGATGTCCCAGTTCAAGTTATATGCTCCAACAACTGTTCCCTTTTCGCGGTTCACAGCACCGGGAGTTCCCATGCCGATACCATAAAAATCACTTGCGTTATAGTCGTCTTTTCTCATTTGATCACTAATTGATTTGATCATGTCAGGCACAATGTGACTGCCGTGTTCACTAATGTTGGTTGGGATTCGCCACTTCGTCAGGACGTTTCCTTTTGTATCAATGAATGCAAATTTAACTGTCGTTCCACCCAAATCAATTCCGATTAATTTCTTAGCCAATGTATTTTCCCCTACTTTCTTGTTTTTCTTCAATTCGATGTTCCCGCGTTAAAATCAGTTTGGCATGAATAAACTCATCATGACTGATCAGCTTGGCATCATGGAGATGGTCCAACTCCAACGCCATGACTTCAATGTCCCAAAGTCGTTTGCCGACATATACATAAATATCGAATTTTTTCAGCAGCTGCTGAACATCATACAGCGTTTTCATTATCTCACATCCTCATGTAAATTTCTTTCATTTTCACAAAATTTAAAATTTTGCCCGCATACCTATTGTAAACAAAACGAAAGCGATTACAACCAGCATAATTGCCGAAATAATTCGTTTGGTTTGGCTGGTCTTGGAAAAACCGACGCCCGTCACATACGCCACAAGGAATCCACCAACCAGTCCCCCCAGATGCCCAGCAATATCAATGCCGGAAACAAAAATATCGGTTCCGATATTTAGGACAATAAACAACAGGAATGTTTTGGCCATCGAAACAATTGCCGGGTTTTTGGAAAAACTTTCTCCCAGCATCATAAAAGCACCAAACAGTCCAAAGATCGCAGTACTGGCACCGGCAGACAAGCTGTCTGTAAAAGCAAAACTGCCCAGGTTGCCCATGATTCCGGAAACAAAGAAGATAACCGCAAATCGCCAGTGTCCAAACAATTGCTCAACGTACTGACCGATAAAGTATAAGGTGATGCCGTTCATTAAGATATGAGTGAAGCCAATGTGAATAAACATTGGCGTGATCAATCGCCAATACTCGCCAGCACGGATGAGTGGGTTGTATTTAGCGCCAAATTCGACCAAGGTGACGGGGTTTTCAGTTCCGCCCATTACTGACATGATCGCAAAAACCACCACCATGATGATTAATAGTCCATATGTGATATAAGGCTGATTTCGTAAATTACTCATGAACCCCTCCTGTTATCCGTTTAGTAAATGAGTTTGTCGACTTTAACATCAAAATCTTCCACATCCCAGACGGGTTCGTCAAATAGTTGAACCGGTGTCACCAAAGCGATACTTGTGCCGGTAAAGCCCTTCAAAAAGCGATCGTAAAAGCCGCCGCCAAACCCAACTCGAAAGTGATTTTTAGAAAACGCCAATCCCGGTACCAGTAAAACATCCAGCTGGCTTTTTGCCAGCACTTGACCGCCAACGGGCTCAATCGTACCAAATTTGGTCTCACTGAGTACCGTATCAGGTTCCAGCAGCACAAAGGTCATCTGGCGGTGCGGAAGTGTTCGGGGAACTGCTACTTGTTTATCATGGGTTAACGCCCAGTGAATAATTGGCTGGGTATCAAGCTCATCATCCATACTGAGGGTGATCCCCAGCGTCTCACTATTCGCAAAGTGTGGCTCGGCGAATAACTGCTGATACAAGCGTTGAATTTCCGGCTTTTGTTGTGGATCTTGTAAAAAGTCATGAAGCCGAGCGATCTGCTGATCTCGCAGGGCGGCTTTTAATTGGTTACTTTTGGCCATTTACCTCACCCGATTCTTCAGTCAAATCTAATTGACAGACTCTGTTGTATATAAAAAAGGTTTGGGTATTTACCCAAGCCTTATTTGGTTTCTCGATGTAATGTAACTTTACGCTCGCGTGGGCAATACTTTTTAAGCTCCAAACGGTCGGGATTGTTTCGACGGTTCTTGCTGGACAAGTAAGTACGTTCGTGGCATTCAGTACATTCCATTGTAATGTGTACTCGCATGGAATACGACCTCCAAACTTTTATAGAGTAGCTAGTCTAATAGCCTCAACTTAAAATATTTTATCATCAATCCTGATAAATTACTAGGACAAAATCGATAAATGTTAAGTGTTTTTACTTAACAGTCGAAGTTGATTGGACCGTCTTCCAATAAGCCGAGTAGATTTGTTTGGCCAGCGCCATGTTATTACTTTCAGCGTTAACCCCCAAGTTAGGCATTGCCAAAGCAACCACCACCTGTGGATGAGTCGATGGCGCATATGAAGCTAAACTCAGGGTAACTGTTTCGTTGCCATTATAAAATGTCTGAGCAGTTCCAGTTTTGGCAGAAATTTCCGGTTTGATGGAATCCAACATCCCACCGGTCTTGTAGGTGTTGGTTCCATGAACCACCCGATACAAGCCGGTTGTGACCACGTTTCGTTGCGCTTGAGTCATATCAATATGATTGAGTACCTTTGGCATCACTGTCGCTTTAACCGTTCCTAATTTACCATCTGGGCTGGTGCCGCGAATTGCTTGAACGACATGCGGTTCAATTCGATTACCACCGTTGGCAATGGTAGACATGTACTGAGCAACCTGCATCGTTGTGTAGGCATCGTAGTTACCAAATGAAAGATCCAAGGCACTTCCAATGTGCTTATAGCCGCTGGCACCCTGTAACCCGGTAGATTCACCAGGGATATCAATCCCAGTCTTGACACCCAGGCCAAATTGGTTGAAGTAACCGCGCATCGTGTTGAAGACGTTGGGACTCATGGTTAATGCGCCACCTTCAACATAGTTGAAGTGACCTTCTTTCATCGCTAACTGCATCATATAAGAGTTGGAAGAAACTTGCAGCGCATCACTGGCATCAACGGCAATATTTGCATGACCGTTGTGGTTGAACCAAGACGACTTTTTAACACCACCGGTCGTAATTGGCTGATCGGTTAAGGTACTGTTCGTTGGTGTAATGACATGATCCATCAATGCACCGGAAACCATGGCACCCTTGACAACAGAACCCATAACAATTGAGCTGTTAATGGTTCCTAAAATATTATCAGTGATCTTGGAAGTCTTCGGATTGCGGTCAACCCCTGCCATTCCGATGATGGCCCCGTTATTCGGATTCATGACGACCGCATAAGTTCCGGTTGAATTACCACCGGCACCGGACTCGGCAGAACGGACTAAGGATTGGAGCTGCTTTTGGAATTTGGCATTGATTGTCAATTGAAGGTTGTCACCTTTTTGACCGCCATATTTCTTAATTTCCTTTTTGATCTGATTATCGCTATTCAAAATGATTTGGGTCTGGGATTTGGTTCCCCGAAGAACCGGTTCATATTGGCGCTCCAGATAACTTTGACCGACACTGTCGTTTCGTGAGTAACCTTGTGCCAATAATTCATTGACCCGATCACTTGGCAGACCACTCTTTTCATTCGAGACAGTTCCGGTGATTCCCTGAATTGAACGGCCATTTGGATAGTTGCGACTCCAACTGGTTCCAACATTAACCCCTGGCATATCGGCCAGATGTTCCCCCACCATGGCAACTTCTTTAGTAGAAACGTTGTCATCCTTAATATTAACGGTGGATAATTGGTAGGCACCACTCATCTTGGCAAATATGGTTGCAGCATTTTTGAGTGCTGATGAAAAAGTGGCATTTGGATAACTCTCAACCTTATTGACAGCCTTGTCGTATTTGGCATCCTCAGAATAACCGGAAATCCCAGGGATCGACTTTTCGACTTTGGCTAGATTATCTGTATTTGCCAAATAATAATCAGCCAGCTGGCGCTTGGTTAAACTGCCGGTTGGAACAGTCACATATTGGGCTAATCGGTTGGCGGTTTTGTACATGTCCGAGGACAACACATTCACGCCCTTGGTATAAATAATTGCTTGGTGCGCGGAATTGCCGACTAAAACGTGTCCGGTTGAATCAAAAATCATTCCCCGCTGAACATTCCCGTTAACTACTGAGGTGTCTGATCGGTTCACTTCGGCTTTAAATTTAGAACCGTACATCACCTGTAAATACGCCAACTGGGTCAGTAATGCAACAAATAAAATTCCGACGATAATAAAAATAATGTTGATTCGAAAAGGCAGTGAAACAGCCTTTGCTTTGTTCGTTTTCTTGGTGCGCTTTTTAAAAATTTTCACGATATTAACTCCTTGCCATGAAACTTATTCTATCAAATTTTCCAACTAAAAACTACAACCGGTAGTCAATCTTTAACTTATTATGATATTCTATATGTTGTTAATCACTTTTAAAAAGGATGTAGATTATGAATTCAAAGAAGACAACGAAAATTTCCATATTAGTGCTGTGCTTTTTGGTACCGGTGCTAATTTCCACCAGTTACTTTATTTTCCGCCACTTTGCTCCGTTTGGCGGCTCGTCAGTTATGACCGTTGACTTGGGTCAACAGTATATTGACTTTTATACCAATTTCCATGACACCCTCCTACATAGTCCAAGCGGCTTTTTCTTTTCATTTTCAAAGGCTCTTGGAGGCGACATGATGGGAACTTGGGCTTACTACTTAATGAGCCCACTGAACTTGATTATGTTGCTTTTCCCACTTTCTAAATTACCCAGTGTCTTGGGCATCATCACGATTATCAAGTATGGTCTGGCTGGTTTAAGTTTTGGCTATTTCTTGATGAAAGTTACCAAACACGTTGGCTGGTCAATCATTGGTTTCTCTGCTTCGTATGCGATGATGGGCTGGATGGTTGCCAACCAATTCAACATGCTTTGGACAGACGTGTTGTTCGTTTTGCCAATGATTTTCTATGGGCTCTTCAAGATCTTGAAAAATCAGTCGAGTGCCATCTACATCATCAGTTTAACGGCCATGTTGATTATGAATTACTACATGAGTTACATGATCGCCATCTTTTTAACCCTCTTCATGTTCATTTACTGGGCTGCCAAGGCATTGCCGGTGGAAAACCAAACATCGACCAAAGCCGTTCTCAAATGGCTTAAGGCGTCAATTCTGAGCGGTATTTTAGCTGCCTGGCTGCTGCTGCCGACCTTTTTCTCGCTTCTGGGAAGCAAAACCCAATATTCAAAGGGCCAATACAAAATCAAGTTTGAATATAACCCACTGGACATGTTGGGCAAGTTCTTTAATGGATCAGTTAATTTCAATGAACTGCCTGCCGGAACAGCCAACGTCTTTGTCGCCAGTGTCGTTTTGATCCTATTTGTTTACTACTTCTTTATTCCAACCATCAAACGAAACGTCAAAATTGCCAATATTTCGTTGACAGCATTTATGATTCTATCAATGTGTTTCCAACCACTGGATCTGTTCTGGCACGGTATGCAGCTGCCGGTTTGGTACACTTTCCGTTTCTCCTACCTCTTCTCGTTTTGGATGATTCTGACCGCCTTTCAAGCCTTTCTGCATATCTTGGATGAAGGCATCAACTGGAAAGGTTATCTGGTCACTGCCGGTATCATGGCTTTGGGCGTTCTTTACGTCGAACTCCGCTGGAAGCATCTCGAATACATGCGCCACTTCGACTTTCTCTGGGGCTGTGTTTATTTGGTCGTTTCCCTTGGGATCGTTGTCTTCTTAGGCATTTATCGCAGAAACATTGTTCTGGCGATGACCTTGGCCGTGCTGATGAGTGGTGAAATGGCCCTTAACATGGTCACCTCACTGAATCATCTTGATTATTTGAAGGCCAGCAATTACACCCAGTTTGAGCGGGTGATGCGCAAACATGTCAATAAAATTAAGCAAAAAGATAAGGGATTCTATCGATTGGGAACCACTTTCTCGCGGACCAAGAACGATGCCTTCACTGGTAATTACAATGGCGGCTCAATCTTCTCGTCAACCCTAGAATCCGATACGTCTCAGTTCTTCAAAAATATCGGTCAGCCAAATGGGGATTCATTTGTCCTTTACTCAAACGGAACCATGTTTACTGATTCATTGTTGAACATGAAGTATTACATGAGTCACCAAATTCCGGAAGCTAATCCGAACAAAAAACCAAAGAAGCAGCTGTTGACTACTTTGACAAGAAAGCCTGATTATAACAATTACACCTTGTTGTCACAGGACGCCTTGATTGGTACCTACCGGAATCCGTATGCGGTCCCGATTGGTTTCCTGGCGCCTAAATCCGGAATGGAACATAATTCAATTGCCAAGAGTCCGATTACTTACCAAAACCAAATTGCCCATCGTCTGGATCCAAACATCAAGAACTTGTTTGAACCAGCAACTTACACTGACATGCGGTATAACAACATTCAACCGATTTCTCAATTAGATAATGCTGTCTTGAAGAAAAAGAACCTCTTGGAAATGTCCTACATCATTTTCTCTGTCCCAATTGAGAAGAACACGTCTTACTACATGACGTTGGGAACCGAAATCAATAAAGGCAACATTTCAATTTCGGTTGATGGTCAAGCGCAGACTCAATTTACACCATCTGAAAAAACCATCATTGCTAACATTGCCACAGGTACCAGCATCAATACCACTGCAAATGTTCAAATCTTTGTCAACAAGAATAACGCCCTCTTACAAGACGTGAAATTGTACAAAGTTCATAATTCAAAGATTGCTCAGTTCTCTAAGGACTTAAACGCCAAGCCGTATAAAGTTACGAAGTGGAACCACCATCAGTTAACCGGAACAGTGGACGTCAAGTCCAACAATCAAGCATTAACCACGACCATTCCATTTGAGAATGGCTGGACTGCTAAGGTTGATGGTAAATCAGTTAAACCAAAACGCTGGGCAAAGATGTTCCTGTATATCCCAATCAACAAGGGTCACCATAAGGTTGTCTTTACTTACTGGCCTGAAGGGCTGAGAGTCGGCCTACTAATCACTGCTTTTGGCTTAGCATTTATCGGCACCGAGGCAACGTTGAAACATCGTAAGAAACAAAAAGCCAAGCACACTGAGACACCAACAAATACCAAATAAATTGCATGATTAAAGGGATGAAAACCATTTTGGCTTCCATCCCTTTTTGATTGGTTACGTTTATTTATCAAGATCCCCATTAGGTGTGTATGTGTACACAACATTTTCAGGATCTTTTTCTGGATTAAAATCGACTTTCAAATCAAAGCCGACAAAGAACCAGCGGTCATCTTCGTCAACGAAATAAGTAATTCCGTCCTTTTCAGTTTTGGTATAAGTCTCACCTGGATGATCATCGCGGGTTAACGCTAACGAGAAGCCTTCATGGACGGGAGTTTTCCCATAAACCTTTCCATAGAAGCGCACACCATTGCCTTGGCTTAACCCCATTTCAGATTGGAACCATTTGCTTGCGGAATCAGTTACATCAATTTTCATTATTATGCCACACTCCTAAAATCTGTGTTTGTATTCGCTTACAATCGATTATAACATCATTAAGGTATTTCACAAACGATATGCAAGCCGATTAGACGCTAACATTGTTCATCAAGGGGCTGTTCACCTTTCAAAACGTGACGATTGCGGGCTTAATTTAACTTATCAAAAAAGAACTAACCGTTGAGCAAAGATGCTCACAGTTAGCTCTTTTCACATACTAGGTTATTTGTAATATGCAAGTAGCTCTATTCAACCTTAGTGATTTTAACTTTCATGGTTCCGGCCGGAATGGGAATATTAACTTCTTCATTGAGACGGTGACCAATGAGCCCCTTGGCAATTGGTGAATCATTGGAAATTTTACCTGACATTGGATCAGCTTCGGCCGCCCCGACAATTTGATACGTTTCGGGATCTTCATCAGGCAATTCTTGGAAGGTCACTTTCTTGCCAACCGTTACCTCATCCTTGTCACTATCATTTGAATCAATGATTTGGGCATATTGAAGCATGTGCTCAATCGTTGTAATTCGACTTTCAAGCATACTTTGTTCATCTTTAGCAGACTCATACTCTGAGTTCTCAGATAAGTCCCCATAACTTCTTGCAATTTTGATACGTTCAACCACTTTTGGTCGTTGGTTTACTTTCAAGTCTTCTAATTCTGCCTTGAGTTTATCGCGACCATCGGCAGTCATTGGATATGTGTCTTCAGCCATTTGGTAATTTCCCCTTTTTATCTTTATATTGTTGAATCAAGGTTATTCTTAATTTCTTTGTTGCCACGCCGCATCAAAATGGAACGCATTTTGGTCGTCAGCAAATCAATCGCGACTTGGTTCTCCCCACCTTCGGGGACGATCAAATCTGCGTAACGTTTGGTTGGCTCGACAAACTGGTGATACATTGGCTTAACAGTCATCAAATACTGATGAATAATGTTATCCAGTGAACGACCACGTTCTTTTGTATCCCGTTCAATTCGCCGAATTAACCGAATGTCATCATCTGTGTCAACAAATACTTTAATATCCATTAAATCACGTAATCGCTTATCGTCAAGGATTAAAATTCCTTCCAAGATGATAACTTCGCGCGGTTCTTGATGAATGGTCTGCTGACTGCGGGTAAATTGACCATAGTCATAGACCGGTTTTTCAATCGGTTCATATTGCAGCAGTTGCTTAAGCTGCTTAATCAACAGATCAAAATCAAATGCCATCGGGTGATCATAATTCACCTTTTTGCGATCGGCCATCTTCATGTCAGCTTGGTCATTATAATATGAATCCTGTTGAATGATCGTGATCGAATAATTGGATAATTGGTCAAAAATCTTGCGTGCAACCGTGGTCTTGCCACTACCGGATCCTCCGGTAATGCCAATAACGACTGGCCGTGTTTTGTGATTTACCATGTAAATAGATGCCCTCTCAATTAGTTGTTATCGGAAGTATGCGCTGCAATTTGCTGCTGATGTTCAGCATACGTCTTTGAGTAATATACTTTTTTCGTTTTGGTATTGGCAACGAAGTACAGATAGTTCTTTGAACGATCCAAAGGATGCAGGACAGCGCTCATTGAACTAATGCTTGGGCTGTCAAATGGTCCCGGACCAAATCCGGTATACTTATAAAGATTGTATGGCGAATCACTCTGCAGATCCTTGTTCGTCAACACTTTGTTATTCCGGTGAATGGCATACAAAACCGCGACGTCTGATTGTAATGGCATGTTGATATCGATCCGATTCAACAATACTCCAGCCATCTTCCGTCGATCGGTCTGGTTGACACCCTCCCGTTCAATCAATGACGACAAGGTCATGAACTGCTGCATGTTCATCCCGGATTTTTTAATGGCAGCAAAGTGCGGCGAAACCATCTGATTGGTCTTGGCAACCATTTGGTTAACCAGTGACTTCAACGATGTATTCTTTTCCACTTCATAAGTTGCAGGATACAAATAGCCTTCAAGTCGGTATCGAACGTTTTTGGCTTTCATCGCCGGATTAAGCAGCTTCGGATAACGACTGGCCAGTTGTTCAAGGTATGTCTGATTCTTCATTAATTTCAAGAAATCTCCACGATCGAAGTCAGTTGTCACTGAAATCTGGGTCGCAATTTGGTCAATGTTGGCGCCTTCTCGAATCAAAACTTTCCCCTTGGTGCTTTGGATCGGTTGATCAGTCCCGCCGCGTTGAAGCCGTTTGGCAATTGTTTTGAGGCTCATCGAGGGTTTCAATTGATAATATCCAGCCCTAAAGTTGGCCATGTTATTGGATTTGACATAATAATCAAAGACCATGCCACTTTTAACAATTTTTTTATTTTGCAGGATCGAACCAATTTGCTTGTTCGAAGCGCCAAGCGGAATGTGAACCTGAGTGACGTTAGTGTTCTGTGGGTTCAGTGGCTTTAAGGCATCTTGAAAATACCGGTAGCCCATCAGCCCGATTGTTGCAGCTAAAATAACCAGTAAGGTAATGACAGAAATAATAATTCTTCGCCCGAGGCTTTTATTGGGTTTGGGGTTTCGTCGACTTGAGTCATCGGTCATGAGAAGCTCCTCCTATCTGTTCAATTTAATTATAGTTTCCAAATTACCTGATTTCTGCATTTAAATCAGCTGTTAACCGTTTTTTAATCTTTTCAAAGGCGGTGTTGACCACTTCGTCCTTCAGGGTTTCGCGGGGATCCACATAAGTCAGGGAGTAAGCCATCGATTTCTTGCCGTCGGGAACATTGTCACCTTCATAGACATCGAATAAACGCACATCGTTCAAGAAGGCACCACCACGTTTATTCATAACCGCCAAAATTTGACTGTTGGTAACATCCTGATCCACAACTAATGAAATATCCCGTTTGATTGATGGATATTTGGAGATAGCTTGGTACTGGTTGTCATCTTTTGGCAAATCAATCAACTCCTGCATATTGAGTTCAAATCCATAAGTTTCCTTGATTTTGAACTGCTTGGCAATTCGTGGATGGATTTGGCCCAGGAAACCGACGTAATGGCCGTGGATCGAAATGTTGGCTGTCCTTCCCGGATGCATTTCAGGATATTGATCAGTGGCAGTGTACTCAATGTCACCTTTGACGCCCAAATTAACCAAGAACTGGTTAACAATGCCTTTTAACTGGAAAAAGTCGACCGGCTTGACATGGTTATTCCACAGCGGATCAGTGAAATTGCCCGTGACAACTCCGGCAATGTGTTCAACTTCTTCAGGCCGAATTTGGTCCGCACTATGTTTGTAAAAGACCCGTCCAGACTCGTAAAGGGCCACATCGTCAACTTTGTGGGCATGGTTATAGGCAACATCATCAAGTAATCCTGACAACATGTTCATTCTCAGCACCGCATGATCCTGGGTCATTGGCCACAGCAGCTTCGTTTCTTGACTATCACGCATCAAAAACATTTTTGCTTTTTCAGCAGTAGTCAAAGAATAAGAGATCGCCTGAGTCAGGCCCAAGCCTTCCAAGGCAGTTCTGGAAGCGCGCTGCAGTTTTTGAATCGGCGTCAAAACACCAATACTTTGTCGTCCGGTCGGCAGCGTTGCCGGGAGATTATCATAACCGTAAATTCTGGCAACTTCTTCATACAAGTCAGCATCGCGGAAAATATCCCAGCGACGGGCCGGGATGGTCACATTTAAACCGTCATCGTGGGCTTCGCTTGAAAAGCCAAGCCGATCAAAAATACTTTTAATTTCTGCGGTGGTTAATGAAGTTCCAAGAACATGATTGGTTCGTTCAGCGGTAATATAAATCGTTGGCAGTTTAGGATGATATTCACTGGCAGTCACCGTGCCTTTGGCGATCTTGCCTCCAGCAAGCTGCTTAATCATGCTGACAGCTTCGTCAACAGCATCTTGGACACCGTCTGGATTAATTCCCCGTTCGAAGCGTTGGGAGGCCTCAGAGTGCAAATTATGCCGTTGGGCAGTCTTACGAATCTTGAAGGAATCAAAAATCGCGGATTCAATCACCACGTTGCTGGTATTGTCATCGATTTGGGTGTTGAAGCCCCCCATGACACCAGCTAAGGCAATCGGTTTGTCGTCATCGGCAATCACAATATCGTCTGCGGAAAGCTCGTGTTCATCCTCATCAAGCGTGGTTAATTTTTCACCCTTTTGCGCCAGGCGAACATTGACGTTACCGTTAATTTTATCTTTATCAAATGAATGCAGTGGCTGACCGTACTTGAGCAAAATATAGTTGGTAACGTCGACGACATTGTTGATCGGTCGGATGCCGGCGTTCCAAAGAACAATCTGCAGCCAAGAAGGACTCGGCGCAATTTTGACTCCTTCAACAACCCGCAGCTTGTAGGTTTTGGCAAGTTGATCGTCAGCTTTTGCCTGAATTTCTTGATTGGCATCCAATGAACTGTCTTCATCAACCACTGGTTTTTTAATTTCTGGTTGCTGGTTATAGATTGCAGCCAGGTCGTGAACAGTGCCCAAAATGCTTAACATATCACCACGATTGGGAGTGACATCAAGGTCAATAATGGGATCATCCATTCCCAAGTACTTGTAAATTGGTTCACCAACAGGCACATCGTCATCAAAAACGTAAATACCGTCTGCCCATTCCTTAGGGATGACGTCTTTGCTGAAGCCAATTTCATCCAAAGCACAGATCATGCCGGATGATTCAATTCCGCGCATCTTGGAACGCTTGATTTTAACGTTGCCGCCAATTCGTGAGTTGGGCAGCGCCACGATAACTTTTTGGTCAACGTCAACATTTGGGGCCCCACACACAATTTGTAAGGGTTCGTCTTCTCCGACATCCACTTGGCAAACGTGGAGGTGATCCGATTCCGGATGTTTGGTCATTGATAAAATGTGGCCGACAACGAGCTTTTTCAGGCCGTCTTCGGCAACGGTGACAGAATCCACCTCAACCGCTGTTCGTTCGATCTTTTCAGCCAGATCTTTAGCGGGCATATTCAGATCTAAATATTGTTTGAGCCATTTATATGAAACTTTCATTCTCTAATTACCCCTCTTACTGAATTGATTTAAGAAGCGAACGTCATCCAAATAGAAATCACGGATATCGTCAACACCATATTTAAGCATTGCGAAACGATCCGGACCGACTCCGAAGGCAAAACCACCGTACTTCTTGGAGTCGACACCAGCCATGTCCAAAACATTTGGATGAACCATTCCGGCACCTAAAACCTCAATCCAACCAGTGTGTTTGCAGACATCACAACCCTTACCCATGCAGTTAAAGCAAGTGACGTCAACCTCCACAGACGGTTCCGTAAATGGGAAATAACTTGGACGAAGACGAATATCGAATTTATCACCAAAAATATTTTGGGCCATCGTGATCAAAGTACCTTTCAAATCGGCCATAGTGACGTGTTCATCGATAAACAGCCCTTCAACTTGGTGGAATTGATGAGAATGCGTTGGATCATCAGTATCCCGACGGTAAACGATTCCAGGTGAGATCATCTTCAGCGGTCCCTTTGAAAAATCATGTTTCTCCAGTGCCCGTGCTTGCATTGGTGAAGTTTGGGTTCGCATTAGGATTTCCTTACTTATGTAGAATGTATCCTGCATATCCCGGGCTGGATGATTCTTCGGTAGATTCATCATTTCAAAGTTGTACTTATCTTCTTCAACTTCTGGACCGGAAAGGACTTCATAGCCCATCCCCAAAAACAAATCGACAATTTGGTCAATGATCTGTTGAATCACGTGCGGTTGGCCTTGAGCAACCGGCTTTCCCGGCATCGTCACATCAATCTTTTCAGCTGCCAGTTGCGCATTGAGGGCAGCATCTTCCAATTTTTCACGATGATCAGAAACGGCTTCGGTGATGGCATCCCGAATCTTATTGGCATAACTGCCGACTTCCGGCCGTTCTTCAGGGGTTAATTCTTTGATTCCCCGCAATGCAGCGGTAATCGGGCCTTTTTTCCCGAGCAAATGCACTCGAATTTCATTTAATGCTTTTAAATCATTGGTCTGCTGAATATCAGCAAGCCCTTTTTCTTTGATCTCTGTCAATTGATCTCGCAGTGACATAGTATCCCTCCAGTTCAAATTTTAAACACAAAAAAACTCCGCCCGATAAGGGACGAAGCAACGCGGTACCACCCTAATTTGCTGTCAAAAGACAACACACTTAAGACATCGCTAACGGTGATTAACCGGAAATTTTTTGTTAAATAACGCCCAATTTCAGCTCGAAAAATGAATTCGTGAAGATTTCCTACTTCGTTTTCACCAACCACGAAGTCTCTCAGATAGGTTATCAACCTACTACTTTTTTCTCAAACGCTTTACATTAGTGAATAATAAGCTAAAACAAAAAAATGGTCAAGCTACTTTTCAACGCTTGGATACGGTTTTCTGACCATGTATGAATTTCATGCATGATTGGAGCTAATTCTTTGCCTTGTTCAGTCAATGAATACTCGATTAAAGATGAATCATCGTGTTCGGTTCTGACAACGACACCATCGTCTTCCAGTTCGCGCAGGCGCTCTACCAGCACACGATCGCTGCACTTGGGGATTTGTCGGGCAATCTCCCTGAATCTCAAAACACCTTCCTGAAGGAGGACGTCAATGATTAAGCCATTCCATTTTTTACCAAGGAATGAAAATGTCTTCTCGAACTTAGGACACAAATAATAATTAATGGCATCTTGCAGACCAACTACTTGTCGCATATAAATTCCCCCCTCTCATCGGACAACCGTTATTTAACAGCAGTTGTTCGCTTAACTTGCTTCTTTAACGTTTCGAACTTTGATTTAAGTGGACTCACGAATTCGTGAACAGCTTCGTAGTCATCGACCAAGGAGACGATGACACTTTCTTCGTACTTGGGCCGTGCCAAAGTTAATCCCCACATGTGCTTAAGAATAATATCTTTTTCCATTGGGGATAACTTGGTGATCCGTTCGGCATTCCGCAGGGCAACCCGTGGGTGAATAAATGCGTGAGAACCCAAATCAAACTTGGTGGTTCTCCAGTCGTAGAAAAACAGATCATGAAGCAGACCAGCACGCGCAACGGCACGATAATCTAAGCCCCTTCTTTTGGCAATCTTATAACTGTCAAAAGAAACAGCAATTGAATGTTCAAGTCGAGTTGAGTGATGGTGCTGAGTATAGTTAGCCAATTTCTTAACCATGTCAGTCGCCATCAGGTCAGAAACTATTTCACGATACTCGGAATCGTTTTTCCATTCATCCTTTTGCATGTAATACCCCTTTGTCTTTATTTACAAACATGATACATGGTATCGCCCCAAATATCAATGAAAACGACCGTTATTTAACAAACTTGAAAAGTAATATGCCGGTCGCTACGGCAACATTTAGCGATTCCGCCTCACCATTCATCGGAATGTAAAGGTTTTGATCGGTCTTCTCCAAAATCTTTGGGTCAACCCCATTGCCTTCATTTCCCATAATCAGTGCAAATTGCTTGGTAGGTGTTATATCATAGTAGGAAATGGCCTGATCATTTAATTCGGTGCCATAAGTCTTAACGCCAGCTTCTTTAAAGGCTGCCATCCATTCCAAGATATCTCCGGTAAACAGCTTCATGTGAAATTGGCTGCCCTGCATTGACCGGACAACTTTCGGGTTATAAAGATCAGCCGATCCCTTGCCAAAGACAATGCCGTTTAATCCCGCCGCATCCGCTGTTCGGACCATGGTGCCAATATTGCCCGGGTCTTGAATGTTATCCAATAACAGCCAGGCACCCTTTAAGTCATCGGGAATCTGTTCATGGTAGTCCTCGGTATTGAGCACGGCAAACACACCCTGGGGCGTCTCTGTGGACGAGATATGTTTGGCAATTTCTGGCGTGATTAAGAAAATTTCGGTATCATCGTCAACCGGCAGATCGCCCAAATAGCTCTCGTCGACAACCATCAGTTGTTTGATGGTCTGGCGATGGCGAATTGCTTCATCAACAATGTGCCAGCCTTCAATAACGTATTCGCCGGACTTAACCCGTCCCTTCTTGGACTGCATCTTGGTCCATTCTTTTACCCGGTTATTCTGATTCGATGTAATTCTTTCAATATCCATAAAATATCTCTCTTTCATTATTAATTGTAGGTGGTGATCATTTGAACGACAAAATTCAAACAGTCAAAATGAACGCTTCCGGCCGAGTCCAAGGCGTTGGCTTTAGATGGTCAACCATCCAGCTGGCAGAAAGCCTCAACATTTCCGGCTGGGTCAAAAATGAAATCGACGGCAGCGTTTCAATTCTTGCAAGCGGCGAAAGTGAAAATCTGGCGCAATTTATCCAAAAAATCAAGAATTCACCCACCCCATTTGCCAAAGTCAAAAGTCTCCAAGTCAATTATATCGCGAAAAGGGTAAATAAAGGGTTTAATGTGAAATATTAAATTGAAAAGCAGGCAATAATCTAGTAAGATTGTTTTGTTTACGTACTAACTTAAGAAAGGTCTTACTCATGAAAAAATTTAAACACCTCACCACGCTGGGATTGCTTTCCGGCATGGCCCTTCTTTTGAGTGGCTGTGTCCGAACAACCAAGTCCGGTAAGCCTTACGGAGCCGTCTATGATTATCTGGCCCGCCCTGCTCAGGCAATTATGGAATGGATTGCCCAATTTGTCGGTAGTTACGGCTGGGCCATCATCGTCCTGACCGTGGTTGTTCGCCTATTCCTCTTGCCAATCATGGTTCGCCAGATGAAGGCTTCAACTATTCAACAGGAAAAAATGCAGTTGATTAGACCACAAATGGCTGAATTACAGAAGCGTCAAAAAGCAGCCAGTACCCCTGAAGAACAGACAGCTGCCAGCCAAGCAATGATGGCATTGTACAAACAAAACGGCATTTCGATGACCGGTGGGATCGGTTGCTTACCATTATTGATTCAGATGCCGATCTTTACTGCTTTGTACGCCGCAATCCGTTACTCGCCAGAGCTGTCTCATACAGTTTTCATGGGCATTCGACTCGGCCAATCGAGTTGGCTGTTAGCCGTTTTGTCATTTGCTTCCTATCTATTACAGGGCTACATTGCCATGCTGGGCACCCCTGCAGCGCAAAAGAAGCAAATGGGCGCCATGATGCTGCTCAGTCCAATCATGATCTTGGTGTTCACGCTGAGTGCCCCAGCCGGTCTGGGAATTTACTTCTTCATTGGCGGCCTATTCGCATGTTTGCAGACGTTGATCATCAATATGTATCGACCAAGAATTCGAAAGCGGATCGCCAAAGAAAATGAAGGCAAAAAAGCTGTGACGGTTGAGGATCTGATGCCAGATCCAACGCCGACTGCCAGTGGGACAAAATCGACCGGTTCCGATATTCACCAAAGAAATCGTCAACGAAATACCGGCAAGCAGCAATCCGGGCATCAGCCTCAGGCTCGTCCAGCTGCTCAGCCAACCAAAACGACGGTGGATAAGCAAGCTGAAAAACCAGCGGCTAAGCGTCCTCGAAACGCTGGTAAACAACAACGACATCATAAATAATCACACTCAATCACATCTTTTGGTGTGATTTTTTTATTTCTGCAAGATTTTGAGTGATATGACACCCAAACTCAGGATAAGAATGGTAGGATATTCATGTATATTTTTCAGGAAAAGAGTTGTTTTCGTTTATGAATCAAATTTCGCTATTGATCATTCTCCTGGCGGCCCTTGTCATCCCATTGGCAATGGCCCGTTTTAAAATCACTTTTCTACCAACAGCGGTTGTTGAAATTATTGTTGGTATCCTGCTGGGACCGTCACTGTTCAACTGGATCACCAACTCGGAAACCTTGGAGATTCTCCAAAATGTCGGGGTCATCTTCCTGTTGTTCTTAAGCGGGATGGAGATTGATTTCAGCCTCTTTAAAAAGAAGCCCACCACTCTTTCACCGCTCGAGAAGAAAAGCCAGCATGATCAGCCGAAGTACTCAGTATTACAAGTGGCTACAATCGCTTACGCCTCAATTGTCGGCATGTCGTTTGTGATCGCTTATCTGCTTCAACTCAGCGGCTTGTTCACCGATATTTGGCTGGCCGCGATTCTGTTCATGACGATTTCACTCGGCATTGTCATTGCCGGGTTAAAAGAAAAGGAGCTGCTTAGCAAGCCGTTCGGCCAGGCAATCCTCTTAATCGCCGCCCTGGGAGAGGTTGTCCCGATGGTTGGGTTGACTTTTTACGCTTCAGCCTACAGTCCCCATTCCAAATCCTTATGGCTGATCTTGTTGATTCTGGTTGCAGCTGCGCTCTTGTTCTGGCGGTTCAAAGCCTTTTTCCGCTTCTTTGATCGGATCAACAAGTCGACCACCCAGCTGGATATTCGGCTTTCATTTTTTATCATCGTGGCCCTGGTAACCGTCGCTGAATCGGTTGGCGCTGAGGGAATCCTTGGTGCATTTCTTGCCGGAATCGTCATCAAATTACTTGAACCGCATGAAGAAACCAAAGTTCGTTTGGACTCAATTGGGTATGGCTTCTTCATCCCAATTTTCTTCATCATGAGTGGCGTTAATTTGAACTTAAAAGAATTAATTACGAATCCACAAACGCTGGTGTTGATTCCCGTGATTTTTGTCGGCTACGTTTTGGCAAAGAGCTTGGTATTCAGTGCCTTAAAATTGCGTTTCAAGAACCTAAACGCAGTTGCAGGAACTGCGATGACTGCCACCACCATTACCGTTGTTTTGGCAGTGCTGCAGGTTGCCAACCACTTACACAGAATTACCAGCCAACAGTCAGGTGCATTCTTGCTGTCAGCCGTCATCACCTGTGTCTTTGGTCCACTGATTTTTAATAAGCTGTATTCATCAGAAGCCGAGGATCTCAAAAAGACGAGCGTGCACTTTATCGGCACCAATTTGACGACTGTCCCTGTGGCGCAACAATTAGCCAAGGGCTGGTATGATGTGACCATGTATACCAACAACCAGCACAATTATCGGGCCTTCAACAGTGAAACGACCATCCATCTGCTGGACAGTTTGGAACCGGAAGTCATGATTAAAAACGGTGTTTTTGATGCTGATGTCGTGGTGTTTGGTCAGATTAATTCCGAAAAGAATTATGAATTGGCGAAAATTGCCAAGCAATATGGTGTCCGCCGGGTGATCGTCCGATTCGAAGACCGCAATATTTTAGACGATCGCAGAGACGAGTTGGATCGACTGGGAGTGGAGCTTTATAATACCCCGGATGTTAATATCAGCATGTTAAGAGCGTTGATCGAAGCGCCGTCAACAATGCGCTTAATGACGTCCACAGATTCCAGTGTCTACGAAGTTGCCCTGAGAAACCGGCTGTATGCTGACATTCAGGTCCGCAACATTCCATTTATCGACAAAGTTACCATTACCCAAATTTACCGTGACAAACGGTTTATCCGGCCAACCGGCGGCACATCGTTAAAACTAAATGATCGGATTATTTTTACCAGCAGCAAAGCCGAGGCACCAGAAGTTCGTAGGGAACTTGGAAAACTTAATTAGTCACAATGACTCTTACCCATTAAAAAGACGTCACATTCATTGCAGTTTGCAACGGATGTGACGCCTTTTTAAACTTATTTTTCATGATGTTCATCGTCATTTAATGGACGATCATCATGTTTGGAAGTATCCAAGATTCCTTCTGGGAGTCCTGAATCTTCCGATTGTTCTTTGGAGGTTGATGAAGTCTTTTTCTCCATTTCTTCTTCGCTTGGCAGATGCTGCAAGATTGGCAGATTGATTTGGAAAATCGACCCGGAACCAAGTGAACTTTCAATCGAAATGTTACCATGGTAAGCTTCGATCAGCCTGTGGGCAATTGAAAGTCCCAGTCCGTTACCGCCTTTGTCACGACTGCGGGCTTTATCGACCCGATAGAAGCGGTTGAAGACCTTTTGCTTATCCTCTTCAGAAATCCCCTCACCAAAGTCCTGGACAGCAATGTTAACCATCGCCATCGATGTAGACAGTGACAGGTGGACTTCTTTTCGCTTGGTTGAATATTTAATGGCATTATCCAGAAGAATGACCAATACTTGTTCAAGATGATTCCGATAAATCTTAACGTAAACGTCATGATCGGTGTCATCATCAAACGTAAAGGTGAAATCTGGATGAATCATTTTGAAATCATTATAAACTTGTTCAAACACTTGATTGACGTCGGTAATTTCTTCGCCGTAATTAATTTCAATCTGTTCGGCACGCGAAAGATCCAACATTTCAGAAACCAGGCTCTTCATTCGATTGGTTTCCTGCAGTGAAGCTTTCAAAGATTCTTCCAAGACTTCGGGATCATCTTTCCCCCACCGCAGCAGCATATCAATATGACCCTGAATGACGGCAACCGGTGTCCGTAATTCATGGGAAACATCCTCCACGAATTGCTGTTGCTGGTCAATATAGCGCTGAGTTTGATCCAACATGCCGTTCAACAACTGAGCCAAGTCGGTTAATTCATCGTTGGATCGAAAGGCCGGTACCCGTGCATCTGAGTCGGGATCGCTCTTAACTTCATTAATCGTTTTTTGAATATCATTAATTGGCCGCAATAATTCCTGAGCTAGAATATAGGCAAAAATCATCGTCAAAAGAACAGAAATCAGCACCAGAATAATTAAGATAACCAGCAGCTTGTTAGCCGTCGCTCGGTAATTGTCCAATTGATCAGTGACTTGTGCGTACCCAATCAATGAGCCATTCTTCTTTGAAAGCAGCGGTTCTGAGCCAACCAGAATTTGGTGGCCATTATGCCTGGTGGTAAAAATTTTCCGCTTGCTGGCAGAATAAAACTTGGCCGTACTCTTCCGCGATTCAAATAATTCCTTGCCATTGACACTGTAGACATTGACTAAAATGTTATCGCGGGAAAAATTAACGATCAACGAATTGGAATACAAATCGTTGCCATCAGCTTGTGTTACCTGATCGTTACTGTCGGTGATCTTTGGCTTCAAATAGTGTCCCACATCGCTTTTGGTCAATGGTGAGGCATAATTGGTCAACCTTGAAGAAACGGTACTCAAGGTATTGTCAATGTGCGAACGTTCCTGTTGAAATAAGACGTTGGTAAATCGATTAAAAATTAAGCATGAGAAAATAACAACAATCGCTAAAACACCAATGGACGTAAAAAACGCCCACTTCCATTTTAGCGATGTCTTTCTTCTCTTTGGTTTTGTGTTGGGTTGGTTCATGACCGCATCACGTACCCCGTACCTCTAACCGTTTGAATGTAACTGTTCTCACCTGGACGATCAATCTTGTTTCGGAGATATCTGATGTAAACATCGACCACGTTGGTCTCAACTTCGGAATCGTACCCCCATACTTTGGTAAGCAGAACATCCCGGGCCAGGACAACGTCAACGTTTTCCATCAAAGTCAGCAACAATTCATATTCACGCTTTGTGAGGTTAATCACTTCATCGCCACGACGAACAATTCGACTTTCCTTTTCAATGGTCAAGTCCTTGAATGTGACTGATTTCTTGTTGTTCTTTTGTTGATCATTTTCGATTTGAATTCGGCGAAGCAAGGCCCGGATTCGAGCTAAGAGTTCCTCAATCGCAAAGGGTTTGACAATGTAATCATCAGCACCATGATCAAAGCCTGAAACTCGGTCAATAACAGAGTCCCGCGCGGTCATCATGATAATCGGTGTGTTCTTCTTTTCACGTAATCGGCGGGCAACTTCCATTCCGTTCAATTCAGGCAACATCAAATCAAGCAAAATGACATCAAAGTTCTCATCCAATGCAGCCTGCAAACCAGTTCGGCCGTTTAGCTCAACTTGGGTATCGTAGCCTTCGTGCTTTAACTCCAGTTCGACGAAACGTGCTAAATTCTTTTCGTCTTCAATAATCAAAATTCGACTCATAAATGATCAGCTCTCCCATAAAATATCTTAATTTGTTTATTAGTAACGTAGAAACCTTTTAACATAACTCTCATTTTACCATAATTATGAGAGTTTTAGTCTTTTACTTTAATAAAACTTAGAAAAACGGCTAAAATTGCTTGGAAATATTTTTCATTTAAACTAATTTTGTGTAGAAATTCACTTGATAATGCCCAAGGGGACGTTTATAATGAACTTGTTTGAAAATATATTACAAAAAGGATGATTAACCCTATGAAAGCTGCTGTTGTAAGAGATCCCGTTGATGGATATGTTGATATTAAAGATGTTACTTTACGCCCCATTCACCAAGGTGAAGCCTTAGTTCAAGTTGAATATTGTGGATTATGTCACACAGATTTACACGTCGCTGAAGGCGACTTTGGTAAGGTTCCCGGCCGAATCATTGGTCACGAAGGCGTCGGAAAAGTCATTCAAGTTGCCGACGATGTCACTAACTTAAAGATTGGCGACCGTGTTTCAATCGCTTGGTTCTACAGAGGCTGTGGTCACTGTGAGTACTGTATCACTGGCCGTGAGACACTCTGCCGTAACGTTCAAAATTCTGGCTACACAGTTGATGGTGCTATGGCTGAACAAGTCATTGTCCCTGCAGACTACGCCGTTAAAGTACCAGAAGGACTTGATCCAATTGAAGCGACTTCATTAACCTGTGCCGGCGTTACGATGTATAAGGCACTCAAAGTTGGCGACACTCGTCCCGGCCAATGGGTTGAAGTCGTTGGTTGTGGTGGCTTGGGTAACCTCGCTGTTCAATATGCCCATAACGTCTTTGGTGCCCATGTGGTAGCCGTTGATGGTAATGAGCAAAAACTTCAAGCAGCTAAGGACAACGGTGCAGATATCACCATCAACCGTCATGATCCAGATGTTGCCGATCAAATTCAAAAGAAGGTTGGCGGCGTGCATAATGCTCAAATTACTGCCGTTACAACTGAGGCCTTCACTACATCTGTTAACGCTTTGCGTCCAGATGGCAAGTTGGTTGCTGTTGCCCTTCCTAAGGGTGATATGGCACTTAACATCGATAAGACGGTTCTCGATGGCATTCAAGTTGCCGGTTCACTGGTTGGTACCAGACAGGACCTCGCTGAAACATTCCAATTCGGCGCTGAAGGCAAAGTAAAGCCAATCGTACAAACTCGTCGACTTGATGAGGTCAATGACATTATCGATGAAATGAAAGCCAATAAGATTGTTGGCCGAATGGTTGTTGATTTTACTAAATAAATATAATATTGATCCAAATGAATTAAGGGCCACCAGCGAAACGCATCTCGCTGGCGGCCCTATTTTTATGTATATAAAAACCAATTTAGAATCCATGGCGTTCTAAATTGGTTATTAATTACTTGTTATCTTTGATAACTTTACGGCCTTTGTAAAAGCCTGATGGTGATACGTGATGTGGCATGGTGTATTCACCGGTCTTTGGGTCGAGGCTCAAATTAGGAGTCGTCAACTTGATGTGACCGCGACGCATGCGCTTTCTAGCTTTAGAAGTTCTACGTGCTGGTGTAGCCATTCTTTTTCCCTCCTCGTCAAAATAAAATATCCACTAGTGAAATTTTAAGTCCAGCTATTTCGAATCTCGATTCTTAAAAAAGTCCTTCAATTCGGCCAGACGTGGATCAACAGTTTTCAATTCTGCCTTCTGCTTGCTGTAGTCATCGACGGACATAACATCCCAATCGTCACCACTTGGCATCTCTTTGCCTGCAAGTTCTTCAGGAGACAGGACGTGCATAGGAATATGCAAAATCACATTATCAACAACTGCTCTTTGCATATCAACCATATCATCTTCATCTAAAACAAAGACAACGTCATCTTTTCCATACCGTGATTCAGCAGCCTTGGAAGGAACATAGAACTCCTCAACTGTAAAATCAAGCGGTAGGTCAACGGGTGTCAATGAACGGGATGACGGGACGACCAACTTCCCAACAATATGGGAGTCAATAATCACATCACCGCGATCGGCAAAAGCAGTCCCTTCAACGTGAAAGTCGGATGCATCGATCACTTCATCAGCATATCGATCAAGCAAATCGGCTTTGATTTGAAGGTTCTCGTTGAATGTGAAAGGATCAGTATCCGAGTACTTTTGCAAGTCTCTAAAGTACCATTTCAATATAATTCCTCCAATGCAACAAAACTTATTATACCGGCAACAAATAGGCTTGTCAAGGCAATTTCCTTGATAGGAGTTTACGGATTATTCCATGATGATTGGATGTCGATAATAATCTTGAGACAAGCCATTAATCATCTGGGTTAACATCCCGCCCCGAAAATCCATTTGGATTGTGTCGGCAACAACGTCGTCAGTAATTTTGGTAATCAATGGAACGTCAAGGTCTCCTTTGATTTGATTCAAGTATCTTTGACCTACCGCGTTAAAGCCCAACAGCCGGACATATCCGGCCGCCTGAAGCATATCACTTGGAACTGCATGTAACAAGACATAGGTACACAGCCGCTGGATTCTTGTATACGTATAACGCTTGGTTTTGACCAAATGTAGGAACTCGGTGAAGCTTTCTGCCTTGATTGCGGCCCGTTTTAAACGGTACTCAATTCCCTCGGTCATCTGATAAATCTGATGAAGCTTTTCAATCGGACTCTCAACCAATTCAAACCTGAGAAACGGCCAAAAATCTTGCCAGGTGAGCATTCGGTCATGCTCAAGCATCCCCATTGTCCCCTTGGGAACCACTCGATCAGCAGCCTTCAAGTCATGTTTAACGACCGCTTGGCGAATCGCTGTCGCACTAGCAATAGGACTGACATCGTCAATTTGAGTCGCATCATGTTGGCTGCCCTTTCGCTTAATTGGTACCAGCGAAAGCGGCCTGCCTGCTTCAACATTGGCTTTTGCGTATCCAAATCCTAAGACATCATTGGGTTGATTCAACCGAATGCCGGTTTTCTCAAATAGATAATCCTGGAAGACGGAGGCGTATGGACGATCAAATCGTTTAAAATCGGCAGGATTTTTTGGCTGATGGTCAATCAGCTTTTGATAATCCATTTCTGGATGTTCTGCACCAAAGGCCAACCACCGACACTTTATTTTGGCAGCCAAATCAACCGCCCCTTTTGAGAATAGGTGGGAAGGCTGAACCGCCGAAAATAATGGCAGTTCAATGACCAGGTCAACTCCACCCAGCAGGGCAGCGTGAGCCCGTTGCCATTTGTCATACGCCGCCGGTTCACCCCGCTGCAGCCAATTGCCGCTCATAATGGCGACAGTAACATCTGCGCCGGTTGCCTGCTTTGCCTGTTCGAGCATATATAAATGTCCATTATGAAAGGGATTGTATTCTGAAACAATCCCAACAGCTTGAAGCATATTCTCCGACTTCCTTAGTCTTTTCCCGTACTAAAGAACCAGCGCTTGGTTTCCCGTACGAAGGGGTTGTCCCCAAAATCGGTGCTTGCCAGAGTTACCAAGAAACCAGTCTGTGACAGCAGATCTTTAATCACCGTGTCATCGTAAGCGCGCTCACGATGGATTTCATTATACGCATCATAAGCATCCTTCTCCTCATTGTATTGGAAGAAGTTCAACTCGTGTTCAACAGCCATTGGCGCGAAGTCACCTTCGTAGCTGGTCCACATAAAAGCGGCATCTTCACTCCGATAGTTGTACATATAACCAGGATAAACCTCGGTTGCCTGATAAGGTGAAATCACATCAAAGAGAAACTGACCGTCCGAATTGAGATGATCATACACTGCTTTGAAAGTTGTCTCCAAATCATTTTGATCAATCAAATAATTCAAGGAATCATCAAAACAGCAGATCAAATCATACTGATCAAGGCCGTCCAGATTGCGCATATCAGTTTGAATAAAGGGCACGTCAACACTTGCTTCGCGTGCTCTTTGCTCGGCAATTGTCAGCATGTCCTCTGATAGATCCGCCCCAGTCACCTGAAACCCTTTTTGGGCTAATTTAATCGCCAAGCGACCAGTTCCGCAGGCCAGATCCAAAATTTTAATTTCTGAAGGCGGTTTTTGGATCCCTTTTGTCTTGTTCACAACAAAATGGGCCCAACGATCATAGAGAGTTGCGTCAAATAAATCATCATAAAATTTGGCGAATTCTGTATAGATCATTATGCCTCCACCCACGAATCGGTATTAACGATTGGGGCATCCGACCATAATTTTTCCAAATTGTAAAAATCACGGACATCTTTCTGGAAAATGTGAACGACCACGTCACCGAGGTCAATTAAAATCCAGCGGGCAGAATCTTTACCAGAAACACTGTAGACATTAACGTCATCGGCTTCAACCTGATCGACAATTTCATCGGCAATCGCCTTGACCTGTCGACTGGAAGCTGCGTCAGCGATGACAAAATAGTCAGCCATCAGACTAACCTTTTGCATATCGAGAACCACAATATCGTTGGCACGTTTACTGTCTGCCGCACGAACAACGACTTCTGAAATTTCTTTACTGTTCATATTTACTCCTTAATCTATTCCTGAACTTGGTACCCAACTATTATAAGTCACGATTGTCTGTGGAAAAACTGGCTTATTGTGGGCAACCAAGTATCCCAACGTTTGTTTGGTTTGGTAGGCAACGCCATCTTGCAGATTATTCTTGGTAATCTTGCGTGCCTCATCGACACCTGGAAAATCCCGACCTGGTTCAATATAATCGGCCATATAGACAATTTGTTCCAATGGCGTCATATACTGGTGCCCAACTGTATGGTACCTGACGGCGTTTAAAATATCAATATCGGTGATTTGTAACTCATTTTTGACAAACAACCAACCAACAACACCGTGCCAAATTGCGTTGCCATAATTCAGCAGTTCAGGCTCTAATTGATAGTCCTTGATTGCTTGAATAAAATCGTCATCCGGACGTTGCTTGGCATAGTCGTGGACCAACCCACCAATCGCCGCCTTTTCAATATCAACCCCGTTTTGTTCTGCGAGGTCCATGGCAGTCTGCTCAACACGCAGACAATGCTGAAAACGGTGATCACTGAGAGCGGCGCGTAGTTTGCCAACCAGCTCGTCACGAGTGTATGGAACAAAATGGCCTTGATAGATTAGTTGATCATTTTTCATATAAATGGTTCTCCTTTATATAATGTTCAACAGCGGCCGGAACCAAGTACTTAATTGACTGGTGCTGTCGCATTTTCGAGCGAATCAGCGATGATGAAATATCGATGAACGGCACGTCAACCCAAATTACCGGGTATTTGGAAGCTGGTGTGTAGCCGTCACGTTTGACACCGACAAACGAAACCAATTTGACCAGATCATCGATTCGATACCATTTTGGCAGGTAATCGACCATATCACCACCGATAATAAAGTAATATTGATTCTCGGGGTGCTGTTGGGTCAACTGTTTCATTGTGTCGTAGGAATAACTGACGCCACCACGCATAATCTCAGTCATTTCAATGGCAAACTTGGGATTGTCCCGAATAGCGCAGTTAATCATGGCCACCCGATCTTTGGCATCAATCGCAAATTTCCGGTCAACGTGCGGTGGATTGGCATCAGGCATAAAGTAAACTTTGTCGAGCCCCAGTTGATCCAAGACCTGTTCGGCAATAATTAAATGCCCGTTATGAATTGGATTGAAGGTCCCCCCTAAGATCCCGATGCGTTTACCGTTTTGTTTTGTAATTGTTTTCGTCTGGGTTAATGTTTCGACATGATTCATGACGTTGCTCATCCTTCATTACCTCTAAATCGCCAAAACTTCGTTGGATAATTTTTGCTTATTTGGATCTTTTGACGGCTTGAAGAGGACCAAAGTCTTCCCGATCGTCTGAACCACCGTCACATCACTTTTGGTTTCAATATAGTCCTTGATGTCATCAACGGTCGCTGCGGAATTTTGTAAGACATTGATTTTAATCAGTTCACGCGTATCAAGTGCTTTTTGAATCTCTTCAAGCCAAACTGGTGAAAGACCGTTTTTACCAACTTCAAAGATTGGCCGCATGCGGTTGGCATTGGCTCTTAAAAATCGTTTTTTTTTCCTGTTAATTTCATAAGTCCCTCTTTAGTTAAATCATTGCTGGGCGCATCAAAACGGATACGCCTTTAGGAGCCCATCCAGTGACGGAAACGCCCTCTGGAACAGTTACCCAACCCAAGCCCTCGATCACTAAATCACTTTTTTCAGTGGACTTAAATTCATGAGGTTCCAAAGCTGGAAAATCAGCCTTTTGATCTTCGGTTGGCGGTGTTAGAAATGAACCCACATGGGTAGCGTAAAACTCATCGGCATTTTCTAATTTCGTTCGATGAATGAATAAATTATTCTCAGCATACACTGTGAATCCATGACGCTTGTCACCAGAGTTGTAATCAAACCGGGCAACGCCGGCAAAGAAGAGCGTTTGACCCGGGTTTAACTGGTAACCTTTCGGCTTGATTGTTTTTTGTGGCGTCACCAAATTCAATTCTTTACCCGACAGATGGTGGGCCATTTGCTCAGGCTGGATGATCCCTGGGGTATCCACTAAGTTATGACCGTCATTGAGCGGAATATCAATCCGATCCAAGGTCGTTCCCGGAAAACGGGAAGTCGTGATTAACTCCTTGATGCCAGTTGACTGACGGACAATTGAGTTGATCAGAGTTGATTTACCAACATTGGTAACCCCAACGACATAAACATCTTTTCCCTGACGGTACTTTTCAATTTGATCCAACAAACGATCAATATCAAAATTTGTCTTAGCAGAAATCAGCTCAACATCAATTGGCCGAATACCGGCCGCGTTAGCCTGTTGTCGCAACCAATCCTTCACCTTGTTATGCTTCAAGGCTTTGGGCAAAATATCGAGTTTATTCCCAACCAACAGGACCGGATTGCTGCCGACAAACCGATGGAGACCGGGAATGAGGCTTCCGTTCACATCAAAAATATCAACCACGTACACGATCAAAGAGTCAGTATCAGAAATACTGGTTAACAGCTTTAAGAAGTCATCATCCGATAAACTGACGGGAGCAATTTCATTATAGTGGCGAAGTCTAAAACAACGCTGACAATAGACCTCCCCATTTTCAAGCCCCTTCTTTAAAGCAGATTCAGGGGTGTATCCGAGTGCGTTCTTGTCAGTCGTCTGGACAGCTGCCCCACAACCCACACAATGAACGACTTCACCGTCAACAACAACTTCACTATTTGCCATAATTCCTCCTATTTCCAATGTAAATCAGGATATTTTTTCGATAATTTATTCCAGACAATCTTTTCAAAGTAACGATTGATCGTGGTATTCCAAGCATCGTCACGCACCAGTGGCTTCACCAAAATGCTGCGAACACCGCAACTGTTGGCAGCCACCACATCAGTCATCAATTGGTCGCCAATCATAACAGTGTTGCGCTTTTGTAAATTAAATTCCTTGAGAGCGTGCCGGATACCGATAGTGAGCGGCTTCATTGCCCTGGGAACAAACGGCAGCTCGTAATCTTGAACCGCGCGTTGAATTCGCTTGTGACTGTTATTGGACACAACAATCACCTTAATGCCAAATTTTTTATTTTCTGACAACCAGTTGCGTAACGCTTGAGAACCCTTCTTGGAGTTCCAAGGTACCAAGGTATTGTCTAAATCGGTTAGAACACAGTTGATATTATGATCCCGCAGGAATTGGGGAGAAATCGTGTAAATATCCCCAATCATCCATGTTGGTTTAAATCGAGACAACATATGTCGCTCCTTAAATTATAGTAAATTTATTTAAAAAAACTTCCACCAAACTATCGGTGAAAGTCATTTTAGCACATCAAAATTACTTAAGTGCTTTTTTAGCTTCGTCAGTTAAAGCTTTGAAAGCTTCAGTATCACTAACTGCTAAATCAGCAAGCATTTTACGGTTCATGTCGATGTTGGCAAGCTTCAAACCGTGCATAAATTGGCTGTAGCTGAGGTCATTAAGACGAGCAGCAGCGTTAATTCGTGCAATCCAAAGTTTACGGAAGTTACCTTTGTTGTTACGACGGTCACGGAATGCATATACCTGTGACTTCATAACTTGGTCTTTGGCAGTCTTGAATAAACGAGACTTTCCACCGCGATAACCCTTAGCTAATTTTAAAACACGCTTACGACGTGCATGTGTGACTGTTCCACCTTTTACTCGTGGCATTTTGAATTCCTCCTATATTTTGAAAAGTAATAATTGAATGTATAGTTGATTTTATAGATGTGGCAATAACTTCTTGTAAGTCTTGATATTAGTCTTGTCCATCATACTAGTACCACGAAGTTGGCGGCGTTGCTTCTTTGTCTTACCGTGGAAACGGTGACTGGTATAAGCATTTGCACTCTTAAATCCACCGTTGGCAGTTCTCTTAAAACGTTTTGCTGCAGCACGGTTTGTTTTTTGTTTAGGCATTGGTAAAAATCCTCCTCAAGTATTTAACAACTATTATTTTTGATCTTGGTCTTTTGGTGAAAGCATTAAGAACATGCTTCTTCCGTCCATCTTAGGTCGTTGGGTAACGGTGGCAACGTCCGCCGTTTCAGCAGCCATTCGGTCAAGAACTTTCCGGCCGATATCCTTATGCGTAATGGCACGGCCCTTAAATCGAATTGAGACCCGAACCTTTTCGCCCTTTGCCAAAAACTTCTTAGCATTCTTCAATTTGGTGTTAAAATCGTTCACATCAATTGTTGGGCTTAATCGAACTTCCTTGACACTGATGACTTTTTGTTTCTTACGGGATTCACGTTCCTTCTTCTGCAACTCGAAACGATACTTCCCATAATCAAGAATCTTTGCAACCGGTGGCTTGGCTTTCGGTGCAACCAGGACAAGATCCAAGTCGGCATCTTCAGCTAACTGAAGAGCTTCTGACTTAGTCTTAACACCAAGTTGATCACCATTAGCACCAATCAAACGAACCTCACGAGCACGGATTCCATCATTAACCATCATATCTTTTGCTATGGTACTTCACCTCCGAATAATTTGAAAAAGCAGAAAGAGAGCGGGCACACATTTGCGCCCGCTCTCAATTAAAGAACTTGGCTGACCAAGCTCTTACTCGATATCATGCCCAGCAAATTCAGAAATTTACTCAGGCGAGAAGCGGGTAGCTCCTGCTTTCATTTGAACAACTATTACAGAATATCATCTAATCACTTATGTGTCAACTATGAACCGTTAAGCGCATTAATAAGTGACTTGGTAATCCGTTAATCTTCTTCACGTGAATATGAAGCAATGTCTTTAGATACTTCATCAATGAAGTCCGGAACTGACTCTGATTGGGTATCCTGCTCACCATACTTACGAACTGAAACACTGTTGCCACTCACTTCTTCATCACCGACAACTAAGGTATATGGAATCTTGTGAGTCTGTGCATCGCGGATCAAGTAACCCATCTTTTCGGCACGGGTATCAACTGACGAACGAATCTTCAATGCTCGAAGCTGGTCATTAATCTTCTTAGCGTAATCCAGGTGCTTGTCTTGGCTGACAGGAATAATCTTAACTTGATGTGGTGCTAACCAGGTTGGGAAGGCACCCTTATAGATTTCAGTCAGGTAAGCGACGAATCGTTCCATGGTAGAAACCAAGCCACGGTGAATCATGACTGGACGATGTTGTTTGCCATCTTCGCCGATGTAGTGAAGATCGAAGCGTTCAGGAAGCATAAAGTCTAATTGAATCGTTGACAAAGTTTCTTCATTTCCCAGAGCAGTCTTGGTCTGAACATCCAGCTTTGGACCATAGAAGGCAGCTTCTCCTTCAGCTTCAACATAATCCAAGCCCATTTCATCCATGGCACCTTTCAACATGGTCTGAGCACGGGTCCACATTTCATCGTCATCGAAGTACTTTTCGGTGTTCTTGGGGTCACGGTAGCTCAAACGGAAGGTATAATCGTTAATATCAAAATCGTGATAAACCTCAACCATCAAGTTCAAGATATTCTTGAATTCTTCTTGAATCTGGTCCAAGGCGACAAATGTATGACCATCGTTCAAAGTCATTTCACGAACTCGTTGAAGTCCGGACAAAGCACCTGATTTTTCGTAACGGTGCATCATTCCGAGTTCAGCGATCCGAAGTGGCAGTTCACGATATGAACGGATATGGTGGTTATAAATTTGAATATGGCTTGGGCAGTTCATTGGCCGCAGTTCAAGCTCTTCACCGTCTCCCATGTCCATTGGCGGGAACATGTCCTCACGGTAGTGATCCCAATGTCCTGATTGTTTATACAGATCAAGGTTGGCTAAAACCGGTGTGTAAACGTGTTGGTATCCGTTGGCAACTTCCTTGTCAACAATGTAGCGTTCAATGGTTCTTCTGATCGTTGCACCGTTTGGCATCCAGTAAGGCAAGCCGGCACCGACTTTTGGATCAACAAAGAACAGATCCAGTTCGTTTCCGATGACTCGGTGATCACGTTCATGGGCTTCCTTGCGCTTCTCAAGGTCGGCATCCAAATCTTTTTGCTTGTTAAAAGCAGTTGCATAAATCCGTTGAAGCATTGGGTTGGATGACTTGCCCTGCCAGTAAGCTCCGGCAACTGAGAGCAGCTTGAAGATCTTAACTTTGCCGGTTGATGGTAAAACAGCTCCTTCGGCGATTGATTGGAAGTCACCGATTTGGAAGAATTTAACTTGGCCGTTAACTTCGTTTGCTTTGACCAATTCTTTTTGATAAGGATCATCGCCGGCAACCTTTGCAGCATCAGCAGCGCTTAAGAAGACCACCTTGATTGGCAGATCCTGTTTGATAATCTTATGCATTGAGTCTTCAAGTGAACTCAATTGATCAACACTGATTTGAGTGTCTGGTTTGTCAGTATCAACGAAGAAGCCGTCTTTATCGGCATCGCTTTCACCAAAGTGGATATTATCAAAATCATTGGCAATTGCCATTTTCAAAATCTGGGCGGCAGTTGCGCGTAATACACTGAGGCCTTCGTCACTATCTGACGTAACAATTTCAATCTTGCCGCCTTTATGTAGGGGCTCGTCATTGTTGACCCATTTTCCGTCAACCTTGGCGGCAACGGCTTTTTTACCTAAACTTACGGCAATTGATTTGGCAATGGCTTCTGAGGTAACGCCGTCATCAAATTGTTTAACACTACCATCTGGAAATTCAAATGAAAGTTGTGACATATTTCTTACTCCCTTTATATTTTATTGGAGCCACAAAAAAAGCCCCTGACATACTTATACAAGTACATCAGGGACGCAATTAGCGCGGTTCCACCCAAATTGGATTTTTGGATACAATTATCCAAAAAGCTCTCAAGTGGCTGCTAACGGTACCAACCGGGAAAGCATTATCCGCAATCCATTCTCAAAGAGTGGTAACAAACAATTTCTCAACAAACGGTCTTCCAGGCTGGAACCATTCTCCCTGTGATGAGTCATCACTGTCATGTCTCTTTGATTCATTGACATTTAGTATAGAGTTGCCGTTCAAAAATGTCAATTCAATTTGTAAATTAAACTGGTCGCCGATTTTTACCGGTCATCTCGACCTCACGAGACAAGAATCGAATTCGCTGCATGAGTCGTTTGGCTTTCAATGGTTCATCGTCGCCTTTTTGATTGATACGCAAATGTTCCTGTTCGAGTTGGGCCATTGAAAAATTAGACGTAAAAAACGTCGGTAGCTGCTGTTGCATCCGGTATTCCAAAATGACTCCCAATACTTCATCACGAACCCACGAGGACATTGAGTCAGCCCCAATATCATCAATCATCAGCACCGGCGACTTTTTGATCACATCAATTTTTTCGGTGACCGAGTTATCGGTGATCGCCGATTTCATTTCGACAGCAAAACTTGGAAAATGCACCATAGTGGTTTGAATCCCGTTATCGGCAAGTTCGTTGGCAATTGCACCTGTCAGATATGTTTTACCGACACCAAACGGCCCATATATGTACAGACCCGGATGGAAAGTCTTTTTGTCGGCCTTCATTTGGGCAATAAAATCCAATGCCATTGAAAGGGCTGTATAACGATTGGGGTCTGGATTATCGGGATCAGCCCCGTCGAATTCGGCGATCCTGGCATCCTTGATATCTTTAGGCATTGAAACCGTCTTAATTCGACGTGCCAAGGACTGACTGCGCTGTTTTTCGATCACCTCTGGAGAGGCTGAATACGCAATATCAATCAAATGATCGTTAATGACCAATTGGGGCAAATACCCAGGTGCAAATGATTGTTTCTTGGCCTTAATCTGATTTTTGACATTCACATACTCATACAATTTGGCAGCAGAACGGTCAACCGCATCAGGAGCCAGTTCACCTTGATGATCCTGAAGAAATTTGGCGATCTCAGGGTCATTTTTGATCTGTTCAATAATTTTTTGGAAACCTGATGCGACATTGCCACCCTTAAATTGACGGTCTTCCATTAGTTTCTTGACGAAATCACTTACTTTTTCCATTCAATCTCACCTACTCCCCGGCTTTTTTAACTTATCAAGCTGTGCTTTGAGCTGCTTCTTTTGGGCCTCAGTCAACTGTGAGGTCGGCTGGCTGGCAGAGGAAGGCTGATCATCCTTCGCCCAATCCGGCAGGGTCTCTTTGACATTAACCCGCCGCTGTTTGTACTTGGCAGCCCACTGATCAGCCTTTTTCTGTTTGTCGATTGTTCGATTCTTAATGGCATCGATTGCATGCTCGGCATCAAAAATCCCGTGTTGTGACCAATCATCGGCAATCGTTGACATCAAGTTTTTATTGAGAGTCGAACGATTTTCATCAACTAATAAATAGTAAATCAAAATATTGATGACTTCATTCGGCAACACGCGCAGGTTGACAAGCTCGCGCAAGGTTCGCTGCTCACCGCTGGTCACAATACCGTGCTTTTGTTTCTTGATTTGTTCCAAAAACACGACTGGAGCCGTCTTTTTACTAATTGAAATCAGTTGATTGGTTGCCGTGTCGAATTTTGCGGAAGAAGGCGTGATCTCAGCAGTAGATGCTGCTTTCTCCACGTTCTCTGCTTGATGCCGGCTGAAATTATCAGTAATAATTGCCTTCAACTGTGATTGATTCAATTCATTGGTGCTGAGATTAGTCGCCTTTTGAATGAGTTTAGCCATTTGGATCTCATCAATTCCATAGAGCAAATTCTCTGACAAAATCAAATCACGAGCGGCCTTAACAGAATTAAGATCGACGTATGAATTTTCCAACATGCTTAATAAGAGCTTGAAGTTAAATTGGCGACTATCCGGTTCGAAACTGTTCTCACTGACATTTGCAGCGGATCGAACAATGGTCTGCTTGGCGTCATTGACTGCGCCTGGAATGTTTTTAATCAGGTTCTGGGGTACAGCAAATAAATCCAGCAGTGAAGCCGAAATATTGGTCGTCTCCCCGAGATCCGGAAGTGGCAGCACCAGTCGGTCGACAATCTGCTTGTAGGTTGTTTCGCCCACTTTGCCCAATAAAATAATCGACAAAATATCGGTTCGTAAAAACTGTTCAGCAGTTAGCGGCAGATTCAACGAGTAGATCAAGACATCCGGTTTGTTTTGGGAAACCAAAGTATTGATCAGTTTAACGCCTTCCAATTGCTTTCGAATCGCCACCAGCTGATCAATTTTGCAATTTAACATGCTCTGAATTTCGTAATGCTTATGCAAAACCAACTGATTGTGATCATTTAAGCTCATCGACCACAACAAATTGTATAATCCCAATGCTTTTTCACCAATGATTGGTAGATACAAGTTGGTTAAAACACTGTGATCGAGGCTCCGATTAATGTGGGCATTGGTCGTGAGATATTTTGTATCGGGTGTTAATTTATCGAACGACTCTGCCATTATTTGTCCCCCGAGTGATCCTGACCCTTTTTCTTATCCTTTTCCATAATTTCCTTAAGCTCTTTATAAAAGACCGACATATCCTTGAACTGACGGTAAACACTGGCAAACCGGATATAGGCAATTTCATCCAAATTGGCCAAATCTTCCATGACGTATTCACCAATTTGTTGGCTGGAAACTTCATTCTCGCCCAGTGACCGCAATTTATTTTCAACCCGGTCCACCAAATTGGTAATGGCATCCATGGAAACTGGCCGTTTTTCAGCGGACCTGACGATCCCCTTTAACAGTTTTTCACGATTAAATTCTTCGCGGTTACCATTTTTCTTCACCACTAATAAAGGGGTTACTTCGACCCGCTCAAATGTGGTAAATCGAAAACCGCAGTGTTCACATTCTCTTCTTCGTCTGATCACCCGACCGTCATCAGTTGGCCGACTGTCGACAACCTTGGAACCATTGTATCCGCAATGAGGACATTGCATGGTGTTCACCTCGTCTATTTCGTTTCCTTCGCCAACCATCTGTCGACTTGTGTCAGCGTCGTTGTCATTGTTCCTGAGTTATAAATAATTGTATCAGCCAAATCGCATTTTGTCTGCAATGGCCATTGATTTCTGATTCTTTTAGTCGCACTTACAATACTCAGTTTATTGCGTTTCATCAATCTCTGCAACTGAGTGACCGGATCACAGTAAACCACCACCACCTCGTCGACCAGATGGACATAGCCATTTTCAAATAAAGTTGGTGCGTCCAAGACGGTCAATTCAGCATCCCGATAACGTTTCAACTGAGAAAAAATCTCTTCGCGAATGAATGGGTCAATGATTCGAACCAGTTGTTTGAGATCAGCTGGATTGTTAAACACAATCCGGCCGATTGCCTGGCGGTCAAGTGCGCCGTCAGCCAGCAAAATCCGCTGTCCAAATGCGTCCACCAGTGCTTGGAGCCCAGGAGTCCCGGTTTGTTCAACTTGATGGGTCACGATGTCAGCGTCAATCACAGGAATCTCCTGCTGATGAAGGTAATCGCTGACCACTGATTTTCCGGTGGCAATCCCGCCGGTTAAGCCAATTAATTTAGTCATTTTTTACACCACGCAAAGGTTGGCATTTTGGGCAAAAGTGGGTGCCCCGCTGAGCCAACTTGATTTTAACAATCTTTGTGCCGCATCTCGGGCAGGGTTCGCCTTCACGACCATAAACATTCAATTGATTTTGAAAACTGCCAGCTTCCCCATATGCAGTTGAATATGAGTGGACGGTCGTTCCATGACCGGCGATCGCCTTGGCTAATTCGGCAATAATATTTTTTCGCAACTCTTTAATTTGTCTCAACGTCAACGTGTTGGCAGGCTGTTGAGGATTAATTTTGCTTAGCCATAAGACCTCATCGGCGTAAATATTACCCAACCCGGCAATATTACTCTGGTCTAGTAAAAATGGTTTGATCACTTTACGGCTCTTGCTAAAAATTTTCTGCATGTAATCGACGGTCAAATTATCTTCGGTGGGCTCCGGTCCAATCGTTTTCAAACCGGCAACCTGCATTTCAGTGCCGGTATCAACCAAATTCATTCGGCCAAATTTTCGCGTATCATTGTAACGCAACTGACGCCCATCGGTCAGATGAAAAATGATATGGGTATGCTTACCGACCGGTGCATCTTCGGGCTCCACATCGTACTTGCCTTCCATTCTTAAATGAGAAACAATCGTTAGGTTGTCACTCAATCGAATCAGCAGGTATTTACCACGTCGATCAATTTTTTCAATCGTTTTGCCACGGAGGGCTTTTTTGAAATCGTTTGGTGGTAAATTAATCATTTTGGCATACAACACATCAACCGATTGGATGGTGCTTCCTTTAACCAATTGGGTCAGGCCGCGTCTAACGGTCTCAACTTCAGGTAATTCAGGCATTGAGATCCCCCATTTGCTTCAACTTATTTTGCATCATACCAGGTCTTACCCCAGTGGCTTTCAACTTTTAATGGCACATTCAAGTGGATCGCTGAATCCATGACGCTTGGAATCAGTTGTTTGACGGTGTCCAATTCCTCGTCAGGAACTTCAAAAATTAATTCATCGTGAACCTGCAGCAGCATGCGGGTTTTCATATCCTTGATTGCATCGGCCATATTAATCATCGCAATTTTGATGATATCGGCCGCACTGCCTTGGATTGGTGTGTTCATGGCAGTCCGTTCAGCGAATGAACGCAGATTAAAGCTCTTGGAATTAATATCCGGCAAATAACGGCGTCGATGGGCAATCGTCTCAACGTAGCGGTGGTTACGGGCAAATTCAACGATGTCTTCGGTATATTTTTTAACTCCGGGATATTCTTCAAAATAACGTTCAATAAACTGATGCGCCTGTTTTCTGGTAATGCCGGTATTGGACGCTAAACCAAAATCGCTAATCCCATAAACAATCCCAAAGTTAACTGCCTTGGCCTGACGCCGAAGTTCCGGGGTGACTTCTTCATTTGACGGCAGCCCAAAAATTCTCCGTGCCGTGGTGGCATGAATATCCTCGCCGTTTTTAAAGGCGTCCTGCATATTTTGGTCGTCGGTAATTGACGCCAACACCCGCAGTTCAATTTGAGAATAATCAGAGGAGAAAATCTGCCAACCGGGATGTGATGGAATGAACGCCTGGCGAATAAGTCGGCCTTCCTCGGAGCGAACCGGGATATTCTGCAGATTGGGATCGACTGAAGACAATCGACCAGTCTGAGTTAACGTCTGCAGATATCTGGTGTGAACTTTGGAATCATCTGGATGAATGACCTTTAATAGCCCATCAACATATGTCGACTGTAGTTTGGAAATCTGGCGGTAGTCCAACACGTTTTGAACAATTGGCGCATCCGGAGCCAATTTCTCCAACACGTCAACTGAGGTCGAATAACCGGTTTTGGTCTTCTTTAGAATCGGCAGGCGGAGCTTTTCAAACAGAATCTTTCCCAGTTGTTTGGGAGAACCAATGTTAAATTCTTCACCAGCTTCTTGGAAAATGGTCTGTTCAATTTCAGCCAGCCGCTCTTTAAATTTACTGCCCATGCCCTCCAAAGTGGCTGCATCAACTTTGATGCCATTGATTTCCATGTGGGCAAGGACAAAGGCAATCTTGATTTCGATATCCCAGTACAGTTTGGATTGATTATGGGCATCCAGATCCTTAAACATCCCGTCGTGAAGAGCATCAATCGCTTTGACCTTATGAACCAAATGGGCCAAAAAGGCAGGTGATTGCGGGTCAATGTGTCGCTTGGCACCCTTTCCATAGACTTCTTCATCGGTTTTAACATTATAGAATCCGTGTAAATGGGCAACGGTGCCGACGTCGTTGCTATTATTAGTTGTATTAAGCAAATATGATACCAGCAGCATATCGAAGTCCACGTTGGCAAGCTCAATCCCTTGTCGATAAAGACCGACATAGGTTCGTTTGGCATCAAAGACATTCTTTTTGATAGTCTTGCTGGTCAAAAGGTCAATGACATGCTGATTGTGAAGCAATTCAGGATCGTTGGTCACATACCATTTGTCACCCTGTCCAATCGCAAAGCCAACCAACGGCGATGTGTGGTAGTTTTCTTCTGACATTTCCAGGTGAAAAGTCACTTCATCTGTGAACTGATCCAGCTCAGCCGCATTCTTGGCGGACAAGACAGTGTATTGAATATCTGCCTGATCATCGGCATGATCCTGATCATCAACTGATAACTTGGCCAGAAACGATTTGAAGCCCATTCGCTCGTAAAAATCGGTCAGTTTATCGATATTGTCTCCCTGATACTTCAACTGATCCAAAGAGACTGTTACCGGCGCGTCGCGGTTGATTGTTGCCAACGTGTGGGCGCGCTCGGCCTGGGCTTGGTCATGAATCAAATGTTCCTTTAATTTTTTACCGGAAACCTGGTCGATATTTTGATAGAGATTGTCAATCGTGCCAAATTGTTGAACCAGCCTGACAGCTGTCTTGTCACCGACTTTTTCAACGCCGGGATAGTTGTCGGAGTTGTCACCTTTCAGACCCTTAATTTCAATAATCTGGCTCGGTTTAACACCCAACTTTTCTTCGACGTGTTTGGGGGTATATGTTTCCAGTTCGGTGACGCCCTTTTTAGAAACCTGAACCGTGGTCTTATCTGAAGTTAACTGGGTCAAATCTCGATCGCCAGTGACAATCACAACTTGGTAGTCACCAGCTTCTTCAGCCTTTTTGGCGAGCGTTCCAATAATATCATCGGCCTCATAATCCGGTAATTCATAGGTGGAGATGCCACGGGCATTAATTAATTCTTTTAAGAAGGGAAATTGCTCGGAAAGTTCAGTTGGTGTCTTTGCCCGACCACCCTTATAATCAGCGTACATTTTCGTTCGAAAAGTGGTTTTGCCGGCGTCAAATGCGACCAGCACATCGGTGGGCTTCTCGTCTGCTAATACTTTGTCCAGCATCCGGTTAAAGCCATAGATGGCGCTGGTATGTAGGCCAGATGGATTGGTAAATTTGTCCATGGCCGTGTATAAAGCATAAAACGCTTTGAAGGCAATACTATTACCATCAATTAATAATAATTTTTTAGTCATTAACTTCTCCTCTGGTGAAAACTGTTACTTTAATTTTACCACGACAGATAACAAAAAACGATCAACCAAATCAATGGCCAATCGTTGTGACGAAATCTGAATTAACGGTCGTTGTTACCAAAAATCGAGAGTAATTGGAGAAACAGGTTCACAAAGTCCAAGTACAATTGTAAGGCACCAAAGACTGCCAAACCGGTCATGGAAACTTCACCATTACCAGAATATTGGTTATACATCTGCTTCATCTTTTGGGTGTCATAGGCGGTTAAGACCGTGAAGATTAACACTGCGATGATCGAGAAAACAAATGAAATCACTGAACTACGCAAGAAGATGTTAATAATCATGGCAATGATTAACGCAATTAAAGCAGCAGTTGCTTGGGCACCCCAACGATCAAGGTTCTTGTGGGTAACCAATCCAACGGTTGTCATTGTGATAAAAATTGCCGAAGCGGAAACAAAAGCTGCCGCAATTGAGGCACCTGTATACGCCCACGCAATCGTGGCGAAAACAAAACCACTTAGAATTGAATACAACATCAGTACTGTAAACGCGAGGGTCGGCCGTTTCAATGCTTGAAGTGAGATGACAAATGGCAAAACAAACCATAAAATCATTGATCCCCACATCACACCTTGGTGACCTGCAATGTAAGCCGCCATTCCACCAGCAACAGACCCACTAACTAAAAATGCTGTTGCAGCAGAAACTAAAACGGCCAAACTCATCCAGCCATACATTTTAGTTAAAAAAGCATTCAACCCGGCTGCGTTGTTAACGACTCGTCGAGCTTCCTGTTGTTCGTTTGGATAATTGTTCATTAAATCCGCTCCCTTTTGTTTGTAAGTTCAAATATTGCCTCAAACAATTTGCAGTATTTATACTTATACTGTTAAGTAATTCTACCAAATAAAAGCCATTAATCAAGTATTTAGGACTCAACTAACGGCTTTTATAAGATATCTTAATTAATTTTTTTGCTTAAATGGCTTAGCAGATCTTCGTAAGATTTTTCATACTTTTGAATGTCGCCGGCACCCATAAAGATGACCACGTCGTTATCGTAGTCCAATAGTGGCGACATATTGTCAACGGACAAGATGCGCCCACCCTTGGTGATCTTCTTTGACAGGTCCTCACTGGAAACTTTTCCGTGACTTTCTCGCGGCGAACTGTAAATCGAGGTCAGGAAAACTTCATCGGCCAAGTTCAAGCTCTTGGCAAAATCATCCATCAAAGCGATCGTTCGGCTGAAAGTATGCGGCTGAAATACCACGGCAATCTTTTTGCTTGGATATTCCTGACGGGCAGCATCGATGGTTGCCTTAATTTCAGTTGGATGATGGGCATAATCGTCAATGATCGTCATCCCGGCAATCTTACGTTCGGCGAACCGACGCTTAACGCCTTGGAAAGTCTTCAATTCTTTGCGAATTTCATCCAAATCAACATCTTCAAAGTAAGCCACAGCAATCACAGCCAATGAGTTGAAAATGTTATGCTCACCAAACAACGGTACTGAAAAGTTTCCCAGATTTTTACCTTTATAAGTGACATCAAAGCTCGAACCACTGGTCGTCCGTTTAACATCAACCGCCTGGAAATCATCAGTATCCTTGAGGCCATAATAATAAATTGGTACCTTGGCTTTTAGTTGACGGAGACGTTTATCATCACCCCAAGCAAAGATGCCCTTCTTCGTCTGGTTCGCAAACGTTTGAAATGCATCGGCAACATCATCGATACTCTTGTAGTAATCCGGATGATCAAAGTCAATGTTGGTCATAATGGCATAATCAGGTTCAGTTGCCAAAAAGTGACGACGGTATTCGTCAGCTTCGTAGACAAAGAACCGGGCATTGGGAACACCTTTCCCAGAACCATCACCGATTAAATAATCGGTTGGTGCAATTCCTGAAAGCACGTGGGCTAACAGGCCAGTCGTACTGGTCTTCCCATGGGCACCGGAAACCCCGATGCTGGTCTTACCCTTGATGATTTTGCCAAGAAACTCGTGATAACGGTAAACCGTCAATCCCATGTCTCTGGCTTTTTTTATTTCTGGATGATCATCAGTAAAGGAGTTACCGGCAATTACCGTCAATCCTTCGTGAATGTTGTTTTCATCGAAAGGTAAAATTTTAATACCAGCCTTTTCAAGCCCACGTTGTGTAAACGTGTACTGGTCAATGTCTGACCCCTGCACTTTCTCACCACGGTCATGCAAGATTAAGGCCATGGCGGCCATCCCGGTTCCTTTAATTCCTACAAAATGATATACCGTATCTGAATTCATTAGACATCCTACCTATCCATTATGTTATTTTTGATGATTTTGCGGTGATTCCCGAGCGGATTCATCTGCTGCCGGCTTGTAATACACTGTCCGCGGCTTGGACCCCTGCTGCTCTGAAACCAAGTTCTTTTCCTGCAAATGATCAATAATGTTTGCAGCTCTATTATACCCGATTGAAAATACCCGTTGAAGCTTTGAAGTGGAAATTGTCTCTTCATTGCCAATATATTTTAAAACCTGGGGCATCAAACGATCCTCGGAGCTGGTTTCAGTACTAGCTCGTTTCAAGCTATCAGGAGTAAATAAGTATTTAGGTTCTCCCTGTTGGCGGACATAATCAACAATGCCGTCAAGCTCCTGATTGGTGACAAAAGCACCTTGGAGTCGGACCGGCTGATTTGCACCACTCCCTAGATATAGCATATCTCCGCGGCCAAGTAAACGTTCTGCTCCGGCCGAATCCAAAATCGTTCTGGAATCGACTTGGCTGGATACCATGAAAGCAATCCGAGTCGGAATGTTATTCTTGATGGTCCCGGTCACAATATCAACACTTGGACGCTGCGTGGCAACAATCAAATGGATGCCGGCTGCGCGGGCTTTTTGAGTGATGCGGACAATGTAATCTTCGACTTCACTGGAAGCGACCATCATCAGGTCAGCCAATTCATCAATGATCACCAGAATATAAGGCATTTTCAGCCCATACTCGTGAGCCTCACTTGCCTGTCGATTGAACTGTTCAATATTTTTAGCACCAGCAGCTGCGAGCTTTTCATAACGCTGATCCATTTCCTCAGTGACCCATTTAAGGGAAGCTGCGGCCGTCTTAGGATCGGAAATAACAGGTGATAACAAGTGAGGAATCCCGTCATAAGGTGCCAGTTCAACTGCCTTTGGATCGATTAACAGTAATCGTAAATCCGCCGGGGTCGCTTTGTACAGCAAAGAAACCAACAAACTGTTGATGAAAACACTTTTGCCGGATCCAGTTGCCCCAGCAATCAACCCATGAGGCATCTTTTTAATGTCTGTCGTTCTGGGAACTCCTGACAAATCAACACCCAAGGCAGTGGTGAGTGGCGATTGACTATCTTGAAAATGCTTGGTTGAAATCACTTCTGAAAGGACCACCGGTCTCGGATTGGGATTAGGAATTTCAATTCCGACTGTCGTTTTACCAGGAATTGGCGCTTCAATTCGAATATCCTTGGCTGCCAAGGCCAGCTTTAAGTCATCGGTTAAGTTGGTAATCCGGCTGACTTTGACGCCCAGTGCCAATTTGACTTGAAATTGCGTGACCGTTGGGCCATTTGTCCAGTCAACCACTTGGGCATTGACCTTGAAGGCTGAGAAAGTTTGATTCAGGATTTCAGATTGGTGAATAATCCAGTCATCAATCGATTCTGATTCGGCTTGCTGAGGCTTGGCTAATAAAGACAGCGGCGGAAATTGGTAACCCCTGTCTTCAGTCGGCTTCTCTGAGACGTTTGGTTCAGCCAATGAATGTTGAACACCCTTCGTGGGTTGATTAACGTGATTCACTTTTTTAACCTGGGCATTGTGACTCAGTTGTTGAGCGTTAAACAAAGAAAGGTCAGATTCGCTGGCCCTTTGGTTATGCATAATTGAATTGAATGACTGTCCCAACCCATGGTGATTCAAAGCCTTCCGTGGTTGACGATTTAAATGCCGTACCCCTTCTCCTGAGCTGATCTTTGGTTGATCTGTCAAAGATGATTTTTGAGGTGATGTCTGAGGTTGGCCTTCAGTCGGCTTGGCGGGTTTTGGTGATTGAACGGGTTGCTTTGGATGCTGCTCACGAGGCTGATCAATTGTTGGTTGCTTATCGGCAATCACAATGAGATCATCATATGTAATCCTCAGCCGGCGTGTCAATTCATCGTACAGACGGTGACGACGATGCGCCTGGCTGAGAAAATAATTCGTTTGAATTTGCTGTTTCCGTTTATCGGATTTTGACCGCTTTTGCGGTTTGAAATTTTTAATTTCTTTCAAAAAAGCCGGGGTCTCATCCCGACGATCAAACTTGGAATCAGGGACCTTGCTTGATCGTGTATCTTGGATTTTCGGTGCCACCGGCTGATTATTCTGTTTTATTTCCCGCTCTTGATGAGGCTTTCGGGTAATGCCCTTCCGCCGAAAAAATGCGGGTCCATCATAATGCTTCATTACTCATCCACCCAAAGTCCTTTAATCAAATAAATGCTGTGCCTTGTCAAAATCAAAGGCATCCCCTACCTGATAATCATCAGGTAAAATCAGTGCCCCGGGGACTTGCGGTGCGTTGGGCAACCCCAACTCGCGGCCGGAACAAATCATGCCATCGCTTTCAACACCACGCAATTTACCGGGCCAAATAATCTGGCCGTCAGGCATCATAGCCCCACTTAACGCAACAACCACTTTAATGTCTTCGCGCATGTTCGGCGAGCCGCTGACAATTTGGACGTCCTTACCGGTGCCAATATCAGTTTTGGTAATCTGTAAATGATTTGCCTTGGGGTGGTCTTCCACTGATTTGACATAGCCGACAACAAACTTGGGCTGATTATCATAACGGATATCTGCCGGAAAACCGTGATCGCCCAAATATTGGTTCAAGCGAGTAACCTGGTCTTCGGTTAAATGAACTTGGCCATTTTCATGGACAATTTCTGGAAGGACTTTACTTGCTTCTAAAAAGTTGTACCCCAACGTCTGATTGCTATCAGCGGCAAAAATCCGGGCAACCTTATCATGAATTGTCACACTTTGTTCACCCACATCCGGGTTCATAATGAGGACCATTGTGTCACCTGTGCTGTTTGGGTTATAACTGGTTATTAACATTTCAAAATTCCTTCCAACAATTAATTATTTTGCTACGGTACTTGCTAACGAGTTAATAAAGTTTTCAACTTCGGCTTTAGTCTTGCGGTCGCCATTATTGAAGCGGCCGATTTCTTGACCGTCTGAATAGGCAACAAAACTTGGAATGCCCATAATGCCCATTTCACCGGCAAGATCGATATTTTCATCACGATCAACCTGTAAGAATGTGTACTCTGGATATTCGGCTTCAATTGCAGGCATTGCCGGCTTGATGAAGCGGCAGTCCGGGCACCAGTCAGCGGTGAAGAACAGCATATACTTGCCGTTCTCAAGTTGTTTGGTTAAATCTTTTAAATTGGTTTTAGGTAAATTTTGCAAAATTATCATCCTTTCACTTACTAATGTAAAGTACATCATAGCACAAATTTCCGCCCAGCCAAATCAGTTTGCTCATCCGCTGCTAATAGTCTAAAGTATACATATCATATACAAAAAAGGTGAAATGATGAAAAAACAAACCGTCTTCTATGGCCTGGCACTCGCAGCGCTTGCCGGCAGTGCCTATATCGTGGCCAAGTCCGATCGCAAACACGAAAAGTTTTTAGCAGCTATCGTCAAGGATACCAAACAATCAGCCGCATTAAAAGGCTTCAAATATATTGGCAGTTGGAGCATTCTACCGACCACTGACTCCACGCCGCTTTTTCACTTTGGCTTCAATTATTTGAACCCTGAAGGTGATCGCAAAACAGAAGAATTCTGGGTCGACCAAACCTCACAGCAAGTGGTTAAGCATCAAGTCATGACGCTGTAAAATGCGCAATCAGCTTATAAATGGGTCCCTTGGGACTGAACTTTTGCTCATATTCCGTTTCAATATTCGATTCATTTTCAGGAGAATGGTGTAAATCCAACGAAACATAATCGAACTTCATCGGGAAATTATTCATGGTGACCAAGGTGTATTCGAATAAGCCGCGATTATCAGTTTTGAATTCGATATCCCCATCCTGGTCCAGCACGTGATTATAAGTCTTCAAAAATAGTGGTGATGTCAAACGACGTTTGGCATGCCGCTTTTTTGGCCAAGGATCGGAGAAGTTCAAGAAAATCTTTTTAATTTCATTTTCATAAAACAATTCATCAAGATTGGCGCCATCAGTCAGAACAAACTGCACGTTTGGCAATGGATCCGCCATAAACGACCGCAGTGCTGTGGCAATGACCGAAGTCTGCAGTTCAATGCCAATATAGTTGATGTCGGGGTTGGCTCGAGCGGTCTCGATAATAAACCGGCCCTTACCAATCCCGACCTCAACGTTTAAGGGTTGGACTTTGGCAAACCGGTCCTGCCATTTACCCAACCAATTCTTTGGATCGGTCACAATATAGTCGCCGTGGTTTTTGATATATTTATCAGCCCACGGCTTTTTTCTTACGCGCATATCATTCTCCTATTATTCAACAATTTATCTGGTTCGCTCGCTTCGAGCCAAACGTCTGGGTAAATACAGATAGACAAATGCCCAGATTTCGAGTGCTTCGCCGACAATCACGCCGATGATCGTGACCGGCGTGGCCAAATTAACAGCGAGAACTGCCACGGCAAAAACAACGCCAACCGTACTCAACAAGTACAGCAGAACCCTTTGAAAACTCTTCAATTGGTACTGATTGGTAATTGGATAAATGTGCACGAAGGCGTTATCCGAGAAATGAAAATAAAACGGAATCATTTGGAACCCAATTAGGTAGACAAACAGCAGGCTCAAAAAGATGGGTAACAGCTCGCCCTTGACGAATACCAGAAATAAGGTTCCGATCACCAGCAGACGAACGTATAGCCCACTCATCTCATTGTCACGGACAATTCCGTGAGCGTAGAGATATAAGTAGGTGTTTTTTGGAATCAGCTTGATTCGGCTCAAGATCCCGTCCACGTAACGGCGCCGTTTGACAGAACCTTGCAGAGTTGGCACATCCGTAAATAAATTAAAGAATTGATAGACGGTGTGCATCCGACTGTTTTCATCGGTAATCATCGTCGTCCAGTCAAGTGATCGGCTGACCCAATTCCGGCGGGAAAAATAACTGACGAAAAGCGCAGCCACAGCAATGCCCAACCCAAGCCAATAGTTGATGTAGATAGACGACCCCAATGCAATCACTGGGAGCAGCAATCGAAAGATGAGCCGACTGGCCAACCAGGATTGCTGCAAATGGTATTTACGGGCAAAGTCGGTATTTAGCCACGTTATTTTCAAGATTAAAATGGTTGCCAAAAGCAGATACAACTCCGTCGATGTGGCGCGCATGGTAACTTGAACAAACGGCATCAACAAGATCCAAAACAGGACTTGTATTGCGACAGCAATCGAAAGACTATACCGAAAGCCGCTTCGAAGATAGTTATAAAGTTCAGATTCTTTGGGCAACAAAAAAACATAGTCTGGGGCTTCAATCAAGGTCGCAAACCTGCCCAGCTGAACGCTAACCAACAAAATACCGATAATCACAATTGGTGCCCACCACAGACCGGTGTGCAGCTGCTTAAGCGCATTGGAATAATAGTATCCCAAGCCACCAATGACAAACAACAAAGCCAAGACAAAGTAGTCGTTAAAAACCAATCTGAGATAGCGCATCATTTCCTTTAGATGCGTCGTTAAACGCTGCCTGAATAACTGCTTCATGAGGCATCGCCTTCCCTTGCCAGAGTCAGGTAAATATCATTGAGAGAATCGCCGGCATCTGGGAATAATTTCCGCAGCTCTTCAATCGTTCCTTCGGTGCGAACTTGACCGTCATGAAGTAAAACGAACCGATCACAATAACGTTGCGCGGTATCCAGCACGTGAGTCGACATCAAAATGCTGGCTCCCTGTTGCTTTCTTTCAGAGATCAGGTTCAATAAGTCGTTTACGGCCAGTGGATCCAAGCCAAGAAACGGCTCGTCAATAATAAAGAGTTTGGCGTTAGTCAAAAAGGCACAGACAATCATCACCTTTTGGCGCATCCCTTTTGAAAAGTTGTCCGGGAACCAGTCTAATTTATTATCCAGCCGGAAAAGTTTGAGCAGGTCATGTGCCCGTTTCCAGGATTCGTCTTGATCAAGTCCATAGGCCAGCATGGTCATTTCCAAATGCTCCTTTAGCGTCAATTCCTTGTAGACAATTGGCTGCTCGGGAATATAAGCAATCTGCTCTTTATATTGTTTCACGTCATCGTTTAAGCCGACGCCGTTGATTTTGATTGAGCCTTTAAATGGCGTTAATAAACCGATAATATGATTGATGGTCGTTGACTTGCCGGCACCGTTTAAGCCGATCAACCCAACCAACTCGCCATCCTTAACGTCAAAATTGACGTCCTTTAACACTGGTACTTGGGAATAGCCCCCAACCAGATTCGAAACTTGTAAGGTCATTGTTTACCTCCGTATCATGATAAATGTACAAACAAGATTATACCATACAAAATTAGCCTTTGAGCTGGGCCAAAAACGCAATAATGGTATAATATCATTAGTATTCACAGAAAGAAGGTAGAAATTTTGAAAGATTGTATTTTTTGTAAAATCGTAAGAAATGAGATCCCCAGCTACACCGTGTATGAGGACGACATTGTCAAAGCATTCCTGGATATTTCTCAAGGGACTCCTGGACATACGCTGGTGATTCCAAAGAAGCACATCGCCAATATCTTTGAATATGATGAAGAATTAGCCAGTGAAGTTTTTGCCAGAATCCCAAAGATTGCTCGGGCAGTCAAAGCTTCAAATCCCGACATCAAAGGCATGAACATTTTAAATAATAACGGCCAAGTCGCTTATCAGTCCGTCTTTCATTCACACTTCCACCTGGTCCCCCGATATACCAGTAACGACGACTTTAAGATGATCTTCAAGGATAACTCCAACAAATATTCACCGGAACAGTTAAAGGCGATTCAAGAATCCATTGAACAACATATGGGTGATTAATCATGAAAACCGTTTTTAAAATTGTTGGTGCAACTGCCGTTGTCGCCGGAGTTTATTTATACAGCCGAAAAGAAACTCCCCAAGAGTTCGTTGAGCGGGCCAAGTCGACCTTTGATGATCGAAAGCAAAAGGCCGCTGACTGGAAAAGCGCTTATGATGACTTTAAGAAGTCGATGAATGCTTTCACAGCGCAGATGCCGGTCCTTGAGAAGACCATTAACGACATCTCACGGGATGTGGATGAAGCGATGTTCAAAATTCAGCCACGGCTTGACGAAATCAACAAGTATACCGACAAATTAAAGTAAGTAAAATATGAATATTTGTTTAAATTCTTGAGGTCATTATATAAACGACGCAGATTATGTTATTATTATCGGGAACGTTTGCTTTGCAGACGAATACTTTTAGGAATGGATGTGTTTTTGTATGAAAAAATGGCTAATCGTTTTAGCCGGCATTATGATGAGTTTTACCCTTGCAGCTTGTGGCAGCAAAACTGTTGCAACAACCAACGGTGGTAAGATTACTGAAAGTGCTTATTACAGCAGTTTGAAGAGTACTTCAAGCGGTAAACAAGTATTGCAGCAAATGATCTTGAACAAGGTCTTGGAAAAGCAATACGGTAAAGATGTTAAGGACTCTCAAGTTAATAGTGAATTCGCTAAATACAAGAAGCAATACGGTTCATCATTCAACTCAGTTCTCCAACAAAACGGTATGACTGCTTCACAATTGAAAGATTCAATTCGTTCCAATCTCTTATTGAAGCAAGCCGTTAAGGACAACGTCAAGATTACCGACGCACAACTTGAAACTCAATTCAAGTCTTACCAACCAAAAGTAACTGTTAACCAAATCTTGGTTTCAAAGAAATCAACTGCTGAAAAAGTTATCAGTGAACTTAAAGACGGTAAGAGCTTCTCAAGCTTAGCTAAAAAGTATTCAACTGATACAGCAACTAAGAACAAGGGCGGCCGAATCGCAGCATTCGACAACACCAACACGTCACTTGATGCCAACTTCAAGAAAGCTGCCTTCAAGCTGAAGAACGGTGAATATACCAAGACCCCTGTTAAGACTCAGTATGGTTACCAAGTAATCCAAATGGTCAACCATCCATCAAAGGGAACTTGGAAGCAACACGAATCTGAATTAAAGGATCAAATCGTTACCAGCAAGATGTCTGATAGCAATACCTTACATTCAGTTGTTTCTAAGGTTCTTAAGAAGGGTAAAGTTACCATCCAAGATAAAGACCTGCAAAACGTCTTATCAGACTACCTTTCAACCAGCTCATCAGCTAAGAAGTAATTTTTAAATCATTCATACAAAAAAGGATTGGACAATTAATTGTCCAATCCTTTTTGTATCCCGTCAATTATAACAATTCCCCTTGGGTCGGTTTTTGTTTGGGGTCAACTGATTTCTCAGGTTTGTAGAATCGTCGATTATCCAATCCAAAGACCCGATCACTGAATTGGCCGGGTTCGACATTCTTAGTGGCGCTTTGAATCATCATAATCGTCGCATCTAACTCATCCAAATGATGCAGAATTTCTGCCTCCAATATCTTCGGCCGTTCCGGTGAACCATACTCCAGTAATCCGTGGTGCGACAGAATCATATGCCGCAGTAAAATCAGATCCTGGGATTTGGGATCAATTCCCAACTTGTCAGCCGCTTCAACGATCTCGGCATCCATAATGCTGAGATGTCCTAACAGATTCCCTGCTAAGGTGTACTCTGTGGCAATTGGACCGGACAGCTCAATGGTTTTACCCAGATCATGTAAAATGGCCCCTGCGTACAATAATGGGGCATTAATGCCCTCATACTGATTCACGATCGAATGGGCCAGTTTGAGAATTGAAATGGTGTGAAAAGCTAGCCCCCCGGCAAAATCATGGTGATTGGATTTTGCGGCTGGAAAGGTATAAAACGCGTTGGCGTGCTTGGAAATCAAACTGCGGACGATTCGATTATAGGTTGCGTTGGTAATCTCAAAGATGGTTTGGTCAATGTATTCTTCCATCTGATCGCGAGACATCCCCGCCCGTTTGACAAAATTAACCGGATCGTGGGGCTCACTTTGGTTGGCCAGCCGCATTGCCAGAATCTTGATTTGGGGAGAATTCATATAGTTCTCCCGCTTACCTTTCAGCAGAACGACTTTGCCTGAAACAAACTGCTCCACATCTGTTGGCGAGGCATCCCAGTATTTGCCTGAGATTTGGCCGGACTGATCTTGAAAGACCAACGACAGAAATGGCTTACCATTTTTAGCCACCCGCTTGGAGGCGTCTTTTAGTAAGACATACATCTCAAATTCTTCATCCAACTTGATATCCATCAATTGTTTTGCCATAAAATCGCCTCCTAAAGCGTTTTAAGATCTAAGACGAGCTTGGAATCAGTATTTGCATCGAGATTGGCGGTGAAGTAAAGCACTTGAGTCTTCTCACTCACCTGTTGCAGCATTGCCAGAGCTGCCGCTTTTCGACGCTGGTCAAAGTTCACAAAGCCATCGTCAATGATAATTGGCATTGGATATTGACTGCTGAAGCCAACCGCCATCGAAAAGATCAGTGCTAAATAAAGCTGTTCCAACGTCCCGGTTGACAATTCGTTGATTGGAAAGGAGACATCATCTTTTCGAACGACAGAAATTTCTTTTTTAAAAATAATCTCCTTGTAGGCATCATTCGTCAAAGTGGCGAAATATTGCTTTGCTAATGCCAGTGTCTTGGGCAGTCGACCCTTGCTGGCAATGTCCAACACCGCCTGGATCCACTGGGAACTGAGCTTCAAAGCCAGGTACTTCTGAACATTCTCAACAATTTCAGTTTGTTGATTGGCCAGCTCCTGCCGCAAATCGTAGTATTGGCCATTCTTGATTAAACCGGCAATTTCAGTCTGAACCCGGGTCATTTCCCGGCTCAAATCATTCAGTTGATCTTGTAAGGACTGCACTTTTTCGGTAGCTTCACGAACGTCGGTGTTCAAGGCATCTTGGTCAATATTTTCAGGAATTGAAATTTTGGCGGCCTTAATTTGACTTTCAAGCGTGGCCTTTTGATCCAGTTGCTTGGCCAGTTCGGCCTGAAAGGCAACACCTTTTTGAAATGCTTCGTCGTTTTCAACATGTCGATCCTTCAAGAAGGTTTGTTTTTGCTGGGTCAGTTCGACCAGCTTGGCTTTTGCGGCAGCCAGTGTCTTCTTCTCCTGAGTGAGTACTGCTTGTTGGTGCTGATAATCGGTAGACAACTGCTGCCAATGAGCAACGGTCTTGCCGATGGTTTCAATGGCGGTCGAATACTTTGTTTGATCAAACTTCAGCCAATCACTGGCAAATTGCCATTGGTCAAGGTAATCCTGGTACTTAGCCTGCTGTTCATTGAGTGCTGTTTTTTGCTGTTGATAACTCTGTTGCAGGCGCTGAATTTCTCGAAGCGAACTTTGCATCGGCAGCCATTTGGCTTCATCAATTCCCTGGAGCCCAAATTGCTTTTGAACAGCCGTCAACTCTGTTCGGATTTGCTCAAGTTTCTGATCGATCTCAACTGGGTCTTCATGACTTGGGCTTGAGGTTGGCTGGGACTTTGAACTCCCTTTGGCACTGTACCATCCCCAAAGGGCCGCGACCACCGCCAGAATATATCCAATCCATCCAAACGAACTAGAGCCTAATAAGAACCCTAATACCACCAGAGCGGCTGCCACACCATACCAGATTAGCCCACCATTACCATAAGGCTGTTCGGCAGACTGGGTTTTCTTTCGAGTTACCTCCGCCCGTTTCTCTTGGAGATTCTGTTGCTCCCGCAGCAGTTCGTTCACCCGAGAAAAGGTCTGATCGTCAAATGCTTGTGGTAGATTTCCCTGTTCATTTTTCGCAATTGAGGCAGACTGGGTCTGGATTTGTCGTTGAACGTCCTGCAGCTGAGAATCGCCCAATTCGATTGCCAAAGCAACCTTTCTGGCGGCTGGCAGCTCTTGGTATAACCGTTCGATCGTGTCGCTATGAGCCTCATAGAAGGTTTGAACCGGTTTTCTGGATGACTGGCGGGCCACTTCAGCGACGGCCGTTTCAGCCTTTTGAACATCCGCGCTTTCAGCTGTCAGTGCCATGTTTAATTTATTAAACTCGTTGAGATCAGCATCACCGAATTGTGGCTTCAACTGAGATGAATCGACCGTGTTGAGATCGTTTAGCCTGTTAACCAGCGGCATGACCGTCTGCAGTCGGCGTTTGTTATCCAACTGGTGATTAGCAGTTTTTAAATCAGCTTGGAGGTCCTTTGATTTCGCCTGGTCCTGCTTTAATTGAACCTGCAGATCCTGGTAGTGTGGGAAGTGGGCCTTGGCAGCGCTAACCTGATCTTCGAGTTTTTTATATTCCGCAATCTGAATATTAATCTTTTTTGTACGACCGCGGGGCGCATACATTTTTGCCGACTGCTTATCCAAATTGGTCTGGAGGTCCATCCAATCGCCTGCCCCGGCGACACCAAGTGATTGGATTCGCAGTCGTAATTCGTCTCGACCTATTTTGTAGAAGGCCGTCTGATCAACGCTGCCAAAGTAAAACAGTTGGTCATAAGCGGTTCGGTCAATTGGCGCAATGAGCTGCTGGTAGTCATCAGCGGTAAGCTCAGTATCGTTATCCAAATCGTAGAATTTTACCGTCCCGCCGTATTTTAAACCAGTTCGGACAACCTTATAGTTATGTTGATCAGCTGAAAAAATAATTTCACCACCATATGGGGCACTGCCCTTGGGCTGGTACTGACCGTGGATGGAATGCTTTTTATCAGTGAATCCAAACAGGATCCCTTTGATAAACGCGATGATGGTACTCTTGCCGGCTTCGTTAGGACCATAAATCATCTGAAGTGGATTTTTGATATCAATTTTTTGATCAATCCAGCGGCCAAAACCATAAATGTTGAGTTGTTTGATTATCACTTGGATTTATCCTCCTCAGTATCTTCATGAACGACATTTTCCTGAAGAATCGCCCCGGCTTGATCAAAGATCTCCTGTTTGGATTCTTCAGATCCGACTTCGTCCTTGATGAAAGTTGGCTGCTTATTAAAGTCCTTGAGAATTTGATCAAAAACTTCGTCATTCAAGGTTGCCGCCTTGGCTTGATTAAAATAATCCTGATCAATACTGCTATAGACCAGACTTTTTACTTGTGGGGCTTCAATTGAAGTAATCCAGCAGTTGAGCTGCTGCCACTTGTCGGCATTAATGTCCTGCAGGTCATCCAAGAGATCACCATTATTAATTTTGGCCAGTAAGTCGGCATCAATCGCCGTTTGGCTGGCCAACTGGATCCGAATGAAATGTAATTTGTCGTAGTGCAGATTAGCAATTTTTTCTAAAATTGATTCAACGATCTGGTCTGCAGACATTTTATCAAGAGAAATGGCGACCCGGTCCCAAACGATCGGTGCGGTTGGCACAAATTTGGTTTGAAGGTGCTGATCGTCACTTTGAACCAGCAAATATCCTTTCTCACCCGATTCATTAATATGGCGGCCTTGGGTGTTCCCGGAATAATTGATGGTTTGCTGCTCATTTAACGACTGGCGCTTATGAATGTGTCCTAATGCCCAATAGTCATAACCTTTTTCCTCAAGTTCAGACAGTGTGAATGGTGCGTAATTGGCCTCCGGAGAATTGAGTGAACTTAAGCTTCCGTGTAACATGCCAATGTTCCAATTAACATCACTAACGGCCGTTGGGTAGTCTTGAATCATGGGTTGGGTAATCCACTGCTTATCAAAGCTAAAGCCGCTGACGGCCACAACTTCCCCATCATTTAAGGTATACTGCTTGGTTTCAACCTGGTTGCCAAAAACCAGTGTATTCGCCGGGTAGCCAAATGAAGCCGGATCTGCCGTAGAGTAATCATGGTTGCCAAAGCTGATAAAGGCTTCAATTCCATGTTCGTTCAATCGATTAAGCTGAGCAACTAGGAACGCGTCGGCGGCCACACTTCGTTCTTCTCGGTCAAATAAGTCACCGGCCAGCAAAACAAAGTCCACTTGCTGCTCAATTGCGTCATCGATAATTCTTTGAAAGGAATCAAAAGTTGATTGATGAACTTTCTCCCAGAGCTCATTGGGTAAAACATGACTTTTGAGTCCCAAGAACGGGCTGTCCAGATGTAAATCTGCTGTGTGAATAAATTTCATGATAGGTCCCTTCTTCAACTTATGTATAAAGGAAAGGCCGAGGCAAAAGTGCACACACTTTTTGTCTCGGCCCCTTTTGTCACGTGCTTGATCTGCTTATGATTTGTACAAGTCGCTGATTGGTTTTGTCACGGTCTCATTAATATCTGATAATAACTGGCTCAGTGCCTTTTCTTTGGTCATTAATGCGGAAATTAATTGACTCTCGCGCATTTTCCCAGCAATCGCCTGGATATTTTGAATCTCATCTTGGGTTGGTTGAACGCCCTGCATTTGCTTTTGCTGAAGATTCTGTTGAGCATCTTGAAAGTCATTGAATAATTTGTAGTCATCCAAACTCTTCTTGAGTGCGTCATAGGCAGCTTTGATCTCTGTAAATTCATCGGATGCAATCAATTCGGCTTGAAGCTGGTTGGTTGTTGCGGTCATTTTTTCATTCATTAAATAGGGTCCCCTAACAATTTTATTTACTTAATTCTAACACATTACTGAAATGGCTTCCTGCCAAAGTTAGTGTTTGAACCAGCTTTTGGCATCATCAATCAAATCTTTGGCTTTTTGTTCGATTTGATTACCATATTGATTCGTTTTCTTTTGAATGGTATCCCAAAGATTGTCATTGCTGCTTTCACCTTGAACGATGGATTGGGCATCCTTGGTGTTAAAGCTGGAATTCTTGGTATATGGTAACATTGTCTGCATTTCGTTTTTGAACAGTGGCCCGACACCAGTCCCACTCAAGTTTTCCAAATGGTGGGCCTGACTGGTATTATCAAATCCTTCCCAAGTCGCCACCACCAAATCTGGCGTATAGCCGATGATCCATTTATCTTTTGTGGCGTCAGCAGAGCCGGTATTATCGGCTTCGGTACTTCCGGTCTTACCCGCAACCTGATACCCATACGGCTTGGCGTCAGCACCGGTTCCATTGTTAAATACCCCAAGCATCATGCTGGTCATCTGTTTGGCAACCGAACTGGACATAATTTGACGGCCTTCCTGCTTGGCCGTGTTATCGACCACCACTTTACCCGTAGAATCAACAATCTTACGAATATAAAATGGTTTAACAATCTTACCGCCGTTGGCAAAGGCCGTATAAGCTCCGGCCATTTGTTGAGGCGAAACGCCGCCGGACATTCCGCCCAAAGCGAGCGCCAGATTCTTGTCCTTCTTAGTGACCGGAATGTTAAAGTCTTTGACTGATTGATAACCGCGATTGACGCCGATCTGATTCAGCAGCCAAACCGCCGGCGCGTTCATACTTTGCGCTAAGGCTTCGTACATCGGCACTTTTCCTTGATAAACATTGTTATAGTTTTTTGGTGTGTAATGATTGGTGCCATAAGATTTCTTCTTATCAACCAGTTCCGAGTCGAACTTATAGCCGGCTTCAAGGGCCGGCGTGTAGACAGCCAACGGTTTCATTGTCGATCCAGGTTGACGGGTAATCTGAGTGGCCCGGTTGTAACCCCGAAAGACGTGCTTACCACGCCCACCGACAACGGCAGTCACGCCACCTGTGGTCGGTGAAACCCCAATTGATGCCGCTTGAACTTCGGTGCCATCAGCCGCATTGGCCGGAAACATGGCATTGTTATTAAAGTTGTTCTGCATCGCCTGCTGCTGAGCCTGATTCAAATTGGTGTAAATCCGATAACCCCGGTTCATGATCTCAGATTCCGTCATCCCATACTTGCTGATGGCTTCATCAATGACGGCATCAAAGTAATATGGATACTTGTAACCGTCTTTTCGAACATAGGTATCCCGCAGTGTGATTGGCGTTTTCTTGTAGTAATTTGCTTGCGCCTGGGTCAGCTTATTATTTTCAACCATCAGCTGTAAAACAACGTTTCGTCGCCACTTGGCGGCCTTTGGATGATCAATCGGGTTAAAGGCACTTGGCGATGTCAGCATCCCCGCCAAAACGGCAGAGTCAGGTACAGATAAATTGACAGCATTTTCACCAAAATATTTTCTGGCAGCATCCTGAACCCCCCAAACGCCGTTACCAAAGTAGGCATTGTTCAGGTACATGGTCAGGATTTCGTTCTTCGAGTATACATTTTCGACTTGAATTGAGAGGAATAATTCTTTCAGTTTTCGAGTCATCGTCTGCTCTTGAGACAGGTAAGCATTCTTGACCAGTTGTTGGGTTAAAGTACTTCCACCACCACTAATATAGTTGCGATGAAGCAGCTTGTTCTTAACCAGTAAAAACATGGCCCGGGCGATTCCCTTGAACGAGAAACCGTATTCATGATAAAAGTTACGGTCTTCGGTGGATAGCACGGCCTTTGGAATGTTTGCCGAGACTTGATTTAAATGAACATAAGTCCCCTTTTGAGCGTATAATTCGCCGGCTTTTTTATTATTAACGTCAAAAATTTCAGTTGTCTTTGAGAGCGAGGATTCCAAGTTCTGGACGTGGGCGGTTTTGGCAAGGAACACCAAGTAGGTGCTGGTCACAAGTGAAATACTCAGAAAAATGACCACAAGCCACTTAACCAAGTGGAATCTTCGACAAAATCGGTTGAAACGTTTCAAAAAGGTCCCGACCGATTTTCTAAATGAGTTGGTAGAATTCTTATTCATGCGATACTCCTTTTGTGAATACCTCAATATTGTATCATATCTGAAAAGTGGCGAAATTCAGGGTGGAAAAATTTAACGAGGATTTAAAAAAGAGCGCCCGCCACAAGCTATTGATCAATCTGAAATTTTTCGAAACAAAAAGACCCTCTACCTGGTTGGTAGAGAGCCTTGGTTTCAAATACAATTAGATTACATTGCGTCCGGTGCTTTGACGCCCAATAAGTTCAATGATTCTTTGAGAACAATTGAAACCGCCTTGACCAGTGACAAACGAGCTGCCAATTGATCATCTTCCACCAAAATCTTTGAGTGCGCATAATACTTGTTAAAGGATTTAGCAAGTCTCAAGGCATACTTGGCAATTTCTGATGGCTCAAAGTCCTTGCAGGCACTCTTAACAACGTCTGGGAAGTCCTTCAATGCAGTGACCGTTTCCCAAGCTGCTGGATCATCAAGCTGCTTGTTGGCACCATGAAGATCAATGTCCCCGGCTTTTCTCAAAATACTTTCGGCACGGGCGTGTGAATATTGAACGTAAGGACCGGTTTCGCCTTCAAATCGAAGTTGGTCTTCAAGCACAAAGTCAATGTTGTTAGTTCGCTCATTCTTCAAATCACCGAAGATAATTGCGCCAACACCGACTTCTTTGGCAACTTCATCCTTGTTAGGCAAATCAGGGTTCTTCGCTTCGATTTGCTTCTTGGCTAAGTCAATTGCATCATCCAGCACTTCATCCAACAAGATGATCCGGCCGGAACGAGTTGACAGTTTCTTACCATTAACCGTAATCAGACCAAATGGAATATGATGCAGGTTTTCGGCAGATGGTAAGCCCATTTCAAGTAAAACGGCCTTCAACTGCTGGAAGTAATAAGTCTGTTCGGCACCCACAACGTATAAGTTCATGGCTGGTTTGTAAGTTCGATCACGGTAAATGGCAGTGGCGATATCACGGGTAATATACAATGTGGCGCCATCACTCTTCAAGATAAGGGCTGGATTCAAATTATATTTATCGAGCTTAACGACTTGAGCACCTTGGGATTCTACGAGCAGGCCCTTGTCTTTGAGAATTTGAATTCCTTCGTCCATCTTATCGTTATAGAAGGCTTCACCGTTGTAGGTATCAAAAGTCACGCCTAATTTTTCGTAGATCTTGTTAAATGATTCCAGGGAAACTTTACGGAACCACTTCCAGAGAAAGACTTCTTCTTCATTGCCGTCTTCCAGCTTCTTGAAAGTTTCACGGGCTTCATCATCCAATTCAGGATGTTCTTTATCTTCCTTATGGAACTTAACGTAATACTTCACCAGGTTGTTGATGGGATCTTTCTTGACGTCTTCTTCGTTACCCCACTTCTTGTAGGCAACGATCAGCTTACCAAATTGGGTTCCCCAGTCACCTAAATGGTTATCTTTGATTGGATGATAGCCGTTTTTAACCAATAACTTGGCAATTGAGTTCCCGATCACAGTTGAACGCAGGTGTCCCATTGAAATTGGCTTGGCAATGTTAGGTGATGACATGTCGATTGGGACATTGCCACCCTTACCACTGTCGTTTTGACCATAGGCTGAGCCTTCTTCCAAAACCTCATTCAAAATTTCATTACTGAAGTTTCCTTTATCCAAGAAGAAGTTCAGATAGGCGCCCTTTGCTTCAACCTTCTCATAAGAGGATTGATCGATTTTCTCAACTAAGTCTTGCGCAATGGCATTTGGTGCTTTATGGAAAACTTTAGCCAATGAGAAGGCTGGAAATGCCAAATCACCCATTGCTAAGGTCTTAGGCTTTTCGAGCTTCTCATAAACCTCGGCTGATGACAATTCGTCATTTAAAACACTTAAAATTGAGTTCGTAACCTGTGCTTTGTAGTCCATTAATGTTCCCTCCATCTATAAATATACAAAAAAACTCTTACAAGAATAATTGTAAGAGACGAGTAAACCCGCGGTACCACTCTATTTGATAAAAATATCCGCTCAAAGTATTAAATTCATATTCTAAAAAGCGCGCTTCGCTGACTCAATTTTTCGGCTCCCACCATCCCGAAATCGCTGACAATTCAGTGACCAGCTACTGTTCTTTTATTGTTGAATATTTATAACGTTCAATGTGTATAATAACTTGTTGACCCGGTATATGTCAACATTTATCACCACACCCCAGTGCTGAGACAACCAACACTAAGCGGGTAACGGGAATCGGACCCGCGACGCAAGCTTGGGAAGCTTGTGTTTTACCACTAAACTATACCCGCATAACAAAAACAATTATATCATTTTAAATTATCTTTGTCATAAAGATTTGAAATCTCTAAAGAATTTTGGAAAAGATTGCTTTTTTGTCCCAAAATACAGATACTTAACTTAAGAGGTGATTTGAATGTGGATCATATTGAACTACAGCTGTTGGGCAATTCTATTCGTCAATTTTATCTGGGGGTTAACCCGATCCATGAAAAAGCACGTCATCGATTCGATGATGATCGCCCGCGTCTTCTACTGGCTCATCATGATTAGCCAAGTCGTCATTTCACTTCGTTCATTTCACCGTCATCCACTGCTGGTTATCATTGGCACAGTGGTGACGCTGGCAGTGATTGCATTAACCGAAACCGCTTATGGCCGAAAGCAAGACGTCAACTACAGCCCCAAACTGCTGTGGTTATTGATGCTCGCCACGCCAATCGCCGTATGCTTACAAACTTTGGTCAACTATTAAGTTAGTTGGCTATTTATTTTGCCCGATTTGCTTCGGCCAATTCAATACACTTATCAGCCAAAACCGTCTGGGCGTCGATCACTGGATAATCGTGATTACCCGCCCGCTGCTGGGCAACTGACAGTTCAGTACAGCCTAAAATAACGATGTCACATTTTAACGATTCAACCATTTGAGAAAGAATCAGGTGATACAATCCCTCATCGACCTCGTTTTTGGCCTTGATATCATCATAGATTAAGGTCATCGTCTGATCGGCAATCTTGTCGGTTGGCTTAACTAATTCATAGCCGGCATTAATAATTTCATGATCATAAATTTGATCATGTAAGGTACCTTCTGTCGCGATTAAACCGACCCGTTTGGCATTTGGCGCATAATCCTTAATGGCTGCAACGGTTTCCTTTGGCATATGCAAGATCGGCACATCCGTGAGTTTCTGGAGCTCATCATAGAAGTAATGAGCAGTATTGCAAGGAATCGCAAAAAAATCGGGATGTAGGGCACTCTGCTGCTTGACGTCTTCTGCCAGCGGGATCAATGGGTTGGGCTTTGAGTGATCCAAAATGTAGTCTGTCCGATCGGGAACGGTCGAATGATTGACCAAAATATAGTTCAGATAGTCCTGATCCTTCGTCGCCTGAGTCCGATCATTTAAAATATGAATGAAGGTTTCAGTTGCTTCGGTGCCCATACCACCAATAATTGTAAAGAAATTTTTCAACTAAATCAGTCCCTTATTTTTCGACAAAGTATGTCTTAAAGCTCTTGGCATAATTGTGCATCATCCACTTATATAATGCAAAACGTTTGATATTTTTATCCTTGGCGTACCAGAAAGTGTCGCCATATCGGCCTTCGTTGATCATTTCCATGGCTTGCTTTTTGGCAGCATTGTCTTTGGCATACTTTTCAAAGATCTTTGGCGTGACACCAAGCCACAAGAAATATTGGCGTGGGTCCTTGTTGGCATACAAGGTCGACTGGTCCTTCAGTGAATCGAAGACGTAATCTTGAATCACCCAATCAGCTAAATGATGGCCGTTCAAGGTTACAAAGAAACTGCTCCGGCCGGTCCGCAAATTGATTTCAAACAGTTTGTAAGAATTGTCTCGGTGGTCAAATTTCAAATCAAAATTGGCATAGCCGTGGAAATTAATTTTTTCAAGGAACGCCTGAACTTTGTTGTAGATTTCCTGATTAAATTCAGGAATGATTGCGACATAATTGCCAATCGCTGCCGGCGCTGGATCTTCCAGTAGTGGATGACCCAGACACATCAATTTAACTTGATGATTCTTATCGACATAGACGTTTAAAGTGCGCATATTACTGTCGTCACCGGGGATGAAGTCTTGGAGAATAAAGTCGGATGTATAGCCGTTATCATAACTCTTGGCAACAATCTCCCGAAATTCTGCTTCACTCTTAATGATAAACGCCTTTTTGCGTCCTTCAAAGTGAATATCAAGCCACTCAACACTGTTGGCCGGCTTCAGCGCAACCGGATAGCCAAATGGCTGTTCAATCGGCTCGCCCGAAGCATACATGGCTTTGGAAATGATCCTCGTTTTCGGGTATGGTAAGTCGTATTGATCACACATCTTGTAGAAGTTTTCCTTGTCGTTGAGCTTCTTAAGTAAATCATAGTCAATGTATGGGCAAATGAAAACATCTTCTAGTTCGGCCTTGTGTTTGGCAATGAGTTCCGCATAGCCATCCCCACAACCAATCAAAATCACCGGTTCTTGATGATTGGCATAACGTTTCTTAAGCTGCTTCATCGTATCAATCCAGACTGGATCCTCACTAAAGCCTGGGATCAGCTCCAAATCAACAATTTTGGTGAAGCGCGTCGGTGCCAATTGGGTTTGGGCAAATGCTTTGACCGGCTTGCCATAAATTTCGTATAAACTTCTGGCCATTCCATAGGCGTTAAAGTCACTGCCTAACAGAACGGGTGTAAAATCAAGCTGCTTATTTTTCATTACTAGAGTCCTTTCACGAGATTTTTAACAATTGCCGCATCACCTTCATACGGAACGTTTTTGCCATTAATCTTTTGATACTGATCATGACCTTTACCGGCAACCACTACCAAGTCACCCTTCTGGCTTTCGGAAACGGCCTTGGTGATGGCCTGCTTGCGGTCGGGGATGTAGGTTGTAGCCACTTTTGAGGTATCGATATGAGCGGCAATTTCTTTGGCGATTTGTTGCGGATCCTCGGTTGCCGGGTCATCAGTCGTTAAATAAGCCTGATCGGCAGCCTCGTTGATTGCTTTGCCAAGGCCCTCGCGACGATCAATTCCCTTATCACCCGTGCTGCCTGTAATAACCGTCACTTTACCGTTAGGAGCCTGTTTTTTCAAGAAATCGAGAACGGAATGTAAACTGCCATAGTTGTGGGCATAGTCAACGTAAATTGTTCCATGATCATGGGTCTGATATATTTCCATTCGCCCGGGAACCGTTGTATTGGCCAGACCATAAGCGATCTCAGTCGGTTTGGCCCCCATCAAGGCGCTGGTAATCGCAGCGGCAACTGCATTGCCTTCGTTATAATCTCCAGGAATTCCAATCCGGTATACACCGTCAATGTTCAATTGCTTCGCCTTGGCGGTTCGGGCAGTCACTTGGATTTGATTTTCCGTCAGCGAATCCTTTAACGACCGATACTCGACATCTACTGGAAATTCAGTTTCCTGATTCTGCCCAGCCCGTCCATAAATAAAGATATTTTCAGGTTGGGTGGTTGCTTTAGCCGTGTAAAAGATGTCGGTTAAATGTGTCCCGTCAGCGTTAAGCACACAAACGTCGGAATTAACCAACAACTGTTCTTTGCAGTGCAAATAGTCGGCAAAAGTTGGGTGCTCGTTGCGACCAATATGGTCAGGTGAAATGTTGAGAAAAACCCCAACATCGTAATGCAGACCATAAACCCGATTCTTCTTGTAGGCTTGCGATGAAACTTCCATCACTAAATGACTCATTCCATTATCAGCGGCTTTTCGCATCATGGTAAACAAATCCAACGATTCAGGAGTCGTTAAATTTGATTTAACAACATCTTCGGGCTTTAATCCGACAACCGTATTGATGGTTGAGGATAAAGCAACCTTTCGCTGATAAGTTTGATCCAGAATTGCTTTGGTAAAGTAAGCAGATGTCGTTTTCCCCTTTGTCCCAGTGTAGGCAATCGTTGGCAATTGATCTTGTGGAAACCCAAAAAATGCCGCACTTACGAGCGACATTGCTTTTTGGATATTCTTAACAATAATGCCTGGAATGCCGGCATTTTGGTATGTCTTTTCGGACATGTACGCGGTGGCGCCATTCTGTCTGGCATCATCCAGATACGCAGATTTGAAGTTCCCCTTACAGAAGAACAAACAGTTGTCAGTGACCAATTTAGAGTTATATGCAATCTGGTCAAAGGGATGACTTGAGCTGCTCAATTGACTTTCAAGCAATAAATTATGTTCTTTGAGTAAAACTAAAACCTCAGCAACAGTAATTTGTGCCAATATGTGCACCTTCCATTCTTTGCATATTTCTAAATCTGGGTACGATGAACCAAGCTGACCGTGTTCTCAGTTGTATCTTCTGGGAAGTAAACTTGATACCAGAGGATAAAGGTATAGATGGTGAAAATTTTCTGCATGTTGGACTTACCTTCAGCATGCTCCTTCAACAGACGATCCAATTCGTTGGTATTGAAGAACTTTTTCCCTGTATCAGAATGGAAAGCATTCACAATTCGTTCGTGATACTTGGGATCGTTAATCCAGCTGGCAATTGGAGATGGGAATCCGAGCTTCTCTTTAAGGGCAGTCTTCTTAGGCATTTCCCGTTCTGCTGAGGTTCTCAACGCAATTTTGGTCTCATCCGGTGTAATTCGTGTCTTGACCGGCATGGTTTCGGCAAATTTGGCAACTTCCTTATCAACGAATGGTACCCGAACTTCAAGTGAGTTACACATACTCATTCGATCAGCCTTATGAAGAATGTCGAACGGCAGCCAAGTGTTAATATCAAAGTACTCCATTTGGGTCATTTCGTCTTTGCCCTTCACATCATCAAAGATGTGCTTGGTGTAGGCGCCTGAATCTGTGTTAATTGAAGGATCTTTTAACACGCGATTGCGGTCGTCGTAATTAAAGACGTAGTTCACACGATAGTACCGTTCACTCAACGGCTGGGCACCACGAACCAAGAAACGTTTACCGTGGAAACGAGGCAGCCGTTTGGCAACTGCAGCCAGCCCCTTACGAACCGGCTTTGGTACATACTTCTGATAACGATCGAATGGGATAGCTTCCAGATAGGTGTTGTAGCCACCAAAGAATTCGTCGGCCCCTTCACCGGACAAAGCAACCTTGACGTGCTTGGAAGTGTCCTTTGATAAATAATACAGCTGAATGGCCGCTGGATTGGAAAGCGGCTCATCCATGTAGTACATCATAGTTGGCAGGAAATTGAAGTAATCATCGCCATTCATGTAGATTGGCGTATTCTTTTGGTTAATGGTCTTGGCAAACTCAGTCGACCAAGCCAACTCACTATATTTGGAGTGATGAAAACCAATCGAGAAGGACTGGATCGGCTTTAATTTGGCAGCTTCGTTTAATACGTAGCTTGAATCAATTCCACTAGACAGGAAACTACCAACTTCGACATCGGCAATCATGTGGGCCTTAACAGAATCATCAATCAACTTACCAATTTTGTCGGCGTCTCCTTCAATGGTTTGGCTATTGTCAATATGATCGTAGTTGAATTTGTAGTAACGATGGGTTTCGGTTTTGCCGTTCTTATGAAGGAAATATTGACCTGGCAAAAGTTTGTAGACGTGCTTGAACATGGTTTCTCTGGACGGAATAAACTCAAAGCTCAAGTGAATTGGCAGCAGGCGCAAATTCAGTTCCTTATTGAAATTGGGATGCTCCAGAAATGCTTTGATTTCAGATCCCCAAAGGAACGTATCACCGTCATCGTAATAGTACAGTGGCTTAATTCCGAAGTGATCCCGGGCACCGAAGACCTCATTGTTCTTTTTATCATAAATCACAAATGCAAACATGCCGCGAAGCTTGTCTAACAAGGCTGGGCCCCATTCTTCGTAGCCGTATACCAAGACTTCTGAATCAACATCAGTCTTGAAAACATATCCCAAATCGCGAAGTTCTTCACGAATTTCTTTATAATTGTAAATTTCACCATTAAAAGTCAGTACTTTAGTTTGGTCAGCGTTGAACATCGGCTGACGGCCATGTGCTAAATCAATGATTGAAAGTCGACGAAATCCCATTGAAACATTGTCGTCGGAGAAATAAGCTTCGTCGTCGGGGCCACGATGCTTGATCCGATCAGCCATGCTATTAATGGTACCTTCTGGAACATCTTTTTGGTTAACGTAACCAACAAATCCGCACATATTTTATACCCCTTTATCAAATCTTCTTGGTTAGTCTGAAATTAATAACGTTTTATATTTTATCAGATTACATAGATTGCTACCAGTAGTATAAACCTTTCTTAAAGAACGGCTTGACTAAAGGAAATTAAAACACTTTCGAATTTCATTTTACCATTCTTTTAAGTTATACTTTAGATAGAGTATCAAATTGTTTTTGAAGGGAGAGATACAAATGGACGAGATCGTATTTTTCAACCCGGGAGATTCTATCGGCAACTTCCATGATCACAATGAAGCTGTCAAAACCGCTCAAATTTACAAGGAAAAAGAACACAACAAAAAGGTTTTGGTTGTTCATGGTGTCGACAACAAGAACTTCGATATTTTTATGGCCGACGACATCATTAGTCATGACAATGAAAGAAATGCGATTCAAAAACCTTATAAGATTTCTGATCGGATTTAGTGATATATAAATTTCATCAGGAAAAGGGATTCAAAATTGTTGGGAGCAATTTTGAATCCCTTTTAGTTTATAGATAAATTTATCTTTAGCCTTTAGTATTAACAACCAAAACTTTTGTTGTCGCGTTTCGAACAACAAAGGCGGTGGTGGATCCAATTAACAGTCGGTTAATCGCATCGACACCTGACTTACCAATCACAATCAAATCTACGTCGTGCTCATCCGGGTAAACGTGCGCGATAATGTTCTTTGGGTTGCCAATATCAATGGCTGTTTCATATTTAACACCTTGTGAATCAGCATACTTCTTGGCTTCGTCAATAATGTTCTCAGCGATCTTGTGCTGATCGTCATACATGCTTGGCGGCATGCCGGCTGCCCCTGCACCATAGTAGAAGTTGGTGTTGTTAATAACCGTTACCAACTGGAGCTTTGAGTCAAATTGTTTGGCCAACTTGCAAGCTTCCTCCAGTGCCTGTTGAGAATTTTTACTTCCATCAAGTGGTACCAAAATGTTGTCATACATAAATATCACCCTTCTTTCTTGTAAGCGGACACATTACTGTCTACACCACTATAATGCTACGTTTATATCCGAAAAGCAATTAATAAGTCTGAAGATATATTTTTAATCACAAGCAGGTACAATTTTCCGGTATGACGGCTTTCCAATTCAGTCAATGGACTAATTAATGTTATAATTTAAATGTTATCAAATTATGGAGGAAGTGGTTTTCATGAGGGGCAAAAGATTAGTTATTGGCATATTGAGCGGGATTTTTGTGATTGCTGGCAGCGTGTCGACCAGTGCAAAATCCAACACGTACACGATGCCAAAAGTTTCACCATCGAAAACAGTTGTGGCAAATATTGCTTTAAAACCGCAAAGTTCATCCCAACTGACAGATTATGTCTATGCCACCGTCGATCCAAGTTCACCAAATTATCATCAATACTTAACGCCGGGCCAATTTGCCAGTCAATTCGGCCGCCCGACGACAGACATCAACGATTTTAAAAGCTACTTAGGGAAATATCATCTCAAGGCATCCGTCTATCCGGGAAACTTGGCCATCAAAGTCGTTGGCACTCGGAAGAATTTGATTCGGGCATTTAACGCCAAACAAGTGAAGGTCAGCAAAAACGATTATCGAACCAAAGTTAAATTACCGGCAAAGCTTTCGGCCCAAACAGTCAGTGTCATCGGTGTGTACGCAACGAAACCCAAAAGTAAGAAGACAAGTCTTGCAGTAACACCCTCACTCCCACAAAACCCGACCCCGCCAAATACTGATTTGAGTAAAACCAGTTTTGCCAAAAAATATGGTGCCTTAAAATTCGCTGATCATTATCAGGTTAGTGATTTATATAAACAAGGTTTAACCGGTCAAGGACAGCGAATTGGCATTATTGCCATGGACGACTTTAATGCAAAAGACGTGCTCAAATATTGGCAGCAAACCGGTGTCAACGCCGACCCCAGCCGGATCAATAAAATTTATTCAATTGACGGTGCCAAGACCGGCCACTTGATCCTGTCGATGGGATTAAACCCGGCTCAAATTGAATCAACGCTGGATGTTAACCAGTCTGGAGCCGTCGCACCCGATGCCAAAATTGATGCTTATATCGGCCTATCATTAAAAAACGTCACTTCAACGACATCATCTTATTACACCGCCTTTATGCAGGCCGTTTCGGATGATCGTGATAAACAAATTTCAACCAGCTTTTCACCCAACACGGAGCTTGCCAGTCAATGGGAACAAGGTGCCAGTGCCTCTTTGGGTGAGTACAACGACGCCTTTAATCTGCTGTTGGAACAAGCAGCTGTTCAGGGCATCTCCGTCTTTCGGGCAAGTGGCGACTATGGTCCGCGTGAATTGGCACTTAAACAATTCAACCACGTTTTCTCAACTTCGCCATATCAAGTCATTACCGGCGGCACCACATTACCCTATACTAAAATTACCGATGGCCGCTTAATCACCATTGATAAGGAACGGGCTTGGGGCGACACATACAGCAATCCACAAACCAAACCGGCTAATTATGGCGGCAGCGGCGGCGGATTTTCAATTTTGAATCCGACGCCCCGCTACCAGCAAGGATTTTCCGGCGTTAACACCTTCCAGGCAATCGATCTGCTGAAATATAAGAGCGGTGGGTTCTTAGTGAATAAAGATCCACAAATTATCATTGGCAAGGGATCTGGTCGAAACGTTCCCGATGTTTCAGCCAATGCCGACAGTTACACCGGTTACGCGACCTACGTCTCCGGACAAGACCTCGCCTATGCCAAGGATGGCAAAACGGTCATCAGCGTTCCAGTCAAACAATGGACAGTGAACGGCGGCACCAGCTTTGTATCGCCACAAATGGCTGGTGCCAACGCGGTGATGAACAGCGGGACAACTTCGCCAATCGGCTTTTGGAACCCACAAATCTATCAATTTGCGGTGCAACCTGATTCACCCTTTACTGTGCTTGACGATGCTGATAACAATAATAACCTGTATTACACCGGCCAACCTGGTAAACTTTACAATCAAGCCACTGGACTAGGAACCGTCAACTTCGCCAAATTGTATACCAAGTTCTCGTCAGAGGGGCCCATTAAGACAATCGTTGTTTTAACTCGAGATTCGCCAACGAAACACTCAAGTTTTAACATGTTGATAACTTAAAATTAGTCGGCCAATCCTGCTTATGGATAATCGGCCGACTAATTTTTTAAAAAAACGGATCAAAAAAGAGGTTGAGATCGCTATCGTGCAATAGTGATCTCAACCTCTTAACTTTATATGATGCCCTCGGCAGGATTCGAACCTGTACTTGATTGCTCAAACAGCGACCTGAACGCTGCGCGTCTGCCAGTTCCGCCACGAGGGCAACAACATGTTTTATTTTACACTAAAAGTAGTAACTTGAAAAGAAGTTTTGTCGTTTTGTTTTGAAAACCAGATATCGGCTGGAACTTGGATCATGTTTCATCATCAGGTAACCAATCAAAGCCATGAGGAAAGCCCCTGCCAAATCGGCGATCAGGTCAGTCATCGTGTCCATCAAGGCTGCTCGGCCGAGCAACAACTTGCCAGCTTCTTCATACCGTTGCAGGTTCAAACCACCCAGTCCATCAGCGGTAAACTCATACATTTCCCAGAAAACACCACAAGTCGTTCCAAACGTAAAGGCAAACAGACTCATCAAGAATGGCTTGTTGGTTGCATTATCTCTGGCACTCATCAATCCTTGAAAAATTGAAAATCCCAGTCCAGCCAACATCATTGCGGAAAAAACGTGTTCATACTTATCCCAAAACGGTACACTGTAAAATTGCAATCCGGATCCTAGGAAAATGGACATGTATAAGAAAATATAAAAGAAAACCAATTCAATCTGTGGAAAATAAAACCGGCCCAACTTCTCGATTAAAAATGGCAAGCTGGCAATGAGGATCCCAATAAAGACCTCCACCAAGAGCAACGTCTGCCCGTGAAATTTTGGTTGTCCTTTCATTAACCAATAACCATAGTAACCAAGATAAGCAGCCATTGAGACCACCGTAATCCAAAATAACCAGGTACTAAATCTAAGTTTACCAATTTTCATATGTAACAATCCCCTTTTATGTCAAATTAATTGTCCGCAATTAATTTGACTCCCTGTGTTAAGTCTTGCTTTTAAATATAAATACATTACAATAATAACATAAAGTATTTAAATTGATTCGACTAGTGCTGTCCGTGTTTCACGGCAGTATGTGCAAAAATAATAGGAGTTGAAATTATGCCTCAAACCCAACCAATTCGCTTGGACGGCCAATTGTGTTTCCAAGTCTACTCAGCGAACAAAAAATTTAATCATTTTTATCAGCAGGCACTGAAGCCTTTTGATTTAACTTACCCACAGTATATTGCGATGCTGACTCTGTGGCAATATGCACCACTCTCAGTTAAGCAATTGGGCGAATATCTCCACCTGGACAGCGGCACGTTAACCCCATTACTCAAGCGGCTGGAAAATCATGGCTGGATCACCCGCTCCCGTTGCGAAGCAGACGAGCGAACCGTTGTCATCCAGTTAACCGACAAAGCCAAAGAGCAACAGGACAATGTCTTCAGTCGTGTGAACAGCTGCTTTGATGTTTTGGGATTAACCCCAGCTGAAAAAGAAGCTTGTTCTCAGACGATGGCGACCATTGAACAAAAGCTTGATTTGTACAATCAAACACAGATCTAAACGCTCTGACCAAAATGTTAAGATTTTGGTGCAGAGTATAATCTAATCATAAATCCAATTTAAAATCGAGGCTGGGACAAAATGAAAGATTTTGTTCCAGCCTCGATTTGTGTTTGAATGTTATCTGGTATAATTGTGGGCCAATAAGCAGCTTCCGACCGTATAAGGGGGATTATCCAAATATCCAACTGGAATTCAGGTAATCCCTTTATACTGTGGAGCCTAATTGCTTATTGGCCGACGCTTGCTTTTTTATTCATGCCAGCCAATCAACCACTGACTGGCCAACTTGATTAAATTTTTGGATCGTTTCCATTCGGTTCAAGGATCCAGCAGTCAACATGGCAATGTCAACAGAATGGTTGTTATATACAATTTGAGCGACATCATGGTCAATCAAATTGCCCTCACCAGTCTTATTGTATACAGCAACATTCTCGCCTGATTCATCAAAATTACCCGGTAGTTTGTATCGGAACTGCTGATTGACGAACCAGCTCTGGACTTCGGAACCATTATGAAGTGCTTGCTGAAGCAGCCGCAAACTTTCAGTGGCACTGGTATAGTTATTTTTGCCACTGGCAAGTGCCCGACCGTCCATCAGATAACGTTCCAGCCTGGTCTCGTGGAAATCATGGGTTTGAAGATAATGCTGAATATGGTTCATTCCCATCAAGGAGATCACCACATTAGTAGCCGAATTATCGGACACACTAATCATCAACGCCAACAAGTCCCGAAGCTTCCATGACCGAACAGACATCAATTGTAAGATTCCGGCACCGCCTACCAACTCATCCGTCGAAACATCAACGGATTGATCCAGATCAACGTTGCTGTCCAAAACATCGTTTAAGATGGCCAATTTGATCAAAGAAGCCGATGGGAAAGCCTCGTGGCTATCATGGTCCACCAAGGTCTGACCGTTGCTTTGAATTAACAAGCCATACTTAAACGAACTGTCAGCCATCACCCGTTCAATTGTTTCAGAAAGCTCACTCATCGCCAATATCTCCTAAAGCCGGCAAACTCGGCCGCAAATTTTGGTTCAGTCAGTTCGGCAATATCGACTTTGGCGCCTGGCGTTCTTGATTCAATCATCTTTCCATTACCAATGTACATGCCAACGTGATGCACGTAGCCCTTGCCGTGATCATACGCGAAAAATACCAAGTCACCCGGTAGGATTTCTTCCGGTGCTAAAGGTAAGCCGTTTTCTTGTTGATCGTCAGCGTCCCGGGGAATATCAAATCCAAGTACCCGATGAAGCGTGTACGCAAATCCAGAGCAGTCAAAACCATAGGAACTGGTTCCACCCCAAAGATAACGCTCGCCTAAAAATTGGCGTCCCATCTCAACCATCGTTTCACCAGCATTGCTCCCAACGAATGGCAGTACTGCTGCTGATTTGTCAATGAAGCCCTTTCCAAGCGGGGTCACAACGGCAATGTAGTCACCACTGGTGCCTGTTTGTGGCAGCACAGTTCCCAAGCTGATTTCGAGGACCGGCTTTTTGTTTTCATCATACAAATTGGCTGTCCGAACAGCAATTCTCACAATTGAGGTAACCGGTGGATAACTAATCTGCTGATCGCTTAATAATTTACTTGGCACCCAACCAGGATAGCCCCTTGAATCAGAATCATCTCGTTGACTGGGAATATAGACTTTGGCCCAGTCACCGTCGAAATGATCAATAATGACTTCATCGTTAAACAAAGCCTGCGTTTCTAATAAGTCATCATCGGAAAGCGCAACTGATTGCTCATCACTCATTTGTTCAACCCATTTTTTACCATCGCCGTCTAAGGCTGGTTGATCAACTTTTCTTGGTGATTCTTTAGACTTCCAAATAGTTGCCACTGGAACTTTGACTCGTCTTGTTTCCATCTGGGCACCTCCATTCGTTAAATTTTAGTATACATATATTATACCTCATTAGCCACCAACTACCTGCTAGATAGCATAAAAAGCATTGCCGGCTTGTTCACCCTACTCAAAAAGGCCGGAACATGAGGAATCCTTATGTCCGAGCCTCTTAGGTTACTTAAATCCTAATCCCGGTAAATCTGGAAAAGAGATTTCGTTTTTTTGATTGATGATCCCACCGACAATTGGGTTGCTGGAGAACATCATCGATGCGTCCAAATCTACATACTGAATATTTCGTTTGGCGGCGGCCAAGTGAGCCGCAGCAGTAACGGAAACCGACGATTCAATCATACTACCCACCATGCAGGGAATTCCGGCAGCCTCGGCAAGGGTATTGATTTTAACCGCATTATCAATCCCGCCCGCCTTCATCAACTTAAGGTTGATAATATCACAACCACGCATACTAATGATGCGAGCGGCATCTTCAATTGAAAAGATGCTCTCATCAGCCATAATCATCGTCGTGGTGTTGGCGGTCACGTAAGCCAGACCATCAAAGTCAGTGGCTTTAACCGGCTGTTCAACCAGTTGAATGTTCAGATTCAAATCCTGCATCCGATTAATAACGGCGACAGCCTGTTTTGGATGCCAGCCCTGGTTGGCATCCAAACGAATTTGAATGGCTGGCCCAACTGCTTTTCTGATGGCCACAATTTTATCGAGGTCGGCTTCTTCAGAATCATCCCCCACCTTGATTTTCAAAGTGGTAAACCCTTTGGTAATCAAGTCTTGTGCTTGGGTGATCATATCCTCAATCGTCCCAACACTGACAGTATAATCGGTCGTGATGTGATCCGAGTGCCCACCCAACAGTTGATATAGTGGCACCCCATACGATTGAGCCAGCAAATCGTTAACGGCAATATTCAAAGCAGCCTTCGGACTCGAATTATGGACCATTGACTGATCGATAGTCGCCTTAATATCCGCTGAGTCAAACAATGGTTTGCCAATCAATTTCGGGCCAATCACATCGTTAATGGCACTTTCAATGCTTGGAAGGGTATCTCCGGTAATCACCGGCGTTGGTGCTGCCTCGCCATAACCGACTTTACCATCACTGGTAGTCATTTTAACGATCAGCGTCTGGGCAGTGGTGACAGTTCTTAATGCAGTTTTGAACGGCCGTTTGAGTGGCACAGCAGCTTCCTGGACATCAATCTTTTTAATCACGGGTTCCAATAAGTGTCACTCCTCATTAATTATTTAACGTAAGCCTCTTTGAAATTGTAGTTGGCACCAGCAGTGTTGTAAACAATTCCCTTAACTTTTGAATTAACCATCCATTTTTCACCTGATTGGTAAAGTGGAATGATTGCTTGATCTTTCAAGGCCAAATTCTGAGCCTTAACCATGTCATCCCAACGAGCGTTGGCATTGCTGCCATCGTCAGCGTTGCTGGCTTTGATTAACGAATCATACTCTGAATTCTTCCAACCGGAAATGTTGCTTGGGTTATTGGAAGTCAAAATGTTCAAGAATGTGATTGGATCGGAGAAGTCGGCAAACCAGTTGGCAACGGTCACAGTAAACTGACCATCAGCTTGTCGAGATAAAATTGAACGACCAGGAATGTTGTTCAAAGTGACCGTTAAGCCAGGTAACTTTTGCAAGGCACTTTGCAGATACTCACTCAATTGCTTTTGGTCACTGCCATCAGAGTTCAACAAAGTAAAGTGTAATGACGAACGACCAACTTCTTGAAGGCCTTCCTTAAAGAGCTGTTTAGCCTTGGTTGGGTTATAAGTCATTGATGCGGGAGCGGTTGTGTCTTTCGTAAAGTCAGTTCCGTTCTTCGGTGAAACGGCCAATCCCTCTGAAACAAAGCTATTGTTATCGATTGCGCCGCCACCCATGACTTTGTTGGCTAATGTCTTTCGATTAATGATCATTGACATTGCCTGGCGAATTTTCAGGTTTTTGAAGACCTTGTTCTTTTGGTTAACAGCAATGTAGTAGTTGGAAGACTGCTTTCGTGAAATCATATCTTTCTTGTTACCCATTTGTTTGGCCTGGGTAGCTGAAAGTTGCGACATATCAAGTTTGCCTTGATTGTAAAGGTTCAATGACGTTGAAGGATCCGGTTGGACACTGAACTTGATGTCATCAAGCTTAACAGCTTTCTTGTCCCAATAATCGGTGTTCTTCTTCAAAGTCCACTTGTTATTGGTTCCAGTCCATCCAGTCAGCGTAAACGGTCCGTTATAAACTTGGGTCTTGGCAGAAGTGCCGTAATCGTTGCCATATTTATTAACCGCCTTGGCATCTTGTGGGAAGAAGACAGGAAAGCCCATCAGCAAATTAAAGTATGGGATTCGCTGTTCCAAGGTCACAGTCAGTTTATAATTACCATCTGCTTTAATTCCCAATGAAGAAACTTTGGCTTTTTTGTTTTGAATCTTGTCAGCGTTCTTAATTCCTGAGAACAGGTAACCATACTGTGAAGCCGTCTTAGGATTTAAGGTTCGCTGCCATGAATAAACGAAGTCTTTGGCAGTCACCGGATCGCCATTACTCCATTTGGCACCTTTACGCAAGTTGTAAGTGTAAGTCTTACCATCCTTTGAAACCGTCCATGATTTGGCGATTCCCGGTTCAACTTTACTATTCTTGCCTAGACGAACCAACCCTTCATCGACGTTGTTTAAAACGTTGAAAGTTCCAACAGCCGTGGTCTTCGATGGATCAACAGTCGTCAGTTCAGAATCGGTTGAAGTCTTAATCGTCTTGTTGGCTTGACCAGACTTTTGACCACAACCTGCCAGAATTAATGCAATGCTTGCTACACCTGCGAGTGCAGCCACTCCTCGAGATAAATGCATGATATAATCCTCCTCTAATATGTAAGACGCGTAACAAACTCATCTTGGTTCTAATTTAGCATAAAAGTGTCAAAAAAACAGGCCTTTTCTAATATTGAGTTCAGAAAGCCTGTTAGAATATGCGATTTTGCTGTGAATTTTACTTAGTAATTGCGATTGCCATCTTACGAGACAGATAAATCGGCTCAAATTTGGTTTTTGGCAGCCAGTATTGACCGTCAATCGGATCACTCACGTGGACCTGGTCGCCATCGATCCCGTCCAACAAAACCGCGTGATTATTAGCCGGAACCTGACCAAATGGATACGAATCCCACTCAGGTTGTTCAAAACGGACGGTCACAAAGGTTAACACCGGCTCCCCTTTTGCCACAAAGTCATACAACCACTGGGGATCTGCCCCACTCAGTTCTTGCAGATTACCATAACGATTTCCCCACCACATCAAGGGTCGGGTAAAGATTGCCTCAAACTTGCCGGGCCGATTGGTGAAAGGTGAACCACCAAAGCCGTGGTAAGGATTGCTATCTGGTGAAATTGGCATCTGAAGGAGAAATTGGCCATAATTCAGGTCTAAAGCTCGGCCCTGATAATGGAGCCCCTCCAGCAAGCTGGCTGCTTCACAGCCGTTGACGGCACCCCAGGCAAGTTGGCGAATGTTTTCAGCACCTAATAAAATCTTCGCACTCATTTGACCACCCCAAGCTGTGAAAAGACCTGCTCAACCATATCGGTATAATCCGGCTGCTGAGAAATCAACTTCTTGCATGCATCAACTAAATTTAACCGGAGCCGTCCCTTTCGATCAACGACTGATTCAGCGTGCACCATTGAACTTAAAATCGCCTCATCGACGACCGCTGCCGTAGCTCTGAAGAATAAATCAATTTGGTTATCGTTAAACCGGGTAACAGTATCAAACTCGCTGGTTTCAAAATGGTCCACCAGATTGGCAGTTGAAAATGCTAAAACGATTTCTCCGCTGCCGTTGCCAATGTAGCCACCGGAACGATTAATCCCAACCGTTGCCCGCTTAGCCATTCGCTTGAGTTGGCGGGCATTCAATGGCGCATCGGTTGCCAGGATCGTGATAATGGACCCCTTTTCTTCTTTTTGCTTATCCTTGGCCAACATTTTGGCCAAGGGGGCTCCAATAGGCATCCCATTGACAATAAAGTCGGTTAAATAACCATAGTTGGTCATGACGAGTGCGCCAACAGTGTATTGGTGCTTCTTATCAACGGTCACAATCCGCGAGGAAGAGCCAATGCCGCCCTTGAGATCATAGCACATCATCCCGCGGCCACTACCGACTGCACCTTCTTCAAAGTCATCGTTAACAGCAGCCAAAGCATCGGACACATTCTGTTCAGTAATCGCCATTTTGCGGATATTGGACACGTCGCCATCGTTACACTCAGCAACAATCAGATTAACTGTACTGGTGGTATCCCCAATTTCAGGATTGTCAGCCAGCATTTGTTTGGTGAGGGCATTTAGGGCCGTGCCCACGCCAAAGGTATTCGTCATCACAATCGGGGTTTCAATGGTTCCCAATTCATCAATTTGGACGAGGCCGACGCTTTTACCGAAGCCGTTAAGCACACAAGAGGCAGCTGGTACCTTGTGCCGGAAAAGGTTGCCGGTATGGGGCAGAATTGCGGTCACACCGCTATGAACATCACCATCATCAATAGTCACCTGCCCGACCTTGACGCCGCCAACATCTGTAATCAGATTTCGCCGACCCTTGAGGCCATCCGAAAGATCATTCATCAATTTAACCGATAATCCCATGATTAACACCTCTCACAATTAATTACACAGCAAAAATCATCGCAATCATTCCGCCGACTGCGATTAAATTATTCAAAAAATGGAGGCCAATTGATACCTTCAAATTTTTAGTTGTTACATACAAATAGGCCAAAATACAACCTAGGATCGCATACGTCAAAAAACTGATGATATTAAAATGGGAAAGATCAGGATCCATATGCGGCAGGGCAAAAGCCATCCCACTGACAATAATTGGTGCCCATTTTTCAGTCGACCGAAAGAACGCAGTCATCAAATATCCCCGAAAAATGGTTTCCTCAAGAATCGGCGAACAGAAGATTGCCGTAAATCCCATCAAAATCAGGGTAAGATGATTGCTGGACAACAATGATTGAATTTCCTGATTGTTGTCCGTTTGAGTGACGTGATAGACCAGTTTATTAAGGTTTCCCAATAAGAACTCAATCACCAAAAAAGCAATCCAAGCAATGACAATTGTTTTGACATTTGGCCAGGTCATTTTTTTGACTTCGTAGCGGCCATACTTCCGGTAGGCATACTGTGCCAGCCAAATGGCGATTAGAAAGCCCAACAAATACAAAGCTCCAACAGCGTAATTGGCAACTGCTGACAGCTTGCCTTGGGCAATGAACATCAGTGGCAGCTGAACTGAGCCGACCAAAATAATCAGCCCAAAAAAGATCATTAATCGTTCAAAGTAGTCACCAAAAGTTAACTTTCTTTGCTCTTCCATGCAGCGTCTCCTTAACTATTAAAAGCTTTGTTCAAAGCTGTAAAATCAATGGTTCCAAGTCCGGTCGCCTGGTTATAAATCTTCCCCGGCTGTCCGGTATAGTACAAATTGGTGTTATTTGTCCGACTGTCCAACGGTTTGAACGGCGAAGTTGATCGTTTGGCAAATCGATAGATCTGTGGATTCCAAAAGCCCAAGCGGCCATTGGTAGTGAAATCAGACATCAAAACACTGGCTGCGGCCATTTGAGGGGCGACGACACTGGTCCCACCGGTAATCAGCCATTGCCCCTTGGAATTTCGATTATTCTTCGGGGTAATGAACATGCTGTAACCCGTATTGGGGTCGGCATTCGCTGAAATGTCGGGAAGGTTTCTGCCGCTGGATTTACCGCTAAGATTAATCGGCTTTTTCAACAATTCCGGCCGGCCATATTTAAATTTCCAAAGATTAGTCGCATCATACGTCCCGACACCACTGATCCCTTTTTGATAGGCGGGTCTGGCATTATATTTACTAAAACCGCCGCCACCTCCGGCAAAGAAGCTTTGAAGCATGTCCAAAGTTCCGAAAAATCGTTGGTGTTTATAGTTGGGGTATAAAAAGTCAGCCCCCCAGGCGCGTTCCTGGTGAATGGTGACTTTTTTCTTATTGACAGTATAGGTTTTCGGCAGTGTCGTGCCGCCGACTGCGGTCACATATGGAGAATTAGACGGCGTGTCAACGGACAATCCTGACGTTAAACCGGTGGTAATCCCATCATAGGCGCCATTATCACCAGTCGCGGTGAAGACACTCATTCCTTGGGCAGCTGCCTGCTCAAATAATAAGTTCATGATTTGATTATATTTTTTCGGGGTAATCCCCTGTTTCATTTCATAAGCCACTTGGGCTTCACTTTGGCCCCAACTAAGTGACAAACTGTCGGCCACGTTTTGACCAACTGCGGCAGCAATTGAATTCACCATCCCCAAAATATTTGGGCGGGCAATGTAGGTCCGAATGTTGCTGTCCGGTGCGATTGCGCCGGCCTGTTCAACGTCGATGGTCGTTTCATCATAGCCATCCCAGGTACCCTTGAAGCCGTTAGTCCGATAAACGCTTAGCCGATTGGATTTCACATTGATGCCCTCATCATCCCAGTAGCGGTACACATCATTAGGATGGAAGTTGGCAAATGAAATGATACCAATGGTTTTACTGCGGCCAGTCGACCCATTATCGTATAGGGACTGTAGATTGTAGCGACGGACAAACCGCGTCGGTGAATACTTCTTGGTGGTTGTCGTCCCGCTGGCAGCTCTGGTATGCAGTGAAGAGGGCTGAAATTTGGTTTTATATGAAGAAAACGGTGAGTAATTTGATAACCCAAAGACGGTATAGACAACCTTGGAAAGTTTCTTGGGTAGTTGAGGATTTCGGCTGGCCTTTTGATATTTGACCTCACCGTTATTGACGTTCACCAGGTTAACCTTAAACGCCTTCTCAACGTTTTTGGTTGATCCCTTGACCACCATAATCAAATTACCTTTGTAAGTCTGCGCCTTTAAATGATGGTGTCTGAGATAGGTCTGCAAAGCTTTAATCTGCTTTGGGCTCTGACTGAATCGTTTGGCAAAAGTACTTGGGGACACAAATTTGCGATAAGTCGGTGAACTCGGCGTCACTGTGTTGTAGACAAATTGGTGAAGTGCCGACTGACTTTTTGGCCGCAGCACAATATCAACCAACTGCTGTTTGGAGTCAGCAACGTTGGTCGTCTTGGCAGCTGCCTGCCCGCTGGTTGCCGCAGAGCCACCAATGGCAAGCAAGATCAATCCTGCGGTTATGAAAATCCTGTGGAGCCAATCCTTGTTCATACAATCCCCTTCAAACAATCTTATTTGTCACGACTATTGTCGTCTGCTTCTCGTTGGGCTTTTCTTTCATCGCGTTGGCGAACAATCATCACCACCAGCGGCGTCAAAATCAGGCGAATGGCAATAATTGCAATCAGCCAAATCAGTGCGAACGACAGGACTGATAAATGCCAAGACTTTGTGATGAAAAACGCCACTGCTAACACTAATACGACGGCGCCGACGATTAAGAATAATTTAGACTTTTTCAAATGAATTCTCCTGTAAAATTTCTTATTTCATACTATCATACTTTGCCAATGGAGTTCACGTTTGAATTGGGAAAGTTAGAGTTTGTCTTGGGGTATTTAAAGTCGATATAATAAATACATCATGAAAATAAGCTAGTTGAAAGGAGAAAAATCATGCTCAAAGAATTTAAGGCTTTTATTGCCAGGGGAAACGTCATCGACCTGGCTGTCGGGGTGATTATTGGTGGCGCCTTTACTGGAATTGTCACCTCCCTCACAAATAATTTGATCAACCCGTTAATTGGGATCTTCTTAGGAAAAATTGACTTGTCAAACCTGATTTTCAAAGTCGGTGATGCAACTTTTCGTTACGGGGCCTTTATCAATTCACTGATCAATTTTCTAATTGTTGCCTTTGTCGTTTTTATCTTAATCAAACTCATTAACAAGGTCCTCAAGCGTCAGCCGACAAAGCCTGCAATCGATAACAAAGAAGTACTACTTTCCGAGATCCGGGATCTGTTAAAAAATAAACAATGAGCCGTCAATGACGCACCGCAGACCATTCCAAAACGGTAATTGATTGCGATTGCATGATGTCTGGGCTAGAATTAAAAGTGTGAAGGTTTAATTTATTTCCCAAAAATTGAGAAGAGGTTTTGTTATGAGAACGTTTGCTATTAGGGCCCGCGATGGGGTCATGGAATTAAATTATTCAGAAGATTCCAACAAACCGCCGTTTCGAAAGTTTATGATCACATATAACCCCAAATTTTCAATTGGCGATAATCTTGAAAATATCAAAGCAGCGCTGACCGGCCTGCCGATCGACGCCGCCATTATCGAAAATTCGTTAAACTATGAGTTTTCAGATACGATTATTGGCATTAATCACCAAAAGATTGATATCGGATTGGCAATTGCCAACATGATGAATATTCCGGTTGTTAATCTGCAAAAGATCAAAGAAGTTGGGCTGAAAAAAGCCGTTGCCGATAAGGAAGAATACCTTAAGTGGCATCTGGATTACTATGGTGAATATGCCGGTAAACGGAACTACGGCCAAGAAGCCATGCTGACAATCGGGAACGGTTACTTTGGTCTCCGGGGGGCCTACGTTGAGTCCCACGCTGATAAGGATAATTACCCGGGTATGTACGTTGCCGGTGTTTACAACCAATTGACGACTAAGATTAATGACCGCGACGTTGTGAACGAGGATTTGGTAAACTTACCGAATGCCCAATACATTAGTTTCGGTGTTGACCATCAACTGCCATTTACCATTAAGAAAGCCGATATTCAAGATATTTACCGAAGCTTGGATCTGAAGACCGGTACTTTGACAACCACGCTGCACGTTCAGCTTTCAACCGGCCATATCATCCAAGTCCGGGCTACGAAAGTCGCCAACATGGATCAGTGGCACCGTTACGCAATCAAATATGAATTAAAGCCCATCAATTTCTCCGGCAGTTTACAAATCTATGCCGGCATTGATGGCAACGTTATTAACGGCAACGTGGAACGTTATCAAGACTTTGATCAGCACCACATTGATGTCATCGGCATGTCAGCTCATGACAATCAAGTCTCGATGACCGGTCAAACCAAGACCTCACACGTTCAATTTGTGATTAACTCCAAACTCAGCAGTCCAGATTTCGATACCAAAAAATTAATCGATACCACGACTGAGGAAGGTAAAGTCCAACAGGCTTTGAGCATTAACGTTGAGCCCGGCAAGGAATACGAATTCAAAAAGAATGTCACCGTCTTTACTTCCCAAGACGAAAATGATCATTTGGAAGCCGATGCACAAAAAGAACTTGATGACTCCTCATTTGAAGATACGCTAAGCGATAGTGAAAAATTCTGGAGCAATGTTTGGCAACACTCCGACATTATTATCGATAATGATCTTACCAGCCAAAAGTTGACCAGGGTCAATATTTTCCACATGTTAGTTACCAGTGCTGCTTTGTCCTCCGGTAAATTGGATGCATCCGTTGGTGCTCGTGGGCTGCATGGTGAAGCTTACCGTGGACACATTTTTTGGGATGTCACGTTTGACTTGCCATTCTATGCAATTCATTACCCTGCGATTGCCAAACAGTGCCTACTTTACCGTTACAACCGGTTAGCTGAGGCGCGAAAGTATGCTGCCTCAGAGGACAAACAAGGTGCAATGTATCCTTGGCAGTCAGGGATGTATGGCGATGAGCAATCACAATTTGTTCACTTGAATCCGGTTAGCGGCAAATGGGATCCCGATAACAGCCGCCTACAACGGCACGTTTCCATTTCAGTTGCCTATGACATTATCAATTATGTCCACATCACGGGCGATAAAGAATTCATGGATCAATACGGATTGGAAATGCTGCTGTCGATTTCCAAGTTCTGGGTCAGCATGACCGACTACGATCAATCAGCCGACCGTTATGACATCCATCATGTCATGGGGCCTGACGAATTTCACGAAGAGTACCCTAACTCCAACGATCATGGCTTAACCAATAATGCCTATACGAATATCATGGTTTCCTGGCTGTTTGACAAGGTCAATACCCTGGTATCGCAGGAAGACAGCGCCGTTTTAAAGCAAGCCAGTGAAAAAGCCGGCTTTGACGACGCACTTCTCGCCAAGATGAACGATATTGCCCATAAACTGCGATTGGACATCAACGAAGAAGGTATTATCGGCCAGTTCTCAGGGTACTTCAACCTATCCAAACTGAATTTCGATTCATACCGGAAGAAGTATGGTGATATTTCCAGAATTGATCGACTGCTCAAGGGCGAAGGCAAGTCACCGGACGCCTACCAAGTTGCCAAGCAGGCTGATACATTGATGGCCTACTATGAACTGCCGTTTGACGAAGTGCAAGAAGTCATCAACCGTCTGGGGTACAAGCTGCCCGCCAACTTCTTTACCAGCAACTTACGGTTCTATCTTGACCGGACGACTCATGGATCAACGCTTTCCAGAATTGTTTATTCGGTTCTGGACGAAATTGACGGCAACATGGACCAGTCATGGCAGCTGTTTTCAACTGCCCTGTTCTCAGATTACTACGACATTCAAGGCGGGACGACTGCCGAAGGAATCCATCTAGGTGTAATGGGTGCGACCCTTCAAATTGAAACGAAATGCTATGGCGGTGTCCGGTTTGATACCGACGAGGTCACGATTAATCCTCACCTGCCAAGCACTTGGTCTAAAATTTCATTTAAAGAAACTTACCAAGGAATCAATTACCACTTCGTCATCGGTCATCATCGGATCGATGTGACCGCAGATGCCGATACTCACGTCAGTGTTGCGAAAAAGGCTTATTCACTGACTAAGAACAAGATGGCAACAATTACCTACAAATAATAAGGAGTGAATGATAATGGCAAAATTTTCCGATATTAAAGGCTTCGTGTTCGATTTAGATGGTGTGATTACAGATACCTCGGTTTTTCACAGCCAGGCATGGCATCAAGTTGCCGATAAAGTCGGCGCTCCATGGTCCAAAGAACTTGAAGACGGTCTGAAAGGCATCAGTCGAATGGACTCATTGGAAATGATTTTGAAAGCTGGAAATCTTCAAGATAAATACACTGATGAGCAAAAGGTTGATTTAGCAACTGAAAAAAATACCAACTACTTGAAGTTGGTTGATCAAATGACCCCTGACAATATCTTACCGGGGATTAAAGCATTCTTGGACGAAATCAAAAATGGCGGTTATTTATTGTCATTGGCTTCAGCATCTAAAAACGCGCCCAAAGTCTTGCAAAAGCTGAATTTAACCGATTATTTCCCAAAGATTGTTGATCCAAAAACATTGAGTAAAGGCAAGCCCGACCCAGAAATTTATGTAAAGGGTGCTGAATTGATTGATCTCAAGCCGGAACAGTGCATCGGCGTTGAAGACGCGGCAGCTGGTGTTGAATCAATTAACGCAGCTGGCGAAACCTCGATTGGCATCGGCGACAAAAATATCTTAAAGGATGCCGACATTAATTTTGCCGATACTTCAGAAATGACGTTGGCTAATATTGAAAAGCAAATGAATTAAGGGTTCGTTTCATCCCTAATTCTGATGATTAACGACGAAAGGCAACTACCTCTGTTTCGGGGTAGTTGCCTTTCGTCGTTAAATGGTCGAGAACAACCTTTGGCGAGATATTAATCAATCAGCCCATAATGTTTAAGGCCGTTCACAATCCCACCGTTAATATTTGATTTAGTGACAAAAGACGCCTTTTCCTTAACTTCTGGGACACCATTACCCATGGCAATTGGAAATTTAACTTCGGAAAACATTTGCAAATCATTCATTTGATCCCCAAATGCATATGATGGAACGTCACCGAGGTTCAGTTTTTTCATCAAAGCCTGAATTCCCGTTTGTTTGGAAACGCCCCACTTCATGGTATCCAAACAACGCGGGTTGTTACGGACCAAAGACAACTTCCCTTTGAACTTGTCTTGGTAAAGCTTATCCTTGTCGTAATTAAAGACGTTTAAGAAATTAACTTCGTGATGCTTGTAAAATTCTGGGTCAACATGTGGTGTTAATCGCAACAGACGATAGTTCACTTTCGTCATGTCATTTTCAAAAGTCAACGCAAATTCCTTATTGTTGTAAAAGGAAATGACATCCCCCTGCTGTTTTGCAAAGGCAAGGATTTCCTCAATCACATCATCACTAATTTGTTCTGCTTTGAGTTTTTTGCCTTCATACTGAACATAACTCCCATTAGCGCTGACTAACGAGTTAATCCCAGTGGCATCAATCACATACTGAATTTCAAAAATATTTCGACCAGTGGAGATCACTGGTAAAATATTATTGGCACGTAATTCATTGATTGCCGCTACATTTTCGTCGGACACGTTTTTTTCATTATCAAAAAGTGTCCCGTCTAAGTCAAAGAACACAACCGCTTTATACATTAAATTCCCTCCATTTAACTTATTAACTATATTGTACTACTTAATATGTGCGGCATTCCCAATTTTAACTTCCGAATCGGGAAATTATATATATTGTGTTACCACATTTTGTGGTACACTATATATTGTCATTTTATTATAAAGAGGGGCTACCATGGTGATAATAACTGCAGGAATGATTGGGGTCGGAAAGACCACTTTAACCGGAAAAATTGCGGAACATCTCGGGACAAAAGCGTTTTTTGAACCCGTTGGCGACAATCCCGTTTTACCGCTTTACTACTCCAATCCAAAACAATACGGATTTCTACTTCAAATTTACTTTTTAAACAAGCGTTTCTCAATGATCAAACAAGCATTGAGTGATGATAATAACGTCTTGGATCGCTCAATCTATGAAGATGCACTGTTCACCCGGGAAAATAATGCTCAGGGAAACATCACCGACACTGAATTGGCGGTTTACCTCAAGTTATTGAATAACATGATGGCAGAACTCGACGAGTTGCCAAAAAAGGCTCCTGATTTGCTGGTGTATGCTGATAGTGACTTTGACACCATCAAGCACCGGATCAAAAAACGCGGTCGCGACTATGAACAGTTTGACGACAACCCGGGCCTTCAGGAATACTACTTCAAGATGTGGGCTGCATATAAGAAATGGTTCCAAGAATACGATGTCAGTCCCAAGATCAAAATCGACTTGCAAAAGTATGACTTGTCCGATCCCAAGAATGTCACAATCGTTCTCGGACAGATTGATGATGCTTTGGCTAAAATTCGCCAACCACAAAGTGAGACACTCTAACAGACAGTCATAAGTTTCAGGTCTACCAGATACGATGAAAAGGCCACGGAGTTAAAAGGAGATGTTCAGCTGATCATTTCACAGCTAAACAGCCCTTTTTTATTTTGCCAATTTAATTTTCCCAACGATTGCGTCCGGATCCGCCTTATAATCGACGCTTCCCTTTGACACCAAGTAATCAATCCGGTGGCGGTACCACCAGTCAGCCGTGAACGGATAATCGCCCAAAGTCTCACCAATTACCCGCAGAATATTTCTAAACCGTCTTTGACTGAGATTGGCAAGGACAAAACGATCGTAAAAGTCAATCGATTGACTGACAACGGTGCCGTTAATCACCGTTCTGATCGGATTATTTTCACTCCTTAAGTCATGCCAATAGTAACTGAAGGCTCTCCGGGAATTAGCAGACAGGTCCCTTTGTAGTGATGCCAATTGAAGTTCATCAATGGCGTCTTCACTGATTTCACCTAATTTGGAAATAATCATCAAACTGTCTTCTCGGACCAAGGTCATTGGAACCTTGACACTCGTCGTTTGAACTGAAAAATCCTTTAAATAATCGCAAATCCACAAAAAGCCGCAGTAGTCGTCAGCGGTCTCACTCCACCAAATGCGAAACGATTCGCCGGCCTGAGCCATTTGACTCAGTTGATCAAGCCCCTGCCGTAAAGCATTTACCGCTTCGACAGTTAATTGTTCAGAGGCTTGATAATGAGCGTATTCGATTTTATAAATAGTTTGTCGACTTTCCATAAACGAGCGTTGACTGATGTCCCCCAAGCTCAGGTACATTGGCAATGCCAAAACCTGCCCGTCAAGATGTCTTTTCTGATAGTAATACTTCAATGTTGATGCAAAACTATCACTGAATACGATGTCAATCATGACCAAACCTCACCCTTCGAAATTGTCATTTCTCAATGACGTGCTTCGAAAAGTATAACTTTTTTGGTGGCCTGGATGCAACTTTTATTTGACTGAATCAGGCCACTCTTGGTAGGCTTGATATAAACAATATTGGGGGAGATGTAGATTTGCAAAATACAAAACAACATAAATTATCTGCCGCTCAAATTTGCGGCTGGATCGTCTGGTGGGTGATCACCATTGTCGTTTTGGCGCTGGCAATCTTTATGCTGACCAGAACGACGGATGCTGCAGGCGTTCATAACTCATGGAATTATCACATGATCGCCATTTTTCTTTTGCTGGTGTATGGAATCCAGCAAATCATTGCGTTCTTTGGTATTAAACGACTTCACTACAATGAAAGTTATGTGTGGCCGATTGTTTTAATCGTGCTGGGCGTCTTGGGCAGTTTCTTGTACGTGATTTCCGGAATCTGGGGATTAATTGTTAACAATCCGCAGAAAAATCAGCCAACCAAAATTGAATAATGGACCACAAAAGAGGCGAACCAGGTATTCTCGAAATACCGGCTCACCTCTTTTTTTATTTCAGTTGTTCTAACCGACTTGAAACCGGCTAGTCGCGATGGACCACAAACACATCACAGGGAGCTTGGGCAATAACAAAAGCAGCTGTAGACCCCATTGTCATCCGGTCAACAAAATTTGCCCCGGTGGCCCCGACAACGATTGCATCCACATGTTCGTCATCCACCAACTCGTGGGCCAATTTATTTTTGGGATCGCCTGATGTCACAAAGGCACTGACAGCAAGTCCTCGGTCTTTTGCCATCAATTCGTATTTATGAACGAGCCGTTGAAATCTGGATTTGACCTCATCGATCGTTGATTGATTGACGTTGCCAAAACCGATCAAGGCGGCTTTTGACACCCCCAGAATTTCACGGTCGTTGATAATTGCCACAATTGTCAGTTTGGCATGGTTGTGCTCGGCAATCGTGATTGCCTGTCTAACGGCCTTGGCGGCAGTCTTTGAACCATCAATCCCAACCAGAATATTCGAATAATTAAAGTCCAACATACTAACCACCTCAATGTTTTTACTTGGCTGTCAACTCATAAATTGATTGCCCATAAATTGCCATTGCCTTGATTAAATCGGCAACCGGCTGAAACTCATTTGCCTGATGCATGGTATCTTGGGCGTTCGGGAACAATGCGCCAAACGCCACCCCGCGTTTCATCAAACGGGCATAAGTACCGCCGCCGACGACTTCCGGTTTGGAATCCATATCGCCCGTCTGTTCCTGGTAAACGTGCATCAAGGTACTGACAATCGGATCACTTGGATCAACGTAGTGGGTGTCCATATTGTTGATTTCCTTCACGGTTCCATGGCGTTTCTCGGCAGCCTGTTGCAAGTGAGCTAAAATCTCTTGATCGTCAGTTCCTTTCGGGTAACGGAAGTTGGTGTTGACGCTGCCGCCGTGCTGCGTGTCAAATTTCATAATCCCAACGTTCATGGTTAACTCTCCCATGATGTCGTCGACGTGCGCAGCGCCGATCTTGGTTGCCCGGGAATCGTCATGCAGGTCTTCAGCCAGGTAGGAAATAAATTCCTTAGCGGCCCCGTCAAATGGATAGGCATTCAAAAACTTGGCAAGATACGTGCCGGCATTGACGCCGTTCTTGGGTTCCATCGCGTGGGCAGCTTTACCGGTAATGTGCAAAGCAACGCCCTGACCGGTTGATTTGACATCACCGGCAATCGGGTTTTGATCCAAAAATTCAGTAAAGCCGTCGACAAATTTTTCGTTATCACCGACTTCGACCAGCGCATCCGCAGATCCGGGAACCATGTTCAAGCGCAATCCGGAATCAAATCGCTTCAAAGTGAATTCGGAACCATTTGTATGGCCAAAGGTCGTGACATAAGTGGCATTGCCCTTCTCACCATTAATCAGAGGAAATTCAGCATCTGGGGAAAAACCAAAGGTCGGTTGCGGTTCAACTTGGAAATAATGCTTCATCCCGGTCCAGTCACTTTCCTCGTCAGTTCCAATAATCAAACGAATCTTCATTTTGGGCATAATCCCATTGTCCTTCAGCATTCTCAACCCATAATAAGCGGCTAACGCAGGTCCCTTATCATCTGAGGTTCCACGGCCATAGACGTTGCCATTTTTTTCCACCATTTCAAATGGATTGGTTTCCCAGCCGTCTCCAGCAGGCATAACGTCCGCATGGGCCTGCATCGCCATTGTCTGATCGCCGGAACCATACTCAATATAGCCAACAATGTTGTCGATATTTTGCGTCTTAAAGCCGTCGCGCTCCCCAAATGATAAAAATTTGAGCATCGCTTGGGTTGGCCCCTCGCCCAGTGGAAATTCATCGGTCTTGTGCTCATCGTCACGAACACTGTTAATACTGATCAATTCCTTTAAATCGTTCAAATACTCGTCTTGATAACTTTGTGCGCGCTTTTTCCAATCAACTGTCATTTTTCTCGCTCCTGTCCATTTCTTATAGTTCAATTTTATCACACTATTCAATTGGCGTTGGCAATCTGTCCACTCCAGAAATGCTATAATTAGGGTGAAAAACAGATTCGGATGGGAGATCTGATGATGATAAATGTCAAAAAAATCACAAGTCAAATTTTAACAGATGTCATTCGCAAGCGACCGGCAGATAGTTTTAAAGGCACTTACGGCAAAATCGCTTTGATTGGCGGCAGCCAAAACTTTGGCGGTGCGATTATCATGGCCTCACTGGCAGCAGTTTATTCCGGAGCCGGCTTGGTCACCACGATTACGGACCCCAGTAATCAAACCAGTCTGCATGACTGGCTGCCCGAAGCAATGTTTGTGGATTGGAACAATTTTGATCAGGCAGAACCAATCATTAAAAGTGCCGACGTGGTGGTCATTGGGCCTGGTCTGGGAACCGATCCCAGTGCGTTGACCCTGTTGACAAAAGTCTTTCGGATTGCCGGCAGCGAACAAAAGTTAGTCATTGATGGTTCGGCACTGACATTGCTTGCTGCTAACAACTTGCCGCTGCCCAAAGATTCGACCAACATTTTGACGCCGCATCAAATGGAATGGCAGCGAGTATCCGGCATTAAGATTGCCGACCAGACGCCAGAGAAAAACCAGGCAGCCGCCAAACAGCTCCACGCAATCGTGGTGGTTAAATCACATCGAACGCAAGTTTATGCGGACAACCACGTCTACGAAAACACTGGCGGCACTCCTGCCCAGGCAACGGGCGGAATGGGTGACACCTTGGCCGGAATGGTCGGGGGCTTTGCCGCCCAGTTCAAAAATCCGCAAAAAGCTGTGTTAGCGGCGGTTTATTCTCATAGTGCCATTGCAGATAAATTAGCTGAAAAGCAATATGTTGTTCTGCCCCACCAAATCAGTGAGGCCCTGCCGAAATTTATGTATAAGCATCAAGCTAAATAACTAAATTGAATCACAAAAGTCTCCATCAGCTGAATTGTCAGTGATGGAGACTTGTTTATTTTATCCTGGCTAAATATGAATGAAAACGGCTGGTTATTCGATTTTAAGCAACCGTCGCAACTTGTCACTTCGCGGGCCCAGAATCATATCAGCAATTCGACTCTTCAAGGCTAAGTAGAGATAAATTACCCCACCAACCAAAACGGCCACCAAGGTCACGATCAGACTGACAACCCGTCCAAATGGATTACCAATCAACTGAACAACAAAATTCAACCCATAAACCGTCAACAGTGCAGCAGCATACATAAACAATGAATATTTCGAAATCTTCCGAAAAGCAATGTCCAACATCCGTTTTTCAAAACCGAAATGGCGGTTCAAATATCTAAGAATCAGCCAGTTGGCAACGGTCAAGCCAATCCCGGTGGAAAGCAGTGGCCCAAATGAACCCAAAAAATAGGTACAAGGCCACTGAAGCACAAACTTAACCACTGTTCCAACAGCAAAGAACTTAACTGCCCGTCTGTTTTGAGACAATCCCTGCATCACGGCAGAAATAACAACAAACAATCCCATCGGAATGGAGATAATGGATGAAAACGTTAGAATATTAGCGCCGAGTGCCTGATGAGTGGTGCCATAGAAGACCCGGTTAAGCGGTCCGGCAATTGCGGCATTACCAAGGCGGCAGGAATCATGACAAACATGAATAATGCCATGACATTGGAGTTTTGTTTGCGAATTTCGACGTTGTCCCCGCTGGTCAGCGCTTCTGAGAGCATCGGCACGGCGGTAATCGCCAAAGCAGAGGAAAGCGACACAGTAATCATAATCAATTTATTTGAGTTCACAGCAAACATTGCATATAGATCGGACAGGGTCGCGTAGTTGTAATCAGTCGCCATCCGCATAATCTTGAAGAAAGTGAACTGGTCAATCAGCATAAAAATCGTGATTCCGGCACCCAATATAATAAAGGGCACTGCCTGCGCAATAATTTCCTGATATAATTGTTTTGCTTCAACGTGGATCTCATTATTGCTGGACAAAACCAGCTGTCGAAAATCTTCGCGGCGGCGGAAGTAATAAACGCCAAGGGTCGCCAGGCCGGCAACCGCCCCAATGAAGGCAGCGAAAGTTGATTGAGAAACAGCATTGACCCAACTGCCATGCAGCACCCGCATCATAATGAAGGCTGTTAAAAGCATGTAGGCAACTCGAGCCAGCTGTTCGACAAATTGGGAAATCGCTGATGGCGCCATTTGTTGGTAACCTTGGAAATAACCACGGGTGAGGCTCATCGTCGGAATAATCAAAATTGCCCATGCCAGTGAATGCAAAACCGGAATGACGTTGGGATTGCCGCCGTCAATTAAGGGCGCACCAAAATACAGGATCACCGCACAGATAACTCCTGTCGCAATGGCCAACACCAAGCCCCGTTTATAAAGCCGAACGCCGACACCATACTCATTTAAGGCATTGTAATGAGCCACTTGTTTGGCGATCGCTGAGGGAATCCCTGCGATGGCCGCGATCAAGAAGAAACTGTAAATGTTATACCCGAGTCCGTACAGCGCATTGGCTTGGAAGAAATAATTGCCAAACCAAATCCCCCAGGGAATAATATAGACTGCACCGAGAAATCGACTCAAAATACTACCGGCCGTCATCCACGCTGACCCGGATAACATCTGGTCACGCGACTTTTCCGTCAGGTTTTGATGATTATCAATCATGATTGTTCCTACTTTCGTATACTTTGACACTCGCTTCATTTTAATCAAGTTGCTAATGAATAGCAATAACGGGGTGATATATTAAAAATTACTTAAGCATCAATTGTTTTATAGAGATGTAATGAAAAAGTATTGTCATGAACACCCTAAATGCACTAGAATATTTTTATATGTGGTCTTAATAATTTTCGAGGTGAAACACTTGTGAGTAAAAAAAGAATCGAGTGGATTGACGTTGCCAAAGCGGTCGGAATTGTCGCCGTTGTTTTCGGTCACGCCATGACACGACACGGCACCATGTTCCATTTTCTTTATTGGTGGCACATGCCGATCTTCTTCATCATGGGGGGCTTTTTCTTAAAGCCAATCGTCAATAACAATTGGATCGGTTTTTTCAAGAAACGGATTTTACCACTGCTAATTTCATATTTAATCTGTGGTGGCTTTTTGATTTTACTGTCACACTTCATCAGAGGCGAAAGTTGGTCGTATACGATTTTCTACTTTGCCCGATTACTGTACGGTGGACGGACACTGAACCACTACCTCAGTGTTTTTTGGTACATTAATGTTTACCTGTTGGCCCTGGTTTTCACATCGATTGTCATTACATACGTCAAAAGCCGGGAAGCACAGATTATTGTGGCCTTTGCTTCATTAATCATTTCCACCAGTTACAAGCACATTTACTTCCTAAGTTATAAATACGTGCCTTGGGACTTCGATGTTGCTTTTATCGCCATGTTCTTCATGTTATTTGGCTATCTTTATTTCCATAAAATTCAGCAATTCGTTAAGGACCTGTGGGTGATTATTCCAGCAGCCATGCTGACTGTCTGGTTGTTTTGGATGCAGCACATGGACCGGTTCAACTTCGCGTTCTTCCTGAAGTCCAAAATCATTCACGCTTCCTATCACCACATTCCGATTTCTCGGGTTTCCTACATTACTTTTATCCCGATTATTGTTTGTCTAGTCGTTTTCAGCGCCAGTTACTATTTCTGCAAATTCATGCCCCAGTTTCTCATTAAGCCGGTTCAATTATTGGGCCAACAGACATTGGGAATTATGTATCTGCACAAGGCTGTCATCGACATTATTGATGAAGCTGGCTACAATGGTGCCATTATGGAAACAATTCTGGCGGTTTTAATTTCGTTTATCCTGTCACTGGGCTACGGCTATGTCAAACAAAAAATAAAGAATTCACGTATAAGGCGGTCAATTAGTTGATAAATTATCGGCGCTCAAGAAACTTGCGAATACTTTACTTTGTAATCGGCGGGCTCATCATCTTGGGCTTCGGTTTTAACATTTGGCAGGATCAGCGTGCTTCGGATCAGCTCAAGGCCAACTATATTGACTCCAGTACGCCGACTATCTTTGTCCACGGCTGGGGTGCCACCCTTCGTTCCGAAAAAGATATGATCTCAGCAGCCGAGGTTAGTGGGGCCGCTTCAAGGCGAATGATTGTCCGCGTGAGAGCCAACGGAAAATTGTCAGTCACTGGAACGGTTAAGTCATGGATGGTTAATCCAATCATTATGGTCCGAATGGACAATAACCGCGCCGGCGAGGTTCAGTATGCCCGCTGGCTGACCAAGGTCTGCAAGTTACTCAAGCAGAAATACCATGTCAATCAATTAAACTTTGTCGGCCATTCCATGGGGGCTTACGCCGTCGTCTACTATAACCTTTTGAACGGCAACCGATCTGATTTGCCACGAACCAATAAGTTATGTGTGATCGCCGGGCCTTATGATGGGATCATGGATAATCACAAGTCCAATCAGCCGACATCCGGCCCACTGATGCAGTTATGGGATGATGCGCCCAATAAAAATCGCATTTTGCCGACTGGTAAACCCAAGATCATCCATCCTGAATACAAGTTACTCTATCGGCTGAGAAAAAATTTCCCTCGTCAAGCCAGGGTTTTGAATATTTATGGTAACTTGGGCGATGGTTCAAATTCAGATGGCGTTGTCACCAACGCTTCTGCCCTATCATTAGGCTATATTTTGCGAGATCACGTCAGCTTTTATCAAACATTTCAAGCTTTTGGTCCCAAGGCGCAACACAGTGCCCTGCACAATAACAACATTGCCGTCAATAAAATTCTAACGGAATTCCTGTGGAATAAAAATTACCAAGATAGTTCTGCGAGTGAATTAATGCAATAGCAACTCAAAAACAGCCAAAATCCATTGTGGATTTTGGCTGTTTTTCATTCCTGTGGCTGATTATTTAAAAGCACTCACTAATTTACGATTAGCCGTGATATATGAACCGTCGGCTAAGACAAAACGCGTTGTTAAATGATAATGAACCATGCGTTTGACATTGACAGTCTGGCCCTTTTTGTATGTGGCAACTCTACCAGTCAAATTCTTACCTTGATAGCCATGAATGCCAGTCGGGTTGATCACTTTGATTTTTGGGTGACGACTGGCATAATAAACTGGTCTCACATAGGTCCAGTTTGCTGTTAGATAGCCTGCCTTGCCATGGGAAGGACTTTGATGATTGACATCCCGTACCCGGTACCGCAACTGGCCAGTGGCTGAACGAGCATAGCCGGTCACCACAAACATGGGTCGGGCATAGCGCTTTTGAGCTGGATATCGGAAAAGTCGATTGCCGGACTTAAAATTGGGGGAATTGTATAGCCCGACCGTTTTGATGGCGTAGACGGCCACCCCTTTTACGGCGACTTTTTTGTTTGGAGTCGGTTGGGTTATTGTAGTTTGGCCTGCGTTCATTGGGTTGTTTAAGATCGCGACCCCAATTGCTCCCAGGTGGGAATCAGTCGCTGGCCGGGATGACGTGCGGACACTCTCTGTTGGCCGACTAACAGAGATTTGACTTTTTCCCGCCACATTAACCCTCGTCGAATTCGTTGGTTTTGACGGGACCACTGGCGATTGTTGTGCAACCTGAGACAAATCTGACGGAAGACTTGCAGCTTTCGTCTCAACAGGCTTAACCGCCTGGAACACCGGTTCTTTAGTTACTAAAGTTGGTTGAGTAACCGTGGGCCGTTGTTGCTTAACTTCAACTTGGGGAGCACTTTTTTGCGCCTGATCAGTTGAGTTGACTGGTAATACCGGCGCTACATTCGAACTGGCTGGCTTTGTGTCGCCACTGTCTTGTGTCACCGGTTTGGCAGCTTCCACAAGTTTTGAATCGGTGCCTGAGTGAGAACTCGTAGACACACCAGCGTGGTTCGGCTTTGCCTGGGCTTCTTTGACCTGCTCAGGCTGATCTGGCTGAGAAGCATTCACTGGCCGATACCAGAATTTTACCAAGCAAGTCAGATCCCTTAATTCTCTAAACCAGAAGTTCACCGATTGATCGTTATTTTTAGTGAAATACGGGCTTTCGAAGGTTGCCTCAACCGGCTGATAGCCCTGAATCTTCTTTGGCTTAATGGTTACTTGGTCAGCGTAATGCAGCGTTTTGGTGGCGGTGTCCAGCGTGTGACTATCTTGACGATTCATATAGTTAATATTCACCGTTGCGGTATAGAGGCCAGTACTTTCCTGGCGATATTTGAGCAACAGCGGGTGCTGCAAGTCTGCACGAGAATCTGGAACTGTATGAGAAATCGTTGCGGTTGGAACAAAGTTCTGATAAACCGGTACTTGAAATGACTCCCCTATATTGCCGACCATCTTAATTGGCTTGACTCCGGGAATCACCTGCCAGTCACCAGCGGAATCCGATTTGGACACCGGCTGAACATAAAATGTCACCCGCTGCCCCAACTCAGTCGTGCGCACGTTGTCTGCTGGGAAATCCGCGTGAGCCAACGGTGCCTGCAGCATGATTAACCCACTGGCAGCCATGAGCGCTAAACTGCTCCAAAATTTAAAACCATTAGCTTTCCCCAAAGTCACTTTATCAAATTTATCCATCATCTTTCTCCTTCAACATTTTTCAAGACGACTCAACTCGTCCCGTTCGTAATATATATACGGAGAAAATGGCGGAATTTTTTTATTTTTTTGAAAATAATTCAACTGTTCAAATAAAAACAGCTGAGGACAATTCCCCAGCTGTTTGCTTGATCACGTTAACCGACAACAATATTAACGATCTTGTTTGGAATGACAATCACTTTACGAACAGTCTTGCCTTCCAGATATCGTTCAACATTCTCATCACTTTTGGCAGTCTGTTCAACTTTTTCTTTATCAAGATCACGGGCAACCTTAATGTGTGAACGAACTTTCCCGTTGACTTGAACGACCATCTGAACGGTGTTCTCAACTAACTTGGAAGCATCATAGGTTGGCCACTTTTCATAGGTAATCGTGCCGTCATGACCCAATAAACTCCACAATTCTTCGGCGATATGTGGGGCAACCGGTGACAGGAGTTTGACGAAGCCTTCCATGTAATCAATTGGCAGTGAATCTGCCTTGTAGGCGTCGTTAACAAAGACCATCATTTGAGAAATGCCGACGTTAAACCGCATATGTTCAAAGTCATCTGAAACGATTTTGACCGTCTGGTTATAAATCTTGTCCAGCTTGCCGTCATTGATCGTGGTAACGCGGTCACGCAAATGATTGTTATCATCGATCAGTAAGCGCCATACCCGGTCAAGCCAATGGTAGGCCCCGTGAATACCTTCCGTGCTCCAAGGCTTGGCAGCATCGATTGGGCCCATGAACATTTCATATACCCGGAGTGTATCTGCACCGTATTCATCAACAATATCATCCGGGTTGATCACGTTACCCTTTGACTTCGACATCTTTTCGTGGTTGGTTCCAAGAATCATCCCCTGGTTAACCAGTTTCTGGAACGGTTCCTTAGTTGGCACAACCCCCAAATCGTAAAGGAACTTGTGCCAGAATCTTGCATATAGCAAATGTAGAACGGCATGTTCAGCCCCGCCGACATATAAATCAACTGGTGACCAATACTTCAACTTTTCAGGAGAAGCGATGGCTTGGTCGTTATGCGGATCCATGTAACGCAGCCAGTACCATGAACTTCCGGCCCACTGTGGCATCGTGTTGGTTTCACGTTTGCCTTTGCGGCCGTTTTTATCAACCACGTTGACCCAGTCATCCAAGTTAGCGAGTGGGCTTTCCTTGCCACCAGAGGTCTGAATATCTTTGGCCTTTGGCAATCGAAGCGGCAGCTCATCTTCAGGAACCAGCGTCGTTTCGCCATCTTCCCAATGAATCACTGGAATTGGTTCACCCCAGTATCGTTGACGGCTGAAGATCCAGTCACGCAGCCGGTAGTTGACCTTTTCATGACCGGCTTTATGGTCAGTTAACCAATCAATGGCTGCCTTAATGGCGTCATCTTTGCCCATGCCATCCATGAAGCCGGAGTTGAAGTGAGGACCGTCACCCGTATAGGCAGCTTCGTCGGTATTACCACCTTCAATGACGGGAACAATTGGCAGTCCAAATTTCTTGGCAAAATCATAATCACGATCATCATGCGCTGGAACGGCCATGATGGCACCGGTTCCGTACGATTCAAGAACGTAATCACCAATCCAGATTGGCACTTCTTTTCCAGTCATTGGATTAATCCCGTAGGCACCAGTGAAGACCCCACTCTTATCTTTGTTCAAATCGGTTCGTTCAAGATCGGATTTGCGGGAAACTTCTTCTTGATAAGCTTTGACTTCAGCGGCTTGTTCAGGGGTGGTAATCTTTGAAACCAGCTGGTGTTCCGGCGCGAGCACCATGTATGTTGCCCCAAATAGGGTGTCAGGACGGGTGGTGAACACTTCAACCTTGTCATCAGGATGACCTTTGACCTCAAAGAACACGCTGGCACCACGCGAACGGCCGATCCAGTTGCGTTGTTGTTCCTTAATACTTTCAGGCCAATCCAGATCGTCCAAGTCATCAATCAATCGATCAGCGTAAGCCGTGATCTTGAGGACCCATTGGCGCATCGGCACCCGATAAACCGGATAGCCGCCACGTTCAGTCTTACCGTCAACGACTTCCTCATTGGCAACAACGGTCCCACCCATAAAATCAGGGGCCCAGTTAACTTCAATATTGTCTTCATAAGCCAATCCGCGTTTGTATAATTCTTCAAAAATCCATTGGGTCCATTTGTAATAGCTTGGGTCGGTGGTGTTAATTTCACGATCCCAATCATATGAGAATCCAAGCGAACGAATTTGGCGTTTGAAAGTTTTGATGTTCTTAGCCGTAAAGTCTCGCGGGTTATGCCCCGTCTTCAGTGCATACTGTTCTGCAGGTAATCCAAAAGCATCCCATCCCATTGGGTGAAGAACATTTTTCCCCTGCATCCGCTTCATTCTAGCCATAATATCCGTAGCTGTGTAGCCTTCAGGATGCCCAACGTGCAGGCCCTGACCCGATGGATAAGGGAACATATCCAAGACATAGTATTTGTCTTTGTCAGCAACTTCTTCGGTCTTAAATGTCTTGTGTTCTTTCCAGTAATGCTGCCATTTGCGCTCAATTACCTCATGATTGTATGCCATTTTGCAACTTCCACCTTTCATATTTCTCAATCAATGAAAAAAGTCCCATAAGAAACCAGACTGGGCTTCTTATAGGACGATTTATCGCGGTACCACCTATATTCTCAATTACTTGAGCTCTCGAATCAATAACGGCGACAAACCGGCTTGATTTACTTCGTTCGACCAAGCATTCGACGATGAGTTCGCCACGACCTGTTCTGAGTTCACAGCAGCCACTCAGTTTCTGGAAAACAGGCAGTTGGTTACTAATTCGTCTCTGCATTTTCACAAATTGAAATTATTGCTTATTATCATACCAAAACAGGTCTTAAAAAACAACTGCTCAGCGTGCTATAATTTTATTATTGGAGTTGAAAACATGAAAAAACAATCACAAAAAATTTCAAGCACCGTTAGTTTGGTTTCACTGGTCATCTTTTTGATTCTGACTTACGGCGTGGTTTTACATAAAGAATGGATCAATACCTTTGACACCTACTTCGGCCACATGGTCAGAAGCTTTCAAACGCCCTCACTGACCAGCTTCATGATTCATTTTACCGAGTTGGGAAATTATCAGTCACTATTGGGTTTCACAATCGGTGCCGGATTGATTTTATTTTTGGTTCGCAAAATCAAATCCGCCTTATTCTTGTTGATTAACGGCGTCGTCTTGGCAGCCCCGATTGATACCCTGGTCAAACACATGGTTAACCGGCCGCGACCATCTCTGACCCATCTGGTGGCTGTTCACAGCAGTAGTTTCCCCAGTGGTCACTCAATGAGTATCATGGTGGTTGCCGGCAGCCTGATTTTGCTGGCCAACCGCATGCTTAAAGGAAGTAGCCAACGGCTGATCGTTGATCTGATTTTGATCATCATGATTGTCGGTATCGGCATCAGCCGGATATATGTTGGCGTTCATTATGCCAGTGACGTTCTGGGCGGCTGGAGTCTTGGCCTAGTGACCTTAATGGTGTCACAATGGGTATTTAATCGATTCGCGGGAGGTATCTCATGAAAATCAAATCAGCATTGGAATATAGCCATGAACTGTTATCAGAAACTGTCGATTCCGGAGATACCGTCGTTGACTGTACCATGGGTAACGGCCACGACACCCTGTTTTTAGCCAATTTAGTTGGCAAACAAGGCACCGTGTATGGATTTGATATTCAAGCCCAGGCAGTTGAAAATACCAAAGCACTTCTAAAAACCAATCACGTTCGCACCAAAAACGTCTACCTGTACAATATCAGCCATGCCAAAGTTGATGAAATTTTACCATACGAGACCATGATTTCCGGCGCCATCTTCAATCTCGGCTATCTGCCGGGCGGCGATAAGACGATTGTCACCTACCCTGAAACGACGATTGCGGCGATTAAAGGCTGCCTCAACCACTTATGCCATAATGGCGTGATCGTCGTGGTTGCCTACTATGGTCATCCAGGCGGCGAACGCGAAAAAAACACCGTCCTCGAATTTGGCAGTCAACTCGACCAAAAACGATACAGTGTTTTGAAATACAGCTTCTTAAATCAGCAGCATTTTCCACCAATATTGATGGCGATTCAGCGGATCGATTAATTGATTCGCTGTTTTTTATTTTTGCGGTCAAACAAATTGCAGATATAGGCAATGATAATCAGAATCAAGCCGACCACAAAGACATTATGCAGGGAATTGTACAAAATATTTCGCAACTGCGGCAAAATTTTGTCACTTAACTGATTGGCAGTCAATGGGTTAATCAGTTTGTCCATCATTTTCAAGGATGTATGTTCCGTTTGCCGGACCCCACGCAGCATGGTGGTGTTCATGACGATACCAAAGATTGAAATCATCAGTGTCTGACCCAGCGTTCGGCACAAAGTATTAAAGGAAGTTGCCACACCAATCTGAGTTGGTTTAACCTCATTTTGAACGCTAATAATCGACGTTGTCACCGTTAAGCCAAAGCCGGTCCCACAGATCATTGAAATCCCCAAGAAGGCCACAAACGGCGTATATGCCGGAATCAGCACCATAATAATGGCCCCAACCAAGATAAAGAAGAGACTGAGGTTAATAATGCGGTAAGGTGACGTCCTGGCCAGCAATTTACCGGCCAAAAATGAGCCGACAATCCACATCAGGGAACTCGGCGTCACCGCAAACCCGGCCATCGATGCCCGCAGGCCCAAAATTCCCTGGGTCCAGTCCGGCAGATAAACTTCGTAGCCGATCAGAAAGCCACTGACCAAAAAAACCACGATATTTTGAACGACGAAGGTCCGATTATCAAACAGTTCCATCGGAATTAACGGATCGGCCGCCAGTCTTTCTGTCCGAATAAACATGACCGTGGCGATCACTGTAACCAAGAAGCAGACCGCAACGATCTGCCAGTTGATCGGATCCTGGCCGACCAACTGGAACGCATACATCACTGCCAACAGCATCATCGTCAGCCAAGTGGTCCCGGCAATGTCCATTTTAGTGGTACTGTGGTGTTTGTCTTCATGCAGGAAAATCTGGACCATGACCATGACAATCAACCCAATGGGTAAATTGATAAAGAAAATCCAGTGCCAGCTCAAGTGATCAACAATGAAACCACCCAATAGTGGCGCGATCACAGAAGCAATTCCCCAAGCAGACGAGTTCAGGCCCAACACCTGAGCGCGCTTTTCCAGGGGATAAATATCGGCGATAATCGTATTGGAAATCGGCATGATGGAGCCGGCTCCAACCCCTTGCACGGCCCGCCAAAAGATCAAAACCACCATTGAGTGCGATAACCCGGACATCACCGACCCAAAGACAAAGATCAAAATTCCACCAATAAACATTGGCTTTCGGCCAATACTGTCGGCCAATTTACCATAGATTGGCGTCGCAATTGCATTGGTTAACAGAAAAATGGAAAAGACCCAATTCATTAGGGAAACTCCCCGCAGGTCACCGACAATCGTCGGCATGGCAGTCGAAACAATTGTCCCTTCAATTGCGGCCATAAAGGTGGCCACAAAGAGGGCAATCGTTACTAAGGTTACATTACTTTTGGTTGCTGTTTTCGTCATGAAATGACCTCTTTTCTTTAAAATTAAACAAAAAAATGCCCTTGAATTTTCAAGGGCGTTTTGCTTGTCAGCTGTTTATAACTTGAAATAGTCTTTTAACGCATCAACCTTATCGGTATGCTCCCATGGAAGATCAATATCGGTTCTTCCAAAGTGACCATACGCTGCGGTCTGTTCATAAATTGGTCGTTTTAAGTCCAGCATTTTGATAATTCCTGCCGGGCGAAGATCAAATAATGCTCGTGTGGCATCAATCAATTGATCTTCAGGCACTTTACCGGTACCAAATGTATTAATGTCGATTGAAACGGGCTTGGCAACCCCGATGGCATATGCCAACTGGATTTCAGCTTCGCTTGCCAAACCGGCGGCAACAATGTTCTTAGCAATGTATCGCGCCGCATAACTTGCCGAACGGTCAACTTTGGTAGCATCCTTTCCTGAAAAGGCACCGCCACCATGGTGGGCGTAACCACCATAGGTATCAACGATAATCTTACGTCCGGTTAACCCGGCATCCCCTTGAGGACCACCAATGACAAACCGGCCGGTTGGATTAACCAGATAACGGGTCTTGTCGTCAAGATACTTGGCAGGAATCACCTGTTTGATGATTTGGTTGATCACATCGGTCCGAACTTGATCCAATCGGACACCATCGTCATGCTGAGTGCTTAAGACGACCGTGTCAACTCGGACCGGCTTGGCGTTGTCATCATACTCAACAGTGACTTCAGCCTTGGCATCCGGGCCCAGATAACCAATCTCGCCACTCTTACGCAAGTCTGCCTGCTTTCTCATCAGCTTGTGGGCTAATGAAATCGGCAACGGCATTAACTCGGGTGTCTCATCAATGGCATAGCCAAACATGAGTCCTTGGTCACCGGCACCGATTTGATCCAACGGGTCGGTATTGCCTTCACGTTGCTCCAAAGCGTCATCAACACCTAAGGCAATATCAGGTGACTGACCATCAAGGGCAACGATAACACCACATGAATCACCATCAAAGCCGTAACGGCCATCGGCATAGCCGATTCGCTTAATCGTGTTGCGAACAACTTTTTGAATATCCACGTAGGCAGTCGTGGAAATTTCACCGAAAACAAACACCAGTCCGGTGGTAACTGAGGTTTCGCATGCTACCCGAGCATCCGGGTCTTTTGCTAACAAGGCATCCAGAATTGCATCACTAATCTGATCCGCAATTTTATCCGGATGGCCTTCTGAAACTGATTCCGAAGTAAATAAATGTTTTTCGCGCATTCTATTTTCCCCCTATTATTTTTTAAGGTTACAAGGCTTCTTCACGCATCACGTGAATCCTATCGGGAACTCATAACTCTACAATCTTATCATATTTGATTTGCTTTTCAAGCCTTATTTTCAGCTGTCCATTGACCATCTGACAGAAAACCAGTAGGATTATTTTTATAATTAGCTATTAAAAATGTGAGGAAGTTGAGGATTTGTTAAAATTTGACCGCTCCATTTTAATTCAATCAGGACTGCGCGCCGTCAGCATGGTCTTTATCTGGATGCTATTTGCCAATATCTCGTTAAAGGGATTTTTCGTCAATCCGCGCCTTCTGCATCTCCTGGTGATCGGGTTCGTGTTTGCCGTTTTATTGACCGCCGTCAGCCGACCGCACAAAAATGCCGTCATGGTCGTCTTAACCGATATTTTACTGGGTATCTTATTGGCATCGCTGTACCTCGATACGCCGAGCATTAACGTCTGGCTGATTCTGATCGGCTTTTTGCTCGCCAACCTGCTGTTAGTCTCTAATTTAATCGATGAACCTCACTGTCGTTGGATTATTTATGGGTTCATTTCCGGAACCGGAATTGTCTTGTTGTTCACAACGACCTACCATCACTATTTTTCCCTGGTCTCACTGATGTATATCACCCTGATGATTTTTGCAAATATTTTCTTTTCCTACTACGCCTTTATGAAACAAAACAATCAGCTGTCCATGATGATCGTGTCGGTGCTGATTTTAATGTTGTGTCTCACGCTCAACATCTCATTTTTTAAAATCATTCTTATCGCCGGCATTCTGGCATTCTACGCTTATTTTGAATCCCGGGTTAATTTCCGTAATTTTGAAAAACGGGCCAATGTTTCGACGGTTTCCTTCCTGTTGTTTTCAATGCTGGTCTGTTTTTAAGGTTCATTTATTATAATTTTGTTAATATGGTTAATTTTAAGAAAAGAATCACCAACTTTGTCACCCACCGTCATTCAATCGTGTAGTATGGCGTTGATTGATAAATTCGACAAGGACGGTGACAAGCGTGAACATTAAAGTAGTTGGTGATATCCGAGTAGGCAAAATACAACCTTCATTAACTGGGAATCCCATTGTTGACGATGTCCTCATTCAACATTTTTGTGATCGACTCAAAGAAAAATTAAATTCACTGCAACCATCCGTTGATATTATTCCCGACCATTTCTTCGATGCTACCAAGCCATGTGCCGACATCATTTTGATGGACAGGCGCATCATCGATGATCTCCCCGACGAACTGCTGATGAACTTTAAAATAATCGACATTGACCATAATGATATTTTACGAGGTAACATTACTGAGGCTGTGAACGCACTCAAACGATATGATTCCGGCAAGCACGTTTTTGCGATGTAGTCGTGAAACTTACCCGTCGGTATTTGCAAATTGCCCCATACAAAAAGCCCGTCATCTTGAATGACGAGCTTTTTGTATACCGAAAAATCCACGAAGCGGCTTTCAGTTATGTTCTATTTCTTGAAGCGGCGATCCTTCTTAATATACACAATCATCAATAAGACCATTACCATCGTTAAAACGACTGTATAGAACCAAGCTTCCCCACGACCTGCAAATGGTAGTTTAACGTTCATCCCATAAAACCCGGAAACAATCGGCGGAATGGCTAGAATCAGTGACCAAATCGTCAGAAACTGCATCGTTTGGTTCAATTTATTATTCAAAATATTCCCAAATGCCGACTCGGTTTCCCGAACCACGTCGCCGACCACATCAAACATGGTTTGACACTGTTTGTATTCAATTAACAGGTCACCAATGGATTCATTGGTTTTGCTGGCAAGTTCCGGAGACATCTTCAAGTTATCCTTGATGGTGGCTTGTAACTCCTGCAGGGCGATCAAGTTGCCTGCCGTGGCCGAGCGCAGATAGACCAGACTGGTCTTTAGTGCTGCCAATTCATCCAAACTGTGGTTGCTGATTGCCCGGTTGTGCATCCCTTCCAACTTCTCGGCTTTCTGACTGATCTCGTCTAATTTATCGAAGAACGGCGAAATCAATGCAAACAGGATTGCCAAAATGTGCTCGGCAACACTGTCATATGCCAACTTGGAATGGTCTGAAACCAGCTTAGCCTGCTCTTGGGCGTGACACACCGTAATCAGCAGGGAATTACTGAATCCCAGAAAAATCGGCGATGTGAGCATTCGGCTTTGCTTAGGATCCGCAATTGCCCTGACCACCAGTGCACTAAACCCTGACAGATCATCAAAAGTGGCCCGTGGCTGCTCATGACGATCCAGCATATAGCCTTTGAACTTGGCTGGTGCCCGATAGTCAATCGTAATGTCGTTTAATTCGTCTTCAGTTGGTGAAATTGCCTCGACCCAGGTGTAAGTGTCAAACTTATGAATTTTAATCATGGTATTGCCTCTTCAATCGTCATTTTATGAATAACTAAAGTCTAATTTTTTCCGAAAGCAATTTCAATCCCCAACTACCTGCCGCCATGACGCCGTTGGATCACCTGGTAAATCACCAGCATCGAGCCAATTGAAATCAATGAAATGACCATCGCCACCCGTGTTGAGCTGTTCACCAATAGGAATCCAAGAATGAAGACAAAGAATGCCAGTGTCAAATAATCACTCAACGGATACCCAGGCATTCTAAAGACCTCACTGCCCTTCGGATGAGCTCGGCGGTATTTAATGTGGACGATGATTAAAACCACCCACACCACGACAAAGTTAATGGTTGAAACACTTGAAACCAGGTTGAAGACACCCGCTGGAATAAAGTAGTTCAAAACAACGATGATTAACAGAAAGGCGGTTGAAAAGTTCAGGGCAATGTTTGGAACCCCGTTACGCCCCAATTTGGTTAAAAATGATGAAGCATTCCCACCCATACTCAACGCGTACATTGTCCGGCTGGTACTGAATAAACAACTGTTAGTGGCGGAGACCGCGGCAGTCAAAACAACAAAATTCAAAATCCCGGCAGCACCCACAATTCCCACTCCCGAGAACACCTGAACAAATGGGCTGGCGGTCGTGGTGATTTTATTCCAAGGATAAACACTCATGACTGCAATCATCGAACCAATGTAAAATAAACCAATTCGGATCGGTAAACTGTTAATCGCCTTTGGCAGATTGGCTTTGGGATCGTCAGTTTCGCCGGCCGTCAACCCAACCATTTCAATGCCGACAAAGGCAAACACCACCATTTGAAATGACATCAAGAACCCGTGGGCGCCAGTTGGGAAAAAGCCGCCATGGCTGACCAGCTGGCTGAACGAAGCCGTCGAGCCGTCAACATTCACGTGGAACACGGCGAGTCCCACTCCGACAACGACTAGGAGAATAATTGCCACGACTTTAATCATCGAAAACCAGGATTCCATCTCACCAAACAATCCGACATTGACCAGATTGGCGGCGAACAGACATAAGAGAATAATCAGCGGTGGAATCCATTGGGGAACTCCGGGAAACCAATACTTGATATAAATTCCGGTGGCAGTCAAATCGGCCATTGCCAAACTAATCCAGCAGAACCAGTAAGTCCAGCCGGTCACAAACTCCCAGCGGTCACCCAAATACATTTTTACAAAATCAAGAAATGAATGTTTGCTGGTATCTGACAGCAGCAATTCACCAATCCCCCGCATCAGCAGGAAACAAAAGATCCCAACAATCAAGTAGGATAAAATAATTGATGGCCCTGAAGTGTGAATGGCCGATCCGGACCCCAAGAACAGCCCGGTTCCAATTGCCCCGCCAATCGCAATCATCTGAATGTGTCGGCTTTTTAGTGAACGCGATAGTGAATTTGTTTGATCCTTCGTTTCCATAGTGTCCTCCTTAAAAATGTCCATTAAAAACGCCCCCAGTACCTATTACAGTACCAGGGGCGTTCTTCAACGCGGTTCCACCCAAGTTCCACAATACAATATGTATTGCCTCTAATTGCAGATAAGGCTGCCGCCATTAAGTATTGCCATTTTAGTTGCCGGCTTTCAGCAAATGCCAGCTCTCTGTGAATATTTACCAGTATACGGTTCATATTTGAAATGTCAACCCCAAATCGTCAACACATGTTCACGGATGAAGAACAAAGACGAAATTTAATCAGCAAATTAGTTGATTTTTCGGCCAATATCGAGTATCTTTGAGCCAATAAAAGTTAATTGGACTTTTAATCGAGTCATTATGGAGGGATACATTTATGGAATCTCATACAGCTTTACTGATTATTGATTATACCAACGATTTTGTGGCCGATAAAGGGGCACTGAGCTGTGGCGGCCCTGGACAGGTACTGGAACCGCATATTTTAAAATTAGCTGACGAATTTGTGGCCAATGGCGACTGGGTGATTTTACCGACCGATGTGCATACACCAAATGACCCATACCATCCTGAAACCAAGTTATTCCCACCTCACAACGTCCGAGGTACTTGGGGCCGTGAATTTTATGGTGGCTTATCACCTTGGTTTAAAGAGCATCAAGCAGATGATAAGGTGTATATGTATGACAAAACCCGCTACAGTGCCTTTGCCGGCACCGACCTGGATATCCGGCTGCGTGAACGCCACGTTGACACCGTTCATCTAGTCGGTGTCTGCAGCGATATCTGCGTTTTACACACTGCCGTCGACGCTTATAATCTCTGCTACAACATTGTTGTTCACAAGAGCGGCGTTGCCGGATTGACCCAAGCCGGCAATGACTGGGCATTGGATCACTTCGAACATGTTCTGGGAGCCACTGTAGAAGATTAATGGCGAGTTGCTTTGCAAAATTTCCCGATTTAGTGTTTAATGTTCTTCAGTAGACAAAATATATTTTCGATCGAAGATGGGATGAAACGATTGTTTTGTGACCATCTTCTTAGTGTTTGTGAATTTATTTTGGACTAGGGAGGAACGACAATGGCTAATAAAGTGTCCAGATACAATAATGACCAGTGGGAAACCGCTAAAGAATCTGTTTTGCAAGAGTATGAAGATTATAAACAAACCCTGCGGGATCAAGGGGTCGACTATACAATCAAGAATGCCCGGAAATTATTGATCTACCAGGACCTAGTTGCCGAGTGGCAGCACAAATTGGGAACCGTTATCACCGACCTTGAAGATAACCTGTTTGCATTAACGATTTTTGATGACCTTAAAAAACGAAAGCAAAGCTCGCTTTTGGCGCGCGGATATGAACATATTTCCAGTTGGCCGGACTTCAACCCGACGGCGCTGGCCCTTTGGTTGGAGCTTGAGGAAGACGAGGCCATGGCTTAGTAAGTGAGGTGGCAAAATGTCTCATTTTGATATTTCCATGTTGATCACAATCGCGATTGGTTTTATTTTGATGACCGTAACCAACAACCGTCCGTTCGCAATCACTTTGGCGGTGTTAGCAATTGGCTTAACCATCATGCTGACAATCAAAAAGATCCTGAATCGAAAACAATCGCATAGTTAAGACGACAACCACAAGGGGCTGCGACAAATCTGTCGCAGCCCCTTTGCTGTCTGGTTGATCAAAATGGTCTTTAATTATTTTTTCTTCTCACCCTTATCTTTCTTCTGGTTCTTTTTTAGAAATTCATCCCGTGTCTGTAAATCCTTCACGTGAATTTTAATTTCGGTTGGCTTCAAATCGGTCATTTCGGTGATTGTCTGAGTTAATTTAGTGGTAATTTTGTTAAAGACCGTTGGGATGCATTTGCCATATTCCAAGACTGCATCCATTGCCAATTTAACTTCTTTATCATCGTTGTCTAAATCTACTTTCACCCCAGTTGAGGGATCCGTCTCGTCACTGAAACGATCAGTGACCGAATCAATCAGGTTCCCCTCTAAAGACAGCACCCCATCCACATCACGAACGGTATTACCGGCAATCTTGGTTAACACACTGTCATCATAAGTTAATACGGTTGCTACACTGCTGTTTTCTTGTGTCATGGTTTTTCCCTCCATTGGCTATTCCACCCTGTCATCATTGACAGTGTTTGCGATATCGTCTTTCTTTCGGGTACTTTGCTGTTCCCATTCTTTTTTGGTCAGAACATCGTTAATATTTAAATTAATTTCAACAACGTCCAAACCGGTATAATTCTTGATGGCTTTTTGGGTCCGGCTGCAAATTTCATCAAAGATCTGCCGGGCGTCGGCGCCATATTCAATCGTTGCTTCCATGTCCAAGGCAACCTGTTTTTCACCAACCTCGGCGTCAATCCCCTTTGTCGGATCAGTGGTTTTTGAGAATCGATCCGCTAATTCACTCATCATCCCGCCATCAAGCGACAGGACGCCGTCCACATTTCTGGAAACCAGTCCGGCAATTTTTTCAATTACCGAGTTTTCAAAGGTTAACTTCTTGTTTAAATCTGATTTTTGAATCGTTGCATCCATCACAGTCATCTCACTTTCCTTCTGTTATTTAATCATCACTCACTAATTGGCTGATTAAGCGCTTGAGCCCGCCAAACTTCCAGATAACGGTCCCGATCAAGGCACCAATCAAGGTCAGTGCCAACACCGTCAGCATGCCGCTGAGGCCGCCAAAGACCCACACGACGCCTGCGACCATTCCGAAGACGGCTCCGTACATAATTGCATTCATCGACATCCTCCTCCTAAACTACTCGTGGGCGACTGGCTTTTTCGCGTCTGCTTGAAGCTTCAAACGGGGTCACTTTGACCCGCACTTTCTTGACTTCAACATCCATCAACTGCTGGATCTCATCCACGACATTGTTCTGAATTGCCTCACCCAGTTTGACCAGATCTTGGTTGAGTTTATCAACGGCGTTGACGCTAACGCGAACCACCCGATTCCGAGTCCTCAATCGCAATTTGACAGTCACATGATTGACGTTGTTTTGCGTCATAATTCGATTCTGCAAAATTTTTTCAACCGCTGACTTGGAAATACTCAGCCTGCCGTGTGGAGACTCAAACCGCAACTGGTCAGCCTTCCTCGGCGCAAAGATTGCCGTTATCAACATCATCAGACTGACTAGGGCGACGACCGCGGATACAATCGCAGCACCAATCATCATCCAAGGAGTATCCGTTTGAATTGTCTGAGTCACGACTGGTGACAAATAGTCGATTGGAATGACTAACCCAACCAGCCAAACCGATTGGGCAATCCCAATCAGGCTGACAATCCAGATCATTAATCTTGAAAACTTATTCAATTTGCAACCTCCTTTCTTAAAAGAGGTAACCTTAACGTGCCATTCCCCGAGTCACCATTGAAACGACCAGGACTAAAATGACAGCTCCGACAATGGCCGGTAAAATTGCCATCCCAGCTAATTGAGGCCCCCAGGAACCAAAAATTGCTTCTCCGAGCCAGGCGCCAATCAGGCCACCAACAATGTTGCCGATCCAGCCCATGGGCATGTCACGACTGGCAATCGCTCCTGCAAGTGCGCCAATGATGCCACCAATGATAAGTGTCCAGAGTAAACTAAACATGATAATCATCCTTTCTACAAATAGTATTGTGGAAATTATAGCTCCCTTGCTATAGTTATATTTTATAATAATTAATATCTTATTGTGTGAATAAGGTGTGAAGAAAAGATGAAAAGAGTGTGAGGCAAGCTGATTAGCTTTTGAGCATTAGGGTGATAACAGTAGTTAACGCTAGTTTTGCGTTGACTGCTGTTATCGGACTAAGCGGAGAAAGCTGGCTTGTCGAACACATTTAGAGTGTGAGGACCAACGGGTGGCGCGACTTCTAAGGGAGCTTTGACTGAAACCCCGGGTTTGGGTTTGGGTTTGAGTTAAAGATCCCTTAGAAACAAGCGTCAGTTGCGGCGGAACACGTTTAGAGTGTGAGTCCGAGCGGTTAGCAACCGGAGCATAAGCTGACTTGCGGGGAAATCGAGTTTGATTTCGCCGGAAGTTGGCTTATGTGCAGGTTGCTGCTTGGGGGAACACATTTACATCGGAGTGTGAGGCAAGCCGGTTTGGGGGAACACGTTTGCCTTAACCAAAAAAAAGGCGTCAACCAAACGGTCAACTCCTCAATCCAAACATTAAGCAATTCCAAGCCCTGCCAGCACCCCCACAATCACTGAGGCGACCAACATCAAGCCGAGCATCACCAAATGAAATTTCTTATGCATGACAACCAGGGCCAGGTATTCACGAATGACTGCGTTCGGCAGGTAATAAAATGGCGTTTTCGACCCAATCCCAAAAGCATGCATACCAACTTCCCGAGAAAGGATACCGGCTCTCAAAGTATGATAATTGCTGGTAACGAAAACAATTCTATGATTAGTCGAACCGGCGTCCTTATCAATCAAGGCTTTGGAAAACTTCATATTTTGAAAAGTATTCACTGACTGGTCTTCAATCAAAGTGTCTGCCCCTCTGGCACCATGTTCCAAGGCGTAGTCACGCATGGCGATACTTTCAGGGAGTAACTCGTCACCACCCTGGCCGCCCGAAAAGACCAATTTGGCGCGCTTGTTGGTTCGATGGATTTGATGATTATAAAATGCGATTCCTTTATTAATGCGACCGCCAAGCAGGCGACCGACTTTGTGTCCATCAACCAATCCAGCTCCCAAAACGATGATGTAATCTTTATTGCTCCGGGGAAAATATAATTGATACAACAGCATCGAAGACAACGTATTCCACACAGTCAGCAAAATATAAGCAATCAGCATCGTCAAAAAAGTCATGACAAACGCTTGAATCGGTGTTGGCAGGTCAATTGGGTTAAAGAAAATCAAAACATCAATGAGGACAACGCCGATCCCGACGATTAACGTCAACGACCCGCTGAGACTATAACCTTCTTTTCGCCAAACGACGATTGCGTTGATAAACCAGAAAATAAAACTCAAGATTAATCCCAAAATAACGGCCAGACCAACGATTGCGACGGCCACGGCAATCACCAACGCATTATATTTTTCGCCAAACACCTCAAATAATTGAACCAGGAGGGCCAATAATGCCAGTAAATCCAAATTGGCCAGCCAACCAAGAACCGACGTGTTTCGGTTCTTGATCAAATATGTACCTAAAGCCACCGTCAAAACGGCAAAAACGACGCCTGTCAAAGCCACCATCCACATACTCGTTCCCCCTTTTGAATTCAACAGATTCGACAAATAAAAGGCCGGCAGCAAAGCCTCAGTTTTGCCCCGGTCCAGATGGATCCCAGAATGCTATTTGTTGGTGTAATCTTTGCTATTCATTTCTTCTGCAGCGAATTCCTTAATAAATTTCAAAATGGCTCTGACCTTGTCGTCCCCATAACGGCTGATCCAGCTGTCAAAACGTTTGGTGATCAGATCGTTGACGTGCTTTTCAGTTTGCTCACCGGTTGGAGTTAAATGTAAATAAAGTCGACGACGATCACTTTCAGCTGGTTTTTGAAAAATATAATCATGCTGTAATAGAACTTTGATTTGGCGTGAAATTGCGCTTCGGGTTACTCGCCGTTCACTGGCAATATCCATCAATGAGACGTTTTGTTTTTCAGCGATTGTATGCAAAATTAAGTATTGTTCAAACGACAATCCGTACTTAGTTGCGGGTTCAGAAACAAAGTTATCTAAGTATTTAAGTGACGACAAATAAACGTCGATTGCTTCTTTTAATAGATCCTGATTTGTTTTACTCATATCTGTCACCATTCCCCTTTAATTATTAAACCTTATATCACCTTAATTATATATTTTAGTAACCAGTGTCGCAACTAAATGGATTAACTTTATCGTTTTATGGCATTATGCTTTATAATTATGACATAACAAAAAAGGATTGATATTTATGGCTGATGATGCAATTTCACTAATTCACCAAGTAGAACTGGATCTTTTCAAACAATTTGCCAAAATCACCCACCAACACCACATCCATTACATTGCTTTGGGTGGGACAATGCTGGGGGCTGTTCGCCATCAGGGGTTCATTCCCTGGGACGATGATATGGACGTCGGAATGCTGCGGGTGGATTACGAGCAATTTTTGAAAGTGGCTGAGCAAGACCTTAAAGGGACTCACTATTTTCTTCAAACCCCATGGACGGACGAGAATTACGCTCTGAGCTATTCCAAACTATTGGATAGGAATACCTTCATTGAGGAGAAGAACAACGTTAACAACGCCCGGAAAGGCGTTTTCCTGGATATCTTCCCCTTGGATCGAATTCCAGACTCTCCTGCCCGTCAACGGCGGCAAATTTTGGACATGCGAAGACTCGACAGCCGAATTTATTTGAAACTGCGTTATAACGTGATCGATAATCCAATTCGCAAGTTTCATGCCTCCCTTTCTGCCGAGCAGGCAGAGACGGCAGAAGATTTCAAAAAACAACGCGAAAGCGTCATGACCATGTATAACGACAAAGCGGCGTTAATGAACGTCAAGAATCTCGCCTCACAATATGCCTATGAAAAAGAAATTCTGAGCCTGGACCAACTAAATGATACGATTGTGTTGCCATTTGAGGACACTTATATTCGGGTCCCCGCTGATTACGATGGCATCTTGACCAAAATCTATGGCGATTATATGACGCTGCCGCCGGAAAATGCCCGAACTGAAAAGCACATTGTCCGTTTAATCACTGATAATCAAGAGTTTGAACTCTAACTAATTACTTGCGTTGGCCTGATTAATTTGGTAGGTTACATATGACAAGCAATGCAGAAATGAAGGTGTTATGAATGTTTAATCCCAATGAATCCAGATTCGCCAGCTACACGATCGTTTCATCATTACCCGATGAGGCAATTGATAACGTTTGGTACATCATCGATAACGACCTGCAAGGCGTTTTCCAATTATCAAATCTGATCACATTTAATTTAGTTAATAACGATGGCAATTTGTCCTATGATTTCATTCAAGGAAATGAATTGGTGGCAACTTTTGATTCACCATATCCTTACGACAATGGTTATCCAAAATCCCTGGTCGTCTATGACAGTGGTGACCGGCAAATCATTGCGACCCCATCTGAAATCAATTTATAAAGTTACTTTGCATGTTGTAAGACCTGACCGGAAGTTTTTTCGGTTAGGTCTTTTTGAATGCCCTGAGAGAATCATTCCACTTAAGGGCCATCGGTTAGATTGAAGATTAAATAACCAGACTTCTAAATGAAAAAATGATAAAAAGAAAAGAGCAGGCAAATTGCCTACTCTTTGTGTAACTGCTCCGGCTGGGTTCGAACCAGCGACCTCTTGATTAACAGTCAATTATTCTACCACTGAACTACGGAGCAAAAATATTTACTTAACGACCACTTAGATAATATATCATATCTAAGAGTGACTGACAACTACAAAATTGCATAAAAAAAGATTTTGGGGGATCAACCGCCCCCGGAAGATCTTTACTGCTCCGGCTGGGTTCGAACCAGCGACCTCTTGATTAACAGTCAATTATTCTACCACTGAACTACGGAGCAAAAATATTTTCTTTAAAAACGACATATATATTTATATCATATCCAGCGAAAATATGCAAACTATTTTATCATCTAAATTTCATCAACCCACTAACTAATGTGATTTTCTTTAAGAATGATGTCGACTTCTTTCTGCATTTCCGGGGTTTTGTGCCATTCTTCAAAGTGGTCCATATCTTCAGTCGGCATCGTATAATTTTCGTTAATATATTGCTCATATTTGGCCACATGAGGAGAATGTGGGATATTAAGCTGTAAGATCCTGACCTGCTTAATAAAACCTCGCTCAGCTGCCAATTCTGCCCGACCATTCTGCACCATATTGCTGATCTCAATATACTTGCTGCCATCGTTTCTGGTAATTTCTTCAATTAATGTCAATACTTCATGACTCTTCAACGTGTGACCTCCCCTTATTTACTCACGAAGAACATTATACATAAAAAAACTGACGTTATAAAGACGTCAGTTTTTTAAGAGAGAAAGAGAATTGATTAGAAGGTATTTATTTAGTACCCGAACATAATATACTCAATATTGAAAGCGCTGTCAACTAAATTTCGAAAAAAGGTTGCCAAACAATCATCTGGCAACCTGAAAGTCATTCTTTACCCGGCAGATGAAGCGTGTGCGATGGATGAACAATCGCAGAAGGATTATTAATCACGTGCTCGACTGAATGGCCGGAAACGTTAACCAAGCAGAAGAAGACCACCACAATCAACACAGCCCAGGTCAATAATTGATTCCAAACTGACATTTTTTCGCTAATGACCGAGCCGTAAAAACGTTTATGGATCTTAGCGGGAACATCCTTCTCATCCGGGTGAGCATTTTGTTCCTGTTCAGTGATTTGCTTTTGATAATTTTTAATACTGAAATTTTTCTGAACACTCTTGCGTTCAGTTTCAAACTTATGTTTTTCTTTTTTGCTTAACTTCTTAAACCACTGCGTGAACTCGCGATACTTCTGGGTCACTTCTTTAGTGTCACCAACCATTTTGAGTTCACCATAGTTGATCCAAGCAACCTTGTCACACAACATTTCAATCTGTTTGAGAGAATGGCTGACAAAAATAATCGTCTTACCTTCCTGCTTAAATTCGGTAATTTTGTCGACACACTTTTGGTAGAATGTATCATCACCAACGGATAAGGCTTCATCAATGATCAAAATGTCCGGGTTGATGTGGACGGCAATCGCAAACCCAAGCCGGGAGCGCATACCACTTGAATAACTCTTAACTGGTTGGTCAACAAAATCGCCGATATCGGCAAACGCAATGATATCAGGCATTAATTCGTCAATTTCTTCATTGGTTAACCCTTGCATCAAGGATTTCAGACGGATATTTTCACGGCCTGTCAAACTGCTCCTCAAGCCGGCATGAATTGCCACAATCGAAGTTTCCCCGCGAACGTCAACATAACCGGTGGTTTGGGGGATAATTCCGGAAATGATATTGGAAATCGTCGATTTTCCGGACCCGTTAACTCCGATGAGGCCAAGGGTTTCCCCTGGTTTAACCGTCAGAGAAACCCCCATTAATGACCAAAAATGAGGAACCTGTTTTTTGGTAATCGAAAAGAATGAGCGTAATTTTTCAGACTGGGTCTTGAATAATTCATACTCTTTGGTAACATTTTCAACTTTTACTTTATAATCGTTTTCCATTGCTCCGCTCCTAATTTAAGAGAGACTAAATTCACGAGTAACATTATAACAAACTTTGCAACTGAAAAAAGGATTCCCAAATAAACTTTGCGAACCCTTAAACATCTATCGGCGAACAACGCGCTGCAAAGGCAAACTATTAAATTGGATCACGGCGTCGCCTTGATTGATGGCGACGGCTCCCTTGTCGTTAAAAACAAAGTTGGGAATAATCCGCTTTGGAATACTGTTAATTTTGGAACGTGAATTTTCTGCTCGAATTAAAGCTGATTTTTTGGAGTCACCAGCTAATTGCTTATTGAGAGAGGCATCAATTTTAGAACCAATGTCCCCGGTGCTGACAGACCCATCAAGTTTGTTTAAATCATACTTGGTAATAATTGCATTTAATTTATTACCATAATTCATATCAGTGGCATAAGTTAGTGACAGTGCCATGGCGGCATCACTGGAAGAAATGGCGTTCGTCGTCCAGGTTCCCTCATAATAATTCGGATCGGACAATGTCCCGTGGCGTAACAGATAAGCATTATCTTTGATTGAGGCTTCAACGCTTGGATATTTTTTAAAAGCGGCCGCAGTCATATAATGCTTCCCCTTGGAGGTATATTCCCCGGTACTCATAGTCACAGATTGGCCATTATAAGCGCCTTTAACCCCGAAGTAATTGTTGGCGTCCAATGATAGCTCGGAACGGCCAAAGTCGCTCTCAACGATTGCCTGGGCCATCATCACGGATGGATAGAGATGGTTAGCCTTACTAATCTTCACCACCGGCGTTTTCAGCTGATTAATGAAATCGGTTTCCACGCTGGCATGCGAGTGGTTTGCTTGGACAAAACAAAAGCCGGTAACCGCAACCGTGGCGATTAGGGCTTTCATCATGACATGTTTGAATTGCTTAATGATGCTAAAAACCTCCCAATACCGATGTTACGACGAATGGTCAACAACATCGGCTGTTTCCATATTCAATTATGATAAAAAGGCACTGGAAACCCAATACTTGGTTGAAGAATTAGGCGTTGAGATTCGATACCAAAGTGAATGGTCGCTGACCTTATAGCCAATTTTATCGACTGTCACCTTAGTGCCAACTTGTAAATCAACCTGATTGAGCTTGTAATGCTTCTGCAAATTCCCCGTCGAGTTTGCATGATCGTACAAATAAGTCGAATTGGCATTCTTAGAAATCGACTTGGTCTCCTTGTGGTTCACAACCGCAACCGATCCAGGATATGATACTACATCTGAAGCTTTAATCCAACCCTTTGTCTTGCCGTCCGCAATCCGATACCAGAGAATAAGCCCCTTGGTGGTCTTTTGAAGGGCGGTTTTATTAACATTGTAACCTTTGTTGGCGGCCGCAATCGTCTTTACCTTTTTAACCGGTTTTGACAGATAGCTGGAACCCACAATGTGGTTATAGATGTACCCCGAAGAAGTTTTACTTGGCGTTAACGCACCAGTCGCCGTTCCAGAATAGGTCGTGGCAAATGACAATGCCGGAGCACTAACCCAGAACTTTTTGGCTTTGGCATTGCTATAGAAGCGTAGACGGTACCAGTTAGTTGAGCTGTTAGTCTTGACTCCGCGCATATCCAGGTAGACTTGAACCCGACTGTTAACACCCAGCTGTGACCAAGTATAACGTTTCTCAGAGGTGGTTGACCCCTTCACATGATTATATACGTAATATTTCTTGTATTTACTGGAAAGTGGTACCAAATCTTTGCCTGAAGCTTTGTAGTATTTAACTTTGGCAAGTTTTGGTGCTGTAGGCATCGAAGTCTCGGTAGACGAAGCAGTTGCTGAGCTGGCACTTGAGCTGCTTGCTGTTGAACTCGATGCTGCAGATGATGATGAAGCAGAGGTCGACGATGATGCTGACGACCCATCCCCGGTCTCGCCAAACAGCTGATCCAAATTATAGGTTTGGATAACTGTAATCAACGACTGACCATATCCAGGTGCTGTCGCATATTTACCAGTCAAAGCATTTGCAGCGTCTTGATACGTTGCCGCGTTCTCTTTCCAAGAACCGGAATAATACTTGGGGTTCCAGCTGGTGCCGTTTCTTAAAGTGGACCCATTGTCGGCAAAAGAAGCGTACGCGGTTGGATACTTTTTAAAATTGGCAGTGGTATTAATCATCTGACCATTGCTATTATATTCGGTCGTCGGCATCGAAACCGAGGCACCATTATAGGCCCCTTTAATTCCAAAGAAATTATTGGCTTCGATCGTCAGCTGACTTTGCCCCCAGCCGCTTTCCAATCCGGCCTGAGCCATCATGACCGACCCGTATAAGTTGTACTTCGATGAAGCTTTGGTAACGTCATTTTTATATTTTGAGATAAAACTGCTTGCTGTGGAAGCATAAGCTTGTTGGTATGTACTTTGGGCAGAAAATGCTGTGAATAAAACCCCCATCCCCGTAACAAGTAAGGCAGTTAGTCCATGCTTAATTATTTTATTCAATGATCCACACCTCCGTTTAGGCCACATCCCTATCATATTAGATAACAGAGAAAAAATGAAGCCCTAAATAGAATTAATTAGCCAAAGAAGCTTTAGACTTTCTTAATAACTTTAACAACTCTTATAATATATCATTTTCTGTTTGAAAACAAAAAAAGAAACTACCATTTTGAGATATCAAGAAAATTTTTGGACAATATCTCAATTTATCCAGTGTGTCTGTTTTATGGCATGCCTCATCAAAAAATGATTGATAAACAAAAAGGACAAGCATTCTCTGCCTGTCCTCTATAGAAACGCTATTCAAATTTACTCAACAGTGACACTCTTAGCCAAGTTACGTGGACGATCAACATCCAGTCCCTTGTTCAAACTTGTGTAATAAGCAATCAGTTGTGCAGGAACCACGCTGAGCAGCGGTGTGATCAACTCATTGACGTCTGGAATGATCAAAGTATCATCTTCCTCAGCCAATCCCTTACGAACGATGGTAAAGGTTGCAGCACCACGTGATTCAGTTTCCTGCAAATTGCTGCGGGTTAAGTTAGCCGTCCGCTTTTGTGTGATAATCCCGACGACCGGTGTCCCTTCTTCAATCAAGGCAATCGTGCCGTGCTTCAATTCACCGGATGCAAAGCCTTCTGCTTGAACATATGAAATTTCTTTCAGCTTCAAGGCAGACTCCAATGAAACGGTTTGGTCAATTCCCCGCCCAATATAGAAGGCCCGGTTGGCTGGAACAAAATACTTTTTAGCGAGATCATCAATGACATCTTTCTCATCAATAATCGCCTGCATCCCGGTTGCGACCAATCCTAATTGCTGGCGAATATCAAACTCTTCGGCGATCGTTTGCTCTTTAGCTTCACCCAACGCCTTGGCAAGAATCGCTTCAACCCCAATTTGGGCGGTGTAAGCCTTCGTTGAGGCCACAGAGATCTCAGGGCCGGCGTGCAATAGCATCGTGTAAGTTGCTTCGCGGAATAGCGTTGAATTTTCAACGTTGGTAATCGTCAAGCTCTCATAGTTATTGGCATTGACGTTCACTAAAACTTCACGACTGTCGGCAGTTTCACCACTTTGCGACAGGAAGATGAAGAACGGCTTCTTGGACAACAGCGGATTGTCATAGGCAAATTCAGAAGCAATATGAACTTCAGTTGGGACGTGAGCCAATTTTTCGAATAATTTCTTACCGACTAACCCGGCATGGTAACTGGTTCCGGCACCCACAATGTACAAACGATCGGCTTCCTTCATTGCATTGATCAATTGTGAATCAACGTTTGGCTTGCCGGATTCTTCAGTGTAAAGGGAGGCCAATTTCCGCATCACGTTTGGCTGCTCGTCGATTTCTTTTAACATATAGTATGGATAAGGACCCTTATCGGTCTCTTGGGCATCCATATCAACATGGAAAGTGTCCCGCTGAACTTTGTGGCCGTCACGGTCTTCAATGTCAACTGAATCAGGCTTAATTGTCACCACTTCACCGTCATGTAATTCAAGGAAGTCATGGGTCACATTCAGCATGGCCAAAGCGTCCGAGCAGACCACGTTGCAGCCGTCACCAACCCCGATCAAAAGTGGGCTCTTGTTCTTGGCAACGTACAAAGTCTCAGGATCTGTGCTGTCAATCAATAAGAAGGCATATGAAGATCCCTCAAGTAAACTCAAAGTCTTCAAGAAGGCTTCCTTAGTCGTCATCCCCTCTGTTTGAACAAATCGATCAACCAATTGAACAACCACTTCAGTATCGGTTTGACTGGTAAAGGTGGTGTTGCTCAAGTACTTGGCTTTTAATTCCTTGTAGTTTTCGATGACCCCATTGTGAACCAAGTAAAAACGGTGGTCTTCAGAATATTGTGGATGGGCATTGTCAACGCTCACAACCCCATGGGTAGCCCAGCGGGTGTGGCCGATTCCGACAGAACCGTGAACTTCCGGTCCAACGGCAGCTTCGAGTTCGGAGATGCGGCCCTTACGCTTCACCAGATAGTCGTTGCCATTCAAATCGTTGACATAAATACCAGCGGAATCATAACCACGATATTCAAGTTTTTCAAGCCCTTCCAATAAAATTGAAACAGCATTATCATTTCCAGTTACTCCAACTATTCCACACATTTTAGTATTCTCCTCAAATTTCATAAATTGGTATATACAGAATATGAACTCTATATATTTATATAACACGTATAATCTACCTAACTTCGAGATAAAAGTCAACAAAAGATGTCAAATGGTATACCAAATCTTAAAAATTGATATATCAACTTTGGCAGTTGCGCGGAGACCAAAATAAAAAGATGTTGCAGTAAACTTTCGTTTTACTTACAACATCTGCTCAAAATCATATTTAAATAAATGATTCTCTGAAAAATGTCTAAACTATTCAATTCCCATTTCGTCACGAACAACATCCGCAATCCGTTTGGTGTAATCATCAACCAAATCTTGCGTTGGTGCTTCGGTCATGACTCGAAGTAGGGGTTCGGTTCCACTGGGACGAACCAAGACGCGGCCATCACCATGCATTTCTTCTTCAACTTGGGCGATCACGTCTTTAACCTTGTCATTGTCCAAAGCGTGTTTCTTATCAGCTACTTTAACGTTAATCAAGCGTTGCGGATATTTTTTGATCTCGCCAGCCAACTCTGATAGTTTCTTACCGGTGGCTTTCATGACTGATAATAGTTGCAAACTGGTCAGCATGCCGTCTCCGGTGGTGTTGAAATCCAAGAAGATGATGTGACCGGACTGCTCGCCACCCAAATTGTAGCCGTCCTGATTCATTTTTTCGACGACGTAACGGTCCCCAACCTGGGTCTTCACGCTGGTCATCCCTTCACGTTCCGTTGCCTTATACATTCCCATATTACTCATGACAGTCGTCACAATGGTATTCTTCTTCAAGCGGCCACGTTCAGCCATGTATTTACCGCAAATGTACATGATGGCATCACCATCAACCAACTTACCGTTCTCATCAACTGCGATACAACGGTCACCGTCGCCATCAAAGGCAATTCCAGCGGAAACCCCTTTATCCAAGACAAACTTCTGCAGTTGCTCCGGATGAGTTGAGCCAACATGATCGTTGATATTAAGGCCATCTGGATTAGTGGCTAACGTTTCAAATTCAATGCCCAAATCCGCGTACAACGTGGTAACCAGCTTGCTGGTGGAACCATTGGCAGCGTCCACTGCAACCTTCATGCCGGAAAGGTCCTCAGAAATTGTCTGCTCAAGGAAATGAATGTACTTTTGACTACCTTCAAGATAATCCCCAACGACTCCCAAGCCATCGGCGGCTGGGCGGGGTAGAATGTCTTCCGGCCTTTCCAGGATGCCTTCAATCTCTTCTTCCAGTTCGTCGGACAATTTGTAACCATCGGCACCGAAGAACTTGATACCGTTATATTCAACCGGGTTATGTGAAGCCGTAATCATGACACCGGCATCAGCTTCCTGATTTCTAACCAGGTAAGCAACTCCGGGTGTCGTGACGATTCCCAGGTTCAACACTTCAATTCCTACCGAAAGCAGGCCGGCAACCAAGGCTTCTTCAAGCATCTGCCCGGAAATTCGGGTGTCTCGTGCAACCAGAACCTGAGGCTGTTTACGTTCTGAATGGTGGGTCAGCACATAACCGCCGGCTCGGCCGCACTTAAAGGCCAACTCAGGGGTTAATTCTTTGTTCGCGATACCGCGAACGCCGTCAGTACCAAAATACTTCATGTTAAAAATTCCTCATTTCAGTTTAAATATTTTAAATATTTGTTAGTTATTTCTGGTGATTTTGACCGAAATCCGCTCTGGATCAAATCCTTTAACGCCGTTTAATTTAGGATCCAACGTCACCTGCTTGGTCTTAGTCTTGGTGACATCGCTGGTGTCGACTTCGACTTTGACAGAGGCCAGCTTGGCCAATTCCGCCTTGGTTCCAAATACCCGAACCCGCTTGGTTGCCGAAGTGAGCGTGAAGCTCTCGTTGTCATCAGTGACACCCTTTGGTTCCAGTTTGATCGGCAGTTCTTTACTATTGCCCGGCGTGATTGGTAAGGTGACGTCCGCGGTAGCCGGGGTAATCACCACGTTAACCGTGTTTTGTTTGGCGTCGAGGGCTTCAATAATTGCCTGACTGGAAATTGATGACTTGGCATTTTGCGGAACGTTAAGCTGGGCGACAACCGACTTAATCCGGTTAATCTGATCGGACGCACCGGTAATCTTGACGTTCTTGACGTCAGCGTTGGCCTCGCCTGCCTGATATCCCGAAGCAATATTTCTTTGAGAGTATTTAACGGTCAATGGATACGAAACGGTTTCCCGCGGCTGAATATCAACCTTAATTGTAGCTGGTTCGAAGCGATATCTCAAATCATTATTTAAACCGTCCTGCTGAATCCTGACGGTATGTGTCCCCACTCCCAATTTGGAGAGATCCGCGTAGGCTTTGAAATTTTGCGTATTCGCAGTGGTGGTCACCAACGCGGATGGGCCGGTGAGATGAACTTTGACCTTCTGTGGATAACCGGTCACAAAATATTTGTTACTATTTACGGTTAAAGAAAGTGGAACTGAAAATGTCTGGGTCCGGTTTGAAGTTAGTGAGGTTGAATTGGTGTTGCCGGACTGATTGCTGGTTGTGCTGGATTGGGTACTGCCAACATACATGAATAACAGGATGGCAAAGAACAGCGACAGCAAACGATATGCCCAGTTTTTTAAGAGCCATTGTCGCATATTACCGTCCCCCTTTGAAATGCTTGTCAATAAAGCCGGATACCGTACTAAGAAATGTCCGGTGGGTCTGATCATCTTCATCGGTAAACAATTGATCTTTGAAGTATTTCAGGTAGTCATCCCGGGTCATCCCACGGAGTAATTCGTTATTTTGAGTAATTGACACTTCACCGGTCTCTTCTGAAATAACCACTGTCATCGCATCGGTCAACTCCGAGATCCCAACGGCCGCCCGGTGACGAGTCCCTAATTCCTTGGGAATCAGGTTACTTTGAGAAAGCGGTAAGTAGGCTGCGGCAGCCGCAACCCGGTTATTCTTAATGATGACAGCTCCATCGTGGAGTGGTGTGTTCGGGATGAAAATGTTGATTAACAATTCACCGCTCACATCAGCGTCCAGCGCAATTCCAGTCTCAATATATTCTTCCAGACCCGTATTCATCTGTAAGGTAATCAAGGCACCGATTCGCCGTTTGGACATATATTGAATTGCCCGATCCAAAGCGGTGATCATCTTTTGCGCAGCTTCGTTTTCCTTGCGCCCTTTGACAAAAATGGATCCACGGCCAAGGTGTTCCAAGCCCCGACGAATTTCCGGTTGGAAAATGACGATCAGCCCAATAACACCCCAATTAATCACCTGATCCATGATCCAAGATAAAGTGGAGAGCCCGGTATAGGCACTAATAATTTTAACCACCAAGATCAGGACAATCCCGCGCAAAAGCTGGACTGCCTTGGTATCTCTGACAATCAAAAGTAAATTATAAATTAGAAACCAAACGGCCAAAATATCAATCAGGCTCGTCAAGTTATGTATCGTAAAAATATCTGACCAGTTCATTACGCTCTCCCCTAATTAGTTTTCAGAAATATTATATCATTGTCGCCTGTCAAACTGATAATCGATTAAAATTTGTGACGATGTTTAAATAAAACATTAAAAATGACCGGATCGATCAAGTATTGATGGTATTTCTCCGCGAAAAATAGTTTAATTATATATTGATAGGGGGTTTTAACGTGAACACAAAAACAAAATGGCTGGTCCGGGGACTTTTTCTGGTCTGGATCGCCTTACTATATTCATATTTAAAACAACCCCCGTTTAATTTTTTAGTGTTAAATACGTTTCTGGCATTTATCCCAATTGAACTCAGCTTCCACATTGACGTTGGCAAACCCCAAAACGGCCTGCTGTTTTGGGTGCTGATCATCGTCTGGCTGTTGTTTTATCCAAATACCCCTTACCTGCTGACGGATTTATTCCACTTGTCACTACTGAATCCTTATGGTGTCAACGGATTGCTAAGACTGGACGATCTGATGTGGTTCAAGTTTGCGCTGCTATTGATTTCAACCATTTTCTCAACTTTGGTCGGGCTTTGGGGCTTGGATAAGGTTGGCGATGCGATTACAGCCAGGTTCCATGCCCACAATCTGTTGGTCAAACACGCCGTCATTGTGGCGCTCACCATTCTGGCATCAATCGGGATCTTCATTGGCCGTTTCTTGCGGATTCACACGATTTACTTGTTCTTAACCCCGGAATTATTTATCAGACCGTTATTGAACATGTGGAGCCGGCCGACAATTGTGTTTATTGTTTTATTAACGGCAGTTCAACTGGTATTCTACTACACACTCAAACTCATTCAAAAACCACAATCAAAATAAATGGGATGCTACCGTAATTCGACGGTTCATCCCTTTTTATTTGCTTCAATATCAATCCGTCACGAACTTTTCTCTAAACCGCGCAATGTAATCGCTGGGCAGATCCAACCCATTTTTCAAATACCCATCAAATGAGCCAAAGTGTTCCAGCAAAACATCGTTGGCGTGGCGTAAATAATCGGCATCAACCAGCAAGGCTGTGTGCAGGTTGTCCAATTGCTGCTGATTCATTTCATTTTTGAATCGGTTGAGCAAATCTTCATTGGCCTTGACCCGAAGTTGATTGGTCAGCAGATAATCATCCATAATTTGTTGATCGTCAGCGCCAGCCACCTTTAAAATCACGGCCGCTGCAAAGCCGGTTCGGTCTTTTCCAGCGAAGCAATGAAATAGGATCGGTGCATCATCTGCCAGCAAATCCGTCATGAAATCATGATACCCCTGTTGGGCAGACTGACTTAAAACAATTGATTCATAAGTTTTAAGCATATTCTCATGAACCTTGTTGCCGTCGGTAATCATAGCCCCCAGACTAGCCCCATTAGACGTTTTATCAGACAAAATATCAATATGGTAATATTTGGCACCAGAAATCGCACTATCCGGTGCCTGTTTGACTTCATCCGTACTCCTAAAGTCGTAAACATCCCGGATCCGGCACTGGTCTTGCAGGAAGGCCGTTTGTTCCTGGCTGATCCCGGCAATTTGACCGCTTCTAAAAAAGTATCCTGACTGCAATTTTCCGGAAGGAACTCTGATTCCGCCGATGTCTCTAAAGTTCACTAACCCTTTGTCATTCATTTGAAGTCCCCCTACTCGTTTTGATAATCCATAATCAAAACTGTTTCAGAATAGTTAATATATTGTCTTAAGTGGGCAGCCATCGACCAGTCAATATTGCCTTGTTCGAGGAGCACCTGCACGCCTTCACGTTCGGCAGCCAAGGCCTTAATTCTCAGGCTCTGGTAGTTCATCGCCTGATCATTGATCTGCTTTTTGGAATGATCCTTGGCCAGCTCAATCTGATTTCGATAATGCACAATTAAATGATAAACCGACTGACTGTCAAACCGTTGATTGTCAATATCGTCACGGGCAAAGTAGTCGGATAATGCCGAGATAGCCGCCTTCGCCTGTTCTCGCTGAATCAGGGCCAGCTCATCAGAAATATCTTCATTCGTTTTGCGCCGAATCAACCACAAAGAGACGCGATTCCGCAGTTTAATGAAATTCCGCGCGGTTCCATGCCCAAGTTTGACTTTCCGACCAACCGAGCGGATCATCCGATTTTCTAAACGCTGCAGCTTGGCATTGGCAATCAAGAAAGCCTGTTTGGAAATTTTTTGGTCGTCAAATAATTTCTGAACGGCAGCCCGTTCACCACGAAGAGCAACCCTTCGAAGTGCCAATTCATCAGCAATGATGGAGTCCATTTCTTTTTTATCTTGGAGTTTTAATTCCAGCCTTCGAATCAGAAACTGATAATCGAGAATTAAGTCAAAAGCCTCTTTTTGATTATTGGGCCGCCGTTCTTCTTCAATTCGTTGAACTGCCAATTTCATAATATAGACGCGGGCCTCATCTTCAGAAATGTATTCCGCATCGCTGTCGGCTGAACCGGTATCAATTTCATCCGGATCATCCGTTGAGTTGGCTCGAGTCAACAGTGGTGCCTTATCCTCAGAAATCAACGGCAAGGTGACGGTGGCCACGACCAGTGAAATGATGATCACACCGGCAGCAACGAATAACGCCAGTGATCTGGACGGAAACGGACTGCCATTATCAATCGTCATGGGAATCGATAAAACTCCGGCCATGGTAACGGCCCCCCGAACGCCAGACAATCCTGCCAACAGCGCCGCCTTAAAGGTGGGCATTTGCTTGGTTTGAATTGATTTGATTTTTCGGGAGCGAATACTGCTGACCGCTTGGTAGGCGTAGATCCAGACAACTCGAATGGCCAACAAAATCAGCCAGGCTAGAAAAGAAATTCCCAGTGCAGCAAAGGTATTAATCTTGTTATTTTGAATCACATTGGTGGTTGCTAACGGCAGTTCGATTCCCAGAATTAAGAAGACAATCCCGTTTAAGGTATAGATAATAATGTCCCAGGTTTTTTCACTGACCAATTTGAGCTCGGGTTGACTGCGATCCGGTGCCGTTCCGTAAAAGTGGAAGATGATCCCTGCGGCAACCACCGCAATCACACCGGAGGCATGCAAAAATTCTTCAGTCACCAGGTACACCACGAAAGGCGTTGTGACCTGCAGGACCGTGCTAAAAATGACATCGTTGATTCCCTGTCGATACAGCCAGTTTTCAATCATCAAAATCAGCCCCATAATGACCAGACCGCTGACGAAGCCCATAATACTGATATAAACAAAGTCAATGGCGGCCGTTTTAATGGAGAAAACGCCGGTGACCGTGGCTGCAATTGCATATTTAAAGGCAATCAGGCCGCTGGCATCGTTGATCAGGCTTTCGCCACTGACAATGTGTAAAATTCCTTCCGGAAGCTTTGCCCGTTTGGAAATCGACTGCACGGCAACCGGGTCGGTCGGCGACAGGATCGCTGCCAGCGCAAAACTGACCGAAAACGGCATAGTTGGAATAATTAAGTGAAACAGCAAGCCGCCTAAAATTGTCGTCAAAAAAACCAATACAATTGCATTGGCCAATATGGGTCCCCGCAACTTCCACAACTCCTGCTTGGGGAACCTGCGCCCGTCGTTAAACAGCAACGGCGCGATAAATAATAGCAGGAACCAATCAGTTTCAAGCGGAATGGTCACCCGCATAATCAAAGCGGCTCCCAGTCCCAAAACAACTTGAATTAAACTAACCGGAACCGCTGGAACAAAATGGTCAACAACGTTGGAAAAAACAACCAACGTCATTAACAGAATGACCGCTTCAAGAATGTGCACGCATTACCAACTCCTAGTTTGACTTGGGGTCTTCTCCAATAATTCTGACTTCCGTCTCCAGATGCACGCCGAATTTGTCGTAAACGGTCTTTTGAACATGGGCGATGACGTTTAAATAATCAGTGGCAGTGGCACCATCGACATTAACGATAAAACCGGCATGTTTCATTGAAACCTGGGCGCCGCCGATCTGGAAGCCTTGAAGTCCGGCATCATGAATCAGTTTACCGGCAAAATAGCCGGTTGGCCGTTTGAAGACACTTCCACAGGACGGCAGTTCCAACGGCTGTTTAGAGGCCCGCAGAGCATTGAGATGATCCATCCGCTTTTGAATTTTGTCAGCAATGCCGACTTCTAAAGAGAAGGTCGCCGAAATGACGATTTGATGGTTTTCTTGAACGCTGCAATGCCGATAACCGAAATCCAGCTCTTGATGATTCAAGTGAATAATGTGGTTGTCGGGTGTCAAGACTTCCGCCCCACTGACAACATTGGCGATCTCACCGCCATAAGCACCGGCGTTCATGAACACCGCTCCACCAACGCTCCCGGGGATCCCCGCTGCGAACTCCAAGTGAGTTAACGAATGGGCTTGGGCAGCCTTGGTCACGTCAATCAAAGCCGCTCCGGCATCCGCGACGACCTCATTATCATGTGACGAAATCCGGTTCATTTTGGTTAGAATCATTGTCAGGCCACGAATGCCGCCGTCCTTGACGATTAAGTTGCTGGCATTGCCAACCACAGTGACCGGGAGCGATTGCTCGTTGGCATAATCCAACATTTCTTGACATTCTTTAATCGATTTAGGAAAGGCAAGAATATCTGCCGGACCGCCAGTCAACGTGTGGGTGTATTTGGATAAAGGTTCATTTAACAGAATCTCAATTTTTGGATATAAATCTACAACAGTTTTTGATTGCATCATTTTTCAATTCCTCGGTTTCAAAACATATACATTAATTTTACCACGAAACAAGTTATCTATGGGGCGGAATAGCCGGGAAGCACTCCGGTTGCGTTTTCACGAGGTTCTTTGTACAATGTGATTAACTTGAGGTGAAAAATATGAATTTTGTTGCGATGGATTTCGAAACCGCAAACGCAAAAAGAGCCAGCGCATGTTCAATTGCACTGGCCATCGTTCGAGATAATCAAATCACTAACGAATTTTATTCATTAATCAATCCGGAAATGGACTTTAGTTGGCGAAATATCAACGTCCATGGCATTCATGAACGTGATGTTGTCGATGCCCCGACCTTTCCGGAAGTTTGGCGCCACATTCAACCGCTGTTTTCAGCCAATAAATTGGTGATTGCCCACAACGCATCATTTGATAACAGCGTCTTGAAACGAACACTGGAACGTTATGAAGTTCAACCGCCGCACTATCTGACACTGGACACGTTAAGGACCTCCAAGCAATTCTACCCGACGTTGGAAAATCACAAACTTAACACCCTTTGCGATAAGCTCAACATCGTTTTGGAACATCACCATAACGCGCTGGACGATAGTGTTGCCTGTGCCAATATTCTATTAACCGAACAGGCCCAATTTGGCAGCGATATGCTCCGGCCATTTGTCAAAGCAATCTAAAGAGATTGGAACGAACTTAGTTTCATCCCAGCATTCAACAAAATAACGCAACCATTCCAAGATTAGGGATGGTTGCGTTATTTCATTAAGTGCCTGAGATCAACCAGTCATCACGTCCGTTTAATAAAAAAGTGGCGGTCTTAGTTGCAATAAGCAACCACGTCACTCAAGGCTTCAATCCTTTTTTGGGACATCAAAGGCCATTCTCACAACTTCACGACCGTCTTGAAAGTACACGTCGGTATCGTGAAACCCAACTTTGTAATAAACATGAATGGCCGGCTCATTCTTCGAGAAAACAGTCAGCACCAGTTGATCAAGCGAGCTAAAATCTGTTGCCCAGTCAATGGCCAGTTCCATCAAGTTGGTGCCAATCGAGTATCCTTGGTAACCCGCAAGAACGGCCACGCCGACTTCCCCGACTCCATTATCAACACTGTCAACGGTCACAATCCCAATCAATTCGGAGCCATAGGTGGCAACCGCCATCAAATTGGTCCGGGAATGATTGATCAAATTAATTTGTTGGGCTTCGTCGGCTGCGGTAATGTCATCCAAATCAGAATCGACCAAAAACGTATCGGACTCGCCTTGAAGAACCTTCAACAAATCCAAAATTGCCTGACCGTCACTCGGTTCTGCTAACCGAAAGTCTACTTCTTCTGCCACATCATTGCTCGCTTTCCATTGTTATTCTGAAAATATATCATCAATTAGTTGTTCAAAACGGTGCCCGGTGGCCTCAAAAGTCAATGTTCTCACGTTGTCGCCCTTAGAATCATCCCGCCGAAAAATAATCCGGAGATAGTCATCCGGTAGTTCGTCGGCAACAAACTTTGACCATTCGACCACGTTGACCCCGTCGCCATTAAAATATTCTTCCAAGCCCAGATCATCGCCACCGCCTTCTTCAAGTCGGTACACATCCATGTGATACAGCGGAATTCGGCCGTCTTGATATTCGCGAATAATGGTAAATGTGGGACTCTTGATTGGTCGCGTAATCCCCAATCCTTTGGCAAGTCCTTTGGTAAGGGTGGTCTTCCCAGCTCCCAAATCACCATCGAGCAAAATCAAATCTTGTGGCGCCAAGTATGCGGCTAATTTCTCACCGATCGTCATGGTTTGATCCGCGGAATGGACTGTTATCGTTTTAGTCAATTAATCACCTCATTCAAAAAGGAAGGATTGCGACGCAATAACCACCGCAATCCTACCCTGTTTAATTATTTCTATTATAAGGCCTGAGCTGCTGTGATGATAGCAACTTTATAAACGTCTTCTTCATTGCTGCCTCGTGACAGGTCAGAAACGGGTTTGTTCAATCCTTGAAGAATTGGACCAATCGCTTCAAAACCACCGAATCGTTGAGCAATCTTGTAGCCAATGTTGCCTGATTGTAATTCAGGGAAAACAAAGACAGTGGCTTTACCGGCAACATTTGAACCTGGTGCCTTCTTCTCGGCAACCGTTGGGACAAATGCGGCATCAAACTGCATTTCACCATCGATTGCCATATCAGGTGCCTGTTCTTGAGCTAATTTGGTTGCCTCTTGAACTTTGGTGACCATATCACCCTTGGCAGAGCCTTTGGTCGAGAAGCTCAACAGCGCCACTTTAGGGTCAATATCGAAGGTCTTGGCAACCTTGCCGCTTTCAACCGCAATTTCTGCCAGGGCATTGGCATCTGGGTCCAAGTTGATAGCACAATCGGCAAATAAGTATCGTTCGTCACCCTTTTGCATAATGAAAGCACCACTGATTAATTTAACGCCGGGCTTGGTCTTAATGATTTGTAGAGCTGGACGAACCGTGTCGCCCGTTGGATGATTGGCACCTGAAACCATCCCGTTGATTTTGTTCATGTAGACCAATGTGGTTCCAAAGTAATTTGGATCCTTCAGCCAATCGCGCGCCTTAGCCTCATCGGTCTTGCCCTTACGACGTTCCACGATAGCTGCAACCATTTCATCGATTTGATCCGCTGGTTGGTTCAGGTAGTCGATAATTTCAACGTTCCCCAAATCAATGTCAGCGTCTTTAGCAACTTTTTCAACGGTGTCTTTAGCCCCCAGAATCACTGGATTAACCAGTCCGTCCTTTGCCAGACGGCTGGCGGCACCAAGGATTCGGACATCGTCACCCTCTGGGAAAACGATACTAATGTTTTTGCCCTTGATCTTTTGCTTAAGACTTTCAAATAATTCCATGATAAATCCTCCAATTCTACAAAATCAGTCTAAGATGTTTGCGATACCTTTTCCGGCAGCTGCCAGTTAATCGGCTCCTCGCCCATTGCTTCCAGTGCTTCATTGGTCTTTGAAAATGGTTTCGAACCAAAGAATCCTCGATGAGCAGACAATGGACTGGGATGGGCCGATTGAATCACCACGTTGGTCTTCGTATCAATCAACGCAATCTTATCTCGGGCAGCTCTCCCCCACAGAATAAAGACAACGGGCTTCTCACGAGCGGACAGTTTTTGGATGGCCGCATCAGTCAGTTGCTCCCAACCCTTCCCTTTGTGGGAAAAGGCCTGGCCATTGCGAACGGTCAAAACTGAATTCAGCAGTAATACGCCCTGTTTGGCCCAGCTTTCCAAATCACCGTGTTCAACCGGTTTGATTCCGAGGTCAGACTGAAGCTCCTTATAAATATTCTGAAGTGACGGTGGAATTTTAACGCCCGGCATGACAGAAAAACTCAATCCCTGGGCTTGATGAGGCTCATGATAGGGATCCTGTCCCAAAATCACGACCTTTACCTTGCTGAAAGGGGTCAGCTGAAACGCCTCAAAAATGTGATTCATATCAGGATGAATATATTGCGTCTTGTATTCTGATATCAAAAATTGGCGTAACTGCTGATAATAAGTTTTCTCAAATTCGGGCTTTAAAACATCCCACCAGTCATTTTTTATAAACGGTTTCATTCCCAACACCTCACGTTTTATTCTACCATACCATTTTTAAAATAACACCAGCGTAAATAATTTCAGAACGTGTTAAAATGAAAATAATACAAGTAAAGGAAATGCGTCTATGAGTCGAAAATTACAGTTGAATTTAACCGAACTGGATCACACCCGTTCGACTAAGGTCACCGATCAATATCGAGACACAAAATATTTAATTGTCGGCAAGTGGGGCTTGATTGACGACACTTTTTCAATTTACTCAATTTCAGGTGAAGTCGTGGCAACCGTCCGTCAACAATCTCTGGGCATGACGCCTAAATTTGATTTGTATTACCTGGACCAATTTGTGGGCGGTTCCGTGATCCATTTTACGATGCACTACACAACGATTTTTATCAACGGAATTAATTGGTTGGTTGCCGGTAATCAGGACAAACAAACTTACCGAATCATGCACGGACGCCAGCGGATTGCGACAATCAAGTCATACAGTCAGTCCGATCAAGTCATTCGGATCATGGATGTAGACAATACCAATCATGAGCCACTGGTGCTTGCCATTGCCGCCATTCTCAATCATCCCTCGTTGGCACATGCTTCCCGATTGAAGTTGGGTGTTTTGAATAAAGCACCCGTCAAACCAAATCTTGAAAGTGAAAATATTTCGACCCTGCACAATGAAAATAAGCGATGAATCAGTCGGCAGCTTGCCAATTGATTTCATCGCTTTTTGTTTGAGCTTGATTAATAATGTTTCATAACTCGTTCAATTTGACGCTTTTGATCACGTCGCTTGATGGTTTCACGCTTATCGTACTCATGCTTACCAGTTGCTACCCCAATTAAAACTTTGGCAAAACCATTTTTGAGGTAGACCTTTAAAGGAACGATTGTAACCCCTTTGTCTTGAGTAATTTGAGCCAATTTGCGAATTTGCTTTTTGTGCAGCAACAACTTTCGATTGCGCAGCGGGTCATGATTAAATTGGTTCCCCTCAGCGTACTCACTGATGTGGACGTTCATCATGTAGGCCTCATCGTTTCGAATTTGAACGAAGCCGTCCTTTAGGTTAATCCGCCGAGCACGAATCGATTTAATTTCGGTACCTGTCAGCACAATTCCAGCTTCGTAGGTTTCTGAAATCGAATAATCATGACGGGCTTTTTTATTTTGCGCCATCAAATTATCGTTATTATGCTGCTTTTTGCCTTTGGCCATCAAATCACCTCGCTTACAGCTTAATGTTTATTATGGTTCCGATGTCCGTTGTTGCCATGGTTGTTGTTTCTCCCACGGTTGTTGTTGGCGTGATTGGAACGGGAATTGTTATTCGAATTGCCGTGGCGCTCGTTATTGCCATGATAGTTATTATTATGATAAGTCCGCTTTGGCAGCATGTTACTTTGTGGCGTCTTTTCAGGATCAACAATATCAAAGTCAACGGCACTCTGCTTGACGTCAACATTGACCACTTTAACTCTGATTGCCTGACCCATCTTGTAGGTTCGACGAGTGTTTCGACCGACCAAGGCCATAAATTGTTCCACGTATTGGTAGTAGTCGTCGTTCATTCGACTGATGTGAACCAAGCCTTCAACCGTATTTGGCAGTTCAATGAACAGACCAAATTTCATAACTGAACTGACAACCCCATCGAATTCTTCGCCGATGTGATCGTTCATATATTCAGCTTTCTTCATTGAATCGGTATCACGTTCGGCATCAACGGCCCGACGTTCGTATTGAGAAGTCGTCGTCGCAATTTCATCCAACACGTTGGCATAACGTTTCTTGGTCTCATCGTTAATCCCGTTATCTTGATAATAATGAATCAATCGATGAACCATTGTATCTGGATAACGCCGAATTGGCGATGTGAAATGGGTATAGAACGGTGCTGCCAACCCAAAGTGTCCCAAAGACTGATCGGCGTAACGAGCCTGCTTCAAACTCCGCAGCAGCATCACTGAAACCATCATTTCTTCAGGCTTGCCGGCAACTTTTTTCAAGACATTTTGTAAAGTCTTTGGGGTAACGTGCTCTGGATCACCCTTCACATTAATCCCGAATGCGGTCAACGTCTCAAAGAAGGTTCTGATTCGATCGGCATCCGGCGTTTCATGGACCCGGTAAATAAAGGGAACGTGTTTTTCATAGTAGTGCTTGGCAACCGTTTCGTTGGCGGCCAGCATGAATGATTCAATCATCCGCTCGGCAGTACCACGAACCCGCAGCTTAATATCGATTGGGTGGCCTTTGTCATCCACGATAATTTCTGCTTCGTTATCGTCGAAGTCAATTGCCCCACGCGCTTTTCGATGCTTGTATAAAATTTTGTGCAGCTCACCCATGGTTTCAAACATGGGAACCAATTTATCGTAACGGTCCATGGTTTTTTGATCGTGAGATTCCAAAATGTTGTTAACCGCTGTGTAGGTCATTCGGGCGGTTGAACGCATTAAACTGGGGTGAATCCGATGCTTGATGATATTGCCGGATGGATCAATCTCCATCTCACAACTCATACATAATCGTAATTCGCCTTCGTTGAGGGAACAGATCCCGTTGGATAAACGTCTTGGCAGCATTGGAATCACACGGTCAGTCAGATAAACGGAAGTCCCACGACGGAATGCTTCCTTGTCAATGGCGCTGCCGGGTTGAACATAATGGCTCACGTCAGCGATATGAACCCCTAAATGATAATTGCCATTGGGGAGTTTCCAAGCGGTAACCGCATCGTCCAAATCTTTAGAAGATTCCCCGTCAATGGTCACCAAGTCCTGATCAGTAATATCTTCTCGGCCAATCTTCTCGGCTTCAGTCACGTGATCTGGGATGGCATCCGCTGCCTGAATGACATCTTCAGGGAACTCAGCGGGAATATCATGGGCATAAACAATCTGTAAAATGTCAATTCCAGGGTCATCAACTGATCCGATGACTTCATCGGCAATCCCCACCATGTAATCAGGGTGCTTGGTAGATGGATATTCGGTAATTTGAGCAGTGATCACTTCACCAGGTGTTGGTTTCAGGCCAACGTCGTTGATATAAAATTTGTACTTGGCAATTTTCTTATCGTTGAGGGTTAATTGACCAATGTATCCTTTGTCATCATCAGTCTTTTCAAACGGTCCAACCACGCGGGTATATTTGTGTTCGGCAATTTTAGTGACTTTACCTTCCGGGCCCCGATCAGATCCCGGTTGCGCCGGCCGGACAATTTCCATTTCCACAGTATCACCATTCAGTGCATTCATGGTGTTATCGGGCGCAATGTAAGCATCTGGAGCATTTTCATCATAAGCGACGAAACCAAACCCTTTGTCATTAGCGTGGAAAATACCACTTAATTGTTGTTTATCAGGATTCAATTGAAACTTGCCGTCTTCAGTCACAACGGCGACTTTATCGCGTTCCAAAGAAGCCAATTCTTGAACAATCAGCTTAAAGGCTGCTGAACCATGCGATCTCAGGACGTCAGCAATTTTCTCGACAGTAAACACGTTATCCGGATAGGTTCGGAGAACGTTTTCTATTTGATTTTTCAAATCATTATCTTGCAATCTATATTCCTCTTATTATTCATAAAGTTGTGTTAAAAATTCGGTTAAATCAGCCTCAAGCTGCTTGTGAGCAGGATTAACGGTAATCATGTGACTGGCGTTGGGGTATTCGTGGTAACTGACCCGACTGTTCACCAATCCATCCCTCAAAGACTTGGCACTTTCAGGATTCACGATCTCATCGCTTAACCCCTGACCGATGAAGTATGGTTGGGTGATTTTAGGTAGATCCTGCGCCACACCAACTGTGAAATCAGCAATCTTACCTAATAGTATATCAATATTTTCGTCAAGCCACTTGAGTTTTGAATTCATAATCGCTTCATTGGTATCATACTGAACAAAATTGGCTTTGGCCATTTGCATAAAGGTATTATGAACACTAAACTGACGCTTTCGAACAATTGGTGATCCAAACGAACCGCCGCCGAGTAAAGTCGGATCATTCTCCAGCGTTTTAGCGGCAAAAATACCGCCCAGCGAGATGCCAAAGATACTGATTTGGTCATAGCCCTTGTCCTTTAGAAACTGGACGGCCCGTTTGGCATCATTCCACCAACGCTCGGGCGTTCCCTGAATCAGGATATCGGTAAAATCAGCCGTCCCATGGCCCGTAAACATTGGCGCATACACGGTATAATTCTGACGCTCCAAATACCTCGCGAGCATTCGAACGTCAACCGGGCCACTGGCAAAAGCATGCAACAGAATAATTGCTCTCGGTCCGTGTTCAAAATAAAAAGATTTGACTGGTGTTTGCATAGCACCCATCCTTTCATGTCCACCCATTCAATTATAATAAAAATCCTCCTGCATTTAAACAGGAGGATTGAATACTAATGAGATGATATCCAAACTAATGCAAGTGCTAAGAGAAAGAAAATAATCCCTAAAACAAGTGTAGTTTTTTGCATGAATGCTTCAAAGCCACGTGGCTTCTGCTTTGCAAACAAGTCGTCGGCCCCACCAGTTAAGGCGGACATGGCGTCATTAGTCTTTGATGGTTGCATTAACACTGCGATTGTAATTAAAACACAGTCGATCAGCAATAATGTTAACAAAAAGTTGTACACGTTGATAGCCTCCTACCGTTAAATCGGCTTAATACTACTCTTACTAAACTAACACATTATAGCAGAATTCGCTACCTTTTGGGATTAAGTTTCTGTTGTTAAGGCAATAATTTGTTGAGTGATCGCGTGCTGATTTTTAGTCGAGACGTTAATGAACAATGTATCGCCCCATCGAATCAAGGTGCCGCCAGCAGGCACAATTTCGACACCATTTCGTTGAATCTTGGTCAGCAGTGACCCCATTGGCCATTTGATCTGACGCACCATTTTGCCATCCATCTGTGAACCGGCATACACAGTTTCCATAATTTCAGCAGTTCGACCCAAATTCATCTTGGTCTGAACTTTCAGCAGCTGCTGAAGCATCGAGTAATAGACTGGTTTGCCGTTTAACAGGTCTAAGACGCCGTATGCGATTAAAGACACGACCGCCAGGCCAAGGAGATGGGTCAGAGTCCCAACCATCTCTGTAATCAAAAGAATTGCCGTGAAAGGGGCCTTACTGATTGCCGCAAAGTATCCGGCCATCCCCATAATAATGAAACTCGAGAAATACAGTGGATTCATCAACCCAAGATTGACAGCGATACTGCCGACAATCGCGCCGATTAAACCACCAAGGCAAAGAATTGGCAGGAAAATGCCGCCGGGAAGGCCACTCCCGTATGAAAGCATTGAGAAAACAAACCGAATTATGAAATAAAGACATAAAATCAGAGTTGGATAATTTGCCGAACTCAACCTCAGAATAATGTCACTCCCGCCACCCAACAAGTGCGGGAAAAACGCTCCCATTGGGATCACCAACAACAGCGGAATAATTCCGTTGAAGTACCAGGGAATATGAGTATGCCGATACCACTTTCCCATCCGAAGAATAACCATCTGATATAACCGGCCCAACACGCCAAGGACAATTCCTAAAATGACAACCCACAAAAAATATTTGAGTGGCAGTGGCGTACTTCGCATGTATAAAACCGGCTTGAGGCCAAAAACATACGTCGCAACCATGTCAGAAGTGACCGCAGATGTGAGCGAAACAATCCAAATATTGGTGGAAAAGTTATGATAAATCTCTTCCAAAACAAACAGCGTACTGGCAATTGGGGCGTTAAAAGCCGCACTTAAGCCAGCAGCGGCACCACTGGAAATGAGCACTTGGCGATCAAACCCAACTTGTTTGGTGAAATGGGCAACTCCCTGCCCCAAAGTTGACCCCAACTGAATTGAGGGACCTTCGCGACCAAGGTATAAACCACTTCCAATCGCCAAAATGCCACCAACAAATTTCCGCCACAGAATCGCCCACCAGCCGTAATCAACCTCACCTAACAATTGACCTTCAACTTGTGGAATGCCGGATCCTTTAATATCCGGCTGCTGCTTTAGAAACCAGCCAACCAGTAAGCCAATGGCAATATTAATGACAATTGTCGTCAGTAGAAACGACAGATGATGGATCGAATTGATATAAAGATAGCGCATCAAATCCGTCATATGGCCAATTGACCACCGAAACATTGAGACTGCCGAACCGGCAAGTACACCAATGACGATCCCGTTAACGATTGTTTTTACTTGAGACAGCTTGTAACTTCCTCTTACCTGCAATTTTGCTCATCCTTTAATGATTTCTGATATCCATTATATCATAATCAAATGAGTCGTTTGAAAAGTTTTTTGCCGATTAACGCGCCAAGAAGTGCCACCCCCGATAAAACACCGACAACGGACTGCGATTCACCGGTTTGGGGAAGCTTTTCTGAAACTTCCGAAGTGTCTTTGGTTTCGCTGTGTCGCTTTGATTTGGTTTCAGACGGATTCCGGCCACTGATAGCTGATTGACGCCCTTTTTTGTGGCCAGTCTTTGAGCTGAGTGCAGTCGGTTCAGCTAATGGCTTGTTTGATTTGTCAGCTAATTTGATGTAAGTGAAGTGCACATCTTCAGGCATCAGATTGTCAGCCTTCAGTTCCTGAGTTGGTTGCTGAACCCGATAACCTGAAATAAACTTGGCCGTGTAAGTCTTGGTTTGGCCATATTCAAGTTCCACTGAGTCTTTAGAGATGGTTTTGCCATCCTGATCCACGTTGATAATATTAAAGGTGACTTTTTTAGCAGTATAATGCAATGTCAGGGTTTTCGAACTTGCATCCAGGTCGGTGGACTGTAATTCATAGCCATAAAATTCGACGTTCTTTGACCGGAATGCCCGAGCCTCTTCTGAAGTGAGATGCAGGGCTTTATTGAAGAGTAAGTGGCCGTGAGTGTCGATCCCATGGAGTTGATAGGTTGTGGTCATTGGTTGCATTTCCTGATGATCGGTTGATTTTTCGGGTACCTTTGTCTGGTTGATTTTCGGAATTTTGGGTTTTGTTTGAACGACCGGTTTTTCTGAGTCTTTTGAATCAGATTCGGAAGTCTTAACTGTGTTCTTTGTGGAGCCGGATTGATCTGTGGTTTTACCAGGAAGGTCGGCTGGCTTTTCAGACGGCTTCGCAGACGTTTTTGAAATTCCCTGCACTTTTTCATCGGGTTTGAGTGATTCGGCTGTGGTTTCTACCGGCTTGGATGATGGGGATTTTTTGCCGGTTTCGGACTGAACGGATGATGTCGACTTTGCATTAGTCGACGAATCTGCAACTGCGCCTTCCTTTTTGCTTTCAGGTTTAGTAACACGAGTCTCTTTATCGGACCGTGATGACGCCCCATTGGTTTTAGTGGTGGGCTGGATTTTTGGTTCAGGATCCGGCAATTTGGTTCCCGGCGCCGCCACTGGTGGGGTTACTTGGCTGTTTTCAGTCCCTGTGGCACCCACTACCTTCACCTTTTTATCATCATGTTTGGGGCCGGACTTGGAAGCGGTAGTGTCCTTGACTTCTTTATCGGGCGTTTCGACTGGTTTGACAGCCGGTTGGTGCGTTGGTTCAGTTTGGGTAACCGATGGAACGACATGATTGCCAGCCTCGCTCGGTGTACTTGGTGATGGTTGCATGTCAGTTGTCGCAGTCGTTGAAACCACCGGCGTTGAAGCAGACTCGCTCATGGGCTTTTCACTAACGAGCTGAATTGGTTCGCTTGTCTGCCCAGTTTCACCAGACTTGGAATTACCAGGTTCTGGCTGGTCTGGTACAACCACATTAGCCAACCAATCCGCAGCAATCAATGGATTAAGGCTCTTATATTTGAGGGTCACATCCCAGTTGGTCTCTTTGATTTTTCCATTGATATCCTTTGAATTGAGCAGTTCATAACCTGAAACGTCAAATTCGTTTTTATTAAGGCGGTAGGTCCCAAAGATAGTTGCTTGATTGAAAACCTTGTTGTCCTGAATTGGTTGGTTGTTTTCATCAAGGTACTTGATGGTCACCACAGCATCTTCTGCCATATAGTTAACCACCATTCCGGGAGAATAATGCACTTCGGAAACGACCGGATGGTAATGTGGAACGTTGTCCGGGGCACTAAAGGTTGACGACTTACTCTTATCAATGTACATCTTGACTGTGGCTTGTTTGTCAAGCACCGACTTGTCACCACGGATGTTTCTAACTTGAAACTGTTGGTGGATGGTAATTTTGTCAGGAAACTCCTGGGTAGCTGTTTGACTGATTTCAGCACCAACAATCTGCTCATGCACCAGTGGACTGGCGAATCCCAGCACGCCTAACGAAACTGATAATAAAAGTGTTTTTTTCAAAATAATACCTCCATTATTTATGATCTAAGAGTTAGATACGCAAAAATGGAGGCGTTTTATGTACAAAAAAAGTCGCTTTCACGACTTTTTTCAAATTACTTGTTTAAGATGTCTTGGCGTGCTTGTTCTGACAAGTTGTAGAATGAGTGAATTCCTTTGTAATCGGCAACGTCACCGAGTTGGTCTTCAATTCTCATCAATTGGTTGTACTTGGCAATTCGTTCGCCACGGCTCATTGAACCAGTCTTGATTTGACCGGCATTGAGGCCAACAACCAAGTCAGCAATCGTGGTATCTTCAGTTTCACCAGAACGGTGTGAAATGATTGCAGTGTAGCCTGCTTCTTTGGCCATTTCAACAGCTTCGACAGTTTCAGTCAAAGTACCAATTTGGTTAAGCTTGATTAAGATCGCATTGGCAACGCCCATGTTGATACCTTTCTTGAGGTAATCAGTGTTGGTAACAAACAAATCATCACCAACGATTTGAACTTTCTTACCAAGGCGTTTAGTAGCCATTTGCCAATCAGCCCATTCGTTTTCATCAAGAGGATCCTCGATTGAAATAACTGGGTATTTGTCAACGATGCTTTCAAGCAAAGTAACAAATTCATCAGCAGTGTATGACTTACCGTCACCCTTTAAATCATATTTCTTAGTATCGGTGTTGTAGAATTCTGATGCTGCACAGTCAAAGGCAATGGCAATGTCTTTACCTGGCTTGTAGCCTGCACGTTGAATAGCTTCAACAAGGATTTCAAATGGTTCCTCGTTGTTCTTCAAGTCAGGCGCAAATCCACCTTCATCACCAACGGCAGTTGAGTATCCGCGTTCGTTCAACAAGTTCTTCAAGTTGTGGAATGTTTCAGAACTCCAACGAATAGCTTCTTTGATGGTTGGAGCACCAACAGGCATGATCATGAATTCTTGGAAATCAACCTTGTTGTTGGCATGCTTACCACCATTGATAACGTTCAACATTGGTGTTGGGAGCAAGTGACCATTGAAACCACCAAGGTAGTTGTACAATGGAACTTCCAATTCATCAGCAGCAGCACGAGCAGCAGCTAATGAAACACCCAAGATCGCATTGGCACCTAACTTACCCTTGTTGGGGGTACCGTCCAATTCGATCATAGCCTTATCAATAGCCAATTGGTCAGTAACATCGTAGCCAACAATTTCTTTAGCGATGATGTTATTAACGTTGTCAACGGCTTTGGTAACGCCCTTGCCCATGTAACGATCCTTGTCACCATCACGGAGTTCAACAGCTTCGTGTTCACCAGTTGAAGCACCTGAAGGAACGATTCCACGGCCCATTGCACCTGCTTCAGTATACAATTCAACTTCAACAGTTGGGTTACCACGAGAGTCTAGAACCTCACGAGCATAAATATCAGAAATAATTGACATGTTTTTTTCTCTCCTTAGCGAAAGTTGTGACCTTTTGTACAAGGTTCAACTTCAATTCTATTAGTTTCTCGCCGAAGTTTCAACATAAATCAGCGAATTTAACTATTTTTGTAAAAAGTTTGCAAGCTTTAAGAATGAATCCGGTTTTAAGCTGGCACCACCGGCCAAAACACCGTCGATATCAGTCTGTGACAGAATGTCATCGGCGTTTTCGTCGTTTACACTGCCGCCATACAAGACTCGGACTTGATCGGCAATATCATCGCCATACAAATCAGCAATGGTTTGACGAATTAAATAACAACCCTCTTCGGCTTCATCGCTGCTGGCGGTTTTGCCGCTGCCGATTGCCCAACTGGGTTCGTAAGCAACAATGATCTTCTCAGCTTGTTGCGGGGTAATCGATTTAAGGGCGTTGGTCACTTGACTGACCACCCAGGAAATTCGATCAGCGGATTCACGCCGGCTCATCGTTTCATCACAGCAGATGATTGGTGTTAATTGGTTGCGAAAAGCAGCGTGAACCTTTTTATTAATAATGTCGTCGGTTTCGTTAAAGTACTTACGACGCTCTGAATGACCAATAATAACGTGGGTCACGCCCATTTCGGCAAGCGCTTTGGGGCTAGTCTCCCCGGTGTATGCGCCCTCGTCTTCATAAAAACAATTTTCAGCGGAGATAATCAGTGGTGAATCACCATTTTCTTCGACCATGCTCTCCAAAAAGAGTGGTGAAGCCGCAATACAGGTCTCGGTTATCTTAGGATCGGGTAATTCACCCTCGATGGCTTGAAGAAATTTGACTGCTTCAGCGACTGATAAATTCATTTTCCAGTTACCCGCAACGAACGGAATTCTCATAAGAATCATCCTTTACATTTTTTAGCTTAATGCCATTGTAACCAAAAGAGAATTTAAAAGCCACATTTTTCTCCTATACCAATTTTTAGTAAAAGAAAAAGAGCTCGCTAAATAGCAAGCTCTTCGTCAATTATTTGTTGTCAATTGCTGCAATACCAGGGAGTGTTTTACCTTCAAGATATTGAAGTGAAGCACCACCACCAGTTGAAATGTGGGTCAATTTGTCAGCAACGCCTAATTGTTTGACAGCGGCAGTTGAATCACCACCACCAACAATTGTAGTCGCATCGTTTAACGTTCCAAGGAACTTACCAATGCGAAGGGTTCCTTGGGCATAGTTAGGCATTTCAAAGACACCCATTGGTCCGTTCCAAACAACGGTCTTAGCATCTTTAAGAACATTTTCAAAGTCTTCAATTGACTTAGGACCAATGTCCAAAGCCATCCAGCCGTCATCAATGTCACCGGCAACAACTTTGTGTTCTGCGTCGTTCTTAAATTCTTTAGCAACCACGTTGTCAGTTGGGAGAACGATCTTGTCGCCACCCTTTTCAAGGATCTTCTTGGCAACATCAATCTTGTCTTTTTCGATCAATGAGTCACCAATCTTGATTCCTTTGGCTGCATAGAATGTGTAAGTCATTCCACCACCGATGATGATCTTGTCTGCCTTGTCAAGCAGATTATCAATCACACCGATCTTATCAGAAACTTTGGCACCACCGAGAATAGCAACAAATGGGCGCTTTGGATTGTTAACAGCTTCGCCTAAGAACTGAATTTCTTTTTCCATCAAGAAACCAGCAGCAACTGGCTTGCCGTCTTTGTGCATTGCTTCGGCGATTCCAGCGTTTGAGGCGTGGGATCTGTGAGCAGTACCAAAAGCATCGTTAATGAATTCGTCGGCAAGTGAAGCCCAGTATTCACCTAATTTAGGATCATTACCGGATTCACGCTTGACGTATTCACCATTAACGACATCTTCATAACGAGTGTTTTCAAATAAGAGAACACTGCCGTCTTCCATTTTGTTGATGGCGTCTTCAAGCTGTTTACCTTCAGTAACGGGAACGAAAATAACCGGCTTGTTCAATAAGTTGGAAAGACGTTCTGCAACTGGGCGTAATGAAAGGCCCTTCTTGTCGTCTTCTTTTTTGATTCGGCCAAGATGTGAGCAAAGAATTGCTTTGCCTTTGTGGTCCAAAACGTACTTAATGGTTGGTAAAGCAGCTTGGATACGGTTATCGTCACCAATAACGCCGTCTTTGATCGGAACGTTAAAGTCGACACGCATCAAAACTTTCTTTCCTTCGAGATTTAAATCAGAAACTGTTAATTTTGCCAATTTGGAAACCTCCCAAAATCGATTTGATTTGTGATCTAGAGAACATAGCGAGATAGTAAAAGACGGAGAAGGCCACCCTCCTCCGCCAATTACAATTAATTATTAAAGTGAAGCGAACTTCAACAAGGTACGAACCATGTTGCAAGTGAAGCCCCATTCGTTATCGTACCAAGCAACAGTCTTAACAAGTTGGCTGTCACCGGCAGTAGTAACTTCAGTTTGAGTTGGGTCAAATACTGAACCATGTGAATCATCAATGATATCTGATGAAACAATTTCGTCAGCGTTGTAACCAAATGCAGGGTTGTCAGCGGTGTGCTTCTTCATAGCATCGTTAACTTCGTCAGCAGTAACCTTCTTGTCAAGGACTGCAACTAATTCAGTTAATGAACCATCAACGACAGCAACACGTTGTGCGTGTCCTTGGAGTTTGCCGGCAAGATCTGGGATAACCAAACCAATAGCCTTGGCAGCACCAGTTGAATGAGGAATCGTGTTAGCACTGGCAGTACGGTTGTTACGCTTCTTCTTAGTCTTAGGACCATCAAGAATTTGTTGTGAAGCAGTGAATGCGTGAACAGTCGTCATAGTACCAACTTTGATACCAAAGTCTTTGTTCATGAAGTAAGCCATTGGTGCCAAGCAATTAGTGGTACATGAACCAGCTGAAACGATGACATCGTTTGAGTTCAATTCATCCAAGTTAACACCAGGAACAACAGTCTTAATTTGACCAGCAGGTGCTGAAATCAAAACACGCTTTGCACCAGCCTTGATATGAGCTTGTGATTTTTCTTCTGAAGTGTAGAAACCAGTACATTCAAGTACGTAGTCAACACCGTCATTTTTAACCCAAGGAAGGTTAGAAGCATCTTTTTCTGCGTAAACAGGAATTTCTTTACCGTCAACGACGATACCCTTGTCAGTTGCTGAAACATCACCAGGGAAACGTCCATGGGTTGAATCATACTTCAATAAATAAGCCAACATTGATGGAGTGGTCAAATCGTTAATTGCAGCCACTTCAATCTCGTCGGAGTGTAATTCGTGGATCCGCTTGAAAGCCAAACGACCAATTCGGCCAAAACCGTTAATACCAATCTTTACAGTCATACTAAGTTTTCCTCCTTTAGGAAATAAGAAAATATTAAGACACAGTACACGTTAATCGTACCATGAAATGAAAACAAAGTCAGCACCCTTGTGAACGAAAGTTCAAAGTATGCATCGAGTAACCATAAAATATTACCCAAATTCGAGTATAGCAGACCGCGGGAGAATTGCAATGCAAATGGATTTAGTAAGCGTTTTCACAATCAATTTTTCTTTGTTCTTGAAAAAGTTCTCACTTTCTAGTATATTGGTATAGGAAGTTGCGCCCGTAGTGTAATGGATCGCACGTAAGATTCCGGTTCTTGAAATGAGGGTTCGATTCCCCCCGGGCGCATCAGATTTCACTGACCCATCGCAAGCAAGGATTCATGTTTCATTAGGTCATTTTTGACACATAGGTAATTGTGTTAGTGGTGAAACTAGGTTCAGTGGACACAAAACAATTTTAATCAACGAAACAGCGAGGCAGATGCCCCGCTGTTTTTTGTAAGCAATCAGCTTGATCGTCATTCCGCTTTTTTCATATACAGAATTGGAAAGTGATTGCCCTGTTCATCAAATTCCGTGCGCTTGTAAACTTCAAATCCCATGTGCTCATAAAATCCGCGCGCAAGTGGGTTTTGTTCGTTCACACCAAGCTGGTCGATCGAATACTGCTGCATCCCATAATCCAATAGTCGTTTGCCCAAACCCTTACCACGGTATTGATTTGAGATAAACAACATTTCAAGCATTCGGTCATTAATTCCCATGAAGCCAACCGGATCCCCATTGTCGTTTTCAATCACGATTAAATGCTGGACGCCGCCAATAGCTTCCGGAATGACCTTCTTAATCTTTTGAATCTCGTTATCTGTCAAAAATAAATGGGTCGCCTTGACGGAACTCTCCCAAACCGTCAACAAGTCCTTCACCAATTTGGGACTGACCTTGGTTTCTTCGACAATTTTCATTCTCTTTCTCACTTTCATGCAAACTGACTAGCGTGTGTCTGTTCCTATGCCAAACAATTCAATTTATCGCTTCTGGAGTGCCAAATCAAGTCCCAAAATATCTTAGGTAAGTCATGGGATGTTTCTGAAGTTTGGTCCTCTCAATGGTCGGCTTGATTTCACAAACAACAAAGAGGTCCAAGCTTAATCCTTGAACCTCTTTTTTTGATGGTTAATCTTTTCTTCGCAATTCAACAACCCCTGGTTAATCCGGGACGGACGTTGGCTCTCGAACACCTTCGGTAAAATCAACGCCTTCTTTAGCATAGAAGTCCATGATCTCTTGACGTTGGGACTCAAATTTCGGTGGCAATGACAGTCCCTGCCCCATCGTCAAAATGGGTTCTTCGAGACTAAACCCCGGAGTCGTCGTGGCAATTTCAACCCGGTTATCACCAGGATCTCGGACGTACAAACTCTTGAACCAGCCACGATCGGCATACTCTTCAATGTTTAAGTGCTGTTCTTTGGCAATATCCCAGAATTTGAACAAGGCCGCCTTAGTTGGGGCTTGAATCGCAAAATGATCAATACTGCCCCGGCCAAACCGAGTCCGGACATCTTGCTGGTCACTTTCAAATAATTCAATGGACTGGCCGTCCTCCAATTGGACAACATTATTTTCTACCGGAATGCCCAACCAATTATGGAAAAAGGCACTGGTAGCTTCAGGATCCGGCACGTGGAGTTCTTTTCCCATTAAATGCGTAATTTGTTTTTCAGCGGGGATCCCATTATCAGGAACCACCCGCATATCGGTTAAAACTTCCGAAGTCTCCAATAATTTAACTTCGACATCATCAGGGTCAGCGAACACCAGGCCATGGTCAATATCTTGAACAGCCACTGAATGGTCGGTTAACCGTTTCTTCCAAAAATCAGTGCTCCCGGTTGGAATCGAAAGTTTGATATTATTGAAGAAATGCTTACCGTCAGTCCGATGGCCTAATAATGGCACCACAAAAAATGTCACCACTGATCCTGGTGTTCCCAGATAGTCACCGTAGAATAAGTGACGAATGCGGATATTTTCCTGATTGACGGTGTTTTTTACCAGGCGCATCCCCAAAACCCGGGTATAAAAATCAATGTTTTGTTGAGCATCTCTGGTTAACAGTGAAATATGATGAGTTCTCATAGTATATCCTCCCGACTCGGTATTTGCTGATTACCGTTATTGTATCACGAATGAATCCGCTTTCTTATTATAAGCATTTCTTTATCGAAGCACAGTGAAGATTGACCGGAAAAATTAATGATTTGATGTGAGCAAAACATTTGACCTTTTTTGACCAATAAACTATCATATTAACATGAACTTGGCGTAAGCCATCTTTCATAAAACCTATAAGGAGGCATCTTGAATGAATTTAGTGCCAACCGTCATTGAACAATCCGCAGGCGGTGAACGTGCGTATGATATTTATTCACGTTTGCTAAAAGACCGAATTATCATGTTATCAGGCCCTATCGAAGACGACATGGCTAATGCGATTATCGCCCAATTACTTTTCTTGGATGCTCAAGACTCAGAAAAAGATATTTACCTCTACATCAACTCACCTGGTGGTGTGATCACCTCAGGCATGGCCATTTACGATACCATGAACTTTGTTAAGTCAGACGTTCAAACGATCGTAATGGGAATGGCCGCATCAATGGCTTCTGTCCTTGCTTCTTCTGGAGCAAAGGGTAAGCGATTTGCTTTGCCACATGCCCAAGTCTTGATTCACCAACCTTCTGGTGGTGCTCAAGGTCAACAAACTGAAATTGAAATTGCTGCTGAAGAAATTCTCAAAGCTCGTAAGATGATCAACAATCTCTTAGCTGAGAATTCCGGTCAACCAATTGAGAAGATCAACAAAGACACCGAGCGTGATAATTATCTCACTGCTCAAGAAGCTGTTGATTATGGCCTTTTGGATGGCATTATGACCAGCAGTTCCGAAAAGCAGTAATTCAATTCGTTAATTGAATTGTATGATGCCTTTCAAAGCAGTCCTCATTTTGTGAGGGCTGCTTTTTTTACATAATCCACCTGATTGATAATTGGTTGATGACCGACTAGAATATAGGTGAAGTTAGTTAAAAAATTAACATGATGAATGATGAATCGAGGCCATTAATATGGATGTCAATCAAACAAAAGAACAAGTTAAACAAACTGCTGATGAATCAATCCCTACTGAGATGAAGGCCTGGGAAATTGTTAAGCCCGGTTCAATTAACGGTGCGGTTTCTCCTTTACGTTACACCACCAAGCCGGTGCCAAAACCAAAACGAGGCGAAGTTTTGGTCAAGGTCATCGCTTGCGGGGTCTGCCACACGGATCTCCATGTAACTGAAGGCGATCTGCCGGTTCATAAGGAACATTTGACGCCCGGTCATGAAATCGTTGGTCGGGTCGTTCAGATGGGTGCTGAAACCCGTCGATTTAAATTAGGCGATCGGATTGGGATTCCTTGGTTACGTTGGACTTGCGGGGTTTGTGAATATTGCCGGTCCGGGAGAGAAAATCTCTGCCCCAACTCACTTTATACCGGCTGGGATCATGATGGCGGCTATGCAGAATACGTCACTGTTCCGGAAGGTTTCGCATACCGGATTCCGGCCCGGTTTGATTCACTGACGGCTGCCCCACTGCTTTGCGCCGGAATCATCGGCTATCGGGCATATGAACGGGCTAACGTCCCTGCAGGCGGCACCTTGGGCCTGTATGGCTTCGGCGGCTCGGCTCATTTGACCGCCCAAATTGCAATGAAGCAAGGCATCGAGGTTCACGTTTTAACCCGTGGTGAAGATGCCAGGAAATTTGCCCTGCAACTGGGAGCTGCCTCAGCCAGAGGAACCTATGATATGCCACCCGTTAAGCTGGATTCGGCAATCAACTACACACCGGTTGGTGACGTAGTTCCAAAAGCCATGGAAGCGCTGAAACCAGGTGGCACGTTGGCAATGGCCGGTATCCACTCAACAGATATTCCGCAAATGAGTTATCCAAGTCACATTTTCCATGAAAAAAATCTCACCAGTGTCGAAAGCAACACCCGTCGGGATGGTGAAGAGTTCCTGACCTTAGCTGATCGACTCAATATCCATCCGGAGGTCACTGAATATCCGTTGGCCAAAGCTGACGAGGCGCTGAAATATATTGCCAAAGGTGATATTCGTGGTGCCTGTGTTTTAAGAGTTAGTGAGGGCTAACCTCTGTCATTAACAGTTAAATGATTGGATTCAAAAAGGATTCTAACTATTTCACAGCGAAATAATTAGAATCCTTTTTTAGGTTTAAAAATGTGTTGAAACTTTACTAGCTTGGTCAAAACTAAACTTCAGGGGTCAGTCCCTGAGCCAGCTTGCCGGCATATTCGTTAATCTTTCGCAATCGGTGATTAACTCCGGATTTGGAAATTGGTCCACCCTCCACCAAGTCGCCCAACTCTTTCAAACTGACTTCGGGATGTTTCAAGCGCGCCCGGGCAACTTGGGCCAGCTTAGGGTTCAGTTTATTTAATCCGACCATCTCGTCAATCAGTTTGATATTTTCAATCTGCTTACTGGCAGCGTTGGCAACCTTGTTGAGATTGGCATTTTCACAATTAACCAGTCGATTCACGGAGTTGCGCATGTCGCGAACAATCCGAATATCTTCAAATTTCAGCATCGAGCTGGTCGCACCGATCAATTGCAAAAAGTCGGCAATTTTTTCAGCCTCTTTCAGGTAAGTGATGTAGCCGCTTCGCCGTTGCGTAGTGCGGGCTTTGAGGTGATACTTGTTCATCATTTCTGCAATCATTTCGTTATGATTTTCATACAGGGAATAGATTTCCAAATGATACCTGGAAGTTTCCGGGTTATTAACAGAGCCGCTGGCTAAAAAGGCTCCCCGCAGATATGAGCGGATCTGCGAATCTTCTGTCAACATATGACTGGGAACCCGTTCAACGATTGAAGCACCATCAAAAATACCCAGATCATCCAACAGTTGGGTTGCCTTATTTTCAACTCGTAAAATATATAAATTATTCTTTTTCAGCTTCATTTTACGACGAACACTGAGCTCGCCAGTGATCCCGTAGAACTTTGAAAGCAACTTGTACATCCGCCTGGCAATTGCCGGGTTTTCGGATGAAACGTTTAACACAAAGTGGTGATTGGATATTGAAAGGGAGCCATTAATTCGAATCAAGGCCATTAATTCAGCCTTGGCATTATCCCGGTGAACGGTCAAAGAGGTTAATTCCTTTTTGACCTCACTTGCGTATGACATTTAATCCCCTCCATTTCTTGAGTGACTGGCCTACTTATGGTCGTCCAATGATCGACCCAGTAAATTGATCAATTCGTCAGCGACCTCTTGCCCATTGTGAAAGGCACCGCGATCCTTTAATTCCAGAAAATCGGCTGAGATAACCCGACAGCCCATGGCCCGCAATCCGGCAAAATCATGTTTAACCGGTTGTGAGACTTCATTCCATTTTTGGTAATCAATGTATTCAGCCGGCACTTCTTTGATGTTCACCAAGACGGTATTAATAAAGTTCATCCCTAAATGACGATTCAGGACGCGAACATGGTCAGCTTCAGTGAAGTTCTCGGTTTCACCCTTTTGAGTCATGATATTACAAATATAGACGATGTCGGCGCTGGTTTGTCGTAAGGCTTCACCCACGTTTTCAATCATTAAGTTGGGCAAAATACTGGTGAACAGACTTCCGGGACCCAAGACAATCTGATCAGCGTTCATAATCGCATCAATCACTTGATGAACCGCCTCTGGTTTATGAGAATCATCGGTGGTCTCGACCCAAACGCGCTTAATCAATTTGCCGGCAGCGGTTATTTCAGATTCACCGCTCATTGTCGTGCCGTCACTAAATTCAGCGTTTAATTCCAGGGGCTCGTTGGCAGCCGGATAAATATGGCCATCCACCTTGAGCATGTCACTCAATATCTGGACGGAATCAAAAATACCGCCTTTCATCTCTGAAAGTGCCGCAATAATCAAATTGCCCAAAGCGTGACCGGCAAAGAATTGGTCTGAACTTCGAAATCGGTATTGAAACAAATCCAAATACAACTCAGGCATCTCCGATAGTGCCACCATAACGTTCCGGATATCGCCAGGCGGAACGACGTTAATGTAGTTTCTCAAGATACCAGAAGAACCACCATCATCGGCGACGGTGACGATTGCAGTAATGTCGACGTGTCGATTTCGTAAGTTTTTGAGGATAACTGGCAGCCCAGTTCCCCCACCAATCACGACAATTCGCGGTTGGTGCGTATGAAGTGCGTCAAGCATCAGTTACCCTCCTTTGTTTTATGGCGGTCAATATCCCGATGGGTGATGTTCACCGGATACTGATCTTTCAAGTCATTTGCCAGCTGTTGGGCAATTGCCACAGAACGATGTTGCCCGCCGGTACAGCCGATCGCAATAGTTAAGCTGGCCTTGCCTTCCTTTTGGTAACCGGGCAGTGTGAAGACCATCATATCCAATAGTTTTTGATAAAATTCTTTGGCCCCTTGGGAGTTCATGACATAATCACGAACTGGTTTATCAAGGCCGGTTTTGTAACGCATTTTGGCATCATAATATGGGTTGGGTAGAAATCGGACGTCCATGACAATGTCAGCGTCCAACGGGAGCCCATATTTGAAACCAAACGACATCACTTCCACGTGGAAAGTATGTGTTTCATCAGTTGATTCAAAATTGTGAAAGACTTCTTCACGTAACCGCCGGGGCGCCATATTAGTGGTATCGACAACCAGGTCAGCAGCCTGTTTGACGTTGGCCAACAATTCACGCTCTTTTTTAATACCGTCAATGACGCGTCCATTGCGAGCAAGCGGATGGGCCCGACGCGTTTCTTTGTATCGGGAAACGAGTTTTTGGTCAGATGAATCAAGAAAAATGATGTCAACATTATTGTCATCATTTTTCTTTAAATCGTTAAACATATCGATGATTTCATCGTAAAAGACCTGTGACCGCAAATCCATTACTAAAGCAATTTTATTAATATCCCGCTCCATGCGGATTAATTCTTTAAACTTTGGCAGCAAGGTTGGCGGCATATTATCGACGCAAAAATACCCCAAATCTTCAAAACTTTGCATGGCAACAGTCTTACCAGCACCACTCATTCCGGTGATGATGACGAATTGGTTGTTAACAGCCATAATGATTTCCTTTCGTATAACGAACTTCAACCAGTATAACATACCGGGTGTGTCATGTGAATGAAAGAAACACCCGGAGGTACTTGTCCCCGACCGAATGAGCATTCTAGCAGTAATGGGGCAACTTCAGACAGCAAAAAAGAGCCACTTCCAATCAGTTCATTGAAATGGCTCAACCAAATTATTTACTTGCTTTGACTGCCTGCTTTTCAGCCTGCTTGGTCAATTTCTTATCCCTTTCAAGGACGGGCTTAAGGTACTGACCAGTGTAACTCTCAGGGACTTTGGCCAACTGTTCGGGAGTCCCGGTCGCAACGACCGTTCCCCCACCATCGCCGCCTTCCGGTCCCAAATCAATCAGATAATCGGCACTCTTAACGACATCCAAGTTGTGCTCAATGATCAAAACGGTATTGCCTTGATCAACCAGCTTTTGAAGGACACCTAATAATCGCCGGATATCCTCACTATGAAGGCCAGTGGTTGGTTCATCGAGAATGTAGAAGTTTTGGCCATTGGCCTTCTTATGCAGCTCAGAAGCCAACTTCATTCGTTGAGCTTCCCCACCAGACAAAGTTGTGGCCGGCTGGCCCAAATGAACATATCCCAGACCAACGTCTTTAATTGTTTGCAGCTTGCGAGAAATTTTTGGGATGGCACTGAAAAAATCCACGGCTTCGTCAACGGTCATGTCTAATACATCGGCAATATTCTTGCCTTTGTATTCAACCTCGAGGGTCTCAGCATTGTACCGCTTGCCATGACATACTTCACAAGGAACGTAAACGTCTGGCAGAAAGTTCATTTCAATCTTCAAGATGCCGTCACCATGACAGGTTTCACAGCGACCGCCCTTAACGTTAAAACTAAAGCGGCCCTTTTTGAAGCCCCGAAGTTTGGCATCGTTGGTATTGGCAAACAAGCCGCGAATGTCGTCAAACACACCGGTATAGGTGGCTGGGTTGGATCGTGGTGTTCGACCGATTGGCGTTTGGTCAATATCGATAATTTTTTCAATATTTTTGTAACCGGAAATGGACTTGTATTTACCCGGCTTCTCGGAATTATGATTGAGTTTCTGGGCAAGGGCCTTTTTCAAGATATCATTGACCAGAGTCGACTTACCGGAGCCGGAGACACCCGTCACCACAACCATCTTGCCGAGCGGAAAATCAACCGTCAAATCCTTGAGATTGTTCTCAGCAGCACCAGTAACACGAATTTTCTTACCATTTCCCTTGCGCCGCTTATCTGGAACCGGAATAAACCGCTTGCCCGAGAGGTATTGGCCAGTGATCGATTCCGGTACTTTTTCAATGTCGGCGGGTGTTCCGACGGCCATTACCCGACCGCCTTGCTGACCGGCACCCGGGCCGATGTCGACGATATAATCGGCAGCCCGCATGGTATCCTCATCATGCTCGACCACGATCAGGGTATTGCCCAAATCGCGCATTTTCTTGAGGGAGGCAATCAGTCGGTCATTATCCCGTTGATGCAGCCCAATTGAGGGCTCGTCAAGAATATAAAGAACGCCAGTCAAATTTGAACCAATCTGAGTTGCCAAGCGAATTCGCTGAGCTTCTCCACCTGATAAAGTCCGTGCGGAACGGGAGAGGGTCAGGTAATCCAACCCAACATTTCTTAGAAAAGTCAGTCGATCAGTAATTTCTTTGATAATTGGTTTGGCAATCATTGTATCCTGTTCACCAAATGTCAGCGACTGAAAGAAGTTCAACTCTGCAGTGACATCAAGAGCTGAAATTTGGGCCACGTTATGCTTGCCAACCTTAACAGCCAGTGCCTGGCGGTTTAATCGATAGCCGTGGCAGGTCTGACAGGTTAATTCGGTCATATACTGACTTAAATTGTCCCTGGTAAAGTCGCTGCTGGTGTTGTGATAGCGTCGGTCGACGTTGTTGACAACCCCTTCAAACGGGCCGTCCACATCACGGATGCCGCCAAAGTCACTTTGGAGGACAAAGTGGAATGATTTGGTCTTTGAACCGTATAACACAAAGTTTTGCTGTTTCTTCGGCAGTTTGTTAAATGGCACGTCCATGTCGATGCCTTGAGCATCACAAACCTGCTTGAGCATATTCGGATACCATTTGGAACTGGCGGAATTCCAAGGTGCCAGAGCGCCCTCGGCCAGAGTCTTGGTTCGATCAGGAACCACCAAATCTTCATCGACTTCCAGCTTCATCCCCAAACCATCACAGTCAGGACAAGCGCCCAGCGGTGAGTTAAAGGAAAACAGCCGTGGTTCGAGTTCACCGACTGTGAAGCCGCAAATTGGGCAGGCGTAGTGTTCTGAAAACATCAGTGGATCGCGCTCGCCCAAAAAGTCAGCGACGGCATAACCGCCACTAAGGCGCAAAGCAGCTTCCAATGAATCTGACAATCGGTTATTAATGCCATCTTTGACAATAATTCGGTCAATAATAATATTAATGTCATGGCTCTTATTTTTATCGAGTTCCGGTGCTTCATCAATATCATAGGTTTCGCCATCAACCTGTACCCGAACAAAACCTTCACGCTTGATCTTTTCAAAAATCTTTTTGTGTTGACCTTTTTTCCCACGTACGATTGGTGACAGAATCTGCAATTTTGTTCTCTCAGGCAGTTTCATGATCTGGTCGATCATCTGGTCAACTGATTGACTGGAAATCACCGAGCCGTCGTTGGGACAGATTGGTACCCCCACTCGGGCCCACAACAGTCGAAAATAATCATTGATTTCAGTGACCGTTCCAACCGTTGATCTGGGGTTCTTGGAAGTGGTTTTTTGATCAATCGAAATTGCTGGACTCAAGCCATCAATTGAATCGACATCCGGCTTATCCATTTGCCCCAGAAATTGACGCGCATATGATGACAAACTTTCAACGTATCGGCGCTGACCTTCCGCATAAAGTGTATCGAAGGCCAGCGAGCTTTTCCCCGAGCCCGATAAGCCAGTCATGACAACCAGTTTATTTTTTGGAATTGTCACATTCACATTTTTTAAGTTGTGGGCACGTGCCCCACGAATGACGATTTTATCCATTGCCAATATGCATAATCTCCTTTAGATTACTTACTCGTTTGACCCTTTAATTCAATAATTGTATCACGCAAAGTAGCAGCCTGCTCAAAATCGAGCTTTTTGGCAGCGTCACGCATTTCTTCCGTCAAACGAGCCAGCATATCCTTTTGATCCTTCTTACTCATTTGTTCAAAATCACTTTCGACAAAGTCGTCCTTTTCGCCGGCATCATCCGAGCCTTTGGTAATCGAAATTAAGTTACGAATTGGTTTGACGATGGTGGTTGGCGTAATACCATGTTTCTTGTTATAAGCAATTTGAATGGCCCGTCGGTGAGCGGTTTCGTCAATGGCCGCCTTCATTGAATCGGTCACGGTGTCCGCGTACATAATCACAGCGCCATGTTCATTCCGGGATGCACGGCCGATAGTTTGGATCAACGAACGCTCATTACGGAGGAAGCCTTCCTTATCAGCATCCAAAATTGCAACCAAGGAAACTTCGGGAACATCAATTCCTTCCCGCAGCAGGTTAATACCGACCAAGACGTCAAACTTACCCAGCCGCAAGTCACGAATGATTTGAGTTCGTTCAAGGGTCTTAATATCAGAATGCAGATACTTCACTTTGATCCCCAAATCTTTGAGATAATCAGTTAAATCTTCAGCCATTTTCTTGGTCAAAGTGGTCACAAACACCCGCTCGTGCTTGTCAACCCGCTTATTGATTTCACCAACCAAATCATCCATTTGCCCCATAATCGGTCGGACGTCAATTGTTGGATCCAGTAAACCGGTTGGTCGAATGACCTGGTTAACCACATCTTTGGTCTGATCCAGTTCATAAGGCCCCGGAGTGGCAGACATGTAGACGACCTGGTGGACGTGCTGCTCAAATTCGCTCAATGTCAGTGGCCGGTTGTCCAGTGCACTTGGCAGCCGGAATCCGTAGTTGACCAACTGTTGTTTTCGCGCTTGGTCACCATTATACATCCCCCGAATCTGCGGCATCGTCTGGTGAGATTCGTCGACGACTAACAAGAAATCGTCAGGGAAGAAGTCAAGCAGCGTAAACGGCGGCTGCCCCGGCTTTCTGCGGTCCATAAACCGTGAATAATTCTCAATGCCGCTCGTGTAGCCCATTTCACGCATCATTTCGATATCGTAAGTAGTCCGTTGCTTCAACCGTTGTGCTTCCAGTAATTTGCCCTCTTTTTCAAATTTGGCAACCTGCTTGTCCATCTCGTCTTTAATCTCTGGCAGTGCAACGTTCATCACGTCATCACTGGTTAAAAAGTGAGTCGCCGGGAAAATCGCAATATGATCCCGATCGCCGATGACTTCACCAGTTAAAGTATCCACTTCGCGAATCCGGTCAATTTCATCGCCAAAAAACTCAATTCGAAAGGCATGTTCATCCCAGGATGCCGGGAAAACTTCAACAACATCCCCATGAACTCGAAAACGACCACGCTGAAAATCAATGTCGTTGCGGTCATATTGAATATCAACTAATTGGCGGAGAAAATGATCCCGTTCAATTGTCTGGCCAACCCGCAATGAAACCACGTGATTTCGATATTCGGATGGATCACCCAACCCAAAGATCGATGAAACTGAGGCAACCACGATGACATCGTTACGCTCCAGTAGGGAACTGGTTGCCGAGTGGCGTAACTGGTCAATCTCATCATTAATCGACGAATCCTTTTCAATGTAAGTGTCACTGGATGGGACATAGGCCTCCGGTTGATAATAATCATAATAACTTACAAAATATTCAACGGCATTGTGGGGGAAGAACTCTTTAAATTCGCCATACAGCTGGCCAGCTAAGGTTTTATTATGCGATAAGACCAAAGTTGGCTTGTTGACCTGGGCAATCACATTGGAAATGGTAAAAGTCTTCCCAGTTCCAGTAGCCCCTTTTAAAATTTGGGCTTTTTTGCCTTCGTTAATACCTGCCACCAACTTCTTGATTGCATCAGGCTGATCACCAGTTGGTTTATATTTGGATACTAGATCAAATTTTCGATCTGCTTCACGTTCAATCAATTTGAATCCCCCTAACCTCTATACCAAAATGACACAACATAAAAGGGCTGCAAGCAAAATCATATTTTGTTTCAGCCCACTATTCAACGCTATTTTACCATACGAACATACTTTCGCCAATCATTATTCCTTGGAATTGTCTTCCTTTTTTAAAACTTTGCGGGTGAGTCGTCTTAATTTATCCTGAGTCGTAAAGTTTTCGGCCAGCATATCCGGAATGACTTTCGTCAAAACATACTGAACACAATGCATATCACGGTACTCCAGCATCGTTGAGAGACTCTCTTTATACATCTCAGGGTAGACTTCCTCGGGATTACCTTTTTGAATTTCGCCAAAGGATTCATACAACAGGTCAACTTTATCGGCCACCGCTAAAATACGGCCTTCCAAACTATCATCCTTGCCTTCCGACAGACGTCTTCGGTAGGCATCTTGAAATTCATCCGGAATTTCATTTTGGACAAAGTTTTCCGTCAATTTGTCATCCACATCAGCCAGCATTGAACGCAGCTTGGGTGTTGCATACTTGACCGGCGTCTTGATGTCACCAATAAACCGCTCGGTATAATCATGATTGAGGGCTTTTTCATACAACCCGCGCCAGTCGACTTTTTCGCCGGCATTTTCCTCGACGTCACCTAAAAATTGGGCAATTTCAGTTACCTTGAATGAATGGGCAGCAACCGAATGCTGTTCGAATTTAAAGTAGCCAGGTGCTCGATTGATCAATTCCAACTCGTCTAAACTTTCCAAATACTGATGCATTCCCATTGATAATTCCCCGTCCTTTTCCTCGCAAAAAGAGCCGTGAACAAAACAACTGTTTGTACGCGGCCTCCCTTTGATTAATCATTAAATTAGTGTTCCGAAACACTGGCCTTTGATGTGTCAGCCAATGATTCAACATACTTGAATGCTTGTTGACCGGCAATCCCACCTTCGCCAACAGCTGTTGCAATCTGACGAAGATCCTTTTGGCGAACGTCACCAATGGCATAAATACCAGGAATTGACGTTTCCATCTGATCGTTGGTTTGAATCCAACCATCCTCATCAGTAATGTTCAAATCTTTAAAAGCATCGGTCATTGGCAGCAGACCAACGTAAATAAAGACCCCAGACGTCTCAAGAACTGATTCTTCATTTGTCTGGTTATTCACTACTTTAACGCCGGTAACTTTGTTATCATCACCCAAAACTTCCGTGACGTTGGAATTCCAAACAAAATCAATCTTGTCGTTGGCGAATGCCCGGTCTTGGATAACCTTTTGGGCACGCAGTTGGTCACGGCGATGAATAACTGTCACATGATCAACGATTCCAGCGAGGTAAGAGGCTTCTTCAATCGCAGAATCTCCACCGCCGACAACGACGACTTCTTTGTTCTTGAAGAAGGCCCCATCGCAGACAGCGCAGTACGAAACCCCTTTGCCACCGTATTCGTGTTCTCCGGGGATCCCTAATTTCTTATATTCGGAACCGGTTGCGATGATGACCACTTTGGCTTGGATTTCGTCTTCGTCAGTCTTGACGAGCTTATAGTCACCGTGATCTTCCACAGCACTGACGGTTCCATAAACGTATTCAGCACCAAAGTTAATTGAACTGTCATACATATTCTGAGCGAGATCTGGACCCATGATTGATTTAAAACCAGGATAGTTCTCAATGGCAGCTGTGTTGTTCATCTGGCCGCCATAAATTCCCCGATCGATCATTGCAACTGACAGGTTGGCTCGTGAAGCATATAGAGCCGCTGTCATGCCGCCGGGGCCGGCACCAATAATCACGACATCATATTGTTTAGCCATATGGATCCTCCCTTTAATTACCAAATTTTACTTACACGTTAATTTACTATGAAAAAGTAAGTCTGTCCAGTAGATACACTTACTTCTTTTTGTCTTCTTCAGTTAATTGGGCGCCCAAATCTTTGAGATAAGTTCGCAAGCCATCAGAAATTTCTGGATGGCGCAGACCAAAGATGATGTTGGTTTTGAGCCAGCTTAATTTGTTCCCAGTATCGAATCGTTCACCCTTAAATTCATGAGCAAAGACCCGCTGTGTCTGGTTCAAGGTGTCAATTGCAGATGTCAGTTGAATTTCACCAGTTTTATCCGGTTTGGCGTTTTCCAAAATGCCGAAGATTTCGGGCGTCAACAAGTAGCGGCCAATAATCGCTAAATCGCTGGGGGCCTTCTCTGGCGTTGGCTTTTCAACGAACTTTTTAACGTTGAACAAGCCTGGGCGGACCTCTTCAGAGGGATCAATGACCCCATATTTGGAGATATCTTTGTGGGCAACTTTCTTCACTGCTAATGTGGAAGCTCCAGTCTGCTGATAGCTTTCCATTAATTGTTTGGTCAGTGGCACTTTGTCCTGCATCACGTCATCACCAAGCATGACCACAAACGGTTCATTGCTAATGAAACTGCGGGCGGTGTAAATTGCATCACCCAACCCACGGGGATGAGACTGACGAATGAAGTAAATATTCATGTCGTTGGTCTTGCGAATGGTTTCAAGAATATCGTTCTTGTGGCGCTCTTCCAAATTCATTTCCAACTCGGGATTCGAGTCAAAGTGATCTTCGATTGAGCGCTTGCCTTTACCGATGACAATTACAATGTCTTTGATGCCCGCCTGTTTGGCTTCTTCAACAATAAATTGAATTGTCGGTGTATCAACAATCGGTAGCATTTCCTTTGGGAGTGCCTTGGTTTCCGGTAAAAATCTGGTTCCTAAGCCGGCAGCCGGAATGACTGCTTTGGTTACTTTTCTGGTCATAGTGAGCTTCACCTTCTCTGAGTTATTCAATTTCTGAACGGCCTTCACGGGTCATCAGTTGGTTAATCGTTTCTTTAATATCAGCATGATCATATAAAACGTGGTAAATTGCCGAAGTAATTGGCATTTCAACACCGCGCTTCTTGGAAAGTTCATAGGCAGCGCGAGTCGTCGCAATACCCTCAATGACCATTCCCATATTATTAATGACTTCATCCAGGGAATGACCCTTGCCTAATTCGTTACCAGCCCGCCAGTTACGGGAGTTGGTACTGGTGGCGGTTACAATAATATCGCCGACGCCCGACAAACCGATAAAGGTCAATGGATTAGCCCCAAACGACGTTCCAAGGCGGGAAATCTCGGCTAACCCACGGGTCATCAAGGCGGCCTTGGCGTTGTCTTTATACCCCAATCCATACAAGGCGCCGGCGCCCAAAGCAATAATATTCTTCAAAGCAGCGCCAATTTCGACGCCAATGACATCGTCACTGGTATAAACACGGAAATAGTTGTTCATGAACAAACCTTGAATTTCAGTAGCAGCTTGGTCACTATCACTGGCAACGGTGACCAAAGTAATGTCATGGGTCACGACATCTTCAGCCTGGCTGGGGCCGGATAGAACTGAAATTGATTTGCGGTTCTGAGGATCAATTTCTTGAGCCAGAACTTGAGATAATCTTAAGTAAGTTTTTTCTTCAATTCCCTTTGAAGCATGGATGATATTCACTTTTTGATTCCGGTCGGCCAAAATTTCTGCAACTTGTTTGGCAACTGAACGGGTTACCTGGGTGGGAACCACGAATAAGATGTAATCAACACCATCGATGGCGTCCTTCAAATCATTGGTAGCCACCAGTGAATCTGAAAACGTGAAATTCTTGATGTATTTTGTGTTGGTATGCTGTTCGTTAAGTTCCTTAACTTGTGTCGGGTTATACGACCATAATTTGACGTCTGACCCATTCTCGTCCAATAAACTGGCAAGAACACTCCCCCAAGAACCTGCACCAAGCACTGCAACTTTTTTAGCCATGATAAATCTCCTTTATTAGTAAATGATCAATTAACTGTTAATTTGGAACCCTCTAAATACCAAGGATTATGTGGCTGGCGTAATCGACGATAAATGATGATTCCAATTGCACCAACAAATAAAATGATTGAAAGAATCTGCGATACCCGAAGGCCGCCAAGCATCAAACTGTCAGTCCGCATGCCTTCGACAAAGAATCTGCCAAAAGAATACCACATGACATAGGTTAAAAAGACTTCGCCACGTTTAAACAGATGGGAATTGTGCCGCAAGGTTATCAGCACCAAAAAACCTAAGAAACTCCACAGCGACTCGTAGAGAAAGGTCGGCTGCCGATACGCGCCGCTAATGTACATCTGGGTAATGATGAAATGTGGCAGACGAAGCCCAGTCAGAAAGCTCAAAGATGTTACCTGACCGAAGGCCTCCTGATTCATAAAATTGCCCCAACGGCCGATTGATTGTGCCAAAATAACTGTTGGTGCGGCAACATCCAACATCAGCCAAACTGGAATGAAGCGGTGGCGGCAAAATAGGATCACCACAATCATCGCACCAATTAAAGAACCATAAATGGCAATACCACCGTCCCAGATTTTGATGATTTCACCAGGGTTATCTTTGTAATAAGACCACTGGAAGATGACGTAATACAATCGCGCACAAATTAGCGCAGCGGGCAAGGCCCACAAAATCATATCGTAAATATCGTCGGCTTTAATCCCACGTTTATCGCCTTCGCGGACCGCCAACCAAACCGCCAGAATCACGCCACTGGCAATGATAATACCATACCAGTGGACTTCAATTGGACCCAGGTTAAAGGCGATCGGGTTGAGGGCTAAGCTCAATAAATTTGTCAAAATAACGATCTCCTATTTTTTATCTGAATCTTTGTCACGACCATCGATGAGATCTTTATTTTTCTCCTCAAGATGTTCCTGTTCTTCTTTATGCTTTTCGTCGTTTTTGCTGTTGACCTTGATTAAATTATTCAAGTTACGGTCAAAGGTTTCAGTCGCGTCATAGCCCATGCTTTGGGCACGGAAGTTCATGGCAGCGGCTTCAATGATGATCGCCAAATTCCGGCCGGTTCGAACGGGAATCGTGATTTTCGGCACATCGACATCAAAAATATGGACATTCTGAGTCCCGTTGCCCAGACGATCAAACTTGGCTTCCTTGGTGTAGTTGGCCAGATGAATAATTAAGGCGACTTTCGTCTGACTGCGGACAGCACCGGCGCCAAATAAAGTCATCACATCGATAATCCCAATTCCCCGAATTTCCAGTAAGTGACGGAGAATCGCAGGGGCAGTCCCCATCAAGGTTTGTTCATCTTGTTGGTAAACCTCTACCCGATCGTCGGCAATCAGCCGGTGGCCACGTTTAACCAGTTCCAACGCCGTTTCACTCTTGCCGATTCCACTGTCACCGGTAATCAGGATTCCCAATCCATAAACATCGACCAAAACTCCGTGAAGCGACTTGCGTTCTGCTAATTTATCGTCGAGGTAATTAGTCATGTTACTGAGAACTCGAGACGTCGTCAATTTGGAACCGAGGACGGGAAGGTGCTGTTCTTTTGCGGCCTCCAGCAATTCTTCCGGCGGATCCAGTTGGGTGGACACCACGAACGCCGGGGTCTGTGGTTGACACATCTGCTGCATCACATCGAGGAGCTCTTCATGAGACATCCCCTTGGAATATGAAATTTCAGTAATGCCCAACAGCTGAATTCGTTTGACAGGGTAATAATTAAAGAACCCGGTTAGCTCTAGGCCCGGTCTGGAAATATCAGCAGTGGAAATGGTCCTTTCTTCAAGGTATTCCTTCCCATAATAGACATCCAGCCTGGCGTTTTTAACCAAATCAGCAACCGTTACACTTTCAGTCAAGAACATCCCTCCTCAATTAATCAATATAATTTTATCACTTTGAGCCTGACAAGTCCTTATGGCTTGCGGAAATATTCAGCAATGATCCAGCTAACCGCAGACATCAGAATGGCCACGCCAATTGCGACCCAAAATGATGAGAATCTGAAATTAGCCCCAACAATCGTCGCCGTCAGTTCAAGCATCAACCCATTAATGACAAACGTGAATAATCCCAGTGTTAAAAGGTTAATCGGCAAAGACAAGATCGTAATGATCGGTCGGACCAACCAGTTCAAAACGGCTAAAACCACCGCCGCTACAAAAGCAATTCCCACGCTGGCAACGTAGAAGTTGGCAGGGAAAAAGCCACTGATCGCAACAAACAGGATCGTATCGACCAATACATTGGTTAAAAATCTCAATTATTGACCCCTTTTCTTGTCATCATGAACGTCTTTTTCTTCGACGTTATGAATGACTTTTCTGGATTTGTCGTTAGAAGTTCCGCCGGATAAAGTGGTTTTGAATTGGTCAAAGGCCGATCCACTACCAGGTGTATCACTGGGAATTGCGAACATCATAATGATATACCCAATAATTGCGACCACGTTGATCCCGGGCGTAAACGCCAAGACCACATACAAGATTCGAACCAAGACAGCGTTCCAGTCCAGATACTCGGAAATTCCGCCAAGCACGCCGGAAATCACCCGATTGGTACTGGAACGCCGTAATTTTTTATGACTATTCATCCTCATGCCTCCACAATAAAACTTCTAGCTTAAGATTATCTAAAAAAGGCACTGCAATCAAGTATGCAGTGCAAAATATCAACCATTCTTAATTTAATTCAATAATTTTTCCGGTTGCCAGATAAACCGTCCACTCACAAATATTCGTGCTGTAATCACTCACCCGGCCTAAATCTTTGGCAACGTTTAGATAAATAATCGCTGAACTGACAATCTCTGGATCCTTGGCCATCGCTTGGTAACTGGGAGAAGCAATGTCGTTATAGAGCTGGTCAATTTTTTTATCGTACTGTTGCGCGGTCCGCTTGGCTTTGTCCTGATCGGCATCACCATATGACTCAATTGAATCAGCATACTGCTCGCTGACTTCTTGAGACATTGTAGCAATAATTTCTTCCACTGAAGCGATCCGCTGCTTGCCTTTAATATCAATCACCGATCGAGCAACGTTTCGGGCATGGTCACCGGCGCGTTCCAAATCAGTGACGGCTTTTAAAATTCCGACCACTTCCCGGAGGTCCCCCGTGACCGGCTGATACAGCGCAATCATTTCAAATGACCGCTTTTCAATATGAATCTGGAGGTGATTAATCTCGTGGTCGTTGGTGATCACCGTTTCCGCCTTTTGAATATCATGGTCGACAAACGACTGCCCGGCGTTGGTCACGGCTTCACCAACCAGTGCCCCCAATTTCATAAAATCCGCCTTTAACGTAATAATCTCTTCATCAAAAACTTTCCCCATAAACTTCTCTCCTATCCGAATCGTCCGCTAACGTAATCCTCCGTTTGTTTTTCCTCAGGATTCACGAACATCTTAGTTGTGTCATCATATTCAACCACTCTGCCTTCCATAAAGAACGCTGTCTTATCAGAAATTCGGGAAGCCTGCTGCAGGTTGTGAGTAACGATTATTATTGTATAATCTTTTTTCAACTCAAGCAAAGTATTTTCAATCTTGGCACTGGAAATCGGGTCCAATGCACTGGTCGGCTCATCCATCAAAATAACCGATGGCGAAGTGGCAAGCACCCGGGCGATACAAATTCGCTGTTGCTGCCCGCCGGAAAACGACAGGGCGTTATCGTACAGATTGTCTTTGACTTCATCCCAAACAGCCGCCTGCTTCAAACTTTTTTCAACAATTTCATCTAATTTTTGTTTGTCACGAAGTCCCGCGATCCGCAAACCATAGGTGATATTATCATAGACTGAAAATGGAAACGGGTTGGGCTGTTGAAAGACCATCCCAATCGACTTTCTCAATTCTACCAGATTTGTTTGCGGAGAATAAATATTTTCTCCGTGAAATTGAACCGCTCCGGTAATTGTCACGCCATCGATCATATCATTCATGCGATTTAAGCAGCGCAGAAATGTTGACTTCCCGCAGCCTGATGGGCCGATCAGCGCAGAAATTTGGTTAGGCAGGAAATCTAAATGGATTCCGTAAAGTGCCTGAAAATCATCATAGAATAAATCCAAATTGTCTGCTGAAATAATTGGTGTTGCCATGATTGTTCCTCCTAACCAAAGTTTCCTGATACATAGTCGTCTGTCATCTGTACTTTCGGCCGGGTGAAGACCTTTCTGGTTTTGTTGTACTCAATGGCCTCACCCATGTTGAAGAAGACCGTGTAGTCACTCAGACGGGCTGCCTGCTGCATGTTGTGGGTCACAATGATAATTGTATAATCCTTTTTAAGTTCACGTAAAGTCGCTTCCAGTTGTTGGGTTGAAACCGGGTCCAAGGCACTGGCCGGTTCGTCCAACAGTAACACATCCGGTTGAACTGCCAAGGCTCTGGCAATACAAACCCGTTGTGCCTGCCCACCGGATAAGGAAAGGGCACTTTTATTCAAACTGTCTTTGACCTGATCCCAGACAGCGGCTTGTTTTAAAGTGGTTTCCACCACTTGATCCAAGGTTTTCTTATCATGAATTCCCCGTCGCTGGAGCGCGAAAGTCACGTTGTCATAGATTGATTTGGCGAATGGATTCGGTCGTTGAAAAACCATCCCGATTCGGCGCCGGACCTCATAAACATCGATCTTGGGCTGATTAATGTTGACGCCTTGATAAAGAATCTCACCTTTCACAGTAGCGACGCCATCATTCATCCGATTAAGGGCCCGTAAAAAGGTTGATTTACCCGATCCGGAAGGTCCAATCAAGGCCGTAATGGTATTTTTTTTAAACTTCAAATCCGCGTTGTGCATTGCTAAAGTTTTGCCGTAATAAATTTCCAAATCTTTGGTCTGCATCGTAATGTCATTTTCTTCGGGATTAAAATCATAAATAAACCGCTTGGGTTTGTTGTTTAATTCAGTTGTGTTTTGCATTTTCAGCCACCTACTTTACTGAAGTCATTCGTTCAAATACCTTCCGGCCAATCCATCTGGCCGACAAATTAAAGATTAAAATCGCCAGGACCAGGACAGCCGCTGAACCGGAGGAAACCTGTGTCAAATCAGGCATGATTCCTTCTGAGTTGATTTTCCAAATGTGAACGGCCAATGTTTCAGCCGGCCGCAGCGGCGACAATGGGCTATCAATGTTGAAGGGGTTCCAATCGGCAAAATTCAACGCTGGGGCGCTTTGACCGGCGGTATAGATCAAGGCAGCCGCCTCACCAAAAACCCGTCCCGAACAAAGAATGATCCCACTGATGATTCCAGGCAGTGAAGCGGGAACGACAATGTGAATAATCGTCTCATATTTGGAAAGTCCCAAGCCCAAACCGCCTTGGCGCTGGTCATCGGAAACGTTGGAAAGTGAATCTTCAATATTTCTGGTTAACAGTGGTAAGTTAAAAATCGTTAAAGTCAACGCACCTGAAATGATTGAGAAACCATAGTTGAACTGAACGACAAACAATAAGAAACCAAACAGTCCAACCACCACAGAAGGCAAGGAACTCAAAATTTCAATTGAAGTCTTGATCGTAGCGGTAAACCAGTTATCTTTGGCGTATTCGTTGAGGTAAATCGCCGCCCCAAGTGCAATTGGCAGAGAAATCAACATTGCTAACACCAAGAGGTAAAATGAGTTAAATAGCTGAATGCCAATTCCGCCGCCGGCATTAAACGCTTTGGCCGGGGACGTTAAGAAATGCCAACTGATATTGGGCAGTCCGGTGATAAAAATATAGCCAATCAGAAAGGCTAAGATGACCACCACAAAGCCAGCAACGGCTTTTAAACAGGCAATGGCAAATCGGCTTTGCTTTTGTGTTCGATTCATTTCTTAAACGCCCCTTTCCGACCGATCATGTGAACTAATAAATTAAAGAAGAGCGACATGACTAACAGAACCAGTGCTAGTGACCAGAGGGCGTCATTTTGAAGCGATCCCATGACGGTGTTCCCCATGCCGGCGGTTAGAACAGAGGTTAAAGTGGAAGCCGGTGACGTTAAATTTTGCGGCATCAAAGCTGCATTTCCAATCACCATTTGAACGGCTAAGGCTTCACCAAAGGCTCTGGCCATTCCAAAAACCACGGCAGTCAAAATCCCTGGTGTGGCGGCTCTCAAGACGACTTTCCAAATGGTCTGCCACTTGGTAGCACCCAAAGCCAGTGAGGCTTGACGATAAAACTTGGGAACGCCCCTGAGGGAATCGACAGTCATTGATACAATGGTTGGTAAAATCATCACGAACAGGACAAAGGTCCCGGATAGGATACCAAACCCACTGCCGCCAAACGTATTTCGAACGAAAGGAACGACTACTGAGAGCCCAATAAAGCCATAGACAACCGAGGGAATTCCGACCAGTAATTCGGTTACCGGCTGAAGAATTTTAGCTCCCCGTTTAGGAGAAATCTCGGTCATATACACCGCAGTCCCGATGGCGAACGGCGTCGACAGTAAAGCAGCCAGAATCGTCACAAGAAAAGAGCCGACAATCATGGGCAACGCGCCGACGGCTTGGTGCCCGTTGGGAGTCTTGGTACCAGGATTCCACAACGTGCCGGTAAAGAAGTCTTTGACAGAAATGCCGTCTTTGAAGAAGGTCGCCAATCCCTTGCTGGCAACGAAGACAATAATGCCAAGCACGATCGCCATAATCAGCAGCAGCGCCGAAAGACTGAGCAGGTGCCCAAATCGTTCGTAACGGGCCGTTTTGGATTTTTTCATCAGTTGTTTGGCTAATTTTTCATTTTGCACGATTATTCCCCCGATCCTTTTGTAATTTTGCCCTGCCAGGTTCTCTGGTAATGCATATCTTTCACAGAGATGTAACCTAGTTTGTTAAAGAGGGTCGTTTGAATATGATCGTTTTTCAAGTAAGTTAAGAATTTTTTAGTCAATCCGGTGGGTTTCCCACGGGTGTAAATGTGTTCATAGGACCAGATTTTCCACTTATTGTCCATCACGTTTTGTTCCGTGGGCTTAATACCATCAACGCTTAATGGATGAATGCTCTTATTGAAGTAGCCAAATGAGACGTAGCTGATAGCCCCCGGCGTTGATGAGACAATCTGGCGGACAGTTCCTGAAGAATCCTGCTCCTGGGCGGTGGCACTTTCATGGCCTTTAAGACCATATTGTTCAAAGGTTACCCGGGTTCCGCTCCCCTGAGACCGGTTGATCAAAGTAATCGGCAGGTCGGGTCCGCCAAGCTGTTTCCAATTGGTGTATTTCCCAGTAAAAATTGCAATCAACTGGGCGGTGCTCAAGTTGTCAATCCCAACGCGGTCATTGGTAATCGGAGCGACTCCCACAACAGCAATTTTGTGATCGACCAAGCCGGCGGGATTAATGCCCGCCTTTTCCTCAGCAAACAAATCCGAATTTCCCATCTGAACGGCACCGGACTCGATTTGACTCAGCCCGGTTCCAGATCCACCACCCTGCACATTAATGAAAATGCCAGCATGATCAGCAGAATATTGTTCGCTGGCCGCCTCAACCAGTGGCTGGAGCGCAGTTGAACCAACAGCGGTGATTGATTGCTGATTGGTTGAAGTCTTGCTGCGGGCATTGTAAGCACCAATTCCGGCAACAATTACCACCACACACAGTAACAGTTTAACGATCGTCCGTTTTCGCATCTCAATTCCTCCTTGAATCTTCAATTACCATTGTATTAAACCAATGTAAATATTTGACCGGACAAATGTAAATGTTTTGTAAATAGATAACCGGGTGTTGGTAATTAATGGCTGAAGAAACGCAAAAAAGCCGGAGATGCTCCCGGCTTGATTGATTTGAAAATGTAAATATTTGGTTGAAATTCAGCAAACATCAGTCTGTTTGTGTGTTGGGCTGGTTACGATCTTTGACAATCGGAAAGTTTACAGTAAAAGTGGAGCCAACGCCCCGCTGACTTTTAACATCAATCGTGCCGCCAACCGCATCGACCATTTCCTTGACGATTGAAAGACCTAAGCCGGTCCCACTGACCTTCTGCTTGGTTCGGGAATCGTCTGCGCGATAGAAGCGTTCAAATAATCTGGAAATGTCTTTTTGGGCAATCCCAATTCCGGTATCGGAAACGTGGAGCTGCCAATAACTGTCGTTGTCACTATAGGTAATGTTAACCTCACCATTTGGGCGATTATATTTAACCGCGTTGCTGACCAGATTGCGTAAAATCCGCGTGAGCGTGGTGGTGTCGGCAATGACTTCAACGTGTTCCGGGACTTGATTATGAATTGAAACGTGGTTACCTTGGATCATTGATTGATATGAAGCAAGCTCCGCATCAATGAAATCATGTAAAGCTAATGGTTTGTAATGATAATTAGTACCGTTTTGAATATGGGAAATCGTCAGTATGTCTTGAACCAGCGAGGCCAGCTGATCACTTTGTTGATCAATAATTTTCAGAAACTCTACCAAACTCTTCTTATCGTCCATCGCCCCACCCAACAGAGTTTTGGTAAATCCGGAGATGGCAGTAATCGGCGTCTTGAGTTCGTGACTGGCATTTCGCAAAAAGTCAATCTGCATCTGTTTGACGTTAATAATATCTGAAATGTCATACATAATCACCAGGATGTGAAAATCGTTTTCGAGTTGATTGAACACCACGCTGGTGTCCCAGGTAACAGATGTCGCCCCGACGCTTTGAATCTCTTCTTGCTGAGACTTGTGACTGTCATAAACATTTTCAATTAAAGACAGCAATTGATAATTGCGGATGTCTTGGGTATAAGGATGAACCTGAGTCAAAATATCTCGTCCCAGCATGACGGACATTTTATGGTTGGCGAAAATCACATCGTGAGTTGAATCAATTACCATCACCCCGACTGGAAGGCTGGAAAGAATCGTAATTAGTTCGGCGTTACTGTTTCGAATACTCTTTCCTTCGTCCTGCTGCCTGCTTTGAAGTTCGTTGAGCTGGTCGGCAACGCCTTTGAGTGGGTTGTCGGGTTCAACAAAAAGCGGCACCGCCGGCTGATGATGAACAATATTTTCGGTCATTATTTGGAGTTGTTTGAGCAGCTTATCATGCTGGCGGTATTGAATGATGAGAATAATCCCGGCAATTGCATCGACCAAGGCCAATAAAAGGGCCAGGTCAGCCCAGCCCAAATTGCCGCTCGTAAAACCATAAAAAAGCACGGCCAGTGTGGCAATGCTTAAGATTACAACGGTTAAAATTTGTTTATAAATTTTACTCAGCGTCATCATCCCCCGTGGAGAACTCATAACCAAATCCACGAACTGTTCGCAGATATTTCGGCCGTTTTGGATCCGGTTCAATCTTTTCACGAAGATGGGCAATTTGAATATCGACCATCCGGCTTTGACCTGAGTAGTCAAACCCCCAAACACCCTGGAGTAATTGGTCACGACTAAGCACTTGATTTTCGTGACTGACCAAGTACTGCATCAATTCAAATTCTTTTGGTGTTAACTTTAAGTTTTTCGAATCGGCACTCACGCGGTATTTTTTGTGGTCAATGGTAAACGGCCCAGTGGTTTCGACATTTTCGGCTGATTTGGCAGCTGGCGTTTCGGATGCCGCAGCACTCTTTTCATACCGACGAAGCACCGCGTTAATCCGCGCAATCACCTCTCGCGGACTAAATGGCTTGGGAATATAGTCGTCAGCACCCATCTCGAGGCCAAAGACCTTATCAAATTCGGTATCTTTGGCAGTTAATAAAATCACCGGTGTGTCGTTTCGGTCCATCCGCAGCTGCTTGAGGACTTGTTCCCCACTCATCTGCGGCAACATCAAATCCAAAAGTACGATGTCAAATTGGCCATTTTCAGCCATTGAAAGCGCATCGACTCCGTTAGTAGCACTCTGAACTTCAAAATTGGCTTGCTTCAAGTTATATTCCAATAAAGTAACAATTGCTGGTTCGTCGTCAACTACAAGCACTTTTTTCACGATAGCCCTCCTAATGACTAAGCTGTGTATATGTTTTGACCCCAATTTCATGAGGTGAATTCTTGAAGATCGCCGATTCGGTCATCTTCAACTGATCGTTTCGATCGCGAACTTTGAACCGACAATAAGTTGAGTTGGTGCTGAGCGCGCGATAAAAAGAATCTTCATCAGTCACCGAAATGCCATTGACCTCAAGGATCACATCGCCAACTTTGAGATCCATCTTGGCGGCTGGGGTTTCCGGTTGAATGCCAATTACCCGGACACCATCCATCACTTCACTATATTCAAACGACTGCTGATTGTCACGGTGTTTGGCAAGCCCAAGAATCAAATAGTAGCCCAACAACAGGATAACCACGGCGGGTAAAATGAGGTGCGGTACGAAGTAGCCGGCAATCGCCAGGCAAACACCAATCCCCGCCAATAAGTAAATACCGTGACTCATTATTTTAAATAAGGCCCTGGGAACACTTCTTTTGACGGTAAATTTAAGTCCAATCAGGATTGGCACCAATAACAACGCATAGAAATGATTGTGTACTTGAAATAGCGGCATCATTGGTAAGCTGGTATGGATCCAATCTCCGGGAACAAACAGCAGGAACGGAAAAATCGTCAATTCGTTAAATTTATAAACGGCCGTTTTATTGTTTCGTTGGTTGCGCACCAAGGTCGGTGAATCAAATCGACCACCGTTAACGTTCAAGAAAACGGCGTTTGCCAAGATAATGACCACAAATAAAATCAACAAATTGAGCGGGGCCACAGTTGTTGAGTTGATTCCCAGTCCTTCAAACCAATGAAGCAGTGGTCGCAATTCCGATATATTTGGCAATCCCAGCGCCAACAAACTGGCGATACCGGCAACAGTCACCGACAGCAGCCACCAATGAATCAGCGTGAGTGAAATCAGCAGTAAGCCTTCATAAATGATCAACCATTCCAGTGAAATGCTTAAAAAGCCACCTAAAACGACGGAGGCCAGTATCCCAAAGATCAGCCCCATTCTGACAAAATGTCGACCTTCATAAAAATCCTCATAAATCGCGGAGTTAAAAATCCCCCGCTCTTTCTTCAGCCGCCTCGTATGAATTAAATAACTGCGGATAACCCCGATCCACAAGGCGGGTTGCAATCCATAAAAACCACAAGCAATCAAAAATTTCATTATGTCTTCCTCACCAATAATTATAAGGCTAGTATATCATTTATTGACAGCTGATTTAAGCTGATTTGAAATCCGAAAGACTAATCAAGATGGTGGCTTAACCGGCAGTTGCTGCCTTTGGGTGCTTGGTAGGGTTCTCCAATCATCCTGTCGTTGATAAAAAAAGGCCCTTAACGCAATGTGGCGTCAAGAACCTTATCGTATGATTCGCACCGGGCTAAAGCAAACGCGGCTTTAATAACCGATTAGTCTGGATTCTTTTGACTTAATTGCCATTGTAGATAGGCGTTGATGAACGGATCCAAATCACCATCCATCACGCCGTTGACATTGGCAGTTTCGTAATTGGTTCGGTGATCTTTGACCATCGAATATGGGTGAAAGACGTAGGAACGAATTTGAGATCCCCAGCCGATGTCTTTTTGTTCACCCTCAATTTTGGCCTTTTCTTCGGCCTTTTTCTCTTCTTCAAGTTCATACAATTTTGACTTCAACATGTTCATTGCCGTTTGCCGGTTTTGAAGTTGTGATCGTTGCGCCTGACTGGCAGCCACGATTCCAGTGGGTAAATGGGTGATTCGAACAGCGGAGGAAGTCTTGTTAATGTGTTGCCCACCAGCACCGCTGGATCGATAAACATCAATCCGTAAATCATCCGGGTTAATATCGATTGAGACGTCATCATTTAATTCAGGCATCACATCAACGGATGCAAATGACGTGTGTCGACGACCAGCTGAATCAAATGGCGACAGCCTGACCAATCGATGAATCCCCTTTTCGGACCGTAAATAACCATAGACATTTTCACCGCTGATTAATAGTGAAACACTGTTCAGACCGGCAACGTCACCGACCTGATAATCCAAGGTCTGCACGGTGAACCCATGGGCTTCTGCCCAACGGGTATACATTCGCAGCAGCATCGAACCCCAGTCCTGGGCTTCGGTTCCGCCGGCTCCAGGATGGATTTCCAAAATGGCATTATTATGATCATATTTGCCGTTAAGCAACAGATTCAACCGGTAGCGGTCCAGTTTAGTTTTAAGCTGCTTTTCATCAGTCTCAAATTCTCCCTCCATCCCGGAATGAGCATCCTCTTCGATCAATTCCAAAGTAACTTTTAGATCATCGAGTTTATTTTTGAGGCCGACGAAATTGTCGCGCTTGGTTTTTAACTGATTGGTTTGATCAATCAATTTCTGAGCGGCTTCTTGGTCATCCCAAAAGCCTGGCTCGGCCATCTTCGACTCATTAATCGCGATGCTTTCACTTAAGGCATCAAGGTCAAAGTGACCTCCCAAAACCATCGATGGCTTTTTGCATTTCAGCGATTTGTTTTTTTGCTTCACTCAATTCAAATGACATATTACTCTCCTCTAATTTTGTTCCAATTCAAAGAAAGAATCCAAACAATCGTCATTGCCGGATTCTTTCCAATACATATTAACGTTGCATGTTTTGACGAATTTCAGCCTTCATGAACAGACGGGTTGCGTCATATTCGATATCGGCAATCATTTCTTCAAACATCTTGTAACCTTCTCGCTGATATTCAACCAGTGGATTTTGTTGACCATAACCACGAAGACCAATTGATTGACGTAATTGATCCATGATGTCAATGTGATCAGTCCAATGGGAATCGACAACTCGCAAGATAACAACCTTTTCGAATTCAAGCATTTGCGATTCATCGTAGAGTTGTTCTTGCTTTTCTTTGTATTCTTTGTTTGCCAGACCCATGAGCATACTCTTAATTTCGTCAGCTGATTTGCCTTGGAAATCTTCTAGAGAAATTTGGTCTGGGCTGACCATCGCACTGATGGCGAAGTCCAAGATGGTTTGCAGATCCCAATCTTCTTTTTCCCCTTGAGTATGCAAATCAACAATTCGATTGATGGTCCGTTCGATCATCGGCATGATGACCCACTTCAAATCTTTTTGCTCATCAATGACTTCACGACGCTCACCGTAAATCACTTCACGCTGTTGTCTCATAACATCATCGTATTGCAAAACGTTCTTCCGTGAATCGTAGTTGTTACCTTCAACCCGCTTTTGAGCTGATTCAACTTGCTTGGTGATCATTCTTGAACGAATAACCGCGTCTTCACCTTCAACATTCAAATGCTCCAGGAAGTTTTTGATCTTTTCAGAACCGAAACGACGCATCAAGTCATCTTCAAGTGACAAATAGAACTGTGACAAACCAGGATCACCCTGACGTCCTGAACGGCCACGCAGCTGATTATCAATCCGTCGTGACTCATGGCGTTCAGTCCCGATAACAGCTAAGCCGCCAAGTTCAACAACTCCGGGTCCTAATTTGATATCGGTTCCACGACCAGCCATGTTGGTGGCAATTGTAACGGCGCCCCGTTGGCCGGCATTGGCAACGATTTCAGCTTCCTTGGCGTGGTTTTTGGCATTCAATACCACGTGGGGAATCTTTTCTTCATCAAGTCGTTGTGACAAGTATTCAGAAGTTTCAACAGCAACAGTACCAACCAACATTGGCTGACCCTTTTTGTGAAGCTCCTTGATCTTGTTGACAACGGCCTCAAATTTGGCTTCCAAAGTTGGATACAAAACATCTGGATGATCAACCCGGACAACCGGTTTGTTGGTTGGAACCGAAATAACTTCCATGTTATAGATCTCACGGAATTCTTCAGCTTCAGTCTTGGCAGTACCAGTCATTCCGGCGAGCTTCTTATACATCCGGAAGAGGTTTTGGTAAGTAATGGTAGCCATTGTCTTACTTTCCTCGTTGATCGTGACGCCTTCTTTTGCTTCAAGGGCTTGGTGAAGACCATCTGAGAATCGACGGCCTTCCATGATCCGTCCGGTAAAGGAATCAACAATCTTGACCTCATCATCTTGAACCACGTAATCCTTATCACGAAGCATGATAAAGTTGGCCCGTAAAGCCTGGTCCAAATGGTGGGTCAAGGCAGTATTGTCGGTGTCATAAAGATTCTTTAAGTTGAAGTACTTCTCAGCCTTTTCGATTCCCTGATCGGTCAATGAAACAGTCTTGGTTTCCAGATCAAGCTTGAAATCATCGCCTTCGTGCAACGTCTTGGCAAATCTGTCAGTCCGTTGGTAAAGGTCGGAAGTGCCGCTTGATTGACCAGAAATAATCAATGGTGTTCGGGCTTCATCAATTAAAATTGAATCAACCTCATCGACAATCGCGAAGTTCAAAGGACGTTGAACCATTTGTTCCTTATAAGCAACCATGTTATCACGCAGATAATCGAAACCGATTTCCCCGTTGGTTGAGTAGGTGATATCGGCAGCGTAGGCTTCCCGCTTCTCATCGGCATCCTTTTCAGTGGTATTAACACCAACTGTCAGGCCGAGCCAATTATATAACTCGCCCATTTCAGTGGCATCACGCTGGGAAAGGTATTCGTTAACAGTAACCACGTGAACCCCTTCGCCTGCAAGTGCATTTAAATAAACCGGCATGGTGGCAGTTAAAGTCTTACCTTCACCAGTTTTCATTTCTGCAATATTTCCTTCATGAAGAACAATTCCACCCATAATTTGGACGTGGAATGGGTACAAACCTAAGACACGCTTTGCGCCTTCACGGGCAACGGCAAATGCTTCCGGAAGCAAATCATCGAGTGTTTCGCCATTTTGATAGCGTTTCTTAAATGCCGGTGTCTTGGCTTGTAATTCTTCATCACTGAGTTGACGATACTCTTCAGCATACGAACCAACTTTATCGGCAATTTTACTGAGCCGCTTTTGTTCGCGTGTATCACTTTCAACCCATGTTCTTAAAATATTAGCCATTAGTAAATTCCCTTCTAAAATAAAATACTGATCAAATTGTTCTTAGTATTTGTGGACTACATACTTATTTAGTGTAACATTTTAGGCCGCCCATGAAAACACAAAAAACAATGCATCAGCGGCATTTAACCATGATAATACATTTTGAATAGATATGAAAGGTTAAACGATCAGATTGGTTCACAAATGTTTCCGGAAACGAAAAAGAATGGGGATAAATTAAGCTGCAATTTATCCCCATTCTTTTGACGGTGCATAATACGCATGCCCGTTAATTGATTAACTTAATTATTCTTCGCCGGTCTCAATCAAGCCATAACGGCCATCATTACGACGGTAGACGATGTTGATGCCTGAAGTTTCTGCATCTTCATAGATGAAGAAATCATGCCCCAGCATGTCCATTTGAAGAATGGCTTCCTCGTTATCCATCGGCTTTAAAGCCAGTTGCTTGGTACGAACAACCTGGAATTTGGATTCGTCATCAGAATCTGACTCGCTGGCAGAAGTATCTGCAGCGGGTGCAAATTCAAGATTCTTAAATCCTTTTTCACGAGACTTGCGGTTAACCTTGGTCTTGTACTTACGAATTTGACGTTCGAGTTTGTCTGTCACCAGATCAACACTTGCGTACAAATCGTTGGACATTTCTTCGGCTCTCAAAGTTAAGTATGGCAAAGGAATGGTTACCTCAACTTTTGCTTGCTTATCTGGATAAACCTTTAAATTGACATGAGCAGTATTTTTCATGTCCTTTTCAAAGTATTTCTCCAGTTTACTGATCCGTTTTTCAACATAATCCCGGATCGCCTGGGTTACCTCAATGTTTTCACCACGAATGTTAAAAATTAGCATAGCGTTCTCTCCCTTCACCATTAAAGGCTTAATGGTCCACTAATGAAATCACTTTCATTACTGGCTACAACTTTAGTATAATTGAAAGTTCGAATTTTAACAATCATTGGGTCTGGATTTCTTTATCGAGCAAGGGTAAATCCTTTCACGGAAGCTGCCCCGGCTTGTTGGATCAAAGCGGCCGCATGCCTAATGGTTGTCCCGGTTGTATACACATCGTCAACCAATAAAACGGCCTGATTTTTAACTTGATTTTTTTGTGATTCAATCATTTCAAACGGTTGATCAAGCAATAAACGGCCCTGACGGTTTTTCGCCGACTGGCGGACGGCCTTCTTGTCGAATCTGACGCTTAATAGGTTCAAATAGCGGTCATTTTCCAACAGCCCGGTGACCTGATTAAAGCCCCGAGTGGCCATGGTGTCCTTCCCCACCGGGATTGGCACAATGATCGCAGATTGCTTCTTCAACTGCTCGTGAATTTGATCGGAAAAAACCTTCCGTAATCGGTAATCCCCGGCAAACTTGTATCGTTTCATGTAATCTTTCATTGCCGGATTATATTCGTACATCGCCGAGTTAATAAATTTGAATTGGCCGTCCTTCTCCCAGCGCAGACAATCGTAGCAGGGATCGCTCATATCAGTTGTTCGCCGTCGACCGCAGCTGGAACAAGTTGGTAGCAGGTTAAGCGCTGAAAATGTGGGGGAACACGCCTCACAGATCGCCCGTTTCTGCAGTGGGGTTAACCGAATCAAGTCTGCAAGTGGGATTTCCTGTCTTAGTCTGGAGCCACACAATAAACAGGCTTTCATAATTGAGCCGCCTTTCGATTCATCAGCTTAATCTGGCGGTCACAGGATTTGATGTTGGCCGTTTTAAATTCACAATAAAAGAGGACTTGTCCTGTCGGCCGATCACTATTTCGACCCACCCGACCAGCGATTTGGACGAGTGCAGCCGCCGAAAAAATTTCACTGTCAGCCTTTAATACCAAGACGTCAATGCCTGGGAAGGTCACGCCCCGCTCCAAAATCGTCGTTGTGATCAGGAAATCCAGTTGTTGACTGCGCATTAACGCTACTTTCTCAATTCGCTCGGGATCAGCAGAATACACCGTTTTGAATTTCGCTGCTATCCCGGCAGCCTTGATGGCAGCTGCCGCTTGACTCAAGTCTTTAATGTGGGGAACGAACAGTAAGAATCGCTGCTTTTCTGTTACCAGGTCAGCCACCATCCGCAAGATTTTTTGAGGCAGTTTGCCAGCTTGAAGCTGCTCGTTAAGACTTTTGACCCGAATCGCCGAGATTTCTGGTAAATAATGTCCATGATATCTGATTGGTAAATAACTGACCGACAACTGTTTTCTAGAAATTGCTTTAAAAAGTGCCTGATCGGGGGTCGCCGTTAAATACAGCGTTGCCCCAGCGGGTTTAATCGCATTTTGAACACCAAAATGAAGCATTGGGTTACCAGAATATGGGAAGACATCCACCTCGTCAATAATCAGGACGTCAAATGCATGGTAAAATCGTAACAGTTGGTGGGTCGTACAAACGGTAATCTGACTGTACTGGTACCGCTGCTCACTCTTGCCATGGAGTAACACGATTGAAACTTGATTGAACGCGGCTTGAATTCGTGGGAACAGTTCGATGCATACGTCCACCCGCGGCGAAGCAATCCCGACTCGCAATCCATTTGAAATTGCCCAGCTAATCCCTTTAAACAGCATTTCCGTCTTGCCAGCCCCCGTTACTGCCCACAACAAGTGACGCTGGCGTTGTTGAAACACTTCAATCACTTTGTCGGCACACTCATTTTGTAATTGGGTCAGCTGCCCGGACCAGGATAATGGATCCGGATTCTCAGTAAAATGATTTGGCTCTTCCAAATAAGCCAGTGGCGACAAGGTATCCACCCGCCCCATTTGAATACAAATGTAGCAATAAAAGTGGTGATTAGGTAAACTGGCAAGGGAACGGCGCAATTTTGACCCGCAGCGACCACATTTCAATCCATGGTCGTCACTGATGGCCGGACGTAAGCGAATGTCCGGTGAATTTTGCAGTGTCGCGGCCAGATCACGCTGTGGCATTTGGCGGCCATACAACTCTGATAGATCATTAATCATAGATCATCACCTCAATCACTAATTACGTAAATAATGGAGGAATCCTTTTTGAAAAATGAATCACTGACAATTAAATCAAACGGTACCCATGAAATCGAAATTAAAAAATCCCGTTTTCTCTGCACGATGGCACGAATTGATAACGAGAACCAGGCAAAAAAAATCATTGATCAAGTGACTAAAGACAATCCAAAAGCCAACCACAATTGCTACGCCTACATGTTGGGTGACGATGACCATATTCAACGCGAAAGCGACAATGGCGAGCCATCCGGAACCGCCGGGGTCCCCATCTTGGAAGTCCTCAAAATGAATGAGTTACATAACGTTTTAGCAGTGGTGACCCGATATTTCGGCGGCATTAAGCTTGGCGCCGGCGGTTTAATTCGGGCTTATAGCAACGCGACATCGACAACGATTGATTCGCTTGGGATCGTCAAATTGGTCAGCAAACAAGAATTAAATTTGTTAATTGATTACAATCAATTTGATCGATTAAAATACTTCTTGGAAAACGCCGCTATACCAGTTGAAGAAACCAATTATACCGACAAAATTGAACTAGTGATTGCAGTTAGCGATAGTGAATTTAACCCTCTCATCACACAAATCACCAACTTATTGAGTGATCAATTTACCTACAAGAAAGGGCAATACAAAATTTTCGAGGTACCCTATTCTCGTGAAGACCGTCAAAAAGATGAACGAAAATAACATCTGGTTAATTTTATCACCTTCAAATTTGTCAAACATACCTCATGAAACGTGGTCACTTCGCTGATCATGTTTTTTTATTTACAGCAATAGGATAACGGTGTTATCTTGGGTTAAGCAGGGGATGATACAGATCGCAGGAAAAACAAACCACACGAAAGAAACGATTATCTCACAAACAATTCGAATGATTAATGAACATGGGTATCAAAACATTTCTCTTCGAAAGCTTCTTGGGACTCTCGACTTAACCACAGGAGCCTTTTACAAGCATTTCTCCAGTAAGGAAGACCTGTTTAAGCATGTCACTGTCACAATTTCCAAAAAATTCTTTGTACAGGCATCCAATCACCTTGCCAAAGGAAACAAGGAGGATGCATTACAAACGTTGATTGATTTAGGTGAATTCGTTATTCATCAAATCGAGACAGTTCCAAATTTAATGGATTTTTTATTGTTTAATCCTGGAATTGTCAAGATATATTCACAAAATTTTGATGATAACTCATTTAGCTTTTTGGTTTTAACACATGAAATCATTCATAATCTTGCCACACAGCATTCCTTAAGAGAACCGGAAAATGACATTTTTATCAAAGTCTGGGCGTTTATACAAGGTTATGGTTCATTGATTGCGAACGGTGCCATTACTTACCGTCGAGAGTTCCTCGCTTTAGCAGCAACTCAACTGATTGGAGAAGACTAACATGAATACAACTTTAATTATTTACTGTCATCCCTATAAAAGAAGCTTTAATCACGCAGTTCTAGAAGCTGTCATTTCAACACTTGCTTCAAAAGGAAGAAGTTGGAAACTAATTGATCTTCATCAAGCACAATTCAATCCTACCTATGACGTGGAAGAATTGCGTCTATTCCATCAAGGGAAGTCTCATGATCAACAGACAATTGAGTATCTCGATGACCTTCGAAGAGCTAATACAGTGATCTTCATCACGCCGGTTTGGTGGAACAGCATTCCCGGAATGTTGAAGGGATTCGTTGATAAAGTCATGAAAGAAGGGGCAGGATTGTCCCACACCGTTACTAAATTCGGTGTTCATGGTGAGCTCGGGAATATCAAACATGGCTACGTTTTAACAACTTCCACATCCCCAACGTTTTATTTAAGATTTTTTTCGGGCAATGGTATTCAAAAAATTTTTATCCACCAAACACTCCGGCAACTTGGCATTAGTCATTGTAAGTGGATTAATTTTGGAAATATTTCCAATTCAACCCTCTCAAGTCGAAAAAAATACTTACAACAACTCCGCTCATACAACTTTTCATGATTATATCAAAAACCGCCTGACAAACGTCAGACGGCTTTTTAATGCGCTAATGATTATTTTTACTGGTCGTATCTTTAACCAATTTCTTAATTCCGTTCAACAGCGGCTGTCGATCTTCTCCAACCAGGCCAATCGTTTCCACAAACAACTCAAGACCAATCAAAACGGCAATCGTCAGCAGAATCGATCCCCACAAGGTTGAAATCGGATAAAGCAGTGAGATAAACGAAAAAATCAGGGCAATTCCATAGATCACCAACACCGTTTGCCGATGGGTCAAACCAATTTGCATCAAACGGTGATGTAAATGTCGCTTATCGGCATGCGTAATCGGTTCCTTATTTAACAACCGGCGGAAAATGGCAAATACGGTATCGGTAATCGGCACACCCAGGATCATCACTGGGATTAGCAGCGTGATGAAAGTGGCGTTCTTTAATCCAAACAACGAAAAGACCGACATCATAAACCCAATAAACAACGCACCGGTATCGCCCAAATAAATTCTGGCCGGGAAAAAGTTATAAGGCAAAAAGCCAATGCAAGCGGCCACCAGGGTAAAAATCATGATGGCGACGAAAATATTACCGACGTTCAAGAAGAACATGGCGGTAATTCCCATGGTGGTTAGGGCAATAATTGCAACCCCAGTGGCCAAGCCGTCCAATCCATCAATCAAGTTAACCGCGTTGGTAATTGCCAAAATCCAAATCCAAGTCACTGGCAAGCTCAGCCAACCAAGGTGGATTGTGATAAACGGTAAGGTAATGGTGGTCATTTTAACACCGGCTGTAAAGTAAACCCACAGCGCGGCAATTGAAATCCCCAAAACTTTTTGCCGGGGCTTTAAGACGAAAATATCATCTATTATCCCAGTGAGAATAATGATGACTTCCCCGCCATACACCCCCCACAAAATTTTGGTTGGGAACTGATCCCGCAATAAAATCATGGTCGTAAAGGTGTAGGCAATAAAAATTGCCAACCCACCAATCGTTGGCATTGGAATTTTATTAACCCGCCGTTTGTTTGGCCGGTCCTCTGCCCCAACAGCAAAAGCAAGTTTCCGAATAAATGGGGTTAAGACTGCAGAAATAATCATGGTAGCAAATAAAGACACAATGATCTCGAATTTCAAAATTGTAACCTCACTTATTTCCTTCCAAATCAATATTAATTCAATTATACAAATGACAATTCATAAAAACAAGGTATGTCTGACTCACAAAGTAAAGGAGCTTACTCAAATAATTAATACGGACCAATTGTGTGAATTTTCACATTTTTAAATTTTGCTAACGTTTTCAATTGTCATATTTCACAAAAACATTTATACTAGAGATTGTAAGACAACAGGTTCAATTATTTTATATTTCACAAACGGAAGGAGTTTTTATCATGGCTGACAAAACAAATACTACACAAGCCGAGACGAAAGATGCGCCCATTCTTATTCAAATGGGTATCTTCGCCGGGGTATTGTTTGTTTCCAGTTTAATTTCAGCATGGTTGGTAGCAGTCGCACCAAAGTTCCCTGTTCCAACCCCAGTTCTTGGTTTAATTATTCTTTATCTCCTATTAACTTTCCACATCGTCAAAGTTGAATGGGTTGATAAATTTGCTACATTTATGATCGGAATGATCGCATTTCTATTTGTACCTTCAGGAATTCAATTGACCGCATCTCTTGATATCATGAAGGCTCAAGGTGTACAACTTATTGTTGCTATTATTATTTCAACGGTTGTCTTACTTGTTGTTGTTGCTTACACCACATCATTCTTTATCTGGATCAGAAAGACCGTTTTCCATGGCGATATTACAGTTAGTGAAGACGTCGAGAAAAAGTAATTAAAGGGGTGAATATAAATGTCTGCTACACAAACAACTATTATTGCGTATTTAGGGACACCAATTTTTGGTATCTGCTTGTCACTGTTGGTTTTCTTGTTTGGTCAATGGCTATTCAAGATTGGTAAAGGATTCTTCTTATTCCAACCTCTGTTTGTTGGAATGGTACTTGGAATCTTCATCCTCTGGTTGATGGCTAAGATGTTCGGTGTTGACGTTACTTGGTTCTACACCAACGCTTACAAACCAGGTGGAGATATCATCTTCTGGTTCTTGAACCCAGCAACCATCGCGTTTGCCGTTCCTCTGTACAAACGTAACGATATTGTTAAACGATTCTGGTTAGAGATTCTGCTATCATTAATTATTGGTTTGTTCATCTCACTGTTCATCATCTACTATGTATCAAAGCTCATCGGCTTGAACAACAACGGAATCGCTTCAATGCTTCCACAAGCTGCTACTACCGCTATTGCAATGCCTATTTCTGGTGCTATCGGAGGTACTCCTGCCGTTACTGCTATGGCATGTATCTTGAACGCCGTCTTGATTTACGCTTTGGCAACATGGCTCATCAAGATATTCCACTTGACTGAACCGATTGGTCAAGGTCTTGGATTAGGTACTGCCGGACATACTGTTGGTTCAGCAAAGGCCATTCAGTTAAGTTCTGTATCTGGTGCGATGGCTGCCATCGCGGTTGTTATCATTTCAATCGTTGTTGACATCGTTGTTCCAACATTTGCCAACTTCATGGGAATCGCTCACTAATTCCTTGCGAGATCAAAAGATCGTCCATTTGGGCGGTCTTTTTGTTTACATATTTTTCCCAAAGCTAAGCGACTACTCAAACCAAATTATCCCTTCCCTACGCACCCTTCGTCTCTTCCAAGATAATTGCCCACAATCCTGGTAAAACCGGTACGAGGCGGTTAAAAACACGCTAAAACAGGCCATCCGCTATTGCTTAACGGATGGCCTGTATCGTTTCATTTAACTACTCACGCAGATGGTAGTTATAAGTGGAAATAATAATATTTTGTCGTGAATTTAAAATTGCTCTTAATCTCAAACTAGTCTGGTTATGCAGGACATTTTCCCAACGATGTCTTGGTACAAATTGCGGTACCAGGACTGTGGTCGAATAGTTTCGATCAGCTGCCCGCTTGGCAATGACATCACAGAAACGTAAGGTTGGTTGGGCAATTGACCGATAGGATGAATGAATATCAACGAATCGGACATCCGGGAAATCTTTTTTAAACTGCTCAGACGTCTTGTGTTCCTTCTCAGGGTTGGAGTCAAAAGAAACGTGCATTGCGATGACATAATCACCAATCGATTGGGCATAACTGATAGCATTGGCAGTCACCCGAGTGACCCCGCTTACCAGGACAATGACAGTCGAGCCGTCAAAGTGATGAGTTGTCGCAATTTCAGTATTCTCTTCAACCACCCGCAGCTGTTCGGCAACCCGCTTGTAATGATGATTGATCTTGTAGAAAATCCTCAAAAGAATCGGCATAACAATCAAATAAGGCCAAACATTTGGAAATCTTAGTAAGAACAGGCAGGTAACCAACGTCAGTGAAATAAAGGCGCCGACGAAGTTGATAACTGACTTCAGCTGCCAATTCTTACCCCGATTTCTCCGCCAATGGATAATCATTCCGGACTGTGACAGCGTAAATGGAATGAACACACCTACGGCATACAATGGAATCAGTGAATTGGTCCGGCCACCAAAAATTTGAATTAAGACAATTGCACCAACGGCTAAGGAAATAATGCCGTTAGAGTACCCCAACCGATCCCCTTTGTCGAGATAGGCATGAGGTAAGAACTTGTCTTTAGCCAAGTTATAAGCCAAAATTGGAAATGCTGAGAATCCAGTGTTGGCAGCAACCGCCAAAATCATGGCGGTTGATAATTGGAGGATATAGTAGACAATGCCATGGCCGAAAACAGTTTCACCAATTTGTGAAAGGACCGTTTCGTGGCTGTTTGGCATAATGCCCATGTAGTAACTCAGGAAGGTAATCCCGCCAAAGAAGCAGGCCAAGATGGTCGCCATGATGGCTAAGGTCGCCGCAGCATTTTTACTCTTGGGTTTGTTAAAATTGGGAACGGCATTACTGATCGCTTCAACACCGGTCAATGAAGATGATCCAGATGAGAAGGCCCGGAAGAACAGGACCAAAGTCATGCCTTCGACAGGTGCCCCGATATGAGCAGCCGCATGATATTCGATGTTGCCGGTCACAATATTATAACCGCCATAAATGATCATCGCGATAATCATGATGATGAACAAATACACTGGCAACGTCAAAAACGAAGCAGATTCGCGGATTCCTCGAAGGTTGAGGAGCATAATGCCCACAACGATCAAACAGGAAATCAGCACCCCGTGTGAATATAATGACGGAATAGCTGATGTAATGGCTTCAGTCGCTGAAGTTGTTGATACGGCCACGGTCAGCATATAATCGACCAGCAACGAGCCGCCGGCAATCAGGCCAGCCTGCTCACCCCAGTTGGTGCTGGCAACCACGTAGGCACCGCCCCCAGAGGGATAAGCATGGATAATTTGCTGGTATGACAAAGTAATGGCAGCCAACAGAACCAAAACGAGGGCTGCAACCCAAATTTGATACATCAACGCAGCTGCAGACAGCGTAATTAAAATGGTCGTAATCTGCTCAGTACCATATGCAACTGACGAGAGCGCATCGGATGATAGTAAAGCCAGTGCTTTAAATTTGGTTAAAGATTGACCACCCTCATCAGTGGTCTTTAATGGCTTTCCAATAAGGAGCCGTTTGAGATAGCGCCACATAAATAGTTACTCCTTTATTTAATAATCTACCATTCTTGTGAACCATAAAATGATAGTCCTTCTGACAATTAAAAACAAGTCTTGATATGTACGTCTGAATGGGCTCACAGCAAATCACCATCCAGACAAGCTAAAATATCCGTCAGCTGTGCACTCAGAGTCAAAATATGATCTAAGCCACATGCTAACTACTTTAATATTGAATTGATTAATTCGCAAGCACAAAATAAGCACCAATCCCGATTTGGAATCGATGCTTATTGTACAATACTTTCATTCAAATCAACGATTTAACGCTTCATTACATGCCCATACCAGGTTGTGGCATTGGAGCAGCTGGTGCGTCTTTCTTAGGCTCATCAGCAACAACAGCTTCGGTGGTCAACAACAAGGCTGAAACAGAAGCAGCATTTTGAAGTGCTGAACGGGTAACTTTGGTAGGATCAACGATTCCATCACTGATCATATCTTCAAATTTACCATTGGCAGCATTGTAGCCAATTCCAGGCTTTTCGTCCTTGAGCTTTTCAACAATCACTGAGCCTTCAACACCGGCATTTTCAGCGATTTGACGAACAGGTTCTTCAAGGGCACGAAGAACAATGCGAATACCAGTCTCTTCATCACCGCCAGCTTCGGCATCCAACTTGGCGATTTCTGGGATGACGTTAATCAAGGCAGTTCCACCACCAGGAACGAATCCTTCTTCAACGGCAGCACGGGTCGCATTCAAGGCATCTTCAATGCGATACTTCTTTTCTTTCAATTCAGTTTCGGTAGCGGCACCGACACGAACAACGGCAACCCCACCTGATAACTTGGCAAGACGTTCCTTTAACTTGTCACGGTCAAAGTCTGAAGTCGTCTTTTCGATTTGGGTCTTAATTTCAGCAACTCGGTTGGCAATTTCATCGTTTGAACCGGAACCGTCGACAATCGTGGTTGAATCCTTGGTAACGTTAACTTTGTTAGCTTGACCAAGTTGTTCAAGGGTTGCATCCTTCAAGTTCAAACCAAGGTCATCGGTAATCAAGGTTGCACCGGTCAAAATGGCGATATCTTGGAGTTGATCCTTACGACGATCACCAAATCCAGGTGCCTTAACAGCAACGACGTTGAATGTTCCTCTCATCTTGTTCAATACAAGAGTTGGCAGAGCTTCACCGCCAATGTCATCAGCAATGATCAAGAGTGAACGACCTTGTTCAACAATCTTTTGCAGTAATGGCAAAATGTCTTGAATGTTGGTGATCTTCTTATCAGTTACCAAGATGTAAGGATTGTCCAAGTTGGCTTCCATCTTGTCATTGTCGGTAACCATGTATTGTGACATGTAGCCGCGATCAAATTGCATTCCTTCAACAACGTCCAAGCTGGTATCAACACCACGTGACTCTTCAATGGTAATAACACCATCATGGCCAACTTTTTCCATTGCATCGGCAATCAATTTGCCAACTTCGGTGTTAGCAGATGAAATTGAAGCAATTTGTGCAATATCGTCTTTGGTCTTAACATCATGCGACATTTTGTGAAGGGCATCAACAGCGGCTTTAGTAGCCTTTTCAATACCACGACGAATTCCAACTGGGTTGGCACCGGCAGTGACGTTCTTCATACCTTCATTGACAATTGCTTGAGTTAAAACTGTGGCAGTGGTTGTTCCGTCACCAGCAACATCATTGGTCTTTGAAGCAACTTCAGAAACCAATTTGGCGCCCATGTTTTCAAAATGATCCGGTAATTCAATTGATTTGGCGATGGTAACACCATCATTGGTAATTGTCGGTGTCCCGGCACTTTGTTCCAAAACAACGTTGCGGCCTTTAGGTCCAATCGTTGCCTTAACCGTATCTGCTAATTTATCAACACCCTTGAGCATTGCGCTACGGGCATCTTCAGAAAACTTTACTTGTTTAGCCATTTCAAATTTCACCTCAAAAAAATATTTTTGATTATTGATTCATTGAATGATTCAAATGATTCACTTATTAGCAATTATCTCGTTAAAATATAATTATTCGACAATTGCGACGATGTCTTTTTCATGAAGAACGAGATAAGTTTGATCGTTATCCTCAATCTCGGTTCCGGCGTACTTATCAAACATAACCTTGTCGCCCTTTTTTACAACAGGTGCAACCTTGGTACCATTATCAAGTACACGGCCATCACCCACGGCAACAACTGTACCGGCTTGCGGCTTCTTTTTTGCATTGTCAGCAAGAACGATACCGCCAACCGACTTTTCTTCTTCTTTTTCAGTTTCGATAATTACGCGATCTCCTAATGGTTTTAACACGTTAGTCCCTCCGTTTGCAACAATTTTTAGCAACATTAGCACTCACATGATAAAAGTGCTAATCACTGTGTATAATATATTATTTTTTCAGACCAATTGCAAGGATTTCTGCACATTTCTTGGTGAATTTATCTGCAGATTGCCTTGCTGACGGTAAATGAACGCATAAGAAAAGACCGGCGTTTTCAAGATCACCGGTCTTTTCTTCATTAATTTGTTCGATATTTTACTTGCCAAAGTTTTCGATGAAATAAATCAAAGTTTGCAATTCATTAGTTAAGTCAACGTTCTGAACCAGGACATCTTCAGGAACCTGAAGCCGAATTGGCGTAAAGTTCAAGACACCCTTTACCCCGCCGGCGACAGCATCGTCCGCAATGGACTGAGCGACTTTTGAGGGCACGGTCAAAATGATGACTTTGATCTGTTGATCATGCAGTTGATGTGAAAGTTCCTCAATCGGGTAGACAGGAACACCGTCTTCAATTGTATTCACAATCTTGTCGTCAGTATCAAAAGCAGCGGAGATTCGAACGTTGCCGTCTTTGTGAAAATTAAAGTTCAAGAGCGCATGGCCCAAATTGCCGACTCCGATCAAAGCCACGTTGGTCAGATGCTCTTGATTCAAGATCGTTTTGAAGAACGAAAGCAGGTTGTCCACATCGTATCCATACCCCCGCTTGCCCAACGCACCAAAATAGGAAAAGTCACGACGAATGGTTGCTGAATCTACCTGCACCGCCTCGGCCAATTCCGTTGATGAAATTCGTTGCTTTCCTGTATCATGTAAAATATTTAAGTATCGGTAATATATCGGCAATCGTTTAGCGGTTGCGCGTGGAATATTTTCAGCTGTCAAGAAAATTTCCTCCTATTTGTCATTTTAGTTAAGAGAACTTTGTGAATTCCTATTTACATCTCATTCTACCATAAGATGACATCTTGTGAAATATATTTCAAATATTACTTACAAATAATTCCTGAAATCGTGTAAATTATGATAAAATTGATTGTTGGTAGTTACAAAATGAAAGGTGGCCAAACACTTGATAATCTTACAAGCACAAGATCTAACCAAACGATTCAATGGCGAAACTATTTTCTCAAAAGTTAATTTGGCCATTCAAGAAAAAAGCCGTGTCGCACTGGTTGGCCGTAACGGTGCCGGCAAGTCGACACTGGTTAAAATGATCATCGGCGAACAATCTGTCGACGGCGGCCAAATCAGCACTAAAAAGAATCTGTCGATTGGCTATTTGGCCCAGGATACCGGACTCAATTCAGATAAAAGCATTTATGCTGAAATGGCATCAGTCTTTGCCAGTCTAAAAGAGCAGGAAGCAAAACTTCACGCTCTGGAAAAACAAATGGGTTCTTTGGGCGTTGACGCCAATACCGAAGAATATGAAACGATTTCCTCACAATATGACAATATCCGTGCCGACTTTGAACAGCACAATGGTTATGGGTACGACGCTGAAATTCGTGGTGTTCTCCACGGATTTGGATTCGGGGAAGCTGACTACGATCGGCCAATTAATGAATTGTCAGGCGGCCAGAAGACTCAACTTGCCTTAGCCAAACTGTTACTGGAAAAGCCCGAATTATTAATTTTAGATGAACCAACCAACCATTTGGATGTGGAAACGATCACTTGGCTGGAAGGTTATATTCAAAACTATAGTGGTGCCCTTCTGATCATTTCACATGACCGTTACTTCCTGGACAGAATTGTCACTGAGGTTTACGAGATGTCACAAGGTACCCTCCACCACTTCACTGGTAATTACACGGACTACACCAAGAAAAAAGACCAGTTGATTGACCAAGAATGGAAAGAATATGACAAGCAGCAAGCTAAGATTCAAAAACTGCAGACCTTCGTTGAAAAAAATATCGTTCGAGCATCGACCACCAAACAGGCACAGGCCCGCCGAAAGCAACTCGAAAAAATGGATAAGCTGCAAAAACCGACGGCTGATTCAAAAACTGCCCGCTTCTCATTTTCACCAAAATCCAAAAGCGGCAATAACGTCCTGAACGTTACCAACGCAGCGGTTGGCTACAGTACGGTCCTTTGTGAGCCGGTTAATCTGGACGTTAAACGTCACCAAGCGATCGCAATTGTTGGTCCAAACGGTGTCGGCAAATCAACGCTCTTAAAAAGCATCTTGGGCATCATTCCGTTTTTAAAGGGCAAGGCGCAGTTTGGTACTGGCGTCGATACCGGTTACTACGACCAGGAACAAGCCTCACTACACGCCTCTAAAACCGTTCTTGAGGAACTATGGGATGATCACCCAACGACCCCGGAAGGCGATATTAGAAGCATTCTGGGGAGCTTCCTTTTCTCCGGTGACGACGTGAGCAAGATGGTCCATGATCTGTCCGGCGGTGAAAAGGCACGATTGCTCCTAACCAAGTTGGCGATGCAGCACAACAACTTTTTAATGTTGGATGAGCCCACCAATCACTTGGATATCGACAGCCGCGAAGTGTTGGAAAAAGCGCTCAATCAATTCGACGGCACGATTCTCTTTGTTTCCCATGACCGTTATTTTATCAACAAAATTGCCACAGCGGTCGTTGAATTGTCCCGACATGGCACCACCCTTTACCTTGGGAATTATGATTATTATGTCGATAAAAAAGATGAGCAAGAAGCCATCAAGGCTCATGAGGCTGAAAAGAAGGCGGCGGGCCAACCGACCCCAGTTGCCGTGCCGACCACCGATAAAAAGAACTACGAGATTAATAAGCAAAACCAAAAAGAACATCGCAAACTTGAAAGAGAAGTCAAGGCTCTGGAAACCAAACTTGATGAATTGACACAATCAAAGGATCAAATTGAAGCAGAAATGACGAAGCCGGACGTCTTTAACGACCTGGGAAAGTTGCAAGATCTTCAACAGCAGCTCGATCAGGTGACTGCCCAAATCACAGAAACTGAGTCCAGTTGGGAAACGGCCAGTTTGAAGCTCGAAGATAGTGAGTAGCATAATCCACAAGAGGCAAAAGATATCCGATTCACATCGTCTACTTTACCAATTGGCGACAACCCACTAAATTAAAAAGCAGCCTGAGGAAAAGGATTTTATCCTTCTGCTCAGGCTGCTTTTGATCTAATTATTGAATTATCCTTCATCACAGGATCGCTGACGATTTCATAATCACCTCAAAAAATTGGTCAATTATTTAGCCTCATCTGCCAGCCAATCAAACTCCAAACCCGGATCTGCATTTAAAGTGGCATCACCACGAACACCATGCCGATACAGCATCTCACCGGCAGCACCAATCATAGCAGCATTGTCGCCACACAAAGACAGTGGCACTAATTCAAGTTTGGTATCGGCAAACGCGGCAACCTCTTTGGTTAACCGCTCCCGAAGACCTTGATTGGCAGCAACCCCACCGGCAAGAATTAATTGTTTGACCGGAAATTCTTTGAGCGCGCGATTGGTTTTGTCAGCCAAGACGTCAACAACGGCTTGCTGAAAACTAGCGGCCAAGTCTTCACGACTCAATTTCTCGTTAATTTGATCAGCATGGTGCACCGTATTGATAAAGGCACTCTTCAACCCACTGAAACTAAAGTCAAAATTATCGTCAGCGTCCATTGCCCGTGGAAAATGAAAAGTATCCTGACCTTTGTGAGCTAATTCATCAACTGGCTTGCCAGCCGGATAGTTAATCCCCAAAACCCGGCCAATTTTATCATAAGCCTCACCGGCTGCGTCATCACGAGTTTCGCCGATAATTTGAAATTGGTTTTCCTCAGGCATGTAAACCAATTCTGTGTGCCCACCAGAAACAACCAAGGCCATTGCTGGAAACTCAATGGGTTCGACCAGCCGGGCAGCGTAAATGTGCCCAGCTAAATGATTCACTGGAACAAGCGGCAAATTGTGCGCCCAGGCAACCGCCTTAGCGGCCGTAACACCAATTAAAAGCGCACCGACTAAGCCAGGACCGTATGTAACAGCCACTGAAGTCAGTTCATCATAAGAAACGTCCGCCTCACGTAATGCATCCCCAATACAGCCGGTTATCTGCTCGATATGGTGTCTGCTGGCAACTTCAGGAACAACTCCGCCAAAGCGTTGATGACTCTTGATTTGCGTTGCAACAATATTTGAAAGTATTCGATTGCCATTCTCAATCACTGCGACCGACGTTTCATCACAGCTGGTTTCAAAAGCAAGTACTAAATCTCTAGCCACTTAATTCATCCCATCCCTTTTAACCGATTTTGGTGATGTCCAAAACCATATTTAAAGCGTCTTCACGATCGTTAAAGTAATAATCTTTTTTAATCCCGTTATCAACAAATCCAATATCCCGATATAATTTTTGTGCACGGGTGTTACTGACGCGCACTTCAAGCGTCACCTTGGCATATTCCAATTGACGGGCCTTTTTGATAATTGTTGTCACCAAAAAATACCCCAAGCCATGATTCTGGAAATTTGGGGCAACCGCAACGTTGGTAATATGACAGTCCTTAGTATGATCGTTTAGCGAGCAGCCAATAAACGCTACCAGCCAGTCGTTTCGACGCAACACTAAATAGAGGCGATCCGTTTTGCGCATCAGTTCGGTTCGAAAGGCCCGATCATCCCACGGAGTCTGACCACCGTAAACCGCCCGCTCAATCCCTAGAATCTCAGGAATATCCGGAATCATCGCCTTGGCCAAAAAGTACTCAGTTCCATTAATTTCAACATCGTGGTTTTTGATGTCGAGATATCTCTCGCGAAGCTGAACCTCTTTGTTATAAAATTGTTGGTTAAACCACTCTTTAAACTTTTTCAACATAGTCATGCGTATCCTCATTAGGATGTAATTTTTTCCAATCAGCCTCAGCCTTGGTTAACCGCAAATATCGTGGGACAACCGCATCAACGACCGGTACTGGTGACTGACTCAATCCATACAAGCCCAGTAAGGTCGCACTGGGAATTCCCAAATAAGGATTGGCAACCACCAGACGGTTATGCAGAACGTCGCGCATCGATCTTTCAAATGGATCGGTATCCCCTAAAATGATAATCCGTTGATCATAACGACTAACGGTTTCCAACCATTTTGTTAGATTGGTGTGCTGATCCTCAATCACGGTTTGAATCCGACGACTTCGGTAGCGGTATAATCCAGTAAACATGTTTTGATTCCGGCCATCAAAAATCGGGTTGATCAGCACATCTTCTTCTTGAACATTCAAGGCAAGATTTAACAAGCTGGAAACTGGTACCAGTTCGATTCCCAAGGTGCTTGCAATCGTTTTGGCTGCAGTGACAGCCATCCGAATGCCGGTGTAAGATCCAGGGCCGGCAGCGACAACCACCCGATCCAAATCAGTTGGCTTCAAATCGGCCTTTTGCACCAAGTCTTCAATGACCGGCATCAAGAATTCGGCATGTTTGCGATGAGTGGTGATGGTTGTTTGCGCCAAAAGTTGGTCATTATCCAAAACAGCAACTGAAAGCGGTTGATTTGAGGTGTTAATTGCTAAGATTTTCATTATTAATCGTTACCCTTTGCTTTGATATCTTTCCAAACAATTGTGGCACTTGCGGAAAGAACATCATTTGATTTAATTTCGTGAACTGTTTTAATTTTAGCATTATCTGAAGAATCAACAAGCACTGAGCTGGTGACCCGATTGCCATACTTAACCTCGTTCTCAAAGCGGATGTCAATGTTAGTGGGTTCGTGTTGGTTCAAAAAGTCCATTGGCAATGAATCCAACATCCACTCCGGATACCTGGAATTATTGACGTGGCCATTAAAATCGATATCGCTCCAACGAACTTGGTATTCCTTTGCGCTAACATCATCAGTCGCTTCAATTCGTTCAGGACGTGCCAATCTGGGAACCCGTTTGACCTTCTCCGACTGATATGGCGCAATAATCGTTTCGTCAATCGGTGTAATTTTGCGGGTCTGTTCGTTCATTAACACCCAGATACTCTCCACCTTGACCAGCTCGTTGCCAGCTTGATCGTGCAGCCAGAATTCCCGAAAGGCAAAATAACGATTATATGACGTGCCTCGGGTTGTCATTTTGACGACTGAATCTTTGCGTGGCAAGTGAGTGATATGAATTGAGTAAGAAGTAACCACCCAGCCAACTCCATAATGATCAATTAAATAAGTTTGATCAAGTCCCAAATTTTCGTTCTGGTGTTCGGACGCCAAAATCAAAATATTGATCAACATTGGAATTGAAATCCGGTTGTTGACGTTACACTCGTAAAACGGAATCGTATGCAATTCGCTAAAACTGTGAGCAGGCATGGACATTACTTCTTTCTATTTGATGTCATGGTACTGGTTATAGATGACCTGTTTTTTTAAATGATGATCTTTGGCAACCTTTTTGATTGCTTCATTAACGCTCAAACCATTTTCGATGTAAAAGTCAACTTGTTGATCAACGCTCATCCCGGCAAGCGGATCATCTCCCTGCGTTTGTGGATGGGCATTTCCTGACACTATAATAACAAATTCTCCGCGAATTTCAGTTGAATTGGCCCATTCATTGACCTGATCAAGGGTTCCGCGAATAAATTCTTCGTGCTTTTTGGTCAACTCACGGCAGAGAGCTGCCTGACGATCCCCTCCGAGCTGAGTCAATAAATTCTTCAAAGTTTTTTTCAATCGGTGCGGGGCCTCGTAAAAAATCATTGTTTCTTCTCGGTTACGGAGCTCATCAATTTCTGCTCGCTGTTCCTTCGGCTTTCTTGATAAGAAGCCATAGAAATAAAATGGCTGCGGCAAAAGCCCGGAAGCAATTAAAGCAGTGATCCCGGCGTTGGCGCCAGGCAGCGGCACAACGTTAATATGCTCACGAATACAGGCAACCACCAATTCATGGCCCGGGTCGCTAATCGACGGCATCCCGGCATCGCTTACCTGGGCAATCGTGATTCCCTGCTTGAGTTTGCTAATCAACTCGGGAATCCGCTCGGCAGTATTGTGCTCATGAAAACTGATCTGCTTGGTTTGGACATCGAAATGGTTCAACAGTTTCTGTGTGTTGCGGGTATCTTCAGCCGCAATCAAATCTGCAGACTGGAGAATTTTAACCGCCCGAAAAGTCATATCATCCAGATTGCCAATTGGCGTTGGAACCAAGTACAGCGTGCCATATTCACTTAATGTGTCAAAACTCTTTTGTGTGTCCACTGTTTACCTCTTAATCGCGTTTGCCATAGATAATGTCCGTACAGAAAATACAATCTTCACCGTTCTCCCGTCGCTTACCGTAATAAGAACTGCAGACATGAAATCCTTCATTGTACAGTTTTTCGAGATTCTTGCGAGACTTTGACAAACGTGGCGAATTATTGTCCATTTTTTCGGTTATTTCGTTAATCCGATCGCGCAAATGCTGATTTTCAATCTCCAGCTCAGCGTTTTTTTCCATCAACCCAATAAGTGATTCATGCAGGTGAGAAAAATTTTCAGCACTCGCACTGAGCTGTGTATCCATTTCTTTTAATTCATCATATAAGTTTTGACTGTCCACGATTTTATCACCCTTTAGTAAACTATGATTGCCCAATTGCGAGTATCTTTAGTGTCAAAGCTTCAATTATGTTTTGAAAATTGACGTTAACTGCCATCCGGCTATTCATATCAAGCAGCTCGTCAAGCATGGTTAACAGTTGATCGTTATTCCACTGATTGGCCGCCAATTTGGTCTGTGCAAGAATCGCCGGGTACTTCACCCGATCATCCGCCAAAGTCCCGTATTTCATTTCCAAAACATCGTCAAACAAACTCAGCATCATGGAAATAACAATCCGCTGACGGTCCTTGTTGGTAATTAGAGGCATCAAAGACATTTGGATGAAAGGCATTGCCATGTTGTTTTCTTTGACCAAATAGGTAAACCATTTCTCCAAAAGCCGCTGCATCGAGGCAAACCAATCATCTTTGGACAGCTCTTTAATCTGATCCAAACTATTGGTAATGGAAATCATCAAGTTGACTTCACTCGGCTTGACGCCACTATTCTGTAATTCTTGGACCATCTGCTTTTTACTGAGGCTGGGAAATTCCACAACCTGAGTTCTGGAAATAATTGTCGGCAGAACCAGATTGCGATTCTGACTGATCAGAAAGCTAACCACGTTGCCGGTAGGCTCTTCGATAAACTTTAAGAGACTGTTAGCTGCCCCGGTAGTCATCTTTTCGGCTTCTGAAATAATGAAAACCTTTTTGGATCCCTCCATGGCACTTTTGGTAAATTCACTTTTAACGTGGCGAATCTGGTCAACCTTAATACTTTGACCATCAGGTTCGGTGATGACAACATCCGGATGATCATGATTCATGATTCGCACACATTCGGCACATTTTCCACAGGGCATGCCATTTTGAACATTCGTACAAAAAAGCCGCATGGCAACTCCCATTGCGACTGAAAATTGGCCGGCACCATCTTCGCCGGTAAACAAGTATGCGTGTGACAATTCATTGTTTTTGATTAAATTCATGAATTGGGTAAAGATGGTCGGCTGTTTAGTTTGAGCAACGTTAACAATATCGTGTTCCATAACGTTCCCTTCTAGAACTGTTTAAAATCTTCGATTGGCAAAATCATAACCGTAGCACCACCAACTTGAACTTCAATTGGAAAGGTATGTTCTGCCGTATCACCGTTCAAGCTGACCGGCGGTGTCATAAATTGTTGTCTAGCCGAACAGGTTTCTTTGATTAGTTTCAAAGTTAAATCAACTTTTGAATCATCAACAGCGACCAAATAAGTGGTATTTCCTGCTCGCAGAAAGCTACCGGTGGTCGAGAATCGGGTTGCGATGATATCGTGAGCAACGAAAACTGATCGCAACTTGTTGGCATCTTTGTCTTGAACGATCGCAATGACTAATTTCATAATCAACTCTCCTTAAAATACTCACTGGCAATTTGGTGGATAATCTTAATTGTATCATTAACGACGCGATTAATCGGTTGAGTTGCATCAATACTGATAAATCGGTCGGCATTTTCGTCACGGACCTTCATATAACCCTCATGAACCCGTTTATGAAATTCATTGGTTTCAACATCCAACCGGTCAATTTTACTGCGGTCGCGGTGTTCGGCGATCCGATCCAGGCCAACGTCAACCGGGATATCAAAGTAGATCGTTTTGAACGGTAACAACTTTTCCGTTGCAAACTCATTCATCTTGGCAACTTGTGCCATACCGATCTGACGGCCGGCCCCCTGATAAGCTACTGAACTGTCAACATAACGATCACACAGAACCAATTTGTTCTGCTTGAGTGCGGGTAAAATGGTTTCAACCAGATGCTGGCGACGAGCGGCCGCATAAAGCAAGGCTTCCGTTCGATAATCCATCTCAGTATTCTCACGGTCGAGAATGACTTTGCGGATTTCTTCCGAGATTTTATTGCCACCGGGTTCTCGGGTGACCAAGAGTTGATCGCCGATTTCCTGGTTAAAAACTTCAATCACGCGATTCATCACGGAAGTTTTGCCTGCGCCGTCCGGCCCTTCAAAGGTTATAAACTTACCATTCAAAACAATTCCCTCACTTTTAATTTAAATTAATTGTACTTGCTGTTCGTTTGCCTGTCGATTCAGCCAACGCTTAGGTGGTCCGGATTATTCAAAATTGTCATGATCATAACTGATAACCGAGGGCTGAATTTGGTAATTCTTAATTTTTCGAATTCGTGCCTCTTTATATATGAAGAAATATTTTTGACGGGCCAACGCAGTTTCCTGCTCCATCTCCATATCACTGTCAGCAACCGCTTCTTGGGTTTGAGCAGCATGATCCCACTCTTCTTTCAAATTGTTGATTAACTCCAACAAGCGATCGTCGTATTCACGTTTAACATTTTGCCGTCTTAATCGATTAAAAAACATTCGAAAACCCCACCTTGTCAAATTAAATTTCAGTCCGTCCTTGGACTGCCTTAAACAACGTGACTTCATCAGCATATTCGATATCTGATCCAACTGATAATCCGTGAGCCAAACGAGTCACTTTGATCCCAGCGGGTTTAATCAACTTGCTCAAGTACATTGCAGTTGCTTCGCCTTCTGGGGTGGCATTGGTGGCCACAATCACTTCTTTAACGGCTTTATTTTGCTGGAGTCGTTTGATCAGTGAGCTGATATTAAGATCTTCAGGTCCTTTGCCTTCAATTGGTGACAGTACCCCATGCAAAACATGATAAAGGCCGTGGTACTCCTGGACCTTTTCCATTACCATCACGTCTTTGGGTTCTTCCACCACTAGGATGGTTGATTGATCACGGGTTTTATCACGACAAATTTCACAGGGATCTTCATCGGTTAGATTACCACAAATCGAACAGTAATGAAGGTCGTTCTTGGTGGCAACCAGCGCCTTTGAAAACGCTTTGACATCATCTTCATTCATATCGACGGTGTAAAAAGCAAGTCTGGTAGCTGTCTTACTCCCGATTCCCGGTAACTTCATATAACTATCAATTAACTTTGCAATTGCTTCAGGATATTGCATACTTTCCCCTTTTTTCGTGCAGACTACATTCCCGGAATCCCTTTGGTGTATTTACCCATGGTGCTTTCAGTCGCTTTATCAACCTTGGAAAGGCCATCATTAACAGCGGCTAATACCAAATCACCCAACATTTCGGGGTCATCGGGATCAATGGCTTCCGGCTTAATCTGGATATCCTTCATCTTTTTGTCACCGCCAAAAGTCACTTCAACCATGTTATCCGGTGCAACGCCCTTAAATTCCTGCTGTTTAAGATTCTCCTGCTCTTCACCCAGTTGCTTTTGCATCTTTTTCATTTGCTTCATCATCTTGTTCATGTTCATACCGTTCATCATTTTCTTTTCCTCCAATTAATCATCTTTGATATCTAAAATGTCGGTGCCGAAAAGTTCGGCAGCCTTCTTGACGACTGGTTGACTGTCCGGCTCTTCTTTTGACGGTTCCGGATCGTCATCAGCCGGTTCAGCTTTTGGGTCGTTTGCTTCTTTGGACTGGGAGCCAGTCTTTTTTATCTTGTCTTTGTGACTGGCCAAATACTCACGGCGAATATCGGGCCACTGATTTTCCGGAACAAACACAATTTGAGGGGCTTTTCCCACAATGCGATCCAAATTGTTTTCAAGAGCATCCTTCAAATCAGTGTCACCTTGAGCCTTCTGATACAAAAATGGGTATTCGAAGGCAACGATTACTCCGCCGGCACTGGCAGCCACCGGCGATGACACGTGCATGACAGCCCGTTGAGTCACCGACAGGGCATCCATCAAGTCCGGCCAAACCGATTTAAATTGATTTAATTGTTTCCGGGTGGCTTTACCCAAAATTGGATAGATTTTAGCCAGCTCAATGTGATTGTCCATTGAGTGAGCCTCACTGACTTTGGCAGGCTCCGGTGTGCTGACTGTTGGTGACTGAGGTGTCGACTCCCGTTTGAGATCGGCAACTTCAGCCTTGAGTTCGGCAACTTGCTGCGTCAATTGTTGAATTTCCGCATTAACTTCCGGGGGCACGGCCGTTTTAGCCGACTGCTGTGATTGTGGGGCTGAAACAGCCTTGGGCTGATTTGTGGCATCCAAATGGGTAATTTTGACCGTCAAGACCTCCAGATAAACATCTGGATGAGCGGTAAACCGCAATGAATTAGAAATCGCATTCAATTCATTAATCATCTGATAAATCGCTTGATCGCTGATCTGGCCGCTTAAGGCCTTGAACTGGTCATCAATGATCCCTAGTTCCATTTCTTCAACGATTCCGGGATCCTGTTGATATAACAGAATATCCTGACAGTAACTGGTCAAATCTTCAATGAATCGGCTAGCGTCTTTACCCTCATCCAATATTTTTTGAATGGTAATCAGCGCGCTTTTGGTGTCCTTCTTGACCACCTGCTGCATATAGGTGGTTAATAATTCATTGGTCACGCTGCCGGTCACAAGTAAGGCGTTCTCATAAGTAATTTTATTATCGCCATAAGACATCGCCTGATCGAGGATACTCAAGGCATCCCGCATCCCGCCCTCAGCAGCTTTGGCAATTAATTTCAGGGCTTTGTCGTCGTACTCAACCTTTTTTTGATCAAGGATATATTCCATTCTTTCCAAAATATCCTGAGGTTTAATCCGCTTAAAGTCAAATTTTTGTGTCCGGGAGATGATCGTCGCCGGAATCTTGTGCGGTTCAGTGGTTGCTAAAATAAAAATTACGTTAGCCGGCGGCTCCTCCAGCGTTTTTAGCAGGGCATTGAAAGCCCCAGTTGAAAGCATGTGAACTTCATCGATGATGTAAACTTTGTAATCAGCCTGAGTGGGGGCGTATTTCGCCTTGTCCCGGATATCCCGGATTTCTTCAACACCGTTGTTGGAAGCGGCATCAATCTCAATGACATCATTTAAACTGCCCTCATTAATTGCTTTACAAGTCTCGCACTGGTTGCAGGGCTCACCATCTTTTAAGTAGTGACAGTTCACTGCCTTGGCAAAAATTTTGGCTGCCGAAGTTTTACCTGTTCCCCGAGGACCGGTAAACAAATAGGCATGACTCGTTTGTTTAGTAATTAGCGCATTTTTTAATGTTCTGGTGATAATCGACTGGCCGACGATTTCATCAAATCTTTGTGGTCGCCAAACCCGATATAATGCTTGATAGCTCATTACCAAATCCTCCAAAATAGAATGCCGAATTCTTAAAATCGTTCAATGAAACGTCTAAATAATTATATGATGAATCTAACCAGAGTGCAATCAACGACCGTCTGACTTTCAAGAAATTTCTCCAAAAAAATGCCCTCAGCAAAGTTGCTGAGAGCAAAAGTTCTATGTACAAGAGGCACAAGGTTGATGATACTTAGTGCTGCTTCCTTCCGGACCTGACACAGTTCGTAACCCGACCCTTGCCTCAGGGCCTTGCGGCAATATCTATCATAACTTAAATGATTCAGAATTGCCAGCCTTATTCTTTCTTTTCTTGCGCGCAGCCTTGAAGAAATCTTTCATGATCCGCGATGCCGCATCGGCATAAAGCCCTTCAACAACGTTGACTTGATGATTCAATCGGGAATCTTCCAACACTGCGTACAAACTTCTGGTTGCGCCGGCTTTGGGATCACGAGAGCCAAAACAAACATTTTCAATCCGCGAATTAATAATCGCTCCGGCACACATCAAGCACGGTTCAATCGTCACATAAAGATCGCAATCAATCAGCCGCCAACTCCGCAGTGTTCGACAAGCCTCTTGGATTGCTAAAATTTCAGCATGCGCCGTACCGTCATTTAAATGTTCTCTTAGATTGTGACCACGCCCGACAATTGTCCCGTCATGGACGACCACGGCGCCAATCGGCACTTCACCAATTAGGTAGGCCTTGGTTGCTTCGACCAGTGCAGCTTTCATAAAACGACTATCAGCTTGAAACATTTCGAACCCTCACGATTTCTTGATGCTTTGAAGAATGTAGTAACCTTTGTCCCGTTTTAAAATCTGACAGTCACCAAATAGTTTGGTCATTAATTTTTTGGCAGATGGTGCGCCCTGCTTTTTTTGAAGAACCACCGTCAAGGTGCCGCCATCAACTAAGTGATCGACTGCCCCGGAGATCATGGCATCGACAACTTTCTTGCCAGCTCTCACCGGCGGATTGGTCACGATGGCAGCATACTGATCAGTAATCGCTTCATATATGTTACTTTCAAAAATATGAACGTTATCAACCCGATTGGCGTCGGCATTCTTTTTGGCAAGCGCCAAGGCCACCTCATTGACGTCAACCATATCAATCTGCCGATCCGGAAATGCTTTGGCAATTGAAATGCCAATCGGACCGTACCCGGTTCCCATATCTAACAGTTTGCCGTCAGGAATGAGATCATAATTAATATGATTAACCAGCACCCGACTGCCGTAGTCGACCGTATGTTTAGAGAACACACCGTTATCTGAAGTGAACACTAAGTTGTTTCCAAGCAACGCAAAGTTCCATGTAATCGGATCGGATTTCACGTTGGGATTCTTTGAATAATAAAATGATTGTTCTGACATAAAATTCTCCTAAAATGATCTTTTATAATCGTTATCTATATTTGGTGCTTACAATTAGTTTTGTCACAATATATTGTGTTTTAATCGTTGCATTTCACACTATTTAGTGTAAACTTGAATCATAAATTAAATTTTAACGAAACAGGGGAAGTGTTAACAATGGCTAAAATCACACTATATTCAAAGAACAACTGTATGCAATGCAAAATGACAAAACGTTACCTTTCAGAACATAACGTTCAATTTGAGGAACACAACATCAACGAGCAACCACAATATATTGATTACCTGAAACAACGAGGGTTCATGGCTGTCCCCGTTGTCGATGTTGATGGTAAGCAAGCATTCAGCGGCTTTCGACCTGATCAGCTCCAATCGATTGCCGGCTAATTGCCTTCATCCATTCTAACATATTGATTTCAGATTAGCGGGCGAAACCACAAACGGTCTCGCCCCTTTTATTCGCAATTATAAGAAAGCGTGGTACTAAATATGTCACTTCACAACCTTAAGGATGTTACCTACTTTGATTTGAACAACGAAATTAACATCCCCGTCAACGGGCAGATTCCACTGCAAAAGGACAAGGAAGCCCTCGAAGCCTTTTTAAAAGAAAACGTTCAGCCAAACTTAATGAAGTTTGACAGTCTCAGCGATCGGTTTGATTACCTGATCAAAAACAACTATTACGAAGCCGATTTTATTCATAAATATCAACTATCCTTTATCGAAAAATTGTACCAGTACTTAAACGATCAGGATTTCCACTTCAAATCATTTATGGCAGCCTACAAATTCTACGCCCAATATGCTTTGAAAACCAACGACAATGATTTATATCTGGAAAGCTTCCTGGATCGGGTCGCCGCTAACGCCCTCTTCTTCGCTGACGGTGATGAACAGTTGGCAATGGATTTGGCCGACGAAATTGTCCACCAGCGTTACCAACCGGCCACACCAAGCTTCTTGAACGCCGGCCGGGAAAATCGCGGCGAATTTGTATCTTGTTTTCTGATTCAAACCACCGATGATATGAATACGATTGGCCGGACGATTAATTCGGCCCTGCAGCTGTCAAGAATTGGCGGTGGCGTTGGAATTAACCTTTCCAATCTTCGTGAAGCCGGTGCCCCAATCAAACATATCGAAGGTGCCGCTTCCGGTGTGGTTCCGGTGATGAAATTGCTTGAGGACAGCTTTTCATACTCTAACCAGTTGGGTCAGCGTCAAGGTGCCGGAGTCGTTTACCTCTCAGTCTTTCATCCAGACATCATCGAATTTTTGGGTGCCAAAAAGGAAAACGCCGACGAAAAAATCCGCCTCAAGACTTTATCATTGGGAGTGACCGTTCCCGATAAGTTCTACCAATTGATTAAAGCCGATGCTGACATGTACTTATTCAGCCCCTATGATGTGGAACGCGAATACGGCGTGCCATTCTCTTACGTCGACATTACCAAGGAATATGATAATTTGGTTGCCAATGACAAGATCTCCAAAAAGAAGATCAAGGCTCGTGATTTGGAAACTGAAATCAGTAAGCTGCAACAAGAATCAGGTTACCCATACATCATTAATATTGACACTGCCAACCGCTCCAATCCGATTGCCGGTCGAATTGTGATGAGTAACTTATGTTCAGAAATCCTCCAGGTTCAAACCCCATCCACTGTTGATAACCAGCAGCATTACATCAAAATGGGCAAGGATATTTCCTGCAATCTGGGATCAACCAACATTAACAATATGATGGCTGGCGATGACTTTGGCCATTCAGTTGAAAGCATGGTCCGGGCATTAACATTTGTCACCGACCACTCCAACATTGACGTGGTCCCTTCAATTCAAAAAGGCAATAAAGAATCACATTCAATTGGCCTTGGCGGCATGGGACTACACAGTTTCTTAGCCAAGCACCATATGTACTACGGCTCGCCTGAATCCATTGAATTTACCAGTGTCTACTTCATGCTGTTAAACTACTGGAGCTTAGTTGCATCTAACAAGATCGCCAAGGAACGCAAAGAAACTTTCGTTAACTTCGAAAACAGCAAGTACGCTGACGGCAGCTATTTTGACAAATATCTGGACGGATCATTTGCACCAAAATCTGCCGAAGTAAAAGCTTTGTTCAAAGACGATTGGATTCCAACTAAGGAAGATTGGGAAAACCTCAAGGAATCAGTCATGAAAGACGGCCTATACCACCAAAATCGGTTAGCAGTTGCGCCAAACGGTTCTATTTCTTACATTAACGATACGACTGCCAGCCTTCACCCGATTATCAACCGAATTGAAGAGCGTCAGGAATCCAAGATTGGTAAGATTTATTATCCAGCCCCATACCTTTCAAATGACACAATGCCTTACTATACTTCAGCCTATGACATGGATATGCGTAAGGTGATTGACATCTATGCTGCCGCACAGCAGCATATTGACCAGGGAATGGCATTAACCCTCTTTATGCGTTCAACCATCCCAGAAGGTCTGTATGAATGGAAAAACGGCCGGACAGACAAGATGACGACCCGGGATCTCAATATCTTGAGAAACTACGCATACAAAAAGGGCGTCAAGTCAATTTACTATATTCGAACTTTCACGGACGATCAACAAGAAGTTGGTTCCAACGAATGTGAAAGCTGCGTTATTTAAAGGAGAAATTCATGACTGAGAATTATAAAGCAATTAATTGGAACGCCATCGATGACCAAATCGACAAGGCCACTTGGGAAAAATTGACCGAGCAATTCTGGCTGGATACCCGAATTCCCCTGTCAAACGACCTATCGGACTGGCGGACGCTGGATCAAGATCATCAGTGGGTTGTCGGTCACGTCTTCGGGGGCTTAACTTTACTGGATACACTGCAGTCCCAAGAAGGAATGGCATCGTTGCGGAAAGATGTTCAGACTCAACACGAAACCGCCGTTTTGAACAATATTCAATTTATGGAATCGGTTCATGCCAAGAGTTATTCCTCGATCTTTTCAACCCTCAACACCCCTGATCAAATCGATGAGATTTTTGACTGGAGTGACAGTGAGGAATTCTTACAGAACAAAGCACTCAAAATTCGCGACATTTATGCCAATGAACCAGACCCACTCAAGAAAAAGGTTGCCAGTGTCTTCTTAGAGACTTTCCTGTTCTACTCTGGCTTCTATACCCCACTTTGGTACCTTGGCCACAACAAGATTCCAAATGTGGCGGAAATCATTAAATTGATTCTCCGTGACGAATCAGTCCACGGCACCTACATCGGATACAAATTCCAAATTGGCTACAATCAATTGCCAAAGGAAAAACAAGAAGACATGAAGAACTGGATCTATGACTTCCTGTACAAACTGTATGGTAACGAAGAAAAGTACACCCATATTCTGTACGACCAAACCGGCTGGACAGAAGATGTCCTCACCTTCATTCGTTATAATGCCAATAAAGCGTTGATGAATTTGGGTCAGAATCCGCTCTTCCCAGACACAGCAGAAGATGTCAATCCAGTGGTCATGAACGGAATCTCAACATCGACTGCCAACCACGATTTCTTCTCACAAGTTGGTAATGGCTACCTCTTGGGGAACGTGGAGTCGATGAAAGACTCAGATTACGATATTTAAATAAATACCTCACAGTAACTCAATAAGGCTGATGCATCCCAGCGGGGATGCATCAGCCTTATTTGTCTTTAACAATTACTAATCAACCAAATCCTTTGGTGTCTTACCATTAACCATCGTCTCAAGATTCCCCAGTGAGATATCAATCATATTTTTCACAGCTTCACTGGTATGGAATGCGGAATGTGGCGTAATCAAGACGTTTGGCATCAACGCCATCTTCAATACATCCGGATCATTGACTTTTTTGGTGGACCTGGAGTCTTGGAGATCAGCAGATTCATTTTCAATTGTATCAATCCCGGCACCAGCGATTTCACCGCTCTGGAGGGCAAAAATCAAATCATCGGTATCGACAATTGAACCGCGAGCAGTATTGATGAGAATTGCCGTATCTTTCATTTGCTCAAACACCTCATGGTTAAATTGATGATAATTATCATCAGTTGCCGGCATATGAATTGAGATAATATCGCTTTCTTGATAAATTTGTTCCAAGCTTTTGGCATATACAAACGAATTGTCGGTATTTTTCAGCGGATACTTGTCATAGGCAATTACCTTTGCCCCCAGGCCTTTGAACAGCTTGATAGCTGCCTGGCCAATCCGTCCGGTCCCAATCACCCCGACGGTCTGTTCACTGATCAGACGGCCCATGAAGTTGGGTGAAAAATGAAATTCATGCTTTTGATCCAACTGCTGACGCATATAGCCCACTTTTCTAGAGAGGTACAGTGACATCATCACTGCAAATTCAGCAATACTTTCTGGACTGTACGCCGGCACATTGGTAATTTTAACGCCATTGGCTTTAGCGGCTGGTAAATCAATGTTATCAACCCCGACATTTCTGAGCGATAAGTATTTGATTCCTAAGCGTTTAAATGACTCAAATAATTCAGCTGAATATTGAATCGTTTGAAGGCAGGAAATACCGTCAAAGCCGGCTGCTTCTTCAACCGTCTCCTGATTCAAAGTTGTGGTGGTGTATTTCACTTCAATTCCGTGATCCTTACCCCACTTCTCAATAAACGGTATTTCATCATCTCGGACATTGTATACAATAAATTTCATAGTTGCCTCCTAGTGATTTCAGCTTAAATTTGGTTCCGCTTCCATTTTACCAAAAATAATTGTTGAAACAAAATCCAAGCCCACCTGCAGAGGCCAAAGTTGAGTGAATCCCTTTTGACAATAAAAATAGAGCTGGAAATCAAGGACGCTTATTTCCAACCCTATTCCAAATTATTTAAGTTGCTCAATGAAACGATCAAAGGCCGCTTGACCTTTGTCGTCCCATTTGTAAACGCCGGCATCTTCCAGAACCCTGCCAAAGACTTTGCCAACTTCTTGGTCGACTACCTCTTCAACATTGTCCTTGGTAAAGTGGTCACGTTTCATCAATTCATCTGCCCAAGGCTTATGATAATCAGCAATCTGATTATCTTCACCCAAGACATACTTTTCGACTTCTTTCATTTCGGTCTTCAGACGAGCAGGCAAAATTGCCCGGCCCATGACTTCAATCAAGCCAATATTTTCCTTCTTGATGTGTTGAACATCTTGATGGGGATGGAAAATACCATCAGGATACTTGTCAGAAGTTTGATTGTCCCGCAAGACAATATCCATCTCAAACTGGTCATCATTCATTCGGGCAATCGGGGTTACCGTATGATGTCTCGTTCCGTCCGTGTAGGCCCGAATGTCAACTGACTCATCTGAGTAGTTCTTCCAAGTTTCTGCAATCCGATTGGCAGCATTCACCACTTTATTGGCATCTTTGCTGACCAGGCGAATGGTTGCCATTGGCCATTTGACAATTCCTGCCGACAAGCCGTCAATCCCCAAATCAACTGGTCGATCAATCTTGGCCTTCATCATCGGGAACGTGTGGCGACCACCTTGATAGTGATCTTGGGCCAATAAGGAACCACCAACGATTGGTAAATCGGCGTTGCTGCCGACAAAGTAATGTGGAAACTGCTTGATAATGTCAACCAAATTGACAAATGTCCGTTGATCGATTGACATTGGCACGTGCTTTTGGTTAAGAAAAATCGCATGCTCACCAAAGTATGCATAAGGTGAGTATTGGAATCCCCACGGTTCGCCGTTGATCATCATCCGAATAACCCGGTGATTGCTTCGGGCTGGATAGCCTAGGCGGCCGAGATAGCCTTCATTTTCAATGGCTAACGGGCCGACCGGATAACTGGTTGACTTTGCCCGGCCAGCGGCAGCAATCGCCTTAGGATCCTTCTCAGGCTTTGACAGGTTAATGGTAATTTCCAGATTGCCATAATCAGTTTTAGTTTCATATGAAATATTTTTGGCAATCGCCCGAGTCTTAATATAATCATTGTCTTGGCTCATATGATAGAAGTAGTCGGTGGCCGCATCAGGAGATTGTTGATACTTGTTCCAAAAGATCTGATTCAAAGTTGATGGAATTGGTGTTAACAGGTCCATCAGTTGATCTTCAAGAATCTCCCTGTTGGTAATCGAATCTTCGACCTTACCATGTTCAATGGCGAGATCCACCAGATCGTTGGCTAAGTCGACAGCCGATGAATCCTCGGTTGGCTCTCCAAAACCATCACCGATCAGTCTAAAAATCAGGTTGGTGACATAAATCCGGTCAACATCTGAATATGGTGAATCAGATTTGATAATTAAATCGACAAACTTTTCAACTGCTGATTGGCTCATGATTACTGATTTCCTTTCCGATCGTCATAGCCCTTTGGGTGGGTTTCTTTCCAATTCCAGGCGGTCTTAATAATTTCGTGAACGTCGTCAAATTGAGGCTTCCAGCCAAGAATCTTGCGGGCTTTGTCACTCGCTGCGATCAGCGTGCTTGGATCTCCTGCACGACGGGGACCCATTTTGGCTGGAATCGGCTTGCCAGTCACATCACGGGCAGCATCCAACATTTGTTTGTTGGAGAAGCCGGTTGATGAGCCCAAGTTAAAGGCATCGCTATCATGACCAGCTTGGAGATACTTCAGTGCCAAGATATGCGCGTCGGCCAAATCAAGCACGTGGACGTAGTCTCTGACGTTCGTGCCATCAGGCGTATCATAATCGTCACCAAAAATCGTCAACTCATCACGTTCGCCGGCAGCAACTTGTAAAATGATGGGGACCAAATGGGTTTCAGGGTGGTGGTCTTCACCAATTGAGCCATCAGGCTTGGCACCTGCAACGTTAAAGTAGCGAAGGGCGACAAACTTAATGCCGTAAGCCACATCACTCCAGTGCATGATCTTTTCCATTGCCAACTTGCTTTCACCGTATGGGTTGGTTGGAACTTGCGGATCAGTTTCCTTAATTGGAATCTGCTTGGGTTCACCATAGGTAGCCGCCGTTGACGAGAAGACGATCTTCTTAACGTTATGGGCGTTCATCACTTCAAGTAAACTAATCATGCCACCAGTATTATTGTCAAAGTACTTCAATGGCTTTTCCATGGATTCAGGAACAACTGAGAATGCTGCGAAGTGAATGACCCCTTCAATCTCTTCTTTATCAAAGACTTGATTCATAAAGTCTTTGTCACGGACATCACCTTCATAGAAACGGGCCTTGGGATTGATGGCTGCTTTATGGCCGGTAACCAAATTATCAACCACCGCAACGTCATAGCCATTTTCAATTAATCGATCAACCGTGTGCGAACCGATATATCCTGCTCCACCTAGTACTAAAATTGCCATTTAAATATCCTCCTTCTAATCAATTCGTTACTTAATCTCTTTAGGACCATCTGAAATTTCTGCAATGTAGAATTCTGCCGGATGGCCAATCTCTTTCTCATAGACTTCGCCAACATTCTTGGTAAAGGCATCGACTTGATCACGGTCAACAATCGCAATTGCACAACCACCAAATCCGGCACCGGTCATTCGCGCACCGACAACGCCTGGTTGTTTCCAAGCAGTTTCAGCTAATGTATCCAGTTCCTTACCGGTTACTTCGTAATCATAATGCAGTGAAACGTGAGATGCATTAACTAATTTACCAAAGGTTTCCAAGTCATTATTGACCAGCGCATCCTTTGCCTGAAGGGTTCGTTGATTTTCGAATACCGCGTGACGGGCACGACGAATCAAAACATCATCATTGATCAGGTAACTATTTTCATCGAATTCGCTTTCACTCAAATCACCAAGAGATTTAATTGGCAATCCCACTTGGAGACGCTTCAAAGCCTCTTCACATTCAGCACGGCGTTCATTATATTTGGAATCTTGAAGCTCACGGTGTTTCTTGGTATTCATGATCACAATGACCCGATCTCCCAATTTAGCGGGAACGTAATCATATTTGAGGGTATTCGTGTCCAGAAGAATTGCTTGATCCTTCTTCCCCATCCCAATGGCAAATTGGTCCATGATACCGGAATTAACACCGATATATTTATTTTCAACCAGTTGACCATATTTAACCAGGTCAAGTTCGTCGATCCCCAGTGAAAAGACATCATTAACAATCTCTGCAGTCAACAGCTCAATAGATGCTGATGAGGATAGTCCGGCACCATCTGGAAGGTTACCATAAACAGCGAGATCAAAACCATGGCCAATCTTATAGCCGTGTTCGAGAATCTGAACAAGCATGCCCTTTGGATAGTTTGTCCAGCCATCTTCTTTGTTATATGCCAAATTGTCCAACGATACTTCAACAATTCCAGCATCAGAAACGTTTCCGGAGAACATGCGGATCTTGTTATCCTGGCGTTCTCCATAAGCTGCGTAGATGCCCATGCTGATTGCACAAGGAAATACGTGGCCCCCGTTATAATCAGTGTGTTCACCGATGAGGTTAATTCGACCTGGTGAGAAAAATACTTTGCTTGAGTCATAACCAAACTTGTCATTAAATAGCTTTTGTACGTCATCAGAAATCATAAATTTCATCCCTCTACATATATTTTAGTAAACTTTACTAACCAAAATTTAACTCATTTTGGCAGCGTTGTCAACCTTAACTTCACAATTCCCTCACTTGTAAAATACAATTGAGAATCCTTGATATGATTGAACCACTTGGATGTTGGGGAAGACTTCGTGAATGTGGATTATTTTTTATGAAAACGCTTCATCGGTTTCCAAACAAAGCCTCTTATATCAAGGTAAATTTCAGTAAACATTATTTTGATGAAAAATTGTTGGTATTTTTACATTTAACCGCACAAAAAAGCCGGCAGATATCTGTTAAATACCTTCCGGCTGCTGTTTAATGCGATTGCCTGCCAGGTTACTTAACCGACAATCAATTAATTTTCGACTCAGTCCGCCTTATTTGGGCTGATTGGCGTCCATAATGTACCAGAGAGCCTTGGAGAGGCCTGCCGGCTTTTTATTGCGCGGTTGATTAACAACCAGGATAATCTGCAGAACCGCGTAAACCAGCCCGCTTCGACGATAATACGCAATATATTTTGACTCCCACTTATCAACGTACTTGTCCTTATAAGACCGGAGTCCCTCAAAACTATAAAGCTTATAACCGTATTGATAGATGAGATGAACAATCCGCTCCTGAGTGAAGCTGAAGCGGGAAGTGCCCACATTCGAGAACGGTGACATCCCCAAGTCAAAGTACTTGTATCCTTTATCGTGGGATATTTCATAAAGATTAATCAAAATGCCATCCATGATGCCTGATGGGGCATCGGCGGAGGAACGCATCAGATCAATCGAGGTGACCACTTTATTACCATCCGGCATCAGATTGGCAAACGCAACAATTTTGCCGGCATGGTCTTTCATCACAGCAATCGGCGCCTGTTGAAGGTAGTATTCGTCAAAAAAGCCGAGTGAGAAACCCTTTTCTGCTTTATTATCCAACCACTCGTCAGAAATCTTCCGCAGAGTGGCCAGTAACTCATCTGAAAACGGTGGCTGCAGAATCTCAAACTGGTAGCCTTCGCGATCGAATTTGTGCATCAATGCCCGTTCGCCGCGATGCCGTTTACCACTGAGGGTGAACTGATCCAAGTCGACTAATCCATCCTCACCGGTCTTGATAAAGTCAAAACCGGTTTCGTGAAGGCTCATGGTTAATTCTTCATCAATTTCGTAGAATACCAGCTTCAGATCGGATTTGTCAGCTTCCTTGACAAAATCATCAATCGCGTCGGCAAATTGGGCACGATTGCCAACCGGCTCGCCCATAATTAACAGTTTGTCAGCAATTTTCTTGAACATGAAGAAAACCTGATCTTCGCCGTCTTTGCTGTAAAAGTAAATCTGCTTATCGCGCAAGAATGCCAGATGACTATCCTCATTGCCACCAAATTTATCAATCACAGCCTTCACCCGATCGGCATCAAATCGCTGTGTCAGCCATTCTGGATGACCGGCAGTCAAGTAGGCATTCATGCCAACCAGAACCGCCAGGGCGATCAATAAGCCAACAAAACCGACCAGCCAGGCACCCGCAGATGGAAAAAGATAGGCTTTATCAAAATGGAGATGAAGATTTCGATTGGCAGCAATCCCGATGAGGGTATAAATTGCAAATGTGATGATAAAAATTGACCCATTAAACAGGAACACACCCCAGGAATTAGCCATCCGGTCCCGGTATAACACCGCCTTGGAGAGCCGCAGAGTGATTAGGATGATCACGAACAGCAAGACCATCCGCCAGGTAAACGCCTCGTTAAACCATGTGTTAAATATCGAAATAATCAGTACAAATACCGTAGGGGCATATGCCTTCTTGGTTCGAGTCCAGATACCACTGGCCAAACCGATTAAGAGGAATGCAACGATAATATTCATCATATGACTGACGAAAAAAATCGAATATGGCAATAGTTTGACATACAGTTTATTAACAACCACTACATTGGGAACCGTGGCAAACAACAACATCATAATTCCGGAAAAATACATAAAGCCAGTTAAGAAGACTTGGGCAATCCGTTGAAACAGAAGCCGTGGTAGATCATCAAGAAAGGTGTTGAGTTTGGACCCAGTATCGTGAATGAACAGACCGGTGCCCACAATGAACGGTAACAAGTAATAAAACAGACGGTAAAGCAGAATCCAGACCAGCGCATCACTTCGGGCAACACCAATGAATCCCAGTCCAATGATGACAAAGATATCAAAGGATCCTAATCCACCTGGGATCATCGAGACGACTCCGGCAACGTTGGCAACCACAAAAATGGGCACAACCAATCGGAGGTCAACAGGTAGATTCATGAGATAACCGATCAAAATAAAGAACCCCAGTGCACTCCCCCATTCAAGGAACGAGCCGGCGGTCATGACCAGTTCCTGCTTGGTTGACAGGTCACTGAAAAACTGTGAATTAGTCACTTGGGTAAAAATCATCACACCGGGAAAATACACGGCACCGCCTAATAGCCAAATCCAATAGTGGGCAAATTCAGTCCCGATCCCAAAGCCAAAGATCATGATCAGTGAAACCAAGCAGAGTAAAGAAAGCCCTGATATCAGAAACAAGGCAACTTTGGAAATCGCATAGAGGATCTGTTTGCGAGTGGCCCCTTTGCCATAGAAATGCGCGCGTAAACTGGCGCCCAACAATCCGCCAAACCCCAGTAAATTCGTAAAGGTATTCACCACCCAGCCACTTTTAACGATGTAGCCGGGGGAAAATTTAGTGGGTAAGAACTGAACAATTGAATAGTCGTACACCAGCATCGGCAGAATTGAAATAAAGCCCGCCACCAGCATTATCAAAAGAGCGCCGCGACTTTGACTGGCCAGAACGGTTTTGAACTGTTCACCGTTGACTTCACGGATAATCTTAGCCAACTGTCGAATAACAAAAATCAAAACGGAGAAGACAAAAATCAGCTTGATCATGGTCATCCGTTTGTCGATGAATTCTTTGACACGTGTCATTATTGTTCCACCATCATTTCATTTTGAATATGTACTCTTCGTCTATTATGCCAATTAATTGAATTTCACACAACAAAGGTGCACAAAAAAACTGTGCATCGACAATGTCGATACACAGTTCTGAGAACAATTATGATTAGATAATGAATTACTTAAGGGTAACAGTTCCACCAACGGCTTCAAGTTGTTCCTTGATCTTGTTGGCTTCGTCTTCTGAAGCGCCTTCCTTGATGATTGATGGAACCTTATCAACAAGTCCTTTAGCGTCTTTCAAACCAAGACCGGTGATGTCACGGATAGCCTTGATAGCTTTAACCTTTTGGTCACCTGATTCAGTTAATTCAACATCGTATGAATCTTTGGTAGCACTGTCACCACCAGCAGCACCTGCAGCAGCAACTGGTGCAGCAGCAGAAACGCCGAATTCGTCTTCAATTGACTTAACCAAGTCGTTAAGGTCAGAGATTGAAGCATCTTTTAATTGGTCAATAATATTATCTTTATCAAAAGCCATTTTATTTTCCTCCATTAATTGGAATTTATTTAGTTCTGATTAGGCAGCGTCGCCATCGTCAGATTGTTTCTTGTCAGCAATTGCTTTAACCCCATATGCAAAGTTACGTACAGGTGCTTGAAGAATGTTAGCAAGAGTAGATAACAATTCTTCACGGCTAGGCAATGCAGCATAAGCAGTAATTTCTTCAAGACTGGCAACTTCACCATCGATAACGCCACCCTTAAGCTTAAGTTTGTCGTTAGTCTTTGCAAAGTTGTGGACAATCTTAGGTCCTGCAACAGGATCTTCTGACGAGAAGACAACAGCAGTTGGGCCGTTGAAAGTTGGTTTCAAATCATCAAAACCGGCTTCAGCAGCAGCACGGTCCATTACCTTGTTCTTGATAACTTCCATCTTAACGCCTTCATCACGTAATTGCTGACGTAAATCAGTTACCTCGGCAACAGTTAAACCACGGTAGTTAATGATAACGATAGATGAAGCATTCTTCAATTCTTCAGTAACAGATGCAACCTTTTTTGCTTTAATCGCAACAGTTTGTTCACTCACGAATTTCACCTCCCAAAAATTTGTTGGGACTTAATAAAAAATCCCTATGCCCACCCAGACATAGGAAAAAAGTAAACTTACTTTCCTCGGCAGGATATTAAGGCGTAGAAGCCACCTGAGTCTTAGGCGAATATATCAGCAACTAACAGTCTATCACACAAAGTAATAAACCGTCAATTAGGGATTTTTTATTTAAATCGAAACTAATTAAGCTTCAACACTTGAGAATGAGTCAAGGTCAACTTTGACGCCAGGGCCAAATGTTGTTGAGATTGAAACGTTGTTAACGTAAACACCACGTACAGAAGCTGGACGTGCCTTCACAATAACATCCTCAATTGTCTTCAAGTTACCAACAAGCTTGTCGGTATCAAATGAAGCTTTACCAACTGGAACAGCAACGTTACCGTCACGGTCAGTCCGGTAAGTAACCTTACCAGCTTTTGATTCTTTAACCGCTTTGGCAACATCCATGGTAACAGTTCCAGTCTTAGGGTTTGGCATCAAACCTTTAGGTCCAAGAACTCGACCTAAACGACCAACTTGAGCCATCATATCAGGTGTTGCAATGGCAACATCGAAGTCAAGCCAACCATCTTGGATCTTTTGAACTAAGTCAGCGTCACCGACAAAATCTGCACCGGCATCTTGAGCTGCCTTGGCATTGTCACCCTTGGCAAATACAACAACGGTCTGTTCCTTACCAGTTCCATTAGGTAAGACAACGGCACCACGTAATTGTTGATCGGCCTGCTTAGTGTCAACGTTTAATTTGAACACAATTTCGACAGTTGAGTCGAATTTAGCAAAATCAATATCTTTAATCAATTCAACAGCATCTTTGATTGGGTATGCTTTTTCAGCATCAACCTTTTCAAGGGCTGCCTTGTAGTTTTTACCTCTTTTACGAGCCATGTGTGTTTTCCTCCTTGCTTGTGGTTATAACGGATTAACCTCCCACGCGATGTGAAACAGTGTGTCATCGTTAAAGTAACGACGTAACCGGGTTGACTATCCTTCGACAGTAAAGCCCATGCTGCGTGCAGTACCTTCAACCATGCGCATTGCTGCTTCAACATCAGCTGCGTTTAGGTCTTTCATTTTAGTTTCGGCAATTTCTTTAACTTGGTCTTTGGTAACAGTTGCAACCTTGTTAGTATTTGGTTCGCCGGAACCCTTTTGAACACCAGCAGCTTTCTTGAGTAACACAGCAGCAGGTGGAGTCTTGGTGATGAAGTCGAATGAACGATCTTCATACACAGTGATAACTACAGGAATAATCATCCCTGCCTGATCGGCAGTACGTGCGTTAAATTCCTTAGTGAATCCCATGATGTTGATACCTGCTTGACCTAATGCAGGACCAACTGGAGGGGCAGGTGTTGCTTTGCCCGCTGGAATTTGCAACTTAACAATATTCGCTACTTTTTTAGCCACGAGACATAACCTCCTTAAGTCCGTGTGTGGTAAATGGAGATCAAAATTTCTCCTCCCACGTTGGTATGCATAAACATACCATACTAATATAACATAAACATTTTCATTCAACAACCTAAATTATTGGTTCCAAAGAAACTTGGCAATTTCTTGGTCGACAATGGCATTTTCATGAAGCAGCCGATGGGTTGCCCGTTTGCCTCGAATCACCAATTCATGGTATTGCGCGGCCGGATCCTGCAGTAAATAGCGCAATGAAAAAGCACTGTTCACCGAGACTTCTCCGTCATTTTGCTGGGTGTTGCTGATCCGGCCGGCAATATTGAGAACCTTAATGTCCCTTGGAATTGCAAAAACGCGTTGTGACAGCGCCCGATAAATCGGCATTCGTTTGGTTGGCCCCTTGGCGTTCAAAGGATAAGCGTCAACTTTATCAGTACTTCTGGCAATCTCTGAATCATTGAATGGTCCGGCAATCGCCACAACATGCTCCACGCTGACAGGCGTCATTTTGCTCTGATGGGTCAGAAACCAAAAAATGGTAATACAGCCCATGGAATGGCCAACCAGGTTGATCTCTTCAACACCATAGCGGGTATTGAGCACCTCCAAAACTTCAGAGAGCCACACTGCCTGCTGCCTTGGGCGGGAAGACTTGTCGGCAAAAAGAACTTGGATCAGGACCTTTGACTTTGCCAGATGGCCTGAAACATGGATTTTACCGTGGCGGTCAACTTTGATGACCATCGATTTGTTAGCTCCATACTGTCGAGTTAATCGATTGATGAGTCTGCCAAATGACAATCGATTACCAAAGTAGCCCGGAATAAAAAGTGTGGGAATCGCCTCAATCCCATTTGCCGGATCGGAGTCATTACCAACCTGGTTGGGCGTTCCAAGCCGAATCAGCCGGCCGACAACCACCATCGCAATCAGCAAAACAATTATCAAACCAGCCATCCATACCATCGTGACCACCTACTTTAAGTTAAAGGGTTGTATCAATTTGATTGAAGTCAAGATCGGTACTGGTCTCACGGCCAAACATTTCGATATTAACCTTAAGTCGTTGCTTTTCGTTATCAACTTCGGTTACCTTGCCATCAAGGCCGGTGAAGGCACCATCGACAATTTTAACCGTATCGCCAATGTTGACATCCAAATCTTCATGGCGAGAACTCATGCCAATCCGTTTGAGTACCAAGTCAACTTCATCCGGCAGCAATGGCGTTGGCTTACTCCCCTGTCCGTGAGAGCCGACGAATCCGGTCACTCCGGGAGTATTTCTGACAATGTACCAAGCTTGGTCGGTCATGATCATTTCCACCAGCACGTAGCCGGGGAAAGTCTTGTCCATCTTAACTTTGTCCTTACCGTTCTTTACTTCATGTTCTTCTTGTTCAGGGACAACCGTTCTGAAGATGTAATCCTGCATCCCCATAGATTCTTTTCGACTGTCCAAATTCATCTTAACTTTGTTTTCGTATCCAGAATAAGTATGCAAAACATACCATTGCTTTTCTGCTGACTCGACCATGTTTTTCTGCTCCTTCGTAATTCCATTAAATGAGTTCAAATAAAAAAACCTGACACTTTTCGCAGGTTTCAACAACTTAACTATATCAAAGATTGACTCAAAAGGCTATGCCAGAAATTGGAGTGCCCATTGAACGATCCAATCAACCAAGCCTAAAAAGATGGCCATGATGATTGAAGTCCCGATAACGGTACTGGTATCAGTCCGCGTCTGAGATGCGTTGGGCCAAGTGACCACTTTCATTTCCTGAGCAACTTTTTTGAAAAAATTAATTAATCGCAAAATTTTATCCCCTTATATCATGATTAACGAGTTTCTTTATGCAAAGTATACTTACCGCAATACTTGCAAAACTTATTGAGCTCCAAGCGTTTGGTTCGATTGGGGTTGGCGGGAATCGTATAATTCCGTGAACCGCAAACTGAACAAGCCAGAGCAACTTTTCTTTGTGCCATAGCGGCACCTCCTTACAAGCATAGTAATAATAGCATTCAAAAACAATTCCGTCAATTTATCTCGCCGTCAAATTTGCGCCGGCAGCGTTCAAAAGCGTTGATAATTCCTCTTTGGGCTTTGGGATCCAAATCCGCATAACCATTTTCACTGAGCATCAGGTTAAACGCCCGCTTTTCCAATGGTGAACAGCTGCTGTATAGTTTGCGGAGTGCATCATCGACGATCACCGCATCAATTGGACTACTAGCTGAGTTATCGGCGATTTTGGCAGCGTAAAAATACTCGTTGGCTTCAAATGATGTCAATGGTTCTACCGGCACCCGTTTTTGGGCATTGTTGGTGCGAATCAGGTCAAACAAGCGGTTTCGCAGATTGTGACTGAAAAAGGTTCCAAAACTGACTTTTCTCGCAGCTTCAAACCGGCACGCCGAGCGAAACAGAACCATTCGGGCTTCCTGGTCCAGGTCGTCTTTATCGTAGCCGTTGATATAATACTGGCGTTTGTACTTGCGGACGATTGGATAATATTGGTGAAATAGCTGCGCAAAGGCCTCTTCATTTCGTTTAGCTGTTTGACGAATCAGTTCAAGTCGATTGTTAGGTAACATATTGTTATCCCCCTCAGATGTTTTTATTAATCAGATTCGATTACGAAAAACATTAACGGAGGATTCAACTTCCGGCAAGACGAACCAGCGTTCATTCAGTGAATATCCCACCTATACCAATTTTAAAATATCAGCATCCTAATATTTTTATTGACCATCATGTATCATTTTGTCCCGCAGCTTCTCTAATTCAAGGAGCTGTTTGGCGTCAAATGGCGTGTGGCGAAACACTTGGCCTTGATCAGTCATCTTGCGCGCTTCAGTATCAACTTCCTGTTTGGCACGCTGAACGTCTCTGAGCAATTCTCTAGCGGGGATCCGCAATGCGCCGGCAGCAAAAATCGTCCATTGCTCGGCTTGATCGCTGGTAGCAACGATCACCTGGGTAAATCGATTTTGCTTACGATGGGCCAAGGCCTCAATGTAACTATCGGCAGTCTGATCCTTACTGGTCCAGACAATCTCCATATCAAACTTACGGAAGCTTTTTGAATTACCGGGAACATACATCGCGTCAAAAACGACGATCATATTGATGTCCCGGTACTTTTTATATTCCGACAATTCAGCCAGCAGTTGATCGCGGGCATCTTCTAAACGGTTGGCCTGCTTGAGCTTGTTGAGGTGCGGCCAATTACCGATCATATTATAGGCATCAACAATTAACAGGTCTTCTTTCATTATTTCTCACCGACTTTATTTTGATAATGGGTGGCGGGAATTAAAGCCCTGATAAATCAAAATGCTGGCTGCAACGCTCGCATTCAGGCTTTGAATATCTCCCACCATTGGAATGGTCAACATTTCGTCGACCTGTTTCTTCAACAGCGGGGAAATTCCCTTACCCTCGTTGCCGATAATAACGGCGATTGAGCCTTTGGCATCCCAACGACGGTAATCAGTTCCGGAAACATCAGTCCCAAAAACCCACATTCCGCGTTGTTTTAATTCTTTAATGGTTGCCGACAAATTGGTCACGCGGGCAACCGGAACCCGTTCAATGGCTCCGGCTGAAGTTTTGGAAACCGTGGCCGTTAATCCCACGGCTCGGTGCTTGGGAATGATAATGCCAGACACCCCGGCAGCATCGGCAGTCCGAATAATTGACCCTAAATTATGAGGATCTTCGATATTGTCCAGAATCACAAAGAACGGTTCAACCGCTTGCTTCTTGGCATTGGCAAATAGATCGTCAATCGTTGCATACTTAAAGGCTGCAATTGATAATACCACCCCTTGATGATTTTGGTTATTGGAAAGCTTGTCCAGCTTTTGCTTTGGAACCTTTGAAATCACCAGCCGCTTTTTATGCGCCAATTTCATGATTTCAGAGATAATATTGTCGTCATCTTTGATTCCTGACTGGATAAACAGTTTGTTAACCGGGTTTTCACTCTTTAACGCCGCAACCACGGGGTGTCTGCCAATCACAAACTCTTCGGGCTGATCCTGACTGTCATCGCTGCGATGATCTTGACTACGATTATCATTCTTCATGTTTGAGGTTCCCACTTTCTACTTGTTCAATGCACCAATTTGCGATTTCTTTCATTCGATCCGTCTGGTCACTTAATGATAGGTAGCCAAAGACCGCTTCAAACCCGGTTGAAATGCGGTAGGTAATCACGTCGGTATTCTTGGCGTGGGTGTGACTGTTGGCATTTCGGCCGCGTTTGAAATAGTCCCACTCGGTTTCATTAAGCAGACCATCTGTTTTCATTAAATCAATTAAAGCTGCCTGCGCCTTTGCGGATACATAGTTGGTAGCAACATGCTGCAGGCGCTTAGGCTTGGTCAACCCCTGGGCAATCAAATGCCGGCGAATGAAAACTTCGTACGCGGCATCCCCCATGTACGCCAAGGCAATCCCGTTTAACTGGGAAAAATTATCAATCATTAAAGTTGTTATTCCTTTCTAAACCGGGTTCCCTGTGGCGTATCTTCCAGCACAATTCCCCGGGCTTTAAGTTCTTCTCTGATTTCATCACTGCGAATAAAGTCTTTGTCATGGCGAGCCTGTTCCCGTTCGTGGATCAGTGACCAAATCTCATCATCTTTTAGTTCACTTTGCTCAAGCTTAATGCCAAAGACACCGGACAATTGACGCAGGGTATTGATAATAAACTGCAGGCTCAATTTGAAGACAGTCTCGCGTTCACTATAAGTGTTGGCAAATTTTGCCAGTTCATAAACGGCGGCAATCCCGTTTTGGACGTTAAAATCATCGTCCATCGCGTCAGTAAAGTCAGCGACAATCTGGCGGACTTCCTGGTCGGTTTTGGGATCATCACCCTCGTCAGCATTATGAAGCCGATATTCAAGGTTATTGAAAGCCGTCTGCAGCTTTTTCAAGTTGCTGCTGGCTTCTTTAACACTGGCATCACTGTACTGGATTGGACGGCGATAATGGGTGGTCGACATCAATAGCCGAATCACTTGGCCGTCCAAATTCTTAAGCAAATCATGAACCGTGATGAAGTTTCCCAGTGACTTACTCATTTTTTCGTTATCGTCACCAATTGTCACGAACCCGTTGTGCATCCAGTATTTAACAAACGTCTGGCCGGTGTTGGCTTCGCTTTGAGCACGTTCATTCTCGTGATGCGGGAAAATTAAATCTTCTCCACCACCGTGAATATCAATCGTTTTTCCCAAGTACTTGGTGGACATGACTGAGCATTCAATATGCCATCCCGGCCTTCCCTTTCCCCAAGGAGAATCCCACGAAATTTCATCGCCTTTGGACTTTTTCCACAAGGCAAAATCAATCGGGTCTTCCTTTTTAGCCATTTCTTCAGGATTAACGTGCTGGCTGGCACCGATTTCCAATTGATCAACGTTGATGTGTGGCAAGGCACCATAACTTTTGAACTTTCGAGCCCGGAAATAAACGTCACCGTCAACATCGTAGGCATAGCCTTTATCGACCAAGGTTTTAACGAAGTCGATAATTTCAGGAATGTTCTTAGTGGCCCGGGGGTGAATCACGTTGCTTGAAATGTTCAGCGCAGCCGTGTCCTGCATAAATGCGTTGATATACTTGTCGGCAATCGCGCCAACTGTCGTATGGTTCTGTCGAGCAGCATTAATCATCTTGTCGTCGACATCAGTAAAATTCGAAACGTACTTGACTTGATACCCCCGATACTCCAAGTATCTGCGAACAGTATCAAAGGCAATCGCGCTTCTGGCATTTCCAATATGAATGTAGTTGTACACGGTTGGGCCACAGACATACATTTTAACAACACCTGGGGTGATGGGTTCAAATTTTTCTTTTTTTCGCGTGAGGGTATTAAATATCTGCAACATTTCGAATTCCTCTCTTTATCTTTTATATTCAAATAATATCATAATTCACATTGTTTTATTACTTTAACTATAACCCATAATAAAAGGTCTCGCTGTAAATGCAACGAGACCAATCGAATCAATAATATTTTTTATAAATTACGCTTTATCGATTTGAGCCAGTGTTTCTTTGATATGCGCGATGGCTTTTTGCTTTCCGACCAGTTCAACGGACTCTGGTAGTTCCGGACCGTGCATTTCGTGGGTCACGGCAATTCGGATTGGCATCCATAATTGACGTCCCTTGATCTTAGTGTCCTTCTGGATGGCTTTGATGACTTTAAAGATTTCAACGGAGTCAAAAATGTCGAGTTTTTGAATTCGCTCAAGAAATTCTTTTAAGACCACCGGAGCCGTTTCATTGGAAATCTCTGCCAATGCATCACCGTCAATTTGTTCCGGCTCTTGAAAGAAGACCGAGGCCATGTCGTTAATCTGAGCCATATAACTCATTTCACGCTTATAGAGCATAATCAACTGACGAGCCCACTCGATTGTTTTGCTGTCGGGATTTTCAGGAATATTCCCACCGGCAATCAACTGGCGCAGCGCCAAATCCATGATCGTACTGTTATCAGCTTCCTTAACGTACTGGTTGTTAATCCATTCCAACTTCTTGGAATCAAATTTGGCAGGTGACTTACTCAAACGAGTCTCGTCATACATCTTGATGAATTCTTTCTTGGTAAAGATTTCATCTTCACCTACCGGAGACCAGCCCAAGAGCAGAATGAAGTTAAACATTGCATCAGGCAGATAACCCAATTTGCGATATTGCTCAATAAATTGGAGGACTGATTCGTCACGTTTACTTAATTTCTTACCGGTATCAGCGCTGATGATCAAGCTCATATGCCCAAATCTTGGTGCCTGCCAGCCAAAAGCTTCGTAAATCATCAACTGCTTTGGCGTATTGGCAACATGATCATCTCCACGAAAAACGTGGCTAATCTTCATTAAATGATCATCGCAGACAACGGCAAAGTTGTACGTCGGCATGCCATCACGTTTCCGGATGACAAAATCACCGCCAATGGTATCCGAATTAAAGGAAACTTTGCCCTTTACGATATCATCCCAAGCATATTCATGGTTCTTGGGAACTCGGAATCGAATAACCGGCTTTAAACCCTTGGCCTTGGCGTCAGCAATTGCTTGGGCCTTCTGGTCTTCGGTCATTCCTTCGTATTCATATTCATAATGAGGCATTTCGCCGCGTGCTTTTTGGGCATCACGGTCGGCAGTGAGCTGCTCCTCAGTCCGGTAGGATTCATAAGCTTTACCCTCATCGATCAACTGTTGAATCAATGGTGTGTAAATATCTTTTCGTTCTGATTGACGATAAGGACCATAATCGCCACCAACATCGGGACCTTCATCCCAGTCAAGACCGAGCCACTTTAGATTATCCAGTTGACTCTTCTCGCCGTCGGCAACATTTCGTTTGGTATCAGTATCCTCGATCCGAATGATGAATTTACCCTTGTTGTGACGGGCAAATAAATAGTTAAAAATGGCTGTACGTGCATTGCCGATATGCAAGTGGCCGGTTGGACTTGGAGCATAACGAACTCGAATTGCATTGTTTGCCAATGTATAACGCCTCTTTCTTAAAAATAATCAAAATTTTGTCAGTGTTTAAAGTGTACAATGAACTTCGCCAAAAATAAAGGGAAGGCGGCTACTTCTTGTTATTTGACCCATTCTTGCCATTCCCTTTATTCTGATCAGGCTTATCGGTAATGTTCTTGGTCGAATGTTCCGGACGGGCGAAGACCATTTTACCTGCATCTGTTTGAATAGCACTGGTTACGACAACATCAATGTGATCATTCAAGAAGTATCGACCGTCTTCGACAACGACCATCGTCCCGTCATCCAAATAAGCGACCCCCTGTTGGCGTTCGGTTCCGTTTTTAACAACCATCACGTTCAACTTCTGGCCGGGCAGAATCTTCTGCCGCAGCGAGTTGGCAAGCGCATTAATGTTAAATACCTGGACGTTTTGGAATTGAATCACTTTGTTCAAGTTGAAATCATTGGTGATAATTACACCATCAACGTCTTTGGCAAGCTGGATCAACTTACTGTCAACTTCTGGAATGTCCTCGTAATCCTTCTCGTAAATTTCGATCGGAATCAGATCTTCGTTCTGCAGCTTGTTTAAAATATCCAGGCCGCGGCGACCGCGAACGCGTTTGACACTGTCACTGGAGTCGGCAATGTACTGCAATTCATACAACACAAACTTGGGAACTAACAAGGTGCCTTCAATAAACCCGGTTTTGACAACGTCATAAATTCGACCATCAATCAAAATGTTGGTATCCAGAATTTTGTAGTGATGATAGTTCTTATCGACTGGTTTATCGATAATCTTTTCGTCGCCGGCCTTGGCAGTTTCTGACTTCCGCCGGGATTGAAACATTTTTCGCCAGCGATCACTCTGCGTATTGCCAATTCGGAAACCAAAATAGCCCAGTACCAACATTAAGATCGTTGGAATCATGGTATTCAAGAAGAACGTGCGGGTTCTGAAGAATACAATCGAAATCAGGATGGCAACCACCAGCCCGATAATCAGGCCCAAGGTCCCAAAAAATAACGACAACGGACTTTGCTTTGTCAATCTGACTTCCACCCGATCGACCGCTTTGAGAATATAATTGCCGGTTAACAACGAAATAAAATAAAAAATAATTGCACCCACAACTGCGTTTGTCGCAGTGTTGTTAAACAGCGTCCCATAGCGGACTTGGAATATCAGCCAGATCATCGGAAAATAACTGGCTCCAATTGCGGCGCCGGCTAATGTAAATACAATTCTAACAATTCTCTTTCTTTTCAAAAATATCGCCTTCTCTCAATTTTCCTTTAACCAAGTGCAAGCTTTAAAGCTTGAGCAAGGGTTGAAACCCCAACTACCGAAATGCCAGTTGGTGGATTCCAGCCCTGAAGATTGTTGGCTGGAACCAAGACCCGTTTGAAACCGAGTTTTTGGGCCTCGGCAACCCGCTGCTCAATTCGGGTAACGCGGCGAACTTCACCGGTTAGCCCAAGTTCGCCGACATAACACTCCGTCGGGCTGGTGCCGCGGTTTTTGTAGGATGAAGCGATGCTGACCGCAATTGCCAAATCAATGGCCGGCTCATCCAGTTTAACGCCCCCGGCCGCCTTTAAGTAGGCATCCTGATTCTGCAGCATCAATCCCGCCCGCTTTTCCAAAACAGCCATAATCAACGACACCCGATTGCGGTCCAGCCCAGTGGCAGTTCGTTGCGCATTACCGAAAACCGAGGCCGTTACCAGAGCCTGAATTTCAACCAGGATTGGTCTGGTTCCCTCCATGGAAACAACAATGGCCGACCCGGTAGCGTCTTTCAGCCGTTCTTCCAAGAAGATTTCTGAAGGATTCTTAACCTCCCTCAGGCCGTCAGTCCGCATTTCAAAAACGCCCAGTTCATTGGTCGAGCCAAAACGGTTTTTGACAGTCCGCAAAATCCGGTAGGAATGGTGCAGGTCACCTTCAAAATACAGCACGGTGTCGACCATATGCTCCAAAATCTTCGGCCCGGCAATCGCACCACCTTTCGTCACGTGGCCAACGACGAATACGGTGATTCCCTGACCCTTGGCAATGTTCATTAAATCGGCGGTCACTTCTCGAATCTGTGCCACCGATCCAGTCGCTGACTGCAGCTCTGGAATCTGCATGGTTTGAACCGAGTCGATGACGACAGCATCTGGTTTCATCTCGTTAATGGTATCTTTGATGACATCCATATCGGTTTCGGGGTAGACATAAAGATTTTCCCCATTGACACCAAGCCGATCAGCCCGCATTTTGATTTGGGAAGCACTCTCTTCACCTGAAACATACAGAATCTTACCGGATTTACTGAGCTGACCGGAAACCTGCAGCATCAAAGTTGATTTACCAATGCCGGGGTCTCCGCCAATTAAGATCAGCGATCCTGGAACCACGCCTCCGCCGAGGACCCGGTTAAGTTCTTCCATGTCGGTTTTGAAACGAATGTCCTTATGGAACTCAACTTTATTAATTGATTCGGGCTTATTGTCATGGATACCGTTTCTGCGAAGGCTTTGGGTTGCCATTGTGCTATTTTTTGGGGTGATGGTTTCTTCAACCAAGGTGTTCCATTCATTACAGTTCGGGCAACGTCCCAAATATCTTGGGGAAATGTAGCCGCAGTTCTGACATACAAATTGGGTTTTAACTTTTGCCAACTAAATTCTCCTCTTATACTTACACTATCAATATTTTAGCACTTTATGAATCAAGGTTGACGAAATGCCGGCGGACTTTACATCATCTTATAAATTATTGACCTGATGAACCAAAACCACCGCTTCGGGTCTGTTTTTTGCGTTGGTCGTCCTGGTCCGCCAACAGATACGGCAGGAAAATGCCTTGAGCAATCCGTTCGCCTTTCTTGATCTTAATGTCAGTGATCCCAAAGTTGAGGATCTGAACAAAGATTTCGCCCTCATTACTGCGATTATTATAATAATCAGAATCGATCACGCCGATACCGTTTGGAATCACCAATCCACGTTTTAATGGGTTGCTGGATCGATTGGCAATCACGAGCACTTCATCAGGCTGCATATAGGACTTAATCCCCGTTGGAATTAAGAATGGCTTAAGCACTTTTTTGGCCTCGGCAATGCTGTCTTCCCGAACCGTTTTCTCATGTTTAAGTGCCCAAAGGACTTTCAAAAAATTCAATTTCCAGATAGATGGAATCACCATATCGGCAGCACTTTCAAAGTCATATCCTGCTGCGTTCTCCGTCGTTCGGTAAGGCAGGCTTAAGTTTTCGTCTGCATATTTTGAGACAATTTCAAATCCACGTTTCATATGTCTGGCTCCTTCTGTCAATATATTCTATTATTGTAGTATAAACTATGTGAAGCTGTTTGCACAGATTGACAAAGATGGTAAAGTATCGCAGTATAATGGTGTAGTAAAACCTTTAAACAACTTTGAAATGAGGGAACAAATATGAAACATCAAGACGAGTTGAAGCAGTCTGTGGGGAAGGCCGCTGTTAAGTTCATCGAAGACGGCATGACCGTTGGTTTGGGCACTGGATCTACCGTCAAATTCATGGTCGATGCTTTGGGCGAACGAGTGAAGTCCGAACACCTCTCAATTGTCGGTGTCCCAACCTCAGAACGGACCCGTGAACAGGCCAACAGTCTCGGTATTAAAACCAAGGGATTAGACGAGATTGACCATATTGATCTAACCATCGATGGCGCTGACGAAATTAACCGGACCTTCCAGGGAATCAAGGGTGGCGGTGCCGCTCATCTTTGGGAAAAGATCGTGGCAATTAATTCCGATAAAAACATGTGGATTGTCGACAGCAGCAAAATGGTTGATGAGTTGGGTTCATTCCCACTCCCTCTAGAAGTCATCCCTTACGGCAGCCATCAACTGCTTAAACGCCTTGATGCCAAAGGTTATCACCCAAAGTTTAGGATGAATGGCGATCAGTACGTCAAAACCGACTCCAACAATTACGTGATTGATTTGCACTTAGGCCAAATTGAACGGCCCCACCATTTGGCGCTTGAATTAGACCAAATGACCGGAATCGTCGAACATGGACTGTTCCTCGACCTGGTTAACACAGTCATTGTTGGCCGTGAAGATGGACCGCAGACCATTCAAGCCCGCTAATTGAATAAAAACTGACAACAGCCGGAAATGCGATCAAAACGATTCGCAGCCGGCTGTTTGCCGTTTAAAAGCACCCTGCTCACTAGCCCTTTTTAATAAATGAGCGTAAAATAAGATTCTATTAAGGAGAGTGATCATTTTTGACAGCAGAAATTAATTTAGATCAAATCAGCAAGTACCAGAAGAATCTTGATAATCGAAAAGATTCGAAAGTGATTGAACGGGCAGTTACCCATCAGGGCATTTTGGAAAGCAGCGAGGACTTTACCGCTGAAGGCAAAATGAGCCCGGTATTTTCAATCGATCTTTCAACTGGAAAAGTTGCTGATCAAAAGCAAAGTGGTCGATGCTGGATGTTTGCCGCCCTCAATACGATGCGCATTCACCTCATGAACACTTATAAAGTTCCGGATGATTTCGAACTATCCCAAAACTACACCAACTTCTGGGATAAATTTGAAAAGGCCAATTATTTCTTGGAAAACGTCTTAAAAACTGCCGACCAGCCGCTAGATTCACGCAAAGTTGCCTGGTTGATGGCAACGCCACAACAAGATGGCGGTCAATGGGATATGCTTTGTGCCCTAATTGAAAAATATGGGATCGTTCCCAAGTCGGCAATGCCGGAAACCTTCAACAGTAATCGCTCATCTCAGCTCAACAAGTTCTTGAACCTGAAGCTTCGTCATGACGCCGTTGCCTTACGTGAATTGGTTGCTGACAAGGCATCCGAAGCTAAGATTGCCGAAACCAAGGACAATATGATGAGTGAAGTATACCGCATGTTGACCTACGCACTCGGTGAACCAGCCACCAAATTTGACTTCGAATACCGCGACAAGGATAAGAATTATCACTTTGACGCTGGCATCACCCCACAAGAATTCTTCAAAAAATACGTTAACTTAAACTTGGAAGACTACGTTTCCCTGATCAACTCACCCACTGATGACAAGCCATTCAATAAGACCTACACAATTGAAATGTTGGGCAACGTTGTCAATGGCCGGCCGGTCAAACATTTGAACCTGGAAATGTCTGAACTCAAAAAGTTGGCAATTAAACAGCTGCAAAATGGCGAATCCGTTTGGTTCGGAAGTGACGTTGGCCAAAGTTCCAACACCAAAAAAGGAATCATGGACACCAGCCTCTACGCACCCGACGAATTATTCGATTCAGATTTGTCGATGTCAAAAGCTGAACGTTTGGATTACGGCGAAAGCTTGATGACCCACGCCATGGTGATTACCGGAGTCGATCTGGTCGACGGCCAACCAACCAAGTGGAAGGTTGAAAACAGCTGGGGCGAAAAAGTCGGCACCAAAGGCTACTTCGTGATGAGTGACGACTGGATGAACGAATTCGTGTACCAGTTCGTGATCAACAAAAAGTACCTCACCGACGAACAGCTTGAAGCCCAAAAACAAGAACCAACTGTTTTGAAGCCTTGGGATCCAATGGGTGCCTTAGCCTAAGAATTTGTTCTTAAATGATAAATACGACAAGTCAGGTTATCTGATTTGTCGTATTTTTTATGGTCTATTAAATTGCAACGAACTACTCCATGAACGATTTACTGATAATGTTTAATTGCTCATCAAAATCGTATCGAATCGGCTTGCCGTTAGGAACCTCCACGTTGGGGATTTCTTCATCTGAAATATTTTCCAGAAATTTGATCAAAGCGCGTAAGGTACTTCCGTGAGCAACAATCAATTGGTTCTTGTTGTCTAACAAGTTCGGCGCAATCTGATCAACCCAGTATGGAATCAATCGCTGTTGTGCCATTTCCAGACTTTCTCCCAATGGAATTTGGACACCGTAACGCTCATAACGGGGATCCTCGTCCCGCTTGGTCAAAAGCGGCGGCACAACGGTAAAACTTCGCCGCCAAATTTTGAGCTGCTTTGCGCCCACTCGTTCTTTGACTTTAAGTTTATTTTTCCCACGAAGGCCACCGTAGTGACGTTCGTTAAGGCGCCAGGATTTATGCTCAGGAATAAAGTTTTGACCAATTTCATCCAAGACAATGTTGGTGGTAATAATCGCCCGTTTCAGAAACGACGTATGAACGTCATCGAACTGAATCTGAGATTTGGCGATCACTTTCCCAGCACTGTGAGCCTGTCGAACCCCTTTATCGGTCAAAGGTACATCGCTCCAGCCGGTAAAAATGTTGTCCCGGTTGGCTTGGCTTTCTCCGTGGCGCATGATGACTAGTGTCGGCACGTTTACATCCTCTTTGCTCAAATTAATTTGTTCACAAATAAATCCATAAAAAAGATGACCGAAGCCACCTTCTAATCTTCTCAACCTCTCAAGTCGTTGTGTGAACAGACTCAGTGTAGCATTTCTCCTAAAGCTTCTCAACCAAAACCATTAGAACCGGAATCATGATCAGACTCAACAACGTGGTTTCAGCCACCATGATTGAAGCATATTCAGAATCAGCATGATACAACCTGGAAACAACCGGCGCATTGGTCATAATCGGCATTGCAGACTGCATGATGAAAACTTGTTTCATCATCACCGGCATTGGCGTTGGAATGACCAATAGCGACATAATGATTGGGGCCAGCATAAACCGCCCAAACAAAATCAAGAAGTTGCTGCGGTCAAAATGAACGTTAGTTAAGTCAACACTATTGATGGAAATTCCAATAAAAATCATGGACAGTGGAATCGTTAAATTCCCTATGTAATTAAAATCCTGCATCAAAAAATCAGGCAGGGTGACGTGCATCAATACCAATACGACACCGACCATGAAACCAAGCAAAGGCGGTGAAAAAACCTTCTTGAGGGTTTGCTTCCAATTAAATGAAGCCTCACCTTTGCCATCTTTTTGGATCAAATAAACCCCCAGTGTCCAAAAGAATGTCGTGTTGGCCATATAGTAGACCAACACAAACGGCAAACTGGATTTTCCAAACAGCGCCATGTTAACCGGCAGTCCAACAAAAACGGTGTTCGAGTTGGAAAACATGGACATGAACAACCCAGAATGCATTTTGGGGATCTTGGCAAATTTGACCACAAAGATTGAAACAATGTAGAGTGACAGCATCGAAACGACTGGGAAAAATAAGTCAGGAAGTGTGGTCAGCAGCTTCTTGGCAGTAAATTTTTCCATAATGGTTGAAATCATGTAGGCCGGTAGGGCAACCTGGGTTACCAGGCGCGCAATCATGCTGGTCATCTTACCGTCAAACCAATCGTTTCTGGCTAACACAAACCCCAAGGCAATCATAATCAGGATAATTAAAACCCCAGAAACAGCATTATAAAAAACTTCCATAAACATTCCTCAATTCTAAAAATCAATAACAATGAATTATTATAACACAATTAGAATCCACAGCCGGTTATAATTTTTGGTATAATTGAACAAGTTGGTCACAACAGATGTTACAATTATTAAATAATGTTTAAATAACCGAAGATTTCTGCAATCAAGTCCAAATCTGCCATATACTTTTGGGAGAATTTTTTGTAAATGAGGAGTCAATATGCCATCAGATAAAGATAACAATAATGATTTTGAACCAGTGTATTCTCGTCGATCGGACAAGAAACCCCACTATAAGAAAAAGAACCACCGTCGAAGAAGAATTATCGGCTGGAGTATCTTTTTCGTCCTGCTGATCGCCTTGGGCGGTGGCCTGGTCTGGGGATACGGCGCATACAAGAGTGCCAAGTCGACCTTCAAGAAGACCTACGATTCAACCAATGTTACCAAAGCTCGAAACGTTTCGTCAGTGATCCAGCAAGGAAAGCCACTGTCAATCCTGCTATTGGGAACTGATACAGGTGCCTTGGGTCGTCACGACACTGGTCGGACGGATACGATGATTGTCGCATCTGTCAACGCAAAGAAAAAGACCATTCATTTGACCAGTATTGCCCGGGACACCAAGGTGGTCGTCCCCGGCGACACCCAGCCATATGAAAAGATTAACGCCGCTTATACAATTGGTGGCGCCGGAACAGCCGTTAAGACCGTTCAAAATCTGCTCGATATTCCGGTCGACTTCTACGCGATCATCAACATGGGCGGTTTGGAAAAAATGGTCAATGCGGTTGGTGGCGTGGACGTGACCCCACCACTGACGTTCCAGTATGGGGCTGCAAATGTCGTCAAAGGCAAGAAAATCCATCTAAATGGTCGCCAAGCTCTGGACTACTCCAGAATGCGTGATGACGATCCACGTGGTGATTATGGTCGCCAGGCGCGTCAACGACAGATTATCAAGAAGTTAGTCATGAAGGGGCTTAACATTACCTCCCTTCCCCGTTACAAATCAATCCTCTCGTCACTGTCCGGCAACATGAAGACGGATATGACTTTCGACGATATGATCGCCATCCGGGCAAAATATGGCGACGCCACTCATCACATTAAGTCACAAACCCTTCAGGGAGAAAACGCAATGATCGATGGTCTTTCCTACCAAGTGGTTCCTCAAAACGAACTGCTGCGGGTTTCCAACGACATTCGAACATCCCTTGGCTTGGCGAAGTCAACCAAGCTTCAAACCAGTCAAACAGATACCGATGACGGTCAAGGGGCAACCCAATCATCATCGACATATAATGGCTATTAAATAATCATGAACCATAAAATAGCGGCTCAGATAAAAGCAAACCAACTTTTATCTGAGCCGCTATTTTTTCACAATCAATTTTATGTAACTTTTGCTTTTTAAACCAATACCCCGGCATAGTAGCCAAGAACTCCGATAACGAATAGCCCCAGAATAATCCAGATTGGCGAAATTCGCCTACGGATCAGCCAGACACAAACCAGGGTCAAGGCAACCGGAGCAATCACGTTAAGGCCGCCATTAATCATCGTGTCCACGAACTGGGAAATCGTTGAACTGCCAAAGAGTCCCCGAACTGATGCAAAATCAACGGTGACCCACCGAGCAACAATCACGCCCATCATAAAGACGCCAAACATTGAAGTGGCGCTCCCAACGTACTTAATAATCCCGGTATTAAACAGGTTAATAATATCGGCTCCCCGACGATAACCGGCCATTTGAGTCATATAACGAAAGACCAGCCGTAAAACGTTCCACGCAATAAAGAATAGAATTGGTCCCATCATGCCATAGCCACTCAAAACCAGACTGGCAGCAAATGCCGATAGAACCGGACGGATCGTGCCTAACCAAACCGGATCACCAAAACCACCCATTGGCCCCATCATAGCAGTCTTAACGGCATTAATCGTGTCATCACTAATATCGGCACCATTTGCCCGCTGTTCTTCCATTGACAAAACCACTCCAGTAATCAGGGACTGCATAATTGGTGCGGTGTTAAAAAAGCCCAAATGGCGCTTCAACGCAGCTTTACGTTGGTTCATATCCGGATACAATCGTTTAATCGCAGGCGCCATTATATAAGCAAATCCGAGGTTTTGCATCCGTTCAAAGTTCCACGATCCCTGCTCAGTGCCAGAGCGCCAAAAGGTCCGGAAAAAATCGATCTGACGAAGATGAATCGGTTGATGGGAATCGTGAATCATATTTTGATTATTTGCCATTTATACCCACCAACTCCTATAAATCATCAAGTTCTTTGTCAAAGTCATCTAAATCGTCTTTACCTTCCCCATCGCCGCCGGTTGAGCCATGTCGTCTACTCTTAAGCCAAACAAAGCTGATGGCCGCAACCAAGCCTAATCCTGCTAAAATAAAAAGATTAATCTTCGTAAAAATGGCAATTAAAAAACCAACGATAAACCAAATCCATAAAGAGCGGCTGACCATCATGTTAATCAGGTTGGCGAATCCAACTGCCGACACCATCCCAATTGAGATGGCAATGCCATTTGTGATCCCCGCTGGAATTTGCTGCATTAACTGATGAATCAATTGAGGAGATATCAGCATCACGAGTCCCGTCGGAATCAGGACTCTCAGCCCTTGAATTCCCAAGCTCAGCAGATGAATGCGATCAATCTGCTGGATTTGACCATTTTCGGCAGCTTGGTCGGCCGTATGGATAAATTTGACAATTGATTTACGGATGGTGACGTTCAAAAGTTGGCCAACAACCGCAAAGGGAACGGCTAAGGCAATCCCGTGTTTAATACTTAAGGCGGCCGGACCGCACACTAAAAGAGCCGAGACGACTGCCGGCAGCGCGATATCCGGTGCAACAGAAGCACCAATATTGATCCAGCCAATCGTGATCATTTGTAAAATTGCGCCCAGCATAATGCCAACACCGACGTTGCCAATTGCCAAACCGATCAGCGTACAAGCAATCATTGGCTGGTACACCTGCCATTCGTCAAGAATGCCATCCATTCCGACCACAAATGCGACCAACAAAACCAGGCTGGTTGAAACTAAGCTCATTGAATTCCCCTCGGTTCCTTAAAAGCCCTTTTTATCCAACAGGGTCAACAAATTTTCCTTTTTTTCAGCAGGAATTTTTTGAGCATAGACATCTAGATGAAAGTCATTTGCCAATGTTCGAATTTGTTTGGCGATATCTCCATTCATCGAAATGGCGTCGGTAAGCATCGTCATTCCGTCGTTATAGGCAATGCTGCCGATATTGATGCCAATCTTGGAAAAATCGATGCCGCCTTCTGCTAATTTCAACATGTCAGCCACCGTTTCGGTCAACAACAACGTGTTGAAGGAATCAAACCTGGAGTCGAAATAGGCTCGGATCATCTTGTTAACGGTGACGACATTGGCTTTGACACCAGGCGGTGCCACTTGGGTAATCAATGTTTTCCGCAAAGGATCTTTGGCAACAGAATCAGAGACCACCATAATCCGGTTCGGCGTCACCGCCCGTGTCCAAAAAGTTGCCACTTGGCCGTGCAGCAAGCGGCTGTCGACTCTCGCAAGGCGAATATCCATTGTCATTATAAATCATCTCCCAAATCGTCATCATTATCAGTAGAAACTTCAAACTGACGGATCGAATCGTCAGCAATCTCATTGATCTTATTAACTAATTCACTCAGGGTTGAATTTCGGGCCATGTAGGCCTCCAATAGAATCGGCAGGTTGACTCCGGCAACTAATGCAATCGATTGCGGATTCTTGGCTGCAAATTGGGCGGCGGCATTAAACGGCGACCCACCCCACAAGTCTGCCAAAATCAACGTTGGCGTGTCCTCAGGAAAGTCAGCCAATGCAGAAGCGACCTTATCACTAAGCGAATCCACCCCGTCATTTGCGGCCAGACTTACCCAACCAACCTGTTCCTGTTTGCCGGCAATCATTTCTGCGGTCGTCACTAAGCTTTTGGCAAAATTGCCGTGGCTCACAACCAGAATTGAAATCATCTACTCACCCATTTCTTAAATTTGACAAAGTCTGTTCACACCAAATATATCACAAAATAACAATTTCGTTTGCCGGAATTACTGAATAGTTAGTAAGTCTGCGGGCGTCTTTAAATCGTAATCCGTGTCCGCAAAGTCCGCGGTTTTCTTGGTCCGCCAACCGGCCAGGGCAAACTGCACGTTGGCAGCGTGAGCAGCTTGGAGATCAAATTTGGTATCGCCGATATAAATGGTGGCTGCCGGATCAGCGTCTAATTTCTCAATGCCCTTTAAAATCATGTCAGGAGCAGGCTTGCCTTTTTTAATTTCGTTGGAAAAAACAAAGGCATCAAAGTATTGATCCAGTCCAAATTTTGTGACATCCCGGTGAAATTCAGCTTCAACCTTGGAAGTGGCAATCGCGGTTTTGATAGTCGGATCAGCATGCAGTTTCTTAACCACATCCTCAATCCCATCATAAACGTGGGCATATTGGGTGTAATCTTTAATTTTGGCAAACCATTGGTCCCGAATGTCAACCGGGTTCTTGACACCAAGAATTCGAACCGTGTCCATGGAGGTAATCCCAAAGAGCTTAACGACATCTTCATAAGAGAAGTCATAGCCGTTTTCTAGCAGTGTCTTATGTAGTGGTAACATATACATCTTTTCGGTATCAATCAAGGTTCCGTCTACATCAAAAATAAAATATTTCATTCCTGTACTCCAATCGCTTATTATTTGAGCAAAATATCACATGCTACACAATAAAAAAGTCCGAATCACTATTGAGATGATAGTGATTCGAACTTTAACCATGCGGCCAAGAAGATTCGAACTTCCACCGGGATAATTCCCGACAAGATCCTTAATCTTGCGCGTCTGCCAATTCCGCCATGGCCGCATCAACAATTAAAAATTATAGCAGAAATTTTGGCAATTGACAAATGGTTTTTGAAAATTATTCACCGCGAACGGTCGCGCCTTCTGTATCAATTTGCAGCAGCCGCAAACTACCATTTAGATTTTGTTGTGCCAAATCAATTCTTAACTGGGTTAAAGCAGCTTTCTTACCCAGTGTGGCAACCGTAGGACCGGCACCACTCAAGTAAGTACCAAAGATGTCTAACTTGTGGGCAGTTGAACGGATTTGATCAATTTCTGGGACCAGCTCTTTTCTGTAGGGCTCGTGGAGATGATCATTCTCAATCAGCTTAACCGCCTGCTCCCATTTGCCCTGGGCAACCAAGGCGATGAAAACATTCTCCTGGCTGCTGGCATGGACGGCCACGTCATAATCGATTTGTTTCGGCAGCTTCTTGCGACTTTCTACCTCGCTGACACCATCCGGTCGAATATACATTAAGGCCGAGACGTCTGGGACAGGAAGAGTCGCAGCAGTGACGGTTTCACCGTCATATGTCGAAACAACCAAGTTGCCAAGCATCGCAGCAGCAACGCTTTCCGGGTGGCCTTCAATCTTAGTTCCCAAATTAATTTGATCTTCAATTGAAAGCCCCAGATCCCCTAACTTGTTGGCAATTTTAATCCCGGCAACCACTGCGGTTGTGCTGGAGCCCAAACCGTGCGCAATCGGAACATCCGAGATAACGGTCAGTTGATGCGGATGAATATCAGAATCGACCTTTAAGATTGTCTGAACAATGAGGTTGTGCTCATCAGTTGGAATGTCGTGTCCCAAAGCATGGTTGACCTTCCATTCATCTGTCTTTTCCTCAACAATCACCGTGTAATACAGCTGCAGTGCCAACCCAACCGAATCAACACCCGACCCGAGGTTAGTGGTCGTTGCAGGTACTCTGATAATAATTTTTGCCATGTGATGGCTCCTTTCTACGCTCCGATTTGCCGCGTTTGGCTGATTAAATGAAGCTTACCGCGACATCTGCCGCAGACATACTTCACCAGATTGATTCTTCGTCTTCTATGATACTCCAAACCGCAGTCTTCACAGCGATAAATATAACGCGTTTGGACCCTGGTACTCTGGACTCTGGGAGCGTATCTGGAGCCGCCGACCGCTTTTAACAGCTGTTTAAACTGCTTGGTATTGTGTTTGGCGCTGTATCCTGCCAAATGGAGATGATAATGGCAAAGCTCGTGTTTGATAATCCCAATTAATACCGCATGATCAGCCCCGTCGTCCATTTTTGGATTAATGTCGATGTTGTGATCATTGAGGTGGTAACGGCCGCCAGTCGTCTTTAAACGGGCATTAAAATAGGCCCGGTGGGTAAACGGTTTGGCAAAGTATTGCAGCGAAATATGTTCAACGAGTTGCTGTAGTTCTTGATCAGTCATGAGTTCTTTGTTCACCTAACCTTCAGGATCCACCATGGTTAATTGAATCCGGTGACGATCCAGATCCACTGAGTCAATCCAAACGGTCACGATGTCGCCGACCGAAGCCACCTTGCTGGGATCTTTGACGAATGTCCGACTCATTTTGGAAATGTGGACCAAACCGTCCTGCTTAACGCCAATATCAACAAAGACACCAAAGTCAACCACGTTTCTGACAGTTCCCTGCAGTTTCATCCCCGGCTTCAAATCTTCCATCGTCAAAACATCTTTTCGAAGCAACGGCGCAGGCATTTCGTCACGCAGGTCACGGCCAGGCGTTTCGAGGCCCTTGATAATATCTTTCAAGGTGGCAACCCCAACTCCAATGCTTTCAACTTCCTGAGCCAAATTAAGCTGGCTCAAAGCACTTGAAACGGCCGGCTCGCCGAGTTGATTAATGGTCAATCCGTGCTTTTTCAGGAGGCTTTTGGCGGCAGAATAACTTTCCGGATGAATATCGGTGTTATCCAGTGGATTTTTGCCGCCGATGATTCTCAAGAACCCCACCGATTGCTCAAAAGCTTTCGGGCCGAGCCGGGGAACTTGTTTGAGATCAGAGCGGGCACTAAATTCGCCATTTTCATTTCTGAATTTGACGATATTGCCACTGGTCGTTTTGGTCAACCCGGAAATGTGGACCAACAGATCGGGACTGGCAGTATTCAAATTGACGCCAACCCGGTTAACGGCAGTTTCAACCACCGTGTCCAACTGTTCACCCAGTTGTTTCTGCGGAACATCGTGTTGATATTGACCGACACCAATTGCCTGGGGATCAATTTTAACGAGTTCAGCAAGGGGATCTTGGATTCTGCGGGCAATACTGACAGCCGAACGCTGTTCAACACTAAAGTCCGGGAATTCGTCTCTGGCGACTTGACTTGCAGAATAGACCGACGCCCCTGCCTCATTAACAATTACGTAATAAATGGGCGTTTTGATTTCTTTAATTGCATCGGCAACAAATTGTTCAGACTCCCGACTAGCGGTTCCGTTACCGATGGCGATCATTTCAACGTGATTTTGGTTGATGAAATCAATGAACAGCCCTTTGGCAGCCTTACGTTTGGCTTCACTGGCGGGCTTATGGGGATAGATCACCGTTTTGTCCAAATACTTGCCATTTTGATCGACCACCGCTAATTTACAGCCGGTTCGATAAGCCGGGTCAAATCCCATGACAATTTTGCCTTTGAGGGGCGCCTGCATCAGCAAGTTGTACAAATTCTTGCCGAAGATATCGATGGCGTGATCAGCAGCGACTTCGGTCAACTGCTTGCGGATTTCACGCTCGATTGCCGGTCCGATGAAGCGGTGATAGGCATCTTCGATTGCATCGGTAACCACATCGGCAGCAAATCCTTGATGACTGCCGACGGTGTTGGCCTTTAAATGCCACATGATTGGTGCCTCATTGACTTCAATTTTGACCGAAAGCACTTTCTCTTTTTCACCCCGGTTAATGGCCAAGGTTCTAAACGAAGGAATTGATTTGATGGGTTGATTGAAATCGTAATACTGCTGGTAGGTGCCTTCTTCGTCCAACTCTTTACCACCGCGTTTAACTTTGACGACCAACTGACCGTATTGTTGGGTGTTTTGGCGGACCCATTCGCGAAAATCGGCCCGGTCGCCAGCGTCTTCAGCGATAATTTCGTGGACTCCGGCGAAGACTGCGTCAACATCAGGCAGTTCTTTGTCCGGGTCAACATACTGGGCAGCCTGTTGCTTCAAATCGGGGGCAAACGACATGGCGGATTTGGCTAAGGGCTCCAAACCATGTTCTTTGGCAATTGTCGCTTTCGTCCGCCGTTTTTGTTTGTAGGGCAAATAAAGATCTTCAACTTGCTGAAGAACCGAAGCCGCCTCAATCTGCTTTTTCAGTTCAGGGGTTAAGGCATTTTGTTCATCAATAATTTTGATGACTTCCTGCTTGCGCTTGTCCAAAGTTTGGATGCGATGAGCAGCGTCTTGAATGTCTCGAATTTGAACTTCATCCAGATTGGAAGTCCGTTCTTTTCGATACCGGGCAATAAAAGGAACGGTGTCGCCTTCATCCAACATCTTGAGGGTTTCGACGATTTGTTTCTCCCGGATTTTGGGTAAGTCTTGCTGAATCTTATGTGCTAATGTGTTGTCCATGTATTTCCACCTCATCAATAGTGTCACGTTTAATTATAGCAGAATGAAGCAAATGCCGGGGACTCCAACCAGGTTTTCTCAGGAACATAAAAGCCCAAACTGCTGGCAGGAACACTTGTCTGCAGTTTGGGCGGAATGTTGAATGTTAATTTTTTAATTTTGGGAGCTCCTGTTGTGGAGTGGGTTTCTGGTTGGTTGGTTTGAGGAAACGTGCTTCGATGCAACTGACACTGCGATCTAAGCCTCTTTGATTTAAACCCAAACCCGGGATTTTAATCAAAGCGACCTTAGCTCTCCGTGTCAAAGCATTGCTTGTCGCACTCTGGTTGAAACGTGCTTCGCGGGCCTGACGCTAACCTCTAAGCCAACTTTGATTTAAACCCAAACCCGGGGTTCAAACCAAAGTTGGCTTAGAAACCGCGTCACCCAGCCCGCTTCGCACTCTTTAAATTTCTCCCATAATCCGCGTAGTCGTACTGGAAACCTTAGCGATACTATTTTCCTGATCCTTCTCAGCTTGGTTGAACTTATCAACGTCCACCGTTGAAGCCTGCGGGTCAATACTGTCCGTCATTGCCTGGCAGGCGTTGGCATAGTCCTCATAATGACGAACCAGCAACTTGTGCTTGCCTAACAATTTAACCGGCACAGCCACCTGCTCAAGCTTGTTCACGTTATCTTGGTACTTATCGGTTCCGGATTGAAAATGGGCTTGAATGCCCGCCAGCTGATCACTGGTCAAATCAGCAACCGTTTGGTTATCAATTGCCTTTCTGAGTGTTTCATAATCGGCGTTTAAATCCTCACCGTTTTTTGACGTCTCATCAATCACGTCCGAGACGGTTTTTGCATATCGCTGCATATCTTGTGGTTTCAAAATATCAGCCTCCATTCAATTTTATTTATGGGAAATGTGTCTCTGAATGTATTTTACTACTTCTGAAACAACAACGATCATAAAGCCACCGAAGACGACGACCAGCCACTGTGAAGCGGTCAACTCAGTCACGTGGAACATCTCGTTGAATCCTGGGATGACAATCGTCATGATCAACAGCACGGCCGATCCCAAAAGTGCCCAGTTAAAGAATTTATTCTTAAACATGCCAATTCTAAAGATTGACTCATGGATGGTCTTCGAGTTAAAGGCATGGAACAATTGAATGAGTCCCAGAGTTGCATAGGCCATCGTCAAAGCATCCGCATGGGCCAACGCATCTGAAGCATGAACCGGGTTGGTGATGGCAAATGCATAAACACAAAGGGTAATAAAGCCCTCAAAAAATCCCTGATACAAGATGTTGCTCATGATCCCACCGGACAAGAAGTTGGACGTTCGTCCCCTGGGTTTGCGTTTCATAATACCGGGTTCTGCCGGCTCAACGCCTAAGGCAATTGCCGGGAATGTATCGGTTACCAGGTTGATCCACAAAATCTGAACCGGCGCCAAGATCTGCCAACCCATCATCGTCATCACAAACAAGGTCAAGACTTCCCCCAAGTTGGCGGAAAGCAGATACTGGAGTGACTTTTGAATGTTGGCAAACACCTTGCGGCCGGCTTTAACCGCAGTTACGATCGTGGCAAAGTTATCATCGGCCAACACCATGTCAGAGGCTTCTTTGGAAACCTCGGTTCCGGTAATTCCCATGCCAACACCGATATCCGCGGTCTTTAACGCTGGTGCGTCATTGACACCGTCGCCGGTCATGGCAACCACCTTGCCCTGTTTCTGCCAGGCTTTGACGATTCGAACCTTATGCTCCGGTGCAACCCGGGCGTAAACGGAAATGTCAGCGACTTCCCGGTTAAATTGGTCGTCGGACATCTCATCAAGCTGAGCCCCATTGATGACCTTTCCGCCAGGATTGTCACCCCGACCCAAGATTCCCAACCGTTTCGCGATCGCTTGGGCAGTATCTTGATGATCGCCGGTAATCATAATCGATTTGATTCCTGCAGATTTGGCTTCCGCAACTGCTTGAGCAACTTCGGGCCGTTCAGGATCGATCATTCCGATGAGACCAACAAAGATCATATCGTGCTCCTGGGCGGCTGATGTGAGCTCAGTTGGTACCGTGTCTACAAGACGGTAGGCAAACGCCAACACCCGCAGCGCCTGAGTCGCCAAATCATGGTTGGTGACACTAATTAACCGTTTGTCATCGTCAGTGATGTCTCGAACATTGTCCCCATCTTGAATCTTGGTGACCCGTTCCAACAGCTGATCTGGTGCCCCTTTCATGGTCATTAGGATTTGGCCATCGTCCATTTGGTTGTAGGTAGACATCAATTTCCGCTCAGAGTCAAACGGAATTTCGGCCAGTCGCCGATGGGAATTGACAAACTTTTGGACTGGCTGGTCTTGATGTAAGTAAAACGACACCAGAGCGGTTTCGGTTGGGTCACCAGCCAACTCATTTTCTTGATATTTGGTGTCATTGTTCAAAACCATGATTTGCGCTAATCGATCGTTTAAAGTTAAATGGGTGTCAGCGGAATCTTGCAGTTTTTCATTCAAGAAGACTTTTTCCACTGTCATTTTGTTTTGGGTTAAAGTTCCAGTCTTATCTGAGGCAATGACATCGGTGCTTCCCAACGTTTCAACAGCCGGCAGCTTTCGAATCAAGGCGCGGTGGCGGGCCATTTGCTGGGTTCCTAATGCCAACGTGACGGTCACAATGGCCGGCAGGCCTTCCGGAATGGCTGCGACTGCCAGGGAAATCGCCGTCAGCAGCATGTTAATCAAGCTCTCTTGTCCCCGCCACATCCCGACAGCAAACACGATGACGGCAATCACCAGAATCAAAACGGTTAACATCTTACCTAATGATTTCAGGTTCTCCTGCAGCGGCGTGGTGGTTTCTTCAGTGGTGTTTAACATATGGGCAATTTTGCCGACTTCAGTATTCATCCCTGTGCCAATCACGACGCCGGTTGCCCGACCAGACGTTACGTTGCTGTTCATGAAGCCCAAATCCTTTCGATCTCCCAATGGCAGGTCGTCTTCCACGATTGGGTCCACCTGTTTGTTAACCGGCACAGATTCGCCTGTGAGGGCCGCTTCTTCGATCTTAAGGGAATTAGCCTCAATCAGTCGAACATCGGCTGGAACGACATCTCCTGCCTCTAAGAGGACAATGTCTCCTGGGACAATGTCCTCACTCTTAATTGACATCGGTTGATTATTTCGCAGAACGGTCGCCATGGGTGCCGACATTTCTTTTAATGAATCAATCGCATTTTCGGCCTTGGATTCCTGGAAAACCCCAAACACCGCGTTTAGGATAACCACGGCCAAAATAATCGCAGCATCCACCGTTTCACCGGCAAACCCGGCAATAATCGCGGCAATAATCAAGATGATGATCATCAAGTCTTTAAATTGGGAAATGAACTTCTCGATTAACGTGGTCCGCCGCTTTGACGTTAATCTGTTGGCACCAAATTGTTCCCGACGGTCTTTGACCTCCTGATCAGACAGACCAGTGGGATGGGCCTTCATTTGACTCATCACATCATCGACTGTTCGTTGGTAGAACATCTTCTTCTCCTGTGTCATAAACTTCCTCCTCTAAAAGAAAAGAGACCCACAAATTCCTCGCTAAAAGAATTCATAAGTCTCACCATTTAAGATTTATCCCGGAAATACGAGTATTTCACGTTGACGAGATAATCGCAATCGAAATTGCTGGTTACTCCCTTTATTTATGGTAATTATACCTAACCACTAATGAAAAGTCACTAAATATCTATTTCCAAAATGTGTCATAAACATTAATCGGGGTGTGACGTTTGTGTTGCGTCTTATCATACCAGCTCTCAATGGTCTCGGCAGCCTTCTCAGAAACTTCGCGACCTTCAAGATAAGCGTCGATATCCTGATACGTCACACCCAGGGCAACTTCGTCGGGCAATGCTGGTCGATTATCTTCCAAATCGGCAGTTGGCGTTTTTTGGTAAAGATGTTCGGGGGCACCGAGTAATTTTAAGAGCTGCTTGCCCTGCTCTTTGTCCAAACGCCAAAGCGGCGTAATGTCTGCTGCTCCGTCACCAAATTTGGTATAAAATCCGGTAACTGCTTCGGCAGCGTGATCGGTTCCAACCACGGCACCGGATTTGGCACCGGCAATTGCGTATTGGGCGATCATGCGTTGACGGGCTTTGATATTACCCTTGTTAAAATCGGCGACTTCGATATCGTTTGCCTCAACTGAAGCCACTGCGGCGTCAACAGCCGGCTTGATGTCAACTCTGGCAACCACATCGGCGTCCATCCACTTGATGGCTTCCAAGGCATCAGACTCATCGGCTTGAACACCATATGGCAGACGGACCGCAATGAACTGGTAGTCAGGATCGCCGGTTTCATCCCGGAGCTCGGAAATGGTTAATTGAGCCAATTTGCCGGCCAGCGTTGAGTCTTGGCCGCCAGAGATGCCTAAGACCAATGTTTTTAGGAAAGAAAATTTTTTGAGATAGTCTTTCAAAAAGTCAACGGAACGACGAATCTCGGCTTTGGGATCAATCGTTGGTTTCACTTTTAACGCGTCAATAATTTCTTGTTGTTTAGCTCGCATATGCATCCCTCGATTACAAATTTAGTAGTTGATATCTTGAATATAATTGCGAATCTTTTCAATGATGTCACGCTTGTTATCCCAACACTTTTGTGACAGATCGACTGGATACTTTTGGGGATTTAACTCCCGTTTGTATTCAGGCCACAATGATGCCAATTCCTTTTCGGCGTAGTGGACAATCTGCTTTAAGTTTGGCTGGTCATATACTAATTTGCCGTCTTGAAAAATTGGTTTGAGTAGTGGCATTGCATCAAAATTATCGACAGTCTTATTGATGTAAGTATAGTTGGGATGGAACATGAAGATCGACTTTTCTTTTCTGGGATCTTCATCGGCCAGTGTGACGTAATCGCCTTCCGACTTGCCGTCTTTACTGTCAGTAATGCGCCAAACCTGTTTTTTGCCGGGTGTCGAAACCTTCTCAGCGTTACCGGAAATCTTAATTGTATCCGTCATTTTGCCGTCAGCGTCTTCAACGGAAACCATCTTGTAAACAGCGCCCAAGGCTGGTTGATCAAAGGCAGTGATGACTTTGGTGCCGACACCCCAAACGTCAATCTTGGCATGCTGCATCTTTAAGCTGGCAATTGTCGTTTCGTCCAAGTCATTGGAAGCATAGATTTTGGTATTCGGATAACCGGCATTGTCGAGAACTTCACGTACTCGTTTGGAAAGGTAGGCCATGTCGCCTGAATCCAGTCTGACGCCGGCAAAATTGATCTTGTCACCCATTTCATTGGCAACCCGAATAGCACTGGGCACCCCACTTTTTAAGGTGTCGTAGGTATCTACCAGGAACACGCAGTCGTGATGGGTCTGAGCGTAGGCATTAAAAGCGTCATAATCATTACCAAACGACTCCACCAATGAATGAGCATGAGTCCCGCTGATTGGGATACCAAACTTCTTACCAGCCAAGACGTTGGAAGTCGCGTTAAAACCGCCAATGATGGTTGCCCGGGTTCCCCAAAGGGCTGCTGAAACTTCCTGGGCTCGGCGGGTGCCAAATTCCATCAACGGATCGTCACCGACCACCGTCCGAATTCTGGAAGCCTTGGTCGCAATCAGCGTTTGATAATTGACCATATTCAAAATGGCCGTCTCAACCAGCTGACATTCACACAAGCTCCCCTCAACTTGGAGAATTGGTTCATTGGCAAAAACAATATCGCCTTCATAGGCTGATTTGATGGTGCCTTTAAATTCAAAGTTTCTTAAGTATTCTAAAAAACTGTCCGGATAATCTGTCACTTCGCGCAAATAATCGATATCATCATCAGTGAATTGTAAATTTTCGATGTATGAAATAATGTGTTCCAAGCCTGCAAATACCGCGTAGCCGTTGCCAAACGGCAGCTTGCGGAAAAACACTTCAAAAACCGCCTTACGATTTTCCATATGCTTTTCAAAGTAGGTGGCCATCATGTTGATCTCATAAAAATCGGTATGGAGCGTTAAATTATCGTCTTCTGACATATTGTGTCAATATCCTCCCCGGAGATTTGTTATATAATTAGTTTATATTCTATCATTTTTCCGATTATTAACAAAAAATAATCTTGCAATTCGCATGAAACAAAGTCTAAAGGAGCTGCTATGAATAACCAAAGTCCCACCCAACCAGTTGATATCTTGGGCATCCCTTTTGAAAATACCACCGAAAAGGATTTCCAAGCAATTTTACATAACGTCATCAATCAACACCAAAATACGTTTGTCGTCACCGCCAATCCGGAGATCGTCATGTATGCCAAGGCGAATCCCGATTACGAAAAACTCATTACGACCGCTGACTACATCGTTCCTGACGGTATTGGCATTATCATGGGTGCCAAGATGCTCAAAACGCCGCTCAAAGAACGGGTGACCGGATATGATCTCTTTGTCCATCTACTGGAATGGGGAAACGCCAACCAAAAATCGGCGTACTTTGTCGGCGCTCAGCCAGCAGTGATTCGCAAGCTCAAAAAAGTCGTCCAGGAAAATTATCCGTTTCTAACGATTGCCGGCACCCACGACGGCTATTTTGGCGATGATCGCAACATTGTCCACGATATCAAACGGACCCAGCCGGATATGGTCTTTGTTGCAACCGGTTATCCCAAGCAAGAAGCCTTTATCAATAAAAATCGACGGGCTGCCGACGCCCTTTGGATTGGAATTGGCGGTTCATTTGACGTCTTAGCCGGAACTGTCAAACGAGCACCCAAAGCTTGGCAGAAAATGCATTTGGAGTGGTTGTACCGGGTCGTCAAGGAACCCAGTCGCTTTGGCAGGTTGATGGTGCTGCCAAAATATTTGTGGCAGATCGTTAAACAAAAATATTCAAGAAAATCCAGGAGGGCTCAATGAAGAAAGTTTCACCGAAGTTTTGGACCTATTTTCTAATTATTTATGTCGGCGTTGGCATCATTGTTAATTTGCTCCATCATCAGGCGGCCATTCAAGACACCCAGTACGGTATGCTGGGAATCTTTGCGCTGGCTTATGTCACCAGTTATCTGCGGATGCCCAGATTAAACTTCTATGTGATTTACTTTGTGCTGTGGATGGTGATTCTTCGTCAAATTGGCGGTTATCGTGATTGGACGTCTTGGATTATCTTCGCGTTTATGTCTGCTGTGATGGCCTGGGTCACCGATTGGATTCGGTCCGGCTATGCTCAGCGGTACGATCGGCCAAAGAAGAAAAATCAGAAAAAACAATCATAGGACGATAAAACCAGGCCAACAAATGTGATGGCCTGGTTTTTGTGTGAAAAGTTTTTGTGTTGCTGGATTTGTCCGCTTGGGGGACGGCTCCGACGACCCAGATGCTCACTTCTAAGGGGCACTTGGTATATGGCGGCCGCCTATCTCGTTACTCGGAGATATTATGTCACCTTGTGGTTTAGTCACTTCTGAGGACGGCTCCGACGACCCAGATGCTCACTTCTAAGGGTACTGGGATTCAAATCCCTCAAAACCGGTATTTAAATCCCAGTACCCTTAGAAAACGCATCTCCCGGGTCTCGTCGCCCACTACTCTTTTTCCAAATAAAATTCAAACCGATCGCCCACATATTGGGTGCGGACATACTCGAACGGGCGACCGTCTTGAAGTGAAGTAATCTGTCTGAGTCTCAAAATGGCATCGCCTCGTTTGATGTTCAGATATTCAGCAATCCGCTCCGATGCCAGCATCGCCGACACCGTCTGCTGGGCCTTGCCGATTTGCAGGTTCTTCTTTTGCTCCAGGGTTCGATAAAGCGAACTGGTTACTTCGGATTTTTCCAAGCCCTCGACAATATTTTCAGGCACCGTGGCGACTTCAAAGCAAATCGGAATGTCGTCGCCATAACGGATTCGTTCCATCCGTAAAACCGCTTGTTCCTGACTGATGTGTAATTTTTCCATCTCGCTCAAAGACGGTTCCATCGTGTGATACGAAATTGTTTTGCTGGAAGGCTTTTTCCCCTGAGCCAGCATCAGATCGGTGAAGCCGGTAACCCCAGACATTTTCTCCTGCACTTTCTGATTGGCCACAAACGTTCCCGAACCGACTCGACGCTCTAAAATACCTTCGTCCACCAAGGTTTGAATGGCTTGACGCAACGTCATCCGACTCACACCAAAGTCGGTCGATAACTCACGCTCAGAGGGAATGCGATCACCAATTTTCCACCTATTTGCTTCAATGTTTCGTTTAATCTCATTATGAATTTGAATATAAATTGGTAAACCCACTGATACCAACTCCCTTAGTTTTTATTCACTAATTTGCCATAACTATACGTTGCCATAAGGTCTAGGTGATTGTCAAACAAATTTAGATCGGCATCATACCCATTCTCAATGAATCCTTTGCCTTTCAGGTGAAATTCCTCCGCCTGATTGGTCGAGGTCATTTTGACGGCTGAAGCAATTGAACAATCGGTAAATTGAATCATATTTTTAAAAGCGTCCGCAAACTTGAGAACCGATCCTGCTAAATGGCCATTAGCCAAGGTTGCCCTTCCCCGAAAAACATTGACCGGTTGGCCGCCAAGCTGATACATGCCATCTGGCTGCCCTTTGGCTTCCATGGAATCAGTAATCAGTTCCAGCCGATCGGGGCCAATGGTTTGATAAGCAATTTGTACCGCTTCAGGCACCACATGGAACCCATCACAAATCAACTCCACTTTGGCTTGAGAAAGCATCGCATACCCCACCACACCAATTTCTCGCTGATGGAGACCTCGCTGGGCGTTAAATAAATGGGTAACGTGCGGGGGCAGAGCTTGATTAAGCAACTGATAGGTTGCATCAGAGTGGCCAACTGCCATTTGAATCCCGTGTTCTCGACAATAACTGACGGCTGTTGGGTCAACGCGCATTTCCGGAGCGTAGGTCAAAATTTTGACCAGCCCACCCGAGAGAGTATTCCACCTGGTAATTTTATCAACGTCAAGCTTTTGAATCTTTTCCGTTGGCTGGGCGCCGTGGTACTTGGGTGAAATAAACGGTCCTTCAAGATGAATACCTAAAATTCGCGGGTTGGTTTCAGCCGCCATTTTAATCGTCTGCATGCTCTTAGCAATGGCATCGGCACTTTGAGTCATGGTAGTCAGAAAAACGCCGGTAACCCCCTCGTGGGCCATCAGGTTGACGATCCGGCTAATAACTTGAGGATCCAAATTCATGGAATCTGCACCATAACCACCATGGGTATGCACATCAATGAAGCCAGGGACAATTGTGCGTTGAGAAGCATCGATGATCCGATCACTTGGCTGCTGTTCAAAATTAGTTATTGGGCCAACGTTGAGAATTGTTTGACCAAATCTGATGTAGCCGTCTTGAATAATTCGTTTACCTGTATAGATCTTTGCATGAATTAATACTGTTGACATATCTGCTCCACAAGTCGACTAATGGTTACCGGTTGACTTGGCAATCGTCGCGTCAATTCCCTTGATGACAGAAGGTAGGAATCCAGCCTCTTCCATCGCCAGAATGCCGGCGATAGTATCACCACCTGGCGAACTGACTTTATCAATCATTTCAGCTGGCGACTTCTTGGATGCCATCAATGAGTGCGCAGAGCCGAGAGTTGTTTGGGCAGCAATTTGGGTGGCCATTTCTTTGGTGAAGCCATACTTGACCCCGGCCCGGCTGAGACTATCGATAAAGAAGTCAACGTACGCTACCGCACTACCGGAAATGGCGCTGAATACCGAAAATTGGCTTTCTTTAAGCTCCAACACACTTCCAGTTGCTTGATATAGCGAGATGGCTTGGGCTTTTCGATCCCCGGTTAAGTTCTCGTTAGCCGCAACAGCGGTCATCCCCTGACCGAATTCAGAGTTGATATTTGGCAGACTGCGAAGAATTGGCAGGTTGTAATCGGTCAACTCTTCTAATCGATCCAGCGAAACCCCTGAAACAATTGAGATCAACGTCTTCTTGGCTGACAGTGCACCACGGATTTCCGCCACCACATCGGTGACAACGGCTGGTACCACTGCCAAAACCACCAGATCACTGCCGTCAACAACCGCCGTGTTCGATTCTTTCGGGGTCAGGCCATATTGAGCCGCATATTTTTCGTAATGATCTTGGTGAGCACTGTGTACCAAAATGTCTTGAGCAGGAACAAATTCTGCTTTCAGCAGTCCTTGAATGATCGCTTGAGCCATTGCCCCAACGCCAATAAAACCAATTTTCATAAGCTACCTCCTGAATTTACAATCGGACTATTCCAATTCTTCTAACACTGACAATAGCGGAAAATGCAAAATTTTGCAATATCAAAATGGTCGATCGTTGAAAATACAAAAAAACGCCCGCGACGAGTTCCTTTCGTCACAGACGTTTAGTAATTGGGCTAGCTGGGTTCGAACCAGCGCATCACGGGATCAAAACCCGTTGCCTTACCACTTGGCTATAGCCCAAAAATAAAATGGAGGGGAGTGGATTCGAACCACCGAACCCGAAGGAGCGGATTTACAGTCCGCCGCGTTTAGCCAGACTTCGCTACCCCTCCAAAAGAGTGTTGCTATCAAACCAACGAATATAATAATACAAAATTTTAGTGATTCCGTCAAGCGCAATCATCAAAAAATTTGGAACATTTTCAACTGCTTTGCCCATTCAGATATGAAATCATTCGTCTGCCACTCATTGTGACGATGGTTGTGGTATCCCACCGCTGCATTATAGTATGTCGTCGCCTTAAGCCTAATAGGCACCAGTCGTTGATGAATATGCCCGAAAACGACCCGTTCAACCTGATAGTTCTCAATCAATTTTTGAAAATGCAGACTGCCCATCATGGCATTGGCCATATTCCAGAAGCGAAAATCATTCGTATAATGAATGAAGTGTTGGTTGGGAACAAAGTGAGTCATCAAAATCACTTTCTTGCCCGCTGATTGCGCGTTCTGGAGCTGTTGGGTCAATTCCGAAAGGACTATCTGCTCCCGTTCAGGATCGCTCATAGGCTGCGAAATCAGCCCGTCTATCCAGTAAGCCATTTTCCAACGATGAAATTCATCTTCAGTTTTATCTTCATTCACTGCAAAAGTGTAGTCATACCAGCCGTTCATGCCAATAATTCGGTAGTCGGTTTGAGGGACGTCAAAGAATTGATTGTTCAGATACCCCGGCCACTGGCCATTTTCCAATTCATCATAACTGACACCTTTGATCATGTCGTGATTGCCGGCGATGAAAAAAACTCGGATTGGATCAACGGCTGCTGACAGCTGCTGAACGTAATCCACCGACTTCTGAAAATCATTGAATAGATCGCCGGCAATCAGGTAATCGTCTACCCCTTGGTCTTGCAAAAAAGTTGCCTGCTGTTTAATTGTATCGGCCAGTGTCACCTTATTCAAATCTAAGTGATTATCACTGGTTACGGCAATCTTTACCATCACGTTTTCTCCCCAAAATAAAAATGTGCTATCCAAATTAGGATAACACATTCGGTCGTTCTTGAATCTAATTGACACCTTCCATTAACCGCTTAATTGGTTTAAACAGGAATGCCAACAAAACTCCGGCGACAATTGCAACCAGACCAACGATCAAGAAGTAATTAATTTCATTGTCCGGTGTATAGTATTTAACAATTTGTGAGTTGACCGCTTGACCAGCTGAATCGGCTAAGAACCACATACTCATCATCTGAGATTCAAAGGCTTTTGGTGCCAGTTTGGTCGTAACAGAGAGTCCAATTGGTGAAATTAACAGTTCAGCAATTTCCACAATGGCCCAGCTTCCGAGCAGCCATAGTGGACTCACTTTTGCTTGTGCGCCAAATAAGGCAACTGGAATCACCATAAACAGATAGGATAATCCGGCAATACCTAATCCCAGTGAAAATTTGGATGGTGAGCTCGGCTGCTTTTTGCCAAGTTTAATCCACATCCAAGCAAAGAATGGCGTGTACAGCATAATGAACAGTGGGTTCAACGATTGAAACCAACCTGGCGAAATATTGAAAATACCGCCAACATTATTATTCGTTTGGGTTCCGGCAAATAGTGCCAAAACAACGGATCCCTGCTCTTCAATTGCCCAGAAGATCGCAGCTGCGATAAACAGTGGAATATAGGCAACAACTCTTGAGCGTTCGGTGGAAGAGATTTTTTTGCTTGAAATAATGACAACAAAGTAAATAATTGGCGTGGCCACGGCAATGATACTCAGCAAGGTAATAAATGAGCTGAGTGATAATGCCCCCATGACCTGCATGAGCAACAGGATCAAGCCGAAGACAACCACTCCCAAACCAACCCGGATAGTCAATTTCTTGGCATCGTTGGGTTCTAATGGATCGCTTGGATACAGGCTGGCACTAGGCAAATGTTTTTTGCCACCGCGAATATATTGCAGTAATCCAAAGAACATCCCAATAGCAGCCAGTGAGAAGCCAAGGTGGAAGTTGACGTTGAATCCGAGCCAACTAACCAGCAGCGGCGCAATGAATGATCCCAAATTAATTCCGAATACGAAAATTGTGAATCCGGAATCGCGCCGTGTATCATACTCGGTATATAACCCACCGACCATTTCAGAAATGTTTGGCTTCAATAATCCAGTCCCAATCGTGATCAGGACAATTGAGGTGAATAATGCCGGCGCACCCATTGGCAACGACAGCGCGATGTGCCCAAACATAATCAGAACACCGCCATAGAACACGGTCCGGCGACTACCCAGGATTCGGTCACTCACAAAGCCACCGATAACCGAGGTTAAGTAGACTAACGAGCCATAAATCGACATAACAGACGCAGCTAATGGCTTATCAAACCCCAGGCCGCCTTTAGTTACACTATAATACATGTAGTAAAGAAGAATGGCACGCATTCCGTAGTAACTGAACCGTTCCCACATTTCCGTGAAGAACAGGGTTGAGAGTCCCCGAGGCTGGCCAAAGAAAGAGGCATCTGCGCGACGTTCCTGGTCTGTTTGATCTTGTTGTTGCATGTGATACCCTCCAAAAAATAAATCTAATCTTATTAACAAAACAAGTTAATCAGATTAGATTTTTGATTTTAAATTACTCCTGAAGTTCATTACAAGAATAAATCATACAGACCATTATAGGCCAGATTGAATTTTAATTCAACAGAATCGGAGGTCACGACAAGTTATATACACAGCAAAATTAGGCAAGACCTATTTCGTAAGTAGTATCAAATTAATAACCGGATGCCGGATTGAACTTATGAATGATTTGTAAATGCAGCGATAGACTTTCTAATCACAAATTCAATTGTTTCTGTATTCATAAGGGTATCTTGCGCATGTGTGAAGAGCAATGAGTATCCAACTGTCTCAGCTTCGGCAATCACCAAATTTTGTTGCTGATGTGCCTGGACCAACCACTGATGAGCTTCGTTTAATTGGGCATCAATATCACTATCATGACTTGATGAGTTGAGATGATCCATCAAGTCCGATAAGATGCTCTTTGCTTTGCCAGAATAAGTCAGCATTTTCATGGCGATCCCGTTTAACTGCTCATCAGTCATCTTAAGCGGCCCCAATCGGAGATAATTGGGCCATGATGAACTTAACGAGTTTCTCACCGTTTGCCCAACCATAAATCTCGTCAGGAATTGTTTTAATTTGCGTTGCGCGGTCAAACAATTCAAGTTCTTTTTTGTGATAACTGGCTTGAGGAGCAACGAGCACTAAGTCAATTGGATCACCCAAATATGTGTCCGCATTGTCAATGTTAGTTGGAATCAGTTCAATCTTTGCATCATACAGTTCAATAAAGGGCCTAGCCGATTTAGCGAGAAAGTTGCTGGAAATTCCACTCTCGCAAATTAATAATACTTTTTTCATTTTGTTCACTCCCAAACAATTTGTATTTACCAGTACAGCATAACGCAAAACAACGTATACCACAAGCCCAATTTTTCCTGATTATCCAATCGGGTACCGTTACGTCGGGCTATTTCAAAATATTATTATCATATACCAATCTATGATATTTCTTGTATACCAATTCTCGTCTGACATCGTCCGCGAACTTTATGATGGTGTTTCATGGAGATATTACAAGCAGGAATACAAAAATAGGGAACCCAACAAATTGTCATTCGTTGGTTTCCCTATTTTTACGAAATGTTATGCCGACTGCAGGCACAAGTGCCCCTTATAAACGTTGATATAAAGGCATTTATAATTTTAATTGACCGTTATTTGCCCGTTATTTGTTAATTCACCGATAAAAGTGATAGTTACATAAGGAATTATTATGGTATGCATAATTTTATTAAAAGCCAAAAATAATATTAATTAACGTATACCAATGTCTAACTATGTATCTCTGGAATCACCCAGAGGTTATTCATCTCACATAAATTTCTCAATTAAATAAATAATCAACGGTACAATAATTCCCGCTGCCACTAAAGAAATTAATGCATAGTTAATATGTGTAAGATTATCAATTCGATGCTCATTTTCAATAGACTTAGCCAAAGCTTTATCTGTTTTAGCATTCAAATCAGCCTGATCATTCAGCTGTTGTTTAATGGAAGAAATATCTTCTTTAATGCCAATGAGCATTTTAGTCATGTTAATTTCGTCAGGAACTGCCGTCATTATTTACCACCAGCCTTTACTGCAAAAATAAATTTAACTTTATCTTTGTTTGCTGTATAGTAACCGGTTGGTGTAGAAAGGCGATAAATTTCACCATATTTTATTGGGGTAGCATAGAATCGACTTCCTTTAATCAGACGAGTATGCCGTTTAGACTTGAATTCAGCATCGTTAAATTGGTGAATTACGCTTTGCGTTGCTTCGTATAAACCCGGTGTTTGATAATATTCCGGTTTAGCAGGTTTAATAACTACCCCACTTCCGGACAGTGAACCATCAAAATCTAAGCTGGCGTCAACCTTTAATCCATCATAGTTATCAGTATATTGCCAAGCATTCACATTATCAATTCCCGGTTGACTAACGCCATACGCTGCTACCCAAATATGTTTATCAATAAGTTCAGCTCGATCAATTCGCTTTTCAGCAAACCATGAACCGGATCCATAAGTAATAACGTTGGTAAAACCGTTGGCTTTTAACTCCTTTAAAAAGACATTTACTTCGGCTGTGGTCCTCCAAGGAAGGTCTTGTGCTTCCACATCTAGGGCCAAGACTGTGGATTTATCCAACCCAAAGCTTTTTACCCAAGCTAAGAAATACTTAGCTTCTGATGAACCATGACCATGAAAGAAATGATAAACACTCACAGTACCAAATACTTTGAATCCGTTAGCCACTTGTTCTCTAGCTTTAGGGTTAATGTATCCAGTGCCTTCCGTCAATTTAACCACCGTGGTATCAATTCCGTGACTTTTTAAAAATTTCATGTAGGTCTCAGAACTGCCTTGGTAAACAGATAAATCAGCAACCCTTTTTGTCATTTTCGTCACCTCCTACTTTTGTTCAGATGATTGGGGCTCTTTAAATACTTCTGGATCATCATCAATCGGGGTCTCTGGTGAAACATCATTCGTAGGCGCCGGAGTAACAGGTGCTTTGTGATTATCTCCCTTTAGAGTGTGTTTATAATACTGGTAAGCTTGTTCTGCTAATCCTTCAATTGTTTCTGCTTTAAAATTAAAGCCGGAATTTTTTAAATTGGAATCAATAAATTGGTTAACCGCCTTTTTGCGATCTGAGTTACTTAAAGCAGGCATACTTGCCACCACAGGAACGAAAGCATTCGCTAATTTTAAGCCTAATTCCATCCCTTGCTTGATATGAGTATTCTTTTCAGTTTTAATTTTAGCTTCAATCAACGGTTTAACCAATTTGTAAGTTGCTGGAATTACAGCAATTAAAAAAGCAACCAATCCGGTTGCTTTAAAGGAATTTAAAACATTTAATATTTGTGTATACATAAGACAACCTCCATAAAATTTGTGTAAAAGAAAACGCCCCGCTTTAAAGGGCGTCCTCAATTCATATCATATTGAAGAACATGAAATTCCTTCTTGGAGGAATGGAATTCCACAAACGCATTGTATCACGATTATTTAGTCGTAACAACTAATTATTGAAAACAAACACGCCCATCTTATGACGGGCGTGTATACATCACATACATTGAGGGGAATGTATGAGCATGGGGCATTCATAAATGCTCAGATGGATATTCGAATGCGTAGGCACCAAAGGGGTTAATGCCTACGAAAATGATTATACCACTGTTCCAAAAAAGTGACGGACTTTAATTTAATTAAACTTGCATTCCGCCAAGAGATCACATATGGGTTTACTAAACTGAGTAATCGTTATGATGAGCTTGTTACTTGGGCAACGCTGCCAGTGTCATAATTCTTACCAGTAATATCAGTAAACTGATCTTTTGTTAATTCATTCCAACCAACGAACAGTTTCAATTTATCATAAGACAACCAACCGTTATCATATTCAATTTTAAGCATTCCGTGCCAATCAATATTAAACATTGTATTACCTCCTTTTATTAAGCTGGTGAATTAGTTGTATTTGCTGCTGGTACAGTAGTTGCTTTTTCAGAAGCATTTAATTGAGTTTGAATATTTTGTAGTTCTCCGAGAATTTGTCCTTGAACCACTGAAATGTTACTTACCAAAGCTCCCAATTGTGAATCAGTTTGCGTACCTGTTGATTGCAAAGATTGTAACTGAGTTTGTAAGGTTGTTACATCTGTACTTACTTGGTTCAATGAAACACTCGGTAAGTTACCTGGATTAAGTAATTTTTGATTAGTTGCATCATATCTAAACTTATCTGGGTATTGAGCGAACTGATTAATCCATGAATCTAAAACGAACACCTTTGTATAACCATCAGTTTCGACTTTTTTATAATCGGTGACAAAACCATTTGAATCAAACGTAACGTAAATGAACATTATTTATTATCTCCTTTTTTATTGTTTGTGGGGTATGTGAATAATCGTAATTAAGGGAAACACACCTCAAACAAAATATATTTCTAGAATACAGTTGATAAACTTCGGAAGGAAATTATCATTCGTAACTGCATTGTGGTGCAATTTTAAAAATGTAATACAATTTAAATCACCAAAGTTGTTTGCTTATACCAACATTACATAATAAGTCATAAAGATATTCATCTTTCTAATTACCGGAGGGAATCATAAGTGAAGTAAGCTCCAGCAGAAAAGTTTACATTAGCACTACCATTTATAAATAAGTTATCTACCACAATTGATGTGGGGTCATAAATGGACAAATTAGAGATTGACGCAAACACTGAACCACTTCCTAAAAATTCGGCATAGGCTTTCCCTGAGATAGTTGTGATGTTTTTTACTACTGATGAAAAATCAGCTATAGATTTATTAACTAAAGAGCTATTACATTCTATTGAACATAACATATATATTTTTTTTGAGCTTTGGTCAATCTTGTAGAGAAGGGTGCCTCCAAGATTTAGATTTTTCTGGTCTAATACACGCCAAGCATTTGCTTCAACGCTTTTCAAATCGTCGCTAGTAGCGACTGAGACACCTCCTGACTGCAAACCTGCTGTAAAGTTTGCTGGCTTATCAGTTGTAACTACATTACTTGTTGCAGTATTAACTGCCTTGCTTACATCAGCCGTGGTTGCCACATCAATTCCAGACTTTTGAAGTTTTCTCGTAAAATTAGTATCTTGCCCTGTGCGTGCTAGGTCAGATGGTAAACTGCTTGCGAGTAATAACGGATTATTATCAACTGTTGGAACAGTGTCAAAATTGTTAGCGCCAGATAGGTGGGCAACTGTGGAATCATCAGCAGGTGTGTAACCAATTTCATCTTGTTTGGCGTTAACCTCTTCAATTCCCGCTACATCACTAGCTGGTTTACGCATATCTGAAACATTAACTTTGTCTTCTGGCGCAGGTGTCCAATCAGTAGCTATTGAACCTTGTTCCAATTTAAGCCCTGCAAATTGCACATATCCATCAGTTAAAGTAGTTGCATTTTCAAATCTCAATCTACCACTAATCGTAGTTGGAAATGAAGCAATATTAACAAGTGCAGAAATTCTTGTCCATCCAGAATTAGGCGGTAATTTTGTCATAGAAATACTTCCATACTTAGAATTTAATACAACTCCTGAATCAGTTCCATATATTCCAATGTTAACAGATGTTGTAGGGGAAGTATTTCTTACATACTCACTCATGACATAGTTTGTTTCAGTTTTAAGTTTTGGAGCTAGATAAGACCAATATATTCTTACTCCATCCCACACATTATTTGTTTGATAAATGTTTAATCCCAAATAGGTGTCAGATATGTTTGATTTTTTATCAAGACAAACTGTTGAATCATTTAATTGAGCTGTATTAATTAACAGGTTTCGTCCACCAACACTATCGCTTAACTTATTAAATGGCTGTACTTGAACACCATTAAGTTGTTCAGTTCCATCTTTGTTATCAGTAACTTTTGTACTCAATCCATTGTTTAAATCAGTAACAGTAACGTAGTTACTTAAGTCTGGACTTACACTTCCACAATTTTTCCATGCTCCAGCATCCCAAACATATAAATCTGTACCAACAAAATAACAATACCCTTCTTGATTCCCAGTAGTTGGAAGTTGTGAAGCATCATTGACTGTACCTTTAACAACTAGCCCAGAACCAACAGGCCCCTGTGGGCCAATTGGTCCAGTAGCACCTGTTGCACCAGTATCACCTTTATCACCTTTTTGTGAAACAAGATAAAAGTCTTTTGTTGTACCATCAGTATAATTCAAAGTAGCTTTCATCCACAAATAGGGGTTTGCAGTTGTTGTAGCAACAATATCATTTGACCAAGTTCCCGTTGGAGCAGTAGTTGCACTATTTGAAATTTGATATTGAATTGTAGTTGAAGAAACACCTGTGCCAGTATTTCCTTGAATACCTTGAACACCTTGATCACCTTTAGGTCCTTGTAATGGTCCACAATCTTTCCAAGCACCGTTCACCCAAACATATAATTCTTCACCAACTAAATAGCCATCACCTTCATTTGCTGTTGAGGGTAAATTCGAAACTGATGAAACTTTGTCTTTGATTTCAAGACCAGTACCAGTATCACCTTTGTCACCTTTATCACCCTTCTGTACATTATGAACCGCATTCTCCATTTGATTACTCAAATCATCAAATTGTTGCTGAAAATCATTCAAAGTGACTGTCGGAATTACTTCACCAGTATCACTCATGAGGTTCTCTTCAATTGAAAATCCTAACGTTCCATCACTTGGAAAAATAGCCTGCGTACCATCATTCATAGTAACCCAAACTTCAATATCATAATCATCTGGAACCAATGTGTTCATGATATCCTGATTAATTGGAAAGCTTAGTGTTCCACCAAGCGGACTAGTTACAGTGGTTAAATCAATAGCTTCTTGCATGATATATCCATCGTCATTAGCTATTTTTACCAGAATTGACTTAGCATTAGTTAAATCAAAGGCCACCCCGTCGGCCGTGAGTGCCAGATTAAAAGCAGTGGTTGTATCTAAATATTTAACCACATCATTATCATCCGTGAATGCGAGTTCCTTACTCATTAGTTTTCACCTTCTTTCTAAGCTGATTATTTTCAATTTTTAATAACGCAATTTGTTGATTTTTTGCTGCCATATCTTGACTGTACTCATTAACCAATTGGTTAATTAAATCTTGTGCGTTAATATCATTCATCAGATCACCTTACATCTTCAATTTCTTTTCAATCTTATTAATTTCATCAAGTAAATTAGTTCCATGTGAAATGACATCACCAGCATGAAGATCAATTGTCGTACCAGCTTCATTGTGGAAATAAATATCAGTTCCTGAAACTGATGAAATATAACCTCCAGGACCACATTTAATTCCTTCTGCTAAATAGGTCCATGCATTTTCACTACCAATATGAGTATTGTTGCCGCCATATGCTTGAAAAGTTTGTCCTTCAATGATTGAGGACCCAACGTTAATTGAATCAACATCCAAGCCACCGCGAATTTGAGTGTACCCATTACTATTTCCAGATACAAATTGAAGATATTTACCATTACTAATGGCACAAAAACCGTTTGTGTCTAATGTGATCCTTCCATTATTACCATCTTCCTCAATTGATGCCCCTGTAATTGTTGAAGTTGCATCAATTTTCGCAGCTTTAATGATTGATGAATCAACTTCCACAGAGTTCAAATATCCGGCTTCAATGGTTCCTAAATCAGCAGATAACGCTGAAAGCTGGCCAACTGACAAGGCTGTTTGGGACATCTTAGTCTTAACCCAATCAGATCCATCATAGGTGTACATTTCACTAGTTATATGGTTACTGTCTTGGACGTACCAAATATCACCTTCATCATGACTTTTACCATCATCAAAAGGCTCTTGCGATGAAACGGTAATTTTTCCATCGAGCGAAGTTTTTACTTTATCTGCTTCATCAGCCGCAGAATTTGCAGCATTTTTTGCATCGTCAGAGGCTTGTTGAGCAAGCTTAGCATTTTCATCAATATTCAATGTTCCCGTTGCAATAATCAATTGCTATCACCATCCTCAATTTCGGTTCCTTCACCAGTTGATTCATCCCCATCTTCATCACTATCAGAACTATCATCTGAATCATCAGCATTATCATTTCCGGTAATTACTGGTTGTTCAGCTTCATCATTCTCACCTTCATCTTGTTCAGGATATTCAACAACTAAATCTTTAGAATCATCACGGATTCCAAGTGGAGCTGTATATAGGGCACTATGAGCAATAGAGACAGTATGTGCAGCATCCCTATATTCAGAAACATTAAAGCCAATAATTAGTCTGGAATTAGTAATATCTTCATAAACACCTTCGGGTTCCAAATGCCCGCCATTTTCCAAGGGCACTGCTAACTTAATGTCCTGCATTGGCTCCACTACATAGTCAAATACCATTGACTGCGTAATTAAATTAATACACATAACATGCTTGTCATCAGCGTTGTTCACATCACCAGCTGTAAAAAAAGCAAATGGATAACTAATCCCATTCGCTTGAAGAGTATTATAAGTGCCATTATTAATGGTTCCAGCTGGTAATGGTTTCCAGCCAAAGTCTTGCAGATTAAATTCAATAATAGGAGTAAAGTTTCCAGCTTGTAAATCGCTAATTTGACAAACATATACTTTCCCACTTGTCGTACTTCCTAGCCACAGATTGTTCTTCAAATCAACGTTAACTCGAAAATATTGTTTTACTTGGCACCACTTGGTTATATTACTAGCACTTGTATTGGCTTGATATGCCATTGTTACCAAATAATATTTCCCATCAATTGGATCTTTTATTTCTGTATAAATTGTGTTGGAACCTTCATCATAGCCAAACGATCCGCAATGGCCACCTCCAGTTACAAACATCATGCTTTGTAATGTTCCATTAGCGTTCCATTTAATAAATTCACAATCTGAATGACTGTTGTCTTTAGTGTAGTGATAACTAGACAGCACCGAACCATCACTCAATAAATATGAAAATTGTAAAGCCCCAATATGCTGATCACCATTAAAATCTTTGTTGGCAGCATCTTTCGTTTCCCAAAGTTTATTCCAGGAACCATCAACTGAATTGCTGGTATCAATCCACATCTCTGCCTCATCTTTCACATAAGTATCATCAATGGTGACTAATAGTGTCCCGACAAATGGTGGTTCGATAGTAACCTGATAACCATCTTTTGCATGATCAGCTTCCCACCCAATATCACGGGTGCCGTCCATATTAATTTTTTGCCAATTAAAAGCTTGCGGTGACAAATAAGAAGTTACATTCTCGCCTTCAATAAATAGTCTTGCAATTACCCGTTTGGTAGTATCCGTGTTATACCAAGTTGAACCTAACGGCGTAATCAAACTGACTGTGGCTGCATTGGCATTCTCTCGGGCTTCTTCAAATAGTTTCTTAACGTGGTCATTCCAACGCTGTTCCATATTGCGAATAAACGCCGGCGTAATTACTTTAACTGTACTGAACTCACCTAATACAACTTTATTTTGACTTGGGTCACTTTCTGAAGTAGTTTGCTGAATGACTCTTGCCTCCGTGGTTAAAATCGGATTCATAGATAAATCAATCACCTTAATAGTATCGCCCAAGTTAGCTTGAAAATCTTGAGTAACCTCCACAGCATAGTTAATTCGTGGGTGATTATACAATCTTAATTCCCGTAATCCCCAATCAAGTAATGCTTTAGGTTCAGTAATAGTGTCACTAGTAATCGTTCCTTCCAGCCAGGTGTTCTGATCAGTGTTATAAAGAGAATTTGCTGAAACGTCAGTAATATAATTCTTGCCGTTATTAACTGAGGCAATTGAAGCATTATTTGCGCCTACAATGTAAAGCTTGGTTACTAAATTAGTATCAACTGTTTCTCGTTGGACAGATAACATGTTTTGCCCATAGGTAATTGACTTGCCTTCATCTTCTCCCAATTGATCAGCTAATTCTAAAATCAGGTCAGTCACAATACCGTTGGCATCAATATGGCAATAAGCATCAGCTTCCGCATCGTAAGTTGATAGAACCGTCTGTAAGGCAGCTTGACTAGAAGACGTTCCATCAAAATTAATATCGGCAAATAATCCTGAAGAGCAATTATTTTGTAAATCCCAACCGGTATCAGCCATGATCCACTGCATGGCTTGATCTAATTTACAATCTTTAATTTCTTTTTGGGGTGGAATGGTCTTATTTAATTTATAGATTGCTAGGTTAATAGCATCAACCGTTACCAGATGAGCTCCACTAGTGGCATCAATAGTTTCATCAACCTGATAAATTCGATAAATACGCCAATGATTATGCACATCATCATACACAGCAACACTATTACCAACCGTTAAGTATTGAGCCGCAGGGGCACTTTGCAGCATGGTTAGCCCCGTTAATGTATCGTTCCAACTTTTGGAGTTAGCATTCGGATCCGTACTATTAAAAGTGCTAACGCCAGTAATGCCATCATCTGAATTACTATTATCATCAGCAATTTGGCGTTCAACTACTTCACCCCAAAACGGGTTGGCGTCTGAATTAGTCGATAACGTGGCAACTCGCTTTAAATTTTTATCCAGGATAATATACAAATCTCTAACCTCCTTATTTATGTATGAAAAAAGTAGTCGCTTTCGTGACTACTTAATTGCTGGTCGATATTCAATTGTTACATCAGCATTTTTGGGATCCGGGAAAAAGTGTAGAGCTTGTGGAACCCCACCGGTTAATTTAGGGAAGGTCGATAACCATGAAACGTATTTATCGGCCGGTTTTCCATCAATAGTAACTTTATTGTTGGCCGTATCAATAATAATTTCTTGACCAGCCTTGGCAATAATATGTGGCGTATCATCTGGATCAGTAGAGCCATCACTGCGCCATTCTTCATAATTGGTTAAAGCTTCATAATCTGACTTATACGCCACCACTGGATTAACTAAGTCCTCTTTAATATCATGCTTACCAAAGAAAACGCCTAAGTTGGCTAAAGCAAAACCAAACTTACCGGATTTATCCAACTTTTCCTTATGCATGTGAGTTTTACTTGTATTGTTAACACTATATGGCTCACCGGTTTTAGGATCCCACTGGTTGATTTCTGCTACCCAGTTGTCGTAAACATTCCCCGAACTATCCGATTTTTTCTGTCGTTCAAGAATAAATTCACCATAAAAATTCGAGTAGGCATCCTTATTCATATACGAGGTTTCAGTTACATATTCTTTTTCCTTTTTCTTCTTTGTTGTAGCTTTGGGAGCTGATGTTTTTTTGCCCCCTTTACTACTACTCTTCTTGCCACCCTTTTTAGATTTCACAACTCGTTTCTTTTTAGTCTTAGTCTTCTTACGAGTTTTTCGTTTCTTCCGCGCAAAGAATTGTAGATTCATTTATATCACTTCTTCTTTTTAGTCGTCTTCTTCTTTTTGGCTGTCTTCTTCTTAACGGTGACCGTTTTGGTGTATGCTACTTTAACATGTTTTGTAGCCTCATTTTGTTTCTGCTGACCATTACCTTCATCAAATAACAATGTCAAATAACTATCAGAGTTACTACTATCAAAATTATTACCTAATTGAATAAACGCCCGTGGATACCGTCCCATTGAGTAATCTTCAATGCCCATCCTGCCACAAACATTACCGTTATTGTCCAACAAATAAGCTTCGATTTTTCCCATCGCCCGCTCATTTTTCATTCGTTTAACATGATGTAAGCGTACCGAAACTTTCCAATAGGGAGTAATTTTCGGTAGACCATTATGCATAACCGCTGGTCCGTAAAAATTCTTGTGTTTCCCACGAGATCCCCATTCGTAATGATCATCTTTATCTTTAGCCACCATAATTGAAGTACCAGTGGCTGCTGAGTTTCCATCTATATCGCCTTTATAAATTGGAAAGGCTTGCGTATTTTCACTACATTGAATCCACGTTGCTAATGAGTTACATGGGTCGTCAACCTGTTGAGTTTGGGATTGTCCCATGACTGTGACGTTGCCATCACTATCCGTAGTCGTATCACCGTCATCAACATTATATCCAACTGCTACATAATCATCATTTGTTTCATAACCCACATAATAAAGATCGGTTTTCGGAATAATATGAATAATTGGATCAACTTCCGTATTTCCTTCAGGAATAATTTGCTGATCATTGTCCGTAATTTTTATTTCTTTTTGTGGTAGAAATCCACGTGGATCCGCCAACATGAAGACTAACGTAGTTTGAAAATCCTGAACACCCTCGTTAATAAATGTCGGTGTTGGAATACTTGTGAAGTGACCATAATAAGTTACATCTGGATCGTCATTAAACCTTAACGGATATTCAGTATCAGCATCACTGCTGGTATTAACTAAAACATTAGTCAATGTTTTAATGCGCTCATTATATTCGTCACGAGTAGTACAGAAACAGGTAATTGGAATGTCGAATTCTTTTTCACCGTAGTCTGTTCCCAAGTACACACCACCATAACGTTTAGGGACGTCTTGAAATGACTCAGTAATATTGGGGGCTAACGGTTTCGATACATGATTTAGAAATATGCCTAAATCGTCTTCCGAATTAAAACCACCATTTCCATCTTCATCAAACGCAAAATCAAATGTGTTTACATCATAATTATCGTTATTAGCCAAAGGTTACACCTCTTCCCCAATTATTCTTAGCCGTTGTTCGTTTGTTATGCTTATTGACTGCCTGAACAACTTGCTTGTCAGTTACGACTGCCGGAATCGGATTGTTTTGGCCATCGACCAATTGACTCATAAGTTTAATCATTGTATCAAACTTTGCTTCAAGTCTTTTGACAGCCTGACCATCCAAATTGCTTGATTGGTTGGTGTGCTGATCTGTTTGCTTAAAATGAGCCATAGTATCAGCTAGCAATTCATAGGCTCGTCCTCGTTTATTAATATCCCATGGAATGATGGTTTCCGGTTTATTACGTTCGGCCACTTTAATTAACTGTTCTTGATCAACTAAGCCACCATTCGCATATCCTAAATAATTAGCAACTTTCTTCGCACCATTAACATGCTGCCCCGTATAACCGCCACGTTCCCAATCTTCAGAAAACTGACTGGCTAACGAAGCGATCGAACCGTGGCCTTCCAGGATTCGTTTAAATACAGAAGAATCAGAACTGTCATCGCTTAACGCAAATTTTAATTGAGTAGCTGCATTTTGCCAGTTTTCACCATGACGTCGAGCATATGACTTCAAGTGATTCAATCTACCACCCAACCACTGTCCAAGACCGGAGGCTCCACCAGATGAATTTCTTGCATTAGGATTTAATCCCGACTCAAATTCCCAATTGCCAAGAATTGCAGCAATTCCTGCTTTAGTTGCGCGTGGATCCAGCTTTTTCAATGCTTTAGCTAAAGTTTTGGCTCTAGCTGCCACATCACCACTTAATCCAAAACTGCTTAAACTACCGAACAATTTTTGCCATAATGGTTTTAAGTTTTTTGATACCCAACTCCAAACCCCGGAATGCTTTAATTGCGACTTTACTAGTGATTGTAATCCGGAACTTTGTTTATGAGATTTAGTTGACTTTTTAACTTTGTCAATCAATCCAGGCACTCTTCGAATCCCAACAAAATCACCGAATCCCTTGATAGTAGAATATTTAATCCCGTCCTTTGGATTTTCAGCACTGAACATATGTCCAGAACCACTATTATCGACCACAATACCAACGTGTTGGCTTCCTCCAGCACCGAAGAAAGCCAAATCACCAGTTTTAGCATTCTTCCACGATACGGGTTTTGAGTATTTGTATTCCGGAACCGTGGTAGATCCACCTGGAACTGTAATTCCCATGTGTTTCAAAGTCTCATAAACTAAGCCAGAACAATCATAATAATTCGGTCCTAAGCGGACATTAGAGCCTTCAGAATATCGGTGATGGGCACGAGTTGCCAATTTCTTGGCTTCGTTTAAAAACGCTGAATCAGTTTGACCGCCGCCTTCGGAAACCATGCCATGTAGCATATTCCAGGCAGTATCCCACCAAACCGAACCCTGTTGCTTGTCGCGTTTGCCAAACATATTGGCAAAGTTCTTCCCAACTGTTCCCTTTATATCGCCAAAATTAGGTTGAAAAACTTGTTTGAAAGTTGCATCAGAATGATTAGCAATGTGTGATAGTGCCGACAACTTCTGTTTTAAAGAACCCCAAATGCCTTTAAAGAGTTTCCCGATACCACCAAATAAACCAGTACCTGACGCAAAGTGCTGCATGCCATTTAAAGCCATTAACATCTTAGACTCTGTAGCATTTAAAACGCCGGAACCAGCTTCTAGGAACCGGTGAGTATCTTTACCTTCAACTGGTTCTAATTGCCCATCTGCGTGGACAATGATTTCCTTATTATGTGTTTCTGGTGAATCGTGGCCATCATTAAGCTTAGCCAAAACTGGTTTGGTTAATAAGCCATTTTTCAATAATCCGGTACCTGTTGCCCAAGCTACAGCAGGGATCTGATCCAAAGTTTGTGAACCACCGTATTGTTTAAAGACTTTGTTCTGAGCTGAAATGGCATTTTTATTCATCCCGTTGACTAATTTGCCAACCCAATTACCAACTGACTTCCAAATTCCATGCCAGGAAAGACTGTAATTATATTTAGTTTTGGAATTGTTTTTCTTGATGTTCTCATATTGAGAAACAGCTTGATCCGTTACTTTATGATTTTGATTATGCGCATAATCGTAAACCTTATCAGACTGCTGTTTTGCTTTAGTGATTGAATCGTTCTTTTGCTTAGCGGCGTGATTAATTACACCAATTCTCTGTTTACGAGCTTCTTCAATAATCTTTTGGCGTTGAGCTTTGGCAGTTGAACTATTTCCCTTATACTCTTCGTCTGCTGCTTTAACTGTATTTTTATATTTCTTCCAAGCCGCTTTATAAACACTATGATATTCATCGTTAGCTTTTTTGCTGACAGACTTTTGTTCTTCATCAGCGTTTGCCACCAATTTAATCATTTTTTCTTTGGAATATTTTTTACTCTTTTCAGTGAGCGTTTTATAATCTTTAGCAATCTTATTAGTAGACAGTTTAATCTGACCAGCTAAGGTTGTATGCAGTTTGGCTTCTTTAGCAGTCACTTGAGTAGCAAACTTAAGATGTTGTTTCTCAAGTGCTTCTTTCTTTTCCTTCTGCATTTTTTCAACTTGAACGGACCCTTTACCGTATTTATTCTCAGCTTTTAGAATCTTTTTATTCCACGATTCGGTTAATCGTTGCCGTGATTGCGCATAATATTTGGCAATTGCCTGCTGATCCTTTTGACTCATCAGAGTTAATCGGTTGGCTTTAGATCCTTCACCTTTAATAATTTGCAGGCGTTTTTCGTACTCTTTTTTAGTAATGTCCCCGTTTTTATAAAGTAATTGTAAGTTCTTCTTGTCCTGAGCTTCACGGTTTTTATAATAGCTTGTCGCTTCATCAGAAAGTTTCTTGAAAGAAGACTTAGTAGATAATTTAGGTGTATGGATTTTTTGTGCTGAAAGTCCTTTTTGAATAGCTTTACCAAACTTACGACCAACACCTTCACCAACCAAGCCACCCAAACCAGCGCCAACAGCTGTGCCAATTCCAGGAAAAATAGCTGTCCCGATTGCTGCACCTACTGCAGTACCACCTAATGAACCGGTAGCAGCGCCAATGTGTGAACCGGCACTCTTCTTTTTCATGCCAATTAAATCAGTTGCCGAATTTAAGACATCTAAGACACCGACAGAACCAGCCGCAACCTTGCCAAATTTACTAACGCCTTTAAACTTATCAGCTAATTTAGCTAATCGGCCAACTTTTCCGGAGTCTTCGGCAACTTTACTTGTATCATCTATATCGTGGATGGCCGTTTTGCCATCTTTTTCGGCACCTTCGGCAACCTTACCTTCGCCACCAGAGTTATCAGCAATATCATCAATTGCACTGGTACCATTTCCGGCATCCACATTGGCTTCTTTAGCCTTAGTGTTACGTTCGATGGCTAGTGTCTGATCATCATATGCTGATGTCAATCGGTTCACCTTTAGCTTTTGACCGCCAAAGACAGAGGTAATATCACTAAATATTTTGAAATATTTATAAACTTTACCAACTGCCCAAATTGCAGCTAATGCTTCACCGAAATGTTTGACACCTTCATAATGCTTAACAGCAAAAATACCAATATTGGCAATTCCTCCTGCAACATGTGCAGTTAAAGTAGCCGTTTTACCAATATCTTTCTGAAATCCTTTTTCACCAAAAAGCTTGGTCATTTGATTAGCCGCTTTTGTCATGTAGGGCAGTAACTTAGACCCAAACATAATTGATAATTGATCCCAGGCTTGCTTGAATCGCTTCTGGGACATTTGGGCAGTTTGTGCATTCTTGTTAGCTAATCTTTGAACGTAAGTCCCAGCTTTGCTTGCTTTAGAAACATTGTTGGTTAAATCAGCCAACTGACCATTATATCTAGCTAAGATTTGAGCTGCTTGCATACCAGTTTGGCCAAAAATCGTTTTAAATATGCGTGCTGTATCAGCTCCACCAAGTTTTTTAGTATGTTCCTCAATAATTTTAAAAATTGCAGGCAACGTTTTGAAATTACCATTGGCAGTTTGGAATATTTTAGTTGATTTAATCCCAATGTCATTCAAAGCACCCATAGCTGAATTAGTTGGTGCTGCTAAACTAGTAATAATTTTTCGTAGACCCGTTCCGGCTTTATCAGCTTCCAAACCGTGGTTACTTAATTCACCTAAAGCAGCGGAAGTTTGCTCAATACTAAAGCCCGCATTATGAGCTGAATCGCCTACATATTCCATGCCTTTGCCCAAACTGTGGAAGTCAGTAGCAGTCATGTCAGCAGAATAAGCTAATGCATTAACTACACGCCTGGTGTTGTGCATCATTTTTGCCGTATTATTGGTTTTCATGCCAAATGCTTCAATCGCCTGGCTTGATACTTTAACCACATCTTTAAAGTCGTCACCTGAAGCCACACTGGCCTGTAGCTCAGTTTTCATAACCGCTAACGACTCAGCTCCTGTATGACCACGCTTGATTAAATCCTGGTATTGATCAGCAATTTCTTTTTGACTAACCCCATATTTAAGGGCATACTTAGTTCCGTCTTTTTGCATTTCCGTCACGGTCTTAATGGCAGTTTTAGTCTTGTCGCCACCCGTAACTAACAAGTTCCGGTTTACTTTATAAACATTTTGAAGTTCAGTCGCTTTTTTAGCACCAGAAAATGCAGCTGCTCCCAATGTCCCCATCGCTACGCTAGCACCTAGTAAACTACCTTTAATTGATCCAAATGAATTCTTAATCTTATTCTTAGCAACGTTGGCTTTGTCACCCATCCGAGCCATGGCATCACTCATGTGACCGACTTGTAAATCGTACTTGACCACATCAGAACGCACATTGGCCAGTGAAGTGGCTGTTTTGTTGACTCGTACTTGTTGGGTGTTAAAAGCTTCGTTAGCAATGTCCAAGCTACCTTTTAATTGATTAAGTTTTTCCTTTTCTTGAACATATTCATCCGCATTCTTGTGGGTATCATTGGCGAGGCGGTTAACAACATTTTGTTGTTTTTCATAGGCCAACTGGGCTTGTTTATAAGCCTGTGAGTTTTTACTGAGTTCACTATTTTGTAATCTGTACTGATCAGATAAGCTATTCAATCCTTCCTTAAGGCCTTTAAGCTTTACTTGACCAGCCTGGTTAATCTTTCCTTGAGCCTTTAGCGCATCCACATAAGAATTAGTTACCTGATTAAGGTTATGATAGTTGCGCTGTAATCCAGATAGTCCTGAATTAAGGTATTCAAATTGCTTTTCCGCCTTAGACTGTTGATCATTTAATCCAGCAATCTTCTCTTGTGCTTTCGCAATCTGATTAGCATATTTAGCATATTTTTCTGATCCTTGGTTGGTTGTTTGATCAAGGCCTGACTGTCGACGCTTCAACTCATCAATTTTTAAGTTATAACCTTTAATTTCTTCTGATATTCCTTGATACCTAGTTTTTAAAGCATCTAGTTTATCTCCAGAAGATTTTAAGGCCACCTCCTGAGAACGCCATGCATTGGTATTAGCTTTAATGTAATTGGTTAAAGTCTTTAATGACTGTGCTGGTTGTACTGCATCCAAGCGAATTGAAGTACTCATTACATCATTAATAGTAGCCATTAGTCAGTCCCCTTTCGTTTATTTAATAACTCGACAACCGGATCCGTTACTTGTTTCTTCTTATCTTTAGCATTTAAGACTGCCATAAATTCAAAGTAATCTTGTCGATTTAATTCATCTGGTAAGATTCCCTGCTTCATCATTTGTTGTTTAAAAAAAAGCATATCTTGTTGGGATATGCTTAGGTCATTAATTAATTTGGCTAATCTTAATTGCTTTCTTTTGGGTCTGCTGATTCCTCAGTTTGTTGTTTAGTAACAGTTTCCCAATCTTCATCGCTCATTCCTTGAAATCTAAATAGTACATAGGCCATGAAATTTTGAAAATCCGTAAAATCCAAAGTTGATTTAATCTTTTCAACTTCTTTGTCGGATAGCTTAAAAATATCAATCATAAATTGCACTAATCCTTGAACCATTTTCTTTTGCGTTTCTAAAACTGCTAGTGGATCATCATTAGTAAAGTCAATTGAATCCGATTTTAGCAATTGAATTTGTAAATTTTGTGCTTTCTCAACGACTCCTACAGTAGTCTTAACCTCAGCTGACTTTTTACGTAAACCTAATCGAGTAATATTAATTTTCATGATCAAAACTCCTTTATTTTATTTAGTTATGTATACGGGGAACAATCCCCGCCTTAATTTATTTTCCTGGTGTTGTACCGCCTGTGGTAGATCCAGAGGTACTACCACCGGTAGTAGCTGAATAACCACCAAAGACTTCGGCCAACATTTTAGCTTTATCAAACCCAGCATCTTGAGACATCCAAATCTTGTACGGTTCTCCATTGAAGACGGTATTATCAGCCGGTGTTAATGCTTGGTAAGTTAACGTCGTATTGGCATCAGTTTCAGCATTATTATCCGTTGCATGAGAACTACCAGTTTCAATTAGTTGACCATTAGCAAAGCCTTCGTACATATCAATGTTCGTGTATGAACGAAAATGTAACAACATTGCTACATGGGGCTTTGGCAATTGACGTGTCCAACCACCATTAGCCGCATCCTGAATATATCCTTTGAGTTTTTGCAACTCGTCAAAATCAATATCCAAGAATTCCAATGCGACCTGTGGTTGTGCCTGACCATTTGAAACTCGTTTTGCTTCATCATTAGCATAGGCGACAGTACCCTCGGCTTCCAAGCCAGAAACTGTAGCTGTCGTAGCACCTTTTTCGTCACCATCGACTAAATAGATACCATTAGTTCCTACTCCTGCATCGCTAGTCAGTAATTTACCATTAGCATCAACTAAACCAAAGGTGACATCTTTAATACCATGTGTTGACATTTAAAGTCCTTCTTTCTTTACTATAATTGTTTTAGTAACTGAAAAAGTTGCCGTAACTTGATCGGTGTGTGGATCCACAGTGTTAGGCTCATGTGATCTAACCAGCCAATCCTGATTTTCCAAATCATTCATTAGGGCAACTTCTTCATTAAAAATATTTTCTTGTGTATCTTTTTTCCAAAATATTTGAACTTGAATATTAGCTTGCATATTACTAAATTGATCGTTCCGATATCCGCCCAACGGTTCAGTAATGGAAGTAATCAAGACAATGGTCTGCTTTCCAGAAGTATCAGCTCCGGGAGGAATGTTCATGGAATAAAGCTGGTCAATCCAACCATAGTGCAAAGATTGAATTAACTGATAAACAGTCATAACTGGTAATTCCATTAGTGACCCAGCTCCTTCCACTTAATATATTCAGATTTTAATATATCAGAACGAGTTTCCTCACGGGTCTTTTCCACAAAGTGATCACCGACAATGTAAACAGTGCCATCATTTAGCCAGCGAGCAATCACTGCTTTTTTCTTGACCCAGCCAACTGTCGCTGTCCCATCCACATCACCATCAATATTTTTCGAACTAACTAATACACTATCAGCCAAGTGAGGATCATTTCTGGTAGCAATTCGATTACTATAATGTAGCCGTTTAGTTTCATCAGCTAATTTCTTTTGTAAAACATCGGCACCGGCTTTAGTGATTATAGTTCTTTCCGCCCGGTTTGGTACCAATCGTTTTATTTTCGCTAAATAATCGTCTAATTGTTCGGCCATACTAACCATGTTTTTTACCAACCCTCTCATTAATCTGTAGAGTCAAAATGTCATAAGTCACAATTTTATTGCTATCATCTAAACTCAAATTAACGATTTGATACATTTGGTCTTGATATTGAACTAGCAGACCTTTGTCAATTAACGGATTGTGTCGAATAACAATTTGAATAGTGTCTTCAAAATCCGTTCCTAAAAGTGAAACGTTCTGTGTGTTAGTTCGCGTATAAGTCATGCACCATAACACGAACTGTGGTTTAAATTGCGTTCCTGATGCACCAGTATTAGGATTAATTGTTGGTAAAGCCGTTCCAAACTGGGCTTGCCGATTAAACTGCTCCGGACTGAATTTATTAAGTGCCATCCGGATCACTTCCCGAAATCATTCCTTGGAGTTGATCTAGCATCATTAACAAACCAGCTGACATCCCTTTAGATAATTCCCGATCATAATATAATTGAGTTGCCAGTGTTTTTATTGCTAGGTCGTAAATTGATGAGGCCTGATATTGGGTTTCACTTGAACTGACTGAATGATTGACAATCTCAGTTGCTTCATTAATCAAATTGGTAACAGTCGTTAATTCAGTCGGACTTTGGTCAATATGCAACTCATCCATTAATTCTGTCGGATTAACCGTCACATGACACCCCTCCTAACAGCCGCCCATCACTGTATTGTTTATTTCATTGGCGACTTATTTAAATTACTTGCCAGTTGAACTAGTAGTCCCACTAGTCTTTGCAGCAGGAGTTAAATCTGCTAATCCGGTAAATGGTGCATAAATGACCGATTCAGTATCCCACAACTCAACGTCAAAGCGATCAATGGCACGAATCTTAGTCAAGTCATTTTCGAAAGAACCGGCGCCAATGTTGGTGGCCAACAAAGACATCTGCTGAAGGTCGAATAGACGAACAGCTTCCGTCAAAGCACCGATGTACAGTGGGAAACTGTTTCCATCATTGGGCAGAAAGGCATCGGCAATAACTGTAATTGTCTTACCAGCCAACATTTTTTGTGATGGATTAAGCGGGTTAGGCTGAATGACGTATTGTCCGTTATTATCCTTGACTTTATCCAGAACAGCAAATCCTGATTGGTTAGTAACAAATGCAGATTCATTCCAAATCAGTGGATCCAATTCCTTGTTGTAAATATCCTTAATGGCGTCAAAACTATCAACTGTGGTCTTTTGTGCGCTTGGTAACTTAGCCAATGCTTGCAAAATTTCACTGTTTCGGGTAATAACATCCTTCTTAGCAATCCAATTTTCCAAATATGCTAAGAGGTTGGCATCACTGTCATTCATCAAAGTGTTGGTAATACTGGAAATTCCTGCATATCGATGGATTTTGTAAGTTAATGGCTTAAAGGCTGCCGGCTCATCGTTATTACCAATTTGCGCTGTTTCATCGTCCAAATTAGCAAATGGAGTTACTGACTGACGTGGTTCAATAACTCGTGAACCAGATGGTGCGCTAACTCCTTCCACAGTTACTAGTGGCTCCAATGATGTAAAGGTTTGTTTTAAAGTGTTGATGGCTGTTTGAATATCTGCCGGAATAGTTAAACCAACACCATTTCCGTTGGCATCAAGTCCACTAGACATCAAATTCAAAAACTTTGGATCACCCTTTAAGGCTCCCTTGACAATATTAATAAACTTAGGCTTGTCTTTTGGCGTAACATCTTTTTGACCACCTGCAGCTGGTTTATCAGGCTTTACTAATTTAGCAGTTGCCAGGGCATCATCATATGCACCTTTAGCAAAATCTCGGGTCTTCTTTGCTTTATCAATTGAATCAGCAATTTTAGTTAGATCCTCATCTGAATATTTTTCAGGAGAATCGTTCAGTTCAACTGCCATTTGATTACGCTTTTCTTGAAGGTCCGTTACTTTTTGACCAGCTTCAAGCCAAGCATCGTGCAGCTTATTTAAATCCATAATTTAATTTCCTTCTTTCTTAAATAAAATAGCCAACTTATGTGATCGCAATTGGTCACTAGTTTGGCTATTAGTTTCTTTAGGCTTTTCTTTTACTTTGGTTAACAATGATTTAATTTTACTAATTGCCTGATTACTCAACATAACCGGCGAGAGCATATTAGTAACTTTGGCTGGTTGATCGTCAAACATCATTTCGTCTGCAAATCCTTGTTCAACGGCATCTTTTGCATTGATATAAGTTTCCTTGGCCATCATTTGCATGACTGTTTGCGGATCCAAACCCGTTCGTTGTACATAAACATTTGCAATTGATTGATCAGTCGAGTTCAAGCCTTGTAAATCGCTGGATAAATCATCTGCATTCCCTTGAGATACAGTGGAAGCCCGATGAATCATTAATTGAGCCGTTGGCGAAATTTTAATCGTATCACCAGCCATTGCAATGACACTGGCCGCACTCGCTGCTAATCCAACAATGTCAACTTCCACATTACCGGTATAATTCTTAAGTGCGGTATATATCTCAGAACCGGCAAACACATCGCCACCCGGTGAATTAATTTCGGCAACAATATTTTGACCATTTGCAGTGCTTAACGCATCTTTAACTGCGGAAGGAGTAACTGTTGAATAGCCAAAGAATTCATATACTTCAGCATCATCATCACTAGATACAACACCTTTAATTGGTACTGTTGTCATTATCATCACCTCCTTCCACTGCTGAAACTTTCAAATCAGGAAAAACTCCCGCTTGTTTCAGAATTGTTTGCGCTTGTTGCGGCGTTAATGCTGGTGACTGACCAGTACTTAATTTAGTAATATTACTAATTAATTGCTGATGATCAACATCAATAGCCGAATTAATATCCATTTTAATGTCGATTCCCAACTTTAAAGACAATTCTGATTCAATTGGCCGAATATATAGGCTCAAACTATTTTGATACAAAGAACGAATCATCTCAATTGATGATTGTTCGTCACCTTGACCATTTAAATAACTATCTGGAACACAAAAAGCCTTGGCAATCTGGGTCTGACTAAACGTGGCATTATTTAATAATTTAGCTATATCCGGATTAATCTGTAAGGAATCAAGCTGAGCAGATTGATCCAAAACAATTGGTCGACCAGCATTCGAACCAGAATTCTGATTCTCAAACGATTTTCTAATATTTTCTTTAGCTTCCGGTTCCAATTTGGCCGCCGGAACCGTAATCGTATAACTAGGCGCAATTGCATTCTTTAAACTGCTCAGTGACAATTGATTACTATAGTTCTGGATGTTAATTTCTTTAGCTAAACTGTTTAGCGGACTGCTACCCACTAGTTCAGTGGCAACTTGCCCAGAAACAAACAATCGGAAATGTAAAACGTCGGCAGCTAAATATGTCACCTGCCCTCGGTCATCACCGTAATTAACTGTGTAATAAAGAACATTTTGTTGATTATCTAAAGTAATGCTGACCTGGTAAAACGGGATTAAGGTCAACCCTGCTGGACTTCCATTGCCATTTCGTTGAATTAGAGCGAAGGCATTGCCAGTTAACATCATTTGAGCACTAACTGCTTGCCAAAAATTATATGCACTCAATAGCGTGCTGGGCTGATTTAACATGTTGCTATATTGATCTGTTTTAAATTCACAACTGGCTACGTCACCTGCAATTCGATTAATCACCGCATAAATATCACTGTTTTGCAGTGCTCCGTCTGCATCCACAGTGTTAGTGGATAACAATGTACCATTTAACATAAATGGTGAATACCCGGTGGTACTAATTGTTTGTGTTTGTTTTGACATAAAATTTTTAAAGGGGTTCAGCATTCAACGCCTCCTTTCACGAAATGACATAGGCTAAAACGATTAAAGCAATCCCGGCCACTACCCAACCTACAATAAAATTAATAAGGCTTGCGGCAACCACAAATGCAATTAACCCAAATAAAAATAATATAAAAGACAGGTTAGTGATTAAACCTGTCCATAGTTGTTTCAGATTCAACTAATCTGCCTCCCTAATAATTTATTCACTACATATATCACCCAACAAGTGTTGAAAATATTAAAAACTAAAATGATCACTGGTAAAGAATTCGTTGACCTCCTCATTACTCATTCCATTAAATGGATTCTTTTTATCTTCTTTAAGGCCATGATTAGGATTTTCAAAATAAAAAAGGGCTTGAGACATGGCATCGATAGTGGCATCGGCACAATCAATTTTCGAAGTCAACGCCGTTCGATCAATTTTAATACCATATGGATTAGCTACTGTTACAGCGTTAGCCAAACAGGTTTGCAAAATCGGATCAGCTAGCATTTCAATATTTCCCGCAATAAACTGATTTCTCAAAAACACTGTGGGCGAGCTCAAACTAACCGTCCCTTGCTTTAAAGTAATAAAAGGCACTTCTGGCATATTATTATCCAACCAATCAGTAATTGCGCTAGCTTGATAAGGATCATAAATAAACGCTTTGACTCTCAAATGATGATCGTTAACAAAATCCAGGAACCAGCGCCCAACAAAATCTTCATCAATTAAGCCATAAGAATTTTGCGAAATATCACAAAAGCCTAGCTTTTCTGCGTTTGAGTAATTAATTCCATCTTGTTTTTCTTTCACAATAATGGAATTATCTGCTCGGGCTAACGGAACAAATGAATGCTGCAAGATGAAATATTTCTTTTGTTCGCCATTCAAATGTGGGAAAACAAAACTATAAGCCGTATCATCTGAAGCATGTGATAAATCAAAACCCACATAGCAATCTTGATTATCAATTTCGAAATCAGAAACAACTGACTTTTGAATATCCTCTAATTTCAAATATTTATCTTTAGCAGTCTGCAACCACATATTGAGGTTACGGTTAATGAAATCATTTAGCGTACCGTCTTCCAGCTTAGAATCACGTTCACTAATTAACCCTTTCAGTAGGGTATCATGCTTAGCCGGTAAATCTAGTAATGGATTACTTTTCACCCATGTTTCGGGGTTCTCAACTTCATCTTGATCATCCTGCTGCCAAATTAATGCCAACGTTGAATCTTCCGTCCGGTTAGAATCCTTTTCCATTACCTTAGTGAGTCGTCTGACATCACTATACATTGGGACTTTAGGGTTACTGTACGCCGTACTGATAAAAAAAGTTTGCCGGTTACTGGTTTGAACTTGTCCAGAGGTGACTTTAGAAATCACATCTGAATTAAAGTTTTCATCCCCGTATTCATCCACAGTAGCAAAGAGAAAATGAAAGGCATCTAATTGTGCACTACCAGCTGTCATTCTTAATATCTGGTTTTGAGTCTTCGTGGACTTTAAAACATCATCATTAATAGCAATATTTTGATCCTTGATCAATTTACGAAATCCAGGCATTGACTGTAAACTATTAAAAGTCTGTTTAATGTAACGCCAAGACTTCTTAGACTGCTTATCAACCGGCGCCAAGTAACATAAATCGGCGTTAAACTGGTCACTAGCCTCGACCAAGTAAGCGTAAAGGATCAAGATATTCAATAAATATGACTTACCATTAGTCCGAGCCACTGAAACCATACATCGCTCAAATCGCTTCTGCTTGTCTTCCTTTGTTCGCCATCCCTGAGAAAGGCACAAGATTGCTTGTTGCCAAATCATCAGTGGTATCGGCTTGTTTTGAGAAACATCAGGGCACATGCGTGCGAAGTTACAGATATTTCGGCATTTATCCAAATCATAGTAATACGGAAACTTATCCTCCGTAGATCGTTTTAAATCATTCAAATGTCTAAACGCTGCTAGTTTAATTGTTTTGCAGGCTAACTGTTGACCAGTTAATACCCGGTAACAATAAACAGTGGCCGGATCACGGTATTTGCTTTTGATTTCATCAAAGTAGCCTTTCCCATCAAGCTGCTGAAAGATTTTATCCAAGTTAGTATTTCTTTGAGTAAAATCAAATTCCTGTACCACTAAAACTCACTTCCCCCATTTAACATCTCTTTAATATTGGGTTCCTCATCGTTGTCATCTGAGAGTTGCAGTAATGAGGCTCGTGCAGATGGTGTTAAGCCTAATTCGTGTGCTAAGCTGTTTAATTTAGCCGTAGCAGAATCAATAATTTGTGATGCCGGATTACGTTTCCAGCCTGCGTTGTCTTCATATGTTTCTCCAGTTCGTTGATTGACCACAGTTTTAGAAACTTTGGTGACAACACCATCTGTTTTAATTGAGTCATAGCCTTTCCGCAATAATTGATAGTTAATACAAAACGCTTCAATTGTTCCCTTGTCGGCCTGTTTAACATATCCTGATGCTTGCAAAATTGGTACAAGTTTCGTCCACATTGCTCGCGCATAACTTGACAGATATTTTGGACAACTCTTTTGAATCAAATCCATTCCAGAAGTTTCCGTTATTAGTTTTTGAGTTCTAACTCGCTGATCCTTGCGAGCATGCTTGTCTGTAGTTAGTTTCATTTGTTTTGGCATTTTTTAGTTCACCTCCAAGCAATAAAAAAGAGCCCCCAATAGGGACTCTTTCAATCTGATTCATTTAGACTAATGAATCACAAAAAAATCATTAAACACACTGTTCGAACGTATACACCCTACAATCGTGAAAAAACGTCTAATTATATTAACTTTTAGGAGGGAAATATACATAGTCATTATAGTAGGGTTATTCATATAAGCAATTTGTGAAATTGCGTGCACCCAGTTATAGTAAGCCCATAAAAAAGTTTTGAATTTACAACTTTTAACGTGCGCTACTCCTGGGCGTGCGCTCCCCTAGGCTTTCACCACCCCGGGGGTGTTTAAACATTCACCTAAATTGAATATTTTTTTGTAAGATTCAAACAGTAAGCTTTAAACAATTTTTTCTTTATATCTATATCACCCAGAGGAGGTTGAAAAAATTGTTTTTAATAAGTAAACCTCATCAGAAATATTTATTCCGATTACCTACATGATACCACCTGAAAAATACTTTGTCGTTTCACAAAGACATCTTTTTTTAATTTTGTTGATGAAGATCCCCACCATCCAAAAAACGGTACCCACCCCTGAAATTATTACCATCCAAGCTGGCAGGAGTTTCCTACATCAGGGATGTTTATTTCGTGCGTTCAGATAATACTTTAATCCACCAACGTTTGCTGCAGTGTTTGAGTTGGTTTTGATTGAGTGATTGTTCAATCTTGGTTTTCGTATTATGCGTAGTCGGTGACAAGCACCATAAGTTATCCATGTCTAACCATTTATCAACAGATAGTACACGTCTAGGCACAATGTGGTCAACAATAATCTTATCGTTTGAGACTGGCAAGCCAGTGACTGCATCTAAATAATAATCTCGTGCAGCAACAAATTGCCGAATCTTTTTCCATTCCTTTGAGTGATAAAACTTATTCGCTGTTTGATCACGATAGTACATATTGTACTCTCGGTTTCGTGCAGAACTGACTGCATGGTTGGGCTTCTGGTGCTGTGTAACGTGCTCACTGCAATACCTTTGCCCCATTGGTATCAATGCTTGACAGCCAACCTCATGACAGATATGTAGCTTCATATAAGCTCACCTGTCCTTCTTTCGGTACGAACTGTTTACTTAATTCCTGCTGTAAATCAATGATTGAATCAATTAATTTGTATTCATCCAGTTTCAATTGATGATCATTAATTAAACCAAACGATTTCCAAACAATGCCTTGGTATTTCATTCCATATACTTTAGTTGCGTAATCGAATATATCATTGAACAAGTCGCTATTGCTGATAAATAAGGTGTGAACCTCGCTATTTAATGTCATTGGATCAGCGTATTTATTAAGGCAATATTCAAAATCACCTAATACCTTTAGCTTATCTAACGTATCCTGATGATCGAAGACACTTAACTGTTCAGTAAACATTTGTGCATTTGATTTAACGTAAGCTATACGATCATACAATGCATGTTCAAACTTTTTATCAGTCATTGAAAAAATATCCATTGTAGCTATTTTTCCATATTTAAGCAGGCTTTTTACAAACAGTTTGGTTTTATCCGTCGGGAATAATGAAATAACTTTATTCACTAATGAATTCTCAACTGACACTGAACTTTTACAATTTATAGGCGCCAATTGTCCAAGTTCATCAGATTTATCAAAATTCTCTACCAATAACGTCTTGTGACCATAATAATCTTCAACCACATCTTTAGCAGCGTAGGTAATTGCCCATTGCTTATTCTTAAAATCTGGATTGCTATGATCGCTGAATGCCTTAATCAAGGGATTAGCATTGTTATAATTCCAAAAATGAATTCGTCTTAATACTTGCTCAATTAATAGACTAAAAGCATCGTCTTTTGAACAATGAATTGAATAATGAATCCGGTTAATGCCATTTTCAAAGTTTCGGCTCTCAGTAATTGCTTTTACTAAGTTTTCATTTCCCATTTTTTCACCGCCTTTAAACTTGGTTTACTTACAGCTAGACATTGACGATAAGGAGAAACTAATTATTAACGTTTATTTCAGAAATTGTCCATCCACAGATGGTTTGATGATGCTGAACAGATTCTTCAACCATCCAGGTTTTGATTGGCAAACCGGTTTCTGCTTTCAAAACTGCTTGAATGCTGCGAAATTCTTTCAGTTTATGAACTTTCCCTCGCTTTGTTATCACATACGTCATATAAAATTCCTCTAATCAAATAATATTACATATACTTATTGTGCACATTTAACAGCTAATTGGCAAGCTTTCATAAGTCTTATGGTTTTAATTTCATCCCTCCAACAAAAACTAATCGACAATTGGACGGTCACTCATTTGTATGCTTCCAATTTAATCGTGACCAACTCCCCTTGGAAATAATCTCTGTAAAGTGTTGAATTGGCTGTCACTGGCACCGCGTAAATAATACTCGTTGTTGTTTTAATACCATCTTGATCGGAACCGGCTAAATAGCTTCCGTCTTTAAACTGAAATACCTGATAGCTGATTTCAGCTACTTTTTCACTCATTTGTTAGTCCTCCACATTCTCAATGCTTGAATTATTTAACAAATCCTTCAAAAACTCAGCTTCATCCCGTGCAAATTGTTGTGTGATTTCACCTCGATCGACGTGTGGGTTACGAATCCCACAGATGAAATAGCCACCACGATCATCTACTCGTCGAGATACATACTGTTGCCCATTGCTACCAACCATGCCATTCATTTTCAAGCGATACATTGGTGCAGACAATTTCACTGTTTCATGATTTAAAATTGCATCTATAACACTGGCTAAATCATCACGGTTAGAAATAGTTTCATCATCGGCATATTTATCAATGAATTTGGCGAATTTAGCTATTCGCTTCCAATCAGAAATATTTTCTGCCATTGCGCATTGGTACATTTTGAACAGTTCCTTATCAGCAATTTTTACTGTCATTTTATTTACCTCCAATAATTTTTAACGCGTCATCTACAGAACGGCAAACACCATATAAAACTGGATATTGCTTAATAAATTTTGCAAACCGCTTCTGATCGTCACGCAATTTGCCTCGTTCGTTTTTAACTTCAATCAAAATCATTTTTCCACTATGATGTTCAAAACCGGTAATGTCCGGCCAACCTCTCGGAAATAACATAATTCGTCTGCCATCATCAGTTTTAATCTTGCCAGCATTACTGCGACAAACGGTGCAATCATGTCGAGATAATGCTAAAAGAATTTCTGTTTGAATTTCATGTTCTGATTTAATCTTTATACGCCTCCAAATAATTATGACGGATGGGAGGATAAATGGGAGGATGATTCAGTCGCTGTATCCATTGCGGCTGTAAGAACAAAGCCTGTTTTTGGGTGTATGGGAGGATCTTTTCACCAAACCTTTATATATATCTTTTTTTACTCTTTTATCTTATATACTTTTATTAATTTATCCTCCCATAGTATAAAAAGAGTATATAAATGTAGTTGTATCAAGGGTTTTAGCTTGAAAATGATCCTCCCATTATCCTCCCAAAAGAGCTTTTATCCTCCCATTTTTATTTAATCCAGCCCAGTCTTGGATCGCCTTTAATTTTCAATCCAATATAAAATATGGATCCACTTTTCTTGGTTTCAAATTTCTGTTTCATTTCACGACTAAATTTCTGCTTACTCATAGAGTATTCGGAATTATCTTTTGCCCAGGATTGGTATTTTTTAAAAAGTTCACCAGCAGGCGCTCGGTAACTATCACCCACTTCACAGCAATCATCCACAAATAAACTAATAACATCCATTTCTTCACGATATTGCCGACTAGCACGAGTAACACTTATTGGTGGATTCAATCCTTCTCGTTGCCATAATAAAGAACCTTCCACGATCCAATTAAGGATTCCCACGGATTCACGTTTCAATTTATCTTTTAAGTTTTTATCAACCTGTTCATCAGGAATTTTTACTGAAAATGGAATTAGCATCAATCGTCGCCAAATTCCGTCATCAGTACCACGAATAATTGGTTTATGGTTAGTAGCTAACCACAGCTTAAACTGTGGTTTGAATTCGAATTCCTTACCATATAAGTACCGTGCGGTTACTTTATCGCCACCGGTTAATTGTTTAACCAATCCCTCGTCCAATCTCACACCCTCATTAGGTTCGCTTGAGGTAACTAATCGGGCGCTTTCCAACCGGGCAATATCTGAGTTGGCTCCCGATTTGTTTTGTCGTACCATAATTGAATCGGCCTGCATTGACTTGGCATAAGTTCCCAGAATATCAGAAATAGTATCGATGAAAATTGATTTACCATTTCGGCCATTTCCATACAGAATAAACATCACTTGTTCCTTAATACTTCCTGTGGCAGAGTATCCAACCGCTTTTTGAATGTAATGGATTAATTCCTGATCACCAGCAAAAATTTGATTTAAAAATTCATCCCATTCTGGACAATCGATTTTGTCGGTATATTCGACGCTTGTCTGATGGCTAAACATTTTCTTAATATCGTGATCTTTTAAGATACCTGAAGTTAAATCAATATAGCCATTAACCGTATTCAATAAAGTTTTATCTTGATCAAACTGCCCATGCAATACTGGAACCCGATGTTGCACTTCACTTATCATGGCTTGTTTAGCAGCATGACTACGAGACTTCTTCAAAAACTTTTCCCAAGCTACTTTAGCCTTTTCAGGATCCACGCCGGCAGCAACATGCAGCTTCTCATTCTTCATATTATCCACAGTCATATCAACAAATTGAGCTGCTTTTCCCTGATCGTCCATTTCCCAATAACTGCCATTATAGAAATACCAGGACTTATCAACATAGGAATATTTAACTAAATTCCCAAAAACATCAATAAATCGATCAGCATTCCCAGTGTCATCCCAACTTCTAGGTGGTAATTTCTTTTTAGGCTTAGATTGTAGGAATTTAAGATTATATTTATGCAAGGGATGCTGCTGTGGATTAAAGGTTTCCCGAGTTTCATTAATGGATTTGTTAAGAAGCGAAACCCCATAAGTGGTTTTACCATGTTTTTCATCATATTTCGGTCGCATAAGGCTAGACTTTCGAAATATTTCATCCATTTTATTAAAATCACGGCCCGTCCAAAAGGCCAAATCATTGGAAAAGGCTAGATCAGCTTCTGAATGGGAAGTATAGAAGCCCTCCCAACCACCGTGCATAAACATCTTGAAACGTTTACCAGTTCTCGAAAGTTCCGCGCGTTTGATAATTTCATCAACACTTAAATCATTTGGCCTGATCGGTGCCTGATTGGGAAGTTTTACCACATTACTTTCACCAAAATAGTGTTTATAAATAAGTTTCATTACTTGCGGTTGTGGTGTGTTTATTCGATCACTATATGGACCAATGGTTTTCCCAGTTAACGCGAAGAATCGTCCGGACTCATACATTTCAACGTTACCTTTACGGCGTCGATCACCAGGAATCTTTCCCTTAAAAATGGCATGAATCCCTTTACCAGATAAACTAATTTCCACATAGGATTTAGTCATCGTTAACACATCTTGAACTTCATTTTGTTGATAATCCTGTGCAGCGTATCTTTCCAGCTCGTCTCCAATATGATCAATGTCCAATCCGACATAACCATTAGCAAAGTAAAACGCGAGACCGTCCATTTTATACGTTTTGAGTGCTTCTAAGGCTGTTTGATAATCAGTCCAGGTACTTGGATCATTCGTGCGTCCAGCTCCACCATCGAGCGCATTGTGTGGTATTTTGGTGTACTTATTTCGCTCAGGTTGCCAGATTTTTTGAAACAGGCCCCATTGTTTTAAGGACCGTAATTCATTTGGAATGTTTTCATATGCCACTGTTTACCCTCCTAGAACGGTAAATCATCGTCTGAAATATCAATTGAATCTCCAGAATTGTCAAATGGATTATCTGTTGGGGCTGATGCTGGTTGACTACCAGCAAATGGGTTTTTACCGTCCTTTTGGTCTTTCCATACATGCTGCACTTGTGGATAATCGCTCTTGCTAAAATTCCAAGGGGCAATTTGATTGATGTCTTTCTTTTCACCGCCATAATCATCAACCGTTTTTTTGACATACACTTTGGCTGGCTTGTTAGCAACTGCTTTAGTAAAATCATTAATTGTATTCAATGGTGTTCCTTCTGGAATTTGAACAGCTTCAAGAATGTATTGGAAACTATCCAAATCGTACTGATTAGTAGTTTTGCGTTTCCAATTGTCCATAAAGACATGACGGTTATGGTACTTGGCATTGGTATTTTTTAGTTCATCAACCCCGTCAAGATCATTTCGAACGACTAAATCTAATTGCAGTGATTCTGCCCCGTTCTTAGTTGCCTTCTCCTGGGCAGATTTAATAATCATCTCGTAATTTCCACTTGGTAAAGCTGAAAAATCTTTGTGTTCATTGTTCTTGTAATTTGCTTGCATAAATGCCATTTTTAAAATTCCTCCATTAGTTAACCATTTTTAGTCGTTTAGCTTGTACATAGGCCCAACCAGCTTTATATCCACGGGCTTTAGCGATTTCTAGTAACTCTTTGTAACTTTGTGCATCTTCCGGCTTTTTTCTTGCCGTCTGGATTTTTGAATAATCAGTAGTCAGTTTAAATTCCCCAATTTTTTCAATACTGGCCGTTTCATCAATTTCCATTCCGTCAGCGTCATATTTAATCTCATTACCACACTGTGGGCAAACACGGCATTGTGTCGGTACCACAGCAAAACAATTTGGACAAGTTTTGACCGGAATTGATTTTGTGTTATTCTGCCGTTTTTTCTTAGGTCGTCCTTCAAGGCTCCATTGTCGTGGAGTATCAGGCAGACCAAAACGGGTATAGTTAGCTGCATGATCAATGATAGTGGCCATTTTATTTGGCAAATATCGCATACAACGCATTGTTGCTTGAATATCAAATACCAAGCTTTCAGTTGGCCGTGCGATTACACAACACGTACACTCTTTGACGTCATATCCTTCATCAACCAATCCAAAGTTACATAGAACAGTGATCTTTCCCTTTCTAAAATCACTCATAATACGTTTTCTTTCGTCACTAGGAGTTTTAGAATCACAATGTTTTGCACTGATACCCGCTTTTCTAAATTCAGCCGCAATTTGTTTGCTATGTTGAGTATCATGAGCATAAACAATGGTTCGCTGTCCAAATGCTTTATCCATCCAAGTTTTAACAATATCGCCATACAGAGTGGGCTTTGCTGAATCACTAACAGATTGATTGGTATAATCGCCAGTGCTTGATTTCTTTAGCTTTTCGTCATTAAACAATGTCACACTGTAGTATTTATATGGGCTTAGCTTTTTGTGTTCAATTAACCACTTAACCGTGGGGCCTTTGACCATAGCAGAATAAATATCGTCAAACCCTGCTCCGTTCATTCGCCACGGACTGCCTGAGAATCCAAGCCTAGGAACATCCGAATAGTATTTAAAAATTTTTAAATATGTTTTTGCCCGACTATGTTGCGATTCATCGCAAATAATTAAGTTTGGTTTAGGCAAGTGATCTAATCGATTAGCAACTTTGCCCACTGTCATGATTGTGCAATTCATCAAATCAACATCTTGCTTTTGAAATGATTTTACGATCTGGTTAACTAATTCTTGACGGTGAACGAAGAACAAAATTCTACCACCCTTTGAAACTGTTAATCTCGCAATTTCAGCTATAATAACTGATTTCCCACTACCTGGTGGGGAAACAATTAGTACCCCATTATTGCCTTGGCCAATTTTTTGGCGAGTTTCATCCACAATTCGTTGTTGATAATCAAATAATTTAAATGGCATTTTTTTGACACCGGATTTCTGCAAGGTGACGTTCTTTTACTGCTTCCTCATAGCTTGTAAATGACCTATCCAATATGATTCGGTTTCGATACATCATTTTAGCGACCCATTTATTTTTGCTTTTATCAAAAGAAACACCACGTACACCGCTGATATTGTCTGCCCGCAATCTATTAGTCACTGGAGAGTTTCGTTTACGCCTATTGTTGGCCTGGGTTTTCCAATCAGTCCAACGGCAATTAGATGGGCAATAATTACCATCTACATCAATTCGATCAATGGATTTTCCACTTTCATATCCATTTTGAATAGACCATCTTTCAAAAGCATAAAAACTATTTTTCCATTGATTACAGATAGATACACCTCGACCACCATAATCGGAAAAGCTTTTATTATTCGGGTTGAAACATCTTTGCTTCATAGACTCCCAAACAAAATAAAGTTTCGTATTTGAATGACCGTGTTTTCTAAACCTTTTACTAGCGAGTTCATCGTGTAGACAACCACAAGATTGTATTTTCCCCTTTCGAACATCGATTCCTGAAGCATAAGTGACATTTCCGCAGTCACATTTAAATCTCCAATAAGCACGGGTAGATCCTTTAGGACGTTGAGAATTATCAATGCAAACTGCTGTCAGCCTTCCGAATTTCTTACCCGTAATATCAATTAGTTTTGTCATCGTTGCCACTCCCAAACTTAAACAGATCCTTAGCAGCACACATGGTTCGATTGTCCAAACGATTTTTGGCATAAATCGAGTCATTTCCTTGCAGCATAACGCCACGACCGTTAGTCTTCGGATTAATAATCAACCGTCCGACTACATCACATAATCCCAACATTCCATCCATCACACTTTGACGAATTTCGGGTGCATATTGATTAAATTGCTGACCATTTTCAGTAGTAATTTGGCGTTGTGTCTCCCAAGCTGTGGTTAGCACATTAACTGGCAACGCATAGATAGCAGTCATTACTCTCGAAAAATAATTAGTCCATTGTGAATAATCCTGCAATTCATTTGAGATGCCATTATGGCTACCCTTACCCTTTTCCACAAACCAATCTTTTTCAAAGCTTGACACATTATCAATAACTAAATTGTCGTAACCAACAATCAATTCTGATGCCTGTTCAAGATACTGCTTCATGTCTTCTTCGGGGTGAGTTCGATCCATTTCATCGACTGTAACGTTGCTAATGCCAGCTAATACTTTAGCGGAGTTATCCAAATCAAAAATTCTAGTTTTACCAGGTAAATATTTAACACAAGTTGTTTTCCCAGTTCCGGGTTTAGCATATAGAATGACTCGCCAATTCAAGGTTCGCTGCAAATATTTAGCTTCAATCGTCTTCATGATTAAACACCCACTCTTTGATAACGAATTTGGTTACTATCCATGAAAGCCCTCAACAGTTTCATTTGTGGAATTGTTGCCGTTATTTTTAAAGACACTGAATGGGAAACAACTTCGCCAGTATTGGTATCAATCGTTTTACCTTTCTGCTGAACTTGATGTGTTTGTGCTTCCGCTGCTTGTGCTTCCAGAGTCTGCTGTTTTTGTTTATTTAGTTTGACCTGATTATCAATTGCTTGAAGCAAATAATTAACATCTTGGCCTTGCTTCAACTGGTCGATCCAACCAGCTGGATCAATGTGATAAGCTTGAGCATATTTGGTAATAGTACTGATACCGGTTTTTAAATCATCGTGTTGCTTTTTAATGTAACCCATCACATCAGCAATTCCTTCGGTTACTTTCTTCTTGGTGGTGGTTTTATTTAACCAAGTAGGATCAATTTCAACCTCGCCTGGTTCCACATGGTAATTAGGTGCCATTTCAGCAATCAGAGATTGAACATGTTTTAAGCGAAGCTGGCGTTGCTGATCTTCCAATTCCTTTAGCCCAGCGTCAATTGGGTTAATTGATGAATCTAAAGTGGCTTCTAAGTCTTTAATTTGAGCTGCAAACCGCTGATATGGTTCAGCGTATTTTTTTCTAATTTCCTTACGTTTATCATCAAGAGCTTGCTTCAATTTCCGAAGCTCTGCCCGGCTAGACTTTGATTCTTTTTCTGTGGAAGCTGTCACTGCCATTCCTTGATATTTATTGGCATATGCTTCTACAGCTGTTTTTAATTGATCAAAATTATTAATTGTAATCACAGGTAGCTGATAGTCAATCGTGTATTCTGGTAGGGATAATTCATTTGCCATTTATATTTACCTCCATCTTTTAATGTAAATAGTGTCGTTGATCAATTGAATCCTTCATTGACGCTATTTCTTTTCTTTTAGATTTTGTGATTCTACCGCAGATCAATCTAATTGGTTCGGGATAAATTGGGACTCGTTCTTTCCGCTTCTTCATAAAATCCTTGTCGGTCCCAGTTACGACGTAAGTCGGATACTTTATGCTGAGCTTTCGCATAACGTCGGCACGAGAGACACCAGTTTCTAATATTTGGGAATCCATTACACCAACTGCTTTCCAAGATTTAGTCATTATTCCACCTCGTGATGTAAAATATATTCAGATAGTCGTTGCTTTTCTTTATCTAGGACAAAGAAATATGCCAACAAGCTATGATCGTTTTCCACGGGTGTGCGTCCAATAATCATATTCAAACGTTTGATACGGTTCTGTATTGTTAATGTTTTCATTCTGATGACCCTCCAGGTGTTATAATATTAGTAGTTATAGTTGTTAGCTGGTCCACCCATTTGCGGTAGTGGGCTATTTAGTGCATATAATTAAGGTGGTGAATTCTTATGGATTTTTACAATTGGTTAATGAGATTTAAAGACGTTAGCTTACCAGTTGGTGATGTAGCAAGAGAAATAAGATCTGATAGATCGTTTCCTAAGGGAAATTTAGATTGGAAACATTTAAAAGAATATCTTAAGTCAATTGGTTTTTCAGATTCCAAATTAGAAATTGTTAAAAACGTCTTCAACTATTATTTAGCGGAGAAAAGTCGCTAATTAATAAAATCCAGTAATCATTTGGAAGCTTCATATTTTCTTGGCCATATTTGCCTCGTATTTCAGTATTGGCATAAAGGCCACCATGGAACAGTTGGGCTTCCTTTCTTTTTCTTAATTCACCTATTAATTCAGATGTCGAATACTTTTGCAATTTATTCATCGATATGATTCCTTTCTATTTTTTGGTGACGCCCAGTTGGTATAAAGTATTCAATGACCAGGGCTGCTAAGAACAATAAAACTAGTACTTCCAATGATTCCATTAATCAAATCACTCCTTTTTAATATTTGTAGAATTTTGAATTCAACCCATTAAGGAGGCTAAGTCGTATGATTCATCAAATTGTTGCTATTCGATTACGAACTTATTCCAAGGGAAAGCAAGCATCACCAGAAAATATTGATTTAATAAAACAGGCCAGTGGGAAAATTGAACTTATTCAAGCCACAGCAGCCAATATTATTCGTGGTGATCACTACTTTTACATTCTCGGTAATGGTACCTATGAAATCACTTATGATTACAATCATGACAATGCTTTATATATTAAAACCAAGAATTCATCAAATCGTCACGATCGATTATTAGATTTGCCAAGAATTTAATGTTTTTACCAATTGAATTCACTCCAATGATCCTCCAGGAACTGCTGCATTTTGGTAGCTTTAAACAACCAGGGACTACCTTTACTGCCACGATGGACTAAATATCTATCATCCATTAAGGCTTGCATTTCCCGTGAATATTTTGGATTTTCCAAGAAATTTTCTTTTAACCATTGTGGTGATTTGTTCCCACACCATTTACGAAGATCGTTTAAATTCCAAGTCCGTCCAAATGTTGATTCCCGTTTTAACTTTTGGTAATCTTCCTTATTTATCAATTCAAAATTATCAGGAATTTGAATTGATACTTTAGCACTAATGACTTGAGACATTTTGTCACTTCCTTTAGTTGTATAATTTATTTATCCCAATTAATCGAGATGATAAATATGAATTTAAAACAAGCAGCCCTATTTGAATATAGCTTTGAATATTTCTTGAGTAAGATTCACAATGCAGAAGCCAAAAAATGTATATGGGAATTTAATGGGCAGTTATTGACCGCTACTTTTCACGACAGTACTCTATTTAGTGGAGATGAATTTAGCAAGCAACTTTTCAACGACCGATTGAAAGAAGATGCTCTAAAGCTCAATACTTCTCATGGAGATTCACTTGGTAAATTTCAAAGAAATTTTCCGTTATTAATTAACGCGTTATCAACGTTCGTTGTCGATCTTGATAATTCTCAATATACTTTGACTGATTTTTTTCTGGCTAAAAACGTTTCATTTCTTGGGAAAAACATAGATAACTTAGATTTTTATCTTTTCCCTAAAGATGCAGATTTTAAGATTGTATCAATCACTTCATCCGAAACTCGGGATTAAAGTGCTTGATATGATTCAGCACATCTCCTAGCTCAGCACTTAGCTGCTGAGCTTTTTTTATTTCTGAAAGAAGAATACTTCCATTCTCCAAGATGAGAGAAATATTTGTGCTTTTTGCCTGATCTAATAAATCAATTTGTTTTAATTCAAAACTGGTGTTCTTATCGATCATCTTTCTCACTTCCTTTTGATAAGATCTGACGTGGATTAATTAATCGTCGTTTTTGTTGTCTTCAATTTCTACATTCTTCACTCCATAAGCGATAAACTTATTAACTACCGCTGTGACAGTTAATCCAGTTTCGTGCTTAATGTCCATTAACTGGTTATACAAATCAGTGTTAATGCTAATCAATCGTGATACTCTTGGTTCTGGTGCTTTCTTTTCTAAAACTAAACGTGGTTTTGCCATTTTTTATTACTTCCTTCTATTATTTACTGACGTATAATTTAATTAATTCAATTAATCGAGGTGAACTCTATGAATACTGTGGTAATTACCACAAAGTCTCATGATTCAATTTTCTTTAAATGATGCTAACGGAGAAGTCAAATTTATTGGTGATACAATCTTTAGCATTGACCGAAGAGACATCATGAGTGTCTTATTCAAGTAACAATCTATAAAGTTCAGCAATGGTTGCAGCCATTTCTGGACTTTTATTTTTTTCGCTCAATAGTTCCAATAAATATTCTCGTACTGCATTATGAAGTTTCTGATCCATTTAATTCACTTCCAATTTTGGCTTAGTTGTATACTTGAGTTATTCCAATTAATTGAGGTGATTAATATGAATAACTTGTTCAAAGATTTACCATGGTCTACAATTCGAATACTAAGATATATTGTTAAGAGCTATAATTTAGGCACTCCCGTTGATTCGCTTAAAATAAGAAAGCATTTTAAACTAGAAGTTGGTAAAGAACAGCCGACTCTAGAACTATTGAAACATTACAAATATATAGATAGCGTGAACGGCTTTTATAAGGGGCCAGGAATTTATCAATTTAGAATAACTGCTAAGGCTTTAAGTTCTTTTGAATCATTTGGAGAGAATTTAATAGTGTTCTTTTTGTCTTCTTGCATTATTCCTACAATAGTTTCAATAGTTACAACCGTGATTGTTAATGTTCTAATAAAAAGATGATTGCTGTGATCGTCACAATACCGACCACGATCAATTGCCAAAAATTAGTACAGCACCATATAGTGAACAAGATTGCCGTTTCTATTGCATCTTCCATTTTTTCCAGACAATCTTTAAAATTTGACATTTTTATTAACTCCTTTTTCGGTGTTCGTGACGATTCCAGAAATCCGAGCTGAACCAGTATTAATTAATTTTTTTATGGTCTCAAGTAACTGCCGAAAACCTACATTTTTAAACTGCCCTTGACATTTCCTCCTTTCAACTATTCATTGACGATCACTTGGCTTCTTTCTAGGACATATGACCAAGTAAGTAACCAATTGTCATAAATAGAACTCCTATCGCCATATTTAAAATAGGCTGAATATTACTATCAAAGTACTGATGCAGTTTGCCTTTTTCCATTTAACTCACCTCCTTTCTATTCTGGCTGTGTGGACGAATCCGGAGTAAATAAAAACTGGTCGTTACTTGGAAAGTCTCTTTCTAAGCTCGTTCTCTTTTGGGAACGGTTATTGTAAAAAAAATTCCTAATTCATCATTAGAGAATCCGAGCACGCTCGCAATCTTTGCAAGTTCATCAGCTCCCAGACTAACTTTACCGGTTTCCCGCTTGGAATATGTTGCTCTGCTTTTCCAACCTAGCATTTTGGCCATGTCCTCTTGCGAATATCCTTTCGCAATTCTTTCAGCTTTGACTCTTCTTAAATCTACTGACATAATTTTCCATCTCCTTACGTTCTCATTTGGGAACACTTAAAGAATATCGCATTCGTTCCCAATTGTCAACATGATAATTAAAAAATAGTCAAAAAGTTTTTTTAATATCTTGATTGTTTCCGATTGGGAACGGTGCTATAATGTGATGGTAAGCAAGGAGGGGTTTTATTGAAAACAAATGACGAAATAGTCGACACACTTATTGAATTAAAAAATGAGCAGAATTTAACACTTAGTGAACTGGCCAGACGTGTAAACATGGCCAAGTCAGCATTATCAAGGTATTTTAATAAAACTAGAGAATTTCCACTAAATAATGTGGATGCTTTTGCTAAAGCGTTACACACTACCCCAGAATATATTCTTGGATTCAAAGAGAATGAGATTGGTTCATTAACTGATAGTGACAGAAGAATTCTAAGGATTAATAAAAGGTTAAACTCTAATCGCCAAGAAAAAGTTTACAATTACGCTAGTGATCAATTAAACGAACAGAATAACGAAAAAATAACTTCAATGTTTGACCACAAGCCGATGATTGAAATCCAATCTGGACGTTCAACTGCTGCCGGTTCCCCTATTAATGGTGAGGATCAAGATACCCAATTAATCCACAAGCTTATTGCTGGTGAGAAGGTCCCCGCGGGTGCTGATGAATTAGTTACTGTGGATGGTGACTCAATGGAACCCCTCTTAAAAAAGGGTAGTCAAGTTTTTATCCACTACCAGCCAGAAGTTGAGGATGGTGAAATTGCGATCGTCCACATTCGTGATGTCGGTGTTACTTGTAAAAAGTTTTATGTAAATGAGGATAATACCGTTACCTTAAAATCAATTAACAAGGCATACGATGATATGGTGTTTGATTGTGATGAAGTTAATGTAATCGGTAAAGTGATCTTATGAGCTCCCAAATGTGGGGGCTTCATTTAAAGTTTTAAAAGAACATATGTTTCGACTAACCAGGTGGTTTGCTTAGGTTCGAGTCCTAAATAGTCAATATTTGACCGAAAAAAATAACCAACGTTCTCTGGATAAACGTTGGCCACAGGAAAGAATCGATCGTGAAGCAGCTAATATGTATTACAAATTTCTAGTAAATATCCACGATAAGATCAGCAATAATTTTAAGGGACTTGCTAAGCATGATCCGAATAAGTGGCGACACTTTATTTCAGTTAATGAAGTACTAGATCTGTTGTTGAGCTAGATTTTGAATAGAAAGGCTAATACACAAGCTTTGCAGCAAACAATAATTATACACAGTAAACTTTTTCAGGTTCCGGCTAAGAGTGCTCTACGTTTTACGCATTCATACCAAAAAAGCCCTAATCACAAAGTGATTAGAACTTTCAAATTTAAATTCACCAACAACAGTTGACGAAGAGCCTAATAAAAAGGACCGTTTGTAAACGGCCCTTTTTATTATATCCTCACAAATCAACAACATCTAACGCATTAAGCAAATGGATTAGTTGTATTTGATTGTGTTTTAGCAGGGAATGATGTTAAAGTGGTTGGCAATGCAGAATTAAAGTTATAATTTACTTTAGCACTTCCATTACCAAAGACTCCACCATTCGCACCACTAACGGTAAATGTAAATTGCTTCCAAGATGCAACAGTACCGTCAGCATTAGCAACTGGGAAAGCACTCGACTTCAAAGTCTTAAGTTGATCATGTTTATTAACATAATTCAAAACATCTTGGCTTGAATATGAAGCACCAGTGTTACCGCTAAATAAATCAGTTGTATTCAAACTAGCTGGAGTTACATAATTATGAGCAGCAGCATAAGCTAAAGCGGCATTCAAATCGGTGATACGCTGAGCCTTTTGCTGATCAGCCGTTCCAGTAGTTGTACTAGATGATGCAGCTCCTGTCAATGCGTTAACATCCGCAGCAAACTTCGCAGAGTCAAACGCACCCGTAGTTGTATCTACAATATCACTGAAGTCATGCGTAAAGTCACTAGCTAAACCATTTTCAGGAGTAGCCTTAACAGTAATTGTCTTAAATGCATTAGTAGCTACCGAAGCATTTGGATTAGTAGTTGGAATATAATTAATAGTGTCTCCCAATCCTTCAGTAAGTTTATTGTTTGTATCATTGGCAAATGCTGTTAAGCCCTGATATACAGTAGCACCCTTTGTAAGTGGAATGTTTACAGTATTACCAGTAGTAGCTTGAGCAAGAACTGCAGCGTTACTACTATCGGGATCGCCAATCTTAAATGAATATCCTGTACCAGTTAAAGCTGTGTCAATAGCATTCTGAAGTGAGTTTTGATCACTGGATGAAAGATTTGATAAATTCCAGCTATAAACTCCATTAGCATTCTTGGTAAGTTGACCTAAATTGTCACCCTTCTTAGAACCAGTCTTCGTAAAATCAACAGATTTGATCGTCTTGCCAGATACATCAGTAAAGTTAATACGTACAGCGTTGTCAGCAACTGGAGTAGTAGTAGGTGTAGTAGCTTGAGCAGTCAAGGCGCTGTACTTGATCCAGCCGTTAATCTTTTGACCATTAGTAGCGTTAGTGTCAGCAATCTTTACCCAAAGGTCGCCTTCACGGGTACGGGTCGTTTGGTCCGTAACTTTGAAGGTATCGTTAGCGTAAGGAGTAGCATCAGTAACGGTACGGCCCTTCTTGTATTCAGTCCATGCAGGATATGAATAAGTAGTCGCAGTACCATCGTTAGCAGTACCAGCCTTAGTAATCTTGTAAGTAGCATTCTTTTGTGCATCAGTTAAAGCAGTAGTTTGTTCTGCTGAAGATGCAGAGCTTGCAGAACTTGCTGATGCTGAGTTTGCAGCTGCAGGTGCGGTAGTAGTGCTGAATGAAGCAATACCACCAGCAAATGCAGTAACTGACTTGCCGCCGTAGATCCAGCCACGGTAAGTCTTATCGAATGATACAACCTTGTAGTAAACTGAGCCACGGTTAGTAGTAGCTACACGATAAGCACGGAAGTTCTTTTGACCTTGCTTAGAGTTCTTAAGACTAGCTAATGTAGTCTTAGTTGCAACGGTCTTAGCACCCTTCAAAGTACCAGCCTTTGTATAAAGAGCGTTAGTACCGTTAACAGCAACGTTACGAGTAGTAGCATCAGTTGTCAAAGCTTTGTTTGATGTAACTTTGGCATATGATTTTGCACTAGCATTTGTGCTAGATACACCGGCAACAGCTACAAATGATAATGCAGCTACACCAGCAAAAAGAGTCTTTTTCAATGACTTTTTCATGTGTAATTTCCTCCCAAAAAAAATTGTTTTTTCAAGCTACCTAGGCATGCAAAAACATGCCTCAACTAACTTGCTGTAAATAGTATAACATAATCAAGGTTGAATGCAAAAGAAAACAGGAGTTGTAAAGGCTTTAACATTTTTTTGTAATCTATATGCCATAATAATTAATAAATGATCGCTCTATTAAGTAGATTCCCTCCACTATGTGTTAGTATATTACCCAAAGGAGAATAATAATGCCATCAATACGTAAGCATGGTCATGGATACCAAGTAAGATACTACTATTATGATGCCAATGGTCAGGAACATGAGAAAACTAAGAGCGGCTTTAGAACTAAATCAGCTGCAAAGCTATTTGCGAGTCAATTGGAAATCGATATCCACAATGGTTTGGATCTCGTTCCTAAAGATCCTAAGTTTGCTGACTATTTTGACTATTTTTATCACACGTACAAAGAACCCAAAATTGAGAATCAGACTAAGAATCGCTATAAAATAACCAGTCGAGTATTACATAATTATTTCGGTGATGTTACTTTAAAAAGTATTGACCGACCACAATATCAAGCATTTATTAACTTCTATGGTCATTCTCATGCAAAAGATACTGTTTATAAAGTTAATTCACTGATTAGAGCAACTGTTCAAAATGCCATTCTTGACGATCTGATTCATAAAGATTTCACCCAGCGAGTCAGTCTTATTTATGATAAGTCACGTGATAAGCATGTGGAATACCTCAACGTGGCTGAGATTAAGCGTCTCATCGCTTATTTGGAGAATCACTTAAACTATCACTTTACCTCCACTTTTATGATCCTGACGGCCGTTTTAACTGGTGCTCGCTTGGGGGAAATTCAAGCATTAACTTGGAATGACGTTAATTTTAATTTTAAAACGATTAGCATTACTAAATCTTGGAATTCATCCGAAGGCGGTGGATTCAAAGATACCAAGACGGCTGGTTCAAATCGAATCATTGCAGTTAATGACGAATTGCTGAAATCATTAAAGATCTTGAAGGATCACAATAATGGAGAACTAATTTTTGTTAATCAATATAAATCCATTCCATCATCCTCTGCCGTTAATAAAAAGTTGCGTTCTATACTAAAAGACTTAGGGATTCAAAAACAGGGCTTCCACTTTCATTCTTTACGACACTCACATGTAGCTTACCTACTATCTCGAGGAATTGACATTTACATCATTTCTAAGCGTTTAGGGCATGCTGATGTATCCACAACAACAAAGATTTATTCCTATTTAATGGATGAATATAAAGCAAAAAACGATCAACAGATTCGTGAAGAGTTAGATAACCTTTCCTCTCATGATGAAACTATACCAATCAAGCGGAACCTTTAATAAGGTTCCGTTTTTATTTTGTTATTTTACTCTGTATCAGGTTAAACTTCTTCTGCCCGTTTGGCCGTTATTTGCCCGTTATTATTTATATTTTAATACTTTCTAGTACGTTTTTATAAATTAAAAAAATCAAGAATGCCGTTAAATAGGCATTCCTGATTTTAATATTTCTTCTAATTTGTATAATTATGCCGACTGCAGGAGTCGAACCTGTGACCCTCGGTTTACGATACCGATGCTCTACCAACTGAGCTAAGTCGGCAAATCCATTGTACAAAAAATGCTAACAATTAAGTTAGCATTTCGACAAAGCTCCGGCAGGCGGGCTCGAACCGTCGACAACCTGATTAACAGTCAGGTGCTCTACCAACTGAGCTATGCCGGAATAATCGCGTGGCAACGTCCTACCCT